>TARA_R110000772_G_scaffold64210_3_pt1 | contig 133715 bp, 113 predicted proteins | sample TARA_R110000772 | Tara Oceans TARA_R110000772 (sample SAMEA4397948) | marine metagenome | biome: Polar Biome; feature: [SRF] surface water layer (ENVO:00010504); material: water (ENVO:00002006), including particulate matter (ENVO:01000060) such as... | depth 5 m | reverse complement strand
TATATTGGCTGGCAATGACATCCAGTTTTATATACCCGCCGAAGGCATATTCAGTAGCGCCTTTAACTTGCTGTGTCTTGGATGTTGCGTCTTTTTCAGCAAGTACTTTCTCTAAATCTGCAACTCGCTGCTCTAGCGTCTCTAAATACGGTGTCGCGGAAGCCGCAGCGTCTGCAACAACCGGCAGGGGTAGCACGGCAAAAGCCAAGCACGCAATCAAGCTTGACGGCGACGCTTGGCCAGTCAAGTTAGCCAGAGTCCATTTTTTATTCATTATCATAGTGAGCCGTCTCGTATCGGAAATGACACGAAATTTATAGGCTCTCGGATACCCAAGGGGTATTAGCCTTTAGTCATGCCTAGACCAAAGTCTAAGCATGACTCCATTCGCCGTGACCCCAGACCCTAGACCCTAGACCAAGGTCTAATTTTAGCGGCGCGTTATTACTGAGATAGTGGGGCTATTCCTACGGGTCTTTGCCCTGCAATGCGGGGCATTTTTCTATACACTGTGCCACAGTAATTAAATAAAAAAGGCATCAGATGGACACACTGCGATTTATCATTGCCGACGATCACCCCTTGTTTCGCGCGGCACTTAAAGCAAGCCTCAGCATTAGTTTTGAGAACTGCCTTGTTGTTGAAGTAGCATCTATTGCAGAGTTACAAAGTGTTTTAGCGACTGACACGAATAGCGATCTAATCTTACTCGATTTACATATGCCAGACGCGCAGGGCTTTAGCGGTCTCATACACCTGCAAGCCCACTACCCTGAAATCCCCGTATTAGTGGTCTCGGCCAGTGAAAGTCCTGAGGTCATGTGCCGCGCCATTGACCACGGCGCCGCCGGCTTTTTACCCAAAAGCAGTCAAGCTGAAACAATAAGTCTCGCGATTAACGCCGTGCTTAGTGGCGACCGCTGGCTACCTGAAGGGATTCAATTTCAAACCGGGCAAAATAGCAAAGAGCAAAAAATGGCCCGCGATATTGCCAGCCTCACGCCTCAGCAATTCCGCGTAGCCAGCCTATTAGTGCAAGGCCTGCTCAACAAGCAAATTGCCTATGAGCTCGACATCACCGAAGCGACCATAAAAGCCCACGTCACTGAAATTTTTCGCAAGCTCGGTGTTCATTCTCGCACCCAAGCGGCACTGGCATTCAGCCAATTAGATGTCAGCCCGCCAGACCTTCCCTAAACGAGCTATGCGCGCAATACCAATTGACGTATTAGCCCGCGCAGTGCCGCAGGCTTTACTGGTTTAGCCAAAAGCTGATAGCCACTATCCTCCACTTGGCCACGTATTTCAGCACTGTTATCTGCACTGATCACCACTGCGGGCAAACGGGTATGCCAGTGATAATTCAGTGCCTGCAGCAACTCCAAGCCGGTTTCGCCGCCATCCAAATGAAAGTCCGCCAAAACAATATCCGGTGCCGTATCTAAGCGCCACTGCGCCAAGACCTCACCGAGATTGGCGCCGGTAAACACCTTGCACCCCCACTGGCTGAGCAAGGCATGCATACCCGCGCGAATAGCGACTTCATTGTCGATACACAGCACACTGATTCCCGCCAATTCCGATTGCAAGTTAGGCGAATCAGCAATAAAACGGCGCTCCTGCCGCTGGCCCAGTGGCACTCGGATAGCAAATACACTGCCGTGACCCTCAATAGAGTCCAGCGACACTTCATGGCCCAGCAAGCGACTAATTCGTTGCACAATAGAAAGGCCGAGACCAAGGCCCGTTTCAGCATCATTGTGGTCGACACGCTGACCGCGTTCAAACTCATCAAACACCCGCTGCTGATCCAGCGCCGATATACCTGGCCCCGTATCCCAAACCTGAATTAAGACACTATCGCCACTGCGCCGACACCCCAGCAACACACGGCCAGTTCGGGTATAGCGCAGGGCGTTAGACAGGAAGTTTTGCACAACCCGCCGCAATAATTGCTGATCACTGTAAACCCACACATTGCTCGGTCTAAAATGCAGAGCCAAGCCATTTTGCTCGGCAAGTAGGCCGCACTCCCGCGCTAATGGCTCAAGCAGGTCTCTTAAACAAAAGTCGCGGCGATCTAACCGTATATTTCCCGAGTCTAAACGGGCGACTTCCCGCAGCGAGGTAATCAGGTTCTCGGCGCCGGTCAAGGCCGCGTCAATATGCCCCACCTCCGCAGCCAACTCAGTCGCCGCAGTGCGGTGGGCCAATGCCGCAGTAAACAAGCGCGCCGCACTAATCGGCTGCAATAAATCGTGACTGGCCGCCGCCAGAAAACGGCTTTTACTGGCGTAAACGGTATTTAATTCCCGTTCAATTTTGGCCCGCGCCTGATTCTCATGGGCCAGCGAGTCATTCGCGGCGCTCAATGCGGCGGTGCGCTCAACTACTCGTCGCTCTAACTGATTTTTGGTTTCATCCAGTTCATTGAACATGCGGCGATATTCGCTTATATCGGTGTAGGTCGTTACATAGCCGCCGTTGGCCATTGGCGTTCCGCATATTTCAATCACCAAGCCATTGGGCAAACTCCGCTCTAACCGATAGGATTTGCCGTCGCTGAGTAGCGCCAAGCGCCGAGCAATAGCGGCATCCACATCGGTATCGGCATTTTGCAAATAGCCCCGCTCAGCATTGAATTGATAAACCCGCGAAATGGGGCAACCGATATACAGTAAGCGTTCCGGAAACCCAAATAACTCCATATAACGGCTATTCCACGCCACTAAGTCCAAATTAGCGTCGACCACGCTAATGCCCTGAGGAACGGTCTCAAGGGTAATTTGCAGCAAATCTTGGCCAAACTGCAGTTGTTTAGAGCTATCGCCAATGAGAAGCACAAACTCATCTAGCTCTAAAGGCTTCTTACGTTGTAACAAATCCAAGGTGCGGTGCGCCGACACGGCACCCACTATCGCCGCCAGTGCCGACTCAACTTCCTTCACAACAAAGCTCGGCACCGGATCATTCGGCAATAAACGCTGCCCCAGGCGATGCTCAAAACGCTGCCATAATTGCTGACTGCGCTCCCGCCCTAATAGCGGCGTTAGCATGCGCTGCAATTGCCAGCTTTCAATTTTAGTTAGGGCAAAATCGGCTTTTTGGTAAGCCCAATCCCGCTGTAATTGGGTAAAGGCCCGCGCCTGACGCAATTCAATTGCCCGAAACCGACTAAACCCCGACACCAGCGCCAAACTCAGGCAGTTAAGCAGTAAGCTCCAAAACACGCCGTGACTCAGTGGGTCCAGAAAATCTACCCCAAATAACGCCTCCGGCCGCAACCACTGCGAACCCAATAAGCCCTGCGCCAACAAGGGGTGTAAGGGCCCCAACAAGGCAGGTAGCAACAAGCAGTAAAACCACAGCGCGCCGCCCACAAACAAGCCAGTGATCACGCCACGGGAATGCGCCCTCGGCCAATACAAGGCTGCAATGATAGCCGGCAACAATTGCGCTGCCGCGGCAAATGACAACAGCCCGAGTGACGCTAAGCCCGCGCGATTACTCAGCTGCTGCTCCAAAAACCACGCCGCGAGCAACACCGCTGCTATTGCGGCGCGACGCGCCTTTTGCAGCCACTTGGCATTAATACTGTGGGCGCGATTAAAAAACTGCCAAAGTGGCACCATCCATTCATTACAAATCATCACCGACAAGGTCACACAGGCCACTATCACCATGCCCGTCGCCGCTGACAAACCACCCAGCATTGCCACGACAGCCAAGCTATTGCTGCCTGCTGCCAGCGGCGCGGTCACCACAAACATATCGGCGCTGCCACTATAAGGCGACAAGCCACCCCCTAAGAGCGATTGCCCGAGTACCGCTATTGGCGCGATCATGATACAAAACAGCGCAAGGTAGGCTGGGAATATCCACCGCGCAAGGCGCATATCCCGACGGCTATGGTGTTCAACCACCATTACGTGAAACTGCCTTGGCAAACACACAATCGCTGCCGCTGCCAAAACCAGCTGTGTGATAAAATTAATCGGCTCTGGCCAGCCCCCTAATTGGCCGTAATCAAGGACAAAGTCCTTCGCCTCTGCGCCAAATACCAAGCTGATCGCGAACACCCCAACCGCAAGAAAAGCAATGAGTTTAACCACCGACTCGACCGCAATCGCAGCCATCAAACCTCGGTGGCGGTGACGCTTATCCACCACCCGGGTGCCAAAGGCCACCGTAAAAACCACTAAAATTAAGGCGGCTATAAAACTGGTGCTGCTGTGATTTTCAATTAAATTGGGTTGCCACAGGCGCTGAACTGTTAACCAGGCTTGAGTCACGGCTTTTAATTGCAGGGCGATATAGGGCAAGCTGCCAACCACCGCAATAAATGTCACCAAGGCGGCAAGAAACTGGTGTTTGCCATAGCGCGAACCAATGAAGTCGGCAATCGAGGTTACTCTATTGCGAGTACTCACTACCGAGAGGCGGCGAATAAACGGCCAGGCCAAAACAAACAGCAAAATGGGGCCAAGATAGATGGGGACAAAGGACCAGCCGTCATTAACTGCCTGGCCAACCGCACCAAAAAAGGTCCAAGAACTGCAGTACACCGCTAGCGACAAGCTATACACCAGGGCACGCAGCAGCGATGAGCGCTGGGTATGCCGATCGGCCCACCACGCAATTAAAAACAAACAACCAACGTAACTAAACGCCAGTAACACAACCCACTGGTTTGCCAGCACCTGCCCTCTCTACGCCGGAAAGCGACGATATGTTTGCGAATCCCCACAGTCTAGCCTAGCGCGGCGGCAGCAGTATTGGACAATAGTCGACATTCAATGCCACAAAGGCGAAAAAGCACCGCATTTTCACCCCTACCAGCGCGGAGCAAGACCCCCACTTGGTGAGATTTACAGTATTAAACCTTTCCCTTATTGCCACTGATGCGTAACATTCGCACTCCAGAAATCAGGGCCATTGCACCTGTGCAAGCCCCCTGAACACACTCAATACATCAAGCCGTACCCAAAATATATGTCTACTATTTTTCTCGCTGGCCAACGCTGGATTAGCAACCCGGAACCCGACCTAGGTTTGGGCATTATTCTTGAAGCGCAAAATCGTCGTGTTGTTATTGCCTTCCCTGCGGCAGAAGAAGAGCGCACCTACGCGGCTGCCGCGGCGCCGCTGTCCAGAGTGCTATTCCAGATTGGCGATGAGATCGACGTACCTGGCCAAGGCCGCTTAGTCGTCACGGAGCTGCAAGAACACAGCGGCTGCTTTGTGTATTTTGCGAAAGACGAAAACGGTGACATTCATCCCGTGCCTGAGCAAATTCTGAGCGCCAACATCAAGCTCAGCAATGCCAAAGAACGCCTACTGGCGGGTCAAGTTGAACACCACCGCCGCTTTGAACTTCGCGCCGCTACGCTAGAACAGCAAAATACCTGCAAAGCCGCCAGCACCTTGGGCTTGCTCGGTCCCCGAGTTCAACTTCTACCCCATCAGCTGTACATCGCCGCAGAAGTTGCCAGCCGCGCCGCGCCGCGGGTATTGCTCGCCGATGAAGTGGGTTTGGGTAAAACCATCGAAGCGGGCCTCATTATTCACCAGCTTCTGCTGTTGGAGCGCGCCAAGCGCGTACTAATACTGCTACCAGACAGCCTGGTACACCAGTGGCTGGTCGAGATGTTGCGCCGCTTCAACCTGAAATTTAGTATTTTCAATGAAGCCCGCTGCCAGCAAATTGACCAGTACGAAGACGACCCAAGCAGCATATTCTTTGACGAAGAAGAGTCCAAAGAAAAAGAAGAGAACCCCTTTGAAGAAGCCCAGCTGGTCATTTGCCCGCTGAGCTGGATCAGCTCCCACGATCGCCGCCAAGGCCAGCTCATGGAAGCCGGTTGGGACGTACTCGTGGTTGACGAAGCCCACCACCTGCACTGGCAGGAAGACGGCAGCAGCTCCGCCGAATACCAATTGGTCGAACGCCTCAGCGCCGAGATACCCAGCGTACTGCTGCTGACTGCAACCCCAGAAAATGCCGGTATCGACGGCCACTTCGCCCGGTTGCGCTTGCTCGACCCGGCGCGCTACCCAAGTTTAGAGGCGTTTCGCGCTGAGCAAAATCAATACGAGGGCATTAGCGAGCTAATTCAAGGCTTGCTCGACAGCCCCGCCGAATCATTGGCCGACGCTGGCTTCACCGCGAAACTCAGCGAACTGCTCGAGCCAAAGCAACTCGCCGCCCTAGCAAGTCATGCCGACACCGACACGATTGAAAAAGTAGTGCGCGACCTGCTTGACCGCTTCGGCACCGGCCGCATGTTATTCCGTAATACTCGCGCATCGGTAGGCGGTTTTCCACAGCGCGTCTTACATGAACACCCCCTCGACGCCCCGGCGGAATACCAAGCCGCACTCGGCCTGGTCGACGAAGAGTCGGCGCTGCACCCGGAACTCTTACTAGGCGACGCATGGATCAAACTCGACCCCCGCGTCAGCTGGGTAGAGAAATTCTTGCTGCAACACCCCGACGACAAAGTCTTACTGATTTGCAGCGGCAAGAACACCGCCCAAGACTTGGAATTGCAACTGCGAGTTCGCCGTGGCATCGCCAGCGCGCTCTTCATTGAAGATCTTAGCCTCATAGAGCGCGACCGCGCCGCCGCCTATTTTGCCGACCCAGAAGACGGCGCCCAAGTGCTGATCTGTTCAGAAATTGGCAGCGAAGGCCGCAACTTCCAATTCGCCCAGCATTTGATCTTATTCGATCTGCCGCTTAATCCAGACTTGCTAGAACAGCGCATTGGCCGCTTAGATCGCATCGGCCAACTCGGCGATGTGAATCTGCATGTCCCCTATTACCAAGACAGCGCCCAAGACAAATTACTGAGCTGGTATCGCGACGCACTGGCGATCTTCAGCCAGCCCTGCACCGTCGGCAACGCCCTAATGTTAGAGTTTGGCAGCGAACTCCTCTCCGCTCTTGCTGGCACTGCTAGCAGTGACGCCTTCGCTGAGCTAATTAGTCGCGCCGCGAACAAGTCAGAAGAACTGCAGATTAGCCTGCGCAACGGCCGCAACCGCTTGCTGGAACTTAACTCCTGCAATCCCACCCGCGCCGCCGAATTAATTAGCTCCTTAGAAGCTGAACAGCGTAGCGACAGTCTCGCCGAGTATGTGAACATTCTCTCTGACCAATTTGGTTTAGTGCACGAAGACCACAGCGACAATGCCGTGATTTTGCGCCCCGGCGATCACATGATTACCGAGGCATTCCCGCATTTGCCAGAAGACGGCATTACCGGCACCTTCGACCGCGACCGCGCACTAAGCCGCGAAGACATGGCCTACTTCAGCTGGGAACATCCGCTGATTAGCGGTGGTATGGATCTCATTATGTCCAGCGACTTTGGCAGCGCCACCGTTTGCACCATCGCCGTTAAAGGCTTGAAGGCCGGTACCCTATTATTAGAAGCGCTGTACAGCCCGGCCCTACAAGCGCCGCCGTGGTTACAACTCGCCCGCTACTTACCAGCCCAGAGTTTCCGCCTGGTGGTCGACCACCAGCAGCGCAACCTCACCGCCAGCGTTGCTCATAAAAAATTAAACCAACTTGCCCAAGGCATTAAAAAAACGGTCATGCCCGCCTTGCTCCGAGAAGTGCGCCCCAGCCTTACCGCCATGCTGCCGAATGTTGAAGCACTGGCCGAAGCCGCCGCCAAAGAGTGGATCAGCACCGCCCTAGACAATTACAACAAAGATCGCAGCGCCGAGCGTCAACGCCTGCAAGCACTGATGAGCCGCAACCCGCACATCAGCCACGCAGAGCTAGAAAGCTTTGACGCAGAAACAGGGCTAGGCAAAGATGCCCTAGGCAATATGCAACTCAATATGTCGGCACTGCGCCTTGCTATTGTTAGCCAATAAACGCACGCTTATTTAACGCTGGAGAAAATATGTATTTGTTTTCTATTAATGCCATCGCCAAAACTAGCCACGGTGAATTCACCGCTGGCGAATCGGCGCCGTTTATTGTGTACATCGACTTTAAAGACATGTTCGGCGCAGAGAATCTGGCCAAGTTATTTGTCATGGCCGAAGGCTTTACCAAGGTTGAGATTGAAAAGCGTAAACTCATCGACAATGCCCATATTCCAGATAACCCCGCACTCGCGAAAGACCCACAAATTCTTGAAGCGCTAGCCAAAGGTTATTGTGTGCAGGCATTTAACGCGCACTGATTTAGCGGGCGACGCTTGGCGGGGGGGTGAGAGGCGCAGAATCACGCCCTCGCTTTCTCTAGAACACCGCTGATTTACACGCTCTGCAATGTATTGAGAAACGGCAAATGGCTTTTAGATTTTAGCCCTTTGCCGCCGTATACCGTGCCAAGCGGCGCGGCGCGAATAACATCAACGCGCGGTATAACCGCCATCCATAATCAATTCCGAGCCCGTCATATAGCTGGCATCATCCGACGCCAAAAACACAATGCCTTTGGCAATCTCTGCAGCTTCCGCCATACGGCCCATGGGAATACTGGCAACCACGCGCTGAGCAAACGCATCAGCGTCGCCTGTGCTTAGGCGCGACAGTGCGCCGCTCACCAATGGCGTTGCCACGTAACCCGGATGTACGGAGTTGACCCTAATTGCATAGCCCTTGTCGGCGCAGTACAGCGCAACTGACTTTGTAAACGCCCGCACGGCACCTTTGCTGGCATTGTAAGCTGGTAGCATTGGGTCGCCGACGATACCTTCTATTGATGAAATATTAACGATGCTGCCGCCCGATGCTTTCATTACCCGAATTGCTTCGCGGGTCCCGAGGAATACTGCGTCGTTATTGATGGTATTGGTTTTACGCCAGCCTTCGAGGGTTTCGTCTTCTATGCCGCAGATATTGGCGATACCGGCGTTATTGATCAAAATCTGCAAGCGCCCAAAGCGCTCAACTATGTCGTTAATAACCCCAGCCCACTGGGCTTCGTCGCAAACATCGAGGTGCATAAATACGGCTTGATAACCTGCTGCATTCAATTCATTTGCTACGCGATTGCCCGCAACTTCATCGATATCACTCACCACCACAATCGCGCCAGCAGCAGCCAAACTTTTAGATGTTGCTTCGCCAATGCCGACCCCGGCGCCAGTCACTAAGGCCACTTTATCTTTACAGTTCATACAATCTCTACCCCTTATGCCGCGCAAAAACCGCCATCAACGGTTAGCTCAATTCCCGTTACATAGGCACTGGCGTCCGACGCTAAAAACAACGCGGCGTTGGCAATGTCTTGTACATTACCCAAGCGGCCCATGGGGATCATGGCAGACTTGAGCAGCGCGGCCGCCTCCTCGACGTTGGCCACAACGCCAATGTCGACAAAGTCTTGTAGGGCCTGATCACCCATTGCTGTTTCAATCAAACCCGGATGCAAAGAATTAACACGAACGCCATAGCCAAATTTGGCAAACTCCACCGCGCTGTGTTTACTTAATGAGCGCACCGCGCCTTTGGTAGCGCCATAAATACTGTGGCCAGGCACCCCCACCAAACCCGCAATAGACGATAAATTAATAATAGAGCCGCCACTGCCAAACATGGCACCAGGCTTCATGCACTCCACCGCTGCGCGGGTACCCAAAAATACCGATTCAATATTGATTTGATTGATCTTACTCACCTGCGCGCCGGTGTTATCCTCCAACATACCGCCAATATAAATACCGGCATTGTTAAGCAGTACATCCCAGCGGTTTTGCCACGCTTGCAGCGCCAACTTTAGCGCAGCCCAGTCATCTTCATTGGTCACGTCTAAGCGTATCGCTTTGGCTTGCAAGCCTTGTGCGTTGAGGTCGGCGGCAATGCGCTCGCAGGCCTCTACATTAATATCGCTGAGCATTACCGCCGCACCGGCCTGTGCAAACATTCGCGCACAAGCCTCGCCAATCCCTGCGCCCGCGCCAGTGACAACCGCGACCTTGCCCTCTAAGCCAAACACACCAAGCTTGTTACTCATAACTGTGTCCCTATTATTCTATTTTTACATTTATGCTTGCAGATATTTACCGGTAAAAATGCGCTAATTAATCGGCGATTTTCACTACCGCACGTCCGCGAATTTGACCCTGCAAAATTTTACCTGCAGCAGCGGGCACGTCGTCAAACGGTATATCCATCGTCAACGCTTCGAGCTTGGCCATGTCTAAATCCTTAGCCAATCGGCGCCACGCTTCTTCGCGTAGAGGCATGGGCGCGTGAACAGAATCCACCCCTAATAACGACACATTACGCAGCGCGAAGGGCATCATATTTCCCGGCAAATCAAGGCCCTGCGCCAAACCACAAGCAGTGACAACGCCGCTATAACTAAGCTGCGCGATAACGTTTGCCAAAGTGTGGCTTCCGCAAGAATCGACCGCCGCAGCCCAGCGAGTGGACTGCATCATTTCGCCGGGCTCAGAAAGCTCGGCGCGATTGATAACATCGGTGGCACCAAGGCCTTTCAAGAATTCAGTCTCTTCGACACGACCAGTTGATGCCGTAACCCTATATCCCAACGCCGACAGCAGGGATATCGCCACGGTTCCAACACCACCTGAGGCGCCGGTAACCAGCACAACGCCAGACTCCGGCACCACGCCAAAACGCTCTAGGCGCATAACCGACAACATGGCAGTGTAACCGGCTGTACCAATTGCCATGGCCTGCCGCGTACTGATACCAGCCGGTAATTTCACTAAGTATTCGCCCTTGGTGCGCAAACGCTGGGTGTAACCCCCATTGTGCGTTTCTGAGGCGCCATAGCCGTTCAGTACAACTTTGTCGCCAACACTAAACAGTGAATTATCAGAACTGACCACCGTTCCCGCCATATCAATGCCGAGTATTAACTTCTCTTTTTGCACAATTGGCACGGCGTCACTCATCGCCAAACCGTCTTTGTAATTCAGGGTTGAATATTCAACGGCAATTTCAACATCGCCTTCGCCAATTTCGGCGGCACTCAGTTGCTCAAAACCAACCGCCAATTTTCCATCCTGACGGCTTGCAACCAAGGCCTTGTATGTCTGTGTCATGTTATTTACCTCATCATTAGATTAGTTATTAATTACCTAAGCGGCGCAGCGCACCGTTGGTTAAATAGCGGTCGTAAATATCTTGATCATTGACCATCATTTTGTGGCCGCCGCTCATGCTGGCCATTTGTTCGAGACGAGTCATTTGCCCTGTTTGAACGTCGAAGGCGTGGACATGCCCCCACGACCAATAGGGGTGTTTGCCGTCCATTACCCGCTTGTCGCCGTCTTCATACAGTCCGTAAGCACCATCAAAGGAGCGGAATATCTCACCGCGCCGATCAAACGACACCATGGCCAAAGGCAACTGAGTGCGGGCGTCAAACCACACCCGTTTTTTACCGACCGGCGCGCGCGGGAAGCCAGTTGGCTCTGCGTCCACCGCGATGGCTTCGGGCACCAACTCTACCTCGGTATCCCAAAAGGTCTCGCCCTTGGGGCCACCGTGGGTGGTGTGTGCCCAGCTGTCGCTGGCAGAATTCCAACCGCCACTCACCGCTGCCAACATGGGGCCACGCGACACGATTTTATAATTCCCCCAGGTATGCAGTGGATCGCCCGCCGCCCAAGCGTCAGACAAGTACAAACTCGAACCCGGTACTAATGGCTCAAAGCGCTGGTCGGTAGGGAAGCGACGAATGCGCTTAAAATCAGGTATGTAGCCGTAAAGTTCAGGGAATTTATTTTGATCGTAATGCCATATATTTAAATATGAAGTGCCACGTACACTGTCGGGCTCTGAGAAAAACACACTCTGGTAGCGCAGTTTATCTTCATGCCCCTTCCAATACACACCAGGCAATACCACTCGGCCGGTAGGTGCGTATTCCGCCCAACCATTTTCATATTGATAATTTACTTTGCCTTCCCGACTCAAATCGTATTCGCGAATAGCATAAAAAGACGCGTCATGGCGACCCCAACTCATCGTCAAACCGGCAAACAATTCCAAACCATTTTTTGCTTCTGGAAACGGCAGGCCGCCAATCCACGGTTTACCGTCAAGAGTGACGACATTGCCCTTATCATCAAATTTTGCCTGCCCACGATTCTTAAAGCTGGCTTCCAGGTATTCCCATGGACTTAATTTCATTATGTCGCGAGTCGTTTCTCGCAGCCGCAAACGGCGGCCCATTTCTTTAACTTGGTAATACTTAACCGGCTCGAGCAAATCTTTAACCAACTCGACATTACTTGCATCTATATAGTCACCGGCCTTTAATTTTCCGTTACTGTATTCATCAATCGACATCAACTCATCGGGATACGCCGCCGTAAAGTCGCCGTTGTTTGCCATGGCTTTCCACACTGGCATCAACACGCCACCCAATGCGAGCCCCGCCGTTTTTTTCAAAAATTGGCGCCTGGCGTAATTCCGATCATATTGTTTTATATGAAATACCATGACCTACCTACTGAGCAAAAAGCCGGCGGAAGAATCCGCCGGAAAGGTCCCATAACTGTCGCCAGCCAACCGAGGCCGAAACCTCGATAGGGTGTATTAAAATTGGTAGGCAACCCTCAGACCAAATTCTTCGGCCCAGTCAAAGGTTTGCATTATATTGACGTTGGCATCGGAGCTAATATCATCGTCTATATAGGTATAGAAGGCCTCAATATTCCAATTGCCGCTTGGTTTCCACTTGAGCGCAGGCTGCACGAAAACACCACCTCTAGTGTCATACAGCACCGACAGATCCGCGCGCCATACCAAACCAGGAAACGGCTGTTGGAGCGCCAACACCAAACCGTCCCAGCCATCGACACCCAATGGCGCATTATTAGCCGTGCCGCCCATACCACTCAAATGCCGCCCAAACAAATCACTCTCAGTGCGGTGCATCCACTGAAATACAAAGTACGTTGCGGGAAAGTTCCGACTAAAGCGCTGATACTTTTCCAGTACCAAAGCAGAAATATATTCATCTTCAACTAAATATTCCTGACCTAGGTCAGGGGAGGTAAACACGCGGTCAGGGGTAAACGACACCTCAAAGTTAAGAATGAGCTGGTCTAACCAACTGCCCGGTTCACCGCTAAAGATATAACTAAAGCCGGTACCAAAAATATCTTCGCGTTTGTACTCACGCTCAATATGTCCGCGCAAACCGCCCATGCCTTGCCCAGTGGTCAGGCTGCCACCGACACCGCCCGTGAGAATAAAGAACAGATCCAGCTCCTCCTTCGCCGCATCAATGCCATCTACCGGCCTTGCCAATAACAGCTGAGAGGCGGGGAAATCGGTAATCAGCTTATTCAAACCTTCCACACCATCTAGCCTCGCCATACCCGCGTAGGTAAACCATTCTTCCGCGGTCCACACACCGGTGGGGTCAACTTCTAAAGGCGTCTGCGCAAGAATAGCGCCTGTACCAACCAAGCCCGGTGCGTCGCGATTAACACCTGATGCCGTCCAGCGAATAACGCCGTCGGGGTTGTAACGATTGGTGTACATAAACTGCAAACCGAAATCACCAATATTGCCCTTTAGACGAAAGCCACTGTTAATTTTTTCATTAGCGTCGCTGTAGCGATCATGCACAGTGAACTGGCTCGGTATAACGTTGTAGGGTGTATTTGGGTTGGCGTAAATGGTCGGCTGGAATGCTTGCGCAAACATATCCAATTCCCAGCTCGCATTTAATTGATAAGACACCCGAACGGCAGGAGACGCTATACGCTCATCTGCATACTCTTCTGAGGCAAAATCCAGAATTAAATGGCGACGCAAGTCTAAGCCATTGGCAACGTCCATTACCCGGAAGAACAAGGCTTGACCCCAGGCAATTTGCTGATTACCCGCCCGCACCAAAATTGGCCCGTTTTGGTAATCCACATACAGTGATGGAAAATCAACCATATAGTTTTCGCCAGCGACTTCTAAACGATTCTGTTCACCACCAGTTTCATAGTCATCGTATTCAAAGTAATTTGGCTTACCATAAAGATAACCTGCCGCATTACTGTTTACGCTGTCGGGATCAAATTCGTCATATTGCGCAGCGTCAAAAATGCCGCGGATTTTAGCCGTAGCAGACCAATTGTCGCTAAACCGCAATTGCACGGTATTCTCTAAGCGAATCTGGGTAAAATTAAAATCATTATTCGCCGGTTCACCATTGCGCGTTGCCGTATCACTGATTGGTACGCCAACCGCAATCGGTAAATTCAAGCCCAGTAAGGTCCCCGCATTTACGCCGCCATAGCGATTTATGGTTTCGCCATTAAATACATTACCGCGCTGGTTATAAGGGTTTTCTTCACTCACTGTTTTGGCCGCCGCTTCTAGCCGGATAAAGCCACTGGAACTGTAGTCAATACCCAAAAAGTCACCGTTTGCCGACCACGCAGAGTTGCATACGCCGAGTGTTGCAAGGGTAATAGCTGCCGCCAGCTGATTATTATTTTTCATACCCGTATATCTCCAGAAAATATTTTAAATAGAGAGCTTTAGAACATTGGCTTTTTGACCAACCACATAAAAATTGCCGTTATAAACACCAACATCGCAATACCAAGAATCTAATAACTGCGCATTATTTAGACGTTCTACGCGCTGACCACTCGCCTCAATAGAAAGTGCTTCTCGAATGCCGGTGATCACTGCTCGATCATCATCACGAATGGACACATCGAGCAGAATCGCATCGCTGCCCGATTCGATTTTGGCCCAGCTTTCACCGCCATCTTGGCTCCGCAAAATAGTGCCACTTTGCCCTACTGCATATGCTAAACCGCGCTGACCGAAGGCTAAACCGAATAAGGACTCGTCACCGGTGTGCAAGGTATGCCACGTTGTGCCCCGATCATCGGAGCGCGCGATCATGCCAAATTCACCGGCCATATAGGCACGCCCTTGATCGTCGACAGTAACGTTGTAGACATGGGGCTCGTAGGACTGACCGATCAGCGGCTGCCAATCAATTTGGAGCTTCTCCCAGTGTTTACCGCCGTCAAGCGAACGTAAAATGGTGCCAAAGCCGCCGGAGGCAATCACAAAGCCAGCACCATCCTGCGCCACCGAAAATAGACGTTCGTTGGTCGGGGACTGCTGTTCCTGCCACGTGTTGGTATCACGGCGCACGATCACGCCCTGCTGACCGACGGCAATCGCATTGCCGCCGACGTCAGATACAGCCAACAGAGATCGCCCCCCCAGGTCGAGGTTGATCCGCTGCCAGGTACTGCCGTCTTTACTGGTACTTATCTGGCCCGCGCCGCCAACCGCAATGAGCCCCTGAGCACTAGCGTTAACACCAAACAAGGCTTCATGAGCATGCCCTTGGCTTACCATTTCGCCTTGCAAGGGCGCGGCATTCGCAGCACACATTGCAAGACTTAATAGCAGCGGCGCGGCATATTTCGCGATCTTCGCTGTGGTATTCACATCAACCCCCAAGCCGCTGCATAGCCTGAATGGTGAGGAATTTATTAAAGACATCCACATCACCCGGATCATAGTTACTTTGATAACCACCAGTCACCGACTTAGCCTGAACAAAGCGACTCATGCGGTTAGATTGAATGTCGTGACTGTGTACGCTAGACCAGGACCACGCGGGGAACGCACCGTCGTTGCGGGTCATCTTGTCGTTGTCTTGCATTGCGTAATGCGGTTCAAACGACTTCCAAATTTCGCCACGGCGGTCATAAATAACATAGGCAACGTACATTTGGTTTCGCACATCAATCCACACTCGCTTTTTACCAACCGGCGCACGAGCGTATCCCGTTGGCTCCGCTTCAAGCACGATGCACTCTGGCACCAGCTCCATATAGGTATCGAAGAAGGTTTGATCCTTTGGCCCGCCGTGAACCGGCTTTTCCCAGTTGTCGTGATAGCCGCCATGGAAGTTTCTAGAGCCGATAGCACCTAACATCGGCTGACGACCAATGATTTTGTAATTGCCCCAGGTTTGCAAAGGGTCGCCCGCCGCCCATGCATCAGACAAAAACAGCGTAATACCTGGCACCAAGGGTTCGAAACGCTGGTTAGTGGGGAACTGCCGTACACGCCGAAACGCAGGAATATAGCCGTGTAACTCAGGAAATTTGCGCTGATCGTAATCCCATATGTTTAAGAAAGAAGTACCGGCACTGTCATTGGGTGCGGTAAAAAATACCGACTGGTAGCGCAATAAATCTTTCTTACCTTTCCATACGGTTCCGTCGGTCCGTGCAGTGGTATTCAGTTCTGTCCACACAAAATCGTATTGATACGAAAGCTCACCAGAAGAATCGATATCCCAGTCGCGCACTGCATACTGAGAGTAATCGTGACGTCCCCAGCTCAAGGTCAAATTATATTGTGCTTCAATACCATTTTTTGGCTCCGGAAACGGTGTACCACCAATCCAAGGTTCGCCACCTTTGGTATACACATTACCGTCTTGACCAATAACTGCCTTACCCTGATTTTTAAGGGTTGCCTCTAAGTACTCGGTGGGAAAGATGCGAGTAATGTCTTTCACTGGTTCAACAATATGAATGCGTCGCCCCATTTCCTTTACGTGCATATATGCTATTGGGTCTAATAATTCCTTCACATGCTCAACATTCTCTGCGGTAATAACATCGCCAGCTTTAATCTTTCCCTTGGTGTACATATCGATGGAAAGCAGTTCATCGGGATAGGCCTTACTGACATCACCAGCATTCGCAATGAGCGGCCACAGTGGCGCTAGCACACCACCGGCACCAATTCCTTTAACCGTGTTCTCCATAAAGCGGCGACGACTATAGTTGGTGTCATATTTCTTGATATGCATAATAATCCTCCGGGATAAACCCTTTTATTGTTGTCATCTTGCGTATTGTGAAAGCGGCGTAACAAATTGGTTTGCTACACTGCCTCGGCTTTTAAACTACGGTGATTTTCGGCTTGTTTTTTTTCAGCATCTTCTGCCATTAGCTTAGCGATATCGACGCCCTCGCCCAGTACCATAATGTCTTTACTAGACACAAACTTAGGTTTGATTAGCCACACCAGCAGGGGTAAAACGACTAGCGCGATCACCATATTGATCAACATGACAAGCACCAGCAGCAAACCCATATCTGCTAAAAACTTAAGACCTGATAAGAAGTACCAAGGGAGAATACCGATTAGCATAATACTGGCGGTAAACATAATGGCTTTGCCCGTAGTCGTCAGTGCAGCGGTAATCGACGCGCCATAATCCTCACGTTCCTGATACTCTTCACACATTCTACTGAGCAAATAAATCCCGTAATCAATACCAACCCCAACACCAATCGCCGCAACCATTAGTGAGTTAATATCTAAACCAATGCCCATGAACGACATGCATGTGGTGAGGATCATATTGGAAAGGTTAACGGGGATTAGTAGCACCACACCGGCAACCAAGGAGCGGTAGGCGTAGCTTGAAACCAATAGAATAACTAGGTTGAGCAAGCCCATAATCAACCAGTGATAACGCTCTACAACGTGGTTTATCGCTTGCTGAATCGCAATAGTGCCGCTACCAAGGCGCACGGTGAAATCGGGATGATCTATACCAACCTTGGCAATAGCCGCTTCCGCTGAAGCAAGCGCGTGGTCGACCGTATTCTGCTTATTGTCTGGGTACCAAAATGAAACCGTTGAGTTTTGCAGTTCAAAGTCGACAACATGGGAGTAGGCCTTAGGACTTGTGCCCATGAGCACCGCGGAGGTTGCCGCATTAACCGCAGCATCGGTGTCGTCCAGTGGCAGCCATTTCGGATGCCCACCCGAAATCAGCCGATTCGCATCCATCAAGAAATCGCCAAACGAAAGTGTCGCCCGTGGCGCGTCTTCCCCGCCCTCCATAATGGCCTGGAGCTGCAACATGGTTGCCACTGTTTCCGCTTGCCGCGCGACGCGATTGGGATTATTTGAGTCTTTCGCCTCGAGAATAACCTCTAAGGTATTCACGCCGGGAAAATGGGAGTTTATTTCAGCCACCGAAACATTGTATTCAGAATCTTCCCAGAGCAAATTACTGCCCTCAACGGGATTACCAATTTGAATACGCATAGAGTGATAGAACGAAAATAGCGCAATGATTACCACAACGAACGTGGTGTAGCGGGCGCGTTTACCCTGAGAGAAAGTCGCTATCCACGCCAACACCGATTTCACCCGGCCATGCACACCACCAGATTCATCGGAAATAATCTTGTCGAGATTTTTAGGGGCAGGCAGAACAGACAACAGCAACGGCGCAAGAAACACCCCTGTCGGTGCGAGCATCATTGCCCAAAACCCACAGAACAGCGAGAAGCGTTCCATTGCCGGAATAGGCGCAATAGAAATCAGGAAGATACCGGCCGCGTCAGTGATAATTCCCAGTATCGACGGTGCCAACATAAGGCCCGTAGTGATCCCTGCGGCTCTCACCTTGTCGCCCACCTGAGCAAACACTTCGTAGAAGCGTTCAGTGAACTGAACACAATGACTAAACGATCTCGCAATCAATAGCAGCGGCACAATCATTAACAGGGGTTCAATCGGTAAGCGCATCCAACCTGCAAAGCCAAAGCCCCAAATCGCGGCAACGATACTGGCAAATATGGGTGTAACTACCCCGGCAATATTTTGGGTGTACAGCACAAGCGCAATAATTAAGGCACCAAGGGTAATACCAAAAATGCCAATCATCTGATGTTGGTATTCATACACCCACCCCGTCAAGGCTGGCTGACCCGCCATATAGACCTCGTGATTTGCATCGCGGGCGTTATCTGCCAAAGCCTTAACAAAGGTGAATGCCTCACCGTAATCTAAGCGCTGCTCTATAAAGGTAGCCGATATTAGGGTTGCGGTTTCGTCACCAGAAATCAGAAACTGCTGCGCATTCGGGGATTTACGCACATTCTCCTTAAACCTGGCTATTTCTTGCGGCGTGACCGGCACCGAATCTCCCATCAAGGGCTGGGCATCGATACCAAACGGCGTGGCTTCGGCATAACGCGCCTTTGCGGAGGCAATCGACAGTATTTGGTCGTGATCTACGCCGGGCGACAAATCGATATCACGGGTAAGCTGCCAGACTTTATCCAGCGTTTGGGCATTGTAGATGTCACCCTTTTTGGTTTTTACCATCAAGGTAAAAGTCAATGGATTACCAAAATTTGGATGATCTTTAAATACCTGTATAAACGGGTCGTCTTTAGGAAGCAAGTCAGAGAAAATTGTCTTAAGCTCAACATTCTTTAAGCCCATCGCAAAAAAGAGTGTTACAGCAGTAAACAAAAACCAGGCTGTTTTTCTGTTTTCCAGAACAGCCATTGCTATCCTGTTTCTAATCGTATTCATTTATTTTTCACTACCCCATTAGACGTGAAAAAAATCATAAAAATTTATTTCACAAATTATTATATCGTTCTGTCGGAGTCATAATTAATCGATCTTGAAATCGATATTAGTCTTGAATCACAGCGTCGGTAATGCTTATTACCGACCCTTTAACTGTTAATTTACGACATCATACTTTTTCGATTATTTTATGAGGCGACATCATAGACATGATTTTTTTGCTCCAAAAAATATTCGTAGCAAAATCGTGCCTGCGGTTTCTCGGAAGCCGTTTTTGGAATTTCTGACATAACTTGAATATAACTAGGGAGATCATTACGTCCGAGCACCTCACGACAATGCTTGACCAGCACATCGGGATCGAACAATTTTGCTTCAACCGGCACCACCGCCGCTATAACATCTTTTTCGCCGGGCGCCCCGTTTAACGACGGTATGCCGTATACAAAAACATCTTCAACATCATCAAATTCGGCGATTATTTTTTCTATTTTGGCAACGTCAACAAACTCGCCGTTACGACGTATTTCATCGCCCTTTCGGCTATCAAAATAGTACCAACCCTCTTCATCCTGATGACCGATATCGCCCATGTATAAAACGCCACCATGGGTTTTCTTATCAGACGCTTCAGGATTTTTATAATACTCAACCCTAAGCGGCTCGCCGGTCACCGCCTCGAATACTATTTCACCCCGCACACCCGCTGGACACGTTTTGCCCTGCTCATCGATAATTCTTGCCGTCAAACTCGCGGGTGGCTTACCAATACTGCCTATTGGACCTACGCCAGGCGGATTGAACATCATGCCGCCTTCTGCTGCGCCGTAAAACTCAAATAACTCAACGTCAAAGCGCTTGCTAAAGTCCGTCCAGATGGCGGCAGGCATACCCGCACTTAATATGAAACGCACGGGGTTCTTTGCATCATTAGCGCGAACTGGCTCACTGTATATGGCAGTGGTCATACCACCGAGTAAGTTAAAGGTAGTGCAGTTATAAGCGCGGCAAATATCCCACAATCGAGACTTAGTGAATTTTCGGCTAATAACGCCTCGTAAACCCATTTTGAGGATATTGCCCAAACTAATTAGTTGCGCATTTGCATGGGTAAACGACAAACCAGTATAGGGGCGGTCATTCTCGGTAAGACCAATCATCGGGCCAATTGACGAAACGGCGTCATAGCGGGTGTAAGGCGCCCTAATCGCCTTAGGGTCTCCCGTAGTACCTGAGGTATATAACATTTGCATGGTTTCGTCGGCACTGTGCACCCGCCCCTCAGCCTCTGCAAACGGCGCGTTCGCGATCTCTGCCCACTTCTTTAAGCGAGTATCCTCAGCCGCCAACTTTATTAGCTCGCCACTCTGAACAACCCAAACCCAACGAATTTGAGGTAAGTTTTTGCATGCGGCCAAAACATTGTTTAAGCAATAATCGGCGCAGATCACTCCCTTACAATCGGCCCAGTTCAACATGTACTCCAGGCGCTCCCCATTTGTTCGCGGATCAATAGGCACAAACACCGTCGCAGCTAGCGCGCTGCCCACCATGCAGTCAACAAACTCAGGGTGATTCTGCATGACCATTGCAAAGCTATCGCCGGGCGCCATTCCCTCATTTTTTAGGCCGGCAAAAACGCGCTGGCCCTGTTCCCACAGCATTTTGTAGGTCCTGATTTCATGCTCGAAATCCCCGCTTGGCAGAACGTTAACAAAAGTCAGAACATCTAAGTTTGGATGGGAATTTTTTTTATCTTCGATCAAGTTCGATAAAATTCTTAGGTCTTTCATATACAACCCCTTTTTATTCTTTTGACAAGATGCTGAGTACCAAGGCAGCTGCATCTGTACCAATATAGCCCCCTCCATTTTCGGCGAGCGCAAGCCTAGCCCCACTTACTTGGCGCGCCCCAGCCTCGCCGCGCAGCTGCATGACCAGCTCCACAATTTGGGCGGCCCCGGTTGCACCTATCGGATGGCCTTTTCTCATTAGTCCCCCAGACGTATTTACCGGCACACGACCACCCAGCGATGACGCGCCACTGGCGACATATTCACCACCTAGGCCGGTTGCACACAAACCGAGGTATTCGTAGTATTTAATTTCAGAAATAGCCGACGCGTCATGTAGCTCAACGCAATGTAGGTCCTCGGCGCCAACACCCGCCTGCTCATACAGTTCAGTAACAGCGCTCGACACCATAGCTTGTTCGCCAGCAGCTGGCTCCCAACCGCTGTGTAAGCTAGATGCATTTACCCGAATGCACCGTCTCTTGCCAATTTTCTTGGCGAAGGCTTCACTGACGACAATCACTGCGGCGGCACCGTCGCCAATCGGAGCACACATTGGCAAGGTAAGCGGCGCCACTATTTCACGGGCAGACAACACCTCATCGACGGTAATGACGTTTTGAAACTGAGACTTTGGATTTAAACTCCCATGCACTGAGTTCTTTGCCGACACCGCAGCCAATTGCGCCTGAGTAGTGCCGTATTGATGCATGTGTTCACGCGCCCATGTCGCGTATATATCGATAAAAATAGACCGGCTACTCCCCGCGCCGGACATATCCAAGGACTGACCAATAGCGTCGTTCCGAGCTTGCAAGCGCGCGGTAATCGCATCGGTTTGGGTGACATCAATAGATCCAGTAAATACTGAGAAGGTTTTGTTCTTATCTTCGTGGTAGAGCTTTTCATAGCCGCAGACCAAAACCACATCATAGACACCCAAGGTAACCATGGTGCAGGCTTGCTGAAATGCGGTTGCCGACGTCGCACAGGCATTCTCAACATTGATTACCGGTATTTTGCTGATGCCCATACTGCGCAAGGCAACCTGGCCGGGCACACAGACTTGGCCTGTTATCACCGCACCGGCCGCATTACCCATATACGCGGCATTCAACTCTTCTTTAGCGATACCGGCGTCCTTCAGTGCATCCTTGATAGATGCACACGCCAGCTCGTTAAGCGTTTTATCCATAGCGTTGCCAAACGGCGTCATACCGACGCCGGCAACATAAGCTTTCTGTTTCACGAGTTCACCGCCTTATGCAAGTTTTTCGTTATCAATGAGGTAACTGCCGCCCTTGATGGCCAGCATTTCATTACAACCGTCTTCGATAAGCGAGGCGCGCGCATCTCTAAGCATTTTTTCTAGGGGATATTCCTTTGTCAGGCCATTGCCGCCAAAGATCTGCAGCGCATCACTCGTCACTTCAAAGGAGTGCTGGGTACTGGTGGTTTTTGAAAACATTGCAGCGCACAACGACGGGGTAGCCAATTGAGGATCATTGTTAAAGTTAAGGCCTCGACGAGTGACTGCGCGCGAGAGTTCGACTTTTCGGAACATATGAAAAAGACGACTACGTACTGATTGATGCTGGATAATAGGCACGCCACCGGCAACTCTTTCGTGGGCATAATCGAGGGCCAAGTCCGCCGCCGCCTGAGACAGTCCGGTAAATGTTGCCCCCATCAGCGCGTTTGCCTCAGCGTGAATACAATAAACAGCGCGCTGATAATCCTCGGGGCCAGCGAGCAAATATTTGCGGGGGATCCGCACATTATCAAAAAATATTTCACCTTGATTTAGGGCCCGTTGACCCAGCTTGTCCAAAGGTTTACCACGGCTAATTCCCGGAAGATTCATAGGAAACACCAAGGCACAACCTTCGGTCGCAGATGGGCCATTACCTGAATCTGCCGCGCAGTAAATAATGCATACATCAGCAATAATGCCATTGGATACCCAAGCCGATTTCTGACCATGCAATATAATGTCATCGCCGGTTAAATCTGCTACTAAGTTAGGACGACCGTAGGAACTGCCGGGGTAAACAATCTGCCGACTTGGATCGAGCATGTCAGTGCCGTGATCGGGCTCAGTAATGCCCCAGCAGCCCAATACCGCATCGGGAAATTCCTCTAATAAATCTGTGCGGCCAAATTTGGCGCACAGCCATTGGGGCAGTATTCCGGCGCCAACTGATATCGCCAAACCGGCATCTCCGTAGCCCAGCTCCTCAAATAAAATGGAGAACAACAGAGCGGCTTCCTGCGGTTCCATTTCGCCTAGCCCCTCTACCGTCACACCTAGCTCCAAATATTTCTTGCGAAACTCCCAATAGGGCGAATCTTTCGCAATAACTTCTTCAGGTGTCATACGATCAAGCTTTATTCCAATAGGCCGCATCACATTCATAGCGAAGCTCCGCAAGGTTTGCTGAAACTCCGCAATATGTTCAGGCAAGGTTGCCTCAGCGCCAGTAATGGTCAATTTCCCCTTTGGCGTGGCATCCCATTGGTAGATCGGCGCCGCTAAGTTTCTATAGTCAGTGGCTGACGAAAGATTAAGTTCTTGGGCTGATTGAGTAGACATGGTTCACCTCTATTCTTATGGTTTTTATCAAAATTCAAAATCAGGTGACCATACTATCGGCGCAAGTTGAGAAGTTAGATGTTTACAGAGGACAATATGATTGTTAATTTACGACAGCCCTTAAAAATCATAAAAAAGAGATTCCAACCATGGAGCTAAGGTCATCATTAAGCACCCCCCCTGCCAGGCACCTCAGCTATGGGCTCAACCCATTGATATCGCTATTAAAGGAATACAAGCTCGACCCAGCTCCCATGTTAGATATTGCGGGCATCCCAGCACAGGCACTTGAAGACCCGACGTATGAACTCACACCGCACCAAGAATTAAGTTTTACCACAGAGGTAATTAAAGGGATTAATATTCCGGAAATTGGCTTAATCGTTGGAGGGCGCTATCACTTATCCGCCTATGGTTTATTAGGCCTCGCCGTGATGACCAGCGAAAACCTACTCGCGGGCATGACGGTGCTGTATAAAAACATATTAATGACATGGACTTATATGTTTTGGAACACCACGGTTCGCGGTGACCGCGCCTATGTTAGCCTGGAGAAGCTTCGCGACCTCGGCGGCAGCTATCAGTATATGATCGATCGCGGCTTAGTTGCCTCCCACATAATATTTAAAGAGGCGCTAGGGCAAGATTTACCTGTTTTAGAGGTGCATTTAAAGCAGTCTAAGCCCTCATATGCAGACGCCTACACCGCGTATTTCAAGTGCCCAGTGCACTTTAATTCTTCAGAGAATTACTACGCGTTTGACAGTAAATTGCTATACCAGCCCTTAGCTCAGTCCGAGCCGGAAACAGCCAGAATATATGGCAAGCAATGCGAAAAAATTTGCTCGCAACTCTCCCGAAACAGCACTTTTTCCGATATTGTGCGCAATCAAATATTGTCGTCGCCACGGGAAATTTTCACCCTAGAAACTATTGCAGACCGTTTGAACATGACGGCGCGCACCGTACAGCGCAAGCTCAGCGCGGAAAGCACTAGCTACAAAGACATACTTGAAGATGTGCGCCGCAACCTCGCAATAGAATATTTACAAAGCACCACCTTCACGATAGAAGAGATTGCAGTGCGATTAGGCTATTCAGACTCCTCCAGTTTCTGCCACGCCTACAAGCGCTGGACCGGCGTCAACCCCAGTGATTTACGTCATCGAGATTCAGCGATGAAGGCCGAACGGAAATCAGACGGCGAGGTGCCCGCCCAGCGCCGAAAAGCATGAGAGAAATGCGCGGAATCACTGTAACCCAACAATATCGACATTTGCTCAACGCTAATATTGGTCGTATACAAATACTCGCGGGACAGCTCAAAGCGCAAATCATCTAGTATTTTTTGATAGCCAACGCCCTGCATAGTGAGCTTACGGCGCAAGGTACGTCCAGACATATTAAATTTACTGGATATCTCCTCAATACTCGGAAAATATCCGGGTCGCAATAGGATTAGCTCGCGCACTTCATCAACAATATTATATTCTTCGGTCAATCGCGCTTTTAAGCGCTCGCACCGTTCAATACAGAGACTCGCAGTATCGCTATCGCACTGCAGAACGGGAATATCCAGCAATTCTGCAGGAAATATCAAGGCATTATCTTCGGCATTAAAACTCACTGGGCATTGAAAATATTTCTCGTATTCAGACACCGGCGCCGACGCGGCGCTACGTAAAGTCGCTGAATGAAGACGAAAATCGTCACCCATAAGGCCACGAAGGATCATGAGTGTGGCAAGCATTTCACGCTCGTTGAGCATCGCAATATCGTCACTACCGTAGTCATTTGAACTCATGTTCATGACTACGTGACTGCCATGAAAGGAGTGGCTGTGCTCAAAAAATGCAAAACTCAATTCCACATATTCGTAAGCCAGTTTAAGCGCATCACGAACCGTAGCCGCACTCATCAATGCATAGCCATAAATTCCAAACAAACTCAGCGGATAACACGCCCCCACCTTAAGACCTATGGCAGGGTTCGCCGTCGCCTTGCGGAGATTTCTTAGGAACATTAGCTCCTGACTCAAACTGACATGCTGCTCTGGCTTATTTAGAATCGACAAAGACAGCCCTGTACCGGTTAAAGCCTGGCCAACTGAAATACCCTCTTCCCGCAATTTATTGAGCGGAGCGAGAATGGTTTTTGCGGAATGGTATTTTGGCTTCATCTCAAACTCTTTTCTTTTCAAGCTAGCACTGATGTCCGTTTTTCGCAAGACCTTGTCCGTATTTCGCATTCTTAGATTCTGCCATATTCGTTACCTTAAATTACGACTTACGGCTATTGCTGTCAGTTTACAAAACTTGTCCAACAATAAAATAATGGAGAATAATCATGTCTGATTCACCACGCGTACTCATATACGGCGCCAGTGGCTACACTGGAAAACTGATTGCTGAATGCATGGCTTTACGAAATATGCCCTTCTATTTTGTGGGTAGAAGCAAAGAAAAGCTGGAAGCGTCTTTAGCCATCGTCGAAGAGCGCCTTGGCCGCAAAGCACCCGCAACAATTGTTCAGGCCGCTAATACTCGCGAAGAATTGCTACCGCTATTCAATAAAGTCGAGGTGGTCATTAATGTTGCTGGGCCCTTTATGCAGCTCGCCTGGCCAGTAGTAGAGACCTGCCTAGAAACAAACTGTCACTACCTAGACACCACCGGCGAACAAGACTTCGTTATTGCCGTTCGCGACCAATACGGCAAAGCCTTCGCCGAGAAAAACTTATTACTTAGTCCAGCCAATAGCTATATGTGGTGTGCTGGGGCATTGGCCGCCGAAGTGGTATTAGAAACCGAGGGCGTCGACAGCCTCGACCTAACCTACCAAATTAATGACGCACTGCCTTCACAGGCCTCGACCAAGTCATTTCTGCGCATGGTGAACAACCCGCAATATTTATTGAAAAACAACGAAATGATTACTTGGCAAGGCGACCGCCATTTTACAATCAATGTGCCACACATGTCGCAACCCGCACTGGCCCTACCTTGGAGTGGCGGCTGTGAGCCAGTATGGTACGAGCATGATGACCGCGTAATGAACTGCAAGGTGTTAACTGCCTTCGGAGACGAAATCATTGAAAACGTCGTCGCCCTCATTCATCGCTTCAACAAGGAATCGGTTGGCATGAATCAGGAGCAAAAAGAAATACTAACGAACCAATTTGGCGACGAAATGACGCCGGCTGAGCCACCCAAAGATAGCCCGGACATTCACCGTACCGTTATTACCTGTATCGGCCAAGGTCGACAGGTGACAACCGTTTTCCCTCTGTCATTAAACGCGCCATACACCTTTACTGGCGAAATATGTACAGAGGCGACCGAGCGCTTACTTAATGGTGAGATCAAAGCAGTTGGTTTTCAATCCGCTGCCGGGGCATTTGGCCACCGGGAACTTATTGAGAAATTCCATAAGCTTGGATATATGAACAATCCCTGGCTTTAAACACAGCTAAATCGGTTTAAATAAAAAGCTAGCTTGGTTTGAGGGCCAAGCTAGCGTCGCTAGAATTATGGTCAGCGCCACTAAGTCGCGACACCCACAGTCATTAATGACTATTCAAATGAACGCCATACCACCGCAAAGAACATTGCAAAAATAAGATCGGCAATAACCAGCACGCCAAATCCGACCGGCGCGTTAAATAGCATAATATCGATCCAAGCAATTGAGAAAACCACTAACTTCCCGATGCAGCCCATCCATACAATATCTTTATGCAGCGATGGATTCGTTGAGATGACCCAATAGCCAATACCAAACACCAATACCAGACCGGCAAACTGATGCAACCACGGCAAGGCTTCAGCGCTTAGTGAGTCACTCATCATTAAAATATTAAATAATAACTGTGGCGCAAACAGCAGGGCGAACGCCGCAGAAAAATTAAACAGTGCGGAGAATTGGAAAAATCTCCGCCACGCATTACTATTTTTCATGTAATTGAGCCCCCGCCGCTTTTTTATGATTTTTACTGACCCGATCCATTATTGCCCGACCATTAAGAAGTGCCCACGGAATAACCAAGCCAGATTGTGCCTTATACTCTGCCCATCCAGAATGACGAGAAATCGCGTTATCTTTACCTTTCATCCGCGCAAGAAAGTAAATCGCCATATACCCGTAGATCACCCAGGCAATCCAGTGGCTCGCTAGCAGAGCATATGCAGCATACAACATAAGCTCACCGAGATAATTTGGATTTCGGGTATAGCGGTACATGCCCTCTTGAATGAGTCCTGGCTGACTCCGATACTTCAGTATCCAGTGGCGCTGGCCATCACCTGCTATCATGGTAACCACCCCAAGAGTATGGATTGCGATCGCGAAAAACAACATAAAACCTGACGGTTCAATTCCCCGCGCAATAAACAACCAGGGCATCAACCAATACCATGCGATCAGCAATAGGTACAGATTTATAAAGCCAAGAAAACTCAGCTTATTTTCTAATTGATGGTCTCGAAAGCCCAAGTCCTTGATGAGCCAGCAATAGCCGTAGATGCCGTGTAGACCCAAAAAGACCCAAGCGCCCACGCTAAAATTTGCGTAATAGCTCATCATCGCGTAGATGATAAAAAGCGTGAAAATTTTGTGTAAATTCACCGCCCACGCGACCTTCATAAAAGGACGCCCTGGCGCATTAAAAATACTGATGTCTGCAAATGCTAGAAAAAATCTTGCCCAAAATGGTATGGGCTCCCTTGTTACAGTTGTCATAATAGCCTCATCTTATGGTTTTATTAGCTCCCCATAAGCTACGCCGACCAGCAATAATTAAAATAGCGACGCACGACGACTTCACTGTTAATTCACGACAAGCAATATATTAGGCATGTACGGCACTAGGAAGAGCACTTATCCGCGCGAATTGACGCCGAGATTGAGTCGCTATTACTACACCATCGCTCAACACAGCTTGAAATTATTGAAGTATCGCGCTTTCTTCCAGAATACCACTAGCTGTAGTTTCGCCTAATTAGCGGAAATGATTACCCATCAAATAAGTATGCGGTTATGATCCCCTCATAGACCTACACCCTATTTCCGCTGTCACATTTCTTTCTTATAAACCCGCTACTCTCGGCGCAGTGAATTTGAATTACCCACCGATGCTAAATCGGCCATGATCTTGATAGGAGAATATGACTAAAAAGGTGATACTAATCGTGCTTGACGGCCTAGCCTATAACGCGGCCGAGCAATGTATGGGTTATCTTCAGGGCTTAAAGGCACAGGGCGCAACAACATTATATAAACTCCAGTGCGAACTGCCGTCTAAGTCGCGGCCGCTGTATGAAACAATTCTAACGGGTGTGCCCCCGGTACTTAGCGGCATTGTACATAATGACGTCACCCGCAACTCTAACCAAGAAAGCGTCTTTAGCTTAGCGCGCGAGTCAGGTCTCTGCACCGCTGCAGCGGCATTCCACTGGTTTAGCGAACTGTACAACCATAGCCCCTATGACCCTATACGAGACCGCCATACCGACGATTTGGCATTATTAATTCAGCACGGCTGCTTTTATCACGGCGATCATTATCCAGATAACTATGTTTACCTTGATGCGGAATCCATGAGAATTCGGCACGACCCTGATTTTTTACTGATACACCCGATGAATATCGACAACGCCGGCCATAGCGCGGGCGCTGACAGCGCCCATTACCGCAATACAGTGCGCATTTCAGACGGCGAGATATCTAAATACCTCCCGACATGGATCGCGGAAGGCTATCAAGTATTGATCACCTCTGACCACGGCATGAACGGTGATAAGAGCCACGGCGGCATTCTCCCTGAGGAGCGTGACATCCCTTTATTTGTGATCGGCGATGGCTTCTCCCACCAGCCAGACGCAGCGCCTAAGCAAACTGAACTCTGTGGGTCTATTTGTGAATTACTTGGCATTGCCAATCATAACAAACCCATGGCTAGCAATACGCTACGTAATGCACGCGGCATTGAAAAGCCATATATCGCCGCAGCGGTTTAATATTGCACTGAATTTAATCTACGCACCTTTAATAAAGAAACCATTACATTTAAGGCGCACCGGCAACATCCAAAGCAATGTTTTAAGTATTTTATCGGTAAGCGCTGTGCTCTTTCCCTTGTATGACCACTGCTCGGCAAGCAACTGAAAGAGCTATTATTATGAATGGCCATGAACACATTCAAGGCTCTAAATTTGAACGCACTGATCAATTATTTCTCTCACCACACTTCCTTACGTCGCTATACTCCGCTTAATACACCCCACAAGCTGCCCCATCGTTCTCGTTTCTCTTTAGCACTTAATAAGCGTGGTTGAATCACATGCGGTTTCCCTAGCTGATTAGCTTCAAGCAATAAACTAGCGTTAACAGCGCCACGTAACTGACCGTTTAAATTGCAAGCTACCGCCAACAAATCACCACAATAGTTACAATAATAAAAATCAGCCAATTGATCGCCGTTTTTATTGATCGTGAGCCCCTGACCAAGGAAAGCGATCATCATCGCAGGATCGCTTATGATCGCGGCCGGATTATCTTGGCAATAGCTGCAATCGCAAATCCGCGGATTAAAACTGGCCAAAGGCTTTTCAACAGAAATCTCAACTTGCCACTGCTGACAACTGCAATAACCTTTATAAAGCATAACGCTTGACGCCTACTTTTTATGGCTTAAAGGGAGTGGCGTAAATCAGTCAAAGCCTGGTCCAGCGCTGCGCTAAACCGCTCAAAGTTTTCAATATGCGGTAAATGCCCCAAGCCGGGCAATTCAAACAGCTTGGCATTGGGTATGAGCTTAACTGCGGCTTGGCCTATGCGATCGTAGCGACCAAGCTCATAATCAACACCGGGGCGCATCCAATACCGACCAGGGCCGGTTCGATCGCGAGTACCAATGATCAAGCTAACCGGGACCACTAATTCATTAAACTCAGTAATGACGGACTGAGTAAATATCATATCGTAGGTCTTCGCATTAACCCAAGCAATCAGCTCCTTATCAGGCCCATGAATCTGGCCAACCATAAAGTGCGTGAGCGCCTCATATTGCGCATTCCACTTACCATCGTAGTAATTTATTTTCTGGTAGTTTTTTATGCTTTCTGCCGTTTTTGCCAACTCATTTTTATAAAAGAAATCACTGTCTTTGTAATCTACGTATTTAAGATAGTTTTCTAAGCCTATCGGGTTAAGCAGAATAAGTTGCTGAGTAATTTGGGGATACATCAAGGCAAATCGACTGGCTAACATACCGCCCATGGAATGCCCTATGACAATCGACTTTTCGATTTCAAGAAATGCCAATAATGACTGGGTATGATGCGCCATGGCCGCAAAGGAATACTGATAATTCGCCGGCTTAGACGATTTACCAAAACCAATCTGATCTGGAATGACTACGCCATAGCCTTTTTCCTGTAAATAGAGGGCCGTTTCTGTCCAGTAGTCGGCGTTAAAGTTTTTCCCATGCATTAAGGTAAACACGGGTTTATCAGGATCGCCTTTAAGGTATATGAAGGCCATCTGCAATGACTGCCGCTGAGATCTAATGGGGAGAAAATTCACATCAAAGTCATATTCATAAGCACTCAGCTCTGCGTCATAAACAAGTTGGGAATCCATTTTTCCATTTTGCGCAAAAACCGACTGTGTTAAAAAAACACAAAAAATGAGACCTACTAATTTAAACCTAGACATATACACTCTCTCGAAAACGGATAAATAAATAAAGCTCATAAATTTACTTACCAGAAAAATTAGGCAGCGGAAAAACGCCTATATTCCAGCACCTCGAAAGTAGATTTAGTGCTCATTGCGTAATGGATATCTACATCAATGTTACGTCGTTCCCGCCATAACGGTAATGACAGCGACGTTAAGGAGAAGTGCTACCACCCCATAACAGTTCAGTTTTGGAACCACGTTAGCATATGAACACGGGAATCAGCCACACTCGCTGAAGTGAACCCTACTGCGGGGCCTTATGTATGGCATCGGTGGAGTCTGTAAATTTCCTTATTCAAAAGCGAGTCAATACGCGGACGCGCTACATCTAAACTCAAGCCATAAAAAAGGCGCCCGAAGGCGCCTCATCAATAATTCAAGCCTAATTACAGACTCAATATTTTCTCACCGCGAGCAATACCGGAGACACCGCTGCGCACCACTTCCATGATCGCCGCTTCGCCAACGGCTTCTAGGAAGGAGTCGAGTTTGTCAGCTGCGCCAGTCACCTGAATGGTGTACACACTGGGGCCAACGTCGACGATTTGGCCGCGAAAGATGTCAGTGCAGCGTTTGATTTCGGCGCGCTGGGCACCGGTGGCACGCACTTTAACCAACATCAGTTCACGCTCAATGTGAGCACCTTCAGACAGATCGACCAACTTAACAACATCAATTAGGCGATTGAGGTGTTTGGTGATCTGTTCAATTTTGTGGTCGTCACCGATCGTGGTTAAGGTTAACCGCGACAGAGTTGGGTCTTCTGTGGGCGCAACGTTGAGGGTCTCAATGTTGTAACCACGCTGGGAAAACAAACCCACTACCCGCGACAGGGCACCCGGCTCATTTTCCAACAATACCGAAATTATGTGTCGCATCATGTCCGCTCCGTTTTGCTCAGCCACATATCACGCATGCTGCCATTAGGAGCGACATGCATTGGGTATACGTGCTCGTGGGGGTCTACGTGAATATCCATAAACACCAGATCATTTTTACGGGCAAAGGCTTCTTTCATTGCCTCTTCCAAATCGCTTAACTGGGTAACTTTAATGCCAACATGACCATAGGCTTCGGCTAGTTTAATAAAGTCAGGCAGTGAATTTTCGTAAACGCTCTCGGAGTAGCGACCGTCGTATTGCATGTCTTGCCACTGCTTTACCATGCCTAAGTAGCCGTTATACAAGCTAATGATTTTCACCGGTATCTTGTATTGGGCGCATGTCGACAGCTCCTGAATATTCATCTGAATACTGCCTTCACCGGTCACGCAGGCAACGTCTGCATCTGGGAACGCCAGTTTGGCACCCATCGCCGCAGGCAAACCAAAGCCCATGGTGCCGAGACCACCGGAGTTCAACCAGCGGCGCGGCTCATCGAATTTGTAGTACTGGGCGGCAAACATCTGGTGCTGACCAACGTCTGACGCGACGTATGCCTTTCCGTGAGTGACCTTGCACAGAGTTTCAATAACCTGCTGAGGCTTAATAAACGGCGTAGTGATGTCGTACTGGGGGCGAACCCACAGGCCGTGGGTGTCACGCCACTCGTCGATTTGATTCCACCAGTGTTTAAGGGCTTCTTTGTCTGGCAGGGTTTTATCGGCCGCACGCATTTCGTGAATAACGGCCAGCAAATCGTTCAACACTGAATCGACGGGACCAACAATTGGCACGTCGGCGGCAATGGTTTTAGAGATCGCCGCAGGGTCAATGTCAATATGAACGATTTTGGCACCGGGGCAGAACTTGCCAGTAGTATTGGTGACCCGGTCGTCAAACCGCGCGCCAACCGCCAAAATCACATCGCTGTGATGCATGGCGTTATTGGCCTCGTAAAAGCCATGCATACCCAACATACCAACAAACTGGCGGTCACTCGCAGGATACGCACCCAACCCCATCAGGGTATGGGTTACCGGGAAGTTCAATTCCCGCGCCAAGACCCGCAATTGCTCAGAGGCATTGCCCTGCACAACACCGCCACCGGCATAAATGATTGGGCGCTTGGCAGACAACAGCAAACTCGCCGCCTTTTTAATCTGCCCAGAGTGCCCCCGGGTGGCTGGCGTGTAAGAACGCAGCTTGACCTTTTTGGGGTAGTTGTATTCAAACTTGTCGTGGGGATTCGTTAAATCCTTAGGCAAATCGACAACCACCGGACCGGGACGACCGGTAGTGGCGATATAAAATGCCTTTTTAATGATCTCAGGAATATCTTCGGTGCGCGTGACCTGAAAACTGTGCTTAACGATAGGCCGAGAGATCCCCACCATATCCGTTTCTTGGAAGGCGTCTTCACCAATTAGGTGCGTGGCGACCTGACCTGACAAGACCACCATTGGAATGGAGTCCATATACGCCGTAGCGATACCCGTAATGGCATTGGTAGCACCGGGGCCAGAAGTGACCAGCACCACACCGGGCTTACCGGTAGCGCGGGCATAACCGTCAGCCGCATGCGTCGCCGCTTGTTCGTGACGCACCAAAATATGTGGCACCTTGCAGCTTTTAAATAAAGCATCGTAAATATGCAGTACGGCACCACCTGGATAGCCAAAGATGAATTCAACACCCTCGTCTTCCATGGCACGTGCGATCATTTCGCCGCCAGATAACAATTCCACTGAAATACCCTCGATTCAGTTTGAATACGCAAAAACTTGTAAAAAAATAGCCCGAGCGACAAGCCCGAAACTCGATTAACAAGAACAAAGATGTCGAAACACATTACCACCGGTCCCAGCGACACGGCTGAAATCCGGGCGAAACGCCAAAATGCTGCTGAGCAGCGCTTATATGCAACGCGGGATAACGCGGTGCGGGCAATCTCGCAACACAGGTCATGTGTCTGCAGAGTGAATGGAACTACTGTTGTAGCCGTGCAACACGATGAGTCGCACTCTGTACTTTGGCCGCAGGTAAGCGGCGCGGAAAACAGCCATTTGCTACCTAAAAGGTAGACCCCGTATTTTTTAACCTATGGCCCCTCATGTCAATACTAAATTTCCCGTAAATTCACGGGATCAGCAAGTATTCCGTTCAATTCAGCGTAGTCGGCCACAGAATAGACTCGCGATTTTTCTTCCGTGGAGATTATCTGCCATAATCTAGGCAACTTATCTTTACGGCAACGCCTCACTATGAATAAGACACTATTGATCGTCAGCCTATTTAGTACCCTCGCCGTGGTGAGTTTAAGCAGCTATGCGGACAAGAGCGGCTACTACCGCTGGAGCGATGACGAGGGCAAAATCCACTTTACCCAACAGCCGCCAAATGGCCGGACATCGGTTTTCATTAAAACCTCGAGCGGGACCAGCTTAGACAGCGATGTTAGCACCAGCGAGAGCAGTGCTGAGCTTGCAGACAATGGCGACGAGACGATACCTGAAAAAATGGAAGTGCTGCCGCCCAAAAACCCAGAGCTGTGCACTAAAGCCAAGGCCAATATGCAGTCGCTTGCCGCCAACGGCGCCCGCATTCGCATCAGCAATGCCGACGGTAGCAGTCGGTTTTTGAATAGCGAAGAAATAAACGAACAGAAGAATCGCGCCCAAGAGGTCATCAAGATTCACTGCAACTAACGCACACCCACCCGCGAATTATAAGCGCTGCCATGCCATAAATAAGCCGCTAAGCGCTAAACCTAAGGCCGCAAATGGCAGTAGGTAGCGCTGATAAAAACGGCTCGCAGCCAAGCTGTAGAGAAGGGGCAGAACTAGCAAGACCAGCACCAGCTGCGCGACCTCAATACCGAGATTAAAGCTGCCCAGCGCCAGTAGTTTCATTGGGCTGGTCGACAACATTCCCGCCAACACCCCTGCAAAACCCAAGCCGTGTAACAAACCAACTGCCATCGCCAAGCGCCGCTGAATACGACTGCTTACATCCAGCAACAACAGTGCAGCGGCAAGACTAATTGATAGCGCAATGCCAATCTCGACGGGCTTGGACGGTAAACTAAGCCAGCCCAAGCTCGCACACACCAAGGTGAGGCTGTGTGCCAAGGTAAACATAGTGACCACCCACGCCACATCAGTAAACGCGCCTCGCAAGGTGCTCTGTCCATGACAACGCGTTGCCGGGAGCAATAAGGCCAAGAGAAACATGAGGTGATCGTAGCCGATCAACAGATGTACCACCCCTTCCCAGCCAAATTTTAAGGCGGTATCTAAGGCATTTACCTCACCCAGTACCGCACTATTGTGCGCCGGCGACAGCACACTTAATTGCACGTGATCGTCGGGGGCATCGCTAGCCATCGGCAGCAAATTTCCACCTGATCCTACGTTCGCCGCCAATAGCGCGCGATGCAGAGGATCAAGTTCAAAGAGCAAAGTGTAGGAAAGTTGCAGGGGGCCATTTTTGTGCAAACAAGGTGAATCCAGCATCCATACCGCGTAAGCGCCATCACTGTGCTGGCTCAGTCCGTCTAAACGAAATAATAAGGGGCAATCTACATCACCCTGCGTCAAACTAATATTGCTGCGCAACAGTGCGCGCAGCGGCGATGCGCTGGCCTGCAGCTCACCCCAACTCAGCGATTGGTCGCGATTTAGGTCAACATTGTGCAGGCGCTGTATATCTTGCAATGCAATATCCAGCCGAATTTGATCTGCGTGCACATAAATAAAACTGTCACTGGCCTTGTGCGCCAGCGCGGACAATGAAAAGCAAACGCTTAACAGTAGAAGAACTAGGCGCATCACAGACCTGCACCCGCTGCGCGCCGCGCCCGCGCCAACAACTGGGCATCCGGCCACTCTCGTTGATCCTGCCAATTACGCTCTGCCCAAGTCAAGGCGGTACTAGGCGTGTCTTCAATATCCAGTAAAAACTGAGCATAGGCGCGCTTGTGTAGTACTTCGCCCCGCCACAGCGCCTCGTTGAAACGCTCGCGCAATTGACTTATCAGCGCTTCGCCACCGCCCTCACGCCGCGCAGCAATCGCGTTTAATACAGCGAGGGAGTCGACTGTGAGGTGATCAGCGGTTAATACGATGACAGCGGCATAGTCTTCAGCGGCTAACTTCAATGCCGCCAAGCGGGCTCGCGCATATGCATCATTGGCATTCATACTAAGCACCCACTGCCACAGCTGGGCAGCATCATCACGCCCAGCGCGCTCGGCAATATCCGCTAGGCTGCCCGCAGCCCATGCAAGCGCCTGTCGGTCGGCCAAAGCACCTGCGCTCGCCATGGCACTTTTCAGGTCGAGGTAAGCGGACTCAGCCTCACTAGGGCGTTGGGCCGCCCGGACGTGCTGGCGGCACACCGCGACATAGAGGTCATTATTCAAGCCTTGCAATTTCTCACAGGCAAGCTCAGCGGCCGAATAATCGCCAATGACAAAAGCTATCGTGAAACGCATCATTTGCGCCTGAAAATTACTCGGCTGCATTTGAGCTACAAGGTCAAGATCGGAACTTGCTTGGGAAAATTGATGTAGGCTTTGTCGCAAGGAGGCGCGATACAGATAAAAATCCGCGCTGTAATCTACTTCCGCAACCCCTGCCAGTTCGCGCTGAGCATCGCCTAAAAACCGTGGGTTCGCACTAGCCTGAAAGCCGAGCAGTGCTTGTTTGGCACGAGCAATATGCTGCTCCGCGGCGGTGCTTTCAAAAGAATTAATCACCGCTGTATCGGCGGCATTTTGTTTGCTAAACGTAAATACTATCTGCTCATCACTATTGGGATGAACGACTACAGGCCCCGTCAACGCATGCACTACTGAGGTAAAACCAGACCCAAAAATAAGCCCCCATAACAGAGGAAGTATGGCGCGAGTGCCATTCCCAACTCGCAAAGTAGCAACCCGCGCCACGGTCTTAATTGGCCGCTGACAAGTCGGCAATGGCCTGAGAGTCGAAGCTCTCGGTGACATTGACGCCATTGATCACAACCGGTTCAGCATTGGCACCACGCATAAACACCGAGGTCAGCAATTGACTGAAACTCTGTTCGGCATTCGGATTCATTTGCGCTTTACCATCGTATTTACCGCCGCTGTCATTACAAGCAGATACGCCGGCAATAACTGCGAGGATCAAGCTGCATTTCAGCATCGTATTCATCGCTAACTCCTTTTAGTTGGCAGACACTGCGCCAGCAATTGGCGTAGCTAAATACGGGAAGCTAGTTGAGTACTCAGCCGGATCAGGAAGTGCGCCGTCATTAACCACCTGACCAGAGTTAGCCACCACCGGCGAGCTACCGCTTAGATCACAAGTTTGCAGACCATTCGCGCCGAGTAATGCGCCTTCCGCTACCGTGAGCGCAATATCGACCACATCATCGGTTACCCGACGGCCATTGGGGAAACCGGCCAAATCGCAGCCCAAAAAGCCCAGATCGCTATAACCACTGCTACCAGGTACTACCGGTGCAATCGCCGTGTTCATACGCAGCATTTCACCCGGCGTGGTCAAATTTGCCGGTGAGGTAAATTTGAAGTTTGCTGGGGTGTCATTAGCGCCAGTGGTCACGCCAGTTACAAATGCCGCAAGCAAGTCGGTACGGCCGCCCTCTGGCATTGGCGCGGGCACGCCAAACAACACCTCAACTAATGTTGGCAAGGTTGGGTAAAGCACGTAGCTGGCAAAATTCGCCACATCGTCTTTCGGCTCGCTAGCATTAAATTTGTCTTTATCAGTAATACCGATAACCACTTCGTTCACCAGTGGACTGCCCAAACGCGATACCTGAGTCCATGCGCCACCTTCAATGCTCGGGCCCTGACCAGCGTCACTGGCTACCGGGCCTGCGGGATCAGCATTGAGGATACGACCTTGACGCTTGCTTGCCGTTGTCCACGCGCCAATAACCGGATCGCTACCGGCGGTCACACAGCTAATAGGTAATTCCAATGCCAGCGACGTCACGTTTTTATTGGCAATGGTATTGCTGCGGGAGTCCCGCGCGCCCAGCGGATTCAGGTTTACTTGGTCGAAAATCTCACCCAAATTCACCACAAAGCCTTCGCGACGCTGACCAACAAACAAGCGGCCTTGGCCGGTACAGCCAGGCACAGCAATATCGTAGACATACTGCGCAGCATAACCGGCATAATCTGGAATCGTTTTATTACCAATATTATCAACTGGCTTAGTGAACGTAGTCCCACCGCCCGCCATGCTTACCGCACTGCTCGTTCCGCTGCGGCGATCACCGCTGACCACGTTAACCGAATAGGTTTCGACTACATTCAAAAAGCCAGGGGTGCTACCACTACCGCCGCCCACTGCTGACAAGGGCACTTGCACGCCGCCATTGCCTGTTTCAATTTCGCCATTAGTGATTAAACCCGCCGCGTTGGCCTGACCATAGGCATTGTTAAATTTAAATTGAAAAGTAAGGTCTTCAACCGCGTCGCCATTATTGTCGATATGTATTTCGTAAAGCGCGGTGGGGTCCATAGTGAAATAATTGGGGCCGCCGTAGGCGTCTTGCAGGGGCTGGTAATTCGCAATCAGGGTGACGTAATCACCACGATTCGCTTCATAACTACGGAACATGTAAAAGTCGGTGCCGTCTACTTTCGGCGAACCGGCAATAAAAGGCGCTTCGCGGTGGCTGGATGCCATCGCATACTGACTGAGAATGGCTGCGCTAAGCACAGATAGAGCCAGTAGCCCTCGCTGTGAGGATCGCTGAGTAATGTATTTCATTATGGCACCTCGGTTATTAGTGGTTGTGCCCGGTCTTTACGACGCGGACACACACCCAGATCACCCGAAATGCCAAATCAATACGAAATACTACCTAGACGCGTTTAATGCCAAGCCTTAAGGCCTCGAGCAAATCACTGTAAGCGCGGCGCTTTGAACACAATTTTGCCCTCCGCCACCGTGGCATTGATCACCTGCCCAGCAATAAATTCACCTTTTAATAAACTTTGCGCCAAGGGGTTTTCAAACTGCTGCTGAATCGCCCGTTTTAATGGCCGCGCGCCGTAGACGGGGTCAAAGCCAATATCTGCAAGGCGATCTAAGGCTTCCTCGCTCACCTCTAAACGCAGCTCCCGCTCCGCCAAACGGCTGTTTAAAATGCCCAGTTGAATACCGGCAATAGCCTGTACTTGGGTGCGGTCCAGCGGCTCAAAGACCACCAACTCGTCGATGCGGTTAATAAACTCTGGACGGAAATGGCCAGACACCACATTGAGTACGGCGTCGCGAATTTTCGGGTATTCACTGCCGGCAACAGTCATTTCTTGAATGACGTCGGAACCGAGGTTCGAGGTCATCACAATCACCGTATTGCGAAAATCGACCGTGCGGCCTTGGCCGTCGGTAAGACGCCCGTCATCCAAGACCTGCAATAAAATATTGAACACGTCGGGGTGCGCCTTCTCAACCTCATCTAATAACAGCAATGAGTAAGGACGACGGCGCACTGCCTCGGTGAGATAGCCGCCCTCTTCATAACCAACATAGCCCGGAGGCGCGCCAATCAAACGCGCCACCGAATGCTTCTCCATAAATTCCGACATATCAATGCGCACCATGGCGTCTTCGCTGTCATAGAGGAACATCGATAAGGCTTTGCACAGTTCGGTTTTACCGACCCCAGTTGGCCCCAAGAACAAGAAGGAACCGTTCGGCCGATTGGGGTCACTTAAGCCCGCGCGGCTCCGGCGCACGGCATTTGAGACCGCGTCTACCGACTCGCTCTGACCAATTACCCGCTGGTGTAATTCATCTTCCATGCGCAGTAATTTATCCCGCTCTCCTTCCAACATTTTGCTGATGGGAATCCCGGTCCAGCGCGATACCACCTCCGCGACTTCTTCTTCAGAAACTTTGTTGCGCAGCAATTGCATGGCGCCATGATCCACTGCATCGGCAGTGGCCAACTGCTTTTCTAACTCGGGAATTTTGCCGTATTGCAGCTCAGACATGCGAGTTAAATCACCGGCGCGACGGGCGGTTTCCAGCTCGAGTTTAGCCTGCTCTAAATCCACCTTAATTTGCGCAGAACCCTGCAGTGCGGCTTTTTCACCCTTCCAAATTTCATTAAGATCAGAAAACTCTTTTTCGACCTTGCTGATGTCGGCATTCAGTATTTCCAGCTGTTTTTTTGCGGCAAGATCATCGTCTTTTTTCACGGCCTCGCGCTGAATTTTCAACTGAATCAAACGCCGTTCAAGCTTGTCCATCACCTCTGGCTTGGAGTCGATCTCCATACGAATACGGCTGGCCGCCTCGTCGATTAAATCAATGGCCTTATCCGGCAGCTGGCGGTCGGTAATATAGCGCTGGGAAAGTTTAGTGGCAGCGATAATCGCTGAGTCGGTGATGTCCACGCCGTGATGGACTTCGTAGCGCTCTTTGAGGCCGCGCAAAATCGCGATAGTGTCTTCTTCCGAGGGTTCTTCCACCAAAACTTTTTGGAAGCGCCGCTCCAGCGCTGCGTCTTTCTCAATAGATTGGCGATACTCATTTAAAGTGGTGGCGCCCACGCAGTGCAGCTCACCCCGCGCCAAGGCCGGTTTGAGCATATTGCCCGCGTCCATTGCGCCCTCGGCTTTACCAGCGCCAACCATGGTGTGCAGTTCGTCGATGAACAGAATCACCCGCCCCTCTTCCTTGGACAATTCATTGAGCACCGCTTTTAAGCGCTCCTCAAAATCACCACGGAATTTTGCGCCAGCCAGCAAGGCGCCCAAATCCAACGAAAGAACTCGTTTGTTTTTCAGGCCCTCAGGCACTTCGCCATTAATAATGCGTTGCGCCAGCCCTTCAACGATGGCGGTTTTACCCACACCGGGCTCGCCGATTAGCACCGGGTTATTTTTGGTTCTACGCTGCAAAACTTGAATGGTACGACGAATCTCATCGTCGCGGCCAATAACGGGATCGAGCTTGCCTGACTCGGCCCGCTCAGTTAAATCGATAGTGTATTTATCCAAGGCTTGGCGCGACTCTTCCGCCGAGGCATCATCGACGGATTGACCGCCACGCACTTTATCAATCGCAGCATTGAGTGCGCCTTTTTTAACCCCACTATCGGCAAGGAGCTTAGCGGCTTCGTCGTTGGACTCCAGCATTGCCAGCAGCACTAACTCACTGGAAATATAACTGTCTTTACGCTGCTGCGAGAGTTTGTCAGTGACATTAAAAATACGCGCCAGAGCCGGTGAGATATGTACGTCACCACCCGCGCCTTGCACCGTAGGCATGCGCTCCAACGCCGCCGCAATACTCTGTTCCAAAACGGGAACATTCGCCCCCGCTTGGCTTAACAAAGGTTTAGCGCTCCCCCCCTGCTGCTTGAGCAAGGCACTGAGTAAATGCACGGCTTCAATGTATTGATGGTCTTTGCCCAGTGCCAGCGACTGAGCATCTGCAAGCGCAGTTTGCAAAGAAGTAGTAAAACGATCTATTCGCATTTTAAGCTCTCCGACAACAGTGACGAGAAGGCAAAGCCCTCATTAACCATGATCTATAAATGGGGGAGCAGGGAGCATATTTCAAGATGGCTAAGGGTAATCCCCTAGTTTCGGAGCCTAAGACTTGATGTAGATCAGGCTTAACTGGCGGCCAGTGACGCCGTCGCGACGAAAGGAATAAAACGCGTCGGTTTCAGCAAAAGTACAGCGTTGCGCGCCACCCACCCAGCCCACGCCGAGGGCGTGTAATTGCGCCTTGGTCAACGCGTACAAGTCGGCATGGTAATGGCCAGCCTTGTTGGCTGCGGGACAAAACGCGGCATGAATCTCCGCCGGTGCTGGCCCAGCAAAACCAGCCTGAAAGGCCTCATAGACCTCGCCGCCCACTTCAAAGTGAGTTTGGGATATGGCAGGGCCAATCCATGCCAGCAGTTCCGAGCTTGGACAATGAAAAGCGCTTACGGTATTTGCCAACACCCCCGCACACAGCCCTCGCCAGCCGGCGTGAGCCGCGGCGACCTGACTGCCGTCGCGGCGGCAAAACAGCACTGGCACGCAATCGGCGGTTAACACCCCACAGCCTAAGCCGGGACGGCTAGCAATACTGGCGTCTGCGTTCACTGCGTCTAGCGGCGATTGCGATGTTAGGGTGGCAACGTCGGTGCCGTGCACTTGATTCAACCAGCCAATACGGCCTAAGCCTTGGCATTGCGCGGCTAACTGGCGACGATTTTCCGCCACGGCTGCTGGGCTGTCGGCAACGTGGTCGCCAAGATTAAAGCCTTCATATGGGCCCGTACTCGCGCCCTTAAACCCCGCAAAACCACTTCGGGTGGTCGACAGCGCGACCACCGACGCCGGTGCAGGCCAATCAGGCGTCAGCCACACTCAGCGTACATCCTCGGTAGACAGCACGGCGAGCAAGGCTTTCATATCTTCTGGCAGCGGCACTTCCCAAGACATGGTGTCACCAGAAATGGGGTGCTCTAGCTCCAAGCGGCGCGCGTGCAGCGCCTGACGGCCAAAGCCGCGCAACTGGGTAATCAACACCTCACTGGCGCCCTTAGGCAAGCGCGGCCGCCCAGCGTAAAGCGGATCGCCAATTAGCGGGTATTTAATATGCGCCATATGAACCCGTATTTGGTGAGTTCGGCCAGTTTCAAGGAAACAGCGAATATGGGTGTGATTTAAAAACCGGCGGGTAACACGATAATGGGTAATTGCTTCTTTACCACCAATTTGGCTCACCGCCATTTTAGTGCGCTGACGCGGGTGCCGGCCCATCGGTTCATCTACCGTGCCGCCACCAGTCATGGTGCCAAAGACCACGGCATCGTATTCCCGGTGCACTTCTCGCGCCTGAAGCTGGGCGACAAGGCTGGTATGCGCCTCTAGCGTTTTAGCGGCGATCATCAAGCCAGTCGTATCCCGGTCGAGACGGTGAACAATACCCGCGCGCGGAACGGTAGCGATGTCGGGGAAGTGATTTAACAGTGCATTTAATAATGTGCCATCGGGATTACCAGCGCCGGGGTGTACCACTAAACCTGAGGGTTTATTTATTACCATGACATGGTCATCTTCATAGACGATATCAAGCTCAATTTTTTCGGCTTCCCAGCGTACTTCCGACTGTAATTCGGCGTGCAATGCCAGCTTATCGTCCTCGTAAACTTTGTCGCGAGTACGCTGAACCTCACCGTTGACGGTGAGTTCGCCGCTTTTTATCCAGGTCTGGAGGCGCGAGCGCGAGTACTCTGGGAACAACTGGGCGGCCACTTGGTCAAAACGGTCGCCATTGAAGCCTGCAGGAACAATTTCCTGTCGTTCTATAATTTCGGTCATAGCTGATTCTTTATACCATCTGCGTGCTGTGTTTAAATAGCAGGCCCTTGCTACGGTAGGGGGTCATCGGGGATATTCCGCTATTTGGAAAAATTACATGAAAGCTGTCGTTAAGGTCTTTGCACTTCTCTTTATAAGCATATTGGTTGCTGGCTGTGCCAGCGGCCCAGATCGGCCCGAAATGTCGGAGCGAGAAATCTACGAAGCTGCGCAAGGCTACCTGAAAAGCAAAAACTTTTCATTGGCCGTGGACAATTTACAGCTCTTAGAAAGCCGCTACCCCTTCGGCCCGTACGCCGAACAAGCCCAGTTAGAGATCATTTACGCCTACTATCGCGGTGGCGACAACGAGGCGGCAGTGGCTGCGGCTGATCGCTTTGTTCGCCTGCACCCCCAACACCCGAAAGTGGACTACGCCTATTATATGCGCGGACTCGCCAATTACACCGAAGGTGAAGGCTTTTTAGAGCGTTTTATCCCCACGGATATGACACAACGCGATCCGGGCTCAACTATTCAGTCGTTTGACGACTTCCGTCAGCTACTGCAACGCTTCCCAGACAGCGAATACGCCCCCGACGCAAAAGCCCGCATGGTGCAGCTGCGCAACCGTCTGGCGCGCTACGAAATCAACGTCGCCAATTACTACTTCAAGCGTAAGGCCTACCTTGCCGCCGCCAACCGTGGCCGCTACGTCATTGAAAATCTGCCGCAAACCCCAGCCATACCAGACGCTTTAGCGGTTATGGTACAGGCATACTTGCTACTGGAAATGAATGATTTGGCCGATCAGTCACTGATGGTACTGCGCAAAAACTACCCAAATCACCCCTCGCTAGATAAAAATGGCAACTTTGTGAGCCAAGTCGGCAAAGATCAAGAAGGCTCGTTGCTCAACAAGGCGACCTTGGGCTTGCTGGACCGCTATGAGCCACCAAAGTTTGATAATCGGGAAGAGACGGATTGAGGGAAAGTCGGATGTCGGGCGTCTGAAGTCAGACGCTTGACGGGAGATGGGAGACGCTTTTTTGGCGTTAAGCCCGACCGCTGGAGTTTAAGATGATTTGCCAAAAGGTCGCCGAGTGCGGCCTTTTTTTATGGGTGCCGCCTTGGTCTCACAAAACGCTGGACGGGAGACGGGAGACGCTTTTATTCGCTGCGCTCACGGTGGGGTTAAATCGGATGTCTGACGCTTAAGGGCATTCGCTTCGCTCATATGGATACCTGCCTGCGCAGGTATGACTCGACAAGTAAAATACCCAGTGAAGCTACAGCGTCGCCCCTGCGAAGGCAGGGGCCTATCCCAGCAACGAAGTGGCTTACCTTAAGATGGTCAGATTAACAATCACAGTGGAAACTTAGGCTCTGCTTCGCTTTTGCGTCTCCCGTCTCCCGTCCAGCATTCCCGCTTTGCTCGCATAGATAACGGCCTACGTAGGTATGACTGGGGGTTAGGCCTCCCTATATACATTAGTCACTCCTGCGGAGGCCGAGCACCGTCCCTGCGGAGGCAGGGATACATTTATCTACGAAGCGGGTATTGCGCGGTGGTTGGCCATAGCAAGGCACCAAGACCGGTTTTGCGCCAGACGTCCGATTCCAGACGTCTGACGGGGTTTTGCGCCCCCCGTCCAGCATCCAGCGAATCACCCAGCCGTCTCCGCCACATACTCTGCCAACTTGGCCTCAGCCTCGTCACCAAACAAAATTTCACACGCCTCACGCAGGCCAGGTGCGCTGATTATGTCTTCTCTACGCACCACTAGAGCTATTTTTGAGCGGCGGCGCAGGAAGTCGTCTAGTTTGGTAATCATTTCTCGGCGCGCCGCGTGTTCGATCTCACAGCGCAGGTATTCGGCATTTTCGATGAGTAATTCCGCGCTACTGGGGTCTTCGCGGATCATCTCCAGCATTTCGATAGCACTGCGGCCGTAGCGCCGCCACAGGCGCTGGGTCAGTGGTTCAGAGGAGCTGGGGTCGGTTAAAGCGTCTAAATTCATTAGCATGGCTTGATGCAGGTATTCCCGCTTTACGCTGCGCCCCGGTTCGCCGTACCAGCGCTTATTGGCGTAAGGCACTTTGATGCCTAGGTCTGCCACTAATTCAGCGACTTCATCACCAACATTGATGCAATCAGTGAGTTTGCCGCCAAATATGCTCAGGTGTTGATCTTGCTTGTCGACATCAATAGCGTGTTTACGAGACAACTTCACCCAATCGGCTACGCCGTCCTCGCCTTTAAGTGCCAGGGGTCGCACACCACAGCGCTCAGAAATAATGTCGGCGAGGGTCAGCGGCTTTTCTAGTTTGAGCAAAGCGTTAACATTGTCCAAAACAAAATGCCGATCTGCGTCGGTCACGACCACCTCGGGGCTCTCAACCTGGGTATCAGTGGTGCCGATACAGGTTTTAGGTCCCATAGGAATAACAAAAAACAGACGACCATCGCTCGCAAAAAAGGTCAGTATGCGCTGGCTCTCGGTGATCCGATCAACAACCAAGTGAATGCCTTTTGAGAATAAATGACGGTGCGCAGTGTGCTGGCCGCTCAACTGATTATGTTTGTCGACGTAGGGGCCACAGGCGTTTATCAGCACCTTGGCGCGAACAGTAAATTGCTCGCCACTGATATTATCTCGCACTTGGCTATGCCAAACGCCGTCGCGCCGCTCAGCGCCCAGCGACTCAACGTAGTTCGCGACAATGCCGCCGTAATTGAGGCTGGTGCGCACAAAATTAAACACAAAACGCGCGTCATTGTCGTAAAGATAACAATCTGAGTATTCAAAACCGCCTTCGGCATTGCTGGTATCGATCACTGCCTCTGCATTGGCCAGTGCCTTGCGGCTCATATAGCGCGGTGCGCGAGTCACAAAGCGGCCAAAGAGCCAGTAGACAATCGTACCCAAATAAACTAAAAACGCCGGAAAGCGAAAGCCCCGTTGAATAGTAGTGAGAAAACGAATTTCTTTAACCGTAGAAGGGTAGCTGCGCATCAAGTGATTGCGGCTGCGGCAAAGCTTATTAACCAGAAAATACTCGTGATTTTCTAAGTATTTAATGCCACCCCACGCCAGATTCGACGAGTTAGAGCTGGTTAAACCCGCAAAGTCGCCTCGATCAATTAGCGCAACTTTCACCCCTTTGGCGGCCAGCGCGGCAGCCGACACTGCGCCATTGATTCCGCCGCCAAGAATCAGAACATCGAAAGTTCCGCCCTGGAGCTTTCGTACATTGCTTGCCCGTAATTCCATGCTGCCCTAAGTCCGTTCACAAAATAAGAAGATACCGGGCGGCGATAATCGCCACCGGCCACTAGACCAACATGAGCGCGCCTTAATCGCCGATGGGCCACTTCTGGGTAATCGGGTAGCGACGGTCGCGGCCAAAGCCACGCTCGGTAATACGCGTGCCTATTGGTGCTTGACGGCGCTTGTACTCATTGATATCGATTAAGCGCAAAATGCGGTAGACCATTTCGCGCTCAAAACCCGCGGCAATAATGGTCTCAGCACTCTCATCGTGCTCAATATAGCGTTCAATGACCTGATCGAGAATTTCGTAGGGCGGCAGACTGTCTTCATCTTTCTGGTCTGGTGCCAGCTCTGCAGACGGCGGCCGATCAATAACCCGCTGCGGAATTGCTGGCGAGAGGCTATTGCGGTAGCGGGCCAGTTCAAACACTCGGATTTTAGACACGTCTTTAAGTACGTCAAAGCCGCCCGCCATGTCGCCATATAAGGTGGAGTAGCCCACAGCAACTTCGCTCTTATTACCAGTAGTGAGTACCAGCGAACCCTTTTTGTTTGAGATCGCCATCAGCAGCACACCACGACAGCGGGCCTGTAAATTTTCTTCGGTTTTGTCGGCGCTCAAGCCGTCAAACTCATCGCTCAGGGCGAGCATAAAGGCATCGTAGACCGATTCAATAGAGATCACCTGGTAGCGCACTTTTAGAATTGCTGCCTGGGCCTGAGCATCTTCCATGCTCATTGATGCGGTATAGCGAAAAGGCATCATGACCGCTTCTACTCGATCTGCGCCTAAGGCATCTACTGCGATAGCCAAGGTAACCGCCGAATCAATCCCCCCAGACAGGCCTAAGACCACACTCTTAAAACCGTTTTTGTTGACGTAATCTCGGACGCCCAGCACCAAGGTTTCGTATATATCTTCCAGAACAGGGCGCAGATCACTAATCTCGCCCTCGTCAAAGCGCAGGCGGCGACCATCCCAGTTGGCGGTAACGCAATTAATATACTCAATATAAGCCGGGCTGCGGGCAATCAATTCGCCCTCGGCGGAGACGACCATAGACGCGCCATCAAAGACCAGCTCGTCCTGACCACCCACCAAATTACAGTACACCACTGGCATGCCGCCCTGCCACGCGCGCTGAGCCAGCAGCGCCTCGCGCTCAATTTGCTTGCCAGCATGGAATGGCGAGGCGCTCAAGTTGAGCATTAATTTTGCGCCTTCAGCTTTGGCACCCGCGGTGGGGGCGTCTTCCCAAACATCTTCACAAATGCTGATTGCGGTGGGCACCCCAAAGATATCCATCACTAAGGTGTGCTTACCCTCTTTAAAATAGCGTTTTTCATCAAAAACCCGATAGTTTGGCAGGCACTGCTTATGGTATTCATTAACCAATTTACCGCCAAAAAACACGCCGGCGGCATTGTATAAGCTACCGTCCAAAGACCGCGGATAACCCACCACAACGTAGCAACGGGGGGCTTGGCTGGCAATTTTATGCAGCGCCCGCTCAATACGATGAACAAGGCTCTCGCGCAGCAGTAAATCCTCCGGCGGGTAGCCCGTAACAACGAGTTCGGGAAACAAGATTAACTGCGGGTCGTGACGAGAAACCGCCGTTTCAATAGTGGCAATAATTTTCTTGGTGTTGCCTTCGATATCCCCTACAACGGGGTTGATCTGAGCAAGCACAATACGCAGTGAAGTCATTAAACGGTTTCCATCTACAAAAACGGGGCTAAATTCGGTCTTTTCGAGGCAGACCGACCTCAACACTCAATTAGGATGCGATATTCTATCAAATAAGCGGGAGTGCATCCCCCACTATGGACGTATAAACTGAGACCGGAATTAGGGCGCCGCGACGCCCCACCCATTCCGCTGGGGTATTAGCATTTGTGTAGAGTCCCCCTAACATAGGAATAATATGGCCATCGCCCAAGATCATATCCAACAACGCGCGATCATGCGCGTATACAGCGCCTACCGTTTTGCGCTGGCTAGCGCCTTATTCGTGGCCTTAATGTTTGGCCCAGCCAAGTCGACCTTGGGCACCAGTGCGCCCCAGCTATTTGCGGGAGTCGCCTCGGCTTACGCTATTTTTGCCCTAAGCTTATTATTGCGCCACTACTTAATCAAAGGCCACTACACCCCCACCCAGCTGTTCTTTGAGTTTTTTATCGACATTGGCGCGATCATGTTCATGAGCTATTGCTCAGGTAGCACTGATTCGGGGCTCCCGCTGCTGCTCATCGTGTCAATCAGCGCCGCCAGTATCACTTTACCCAGCCAACTCAGTTTAGCGATTGCCGCACTGGCAACCATCTCAGCGCTTAGCGAAGTCGCGGCCCACACCCTCTATGAGCGAGTTGGCACCCAACAGTTTATTGTCGCTGGCATTACCGGCATGGCGTATTTCTCTGCCGCCATTGCCATCCGTTATCTCAGTGCGCGCATTGTCAAAACTCAGCAATTAGCAGAACGGCGGCGCACCGACATCGAAACGCTCTCGGCAATCAACCAACGAATTGTGCAGCGCATGCAAACTGGCATCATCGTGATGTCACGCACCGGGCAAATTAAGCTCATAAATGACGCTGCTCAAGAATTATTAGACATTCGCCCAGCCAGTGGCGATCAAGATCAATATGCCCCCGCCGTACTCATTGAAATGGCCAAGAACGCGATTAATGATTCGCAAATTATCAGTGTGGGACCCCGCCGACTTGATCTACACGTAAATATGACTAACTTAGAGGCCCACAATCACAGTGATTGCCTGCTATACATTGAGAACATAAGTAAAATCACCCAGCGGGCGCAAAATTTGAAACTGGCATCACTGGGTCGTTTTACCGCCAGTATCGCCCATGAAATTCGCAATCCCCTCAGCGCCATCAGTCATGCCGCCCAACTGCTCGCCGAAAGTCCAAACCTCGACGACAGCGACACCCGCTTCGCCGAAATCATCCAAAACCATGCAATGAGAATGAATGACATAATTAAAAACATTCTTGAGCTTTCAAGGGGCCGAACGCCGCAACCTGAGCGTTTCGCACTAGGCAACTGGCTGCAGACATTTAACACTGATTGGCGGCCAACCGAACACACCCAGTACAATATTACTGTCGAAGCACTTGGTGAGACAGATATTGTCAATGTCGACCGCAGCCAGCTCAGCCAGATCATCTCTAACATTGCCGACAACGCAGTTCGGCACGGCGCGGCAAAACATGGCAGCGCGGCGTTAATTTTTCGTTACAGCACTTTAGCCCGCTCTGGCGCCGTTATTTTAGATATCATAGACAATGGCGACGGCATTAATCCTGAAGATGTCGATAAAATATTTGAGCCCTTTTTCACCACCCAAGCCCAGGGCAATGGCTTAGGGCTCTATTTGTGCCGGGAGCTGTGTTTGGCCAACCAAATTCATATTTATTATCGGCGCACCGCAGATCAGCAAAGTTGTTTTCGCTTACAATTCTCCCACCCTGATCGCGGCACTTTGCCGGACTAATTACCGTATTATTGAGAAAGCAATTTGAAAGAGCGAACGAATATGCAGCAGTCCGTACTCATTATTGACGACGAACCAGATATTCGAGAATTACTCGAGATCACGATCAGTCGCATGGGCTTACACACGATTGCGGTAGGCAATGTTCGCGATGCCATTCAGGCCCTGAGCCAAAATGAAAACATCAATCTCTGCTTAACCGACATTAAGCTCCCAGACGGCTCGGGGCTGGAAATTGTTCGTCACATTCAGCAAAACGCAATGTGTACTGCCGTGGCGGTACTCACCGCCTACGGCAGTACTGAGCTGGCAGTAGAAGCATTAAAAGCGGGTGCCTTCGACTTTATTAATAAACCCGTCTCGGTTGAGCAGTTGCGCAGCCTAGTAAAAACCGCCTTAAAATTAGACCGTCGCGAAACCCAAGTCGACGGCAGCAGCAATACCCGCTTGCTCGGCGAAACCCAGAGCATTATCAATCTGCGGGAGCAAATTTTAAAACTTTCTCGAAGTCAGGCGCCGGTTTACATCAGCGGTGAATCCGGTAGTGGTAAAGAGGTAGTCGCCCGCCTCATTCACGCCAATGGGCCGCGCAGCGACGCCCCCTTTGTGCCGGTTAACTGCGGCGCCATTCCCAGCGAGTTAGTTGAAAGCGAATTTTTTGGCCACAGCAAAGGCAGCTTTACCGGCGCCTACGATCACAAAGAGGGTTTGTTTGAAGCCGCCAACGGCGGCACACTATTCCTCGACGAAGTCGCTGACCTACCGCTAAATATGCAGGTTAAATTATTACGCGCCATCCAAGAAAAGGCCGTGCGCCGTATTGGTTCTACCCAAGAAATCCCGGTTGATGTGCGAATCCTTAGCGCCACCCACAGAGACCTTGCCAAGGCAGTAGCCGCCGAGCACTTTCGCAGTGATTTGTTTTATCGTATTAATGTTATTGAAGTGCAAGTACCCAGCCTGCGGGATCGCGCCAGCGACATTCCGCTACTGGCCAAATTCCTGCTAGAAAAAATTGGCCGAGAGTGGGGCGTCACACCGCCAACCCTAGACAAGTCGGCATTAGCGAGTTTGTGCGTATACGGCTTTCCTGGCAATGTTCGCGAATTAGAAAATATTATCGAGCGCGCCGCTACCCTTTGCGAAAACAATACCATTACCGCCAGCGACTTATCGCTGCCAAGTATTGCCCCACAAGCGCATAGCAACGCGTCCGCACCCGATAAAGACAGCCACTTTGCCGCCGCCAGCGGGCAACTCGAAGAGTATATTGCCGGCATTGAAAAAGAGATCATTGCCGACGCGTTGGAAGCCAATCGCTGGAATAAAACCGAGTCCGCCAAAAACCTCGGGCTCACCTTCCGGCAATTTCGTTACAAGCTGAAAAAATATCAGCTGGACAAATAAAAACGGCGACTTTAGGTCGCCGTTTTTATTTCACTATTGAAAGTAAAAATACGTTCGTTTTCGACCACCGGACAAATCTAACTCTGGGTCGCTAGGGTCAAATGGTGAAGGACCCGCACCACCGATAACAAATGGCACGGTCCGCCCATCAATCGTCACTAAGCCTGCGATAGGCGAAGGCGGAAGACCGCCACCAGCAAAGGTTTGGCGGCGAAAGCTGCCCGTAAACAAATCAATGATATACGCGCCAGCATTGCCCAAGTTAGCGGTGCAGCTACCACTTGAGGGCACATCAGGCTGATTAGTACCAAAATACACCTTACCAGCAACCGCCAAGGGTGCATTAACACCTTTTTCGCCATCACGTAAATTTATATAATAGCCTTGAAAGCTGCCGTTAGCCGTGCCATCAAAACGCAGTTCTATGGCATCGGCATCGGTACAGGCAACAAGACTACCGCTGCTATTTAGGCATTGCACATCGGTTTGATTAACGAGATTAGTCTCGGAAATTACCGGTGTACCCGAAGGTACGGACTTGCCGTTATTTGCGTCCATAATCATATAAAAACGATTATCGACATTATACGCTAAGCCGGCAGTAGTCAGATCCGTATACAAGGGGTGTTCCCGGTCTCCTGAGCTTAACACCACCGCATCAAAATACGTGGTTGGCACCACATCTGGCCCAAACAAAAATTTACGAGCGTCATTACCCGTGCCACTTAGCTCAGCCAATTTGGTCATTTGAAAATCGGCAAAAGTCGGAGTCGCTGGGCTATTTGCCTCTAGGTCTACCCGCCACACATTACCACCAACATCAGCGGCATAAAGCCGATCGATATAGCCATCGACATCCCGATCCAACATCGTAATATCGGCAGGAATCGACTTAGTCAGCGCCGTAGTAATCACACAGGTTCCGCCAGACGCCAAAGTCACCCCAGTACAACTAGGCAAAGCAGCCCAGAGCACGCCGCCGGTAACGGCATCAACAATTAATATCCCGCGTCCGATGGAATTCGTGCTTGGTGCGGGCTCCGCATCTTCAGCCGGATCGTAACCTGCGCCAAATACCAGCACGGGATTAGTGTGACTCTTGATTTGTGCAACCCGCGGTTGCGACCAAGTCTGACCTAGCTCAGGTACATCCGCGCTAGTTAAGCGCCATAAGAACTGAGGCTCCGCCGGATTCGTTACATCCATAGCGTAAATAATCCGACCGCCACGACGCGCCGACATATAAATATATGACTTACCCGCCGTCGCCCCACTCGTACGACCATCCTGCAAGACCGTGGTCGTACCATCAAAGAAATAATCTCGAGGCAGTGCGCTGCTATCTACCACGGTGGGGTATTTCACCACTGGGTCGTCTTTATATTGACGGCTTAACTTAGGAAAAAACTCAGGCGCCACAAAACTCCATAATTCAGCACCGGGGCGGACGCCACCAATATAGTTGGTTTGATTGCCGTTGATTGCCCGGAAATGACCATCGTTTGAGCCGTAATAGACGACAACACCGGTTGTGCCGCCGTAATTAATAACCGCAGGCCGCGAATGCAGAACATCTCCATGAATTGAGCCCCGGACCGAGATGGGGCAACTACTATCCCGCGACTCTGGTGGGCAGGGTCCACGCTTAGACTCGTTACCAACAATATCGTCGCCCCGCATCCAGTTAACGAGGTTATCTGCTGTCAGGGACACCTGACTACGACCACAGTTCACTGTGACACCACTCTCAGCCAGCGCATAATCGCCGAGAACAACAGTATAAGTATTAACATCGATAACCGTATCAACGCTACCCTTAACCGTTCCGGTAACAAGATTGGTATTGTAAGTATTCGTGCTGGAACCAGTAAGACTACAGTCGAACAAATTCAGCGGCGCGCCTGACGACAAGCCATGTGCCGACTGACTAACTTTCGCCTGCAGACTTAATTCAACAATAACCGCACCGGTATAACTAAAACTACCATCACCGGGAATATCCTCCCCTACTACTTTAAAGGATGTAGCCGTTACCTCAGTGATCGCACACGGCGCAGCCATACTACATACTTGATCTGCAGTAGCTTTACCCGCATTCCATGCACCAACTACAGCTACTTTATCGTAGGTCGCATTTAAATTCGTTCCGCCACTACCATCGTGGGTAATAGTGCATATGCGCTTTTTATTTTTACCATCGCAAAGCGTCGTTAGTGCTTCGTCCTCGTCATAACGGCCAACCGTAATCGTTGCGCCGCCACCGGATTGGGGAGCCCCCAGCATGGCATCCAGATTATTAACCAGCGTTGTGTTCGAGCTTGCGAATAGGTGTAAGTCTGAGGGGGTAGACGGGTCTGACGGGTCCGAGGATGTCGGGCAGCTGCCCTCCGCATTACAGGTAAAGACCTTCCGGCTAGCACTACTAGTAAGATTATTAATGCGCAGTATTTGCCCCGCACCGCCCTTCTCTACCAAGTCGCCATCGGGTGCATCTTTGAAAAACGCATCGCCTTCCGGGCTATTACGCCAAAAGCCGTCTAAGGGCCAATCTGTCACCGCCGTTCCATCAGAATTTTTCGGGGCATTACTCGTCCAAAAACTGGTCGCGGAACTCGCAATAGCACCAGTAACAGGGTTCGTCACCGAAGTCACCGCAGAAGACGGGTCCTGAGTAGCGTCGGTTAGTACGGTGTTGCCACCAGAGTCAAAGCCCAATTGATATTGCTTTACATTGCCGCTCCAGCGCGGACCTGCCTGAGCATCAGGCCTAAACATGGCAATGAATACTTGGTTTAAATAAGTACCCTGAGTATTTGCACTCACCGGTAAGGTTGCCGATGAAAATACGCTATTCACGTCCTGCACTTCATTGAATATTTGTAGCAATATAGCACCCAGTGCGGCGGGTTGATCCTTCTTCACTTTAAACGCTTTACCGCCACCTTCGGTCGCTAAGTCAGACAGGAAGTTGATCTCACCGGCAAGCTTGGCTTCAAGCTCAGGGTCATAAACGGCAATAGAATAGGTAGTGACATTGCGATCACTTTGCGCACTCTTGTCGACATCAACCAAATTCATAAACCGGGTCCACTCATCCCCCCAGTATTTATTATTTGCAGCAGCGGAATTATTGAGCAAGGTGACGGCGCGAGGCGTAGCAAAGAAATTATACTTTTCAGAGCTCGTACTATAGCCAAATGCTGACGTAAGTTCATTTTTAAGCAGTACATCCGGATTACCGGTACCATCAGCCACATTAGCAGTTTCCTTAGTGGCATTACCCAAGTATACCAATACCGCATCACGACACTCGGTTGCTACACTGGCCAAACTACTGTAATCCACCTCGGAACAGGAGGTTGTAAATCCATTTAACATCGCCCAACTTTCAGCAATTAAATCACCCAACCGGGACTGGTTTCCTAAATCCGATTTTGAAAATTGTTTTAATAAGCCAATAAACGTGTCGATACCGGCACTGTCCAGTAATGTCGGCGGTACCATTAAATATCCACAACGTGCATTGCCATTACCAAGACTGGTGCCATTATTAAAGCTGCTAAAGCTGTTTTGATTAAACACCATCATCCCGATTTTAATGGCGCCCAGTAATGCCGAATTGGCGGGCTCCTTTAGCGACAACATAGTATTCACAATCGCGCACTGCTCCATTCCGCCGACCGTATCACCCAGTGCTGGCGCACCGCTGCCGTCGGAATAAACGCAACCGTGAGTTACATTCGCGTTGGAGTTTGCAGAGCTATGCCAGCCTAATAACACCGTGGGTGGGTTATCACTCGCTGGGTTAAGGCCGGAGAATAAATCGATATCTTCGGAAAAAACATCTGCAGAAAAAAGACTAAACCACACCACAGCCAGCACGCGAACACTGAACTTAATACTCGAATTCATACTTACCTCACGCCAAGTAGGCTTGACTGTCGTTACGTATTTCATAAGCAGGTCGTTCCAATTATCGCGCGCAAATACACGCCTTGGTGCATTGCTAAAGCAACACCGGTCTTAGTGTCATTAACTGCCGCACCGACATCCCAGGTCATTTTACTGCACCAAGAGTTACCCGTGGGCGAAGAGCCTGAGGCGTAAAAAAGCCCCGAGTTATTCTGCTGAGCACTGCCCACACACTGCGCGTCTTGCGGGTCGGTTACGTCTAACTCCGTTTGAAGTATGGGCACGGCTCGTAAACATTCTGGTGGCGCCACGACTGCGACCATATCGGCCACACCATCGCCATTAAAATCACTATTCACATAAGCATTATTGGTCGGCAGTGGTAAGGCAAAATTAGCGGGATTGCTGATATAAGATTCAACCCCGTTGCGGGCGGCCATTTTAGCTTCCATGCGATATTGCTGATTGCCCGCGATTTTAAAATTAATATTGCTGCCACCAATCATGCTAACGACAATAACGCTGAATACACCGAGCATGATTAACACAACAATTAACACAACACCGCGCTGCGTCGATTCAGGACGTTGATTTTGCATAGTCATCATTCACGCACCCCGGCAACATTTGGTATGGTGATAACACTTGAGTAGACTTGCCGCTTAAAGCCGTCAGTAAAAGGCCCCACACGCCCTGCACGCCCCATATCAAAGGTTTTACCATTATTAATTGACCCTGCCGCCTCAGACCCACGCACGAGCAAATAGACTCGTACAGCGACCACATCTTCCCAGTTTTCGGCATCAACAGCAGACCACCCGGCGGTAGTGCAGCCCGCTGGCGCAGTGTCTGCACTCGGATCATCTACGTAACAATCCGGGCCGCCGTCGGAATTCAAGTCGATACCGTAGGAGAAATGCATATCTTCTACTCCGCTAACGAGCGCTTGCGTCGTAACACTCCCCCCTAAATATTCATGCACTTTTAAGCTGGGCTTACCGTCACCATTGCCTCCACCACTGCAATCTTCACAAGGGGCAATAAAATAACTCCGCACCTGATAAGGCCAGACCTCAGCGGTTGTCGAACAATCCTTTTTTTGCAAGGTAAAATTATCTGGGTCCTTATCAAATACAAAGGCGGTAGCGCCTGTGCCGCAATCCGACGCTTGAAAATACGGGATGCTATTTCCAGGTGGCAATGTGCTCGTACTCAGGTCAATCGGCGAAGGCGCCACGCGATGCACAACCAGTACCTCGGAACCGACAACCGCAGACTCATCGGAAATACAACTAGGTAAAGTCGCGCCACTGGCATACCCCGCCACCGCAACAGGAATTTCCGGATCGGTAACAGAATTATTAAAACCGAGATCGGCCAACACACTGCCATTAGCACAAGGGTCAGGCAACGTCGGCTCTGCCACCCCAACACCCGGGTGATATTTGCCGTAAAAACCCGCCATGGCAATATCCTCAGCGAACAACTGCAGTGCGTAGCGGCCATTTTCAATTTGCTCGGAGGTTTTAGTAAGCGCCTGCCGAGTACTACTGACCGAGGCAATCAAACTGATAATACCAATAAGCATAAATGCGCCAAGACTTAGCGAGATCAAAATTTCGACTAAGGACAGGCCTTTGTTACGACTAGCGCTGTAACCCAATTCTGCCCTCATGACAAATCGCCTATTCGAACAATGGCACTGACAGTGCGCCGCAATTTTTCACTACCATACTCGTCCTCGCCACAGGTATTGTCCTCTGCCGGTGCCACCGTCTCACTCAACCCCTGCCAGGCAACCGTAACTCGATAAATCTGATCCCCAGCGTTAACTTGTACCAAGCACCCGCGAGCACCGATCATTGCCCCCACATTTGCATTGTTATCCTCGGCATCTTGCTCCGCTACGCCTTGCAAGGAATCATTCCAGTCATCTAAATCGGCATCTGCGCGAGCACGCTCCTCAGCGGTGCCTGCCCCACATGCGGTAATACTGGTGACGCCGTAGCCCAAGGTACGGCCATTACTGCCATTTGAATAACAGCTCACAACATTGCGATTTGCATTAATACGATCGCTCATGTCTTGCAGTAAATTCAATGCCTGCAACCGCTGATAGGCCTCCACTTCCTGCTGCACCGTCCTTACCATCAAGCCCGCCGCACCCATCATGCCGACAAGTAATACAACTAAAGCAACGAGGACCTCGATTAAAGTGAATCCCTGTATTTTTGTAATAGCTCTTGGCATCAACATGCCCCTTTATTACTGGTCGGTTTACCATTGAGCGAAACCGCCACACAGCGAGTTCGATCAGCATTGCCAGAGTCCGGCGCCACCGTAAAACTAACCGCGCTCGTTGCGCGACCACTGCTGTTATAGCTAAAACTAGTAAGCCCTGCGGAGAGATTAATGCCATTTAAGGCATCTTCAACGCGTAGGTCAGTACCACCTACACTGACTTTCCAACCATTATTCCAACCACCGCTGGCCTGCGCCACGGAGACAGTGGCATTGCGGGTCACCGCTTCACTGCGGGCCAAACTAATAGACCCCATCAAATCATTAGCGGCGCTGCGCACCCGCTGATTTTCAATCAAGCCATTAAACGCGGGGGCGGCAATTGAGGCCAATATCGCCGCAATCGCCAAGGTGACCATAAGTTCGAGCAAGGTAAAGCCTCGCGGGGTATTTGGCCTAACGGTTAATTCCAGCATCGGCTTGCTCCGCTGGCGTGGCCTTTTTCACCCTGGCTATTCAACGTCAAGGTGCCACAACTATCGCCACTTTGTGAGCCAGTAGATTTGGGTGTCGCGGTGATGGTGTAACTTGGCGGCGCGGTAGTGTTATCACCCGCTGTGGTGATGGTGTAATTGCTAAGCACTTCATTCGGCGGGCTTGCGCCCAGCGCCGTCATATCTGCAGCGTAAGCGCGGGCATCTAGAAAGCGGCGCTCTTGCAAGTTCGCTACTTCCAGGAGATAACTCGTTGCCGCCGAACGATTCGCGCGCTCAACATAGTTGCGATAAGAAGGCATGGCAATCGTAGAAATGATCGCAATTATCGCGACGGTAATCATTAGCTCAATCAAAGTGAAGCCGCGTTGCCGGGCAGAAACATTCATGAGAAAAAAGCATCCTGTAAATTGGGCGTTTACAGGCTAAACCGGCGCCAGCGCAATGTCAGGCTGATTCCGACAACTGGTCGGTTTTCAACGACCAGCGGCAGGCAATAAAGCTAATTTGTATCGTTAGGTAAAATAGCGCTGACGGAGAAGCTCCCTTAGCGCCGCCAGCAATCGGCAACCGTTTTACTAGAACCAGATGGCTTATCGAGTAAGGCCAATTGCCCAGTTTCATTTAACGTAAAGTTACCGCAGGCATCACCTACCATCGGGCCGCTGCGGGTTGCCTTAAGGGTAAAGGTATTATTCGCCGCAGCGGTTGCGGCTATAGTGTAAAACGCCGTACCACTGTCGGGCACCCTGCTAACAAAAACAGCGGGAAGCGCGGTGCCCCCCGAGGCTGTTGTATAGCGGCCATTAGCTGAGTAATAGCGCTCTAGGGCCTGAGCACTGCTAAAAAGCGCATTAGTCGCTTCGTTACGCCGTGACTTAGCAATTTGCTCTTGATAACTGGGATAGGCAATTGAAGCCAGTATCCCAATTATTGCAACAGTGATCATCAACTCTACTAAAGTAAAACCCAAATTCCGTTTCACACATATACTCCTCATTGAAACTGCCGCCATGACTGTCTACCTAAAAGCTCACCTTCACCCGCAGACTCAGTGACCACACCTATGGTACCGCTGCTGCCAGAGGTATATTTATATTCAAGGTCGCCAGCGCCAATAATGCCCGGTGTTTTTATCATTTCGTCACTGCCACGGCCGCTGATGGGGTAGTACTTACCTTCAAACAAGATTTGATCTAGCTCATCAACCTTGCCATCGGCATTTACATCTAAGGCTGGGCTGCTCAAGCGCCCCCCATTGTTCGCATCTAGCTCCATTAACCAGCTCCGGCCACCGTAACCACAGGCATCGCTATTCGGAATGATGCTAGTAAAAATAATACGGCCATTTCGCAGTATTGGCTTTGATACCGCGCGTTCACCATTTGCGACCCCAGATGGCGCCAATAGCCGCAAATGCCAACCGTATACTGGGGCGCTGGTCGCACTATTATTGCTAACCAAGCGAACTGGGAAGGCACTGCTGCTGCCGTCAGTAAGCGTACCAGTATCTTCGTAAACCACGGTTTGGGTAACTAAATCGCTACGATTCAGTACTCTTACACCGACATCTCTTATGCCGTAAAAATCTTGTATCTGCGGACTGCTGCCCACAACGGCGTCGGCGTATTCAAAGTATTTACCCGTTCCAAAATACACCATGTAACCACTTTCCTTGTGCGATCCAACCGTGGGTCGCACCGTAATTGGCTGCGCAAGGCCATTATTGTCCACAGCCTGAAAGAGTGGTTTAGGAACGCTGCCGTCTTTAAACGCAACATCCCATGTTGCAATTGAATTACCAGTAAAATCAAACTTCCACAGATTACCTTTTAAATCGCCTGCATAGACATAGTCAGTGATGCGGTCACTATCAACATCCACGGGAACCGGTGTCCCGAGCCCGTTACCGACACCACTAACACCGGTATCAATAGCCTTTAATACAGAGCCTGTCGCCAGATCTACGACAAACAATTTCACATTGTCGCCAGAAGCGTAACCGTTACCAAAAATGGCAACCCATTTATCACCAGCCTCCAGACGCGCGATCACCGGCTCGCTCATGGCAACGCCAAGTTTATCGGTGTCTAAAAGCGATGTCGCTTTCTCCCACAGGAAATTGCTCTTGGTTAACGAGGCCGGATCGGTAACATCAATGGCAAAGACCGACTTGCCACCCGCACCCATGGACCCAATCAATACGGTTCGCCACTGACCGTTAATATAGGCATCGCTTGCCCGCGGCGAACCGTCTACTGTGTAGCTGTGCACATAAGCGGGGTCGGTCAGCGCCGCTAATTTCGGAAAGCTTGCCACTGGCAAGTAGGCGAACTTTTCTTTGCCCGTCAGCGCGTCAAAGCCGTGGAGCATGCCATCGTTAGCACCAACATAAATCATTGATGTGCGAGACTTCTTCGCATTCAAAAAGGTTTTATAACTACTGCCTTCAGTGCCGCTCAAAACCCCAAAACCATAGTCCGCTAAATTGTCGACAAAATAGGGATCTGAATTAATGATATCGCCCAATGGAGTGGAGCGCTGGCGCAAGGTAATGCCTTCCTTGCTCTTGTCCCCGCGCAGCCACGCCAGCCGATCTAATGCGGTCGTTGGCGAGCCACCGGCAAGCAACGCCGTCTGTAAGCTTAGGGAAAGCGCATTATAATTACTTCCTGTAAAGCTAATAGCCGACGTCACTAGAGTACCCGGCGCGCCCAAGCCAACAACAATATTACGAGTGGCAGCACTGGCAATACTGTTGTTATTGGAATCCCAGGCTACCCCTTTCAAACTGCCGTCAGAATTTAAATTGTAGGCGACAATTCGACCAGCCCAATCCAAACTATTAAAACTCGCCTGGTACACCAACGTGCCCGAATCCAAGCGTGTTGAGTTAGAGGCTATTGACGACGCCGACGATTTACTTTGGCTAGTAATGGTGTCCAGTACGCCAGACAAGTCGTTGGCAAATTTAGCAGGCTCTGCCGCACTAAAGAATCCGCCGCGACTGTTCACACCAGCATGCAATAAATCATCAATTTTATGGGCGTCGGCACTGGTTGGATTTGGCCAATCGATATTAGCGCCACTCTTTATTGCGGCAAATGCCGTCGCAGGATCAATCGTACCGGCCACACCCAGGCCGACACCAAAGGTAACCATATGCTGCCAGAAGGCTGGATTATCTTTCGTCTCCGCAAGCGTGTTGGGCATATCGCTGCGTAAATCATTTTTCCAGTAATACATTGCCACATCAGCGAGGGTGTCGCTGCGACTGTCTTTAAACGGCGAAACCGCTTTGTACTGATAGCTTTGCCCCGCAGACCCGGTATGGGTCGGGTTATCAGTACCGTCGTTATTATTACCGCCAGCGCCAGACACGGAACTTCCAGACCAATAGCCATCCGTCATTAATACCGTGTAATTGCGGCGACAAGACAACTGCGCACTGGTGTCATTCGTGCCGGGGGTAGCGCCCCAAGGACCTTTATTATCGGTACGTTTATAGTAAGTGCCGACAGCATCAATAGCACGCCGCAAAGGCGTACCTGCACTGGGAATATCTCGACCATATAGTGCGTCATAAAACGCATCTCGATCACTGCCGGCAAACTTCCGCACGCCTTTAACAACAACCTCAGAGTTCACCCCATCTACCGTGGTACTGGACTGATTTATACTACCAAAGCCAATTCGTAAACCGCTGCTTTGGCTAACAAAGGCAAAGCCGGAGCCCGCTCTCGCCATTGACACTCGCGAACGATAATAGGTATACCAGTTCGCGAAGTTTTGAATTTCCTCAGCGTAAGTACACACCCCCAATGAGGCCGCCGCACAGTCGTCACGTTTTTCCCGGCCGTGACCAGTGAAGGTTTGACCCGATCTGATTTGCTTGCGCTCGTAACTTGCCCAATTCCAATAACTGCCGCTGCCCTTGTACCAAAAATAGGTTGCCGGCCAAAATGTTTTAATACTATTGGTACTGGTGCAGCTATTATCACTCTTGCAACTAAACCAATAATTACCATTGTAATTAGTATTATCGGCCGTCAAATTTCGGCAAAACGCGGCATTTGGTAACAGCGTCGTGCGCGTTGGATTATGCAGCGCGCACACCGGATTTGCATTTGGGTAGCTACTATTATCCGATTTTACCCATGGATAATAGGTGGAAGACGGATTGTAATAAAGGCTATTAATTTGCGGTGAACGCGAGCGCGCATTATAAGGATCGTTATCGTCAACGGTAGGCACATAATTGGAATAATCACTACCGCCGTAAATACCATTTGCACGAGGGAATATATAGCGACTACTACCGGCGATGATGTCATCAGGCATTAATTCAAACTGCATAGACCCAGAGTCATCTAACACATACATTACATTGGGCGGTATAGATTGAGTCAAAAACAGTGGCGCTTGTGCAATACCCTCTAAGCTTGTTGACACGGGATCGGTGCACCCCAACTTTTTACCTTCAACAGTTACCGTCGCAATGCATGTATAAGAATTACTATTACTATTCAAGACTGTCAATATATTGCCGCTAGTACGAAACGCTGAACTTGGGCAGCTACTCGCATTACCGCTTTTTAAAACATAACTTACGACTCGGTCAATACTGGAAAGCGTCGAGTAAACATAACTGTCGTTACTATTATTCTTCCCAATATCAGCGATGGAGGTTTCTGTCACGGTGCAAGACACTTGCGCTGACGCGGGTAGCGAAAAGCCCGCAGCCATCACAAACACGACCGCAAGCAGACCTATTTTTTTGCCTACGCTTGCTGCATATTTATTTTGCTGTTGCATGAGCTTTCCCCTACGCATATAGCGCGCTGTGATCCTTGTGTAAAGCCGACAATGGCTCTTACAATTCTTGTCGTTTATACGTGGTAGCGAGAACCACCATACTGCGATCACTATACCCATAACCACGGGCAATGATTCGATAAAAACCGTCGCGAGAAACCGGACGATCGGAATCCAGCACATCATTTTTATTACCGGCTCGGTTCAATTGCTGAATAATATATTCCGGCTGCTTAGCGGCATCAGGTATTTTATTTTGCAAGCTCAACCAGCCCTTGGAATCGTAATCTGACCATGCCGGATATTTGCAGGCGTCGCGAGTATCCGCTGGATCTGGACAAGATTGATAAAAGCCGTCTGTACCGTCAAAACCTGGCAGCACGCCACTGCGCAGCACCCCTTCGGCAGTGCGCAAAGCGGCTTCGGCAGACTGAAAGGCAATGGTATTTTCCTTCATATTACCCGCCATGCGCTCCTGCAAGGTTGCGGTTTGCATAGAGGCGATGCTGATAATGGTCAAAATCAGCATAAATACCAAGCTCACAATTAAGGCCGCGCCGCGCTGCGAGCGGTATGGTCGCCAAGTACGTCGGGCTAGGCCATTCATTGCAATCGATTCCTGATAGTAAATACATTGGTAAATACCTGACGCAGACGGCCATCATTATTGGCGACCAAATCGCCAGAGGCATCGCTGAGTTGCTGCGCATCAGCTGCGCCCGTTCTACCCACCACATTGTCTTGCGAGCCATACATAATTAGCTCAATGCGCACGCTCAACACCGTCGCCCAATCGGCTACCTCTGCTGCAGTCTGATATACATCGACCGCGCGATCAGCATTGGTGTCTACACCATAACTCAGCTGCATATTTTCGATACCTTCCACCAACTCGATCGGGGCGGTCGCCACGCCACCAGATGTTAACGTTAATTGCTGGAAATACAGCGCATTAATCGGGTTGCCCGCCGAGCTTTTTCGGCCAGTATCGCCAATAAAAAAGTCTATTACTTGAAAGCCAAACACTTCGGCTTCGCCAGTGTAAATTTTACTCAGCTTATTATCTGAGTTACTGCCATTGGCATGAGCCAAGGTTGTTTGCCCCTCGCCTTTCTTTTTTGGCGTATTCGTAATCCGAAACATATCTCCATTTAAGCAGTCGGTGACCATGACAAAATCTTCTTTAACAAACCCAACGGAGTTGTCTTCAATTTTGACGTTCGCATTATCAGGCGACAAATTGCCAGTGAGCGTAATGAATTCGTCCGAGGCCCGCTTTATTGTCACTCTATCGGTACCTACCACCGCTGACATAGCATCACTCGCACCAACATCATCCACGCCAACAAGCGCCGTACCTGGCGAGAAAATAGCAAGACTTGTCGGAAGAGCAATGTTATTGAAGCCTGCGGCGCCAATCGAGCTGCAGCCCATATAGCCTGCCATTCGAATTTCGCGGGACAAGAAGCGCATAGCAAACCGTGCGTTCTCTTGAATTTGCGCCATCGAATCCAGCATTTTAGAGCTGGTACTGGTCGCCAAAAATACCTGTATAACCGCCGTGCTGAGCAAAATACCCAATGTCACTGCAATCATTAATTCAACTAACCCGAAGCCGAGCTGTTTAACACGTTTCAATTTCATATTCAGAACTCCGTCACAAATACAAAGCTCTGAATATTACCGCCACCGGCTAATCGTGATTTACTCAAACGTCCTTCATCCCATTGCACAGTGACTGTAATGACATTGCCATCGCGACTTATTGCACCATCACCTTCCGGCAAACGCAGAGCTAACTCAGCCAACCATTCTTGCAAGTCTATGTCGACAATGGTGTCGCCCTCGGGCGCATCATCGTCAACGGCTAAGTCATAGCGCCCGGCCAGCGCAAGCGTTCTATTTGCTCGCATTCGATCTGTTATGTCGTTAGACAGGAATACTGCGGCAGACCGAATATTGGCCACTTGATTAAACTTGACCGAATTTAATTGCAATGCAGAGGCCCCTAGCACCCCAGTTGCCGTGATAAGCACCGCAATTAACACCTCAATTAAGGAAACGCCGCGCTGCGTATAACGACTCATGGGCAAACCCGATCGGTAATCGTGACCTGACCACTCGCGGTGATATTGATATCGCGATCATGACTGCATTTTTCCGGCTCACTGCGATAGCTTAATACCACCGCTTTTGAATCCTGGATAAAGCCTTGATTATCAAAGGTCACACTGTTCACCGTGGAAGTGCCAATTTTAGCCGTGATTTTAGCGCTGGTTTTTATTGGCGGCGTTTCCTTGAACGCCTCACCAGCGTCAAAGCTGCCGTTGTCATTCAGGTCGACCCAGGTTTGCCAACCTTTAGCCCAGTCACCACCGTTAGCGGTTAAAATAACCGGGCGTGCCCTGACTACCGCTTCAGAACGCGCTGCCACAAGTGCCTTTAACATCGACTGGACATCCGCTCGCTCGCGAGAGTTACTAATAAAGGTGCTAAAATTGGGAATGGCCACCGTCGCGAGCACAGCAACCACCGCAACAGTCACCATTAGCTCGATAAGGGTATAGCCTGCCACCAATGCATTCCGACGCAACATCCCAGATCCCTTGCTATCCTTGACTTTCATTTAATCTTACGTAAAGTTATTTGCTACGGGCTTGACTCCAAATAGGATCAAGAATGAACAATATCCCGTGAAATATAGTTCCTAATATACTTTCTCGCCAATAACATGCAGTTTAAGCCACTATGGAAAGGAGTCCATAATGGAAAACCGAGGGGTCACCCTGATCGAACTAATTAGCGCCTTGGCAATCAGTGCTATTTTAGGCCTAATTGCAGTTCCGACCATGAGTCATTTCATTCAACAGCAGCAGCTCCGGAGCGCCGCCTACAATCTTTATCATTTATTGGTAAACGCCCGCGCCACGGCCATTTCACAGCAGCTGCGGGTCAGTGTTTGGAATCAAAATGGTGACTGGCGCAGCGGCGTCGAACTGTTTATCGACAGCAACGACAACGGTCAACGAGAGAATACTGAGACTAGCCTGTATACCGCAACAGACCACGAAAATATTCATATAAGTGGTAACAGGTGGGTAGCTAACTACGTTTCTTACCTGCCCAATGGCCGTGCAGCCACTGCCAGTGGCGCGTTCCAAGCTGGCACCATAAGTCTGTGCAAGTCTGGTTTAAATGACAAATATCAGCTGGTTATCAGCATTGGTGGGCGGCTGCGACTGCAAAAATCCCCAAGTAATAGCTGCCCATAGGCAGCCATCGCATATTTTACGAGATATCGATTAAACGCAGCTCTTTAGGCAGTGAAAACGTGATATTTTCAGGGCGACCCGCTAGCTCTACCGGGGCTTGCGCGCCGAGTTCACAAAGCCGCTGCACTACCGCATGGACCAGCACTTCCGGTGCAGACGCCCCTGCGGTAATACCAATACGGGGCTTATCAGCCAGCCACTCACTGCGAATATCGGTCTCACTGTCGATCAAATAAGCCTTGCAGCCTATGCGCTCAGCCAGTTCGCGAAGACGGTTGGAATTAGAGCTATTTGGCGAGCCCACCACCAAGACCAAATCAACCTGCCCGGCCAATGTTTTGACAGCGTCTTGTCGATTTTGGGTAGCGTAGCAAATATCGTCTTTACGCGGGCCTTCAATATTAGGGAATTTACTGCGCAGCGCGTCGATCACTGCAGCCGTATCGTCCATCGACAAGGTAGTCTGGGTAACAAAAGACAAGCGATCGGGGTTTTGCACTTCTAATGCCAACGCCTGTTCAACGTCTTCAACCAAGTAGATATCACCACCCTGCGCGCCGCTATACTGGCCCATCGTGCCCTCTACTTCGGGGTGACCTTTGTGGCCGATTAACACGCACTCTCGACCGTCGCCGCTGAAGTGAACCACCTCCATATGTACCTTGGTCACTAAGGGGCAGGTAGCATCAAACACTTTTAAACCGCGGGTTTCGGCTTCTTTGCGCACTGCCTGGGATACGCCGTGGGCACTGAAAATAACAATTTTGTCGTCGGGCACTTCAACCAGCTCATCGACAAATACCGCACCGCGTTGGCGAAGATTTTCAACCACAAATTTATTATGAACAACCTCGTGGCGAACATAGATTGGCGCGCCAAAGACGTCTAGGGCTCGATTCACAATTTCAATGGCGCGATCTACCCCGGCGCAAAAGCCCCTAGGGTTGGCCATCATAATCGGCATATTGCTGCTTGTGCCCGTCACTAGATTCACCTTATTCAATTACGCTTACTTGGCGCCAGCCTGCGCGCTTACGTTGAGAATTTCAACTCGAAAGGCGAGGCGACGACCAGCCAAGGGATGATTGAAATCAACCATAACCGATTCATCGCTCACTTCACTGACCACGCCGGGCAATTCCGCCCGCGCTGCATCGGCAAAGGAAATCACCACCCCCTCCTCAAGCACCATGTCGACCGCAAACTGACTGCGGGGAAAGCGCTGAATATTAGCCGGATTGCGCTGACCAAAGGCATCTTCTGGCGCCAGGGTAAAGGTTTCGCTCGCACCCGCACTCAAGCCAAGCAACTTGGCCTCAACACCGGGGAGCAAGCTGCCGTCGCCATAGTTAAACGTAGCGGGCTTACCGCCAAAGGTAGAATCGACTTCATCGCCATCAATAATACCTAAAGCGAAGTGCAGAGTAATTTCAGTGCCGGGAGCAATTTGCATATCAGTCATTCAATAGAATCCACACATCCCTCAGGATGATTTTTCAGTTTCGGGATTTAAAAACATATCGAGCAGCAACAGCACTGCGCCAACACTAATGCCCGCATCGGCAATATTAAAGGTGGGAAAATAGTGGTGATCCCAATGTACCGAAATAAAATCGATAACATAGCCAAACCACACACGATCCCACAAATTACCCAATGCGCCGCCTAATACCAGCGCCAGCGCCAGCGACAATAGCCATTGTTCACGCTTGAGGCGCTGCAGCCAGACCGCAATATAAATACTTACCGCCAGCGCTATGACCGAAAAAAACCAGCGCTGCCAACCGCCTGCATCGCTCAAAAAGCTAAATGCCGCGCCACGGTTATAGTGCAAAGTGATGTCTAAAACCGGCAATACCGGGTGGGGTTCGGCGTAGCCCAGCGTATTGTTGGCAAGGTACTTCGTGATCTGATCCACGACAATAACCGCGACCACCACCAACAGCCAAAACACCCTGCTGCGCCGCTCAGCCGCCTGCTCGAAGCTCACCCCAGACTCAAGCATAAAACCGCACTTCGCCATTGCCGTCGACGTTATCAATACAGCGGAAGCACAATTCAGGATGCTCTAAAGATTGACCGACTTCTTCACGATGATGCCAGCAGCGACTACATTTCTCGCCGTCACTGGCGGCGACGCGCACCTGTAAACCGTCAACATCGGTAGCCACTGCCTCATTGGCGGCGGACAGCGGCGCTAAACGTGCAGCAGAACTAATTAAGACGAAGCGCAACTCGTCGCCCAATTTAACCAAGCTGTTCATCAGGCTCTCATCGCAGAATAAAGTCACCTCGGTGGCCAGGCTGCCGCCAACCAAGCCTTCTTTTTTGGCGCCTTCCAATACTTTATTAACCGCTGACTTAACCGACTGCACCGTTTCCCAAAAATCGCTGTCCATTTCTGCATCAGCATCCATACGGCTCAAACCCTGATACCACTCCGCAGCAAATACGGTGCCGCTGCGCTGTCCTGGTAGGTGTTCCCACAGTTCGTCGGCAGTAAAACTCAGTATTGGCGCAATCCAGCGGGTCAGCGCCTCAGCAATATGGTACATCGCCGTTTGCGCCGACCGCCGGGCTAAGCTATTCGCCTTGGTGGTGTACTGACGATCTTTAATAATATCCAGATAAAAGCCGCCCAGCTCCAACACGCAGAAATTATGTAACTTCTGATAGATCAAATGGAATTGATACGCCTCGTATGCGGCGACGATTTCATCTTGCAACTCGGCGGCGCGGTGCATGATCCAACGATCCATGGCCAGCATTTCGCCAAGTTCAACGGCATGCTCCTTCGGTTCGAAACCTGCCATATTGGCAAGCAAGAAACGCGCGGTGTTGCGGATGCGACGATAGGAGTCAGCGGTGCGCTTAAAGATTTCGTCAGAGACCGTCATCTCATTGCGGTAATCGGTTGCCGCCACCCACAGGCGTAAAATATCGGCGCCCAAGGTGTTCATGACTTTTTGCGGCGCAACCACATTGCCGACGGACTTCGACATTTTACGGCCCTGGGCGTCCACGGCAAAGCCGTGAGTAAGTACGCTCTTGTAGGGTGCGCAGCCATTGGTCGCCACCGAGGTCAGCATAGACGACTGGAACCAGCCGCGATGCTGATCCGAGCCTTCTAAGTACAGATCAGCAGGGAACTGCAAATTATCGCGCTGCGCTAAGACCGCGTAATGAGTAACGCCAGAGTCGAACCACACATCGAGGGTATCGCTCACTTTAACGTAGTCGCTGGCGTCGTCACCCAATAGCTCGCTGACCTCAAGGTCGAACCACGCTTGAATGCCCGCCTCTTCTACGCGCTTGGCGATTTGTTCAATCAGCGCGGGGGTATTGGGGTGCAATTCTGCGGTGTCTTTGTGCACGAGCAGGGCAATTGGCGCGCCCCAAGTACGCTGCCGCGATACACACCAATCGGGACGCTCCTGCATCATTGATTCAATGCGGGCGCGACCCCAGCCTGGCATCCAGTTAACAGCGTCCACTTCCTTCATCGCGGTATCTAACAGACCGTTCTGCGTCATGCTCACAAACCACTGCGGTGTGGCGCGGAAAATAATCGGGCTTTTATGGCGCCAGCAATGCGGGTAGCTGTGCTCCAAAGGCTTATGCAGCAACAGACGACCGCGTTCGCTTAGCGCGGCAATCACACTGTCGTTGGCCTTAAACACATGTTGACCGGCAAAGAGTTCGGTGTCCGGCAAAAAGGTGCCGTTAGCGGCAACGGGGTTATACACTTCTAGGCCGTAGGCTTTGCCCACCACAAAATCGTCTTGGCCGTGCGCGGGCGCGGTGTGAACGGCGCCGGTACCGGCATCGGTTGTCACATGCTCGCCGAGAATCACCGGTACTTGGCGACTGTACAGCGGGTGTTGCAGCAGCAGATTTTCTAGCGCGGCGCCCTTGCAGCGCCCGATTACTGCAAAGTCGTCAACGCCATAGCGCGCCATGGTCGATTCGTGCAGGGCGTCGGCGAGCAAGATTACAATGGTCTCGCCGCTGCTGCGGGTGTATGACACCCACACATAATCCAGCTCGGGGTGCAGGCTCACCGCCATGTTGGCGGGAATAGTCCACGGCGTGGTGGTCCAAATAACCAGATTCAACTCGCCCTCGGTGTCGGCTGGCAGGCCGCCCGCCGCGAGCATGGCTGCGCGATCTACCGCGGCAAAAGCGACGTCAATCGCTGGTGAGGTTTTGTCTTTGTATTCCACTTCGGCTTCGGCCAGGGCCGAACCGCAATCCATACACCAGTGCACTGGCTTAAAGCCCTTGTGCAAGTGGCCATTGTCGACAATTTTGCCCAGGGCGCGAATGATATTGGCTTCAAAGCCAAAATCCATAGTGAGGTAGGGCTTTTCCCAGTCACCAAAAACACCCAAGCGTTTAAAGTCTTCGCGCTGACCATTCACCTGCTTATAGGCGTATTCTCGGCATTTTTCTCGGAACGTGGCGGCGTCAACTTTTTGGCCAGCCTTGCCTACTTTTTTCTCTACATTGAGTTCAATTGGCAGGCCGTGACAATCCCAACCGGGTACATAGGGCGCGTCGAAACCGCTGAGGGTTTTCGATTTAACGATAATATCTTTAAGAATTTTATTGACCGCGTGACCAATATGAATATCACCATTGGCATACGGCGGGCCGTCGTGAAGTACAAACTTTTGCCGCCCCGCACGGGCGTCGCGAATTTGCTGGTAAACGTCCTCTTCCTGCCAGCGCTTCAGCATACCGGGTTCACGTTGGGCCAAATTTGCCTTCATGGCAAAGCTGGTCTCGGGCAGGTTCAAGGTGTGCTTGTATTCACTCATAGTGGCTTCTTACACATTCCAAAGGTTTAAAGATCAAAAAAGGATCGCGCCTGCTCTACATCGTTGGAAATTTGTGCCTGCAGGGCGTCTAGTCCGTCAAACTTCGCTTCTTCACGCAATTTTTTGCGAAATACCACGCGAATTTTTCGGCCGTAAATATTCTGGTTAAAGTCCAGTAAATGGACCTCTAAAATAGCTTTTGATAAATCGCCAATCGTGGGTCGCACGCCAACATTGGCAACGCCGGGGCACATACCCTCTGCTGCGCCATAAACTTCAACGGCAAACACCCCGGAGAGGGGTGAACGCAGTCGGTGCAACTCCACATTCGCAGTTGGTGTGCCAATAGTGCGCCCTAGCTGCTGACCAACGATCACTCGCCCAGATATGCTGTAGCGCCGCCCCAGCAAACGCTCCGCAAGCGCAAAGTCTGCGCCGGCCAAGACTTCGCGAATACGCGTGCTGCTCACCCGCTCCCCAGCAAACTGCAAAGTAGAGGTATCGACTACTTCAAAGCCATTAACATTGCCGAATTTACGCAATAAGCCAAAATCACCGCTGCGATTGCGGCCAAAACGCAAGTCGTCGCCAACCACAATGTATTTCACACCCAAACCCGCAACAAACAAGGTGTGAATAAATTCGCTGGCGGTAAGATCCCGAAAGTCTGGGGTAAAACGAATCCGCAAAACGCGATCAATACCCAGCTCCCGCAGGGCATCAAATTTCTCGCGAAAACTCATTAAGCGGGCTGGCGCATCATTCGGTGAAAAGAACTCTCTCGGCAGAGGCTCAAACAAAACCACGGTCGACGGCAGCCCCATTTCTTTACCCTTGGCAATTAACTGGCGTAACACCGCCTGATGACCTAAATGGACACCATCAAAAGCACCAATCGTGGCTACGCAGCCGCGATGTTCGGGGCGAAAATGCTTAAATCCGCGGATTAACTCCATGCCTACCATCGTTGTAGTTTACAAAGCGGCTGATTATAACTCAGGAAGGGGCTCGACTAAACGCCAGTGTTGCGCTAATCGCGCTACAGCACTCCTAGCCATGAGGCACTGAGCCACGCAGATCTTTAAGACGCAAGCCACAGGTGACCATTACCGCAATATAAGCGCCACTGCCCGCTACACATAATCCCCCCAAATGGAGGGCTCGCTGCATCGCGCTCCACTGCTGCCAACCATCAAACCATAGCAAGCCATACCAAAGACAGGCCGCCATTGCTGTCACGGCCAAGCCCAACTGCATACAATAGCGCCCCCAGCCAGGCAGCATTGTATAGCCCGCTTTTTGGCGAAGACCGCGAAACAATAAGGCGGCATTAAGCCAGGCAGATGCCGCCGTGGCCAAGGCCAAACCTGCGTGACCAACCTGCCAGTAATGGTGAAGCGGAATAACCAGTGCAAGGTTCATTACCATATTCGCCACCATGGCGATAATACCGATCCGCACTGGGGTCTTGGTGTCTTGGCGCGCATAAAAGCCTGGGGCCAAGACTTTAATCAACATAAACGGGATTAAGCCCAAGGTATACGCCCGCAAGCTCAATGCCGACATGGTCACATCGCGGAGCTGCATTTCGCCGTATTGAAACAAGGTAACCAAAATTGGCTCGGCCAGCAGCAGCAGCGCTGCCGTTGCCGGTACCGCCATCAACAGCACGCTGCGCAATCCCCAATCTAAGGTCGCGCCAAACGCCACCTCGTTACCACCCGCCTTCAGCCGCGACAAATTGGGCAAAACCACCGTGGCAATGGCAATGGCAAACACCCCTAGAGGCAGCTCAACCAAGCGATCGGAATAATACAGCCAGGAAATACTGCCCGTGGGGAGAAACGAGGCCAGAATGGTGTCGAGCAGCAAATTGATTTGACTAATCGACACACCAAATAGCGCGGGAATCATCAGGGTAATAATTTTTTGCACACCTGGGTCTTCCCACGCCCAACGTGGCCGCGGCAACATTTGAATACGCTGCAAAAATGGCATCTGAAAAACCATTTGCACCGTCCCCGCCATTAACACACCCCAGGCTAGCGCCATCGCCGGTTCCGCAAAGTATTGCGAGAAATGCACGGCAGCCACAATCATGCAGACATTTAGCAGCACCGGGGTGAACGCCGGCACCGCATAGCGGCCAAAGGTGTTGAGAATGCCACCCGCAAAGCCGGTCATGGAAATCAAGAAAAGATAAGGAAAGGTGATACGGATCATGTCAGAGGTGAGCTGAAACTTGGCGGGGTCTGCCCTAAAACCCGGCGCAAACACCGTAGCCACTATCGGCGACGCCAACACCGCCACCGAGGTCACCAATAGCAAAACACCGCCCAAGGCGCCAGCAACGCGATCAACTAATAGCTTGATCGACTCCTTGCTGCCATTCTCACGGTACTCAGATAGCACCGGCACAAAGGCCTGTGAAAACGCGCCTTCGGCAAACAGACGCCGCAGAAAATTGGGGATTTTAAAGGCGACAAAAAAACAGTCAGCGTTGCTACTCGCGCCTAAAAAATTGGCAATTACTACATCGCGAATCAAGCCTAAGACTCTCGACAGCAAGGTCATCACACTGACCAACAAGCTCGAGCGCAGCAAACCGCGCTGTTTGGCAGGGCCTTTCACCCCAGCGGCACCACTCATGCCAGCCACCGTTGGCGCAATGTATCGCGATGTATGCGCAGCCACTGCAGGGCAATTAAGCTATGAGCATTGTCGATCTGACCGGCATCTAACATGGCCATGGCATCGGCAAAGGAAATCACTTTGGCGTGGATATCCTCGCCCTCCTCAGCCAAACCGTAAAAGCCACCGGCGGCGCTTAAATCTGCGCGGCCGCAAAACAGATAAAAATACTCGTCACTGCCCCCCGGCGAGGAATAGTATTCAGCAATAGATTCCATGTCGGTGATATCTAAACCGGCTTCTTCTAAAGCTTCGCGACGGGCTACGTCTTCGGGGTTCTCGTCAGGCTTATCGATAATGCCCGCCACCAACTCTGAAATCCAAGGACTGGCCGAGCGGTTCATTGCCCCAACCCGAAACTGTTCAACCTGCAAAATGCAATCCAGCGCGGGATCATAGGGTAGTACGCCCACCGCCGGGCCACGCACAAATAGCTCTCGGCTCAACCAGCGCCCCCAGCCGCCTTTATACAGACGGTGACGCAAACGGTATGCCCGCACTTGAAAAAAACCGCGCCAAGCAGCGCGGTCTTCATCTATTTCTACATCACTGCGCTTGAAATCAGCCATTCGCTATTTGCACCACCTCAGAAACGCCGCTCGGTATACCAGTTAACATCGCGGGCATTTTTATCGACTTGATCGACCACGTCTAAAATCAGCGCAAACAGCGCCATGCGCACTAAGACACCGTTATCCGCCTGCCGGAATATCGCCAAATTCGGATTGTCATTGAGGTCGTTGTCGAGCTCATTGGCCTCTGAGCGAGAGTCCCGGGGCAGCGGATGCATTATGACCGTATTGGGTTCGCAATTGCGGGTGTAAATTGCCTGATTCAGGCGGTAGCGGCCACGATACAAATCGGCCTCAGCGCGATCGGCAAAGCGCTCTTCCTGAATTCGAGTGGAATAGGCAATATCAACTTTAGAGATGCTGCCCTCCATGACATCGGACTCAAGCACGGTATGACCAGCACTACGCAGCTGCTCAACAATGGCGCCCGGCATTTGTAACTCTGTGGGCGAAATTAACACTACGGTGACATTGCGGTATAAACACAGCAATTTACACAGGGAGTGCACGGTGCGGCCGTATTTTAAATCACCGATCATGGCAATACGCAGGCCATCGAGATCACTGCGACCCTGATGCTGTAGTTCTTTGCGGATGGTATAGAGGTCTAATAGCGCCTGGCTGGGGTGCTCGTTAGCGCCGTCACCACCGTTCATTACCGGCACTCGACTCGCAGCGGCAAACTCCGCCACCGAACCGGAAACCGGATGGCGCATAACGATAACATCGCTATAGCCACTAAGAACCCGCGCTGTATCGTACAGTGATTCACCCTTAGCAATCGCCGACGTCTCAAAGCCGGTAGTTTCCCGTACTTCGCCGCCCAGTAAATTAAAGGCGCAACCAAAACTCACGCGAGTTCGCGTAGAAGGCTCAAAAAACATATTGCCGAGAATGGCACCGTCGAGCACCTTGGTCACCCGCTGGCGATGAGCATAGGGCTCCATGCGGTCGGCAACTTCAAACACCCGCTCGATATCGCCGCGGTCGAACTGACTAATAGAGAGGATATGGCTACCTGAAAATTTCAAAGGGTCTCTCCGCGTTAATTACATTGTTACCATTTGTTCGGCACTGCTACTGCCTTCATCAAACTGCAAACTCGCCCAGCGCGAATAGAGCGGCGAGCTTTGTAAAAGTTCGGCATGATTACCGGCATCCACTAACTTACCGTGATCCAGCACGGCAATAATATCCACGTCGACCACGGTCGCTAGGCGATGGGCTATCACAATGGTAGTGCGCCCTTTCATGAGCAATTCCAGGGCCTGCTGAACCTGATACTCGCTCTCGGCGTCGAGCGCGCTGGTGGCCTCATCGAGAAGCAGCAAGGTTGGGTCAGCCAGAATCGCCCGCGCAATGGCAACCCGCTGACGTTGACCGCCAGACAGACGAATACCGCCCTCGCCCACAAAGCTGTCGTAGCCGTCGCTCAAGCGCTCAATAAACTCGTGAGCATAGGCTTTGCGGGCAGCCGCTTCAATCTCGGCCATTGTCGCGCCGGGCTTACCGTAGCGAATATTGTCGGCCACACTGCCGGTAAACAAAACCGGCTGCTGGGGTACGATGGCAATTTGCGAGCGCAAATCATCTAGGCTCAGGTCGCGTATATCAATGCCGTCAAAACGAATTGCGCCGCCCTGTACATCGTAAAACCGCAATATTAAATCAACCAAGGTCGACTTACCTGCACCCGAACTCCCCACCAGTGCTAAGCTGCTGCCCGGTTTGATATCGAGGCAAAGTTTATCAATCGCCTGCTGCTCTGGTCGCGAGGGATAACTAAAGCAAACCTGATCAAATTCCAAATGCCCTTTGGGCTTTGCTGGCAATGGTACCGGCGCGGTTGACAAAGGCACTAAATTCTCGGCCGCGAGTAACTCCAATAAGCGCTCGGTAGCACCGGCAGCGCGCTGCAAATCGCCATAGACCTCAGAGATAGCACCTACTGATGCGGCAACCATCACCGCGTAAAAGATAAATGCCGTCAACTCACCGCCGCTAATTTTTCCGGCCAAGACATCCAACCCACCGACCCATAACATGGCGGTCACCGCGCCCAGCACGAGGGTTATGACAATGGTGGTTAACCACGCACGCTGATTAATACGACTAATCGCTACCCGAAATGCCGACTCAACATGGCCATCAAAGGCATTGCGATCCAGTTCTTGATGGTTAAAGGCCTGCACCATTTTAATATTTTTAACCGATTCACCGACAAAGGTACCGACACCAGCGATCTTATCTTGGCTGGTTCGCGACAAGCTGCGGACCCGGCGACCAAACACAATAATCGGCACCACAACCAAGGGCACGCTGAGCATCACCAGCGCCGTTAATTTCGGATTGGTGATAAAGAGCAATATCACCCCGCCGATAAACATCAGCAAATTGCGCAGCGCAATCGATACTGAAGAACCAATGACAGTTTGCAATAAGGTGGTGTCGGTGGTGATACGGGATTGAATTTCACCGCTGAGATTGGTTTCAAAATAGCCAGGATGCAGATGCACCACATGAGCAAATACCGCCTTGCGCAAATCGGCACTAACGCGTTCACCTATCCACGACACCAAATAAAAGCGAGTAAAGGTGCCCACCGCCAGCAACAGGATCATCGCGGTAAAGAGCAACAAGGCTTGATTCAAAGCGGCTTCAGTCGCGTTGCTAGAGAAGCCCTGATCAACCAGCATCCGCAGCCCCTGCCCGATGGAAAGGGTAATGGCCGCAGTACACACAAGGGCTATACTGGCGCCAATCATTTGCCAGTAATAAGGCCGCAAAAACTGCATCATGGCCTTTAGTACGCCGACGTTTGTGCTTTTTGCTCGCTCTGGACCGCTATCTGACATTACCTTCCCCTGTTTATCGGCGTGCATTATCGCCTGTATCAAGCCTGCGGGAAAGCGGCGTTTTTCAGCGTTTTTTTAGGCCTGCGAAGTAACAAGAGCATCTTTGGCGCTACGCGTCATTTTTTTGATTGCCGCCTCACGCTGAGATGCCTCAGAGCGATTTTGTGCGGTCTCGCGGTAGACGATTGCCTGGGCGGGATCACCGCGAAAAAACCGTGCACCTCGCCCACCCTCGCCACAATGTTCTCGAAATCGACGTTCCGGGTCGGTGCTGATACCGGTGTACAGTTTGCCGCTGCGGCTGCGCACCATATACACCCACCACGGGGAACTCACAAACCTTCCTGCTCCAGAGCATCGGCATATTCGCTTAATTCATTGAGTATCATGGCGTCTGTAGAAGAATTGCGCTCCAGTGCCAATTCACCTAAGCGCTGGCGAAACTCAGCGAAACCCAGCTGCCCCGGCTCGGGCTGACGCAGGCGTCGGCGACAAAACTCCAACCACTGCTGGCGCTCGGCACCAGTCAAGGTCGCAGGGTAATTACGCGCGCGGTAACGCCAGAGTAATTCAGGCAGACGTTGATCCCGAAAGGGAAAAGACTGCCCCGCCAAAGCCTCTGGATCACTGCTGCGCACCGAATCCATCAAATGACGATCTTCGCCACTGAAAAAACCGCCGCCATAGAGCATCACATCGGGATCACTGCTTTCGGCGAACTTGCGGCCACCAAATAGTTTTTGCAGCTTGGCCGTAAGATCACCGCTTTTACGAATGCGCTGCCAATTGCGACGACACTGAGCCATGTCGAGCTGTAAGCGCTCGCATACCGTGTCATCCAGCAATTTCGCGGTCGCGACAATGGGGGCGCGATTGATATGAATCTCTTTGAGGGGAATGCGCTCTGCGCCCTCGGGCAAATCGGCGGTGGCACTGAATACCCGCGCCGAAATTTCTTCTACCGACAAATCAATTAAGGGCTGAGGATCAACACTGAGATCATACACAATCACACTGTTTTTGTTGTCGGGGTGCAGGGCCAGCGGCATCATCAATGCCGAGCAAAACTTCGACGCAGGCAGGCGACCGGAGACATGCAGCACCGGCACTTGCGTGACTGTATCCAGCATCGCTGCCACAGTGCGTTTGTCCCGCAAGCTCAGTGCGTAATCAAATAATTTAGGCTGTCGGGCTTTAAGTAATTTTGCCAAATCAATGGTGGCATACACATCGGATAAGGCGTCGTGCGCCGACTCGTGGCTTAAGCCATTGGCTGCTGACAGCTCCTCAAGGCGGAAGCTTGGGGTGCCATCTTCCCGCACCGGCCATTCAATACCCTCTGGCCGCAGGGCCCGACACAATCGCGCGACATCGATGAGATCCCAGCGAGAATTGCCGTTTTGCCACTCCCGGGCATAGGGATCGAAAAAATTGCGGTATAAGGTGTAGCGAGTGACTTCGTCGTCGAAGCGAATACTGTTATACCCCACGCCACAGGTGCCGGGCTGCGCCAGCTCGGCGTGAACAATGGCGATAAATTCTGCCTCAGACACACCGTCTTGCAGTGCTTGCTGGGGGGTAATACCGGTAATTAAGCAGGCTTCGGGATGGGGAAGATAATCTGGACTTGGCCGACTGAACACCATTAGGGGCTCATCGATAATATTCAAATCTGCGTCGGTGCGCACCCCGGCAAACTGCACCGGCCGATCACGAGCGGGATTAGCGCCCCAGGTTTCGTAATCGTGCCAGTAGAAGGTTTGATTTGCCAAGGTGTGCTCCTATACGCGAAAAGCGCTTACTCGTCGGACGTCGGATGTCTGGCGTCGGACGTCCAAGCAGGCATCTCTCGCTCTGCGTCAGGCGCCCGACCCCCGACCTCAGACTACTTCTATCGCCTGCTCTTCAATCTTCGCCTTCCAAATCTGTGGCCCGATCTTGTGCACCGATTCACCGCGAACATCCACCGCCACGGTAACGGGCATGTCTTCAATAGTGAATTCGTAGATCGCTTCCATACCCAATTCGGGGAAGCCGACAACTTCGGATTTTTTGATCGCTTGGGCAACCAAATACGCCGCGCCGCCAACGGCCATTAGATAGGTAGCACCAAATTCCTTGATGGCATCGATGGCCACATCGCCGCGCTCGGATTTACCGATCATGCCCATTAAGCCGGTTTCGGCGAGCATGGTGCGGGTGAATTTATCCATACGGGTAGCGGTGGTTGGGCCTGCGGGGCCAACAACTTCGTCGCGCACTGGGTCAACGGGGCCAACGTAATAGATAAAGCGACCTTTCAGGTCTACGGGAAGCTCTTCGCCCTTGGCCAGCATATCGACCATTTTCTTGTGGGCAGCATCGCGACCAGTCAGCATTTTACCGCTCAGCAAAATGGTGTCGCCTGGCTTCCAAGCGGCCATTTCTTCCTGGGTAACGGTGTCTAAATTAACACGCTTGGCATCGCCTGCTTCGCGGGTTACTTCTGGCCACTCATCCAACGACGGGGGTGTCAGTGCCGCTGGGCCACTGCCATCTAGCGTGAAGTGGGCGTGGCGAGTCGCCGCGCAGTTAGGAATCATAGCAACGGCTTTATTGGCGGCGTGAGTCGGGAAGTCTTTTACCTTCACATCCAGCACCGTGGTTAAACCACCCAAGCCCTGTGCACCAATACCCAGCTTGTTTACTTTTTCAAACAATTCTAAGCGCAGTTCTTCAGCGCGGTTGCTGGCACCGCGCTTTTGCAGATCGTGAATATCAATGGGGTCGAGCAGCGCTTCTTTGGCGATAATCATCGCTTTTTCAGCAGTGCCGCCAATACCAATGCCCAGCATGCCCGGCGGGCACCAGCCCGCACCCATGGTAGGTACCATTTTTAACACCCAATCGACGACTGAGTCAGACGGATTGAGCATGGCAAATTTGGATTTTGCTTCAGAGCCGCCGCCTTTGGCCGCAACATGCACGTCTACAGTGTTGCCGGGCACGATCTGGTAGTGGATAACTGCCGGGGTATTGTCTTTGGTATTGCTGCGAGCGCCATCGGGGTCATCCAGAATAGAGGCGCGCAACACATTATCTGGCAGATTATAGGCGCGGCGAACACCTTCGTTGACCATATCGCTGACACCCATGGTGCCTTCCCACTGCACATCCATGCCCACGGTCAAGAACACAGTAACAATACCGGTATCTTGGCAAATCGGGCGCTTGCCCTCGGCGCACATCCGCGAGTTGATCAGAATTTGCGCCATGGCGTCTTTGGCGGCGGGGTTTTCTTCACGCTGATAGGCTTCATCCATAGCGCGGATAAAATCGACGGGGTGGTAGTATGAAATGTATTGCAGCGCGTCGGCCACACTCTGAATGAGATCGTCTTGACGAATTACGGTCATCGGAGGACTCCTGAAATGATGGCGACAGCGGCCGGAATGGCGGCAGAGTATACACTAGCTAAAGGGCCGTGGTGTAGTACACCATGACCCTTATCACCCAGCACCCTGCTCCCGCTATTTGCTTATCTCGGGGACGGACTACCCGAGTGGTATTGCGACATTGTCTGACGCATAGACTCGATATCGCGATTCACCTGCTTGCGGAAGGCATTGATTGAATCCAGCCAATCGTCATTTTGACTAACCCGGCGCTCAAGATCTTTAACACGCGCATCCAAAGCGCCACCAGAGGCCACTTGTTTACCCATATCTAATAACTGCTTGCGATTTACTTCGGCTTGGGCAATAACTCGATCTAGCTTACTCGCCATTGAGGTAAGCGATTCACGTTCAGCATTGTAAGACTTTACAATTTTGGCAACTTGCTCGTCGCTGGTCCGCAATTTCGCTTCAAGCGCGGCAATACGCTTTTCAGCTTTTTCTAAATTGGCTTTTTGGGTGGTCAAACTAGCGTCATGCTGAGCGAGTTCCTCTTTCTGCTTTTTCCAAACATTGTCCCACAGCTTGCGCACCTCCGAATCCATTTCTTGGAGTCTTACCTGAGTTGAGGCGCTGGTCTCGCTAATACTTTCATCGGCAACCGACAATCGCTGCTCCAAGAGATCGATCCGCCCCTGCCCAGACTGCAATTGCTTTTGCGCACTGCTCAGCTGCTCATATAAATAATATGATGCGCCAGCCAGCGCCAATATCAGCACCGCTAACATAAACGTCACGAAGCCACTGCCGCCACCACTATTCGGCGGTGGCGGCGGCGCCGATGGAGTCTTGCGCTCCGGGGGGGCCTGGACAATATCGTCCTCGTCAATCGAGAGTGAAATTTTTGGTTCCTGTCTTTCCGTGCTCACGCTTAATAACTCACTCTAATTAGGGGCAGAAAAAAACCCATTATGACACTGACGTAACGGGGCTTAAAGCACCACATTCGGCATTTGAGCAGCAATTACTACCCAAGTTCCGCGGCTTTGCTATACTTCAACGGTTTTACGCTAACACAGCGCGGCAGATGGTTGTACATTGACTCGACGCTGCAGTGCACACAAAAAAAATTAGACAACGACAAAACGCGAACGAGGATTCTTTAATGGACGCATTTATCTCCCCAGATTTACTACTACGCTGGCTGCACGTTTTATTTGGTATTACCTGGATTGGCTTGCTGTATTATTTTAATTTTGTGCAAACAGAATACTTTAAAGAAGCTGAACCCGCCGCCAAGGCCGATGCAGTTAAAAAGCTCGCACCACGCGCGCTATGGTGGTTCCGCTGGGGCGCCATGTTCACCTTCATCACCGGCTTAGGCTTACTGCACTTCACCATGGCTCGCGGCTTAAACGGCTACATCATTATTGGCGCCCTTATGGGCACCCTGATGTTCCTCAACGTGTGGTTGATTATTTGGCCAAATCAAAAAATCGTGTGTGGCATCGTACCTGGTGACGCGGCCAAAGCAGCGCCAAAAGCTGGCCTCGCCTCGCGGACTAACACCCTGTTCTCGGCCCCTATGCTAATCGGCATGATGGGCTCCTTCCACGGCGCAGGCGCCGCTGGTGCCGTCGCAGTAAGCAAAGCAGGTTCGTCTGTCAGCTTAGGCCTGTGGATTTGCATCGGCTTAATTGCGCTGATTCAGCTCAACGCCATATTTGGTAAAACCGGCCCAATGACTACCGTAAAAGGCGTGGTGCATTGCAGTATCGCCCTTGCCGTGGCTATGGTTGCACTGCTGCAGTTTGTTTAAATAGCAGCAGAACGATTAAAAAAGGGGAGCCAGTGGCTCCCCTTTTTTAATACCCGAAAACTAAAATTGACCGGTTCTCAATAGCACCAAAGTACAGGCCTCTTCCGTGGCGATCCCCGCCGCACTAAAGACCTCAGCCATTTCATCTGACTCCGTACCAGGATTAAATATCACTCTGCGCGGCGCTAATTCGACAAGTTGAGCAAGATCCTTTACCAAGAGCTCAGGCCGAACGTACAGACTGACGGTATCTACTTTTTCCTTCAGTTGCGCAACATCTGCTACACAGGAGATTCCAGCCACATCGCGGTGGTAAGGGTTTACTGGTAAAACCCGGTGACCATACTCCGCAAGCAACTTTACCGCTTTATAAGAATAACGCTCTGGCTTTGGGCTCGCGCCCAATACCACCACAGTTTCAAACGCGGTCTCACCTGTCTTTGACAAGGTCATAAACATTACCCCAAACGTAAAAAAACCGGGCGACCAGCGCCCGGTTGGAGCTAAACCTAGTGTTTTACTTCGCGTTCTGACCAATCCAGCGACGCAAGGTAGATGCTAACTCTTGCGCGTTATAGGCCTCGGCATCATCGGGCATAGGATTTTTACCCATTTTAATTTCCAATGAAGCCTGGTAGTTAGTACGCGTAGTTGAAGTCGACACACCACCGCTAATACGTGAAGGCGTCTGAGTGACAACAGTATCGCAACTTACTAGGCCGCAGCGCTGATATACCGCCGTATGACCACCAAAGTCATTAATGGCTGAAACTCCGCCAGTCGTGCGGGTTTTGCCTTCGGTGTCACGATTGACCAAACGGAACCAGTTATAGCCATTTTGCAGGGTCAGCTCTGCCGCCCGCAACATTGCATAATCATTCACAGTCTCTTTATCAGTCCGGCTATTACCGGTAAACGTTACCCGGTAACGGTCAGCGCCAAGCTCGGTTTCGGTGTATCCATAAGCCCCGCGCTCTTCTGCCGGCTTATATACGGTGCCACTACTGCTACAGGCCACTACCGCTGTCGATAACAATGCAACTAATACTAAATGTAAACGCATATTATTCCCCTCTTGATTTACCACTAACCGCCAACACCGAAATATTAGCGGTAACGTTTAACTTGTGTACGTAATAATACCTAATTGAGATTAACTGAAACTGAACAGCATTATTTTTATGTGCATGAGCGAGTCCGCCACGGTGAATTCCAATATACCGAAAGACACCAAATTAAGCGATTTCGCCAGCAGTGGAGCTCAGCTAAAAAGCACCACACGAGAATAGCATCAACACGCTTGCGCCACCGTCATTACCGCAAGATGTTGCTGCCCCGGCGCCAATTGCAGCTCATCCGCAAAAGCCATGCCCCGCTCTACACAGAAATACTCTGAAAAATGCGGCCCAACATCCGCCATGTCTTTAGCGAGGGCCTCACCGGGATTCCACACCACCACGGTGTCGCAACCCCGGCCATTAATCACAATATTTCGCTGAGTATCATTTATGCACTGCCGACCACTGAGCCCCTCATAAACCCGATCAATCTCGCCCGCAAAATGCAGTGCTTCGTCCTGTTTAAAACGGGCTAGTTGCTGGCAGTTATCGAGGTATTCGGCACCCTCGACACCATTTAGTCCAAGTGCAGACAAGCCCGATACCGCGAAATAGCTGTGCATTGCAAAACTGAGGGGCATAGTGTCGTCACTGTTATTGCGCACGGACAAACTCAGGGTTAAGTCATTAGCTAATAAAACAGTAAGTTGAGCAGAAAAAAAACAAGGAAAAATGCGCAAATCAGCCTCGCTAGGCTGGAACAGAAAACTAATTTCCAGATCCCCGTCAGCGGACTCAGCAATATTATCTAAGGCCCAGGATTGATTCCGCGCAAAACCGTGCTTAGGCAACTCAGGTTCACGACGATTGACACCAAACCACGGCAAACACAGCGGAATTCCACCTCGAATCGCTTTGCCCGGCTCAAAAGATTCAAGCGGGCTCAGCCACAATAGGTCATCTTCGCCGACTGGGCAAAAAGACAACACCTGAGCACCCTGTAGGGCAATCAATGCCCGACATTTTGCGGTAGTGCATTCCAGTATGGGCAAATCCCCAACACCCGCAAATAGCGAGCTGGCGGGAAGCAAATTAACCTTAGCACTGACTAATTCGAGAGCGTCTAAAACCATGATTTATCCTAGCTTGGTTGCATCTAGCATCTAGCAAATAATTTTCCGCAAAGTGAGCATTTCACTCGCGCCTTTTTGAAATTGATATGGCACCGGCTTTAACTCAGCTCGATATTCACGCTCATTAAAATACCGCAACACACCGGGAAGATGCTGCGACAAGCGACCATCAAGACTCAATAACGGATAGACACGAACCTCTTTGGCCACCCGACACATTTCGGTGAGCGCCTCTATATGCTGCGCGGCATCAATCTGTTCGCTGTATAAGAACAACAAATGCGAACACAGACCAAGGTCAAATTCATTATCAAAAAAAGGAAGTTCAGGTAAGCTGGCATCAACATAGCGGCCTGCCTCGAGGCCTGTATCAAAATCGTCCAAAAACCGATTCATCGCCGACATCCGCACCGAGCCAAGGTGGCCAGGGTCTTTGAAACTACTCCAATAATAGCTGTCGGCGTTCCGAGCAAGCTCAGCGATCATACCCGGGTAGACGCGCTGAATACGGCTATTGATTTCCGTTTTACTGAATTGGTAAATCGGATCAACAGACATAACCCGCCCACCAGTTTGGCTCAGCTCAGCATTAAAGCTGGCCGGACCATCGCCACAGCCGAGAATATGTCCCTCTAAATCCCTTTCGCTAAGGGCAAACATACGGCAATACTCTGCGTATGAACGCCCCCACGGAACAATTGACGACAGCTCCAAATTACCCTCACCCAATAAACGGCGCACTCGCCTCATAAAAGAATGGGTTTAAGTATAGAGACGACAGGCGCTTCGACACAAATTCTTATCGAGCGACGGCGCGTAAATTACGCTCTGGAGTCAGTAACTAAAGAAGGAGAATTGAGCCAGCACACATTACTGGCTCAACAAGTATTACTAAGGCGCCGCCACCGCAATCGCAGTACTCGGGTCTACAGCAAAATCCGGCTCACCAGCGCCATCCAAGGCAAACAAGGGTAGTCGCACACTGGCCGCAATATTCACGACGGGGATCGTCAGATCCCGAGAAAATGACTCAATATACTGGGGATGGTAACCGCTGACCCACAAGCCCAACTCATCACCCGACGCTAAACGCTCAGCAATACCCACCAAATCGATGTCAGCGTGATCACCTAGGCCGCGCACCGGCATGATCTGGTCGTCGAGTAAACGCCACTCGCCCCCGACATTCCGAATCGCGATACCAACAAACAGGATGCTGTCGCAGCCGGAGCGAATAGTAGGCACCCCGCCCAGCGCGCAAGCTTCGTCATTCACCATTTGCGGGGTAGACACTGCAATATCGAGCTGCGGGATACCGGCAATAATCAGACCTTTGCTATCACTGACGGTTAGTAGCGGGGCAATACTCACATCTTGCGCGAGAACATGGGCCGTCTGCGCAGCAACGCCGTTGGGCACATTGGCGACTGCCAAATCACTAAACTCACTGAAGCTAATCGCCGTCGTATCATTGGCCGAGCGGCGAGCCTTAAACTTGCTGACCGGAATATTCACCGCATCGTCATCTGCCAGAGAAACGCAAATTTTATTCTCGCCACTGAGATCCGCCGCGGCAGTCTGGCCCCGCAATTTGGCATTAAACCAATCAATTGTCGCGCTGCGCTGAGTCCTTTCGCCGCAGGCGAACTTACCGCCCAAGGCTTGAAAATAAATCGGCTCTGGCGTTTCACCCACAAAATTAGGAATGATATGGCCACTTTCATGGGTCAACAGGCGAACCTCATGACCGCTACCGGCAGCGCGTTCGCTTAGGCACTGAAAATTCCACCATGCGTCATTAAAGTTAAACAGGGTGTCGCGAATACCCTGCGTTAACAGGATATCCACCCCCGGCTGCCCGGTGTAGCTATTGCTGCCCGGCGCTTCATTAAACTCACTACTGATATTATTGTTTAGCGGACTAGCAGCAAAACTGTAGGGCATGGTCGCTTGGCCATTCAGTTCACACCAATACTGCGGGCTGTGGTAGGCAAACCAGTCCAAGGCATCGCGCGGGAACTCATTAGTCGCAATACCCCGCAATAAGGTTTCTTTAACAAAGGGGTCGAGGCCTCGCGCCAAGGGTGACTCTTGATTCTCAAATCCGGGCTGATAGCTGCCCGCTTCACCACCGCCAACCAGCAACAAACTCCAGCCTGATTTCACCACATCACCCGGATTTAAACTAAAGGGAAGGTAGTGCCACGTAATATCCGGCACCATCGCGTCCATACGCTGTTTTTCATCCACGCCGTGAATCAGCAACTGGTAGCCACCACCGTAGCTAGAGCCGACGGCGCCACTCAGCAAGTTTACGCCACCGGCAACACTTACCGCCGGATCTGGCCGTGGGGCCAATTCGCCCGTAGCCTCATCGCGCCAGGCCAAATAATCTAAGTTGGCTTCAGCCCAATCCAGTATTTGCAATAAATCCAAGCCTTCTACGTCTGGGTCCATTACCCGCACGGTGCCGCTGCTGTCACCAAAACCGCGCTGATCGATACTAATCACCGGATAGCCGCCCGCAACGAGCAGATCTAGGGCATTACCACTGAAATCACCGGCCGCCGGATCGCTAACCCGTGAGCCGCCAAAACCGTGGCCGTGCAACACCAAGGGGTGGGCACCCGCAGCGCGCTTGCCGCAATCTAGAACAGCAGGCTCAAATACTTCAAAACTGATATTTTCACCGCTAGCTGAGGGTAAAATTACCTGGTAATGGCGGTTCGCCGTAACCGTTGCAAAGCTGTCGCCGCAGGAGGCATTAGTTTGCGCCGCCGAACAGCCCTGGGCATCGACGGTGGACTGGGCAGCAGAATTCGCGCAAAGATCTTCTTCATTACCTACGCCGTCGCCGTCACTGTCGCGGTTGTCTTCAGGGTCACAAGCATCACCGATACTATCGGCATCAAGGTCTTGCTGATTGGCATTCGCCACGGCGGGGCAATTATCTTGTTCGTCGCTAACCCCATCATTGTCGGCATCATCATCGCAAACGTCGCCAACACCATCGCTGTCGGCATCGGCTTGGTCGCTATTGGCTACTGCGGGGCAATTATCACTGCTATCAACCACTCCGTCGCCATCACTGTCAGCGGGCTGACTAACCTCACCAGAACCTGGATTGCGTGAAGAGCTCGAACTAGAGCTGCCGCCGCAGGCAGAGAGGGCGACAAGAGTAACTAAAATGATTAGTAGGCGGCTATTTAACATGATGGTGTCCTAAATTTATTATTGCTAATACTTACGCAAGATATCTGTTTTAGATTCGCGAGGGCCCAACTAAAACATTTTTACCCAGAATTCTCAAGATGTAACATAGTAAAAGCGTTAGATAAATTCCCCCATGCATATGCCAACGCAACGTGAAATAATCCCCCGCCAAACCCATTCCCGCCACTGAGCGCCCTCTTCAGGAATTCCACATTGCGACGCAGCAGCACACCTCTTGCGCTTCACCGCCTGAGCAAAACAATAAATACCTGGTATGTCCGCCGCTACATCGCACCCCAATTCGACAGCTTGGGCAGCCTACCCGACGTAGTGAACCCGCGCAGCGTAGCCATTTTTGGCGACAACATTCATTTGGGTAAACACGCGCATATTATCGCTTCGCCAGACAATATTATTCGTTTAACCAGCTGGCCGAGTCGGCTTGGCAAATCGGAAATTCGCATCGGCAATTACTGCCTAATATCACCTGGCGTACGAATTTCCGCAGCCAAATCCATCCGCATTGGTGACAACTGCATGTTTGCCGCCAATGTTTATATCAGCGACAGCGACTGGCACGGCATTTACAACCGCATCCGCCCCTTCCGCAGCGAAAAGCCAGTGGTGTTAGAAGACAACGTCTGGCTCGGTGAGCGCGTCATCGTCAATAAAGGTGTGCGCATTGGCGAGAACAGCGTGATTGGTGCCGGCAGCATTGTCACCAAAGACATCCCTGCGAATGTGATTGCGGCGGGCAATCCCGCGCGAGTAATCAAGGCCATAAATCCCAAACGACGAATGTTGAAACGCGAAGTCTTGTTTCAGGACTCTGAACATTACTATGAAATTCAGGACGGACTCGCCAAGATGGCGATGGAGAATAATAGCTGGCGCAATTGGCTGCGGGTTTTATTCAAGCCGAATCAACAAGACTAAGGCCCCAAAACGACAAACCCCGACCAAGGCCGGGGTTTGAAAAGCGATAAAGCCCCACCAAAGTGGGACTTTAGAGCAGGGGACTGCTTACATCATGCCGCCCATTCCACCCATACCGCCCATTCCACCCATGCCGCCCATGTCTGGCATGCCGCCAGCGCCAGACTCAGCTTTTGGTGCGTCGGCAATCATGCACTCAGTAGTGATGATCAGACCAGCGACCGAACCAGCAGCCTGCAGCGCAGTACGGGTTACTTTGGCAGGGTCAAGAATACCCATTTCCATCATATCGCCGTATTCGCCAGTACCGGCGTTGTAACCGAAGTTACCGGTGCCATTGCGAACTTTGTCCAGTACCACTGACGCTTCATCACCTGCGTTGGTCACGATTTGACGCAGAGGTGCTTCCAGTGCGCGCAGCGCAGCATTGATACCAGCAGTCTGGTCTTCGTTGTCACCTTCGATAGTGCCAATATTAGTAATTGCACGAACCAGCGCAACGCCACCACCAGGAACCACGCCTTCTTCTACCGCAGCGCGAGTTGCATGCAGCGCATCTTCAACGCGGGCTTTCTTCTCTTTCATTTCCATTTCAGTGGCAGCGCCAACCTTGATAACCGCTACACCGCCAGCCAATTTCGCTACGCGCTCTTGCAGTTTCTCACGGTCGTAATCTGAACTGGTGTTTTCGATTTGGGTGCGGATCTCAGCAACGCGAGATTGAATAGCAGCAGCATCGCCTGCACCGTCAACGATCACGGTGTTTTCTTTATCCATGGTTACGCGCTTAGCAGTACCAAGGTGCTCCAATGTGGCTTGCTCAAGATCCAGACCAACTTCTTCTGAAATCACAGTACCGCCAGTCAGAATCGCAAGGTCTTGCAACATTGCTTTGCGACGATCGCCAAAGCCAGGTGCCTTACAAGCAGCAACTTTAACAATACCGCGCATGGTGTTAACAACCAGTGTAGCCAGTGCTTCGCCTTCAACGTCTTCAGCAACAATAATCAACGGACGGCTAGACTTAGCGACCTGCTCAAGCAAGGGCAGCATTTCACGGATATTGGAGATTTTCTTGTCAGCCAACAGGATATAAGGGCTGTCGTGCTCAACACTCATGTTCTCAGTGTTGTTAACGAAGTAAGGAGACAGGTAACCACGGTCAAACTGCATACCTTCAACAACGTCTAGTTCGTTGTGCAGGCCTTGGCCTTCTTCAACGGTGATAACGCCTTCTTTACCGACTTTGTCCATTGCTTCAGCAATGATGTCGCCGATGTTTGAATCGCTGTTTGCAGAGATAGTACCGACCTGAGCAATCGCTTTAGTGTCTGCGCAGGGGCTAGACAGCTTCTTAACTTCTTCAACCGCAGCGGCAATGGCTTTGTCGATACCGCGCTTAATGTCCATCGGGTTCATGCCCGCTGCAACTGATTTCAGGCCTTCGTTTACGATTGCCTGAGCCAATACAGTAGCGGTGGTAGTACCGTCACCGGCGTCGTCAGAAGCGCGTGACGCCACTTCTTTAACCATTTGCGCGCCCATGTTTTCTAGGCGATCTTCTAACTCGATTTCTTTGGCTACAGACACACCATCTTTAGTGATGGTTGGCGCACCGTAAGACTTCTCAAGTACCACGTTGCGGCCTTTAGGGCCAAGAGTAACTTTAACTGCGTTAGCTAGGATATTGACACCAGCCACCATGCGCTGGCGCGCTTCGTTTCCAAATACTACGTCTTTTGCCATGATCTTATAATCCTTCTATTAACTAATTCGTTGATTCAAAAGAAATCTTTTGCCGGACTTAAGCTTCTACTACACCAAAGATTTCTGATTCATTCAGAACGATCAGCTCTTCGCCGTCGACTTTTACGGTGCTACCGGAGTACTGACCAAAAATAACGACATCACCAGCTTTAACGCCAACCGGACGCAATTCGCCGCTTTCTAACAATTTGCCTTCACCAACGGCGATGACTTCACCTTGGTTTGGCTTTTCTTTAGCAGAACCTGGCAGAACAATACCGCCCGCACTAGTCTTCTCTTCTTCCTTACGACGAACTACAACGCGATCGTATAACGGACGAATTTTCATTTTTATCAATCTCCATTAAATCAATGATTTAGAATTTATTGACCGGCTAAACCGGTGTCAGCCCAAAAGCAGCATTGCCTTTTGACCTGAACCCCCTTTCGTTACGGATTGGGAAACAGCACGTATCCCAACAGGGAAAACCAGGCTTATCACCGCCAAGTTACCGTGGGCTGTCCTGTAAATGGGGCTGCGCAAATGCTTTTCAAGAGCCCGACAAGAAAATTATTCTTCTTTTTTGTAATCGCCTTCAATTATCACGGTATCCCGTCGAGCAGTCGGGTTCACTGGGGCGTCGGCATTATCTGTGCAGGTAAAGCGGGCGCTTCCGGACTGAAATCCAGTTGTTTGAAAATTGTTTACCTGCATCACTCCGCGCTTCAATAACTGGCCAACAAGCCATTGCCGCAACGGCCCAATTAGGCACACAAACCCCAGGGTATCGGTGATAAAGCCGGGGGTAAGCAACAGCGCGCCGCCCACCGCTAATAGCAGGCCTTCCAAAATTTCGGTGGCGGGCACTTGGCCGCTACTTAGACGCTGCTGGGCGCGGGTCAGTGTTTCTATCCCCTGCTGTTTTAGCAGGGCGGCGCCCACCACGGCAGTAAACACCACCATGCCAATCGTCGGCAAACTACCGATCAGGCCGCCAACCTCAATTAACAGCCACATCTCTAATACCGGTAAAACCACGAACAAGACAAACAAAAAGCGCATCAAAAGCTCACTTTAATAAATAGGGTTTCTCAATAAATGGGGGGAATAGCCACGAATTCAAGGGCGCACAGCGCAATTGAAAAATCACCAGCCAAATGCCTCAGCATTGGTTTACAATTCTAGTTTGCCACGCCGCAATACGGATCATAAATGAAATACCACCAGCACAGTAAACTGCTTATTCTGGGCGTCTGCAGCGCCTTAGCAGCGCCACTTGCGGCGGCAAGCTCTGACTGCCTCGCCCTGGCGGCTCAGTCAGCGTCAGAATCGACCACCGTCGCCGAACTCCGGGCGCTCTGTCAATCTCCACTGTGGAGCACCACCGACACCCAAGCTACTGAAAGCCAGCCCGAACAGACTATTACTGAGCCAACTCACAGCAATAGCGGGGTAGTACAGCAACGCTTTGAATTAGAGCGCTTTACTCACGACAACCCCTTTGTTTTAACCCCCCATAGAAGCAATTACATACTGCCAATCTCTTACCGAGACGACATCTTTGATTATAATAGCCTAGTGCCGGGCGCCGATATTCAGCAAGACAATACTGAATTAGAATTCCAGCTCAGCATAAAAGTCATGGTTTGGGAGTCGATTTTTGAGAACAATGGTTATCTCAGCATGGGTTACACCAACCGTTCGTTCTGGCAAGCCTACAACAGCGTGTCGTCGGCCCCATTTCGTGAAACGAACCACGAGCCAGAGGCCATGCTTACCTTCACCAATGACTGGGAGTGGCTCGGCTTTCGCAATGTTGGCAACCAACTGATATTTAACCATCAATCGAACGGTCGCAGTGAACCGATATCACGCAGCTGGAACCGACTGATGCTTAATTTCATTTTTGAACGAGATCGCTTTGCGATGTCCTTCAAACCTTGGTATCGCCTGAAAGAAGATAGGGAGGACGACAACAACCCAGATATTGAAAAATACCTAGGCCATTTCGAATGGATGGGGATTTATAATTGGCATAATCGCACCTTGAGCCTCATGCTGCGCAATAACTTACGTAGCGAGAACAAAGGCGCAATGGAGCTCGGCTGGAGCTTCCCAATTAATTCCCGAGTTAAGGCCTACGTAAAGTATTTTAATGGCTACGGAGAGAGCCTGATTGAATACAATAACGCCATCGAAAGTATCGGTATCGGTGTACTGATCAGCGACTGGCTGTAATCCCCACTGAAAACGGAAACATGACAATGATTAACGCTCAAGAAGCACTGGAACGACTAAAATCCGGAAATGCCCGCTTTGTAGACAAATTAAACAGCGACACTGCCACTGTCATCCACAATAAGCGGCCGGAACTCGTTGAGATTCAAGCGCCCTTCGCTATCGTCTTGGGCTGTTCTGACGCCCGGGTGCCAGCGGAATTAGTCTTTGACCAAGGTCTTGGAGACCTTTTTGTTATTCGGGTCGCTGGCAATGTAGTTGCGCCATCGGGCATCGGCAGCGTTGAATTTGCCGCACTCAATTTTGGTACACCGCTTGTCGTGGTACTGGGCCACTCCAACTGCGGCGCTATTTCGGCCACCGTGGACGTACTCACCGGCAATAGCAAAATCCCCTCTCAGAATCTGCATTCCATTGTTAAACGCATTCGCCCTGCGGTAGAAACCCTAATGACGACCGAGCTGCGACATGACCATAAAGCCCTGATCGAGCAATCTGTTCGGGCCAATGTTCGCACCTCGGTAGAACACCTCAGCAGCGGCTCCCCGACCCTCGAAAAGCTCATCAGCGAAGGAAAATTGATGGTGGTTGGTGCTGAGTACTCACTGGAAACCGGTGAGGTCGACTTTTTCTACGAAGATTACTGGGAACGCACCCGCAACCTCGAAGCGGAATGAGCGAGGCCGCCCAGCAGTTTTACGCCGTCATTCAGGGCATACCTGAAGGACGGCTATGCAGCTACGGCGACATAGCCGGACTCGCCGGCCTGCCGGGCCAAGCCCGGCGGGTTGGCAAACTTCTCAGCCAAACCCCAAGCGACACCAAACTCCCCTGGTTCAGAGTCATCAACGCCCAAGGCAAAATTAGCTTTCCTATTGGTAGCGACGGCTATCAACGGCAGTTGAACGCCTTAATTCAAGAAGGCAGCGCAGATGTATCCGGGAAGATATATTGGCGCCAGCGGCGGTGGCCTTGACGCATTATGCTGGACGGGAGACGTAAGACGCTTAAAACTCAAACAGCGCACTGATTTTGCCTTTGCGTTCACCGTCTCCCGTCAAGCGTCTCCCGCCGCAGGTTCCCGCCACGGCGCGACTTTAAACAACATCAACATCCCCGGCACCGCAATAACCGTACACAGCAAATAAAAATTCGTCCAGCCCACGGACTCGACAATAATGCCCGTGGTGGCATTAGCAAAGGTGCGAGGCACAGCCGCTAAGGCCGTAAATAGGGCGAACTGCGTGGCGGCGTAAGCAGGCGTGGTAGCGCGAGCAATAAACGCCGTAAACGCAGCGGTTCCGAGGCCAACGCCGAGATACTCAAAAACAATGACCACCGCGAGGGCAAAGCGGTCATGACCGATTTCTGCCAGGGCGGCAAAGCCGAGAATACTCAATACCTGCACCACCCCAAACACCCAGAGCGCACGATTGATACCGAGACGAATCATAATAATGCCACCAGCCAGACCACCAATAATCGCGGCGGTCAGCGAAGCGGTTTTGGCAATGGTGCCAATTTCAGTGAGGGTAAAACCAAGGTCGAGGTAAAACGGCGACGATAGCGCGGTGGCCATATTGTCGCCGAGCTTGTAAAGAAACAAAAACAGCAGCAAGTAGAGCGCGCTAGCCCAACCTTTACGATTAACAAACTCTTTGAATGGTTCAACAATCGCCGCCCGCAAGCTTAACGGTGCAATGCTGGCGTCGGCAGCCTCTTCTATCCACAGGGTCATCGCCACGCCAATTAACATAAATGCGGCCATAACCATAAACACCGTGCTCCACGGTAAATAGTCACCCAGAATCACACCGATGGAGCCGGGCACCAAACCTGCTAGGCGATAGGCTTGCACGTGAATTGCATTGCCCAGCCCCAGCTCATCGTCGCGCAACAATTCCCGCCGGTAGGCATCCAAAACCACATCTTGGCTGGCGCTGCAAAAAGCCACCGCCGCCGCACCGTAAGCCACCAAACCCACTGAAAACTTAGGGTCGATAAAACCCAACACCGCCATCGACGCGATCAGGCCAAACTGGCTGATGATCATCCAGCCCCGCCGCCGCCCCAAGAAGGGCGGCACATAGCGATCCATCAGCGGCGCCCAGACAAACTTCCAGTTATAGGGGAAGCCAATCAGCGCGAACAGGCCGATTTCAGTGAGCCCCACACCCTCACTGCGCAACCAGGCCGGGACCAGTTGAATCAAGAAATACAGGGGCAAACCAGAGGCAAAACCGGTTAATACACAGATAAACATATGGCGATTAAAAATCGCCTGCTGCCAAGTCAGGGGGGCTGGGCTTGGCATGGGCGGTGGGGACTGTTCAGTCATGGCCGGTTCCGAGTATAAAGTGCGTTCATTCTGGCTTGCTGGACAGCGAATGCAAGAGCGGAAAATTCAGCTCTTGCGCTGACGCACGAAAACCGCGATCAATCTCGGAAATTAGTGAACTGTAGGGGCTGATCCAGCTCTTCGGCACGCAATATCGCCATCACTTCTTGCAGATCATCGCGTTTTTTACCCGTTACCCGCACTTGTTCATCTTGAATTTGACTTTGCACTTTGAGTTTACGGTCTTTAATCAATTTAACGATTTTGCGCGCCACATCCGAGGTCAGACCGCTTTGCATGGTAACCAACTGCTTTACCTGCTTACCCGCGCCCTTCACATCACCCATTTCCATGGCGAGGGGGTCGATTTTCACTTTTACTAACGCAGCACGCAGCAGGTCTTCCATTTGCTGTAATTGAAATTCCGCCTCTGCGAACATGGTTACCGTCAATCCGTCGCGTTCAAAACGCGCATCCACACCTTTAAAGTCAAAACGGGTTTCAATGACCCGTCCGGCCTGATCAACGGCATTGGTAAAGATGTGTAAATCCACTTCTGAGACAATATCAAACGCTGGCATAGCCTAAATTCCTTTGTTATGTTGCGCCGCGCAGTTTAGCATCCCGAGACTGCGGACTGAATGTGTAGGACCAAGCAAATGTACAGAAAAGCACAGTGAGCAACACCGCGAATCCAATATGGTCGATTCTTGGCGCTGGCGCCATCGGCAGCTTATGGGCCTGCTATGCCCAGCGCAGCGGCCGTAATACTGAACTCATCTTTCGTGACCACAGCAGCTTAGCAGCTTATCGCCAGCACGGCGGCATTCGCTTCACGGCTAACGGGCAAACTGACTTACTCAAAATTCCCGCCCGCTGCCCAGCAACAATCGCAGCCCCCATTCAACAGCTGCTGATCACCACCAAAGCCCAGCAAACCCTTACGGCATTGGCAGCGATAGCAGAGTATATTCAGCCCTACGCCAGCTTGGTGCTATTGCAAAACGGCCTCGGTATCGCCGAACAAGTCCAGCAGCAATTCCCCAAAGCACGACTATTTCAAGCCTCCACCACCGAGGGCGCTTACCGGCCCAGCCGCTTTGCGGTCGTTCACGCCGGGCGCGGCCAAACCTTAATTGGCAGCGCAGACAACAAGGCAGACGCCATCGCTCAATCCCTGAGTTTTGCACCGCTAACAGTATTACCAAGTGACAATATTGACGCCGTGCTTTGGCGCAAGCTCGCTATTAATTGCGCGATCAACCCCCTCACGGTTATTCATCGCTGCCGCAATGGTGAATTGCTCGACAAGCCAGAAGCCCTTGCGCAAATCGCTAGCGTGGTAGAAGAAATTCTACAGCTCAGCAAAATCCTGAACCTCGACCAAGACCTCGCTAACTTGCATGAGCAAGTACTTGACGTTGCCCGCGCTACCGCGAACAACCGTTCTTCCATGCTTCAAGATATTGAGTCTGGCAAAGAAACCGAGATTGAGGCGATTACGGGTTATCTATGTCGGCTCGCCGCAGAACAGGGCTTACGTCTACCCGCCAATCAACTCCTGCTCGACGACGTTCAACGGATTTCATTACAAAATCGCGTCTAAGCTAGCGATTCTCGGCCCACCATAATTTGACAAAATAACACCATAGCCGTAGAGTGCGCGCCACGTAATAGGTGCTCAAGCCCGCGTTATTCGCGGCGATGAGTTAAACGGGAAGTCCGGTGAGGCGTGTTCATACAGAACACCACCAAGTCCGACGCTGCCCCCGCAACGGTAAGCCACTGTCGAGTACAAGATAGGGCAAGCCCGGAACCGGCCTACTACCGATTCACCCGATGAAGCGGAGGGCTCCATCAGCGGTCGTATACTTGTATATAGCCCCTACCCCTCCCTCATTGCTTCCCTAGCTAGCTTTGAGGTTAACCATGAACAAATTCACATTAAGCGCATTAAGCGGCGTTTTAAGTATTGCGGCATCGGCTACGTCGGCCCAGTCCCACAGCGAGATGGAAACTACCATCGTCACTGCGACCCGCACCGAACAATCGATTGCCGACAGTTTGGCACCGGTCACAGTATTTGAGCGCGCCGATATCGAGCGCATTCAACCTGTCGACTTACAAGAACTCCTGTCGCGCGCGGTGGGCGTGAGCTTTGTCCGCAACGGCGGGCGAGGCGCCAATACCAGCCTGTTTCTACGCGGTAATCAAAGCAACCACACCTTGGTCTTAATCGACGGCGTGCGTATTGGCTCGGCCACCCTCGGCAGCCCGTCGCTAACCAATCTGCCCCCTGAGCTTATTGAGCGAGTGGAGATTGTGCGTGGTTCGCGCTCTAGCTTATACGGCTCTGAGGCCATTGGCGGCGTCGTGAACATTATCACCCGCAAATACCACGACACCGACGGTGTAAAGCCCATGCTGCAACTGGGCATCGGCACCCAAGGCAGCAGCAAGGCTCTCGCGGCCATAAGCGGCGGCAATAGCCAAACCCAATTCAACCTGAGCGCCCTGCACGACAACACCGACGGTATCGACAATACCGCAAGCAAATCCGGCGTTCACGGCGACAAAGACGGCTTTGAACAAACCGCTTACAACCTAACCGCAAGTCATAAAATTAACGAGCGCGCCAGCTTATTTGCGCTATACCAAAACAGCCGCAGTGAAAGCGATTACGACACCAACTGCTACGGCACTCCTTTTGCTATTTATAGCTGCTCGCCCTACAGCGTCAGCGAGGTTAATGTCGCCAATATCCGCGGAGAATTCCAGCTCTTGCAAAACTGGCTGCTGACTTTATCTGCCGGTGAGTCCAAGGATCAGTCGCAGGTCAAGCATCATTATGTGGAACCCAGCGCCGTCGGTGTGAGCGGTGATAATTTTGACACCACCCGCAAAATTTATAGTCTACAAAATGACTGGCTACTCAGTGACAGCCATGTACTCACTGTGGGGTTTGAACGCCTGCTCGACGAAGTCGATAGCAACCTGAATTATGGCGAAGACAGCCGCGCCAACAAGGCGATTTTCGCTCAGTGGCAAGCCGATTTCGGTATCGTTGACCTAACGATCGGCGGCCGCAATGACGACAACGAGCAATTTGGCACCTATGACACCGGCAATGCCTCGGTGGGCATTCAGCTTGCTAAGCCCGTTAAACTTATTGCCTCTTACGGCGAAGGCTTTAATGCTCCCACCTTTAATGACTTGTATTACCCCTTTTACGGCGTGGCAACTTTAAAGCCAGAAACCTCAGAAAATCGTGAATTAGAATTGCGAGTCGATCAAGCCTGGGGAACCTGGGGAGCCAGCTATTTTCAAAATGATGTCGATGAATTAATTCAATACAATCCGGCAACATTTGGCCCCGACCAGATCAAAGGTGCCGAAATAAAAGGTCTTGAGCTAAGCATGGCAACTAGCCTCTATCAGTGGAATATTGAAGCCAACGCCACCTTACTCGACGCCACCGACACCAGCACGAACAAAGATTTGCGGCGTCGAGCCAGCAAACAATTTAATATTGATGCTGATCGCCAGTGGCAACAGTGGGGCGCCAGCGCCAGCTTACGCTTTGTTGGCAAACGCTATGAAGACACCAACAACACTGATCGCTTAGGCGGATACACCGTGATCGACACAGCCGTATCATATCGCTTCAACGAGCAACTCAGGCTTAACTTAGCCCTGAAAAACATTTTTGACCGCGACTATGTTACTGCCCGGGGCGGACTAGGTGACTATCAAGCTATTGGCCGTGAAGCCATGCTAACCATCACCTACACACCCAAATAACAGGTATCATTACCGTTGTTTTTAACACCACCACTTGCGTGCAATTGGTGGTGTACATTTAACAGGTGACCTAATGACTACACTGAGTGACGACGAAAAACACCAGAAACGCATGCAAATCAAAAAGGCCATGATCGACGAAAAAGTCGCGCAGGCCACCGAGGAGCGCGGGGTCCTTATCGTGCTCAGCGGCCCCGGCAAGGGTAAATCCAGCTCGGGCTTTGGCACAGTAATTCGCGCCTTGGGCCACGGTTATAAAGCAGCCGTAGTACAATTTATTAAAGGCACCTGGGACTGTGGCGAGCGCAATTTTATTCAGCAGCGCTGTCCAGAAGTCCCGTTTATTGTGATGGGTTCCGGCTTTACGTGGGAAACCCAAAGCAAAGAACAAGACCGCGAAGCCGCCCAGCAAGCCTGGCAGAAAACCAAGCTGCTCTTGCAAGATGAAACCATTCATCTGGTGTTGCTCGACGAAATCACCTACGTTTTAAAATACGGTTATCTCGACGCCGAAGAAGTTTACGAAGCCCTGCGCAATCGCCCCCGTGAACAAAGCGTCATTGTGACTGGCCGCGGCGCGCCCGTACCGCTCAAACAGCTGGCCGACACCGTGTCAATGATCGACGATACCAAACACGCCTTTCACAACGGCATAAAAGCCCGCAAGGGTGTGGAGTGGTAGTGTTGAAGCCCATTTTCGTCCTCGCACTCATCACGTTTTTTTGCGTCGGCGCGGCCGTCGCGGATATATGTGTCAGGGATGATAGCGGCGCTGACGTTTGCCTGAGCAAACCCGCCCAGCGCATCATTGCTTTATCACCTGGTGCGACCGAGCTGATCTACGCCGCTGGCGGCGGTGATCAAGTCATTGCCGCAGTGAGCTATTGCGACTACCCCGAGGCGGCAAAAGCACTACCTAGGGTTGGTAGCTATAATCGCTTTGATCAAGAAGCGATTCTGGCGCAAAAACCTGATTTACTTATCGCGTGGATTGAAGGTAATCCCGCCGAGCAATTAGCAAAATTAAAGTCACTTGGCCTCACAATTTACTATACCCAGCTCAATGATTTTGACGACGTAAGCTCCAGCTTAGAAAGGCTTGGCAAACTCGCGGGCAGTGAGACACAGGCCAAACTCGCGGCGGATAAATTCCGCGCGGGTATTGCCGAACTAGAAGATCGCTACAGCCAGTCGGCGCCCGTTACGGTGTTCCAGCAAATATGGAGCAACCCTCTAATGACCGTTAATAATGAGCATATTATTAGCGAGGCCACCCGCATTTGCGGCGGCGTGAATGTGTTTGGCAATTTGCCTAATCTCAGCGCCCGCATCGACAATGAAGCGGTACTGGCCGCCGACCCCGAGGCCATCATCGCCGGTGGTATGGGCGAAGAAAATCGCGACTGGCTGGACGAGTGGCTGCGCTTTAGCGGCCTTACTGCCGTGCGTCGCAACAACTTATTTTTTATTCCGCCCTCGACTATTCAGCGGCCAACCCCGCGCTTACTGGAAGGCACCACCTTGCTCTGCCAACATTTAGAAACTGCCCGTGGCCGCCGTTAAAACCAGCCGCGGGGCAGTGCCACACTTCATTCTGCCGCTGAGCGTTTTGGCCCTGCTTACGCTTGCTACCCTCGCGCTTGCAATCACCACCGGCAGCGTCAGTATTTCCAATGCCGAATTGTGGCAGGTACTCAGTGGCGGCGGCGAACCGTTGCACCGCACCTTGGTATTTGAACTGCGCCTGCCCCGCGCCCTGTCCGCATTTGGCGCAGGCGGCTTACTTGCCGTGGCCGGTGCTCTGATGCAAGTGCTGCTGCGCAATCCACTGGCCGACCCCTATATTTTAGGCCTGTCTGGCGGCGCGGCGGTTGGCGCCCTCACTTCTATGCTGCTTGGTCTGAGCGCCGCTGCCGTTTCTGGCTCGGCGTTTATCGGCGCCATGGTATCGGCGGTCACCGTGTTTGGTTTGGCCCATGGCACCGGCAGCTGGACACCGACTCGCCTGTTATTAACTGGCGTGGTTATCGCCTCCGGCTGGGGCGCGGCCATCACCTTTATGCTCGCGGTCAGCCCCAGCGACCAATTGCCGGGGATGCTGTATTGGCTAATGGGCGACCTCGCCTACGCCCGCTCACCGTGGCCAGCGCTAATCGTACTCGGCTTGATTTCTATTATTATGTTGCCACTGGGGCGCAGTTTGAATGTATTGGCACGCGGCCAAATGCAGGCAGCGGCACTAGGGGTTTCGGTACGGGCACTGGAGTGGACGATTTATATTGCCGCCAGCCTGCTCACCGCCTTTGCCGTGGTCACTGCTGGCAGCATCGGTTTTGTCGGTTTAATAGTGCCCCATATGCTGCGTTTGGTATTGGGCAACGACCAGCGCCTGATCTTGCCCGCCGCCGCCTTAGCGGGCGGCGCGCTGCTGACCTTGGCCGACACCTTGGCGCGCACCTTAATCGCACCCGAGCAATTACCAGCGGGGGTGATTACCGCACTGATCGGCGTGCCCACATTCTTATACTTGCTGCACCGGAGCCGCTGATGCTTGCGGCCAAAAATCTCATCATCGACATTCCCGAGCGCAGCAGTGGCACGCCACTGTCCTTCGAAATTAAGCCCGGTGAAACCTGGGGCGTACTCGGCCCCAATGGCGCAGGCAAAACCACCTTGCTCCACACCCTAGCGGGACTGCGCAAGCCCCGCAGCGGATCGGTGGCATTAGCGGGCAAAAATATTCAGCAACTGCGCCGCAGGCAGGTCGCCCAGCAATTGGCGGTGGTTTTTCAAAACAATGGCGAGGGCTTTCCCGCCACGGTATTAGAAACTGTGATGATCGGTCGCCACCCCTTTATTTCGCCCTGGGATATCGAGAGCGCCGAGGATTTAGCCATCGCCCGCGCCGCCCTGCAAAAATTAGAACTGGCCGATTTAGAACACCGCCTGATTAGCACTTTATCTGGCGGCGAGCGCCAGCGTTTGGCTATTGCCACTGCGCTAAGCCAAACTCCTAAACTGTGGCTGGCCGACGAGCCTAGCAACCATTTAGACCTGAAGCATCAGGTGCAAATTATGGAATTACTCGCCGAGCAAGCGGCGGCTAACTGCGGCATTGTACTGTGCCTGCACGATTTAAATTTAGCCGCCCAGTGGTGCGATAAAATATTACTGCTCTACCCCAATGGCGACGCTTGCTGGGGCGATGCCGACACTATGCTCGCCACCCCCGCCCTAGAGAAACTCTATAACCAGCCCCTGCGCAGTATCGTTAGCGACGGCCAGCGCTATTTCATTCCCCTGAGCAGCAGGAACTCAGGTTTATGAATCCAAAGGCCAATAACAACGCCTATAAGCAAGCCGACATCGACACGGTGTATCGGGTGATTGCCGAACGCAGAGACATGCGTCATTTTTGCGGTGGCAAAGTGCCCCACGACACCTTAATGAAGTTGCTCGGCGCCGCCCACCTCGCGCCCAGTGTCGGCCTAATGCAGCCCTGGCGCTTTATTCGAATTCAAGATCCCGAGCTGCGTAATGCGCTTTACGACACCGTGCAAGAAGAGCGCATTAAAACCGCCCACGCCTTGAACGAGCGCGAAGACGAATTTATGCGTTTAAAGGTAGAAGGCATTAAAGACTGCGCCGAGCTGATTGTTGTCGCCTTAATGGATCAGCGCGACAAGCATGTCTTTGGTCGCCGCACCCTGCCCCAAATGGATTTGGCCTCGGCGTCCTGCGCCATTCAAAATCTGTGGCTGGCGGCCCGCGCCGAAGGCTTGGGCATGGGCTGGGTGTCGCTGTTTGATCCCGAGCAATTAATGCAGTTGCTAAATATGCCCAGCGGCAGCCTACCCATTGCCATACTCTGTCTTGGCCCGGTAGATGAATTTTACCCGCGACCGATGCTAGAGACCGAACAGTGGGCCAAGCGCAAGGATCTTGATGAACTGATTATGCAAGACGGCTGGCAAGACTAAGGTGCAGGTCTGGCGTCGGACGTCGGAGGTCAGACGCGGTGGCTGCAAAACGCTGGATGGGAGACGGGAGAAGCTAAGAGCATTGGGCGGATGTCAGGTGTCGGAAGTCGGACGAACGAATTAACGGTCTACGCTAGACGGGAGACGGTAAACGCTTAAAACTCTGGTCGGAGCTCGGTTGAAGGGCGGAAAGGTCTCGCGGCCGAGCCAATTACGTCTGACGTCTGGCTAGTAGTGTTAGCGTTCTCCGTCTCCCGTCGCCCTAAATAGACGAACCACGCCAATTAAATTAAGTGACATACAGCGATGACCCTAACATTAATGATTCAAGGCACTACCTCGGACGCCGGTAAAAGCGTAACGGTCGCCGGCCTGTGCCGTGTTTTTAAGCGGCGGGGCCTGAGTGTTGCCCCGTTTAAACCCCAGAATATGGCTTTGAACAGCGCGGTGACCCCAGAGGGCGGCGAGATTGGCCGCGCCCAAGCGGTACAGGCCCAAGCCTGCGGTCTGCCGCCACACACCGATATGAATCCGGTGCTACTCAAGCCCAATAGCGATACCGGCGCCCAGGTGATTATTCACGGCAAGGCGCTGAGCAATATGGAGGCGCAGGATTACCACGCCTATAAAAAGCGCGCCATGGCGGCGGTATTAGAATCCCATCAGCGCCTTTGTCAGCAGTATGATGTCATCGTGGTCGAAGGTGCGGGCAGCCCCGCCGAAATTAATTTACGCGCCAATGATATTGCCAATATGGGCTTTGCCGAAGCAGTGGATTGCCCAGTGGTGATTGTGGCCGATATTGATCGCGGCGGTGTGTTTGCCCATTTGGTCGGCACTCTAGAATTATTATCGGAAACCGAGCAGGCGCGAGTAACAGGCTTTATCATCAATCGCTTTCGCGGCGACATCGCCCTGCTTCAGTCGGGCCTCGACTGGCTAGAAGAGCGCACCGGCAAGCCGGTCATCGGTGTGGTGCCCTATATTCACGACCTGCATTTAGAAGCCGAAGATGCCATCGACAGCCGCCAAACCCTGAGTGAAAACGCGATTAAATTAGTGGTGCCGGTATTCACGCGCATTAGCAATCACACCGATTTCGATGTATTGCGTTTGCACCCGCAGGTCGATCTAAAGTTCGTGGGCAAGGGCGAAGCCATTCCGCCCTGCGATTTGATTATTCTGCCCGGCAGCAAAAGCACCCGCCGCGACTTGGATTATTTGCGCAGCAACAACTGGCACAAGGACATAGAAAAGCACCTGCGTTATGGCGGCAAGGTCTTGGGGATTTGCGGCGGTTTTCAAATGTTAGGCCGTGCAGTACATGACCCCGACGCCATTGAGGGCGACGCCGGATCAACTACCGGCCTTGGTCTACTCGACATGGAAACCACCCTCGGCAGCAGCAAAACCCTGCGCCAGGTCAGCGGCCATTTATGGGCAGAACAAGCCAAAATACGCGGCTATGAAATTCACGCGGGCATTAGCACGGGGCCTGCACTGGATACGCCCTTTGCCGATTTAGGCAGCCACCGTGACGGCGCCCGCAGCGCCGACGGTCAGATTATTGGCAGCTATTTGCACGGCCTCTTTGACGAAAGCGACACCCGCGACAGCCTGCTTAAATGGGCAGGCCTCAAAGACGTTGCGGCACTGGATTACGCGGGGGTGATTGAAAGTAATATCGACAGACTGGCGGATTGTTTAGAGGCGAATCTGGATATTGAAGCCTTGTTAAGCCCTCTCACAAGACCTAACAAAGCGCAGTAGACCAACAAATTAAAGCGTAAACGCCGCAAACAATTCATCCAGCGCCGACAGCGGCAACATAGCCAAGCCCTGCAAAATCGGTGGCAAAACCTGCGTATCTAAATGGTAGGCCACTTCTTGGCTCACTAAGAGTAAGGCGGTGCCCAAAAATTTGGGACCAAGCCCTATCGCATCGCTCACCTCACTTGGCGCATATTCTTCAATAGGTACGACATTGAGCAAAATATTGGCGAGCAGGTCGTCGGTGGTCGACGCCAATACTTGGGCCATTTCGCCGCTATCAACATTGCCCGTCGCATCAATCAAGCGAGTTACATCGATTAATAACTCGGACAATAAGTCCAGTGAAGCGCCAGCTACCGGCACACTGCCGCCCTCTTCAGCAATGCCGTCGACAATGTTTTGAATATTGCTAGCTAAATTACGCAGAGGATCAGTGATGCCACGCAGATCGGCGCTGGCATTTCCATCTGCAGTATCATCATCAGAAGGCGACTCCGCACTGAACTGCTCCAGCGCAGCGCTGAGCTGGTCGAGGGGCGCAGGCAAGCCTTGACCCTCGGCCGGAACCAGACTGTCTTGTAAGCTTTGCAATGCGTACTGCAGGGCCTGACTTGCCCGTGCTGCACCGGCCAAGGCCAAGTCCGGATTCTGCTCAGTGGCAGCGCCCTGCAAACCCGTGATCAGCGAATCGGCAACTTCCAGTAGTGCAGTACCGGATTCACCCACCCCCGTCACAAGGCGACTTATATTTTCTTCGGGAATGGCCGCAGCAAGACTGCTAAAGCCGCTGCTAAATTGCGTCTGTACCGGGTCAAGATTACCGGTCTCACCGTTAACGTCAAAGCTGTCGTTAGCTTGCAGTGGGCTAGTAAAACCTTCTGATTCAGGCAAGCCAATTGCTTCTTGCTGAATTTGCTCACGCCGAAATGCTGGCTCAGGCTGGTTGAGTGAACCTAAGCCCAAGGCTGGGTCGGCGGGATCGACTTGGTAGATTTCGCCCACCATTTTATCGCCCTTAATCTCGACCCAGACAAAGCCGTAATTATCGCCCTTTTCATAAAACACGGGATTATCGTCGCGGTGTTCAAGACTGCGGGTTTTACTGGCCGCACCAGAGAGAATAAAACCAGTTTTACCACAGGAGGCCACTGGCATCAGCCACTGCAAATCGTGATCGTGACCGGCAAAAAAGAAATCGGCTTTATCGCATAGGGTTTCTTCAACAAATGCTTTATAGCGTTCACCGGCTAATACCGGCGCAATAAACGCAGGGGCACCGTCGTAATTACCGGCATTGCCATGGGAACCGTTGGAGATATAAGGATGGTGAGCAAAGACAATTTTCCATTTGGCTTTGCTGCTGGCCATCGCCGATTTCAACCACTGAGCTTGAACCAAACCGTAATTATTGTATGAATAGTTTTCATTGCTGTCGGGGAAGCCACCAGCGATTTGATTGGAGTCAATACCAAAGAACTCCACCAATGGCGTGGCCGCCTGACCGCCGCTGGTAAAGCGGTAGTAACGCGACGGCATCTTCCAGCGTGAAGTTTGCCGAGGCGAATCTGGATGCTGACTATCCCGGTAGTGATAGTCGACCTCAAAGTCACCTTTGGCATTATTGGCGCCATCGCCGCCAAAAAAACCGCTGTTATCGTGATTGCCAAGTACAAAATAAAAGGGCAAATCAATTGACGCAAAAGGCAGCTCAAACTTCTCTTCAAACTGAGGGTCCAGCGCCGAACTCACCCCCGACTCGTAAATATTATCGCCGAGCCCCAGCACCAAATCGCAGCCTCTGACCGCGCACACTTTCGCCGCCGCCCTACCAACCGCATAGGCGCCCTCGCTGCCACTGCCGCTGTCGCCGAGCAGTATCATTCTAACAACGGCGTCGTCTTCGTCGGGAGACGTATCTGGCATGCTGTCTACAGGGGCTTCTTGGAGCGGGTCATCGACCGCTGCCGTCGGCTTTGCCGAAGAGCCGCCACCACACGCGACTAAATTAAGCAGTAATGCAATTAAGCTCGCCTTAGCGAAATAAGGTAATACCGTCATAGTTATTCAACATTTCAAAAGTTTTTAAAATAATCACTTCACACTAAACAACGCCCAGTGCCACTAAAACCCTAAACATATTTTCCATTCAGGACTTGGGCCGCGACAGCGGCGTGTCTTCTTTTAAACGGCTGCTGCCGCGTTCAACCGCCATACTTTTTACCTTACTCGACTCCACCCCAGACTGATCCGCAGCGTCGATATTGTCGGCATAATAAAATTCAGCTTGGGCGCGCTGATGAGTAACGTCCATTAAAATGAAGCCGTGATTTTTCAAGTCGGTGTATTTCATATGGGGATTCACCACTGGCAATACCCCTGACACCAATTCTGCTGCTCCGTCAGGAAAGCCCGGTGACGTTACGCTAGGGGTAACAAACTCCACCCCCAGCGGCTCCTCAAATACCCCTGATGTTAATATAGCGCTACTTTTATAGAGTTCATTAGCCCAGCTGCTATGAATATCGCCGGTTAATACCACCATATTTTTAATGGCATTTTCTTCCACAAAATCCAGTATCTCTTCTCGTTCACTGGGGTATCCATCCCATTGATCCATATTTATGGCCACCAGCGGACTAAAATCATTGGTCGGCACACCCGGCAATAAGCGCTGAATTTCCAGCAGTTGCAGCTGAGCAAACATCACCTGCTGGCCCACAATTTTCCAGGTATTTTGTGCAGTAGCGAGCTTGTTTTTAAACCACTCTTTCTGAGATTGTCCAAGCAAATCACGAGCATCGGCCCGTGCCGGATCAGCAGGATTATCCAACTGTTTAATTCGCCCTTCTATGCGTGTATCCAGCATGACGAAGTCGGCTAAATCGCCGTAGCGGAAGCTACGATAAATACTGTCTTCGCTGGCAGTAGGGGGACGAATCGGCATCCATTCAAAATAGGCTTGAATCGCTTGAGTCTTACGCGCAGTCCACTCGCCCTCACCTTCGTTGTGATTATTCGCGCCATCTTTGTAGGAGTTATCGGCAGTTTCGTGGTCATCCCACACGGTAATAAAGGGGTGAATCTGATGCACTGCTTGTAAGTCAACATCGCGGCGGTAATGGGCGTAGCGACGACGATAATCGTCTAACACCAAAATTTCGTGGTTCGGATCAAGCAGGCGACCCGCATTGTCACCGTACTCGCCATCACCATATTCGTAGATGTAATCGCCCAGGTGCAGAACAAAATCGAGATCGCTGCGGTTGGCAATCATCCGATACACCGAGAAATAACCATGGGGGTAGCTGCTGCATGAACACACCGCAAAACGTAAATGCTCGGCGTATTGACCTGGCATCGGCAGGGTTAGCGCACGACCAACGGGAGAGCGTTGATCGCCAACAGAGAAACGATACCAATAATGCTGTTCAGACAGTAAGCCCGCGGCGTCGAACTTAACCGTATAATCTCGTTCGGGGCCAGTCACCAAATTTTCTGCCAGTACGACATTCTCAAACGCGGGGTCTTCAGCAACCTCACATAAGACGGTAATACCACCGCTGTCGGCTTGGTCTGGCGTGACCCTTGTCCACAAAATAACGCGATCATCTAGCGGGTCGCCACTCGCGACACCGTGAACAAATGATACCGGCGGTGCCGTGACTGGACTGCCTGCGGGTGGTTTGCTGGCCGCCGTCGCCCGATTGGAATTGCTGTTGCTACCACAGGCTGTCAATATAGGCACCGCGATAGACACAGTACTTATGGCGCGTAGAAAATGGCGTCGGTTCACGTATTACTCACTCGTACTGTCATTTAAAAGTAACGGCATGATAACCACGCCTTGTTACAGTTAAGTTTCAGTAAAAAAAGCCAAAGCAGCACAAATCAGGTCGACCCTGACCCTATTAAGATGGAATGCAAATGTATAAAGCCTTATTAATTTTCTTCTGCGCAAGCATCGTGGCCTGCAGCAGCAAGCCTATTCCCTTTACCGATTATATTATTAGTAATTTACTACGGGATAATTTAATGAGTCTTGCCGAACCGGCAATATTCAGCATTGAAGAAATTATAATTATTGAAAGTGAACACAGCGACAATAGTGGCCGCGCGACCGTAGATGTGCGCCTGAAGTTTCCAGAAGATTTCGACACGGTTACTAGCCTGCACAAGCTGGAACCATTTAATATGGCTTACAAACAGTATCAAAGTAGTTTTGGCAAATTCGCGGCCGGTGAGCAGCAGGTGCACCACGCCGAGTACCAGTTTCAGCGCCGGGATGGAAAGTGGTTTATTGTTGGAAGCAAAGCCCTGTCGCCACCGGATATTATTGCCGTAACAGCCCAGACACCAGCAAACTAAGGGCTTGCGGTTACACCGCACATCAAGATTAAAAGTGACTAGCCAGCTGGACCCATGGCGCCTTGCCTTCTTGATGGTAAACGCTAAAACGCGTCATACCCGCATAGGGCACATTTATTCTCGTCATCGCCCCCATGGGCATACCCAGCAGATGACACATCATTACCCGAATGACTGCGCCGTGCACCACCAGCAATACCGATTGCCCTTGATGACGCTCAACAATAGCGTCGATGCCGGTACTAATACGCCGACAGAAATCTGGCATAGCCTCGCCATTAGGTGGGCTTGCCTCAGCGGGCGACTCCCAAAATTCTGCCCACTCACGGGTAAAGCGTTTTCTCGCCTCTGAGTGGGCCAAGCCCTCCCAATCACCAAAATGCATTTCGCGCAAATCGTCTTGCACTGTCAATGTCGTGGCGCGCAGGGCAGCAAGGTCTTCGGCAAAACGCAAACAGCGCTGTAAAGGCGAACTCACAATATGATCCCACTGCATATCGCCTAAGGCAGCAACTTTATCGCGCATTTGCTGCCAACCTAACTCGCTGAGTGCCACATCGGTGCTGCCGCGAAAAATTTCACCGCCTTGGCAAGCGCCGTGACGCAGTAAATCGATATGGGTTTCTGTGACTTTAGTCATTACCGCGACTTACCCCTGCTTGCTCAAAGCTCGCCATTTCAATTTGCAAACGACAGGCCGCTTGCATAATGGGCAGCGCAAGCGCCGCACCTGTGCCTTCGCCCAAGCGCATATCCAGTTGCAGGAGTGGCTCGGCTTCCAATTTATTCAATAAACGGCTGTGACCCGGCTCGGCAGAACAGTGCGAGAAGAACAACCACGGCCGAATAGAGGGATTAATTTTTACTGCAGAAATTGCCGCCGCCGTGCAGATATAACCATCTACCAATACCACAATGCCACGCTGAGCAGCGCGAATATAAGCGCCCGCCAAGGCATTAATTTCGTAGCCGCCAATACGACGCAATACTTCTACGCCGTTTTTCATATGGGGTAAATGGCGAGACATCGCGCGGGTTACCACCGCCGCCTTTTTCGCCAAAACCTGGTCGCTAATACCGGTACCGCGACCAACCATCGCGGTAGCCGAAAGACGGGTGTGCGCCACTGCCAGCGCTGCCGCAGCGGTGCTATTGCCAATGCCCATCTCACCGCCAATAAACACATCAATGTCGCCGGCCTGATCTATTATGTCGCGTCCTACCGCCAAGGCTTCTTCGCACTGCTCCAAAGACATGGCTTCGGTAACGCACATATTTTGGGTGCCGGCGCCCACCCGTAAATCCTGCACATTGGGTAGATCTTCGAGCGCGTAAACAGTACCCACGTTGACCACGGTGAAATCTACGCCCATCGACTTGGCTAATACGCTGATCGCCGCGCCGCCATTGGCAAAATTGCGCACCATTTCTGAGGTGACGGTTTGCGGGTAGGCTGAAATATCTTCAGTGGTCACGCCGTGATCACCCGCAAATACCGCAATTAATGCTTTATTAGCATGAGGTTCTAAAGTGCGCTGAATAGCCGACATCTGCACCGCAACATGCTCGAGACGACCAAGCGCACCACGGGGTTTGGTTAAACTATTTTGCCGCGCGATGGCTGCGGCCCGCATTTCTTCGTCAGCTTCCGGTGCCGCTTCCTCGTACCAATGACTCATATCTATTCCCTTTAATCTTATGCTTTAATTTTTTAAAATTTGCTCTAAGCCCGCGGTAACAAACACCACTCTATCTGCTAGCGCGGCAATGTCTTGGTGCAAACGCCCAGACTCATCCACAAAGCGACGGGTGAGCGAACCCAGCGGCACTATGCCCTGCCCCACTTCATTGCTAACCAACACAATATGCCCCGGCGCGGTTTGCAAGGTATGCAAGAATTGCCCCTTCACCTGCTGCCAGCTGTCGTCATCTTCTTTGGCCAACCAATTACTCAGCCACAGAGTGAGGCAATCCACCAAAATAGCCGTTTGCGGTGATGCGTGTTGCCGTATTGCCGCAGACAACTCCTCCGGGGCCTCTACAGTACGCCAATCATCAGCTTTACGCTGCTCTTGATGGTGTTCAATTCTCATCGCCATTTCTGAATCGCCAGCGGTCGCGGTGGCCACATAAACCCGCTGCAACGTAGACCCGCACACGCGTTGCTCGGCCAAACGGCTTTTACCAGAGCGGGCACCGCCCAAATACAATTCCAGCATGTAGATACTCCACTAAGATGCCGAGACTGCCACCGTTTAGCGATCTGACGTATAGTAAACCGCTTATTCTACAAGACTCGACTTCATTGAGGGAAATATGGGACATCGATTATCCAAGATTTACACGCGAACCGGCGATGACGGCACCACCGGCCTCGGCGATGGCTCACGCATAGACAAAGACCACTGCCGCATGGAAGGCATCGGCACAATAGATGAAGTGAATTCTTTTATCGGATTACTGATGGCCGAATTGCCCACAGCGGATCCTTTTTTACCACTGCTGGCGCGTATTCAGCACGATCTTTTTGATCTAGGCGGCGAACTGGCCGTGCCCGGTTACACCATGATAAGCCCAGAGCGGATCGATGAATTAGAGGCCAGCCTCGACGAATTAAACGCCGACCTGCCACCACTAAAAAACTTTATTCTGCCCGGTGGCAGCAAAGCCGCGGCTCTTTGCCATATGGCCCGCGCCGTATGCCGCCGCGCCGAACGCTGCTTGGTCGCGTTAAGCAAAACCGATGAAGTTAATGCCACGGGCCGCAAATATTTGAATCGTTTGTCTGACTTTTTGTTTGTCATGGCTCGGCTGCTAGCGCTGCGCGACGGTGGCAAGGAAGTATTGTGGGTGCAGGCGGATAAGCGCTGAATTCGCGGCATGCTTGACGGAAGATGGCGAACGCTAAAACGGTCGAACATCAGGCAGCTCACGTCAGACGAAGAGCTTAGCGCATACGCTTAGTCTTGGGCCTTGTATCAAAAATAAGCTCCTGCATTTGCAGGAGCGACGACTACTTGCCGACTATGCGGGATTATCTAAATATCGAGTTTTTATATTGGCAACATAGCGTGTTCGTTCTACGCACGTGCGAACAACGGCCGTTGCGTCTCCCATCTCCCGTCAAGCATTAAGCAGACTTCCTACCCCCACAACCAGGCAGCGCCGCGCACGCCGCTGCTGTCACCGTATTTTGCGGGCAGTAGCTTGGTAACGCATTGGTCGCTAAAAACGTAATTGCGCCAATATTGCGGAACGGTTTCGTAAAGCATCGCGATATTAGAGAGTCCGCCGCCCAGTACAATTACGTCGGGGTCGACTATATTAATCACTACGGCAAGGGCCGATGCGAGTTGTCGGCAGTAATTATCGAGAACGGCCGCAGCCTGTGCGTCGCCCCCTGTAGCGCATTTTACAATTTCTGGTGCGGATAAAGCCTCGCCAGCGGCGTTGCGATAGCTATGAACCAAGCCCGCGCCGCATAAATAGGTTTCTATGCAGTCTTTTCGCCCGCAGTAGCACGGCCGCCCTTCTGTCATGTTTGGCATTGGGGTGTGCCCCCACTCTCCGGCGATACCATTGGCGCCGCTCAGGACCTGCTTATTAAACACAAGGCCGCCGCCAGTACCGGTGCCGAGGATTACGCCAAACACCGAACTATAGGGCGCGCCAGCGCCATCCACGGCCTCAGACAGCGCAAAGCAATTAGCATCGTTACTAAAACGAACCTGTCGCCCCAGTTGGATACTGAGATCATCACGCAGGGCTTCGCCATTGATACATTGGGTATTGCTGTTTTTCATGCGACCAGTAAGGGCCGATTCGGCACCTGGGCCACCAAGGCCAACACTCGCGTGACCACCGGCGGTCGCTTCTAGGCGGCCAACCAAATCAGCAATCGCATCGATAATGGCGGGGTAAGTCTGCGGAGTGGCAACGCGCTCCTTGGCGAGCACAATGCCGCTTGCAGATAGCACCACACCTTCAATTTTGGTGCCGCCGAGATCAATCCCTAACTTCATGCTCAGCCCTTTTTAAAAATCCTTCTACACCAGCTGCAATACCGCGACCACGCATACCCAACACAAGAGGCTACGCGACAGCAGAAGCTGCACGGCGGTAAGTTCATCTGCAGCCGACTTCACAAACTGCTCGCCGTCTATCTGACCGTCAGGAATATAGCTTGGCAGGGACTTCATACCAATATCGTCTAACACCTCGGCGCTGGGTTGGTCACTGCTTAAATGCTGTCGCCATACGCCAATACAGGTATCAAAGTTGGCGACAATAGCGAAGGCCAAGCCTAATAAACGCACTGGCGCCCATTCCAAATAAAACAGGCCGTTAGCCGCCGTATCACGATCTTGCTGAGGCAGGCTGCGGCTGGCCGCCAACATAAACAACAGGCGGTAGGCTAAAGCCCCCGCTGGCCCGAGTAAAACAAACCAGAACACCACCGCAAACCAACGCTCAAAACCTTGGTAAAACACGGCCTTGCGCACACTCAAATGCAATTCCGAGGCGTTATCAACACCGCTCTCACAGAGCTCGGCGCTGAAGCCCCTACCATGCTGATATGCACCTTCAAGATCACCGCGCTGCCAGCTATTTAAGTACAGCTTTAAGAGAATCTGAAAGTCACCCCGCCCCAAGCTATAGAGCAAAATTGCCACGCTTAAAATAAACAAGGGCAATCCAAACAAGATAGGGCTAATTAGCCACAATACGGCAAACACGAGGATTACCGGCAAAGCAAATACTACAAATAGCCTAGCGCTGCTGGCGGGAATTTTAAGCGCCATCTGTTGCAAGCGCTCAAACCACTCGTCCTTTTGGATCACCCCGCCGCTGCCCCAAAACTGTACGGCCGCCCAAGCAATTAAAATTGCAAAAAAATCCATGGTTTATTCCAATGCGTTTTTAAAATAGGCCCAATCAAAAGCCGCGCCAGGGTCCGTTTTTCGTCCCGGCGCAATATCATTATGCCCCACTATACGCGCTGCTGTAATCGCCGGGTATGAATTGCGCAGCGCGCGACTAATGGCAATTAATGCATCGTACTGAGCATTGGTATAGGCAACTTCGTCACAACCTTCAAGTTCAATACCAATACTGAAGTCATTACAATTCTCGCGCCCATCAAACTGCGAGACCCCCGCGTGCCACGCGCGGTCGGCAAAAGACACAAACTGGCTCACGGCGCCATCGCGGTCAATCAATAAATGCGCGGAAACCGCAAGCCCGCGCAAATCAGCAAAGCTCTCATGGGCACTGCAATCGAGACAGTTTGCAAATAGATCATGTATAAAGTGGCCGCCAAATTGGCCCGCTGGCAGACTGATATTGTGAATAACCAAAAGGCTAATCTCAGTAGCTGGTGGTCTGGCATTAAAATTTGGCGATGGATGCTTGGCGACTGAGCTTAGCCAGCCAGCCGAATCAATGAAGTACATGCTACTTCCGCACTCGTTACGGCAAGGGGTGAGGCAAGATTACACGGGAAGCGGTGGGACTGTAAAACATTGCGCTAAATAAGCGAATCAAAGAGGAATGCGCAAAGCCCCTTGTTACAGAGGCTTGTCTTTCATATCACGCAAATTGCTAATCACCGATTCTAAAGCGCGATCAAATTGGCGATCTTCGTCAATCAACAAAACTGACTTACGCGCTAGCGCTACCGCCAGTTCGTCACGATTGAATTCCGCCACTTTAATCCCCGAGCGGTTCACAAAAATATAGCGACCAATGCCGTTAATAACAGCGGCCAATCGACACCGCAGCATTTTGCCGTCGTCTTGGCGCAGATCAACCCAATTGCCCACCCGTAACGACTGTAAACGTGCCGCTAATTGCGCTTCGTCTTCAGCTCGCGACGGATCCCGCTCAGCCGATGCCGTATCAGAAGCACGCTCATTACCAGCGCCAAGCTGCGACTCGTCGTTATCGGCCCCAAAGCTTTGCTCCAACACTGCGTCTAAAGACGCAATATCTGAATCCGCCGCAGTCTCGAGCTTTGCGGTTACCGTTGGCTCGGGGGCAGTGTCTTTGCGGCTCAACTTGGCAAGGTGTAAACGCTCAAGCTGATCTAGCCACTGGCTAGTTTCAAAGCTATTCAAAGATACCCGGTTAAAGCCTAATCTTAGGGTTTCAATCAATACCGGAAGTGCTGAGATCAATTCATTGCGGTGACCTGGGTCGCTAGAGGGCTGCACACTCCAAAGCAAACGCTCAATTAAGCCAGCATCTTCAGCAAAGCGCTCGCTGTCACGGCCATGCTGAATATAGCTTAGGAATAACACCTTGCTCCAACCCAGCTGCAGTATTTTACTTAATACCGGTGGACAATCGACACCCGCCAAACGCGACTCCAAAACACCGGCAATATGCATCCGCGCAGTTTCTGCCGCGGCCTTGCCGTCTTCGGTGTCGACTGTACGCTGGGCAACCAGCTCAGCCCGCCGCTTAGCCTTTTCATTAAAGGTAAGGAATTCCGCATGGGCGTCGACAAAAACTTGGGTATCTACACCAAAATCACGCAGCACCCGCATAACGACTTTTTCAATTTCGCGGTACAGTGGATCTTTGTCCACCCCAGCGACCGGCGACCAGCCAATACCCGCACTAACCAAGGCACTGAGCAACTTGCGGGCGGGGTGCTCTTCATGACCAAAAAAGCCCTTATCGAGCATGGCCATCTTGAGCACAGGTATCTGTAGCCTAGCAATTAAGCCCTTCAAGGGCTCAGCCAAACTGTCGCCCTCTAAAATATATTGAAATAAGGCGCCAACAAAATTAATGGTGTCTTGGTCTCGCTGAAAGCTCAGCGCCGAGGCATCGGTACTGGCAACCCGCATCACCTGTGATAAACGCGCAATCAACTTCTGAGCAATGGCGCTAAAATCAACGCTATCACCACCGTTTACCGACACCTGCACATTAAAATGCGTAAACTGCTCGTTTTGCATATCTTGCAACGCGACCATAAATGACGGTTTAGAAACCGCCGCGTTTGAGCCATCTAACTCAGCGTCGTTCGCGCTGAGCATGGTATCGAAGGCATCAAATAATTGGGTAACCAGCTCCGTTGATTCCGAACGTTCTTCAGCGGGCTTTTCACTGGACAATGCGTCGCCATTGAACTGATCTTGGGCTTCGCCTGAGGCGCTCGGCTTGTTTGCCAGCAACTCAACAGGCAGGCCATTGGCCTCAAGCACGGGGCTTAAGGCCTTATAGAACTCACCAAATGCACTAATAATCTGCGTATCAAACAGTTTAAACAAGACCAAACGGGCCTTGATATCAATATCTAGACCACGACATGCCGAACCCAGTGCTTCGGCAATTTTGGCCGGGCCAACTGGCAATTCTTTGGCCGCCAGCACCGGGCCATTCGTCGCCTGCTGCCATGCGGTGCACAGCACCCAAACTTCTTTCAAAAAGCGGCGTTCAGCCTTTTTTGCCATGCCTTCCAGCGCGACCAACTCTTCCAGCGCCTCAGACTCCAGCAAACGCAGCTTCGCCTGACCATTTTCTTGGGAACTGGCTTTAGTGCCGCTACCAGAAAGACTAAAACCCTGACTAAAAGACTCGGCAAAGCCCATTTCAATAGACTGCCTATTCACCCGAATTTCGCGCATCGCATCAAAATACACATGCTGCTCACGGGCATTACTCGCGTCGTCCGCCAATTCAAATAAGGCATCGTCGACATCGTCTAGCAAACTGCAAAGACGGTCATTTAAATACAGTACACACTTATCACGAATTGCGGCTATCGCCACCGGCAAGGCGGCGCCAGTCGACACCGGCTCGCGCCGCGACTGTAAATCCACTACCTTAGATGACTGATCTACCATAATACTTTCGCCAAAATCTCAATGTAAACGTTGGAAATATAGAACGTAAGCCCCTGAACTGTCGAGCAAAAGCTCAACAATGACGCATAATTCACTTGAATGAAATAGTTATACGGCAAATACCCCCTAGGGCACTACTGTTACAACTACTTACAAGCCCAAGCAAAACGCCATGAACATAGGCAGGCCAAGGCATGTGCTGGTAGAATAGCGGCGCTCCGAATTATCTTGCCAATAACCCCGGAAAATCACCATGCAGTTCACAGCTCAATTACAGCGCGACATCACAGAAACCGTGGCCTTCGCCCTTAAAGAAGACATTGGCAGCGGCGACATCACCGCCCAGCTGATTCCCGTCACGCAGACCGCCAAAGCCCGCATCATTACCCGCGAAAACGCCGTGATTTGCGGCACCGAATGGGTGAACGAGGTTTTTCGCCAAATTGATAGCTCCGTCACAATTCACTGGCATGTCGCCGACGGCGATGCGGTAAAACCCGATCAGCTGCTTTTTGAACTAGCAGGCTCGGCACGCTCACTACTCACTGGCGAGCGCACCGCCCTCAACTTCTTACAATTACTCTCTGGCACCGCAACCATATGTAAAAGCTATGCCGATATCGTCGCCCACACCCAAGTGCGCCTGCTCGATACCCGCAAAACCATACCCGGCCTGCGCACCGCACAGAAATACGCAGTTACCTGCGGCAACTGCCACAATCACCGCATCGGCCTGTACGACGCATTCCTTATAAAAGAAAACCACATCGCCGCCTGCGGCGGCATACCCGCAGCTATCAGTGCAGCACGAGAAATCGCGCCAGGTAAACCAGTCGAAGTAGAAGTAGAGAGTTTAGCGGAGCTAGAGATTGCTCTAGCGGGTAATGCCGACATCATCATGCTCGACAACTTTAGCTTAGCTGATATGAAAACCGGCGTTGAGCTGACTGCAGGAAGAGCCAAGCTGGAGGCATCTGGGAATGTCGATGCCTCGACCTTGGCGGGAATTGCGGAGACTGGCGTAGATTATATTTCGATTGGGGCGCTGACTAAGCATGCGCAGGCGGTGGATTTGTCGATGAGATTTAGTGAAATACGATAATCTCTTTACATATACGGATCGACATCCAAATAATAAGCCTCGGAAATTTCGTTACCTGGAAATATCTGCACCCAGGAGCCAAACCGACTTCGCACGGGAAGCCAAGAATAAGCCGCAGGTAATTTAGTGGAAAACTCAGATAGCCGGTTTTGCGTTCGCAAAATAGCTTCTAATCGTTCGCGCGGAAAGGCGCCGACGATGCGTTCATCACCCTCGCAGGCACTATAATACTGAGGAAAAAACTCAACATCTTTCCCTGCTAAAGCGGAAAATATTAAAGTGCTCTTTGCCTCCGCATCTGCTGGCAAACTTACACATACATCCATCGGCCCCCACACTGACAATTTAGAAAACGATTCAGGAGCCACATTCAAATCATTACTATCCAACTCTAACGCGCTAACAACAACCACTTTATCAATTACAAACACCTGAAACACTGGACGAGCAATGTAAGTAGAGTGTAAACCATAGGTTAACGCCGCCACCTGCAAAACACCAATGACCGCATAGTCGCGGCGCAGATGCACAAAAGACTTCCCAGGATGATAAATAATTAACGACATCAGCGGCCCTAAGACAAGCTCCACGCTGAGAACAAGAAAATAAAGTTCCCCACCACCCATATACCTCGCAAGGCCACTAGGATACCAAAGGACAAAAACAAAAAAAGCACTAAAAACCGCTACAACGGCGGTGACTAATGCATGCAGAAATACTGCTTTAAGTTTAGAAATCAGAAGCTGTGCCACTTACCTTTCCATATTAAATCGCACACATTAAAACAAGTAAAAAAGGGCCCCTTGTTAGGGACCCTTTATTACGCAGTGAATACTAAATGATAATTAACGACAAGATGCAGGCGCTAAATTTGGCGCTAATGTTGCTGTAGCAATTGTTGGAATCGCAGCGCCAATCGCAGGCTTAGCATCAGAAAAGCAAGTCCAAGTAATTGGACCTGTAGGGCGAGTACCGGCAACCAGGACCGCATTATTTGCAGTGGGAACAAGCACAAGCGTGTCTTCACCGTCAATAGCCACACGATTAGTAAAATCGATTTGGATCTCACCTGAATCTTGATCCAAAACAATTTGATTTACGTTTGTTGCACCGGGACCTGCGCCATCATTCGCACCGAGCACGGTTGTAAGAGTACATGCGGCAGTAATACATGGCACTCCAACACCACCAACACTTGGAAAAGCAATGAACCCAGCAGCTAATCCGCCGCGAGCCGGTGGAGTAACGTTAACAGCATTATCGGCAATCAACGTTTTAATATCAGAAGCTAAAACAAGCCCTTCAGACACTCGTGAGCGAACAGTGTAATCTTGGTAAGCAGGAAGTGCTACCGCTGCCAAAATGCCAATAATCGCCACTACGATCATCAATTCAATTAAAGTAAAACCCTGTTGTATTTTTTTCATGGAAAGCTCCAAAGATTATAGTCCGCATACTTTTGAGTGAATAATAACATCACTTAATTATACTTATAGCAGAAGTCATACCAAGATTGACCGCCCACTTAATAAATTTTCATCACCAAGGAGCAATGCCACTGCAGGGCTAGCAAACTCAGCCAAGTTCGATCACGGGCACCCTTCACCCCCCTTGATACATTTATCTGCGCAACACTAAAAACTGACAATAAATGTCACACAAGTGCAATTTTGTACACTTTTAAGGCCCCTTTATTTTACAAACCCAAAGATTATTAGCACTTACACGCTTGATGTAATGCTTTATATTAAAGTAGGCACTATACTGTTTTTTATACATTTTCTAAGTGATCGACGGCATGAATAGCTCTGTAATACCTTTAAACGGATTAGCAAGGCGGCTTGTATTCGATGAAATCCTTGACGAGGACGCTGTACGCAAAGCCATTGACGCGGCCCAAAAAGACAAAAAGAGCTTGGTAACGCATTTAGTTAACAAGAAGCTCGCTGATGGCGTTCGCATTGCAGAGATTGCTGCCGATGAATTTGGGATACCTTTTATCGATCTTCGCTCTTACACCACTGAACTCGCGCCGCAAAAGATTGTAGACAACAAACTGATTAAAGCTCACCGCGCGCTGCCATTATGGAAACGCGGCAAGCGTCTTTTCATTGGTATGTCTGACCCCACCAACCTCCATGCACTAGACCAAATTAAATTCCATACCGGCCTAACGACTGAACCTATTGTTGTTGAAGAATCTGCCCTCAACACCGCCATCGATAAGTACTTAGCGGCACAAGAAGAATCCCTCGCCGACAGCCTTGGCGATATGGATGATGTCAGCCTTGAAAACCTGGATATTGAAGCTGTTGATGAAGACAGTGGTGGCGAAATCGACCTCAAGGGTGTAGACGAAGCACCAGTTGTGAAATTTATAAACAAGGTACTTTTAGATGCCATACGCGGCGGCGCTTCAGATATTCACTTTGAGCCTTACGAAAAGATATACCGAGTGCGCTACCGTACTGACGGTATATTACAAGAGGTAGCTCGGCCGCCGTCTAGCCTTGGCTACCGACTAGCGGCGCGCTTAAAGGTTATGTCACAAATGGACATCTCGGAACGACGTGTACCGCAAGATGGTCGGATTAAGATGAAGCTATCAAAAACCCGCGCCATCGACTTCCGAGTAAACACTCTGCCTACCCTATGGGGCGAGAAGGTAGTGTTGCGGATACTCGACCCCTCGTCAGCGCAGATGGGTATCGACGCTCTCGGCTATGAACCATTGCAGAAAGACCTGTACATGAAAGCCCTTAATCAGCCCCAGGGCATGATTTTAGTCACCGGGCCAACTGGCTCCGGTAAAACGGTGTCTCTTTATACAGGCCTAAATATTCTCAACACCCCTGAACGAAATATTTCTACCGCAGAAGACCCAGTTGAAATCAACCTAGAAGGCATTAACCAAGTTCACGTTAACGCCAAGGTCGGTCTCGGCTTCCCCGAGGCGCTGCGCTCCTTTTTGCGACAAGACCCCGACATTATTATGGTGGGTGAGATTCGCGACTTAGAAACCGCCGAAATTGCGATAAAAGCGGCCCAAACAGGCCACTTAGTTCTGTCTACACTACACACAAATAGCGCCCCAGAGACCTTAACGCGCCTGCTTAACATGGGTGTACCGGCATTTAACGTCGCCACCTCGGTCAGCTTAATTATTGCTCAGCGCTTAGCACGACGGCTGTGTAAGGAGTGCGCAACGCCAGCTGACGATATACCAAAGCAAACCCTACTAGATGAAGGGTTTTCCGAAAAGTTATTGGAAACCGCAAAAATTATGCACCCGGTCGGTTGTGATCACTGCAATAACGGTTACAAAGGCCGTGTCGGTATTTATGAAGTAATTCGCATCACCCCTGATATATCTCGTATTATCATGGAGAATGGCAACTCATTAGCCATTGCCGCTCAGGCGCAGGCAGAGGGTTTTAATAATTTACGTCAGTCTGCGCTAATGAAATGCGCACAGGGTGTTACCAGCCTTGAAGAAGTCAACCGGGTTACCAAGGATTAACAATGGCAGCAGCTAAAACTGAAACCTTTGTCTGGCAAGGTGTAGACAAGCAGGGCCGCAAAACCCGCGGTGAGCTAAACGCTCCTTCTTCAGCTATTGTCAAAGCGCACCTGCGTAAACAGGGTATTGCTGCAAAAAACGTTAAGAAAAAGCCTAAGCCGCTTTTCAGTAACAAGAAGGCAATAAAACCTGCCGATATCGCTATTTTCACCCGGCAAATGGCTACGATGCTAAAAGCTGGCGTCCCTCTCGTACAAAGTTTTGATATTGTTGCTGAGGGCGTTGAAAACCCCACCATGCAGGACCTCGTTACCGAGATTAAAAACGACGTGTCCTCAGGTGGCGGCTTTGCAGTAGCCTGCGCTAAACACCCAAAACACTTTGATGAATTATTTTGTAGCTTGATTGCATCCGGAGAATCTTCCGGCACATTAGAAGTAATGCTAGACAGGGTAGCTACTTACAAAGAAAAGACAGAAGCACTCAAGGCCAAGATCAAAAAGGCGCTAACATACCCGATTGCCGTGCTCGTTGTCGCGCTAGTGGTCACCAGCATTTTACTGATTAAAGTTGTGCCACAGTTCGCAGAAACATTTCAAAGTTTTGGCTCAGATTTACCCGCTTTCACGAGGCTAGTTGTATCAATGTCTGAGTGGATGCAGGCAAATTGGTACATTGTTTTAGCTGCCTCCGTTATTTCCGGCACTGCTTTTGGCAAAGCTCGCGAAAAATACCAGCCGTTTTCTGACTGGGTGGACAAAATGATGCTCAAATTACCCATAATCGGTGACATAGTTTTTAACTCGGTTATTGCTAGATTTTCTCGAACGCTAGCGACCACTTTTGGCGCTGGCGTACCACTTGTTGACGCACTCAACTCCGTTGCCGGCGCTGCCGGCAATGCAGTTTATTCAAAAGCCATCATCCAAATTCGCGATGATGTAACAACTGGGCAAACGCTCTACTCTTCAATAAAATTTACGAACTTATTTCCCAGCATGCTTCTGCAAATGGTCTCTATTGGCGAAGAGTCAGGCTCATTAGATGATATGCTTGATAAAGTAGCAACCCACTATGAGGATGCTGTAGATAACGCCGTTGACACGCTAACCTCCTTATTAGAACCAATGATTATGTCCGTACTAGGCGTACTCGTCGGCGGCCTAATGATCGCTATGTACTTGCCAATATTTTTGCTTGGCTCCGCCATTTAACGGCGCGCCTCATCGCTTACACACGAGTATAGTTTATGTCGTTCTTCGAAGCCGCCGCGAACTACCCGCTGCTTCTCATTACCCTATTAGGTTTCTTTGGCCTTCTCTTTGGCAGCTTTTTCAATGTCGTCATCTACCGCCTACCCAAGATGATGGAATCTACGTGGAAGTATGAGTGCAAAATTCTGCTCAGCGATGACGACGCTGCCGCTGAAGAAATCACGCCACCTCAGTTTAATTTGGCCTTTCCAAACTCCCACTGCCCCAAGTGTAATGCGCCGGTAAAGGCATGGCAGAACATTCCTGTGGTGAGCTACGTGCTGCTGCGCGGGCGCTGCGCTTCTTGTAAGGCACAAATCGGCCTGCGCTACCCTGCGGTTGAGGTAATGACCGCGCTGCTTACCGTATTCCCGCTATTAATGTTTGGCTTCACCACCTATGCCTTTGCCGCCATTTTGTTTAGCTGGATCTTGCTGATTCTTACCGTTATTGATATTGACCACCAGCTGCTACCAGACCAACTGACCTTACCCCTGATTTGGTTGGGCCTTTTATTTAACAGCGTTACCGGCAGCATTCCTTTACAGGATGCGGTGTGGGGCGCGATTGGCGGCTATTTGTCGCTATGGTCCGTGTTTTGGTTGTTTAAATTACTGACCGGTAAAGAGGGCATGGGTTACGGCGATTTTAAATTACTCGCCGCACTGGGCGCTTGGCTGGGCTGGCAGTATTTGCCGCTAATTATTTTATTGTCTTCTGTTGTCGGCGCCGTGTTTGGCGGTTTGGTGATGCTGCTACGTCGTAGTGACAGCTCCATGCCAATGCCATTTGGCCCCTATTTGGCCGGTGCTGGCTGGATCGCCCTGTTCTGGGGTGAAGCTCTGATTGACGGCTACCTTCAACTTGCTGGCATCCGCTAGCCCCAATACATTACCTTAATTTAGATTATGAGCAAATTCATCGTAGGACTTACCGGCGGTATTGGTAGCGGCAAAACCGCCGCGTCGAACCGCTTTGCAAAACTGGGCATTGGTATTGTCGATGCCGATGTTATTGCCCGCGAAGTGGTTGAGCCTGGCAGCCCTGCCCTACAAAAAATAGCGGCCCACTTTGGCGACTCGCATCTACTCAGTGATGGGCAGTTAAATCGCGCCGCCCTGCGCCAAACTATTTTTGCCGACTCCGCCGCCAAGCAGTGGCTGGAGTCCTTGCTTCACCCTCTCATCGCCAGCGAGACGCAGCGCCAACTGCAAAACGTATACAGCGCTTACGCGCTATTTGTGTCGCCATTGCTGGTGGAAAGCCAGCAAAAAGCGATGTGTGATCGGCTTGTGGTGGTCGATGTACCTGAGTCTGTTCAGTTAAGCCGCACCATGCTCCGAGACAATAACGAGCAAGCCCAGGTAGAGCGTATTATTGCCAGCCAAATAGGCCGCCAAGCGCGCTTGGTCGCCGCGAGCGATGTTATCGATAATACCCTGGGCTTACTTCAGCTAGACCTGCGAGTTAGCGAATTACATCAGCAATTCCTCAACCTTGCCGCCAGTAAGGCCTAGCAAGTCTTTTGAAAAATTTGGAAACCATGTGCAATGAATAAAGCTTCTGCCATCACCGTCCCCTGCCCACACTGTAAAACGGAACTCGTGTGGGACAGCGGCAACCCGTTTCGTCCTTTTTGCTCCGACTCCTGCAAAAACCACGACTTAATTGCGTGGGCAAACGAAGAGCACAATATCCCCGGCGACTCGCTGCACGACGACGTTTTAAGCAGAGATTTAGAGCAAGATTTTTAAGAGAACGAAGGGATAGTCAAAACAGTTTTAGATGACGTCGGCGCACTGAATCGCTTTGACGATGGCCACATTTGCCGCCGGAAATACATAGTCAGAAAGTGATTGCGGGGTGACCCAGCGCAGTGGCTGACCTTCTCGCCCAAGGGCTTCACCGCGAAAACGCGTCACCAACCACACATCCAAAAACACCGTTTTATCGGCATAATCATGATTGATTTCGATTAGTGAACGGCAACTCGCAGCGTCAATATCAATACCGAGTTCTTCGTGTAGCTCTCTGGTGAGCGCCTGAGACACCGTTTCACCCGCCTCCACTTTACCGCCGGGGAATTCCCACAAGCCGCCTTGATGGGCATCGTTCGCGCGGCGGGCGATAAGAATATCGCCCAGCGAATTAACAATAACCCCAACTGCAACGTGAACGCGTTTATTAACTGCGGTATTCGGCATTGATTTTGACGTAGTCGTAGGAGAAATCAGTGGTCCATACCGTCTCTGCATGCAGACCACGATTCAGGTTAATGCGAATACGGATTTCTGCCTGCTTCATTACAGCGGCACCGGCCGCCTCGGTATAGGATTCTGCGCGACCGCCGTGCTCGGTAATCAAGACGTCGTCTAGGTGAACGGTCAGCGCCGCCACGTCGAGTGACTCCACCCCAGCCCGACCAATAGCGGCCAGAATACGCCCCCAGTTTGGATCGCTGGCAAATAAAGCCGTTTTCACCAGTGGTGATTCCGCCACCGCGTAGGCAACCTTAAGGGCTTCGCTGACGTCTTTGGCGCCCGTCACTTCAACCGCAACAAACTTAGTGGCGCCTTCACCGTCACGCACAATGGCATGAGCCAGTTCTAAGAACACTTCGTTAAATACACGCTGAAGCGCGTCAAACACCGGGCCACTTGTTGCAGTAAGCTGCTCACCACCAGCACGCCCAGTGGCAACAAGCACACAGGCGTCATTGGTTGAGGTGTCGCCGTCAATGGTAATCCGATTAAACGAGGCATCAGCAGACTGATCCAACATCGCCTGCAAAACGTTTGGCGCAATATTGGCGTCGGTGGCGACGTAGCCAAGCATGGTCGCCATATTGGGCTTAATCATGCCTGCACCCTTAGAAATCCCCGTAACGGTAATGGTGCGGCCAGCAATGTCTAATTGACGAGACGTCGCTTTGGGGCGAGTGTCCGTCGTCATTATACCGTTGGCGGCAGCTTCCCAGCTATCAGCCGAAAGTGCGGTAACAGCAGCAGGCATGGCGGCGACCAATTTATCTACGGGCAATTTTTCGCCGATAACGCCAGTGGAAAATGGCAACACTGCTGAGGGCGCTACACCAACCAAGTCAGCCAGCGCCGCGCAAGAGTTGCGAGCGCTAAGCATGCCAGCTTGGCCAGTGCCTGCATTGGCATTGCCGGTGTTGATAAGCAAATAGCGCGGCGAGCTTGTGGCCAAATGTTCTTTGGCCACTGTAACCGGCGCAGCGCAAAAGGCATTAAGGGTGAAGACCCCTGCCACAGATGCACCTTCACACAGTTCGAAGACAACTGTGTCGATACGGCCTACTTTTTTAATACCGGCACTTGCCACGCCTATTTTTACACCGTCTATTGGATGTAAAACAGGTAACTCACCAGAACCTACCGCCATGTTCTTGCCTACCTCAGTCTAATTTGCCGTGACACTGCTTGTATTTTTTACCGGAGCCGCAAGGGCAAACCTCATTGCGGCCGACTTTGCGGCCATCGCGCACAAAGGTTTCTGGCGTACTAGGCGTGGCTTCTGCAGGCTCATCACTCAATTCCTCATCTAATGTGAGGCCACTGGACTCGGCGTGCTGGAATTCCATTGCGCGTTTAGCCTGCTCTTCTCGACGCTGACGCGCCAACTCTTCGGCGTTTTCATTCTGCTGGAGACGCAGATGTGAAAGAAAGCGAATGACTTCTAGTTTTAAGCTGTCGAGCATTTCTTGGAACAGCTCAAAAGCTTCGCGTTTGTACTCTTGCTTGGGGTTTTTCTGAGCAAAGGCGCGCAGATGAATACCATGACGGAGGTGGTCCATGGTCGCCAAATGCTCTTTCCACAGTGTATCCAATACTTGCAGCATGATATGGCGTTCAATTTTACGCATATCGGGGCCAACCAGTGCGCATTTAGCTTCATACGCTTCCGTGATAGCTTGGTTGATTTTTTCGGTCAGCACTTCTTCATTTACTGAGCGATCTTCGTCCAACCAGGTTTGCAGCGGCAAATCCACTTCAAAATCGGTGTGCAGGCGGCGCTCAAGTCCTGCCACATCCCACTGCTCTTCTAAACTTTGCGGCGGAATATATTCCCGCACCACATCGCCGACAACATCGTGGCGAATCGCGGCGAGCATATCGCTAATGTCATCCGCTTCCATTAATTCATTGCGCTGCTGGTAGATGATTTGGCGCTGGTCGTTTGCAACATCATCGTATTCAAGCAATTGCTTGCGCATGTCAAAGTTGCGACCTTCGACTTTGCGCTGGGCTTTTTCGATGGCATTAGACACCATGCGATGCTCAATCGCTTCGCCTTTTTCAAGACCCAGTGCCTGCATAATGCCGCGCACGCGATCTGAGGCAAAAATCCGCATCAGGCTGTCTTCTAAGGACAGGTAGAAGCGTGAGGCACCCGGATCACCCTGGCGGCCAGCGCGACCACGCAGCTGATTGTCGATACGGCGCGACTCATGGCGCTCAGTGCCCACAATATGTAAGCCACCGGCCTGCATCACGGTTTCGTGACGTACTTTCCACGCTTCGCGCAGTTCGTTGATCAACTCCGGGGACGGGTTTTCATGCTTGGCAATTTCAACATCAACATTACCACCAAGTACAATATCGGTACCGCGACCGGCCATATTGGTGGCGATAGTGACCACGCCTGGGCTACCAGCCTGGGCAATAATTTCTGCTTCTTGCTCATGGTATTTGGCGTTGAGTACTTTATGAGGAATGCCAGCGGCCTTGAAACGTGAAGACATTTCCTCGGAGGTTTCAATCGAGGCAGTACCCACCAGTATCGGCGCGCCACTTTCCATAATGGTTTTGACGTCTTCAACTATCGCGTCGTATTTCTCTTCCTTAGTCAGATATACCAGGTCATTAGCATCGCGGCGAGCGCTGGGCTTATTGGTCGGAATAACGACCACGTCTAAACCGTAAATCTGACGGAATTCAAAAGCCTCGGTATCGGCGGTGCCGGTCATGCCTGCCAATTTTTCAAACTGACGGAAATAGTTCTGGAAGGTGGTTGAGGCCAAGGTCTGGCTTTCGGCCTGAACCGTCACGCCTTCTTTGGCTTCGATGGCCTGATGCAAGCCCTCTGACAGGCGGCGACCCGCCATGGTCCGGCCAGTATGCTCATCTATTAAGACGACTTGGTCATTCTGAACAATATATTCGACATTGTTATGGAATAAAACGTGGGCACGCAGCGCAGAATTGACGTGATGCAGAAGGTTTAGGTTGCTGGCGGAGTAAAGGCTGTCGCCCTCAGTCAGCAAGCCCGCCTGAATAAGCATGTCTTCTACCTGCTGATGCCCCTCTTCGGTCAGTTCGACCTGGCGCATTTTTTCGTCAACAGTGTAGTGACCTTGCTCAGCGATTGCTTGGCCGTTGTCATCACTTTCTACGGGCTGGCCAGCTTCGTCCACTTCAGCTTGTTTAAGCGAGGGGATAAACAAGTTAATTTGCTTATAGAGCTTAGAGCTGTCTTCCGCAGGACCAGAGATAACCAGCGGCGTACGCGCTTCATCAATAAGGATCGAGTCAACTTCATCGATAATGGCGAAATTCAGGCTGCGCTGGTAGCGATCTTCAATGGCGAAGGCCATATTGTCGCGCAGATAATCAAAACCAAACTCGTTATTGGTGCCGTAAGTGATGTCAGACAAATACGCTGCGCGCTTCTCTTCGGGATCTTGCCCAGAGCGGATAACACCCACGCTCAGACCGAGAAACTCATACAGCGGACGCATCCAATTAGCGTCTCGCGACGCCAAATAGTCGTTAACGGTTACCACAAACACGCCTTTGCCAGGCAGTGCGTTTAAATACACCGCCAAGGTTGCAACGAGGGTTTTACCCTCACCGGTGCGCATCTCGGCAATAGTGCCTTCGTGCAGGCTAATACCACCGATGAGCTGCACGTCAAAATGGCGCATGCCCATTACACGGCGACTGGCCTCGCGGCACACCGCAAAAGCTTCGGGCAGCAGCTGATCGAGGCTTTCTCCCGCCGCAATTCGCTCGCGAAACTCCCCAGTTTTGGCGCTGAGGGCGGCATCGTCGAGCGCCGTCATCGCCTCTTCCAGGCTATTGATCTTGTTCGCGACTTTGCGCATGCGCTTTAATTCGCGATCGTTTTTACTGCCAAAGACTTTTTTAACTACTGCTCTAATCATGATTAATTCGTTACTGTTCCCGGGAGCAAAAGTCCCTAATCAATGAAGGCTCTAAAGCCGCACCAAGCTACATTGTACGAATGAAATTCTGATGACGGCGGGGTAATCACTGTGGAGAATGATCCCGAAAATGCCGTACTTTTACCTAATGGCAAGACGTGGGCAATACCGTAACACCGAGGCGCAATATCGCATAGATAGGGGGATATTACCATGCTTAGACGAATCTCGGCCAAGCATGGCAGGAAGAGATAATCAGACTGCCGCTACAGCAGCAGCATAATTAATTGGCGCGTCAGCGGCATCGTCAAACGTTACCCATTCCCACGCGTCAGTGTCTTTAATCAAGGTCCGCAAGGACGCATTGTTGAGACCATGACCAGACTTAAAGGCTTTAAACTCGCCAATCAGACTAGTGCCCAGCAAATACAAATCGCCAATCGCGTCGAGTACCTTGTGCTTAACAAACTCATCCTCATAACGAAGGCCTTCTTCGTTAAGAATACGGTATTCATCAACCACAATCGCATTGTCGACACTGCCGCCCTGGGCCAAGCCCTTGGAGCGCAGGTATTCGATCTCATGCATAAACCCAAAGGTCCGGGCACGACTTACTTCTTTTACAAAAGAGGTGCTAGAAAAATCGAGTTCGGCATGGCCAACCCGGTCTTTAAAAACCGGGTGGTCAAAGTCGATGGTAAAAGACACTTTAAAGCCGTCAAAAGGGAGGAAACTCGCGACTTTATCACCATCTTTTACCGTCACCGGACGCTTAATACGGATGAACTTTTTCGGTGCATTTTGTTCTTCAATCCCGGCAGACTGAATAAGAAAAACAAACGGACCGGCGCTGCCATCCATAATCGGCACTTCCGATGAGCTGACTTCAACATAGGCATTATCGATACCCAAGCCTGCCATCGCCGACAATAAATGCTCAACCGTTGATACCCTCACATCGCCATTCATCAGCGTGGTCGACAAGGTGGTATCACCCACATTTTCCGCGCGAGCGTGGATTTCAACAACGGGGTTCAAATCGGTGCGTCGGAAAATCACACCGGTATCCGCTGGCGCTGGCTTCAGCGTCAGGTAGACCTTTTCCCCTGTATGCAAACCAATGCCCGTAGCACGGATAGTGTTGCGCAAGGTACGTTGTTTAATCATGTTCACACTCACTCTATGGGCCGGACGGCTACATTTACAAGGGCGTACTTGTCTTTGTGCCAGCTAGCTACTGACACATGCCCATGCTGTACCGGCTACTACTAATTAATCAGCCTGACGCCGCAGAAACGCAGGAATATCCAAATATTCCATATCTTTATCTGCCATTGGCGCCGGCGCCACTTCTCGCGCAACGGCCGCTTGCTGGTTGTTGCGCATAACAGTTGGCCGATCGAGCTTGCGGTAATCATTGGAACGCGGCTCTATGGGCCGTGATTCAACAACCTTCAGCGGTATATCTGCACCAATACCATCTAGGCCGGTGGCAACCACTGTTACGCGCAATTCGTCTACCATATCGGGGTCAATTACCGTTCCGACAACGACTGTTGCGTTCTCAGAAGCGAATTCCTCGATAGTATCCCCGACATCGTTAAACTCGCCTAGGGACAGATCCAGACCTGCGGTAATATTAACCAAAATCCCGCGCGCCCCTTGCAAATTCACATCTTCAAGGAGGGGGCTGCGAATGGCGGCCTCTGCAGCTTCGCGAGCGCGGTTTTCACCGGTAGCCACACCACTGCCCATCATCGCCATGCCCATCTCTGACATCACGGTACGTACGTCGGCGAAATCGACGTTTATCATACCCGGACGAATAATGAGATCGGCAATACCCTGTACTGCACCTAACAATACATCGTTAGCCGCTTTAAAGGCATCGAGTAAACTGGTGTTTTTACCCAAGACAGGTAGCAACTTTTCATTGGGGATGGTGATCAGTGAGTCGACATGCTGACGCAGCTCTTTCATACCCTCTAGCGCCACAGCCATACGCTTTTTACCCTCAAAAGGGAAAGGCTTGGTGACTACGGCTACGGTTAAAATACCCAGTTCTTTGGCAACCTGCGCAACAACTGGCGCGGCGCCCGTACCGGTGCCGCCGCCCATACCGGCGGTGATGAACACCATATCGGCACCCTGCAGTGCTTCAGCAATGCGGTCGCGATCTTCCATTGCCGACTGGCGACCAATTTCAGGGTTAGCGCCTGCGCCCAAGCCCTTGGTAATAGTGGTGCCCAGCTGCAATACTGTCTTAGACGCGACATTGGTCAGCGCCTGAGCGTCAGTATTGGCGCAGATAAAATCAACACCATCAACATTACAGGCAATCATGTGCTTAACAGCGTTACCGCCGCCACCACCGACACCCACCACTTTAATTACTGCGTTCTGAGGAACGTTATCTACTAGTTCGAACATTGGTTTTCTCCCTTTTGCATATTTGACCGTGCTGCCGGCACGGCCGCCTTACACCTTAAAAATTGTTTTGAACCCACTGTTTCAAGCTGGCCAAGAAGCCGTTGCGCTTAACCCGCCCACGGCCACCGTGCTCGGCCTGATGCTTGATGCCGTAATGCAGCAAGCCCACGCCGGTTGAATAAATTGGATTACGCACGATGTCGGTTAAACCTCGCGCATCCTGCGGTACACCGATTCGGACCGGCATATGAAAAATTTCTTCTGCTAATTCAACAACACCTTCCATCTTCGAGGTGCCGCCGGTCAGCACAATGCCTGCCGCGCACAAGTCTTCGTAACCACTGCGGCGCAGTTCAGCTTGGATTAGGGTGAATAGCTCGTCGTAGCGAGGCTCCACCACTTCGGCCAGTGCCTGGCGAGACAATTCCCGCGGGGCGCGCTCGCCAACACTCGGCACCTTAATCATTTCGCCTTCGCCCGCAAGCTGAGTCAGCGCGCAGGCGTATTTAATTTTGATCTCTTCCGCGTACTGGGTTGGCGTGCGCAGCGCCATGGCAATGTCATTGGTGACCTGATCGCCCGCAATCGGGATCACGCCTGTATGGCGAATCGCGCCGTCGGTAAAGATCGCGATATCGGTGGTGCCACCGCCGATATCCACCATACATACACCCAGTTCTTTCTCGTCTTCAGTCAATACCGCGTAGCTTGAGGCCAGTTGCTCCAAAATAACGTCTTCGACTTCGAGGCCGCAGCGGCGTATGCATTTTTCAATGTTCTGCACTGCATTTACGGCGCAGGTCACTAAATGCACCTTGGCCTCTAAACGCACGCCAGACATGCCCAGCGGCTCCTTAATGCCCTCTTGCTCATCGATCACAAATTCTTGGGGCAAAATGTGCAGCACTTTTTGGTCAGCCGGTATCGCTACCGCTTGCGCGGCGTCGATAACCCGGTCCAAATCCAACTGAAACACTTCGCGGTCGCGTATTGCGACAATGCCGTGAGAGTTGAGGCTGCGAATGTGATTGCCGGCAATACCCACATATACGCTGTGGATCTCGCAGCCCGCCATCAACTCAGCTTCTTCTATCGCGCGCTGAATTGAGTGCACGGTCGATTCAATATTGACCACCACCCCTTTCTTCAGACCGCGAGACGGGTGCGAGCCAATGCCTATAATTTCCAGCTTGCCGTCTTCGTTGCTCGAGCCAACGATAGCCACCACTTTCGAGGTGCCGATATCAAGGCCGACAATCATCCGGCTTGCGTGTGAACTAGCCATTGCTTTGCTTCTCCCAAGTTTGCGATCTATTGTGCTGCGGCAACTCCATTGCCAGAGCAATTTCCTTAGCCATTACCTTTTGCACCTTTTGTTTCATCCCACGCCACCGCTAGACCATTGATATAACGTGTATCCACACGCTTAACGCGATCAAAATCCGCCGCCAATTGATGGCGATACACCCACATAAAGCGCCGCAGCTTCTCCAGCGGCTCGTAGCGGCCCAAAACCAATACCGCGCCGCCATTTAAGGTCGCCGTCCACGCACCGCGATCATTCATCTCAAGGCGCTGTAAAATTAATTCCTCATCACCAAGCAACTGACTCATCAAGCGGTACTGGCGCATTATTTCTATGGCGCTGCCATCAGGCCCACTCAGCAGCGGCAAACCGGCGTCGTCGGCCACGCCCTTGGCAGGCAAAAATATTTTGCCGCGATGATTTAGCAATCCACCGTTGCCCCAGGCAGCAATTGGCGCCTCTTCAACGATGGTAATTTTCAATTCCCGAGGCCAAACCCGCTCCACAATCGCGCGATATACCCAAGGCTCTTGCTCTAATTCACTTTGGATCGCCTCCAGATCCAAGCCGACGTAACCCACAGCCAAATGGCCGGTCACGCGGTCCACCAAAACATCGCGACTGACGTGCTGTAAATCACCGGCAAACACCACGCGATCGACGGGTATGGCATCCAGCTGGCGCCCTAATTGCTCAACGCCATAAACAAAGGCGATGACAACCGCGAT
>TARA_R110000772_G_scaffold165646_5_pt1 | contig 144105 bp, 132 predicted proteins | sample TARA_R110000772 | Tara Oceans TARA_R110000772 (sample SAMEA4397948) | marine metagenome | biome: Polar Biome; feature: [SRF] surface water layer (ENVO:00010504); material: water (ENVO:00002006), including particulate matter (ENVO:01000060) such as... | depth 5 m | reverse complement strand
GTAAAATGGTTTAACGAAACTAAAGGCTTTGGCTTCATCGAGCAGGAGTCCGGCCCGGACGTATTCGCGCACTTCAGCGCAATCTCCGGCTCTGGCTTCAAGACGCTGATCGAAGGTCAGAAAGTCGAGTTCAACATCACTCAGGGCCAGAAAGGCCCGCAGGCAGAAAACATCGTCGTCGTCTAACACCGACACGGTTCTGCAGAAAACCCGCGCCGGCAACGTCGCGGGTTTTTTTGTCGCTGAAAACGGCAGCGACGGTTCAAATTCTGCGCACAGGACGTTTGCCCGCCCGCTGTTCAGGCTCTATCGTGAGGCCCGGTTAACGCAAAGGGGCTACCGTGTGCTGCACATCCATATCGCGCGTCGTGTTATAAAGGGGTTGGCCGTGGTCGGCCTGCTTGGGCTCAGTCCACAGCTGCTCGCTCTGCAGCCCGACGAACGCTGCGACCATTTCACGCCCGAGAAGCGGCCATTTTTCGGCGACCTGCATGTGCATACCCGCTACTCGCTGGATGCGAGCACACAGGGGACGCAGACCACGCCCGCCGAAGCCTACCAGTTCGCACGCGGCGAGCGCATCGGCGTACAACCCTGGAATGCTGACGGCACCGCACAGCGTTCCCTGCAACTGGCGCGGCCGCTGGACTTTGCCATGGTATCTGACCACGCGGAGCTGATTGGCGAAGTGGAGATGTGTAACAACCCGGATGTTAGCGGCCATAACAGCTGGCAGTGCCGTTTCTACCGGGCTTGGCCGCGCGGCGCGTTCTATCTGTTCAATTACATGGCCGCCATGCGCGCCTCCCACCTGGGTCTCTGTGGCGAGGATGGTGCGCTGTGTCGCGACGCAGCGCTGGCGCCGTGGCAGGAGATGCGTGACGCGGCAGAGGCGTACAACGATCGCAGCAGCGCCTGCGCGTTTACCACATTCATCGGTTACGAGTGGACCGGTGTGGCACCGCCGACCGGCGGCAATCTGCATCGTAATGTCGTCTTTCGCAGTGGTGAGGTGCCCGAGCTGCCAGTGAGCTACATCGATACGCCCGGGGAAACCCTGCTCTGGGACGCGCTGGAAACCGGGTGCAACGACAGCGGGAGCGGCTGTGAAGCGCTGGTGATTCCGCATAACTCCAATCTCAGCGCCGGCCAGATGTTCGCCTTGCAGCGCCCGGACGGCAGTCCGTTGGACGCTGATTACGCGGCGCAGCGTCAACGGATGGAACCGCTGGTTGAAATCATGCAGCACAAGGGCGCTTCCGAGTGTTTTTATGCCCCGGGCGTCACCCGTGACGAGTTATGTGCGTTCGAGCAACTGCCCCGCGACAATATCGCGCGCTTCAATACTCCACCCAAGCCTGATACCGGGTTTCTGCGCGATACCTGGCAGCAGGGCCTGTCGCAGCAGGAACAGCTTGGGGTCAATCCCTTCCGGTTCGGTGTGATTGCGAGTACGGATACCCACCTTGGTGCCCCGGGGGCGGTCTCCGAATCGCGCTTTCTGGGGCACGGAGGAGATGGCGTGCCTGCCCTCAAAGCGGTTCCTCCCGGACTGCCCGATAAACTGGAATACAATCCGGGTGGTCTGGCAGTGATCTGGGCAGAACAGAACACGCGGGACGCCCTGTTTGACGCCATGCAGCGTCGAGAGGCCTACGGCACCAGCGGTCCACGTATTGTCAGCCGCCTGTTTGCGGGCTTCGATCTGCAGCCGGAGCTCTGCGCCGCGCCCGATATGGCGACCCAGGGATATGCACAGGGGGTGCCGATGGGTTCCGAGCTTGGGCCCGCACCGGTCGGCGCCAGTCTGACGCTGTTGCTGGCCGCCCAGCAGGATGCGGGTGTGGCCGCGCAGCCGGGATTGCCCCTGCAGAAGATCCAGGTGGTAAAAGGTTGGCTGGACGCCACGGGTGAGCGCCACGAGCAGGTCTATGATGTCGCGGGTGACCCCGAGCCCCAGGGCAGCGTTGACACCCGCAGCTGTGCCACCGCGGGTACCGGCCATGCGAGCTTGTGTACGGTTTGGCGCGACCCGGATTTCGATCCAGCCCAGCGGGCCTTCTATTACAGCCGGGTGATCGAGAACCCCAGCTGTCGCTGGAGTCAGCGCCTGTGCGTTGCCGGGGGCGTCGATTGCAGTCGCCCCGAGACTGTTGGGGAAGGCTTTGAAGGGTGCTGCGCTGCGGAACACCGGCCGGTGGTGCAGGAACGCGCCTGGAGCTCGCCCGTCTGGTATCAGCCCGCCACACTGTGAGCGCGCAGTTGCTGCGCGGGTTGAATAGCGTCGGGCCTGTTCCCCGGCCCGCCGAGCACGTATGCTTGTGCGCCGGAGAGGCCGCGGTGTTTGGATACGCCTGAATGATTGACCAGATTCTTATCTCACTGCTGTTTTTCGGGCTGCTGGCCGGCTTGATCTTCTCCAACTGGGCGGCTTCCAAGATTTTTGTCGGCGCGATGCTGGCCGCGTATTTTCTCGGCCTCGTCGAAACCTCCCAAATGCTGGAGAAAGCGACCAACACCGGCCTGGTGACCCTGATTCTCCTGTTGCTGGTGTCCATCGGTCTGGAAAAGCTGTCCTGGCTGAATCACCTCTCGGGGCGTCTGATTTCACCGAGTTACACGCTGAGCCTGCTGCGCCTGGGCGGCGTCACGGCCCTGTTCTCCGCGTTCGTCAACAACACGGCGGTAGTGGCGACGCTCACCACCACAGTGCGCGCCAATCGTCATCACCCCGCGTCGCGGCTACTGATACCGTTGTCCTATGCGGCCATTCTGGGCGGTACCATGACGCTGATTGGTACCTCAACCAATTTGATCGTGAGCAGCTTCCTGGAGGACGCCACCGGCTCGGGGCTGGCGTTTTTCGATTTCCTGCCGGTCGGCGCCGCCGCGGTCCTGGCCGGCCTCCTTGCCCTGGTCTTCTCTGCCCGCTTGCTGCCTCGCAGCAGCAGCCATCCGGTACAGGTGGCGGAGTACGTGATTGAAGCCGAAGTGGCGACCCAGTCCAGCCTGATTGGCAGAACCATTGCCGAGAATGGCCTGCGTGAGCTCGACGCGCTGTTCCTGGTGGAGATCGTGCGGGCGGAACACCTGATTTCCCCGGTGGCACCTACCGAGTTTATTGAGGCGGGGGACAAGCTGATTTTCTCGGGTGATATCACCCAGCTCAACGTTCTCGATCGCTTCGATGGGCTGCACCTGTTTGCGGTGGAGGAGGGGCTGCTGCGGGAGAACATGGTGGAAGTGATCGTCATGCCCAATGCCGCCATTGAGGGGAAGACCATCAAGGAGTCGGGGTTCCGCTCCTTGTTCGACGCCGCCGTGGTCGGCATGCGCCGCGGTGGCAAACGGCTGTCGGGAAAACTCGGGAACATCAGCATCGCCGCGGGGGATATTCTGATGCTCGCCACCGGCCCGGATTTCAACGAGCGCAAAAACCTCGACAAGAATTTTGTCGTGGTGGACGAAGCGGTCGGCGGCTCCAAGATCACACCGTTCCAGAACCTGTTCGTGACCCTGCTGCTGGCGGCTGTGGTGCTGCTGTCTGCACTGGAGGTCCTGCCGCTGATCAAGGGTCTGACGCTGCTGCTGGTGTGCATGCTGGGCATGCGCCTGGTGCGGGGCTCGGAGCTGCGCCGGCGGTTCCCCTTCGAGATCTGGCTGATTATCACCTCGGCGCTTACCCTGTCCCAGGCGCTCACCAACTCGGGTCTGGTGACGCTGCTCGCGGGCAGCCTGCAGACCGAGCTGATTGCTCTCGGCCCCTGGCTGGCGATGGCCTGCATGTATGCCGGTGCCTTGTTGCTCACCGAGGTGATGACAAACAACGCGGCCGCTGCGCTGAGTTTCCCCATCGCTTTTGGTATTGCGGAGAGCCTCGGGGTCAGCCCGATGCCGTTTGTGATGGCGGTGGCGTACGGGGCCAGTGCCAGCTTCCTGACCCCGTACGGTTACACCACGAACCTGATGGTGCAGAACCTCGGCGGTTATACCCTGCGCGACTACTGCCGCAGCGGATTGCCGGTGTCACTGGCCTACTCGGCTACCGTGATCTGGCTGCTGCCCAGGGTATTCCCTTTCTAGCGCTATCAGGCGCCGGTTCGCCAGCTGTCGGTGGTGTAGAACTGCGAGTACCACTTGCGGAACTTGGCGAACGGGCCGTCGTTGTCACACAGCATGGGCTTCTCGAAGTACTGCTTCTGCCGCCAGATGATCCTGTCCTCTTCCATCTGCTTGCAGATATCCTTGACGATGGCGTCCGCTACGCCTCCGGTCTGCTCCTTGCCGTCCACCTTTTTCTGGATGAAGGCGTAGAACGCGCGACTGTTCTCCTGGTCCACCGGTGTCAGGTTCGCCATCAGAACAGTGTCGCAGATACCGCTGAAACGCACGGTAGCCTGGCCGGGGCCGTTGTTGCTGTTCTCGATAATGCCCGTGATCTCGCCGCGCGGTGTGGCCATTTTGCTCACCAGCTTGCCGGCACGTCGCACACCATCGAAGGTCATGAATTCAGGTGTGGGGATGTTCTGGGTGCCGTGCACGTACAGGAAATGCGCAGAATCCACTGCGTTCTCACCGATCTCCTGCATATGCGTAGCGATATCCCAGGTGTGTATCTTGAAGCTGCCCCAGTCCTCGTTGCCAGCCGACGCTTCTTCAACCCGTTCCGGTTCGAAGGAGGGGGCTTCACCCTCCGGGTGATACCAGACATAGATTACCTGGTTTATTTCGCGCACAGGCCAGGGGCGGATAACCTGCTCCCCGCGGGCAATTTTTGGCGGCAGGTTGTTGGCATAGGGAACATCGGTACACTGTCCCTCGCCGTTGTAGGCCCAGCCGTGGAAAGGACAGATGATGGAGTCACCACGCACCTCTGACCCTCCCCCAGCCTGGCCGCGAATGCCATAGCCCAGGTGGGCGCCCATGTGCGGGCAGTATGCGTCCAGCACTTTCGCCTCGCCGGTTTCCGTGCGGAACAGTACGAGATCGGTGTCGAAATAGCGCAGCGGCATGGAGGTGGCGATGGCCAACTCGTGTGAGTAGGCGACCTGGAACCAGCCCAGGGGCATCGGCATAGGGATACGTTGGCTCATGGATAGTCTCCTCGGGAGCGTCTGTTGGCAGGGTGCAGCCACTCTACGGCAGGCAGGATCGGATTGGTATGACTTGCAAATTCCCGACGAAACGTTACCGGGGTAAATAATTATACCCGGCTCGCTATTCGCGATTCAGGCGGTCTGCGCCGCGTGTTCACCGGGCGCCTCTGGTTGACCGGCAGGCCTCGCGCTGCCTAAGCTGGCGCTCGCTCATCTGACACTTGGGGAAGCACTATGAGACTGCAGGGCAAAGTTGCCATCATCACCGGATCGGGGCAGGGGATCGGAGCCGCCACCGCGCTGCGTTTTGCCGAAGAGGGCGCCGCAGTGGTGCTGGCAGCGCGCAACGAGGCCAAGCTCGCTGCGGTGGCCTCGACCATCGAGTCTGCCGGGGGGCGCGCCCTGGTGTGCCCCACGGACGTCGCTGACGAGGCCGCGGTGAAGGCGCTTGTGGCGAAAACGGTAGAGACCTGGGGCCGTCTGGATATCGTGGTCAATAATGCGGTGTTGATGGTTCCCGGCATGCTTGCCAGTCACGACACCAAAGCCTGGCGGCAGAATTTCATCGTTTCGCTCGACGGCGCCATGTTCCTGATGCGTGAGGCCTACCCTCAGCTCAAGGCGAATCGCGGTGCGGTGGTCAATGTCTCTTCCGTATGTGGCTTGCGCGGATCACCGGCAACCGCAGGCTACAGCGCCGCGAAAGCGGCCATGCTCGGCCTGTCACGCAACGCCGCCATGGAGTGGGGCAAGAAAGGTATTCGCGTGAATACTGTCGTACCGGGCGCCTTCATGACACCACCGACGGAAGCGGTGCTGCCCGATGACGCTTCGCGCGAGGCCACCGCACGGTCGATTCCCATCGGGCGTATCGGTGACCCGCGCGAGTGCGCCAATGCCATTCTGTTTCTCGCCAGCGACGAAGCGTCCTATATCACCGGTACGGAACTGGTGGTTGACGGAGGGCGGGTTGCCGAGTTGAACGCCGGCACGGCGAGCTGGGAGTAAGCGAATGAGCGATGACAACCTGCTGCAGCGTATCGACCGGCTGGAGTCACTTGACGCCATTCGGCAACTGGTGGCGCAGTACGCGCTGTCACTGGATATGCGTGACCTAGACGCGCACGTGAATCTGTTCGCACCGGACATCCGGGTGAGCCGTGACAAAGTGGGGCGCGCGCACCTGAAGCGTTGGCTGGACGATACCCTGCGCCTGCAGTTCACCGGCACCTCGCACCAGACCGGCAATCACATCATCGAGTTTGAGGACCCTGATCACGCGCGCGGCGTGGTCTATTCCAAAAACGAGCATGAAACCGGGCCGGAATGGGTGATCATGCAGATGCTCTACTGGGATAACTACGAGCGTATTGACGGGCGCTGGCTGTTCCGGCGCCGTTTGCCCTGCTACTGGTACGCGACCGACCTGAACAAGCCACCCATTGGGGATATGAAAATGCGCTGGCCGGGTCGCGAGCCCTATCACGGGGCGTACCACGACCTGTGGCCTTCCTGGGCGGAATTCTGGGCCAATCCACCCACCACCGACGAACCTGAAGTGGCGCTGCCTGCGCCGCTGGACGAGTTTCTGACCACAATGCGTCGCGGGGCTTCAGAGCCGCGCATTCGCGTACGCTAGGAGTGACTGTGAACCTGCTGACCCCACTTGACCTGGGCGCGCTGCACCTGCGCAATCGAATTGTCATGGCCCCCATGACACGCAGCCGTTCTGATGCGGCGGCCATGCCCAATGCACTTATGGCTGAATACTATCGCCAGCGCGCGAGCGCCGGCCTGATTGTCACCGAGGGTATTGCACCCAGCGCCAACGGGCTGGGCTATTGCCGTACACCCGGTATTTTCACCGATGCACAGGTGACGGGATGGCGCGAAGTGACCGATGCGGTGCATGCGGAGGGAGGCTGCATCGTTGCGCAGATCATGCATGTCGGTCGCGTGGCCAGCCACTACAACAAACCGGAGGGCAGCGAAACCGTAGCACCATCGGCGGTCGCGGCGAAAGCCCAGATGTACACCGATGCGGCCGGCATGCAGGCTATGGATGAACCTCGCGCGCTGGCGCTTGAGGAAATTCCCGCCGTCATCGAAGAGTACCGCGAGGCGACCCGCAAGGCGTTGCTCGCGGGCTTCGACGGCGTTGAGCTGCACTGCACGAGTGGTTATCTGCCGGCTCAGTTCCTGTCCACCGGCAGCAACCAGCGCACGGATGCCTACGGCGGCAGTGTCGAGAATCGGGCGCGCTTCGCCCTCGAGGCGCTGCAGGCCATGGCGCAGGTGGCGGGTGCTGATCGGGTGGGCATGCGCATCTGCCCCGGCAATCCCTTTAATGATCTGTCTGACGCTGACCCGCAGGAGACCTTCGACTACCTGCTGGCTCAGGCATCGACACTGGGCCTGGCCTATCTGCATGTGATCCGCATGCCCACGGGTCCGGTCGACAACCTGGCACTGGCGGCAAAGCACTTTGCCGGTTGCCTGATCGGCAACGAGAGTTATTCCTTGCAGGAGGCAGACGAGGCGGTGGCTGCCGGCGAGCTCGCCGCGGTGTCTTTCGGTCGGCCCTATATCGGCAACCCCGATCTGGTGACGCGCTGGGAGCAGGGGCTGCCGCTAGCCAAGTTCGATATCGACACACTGTACACACCTGGCCCAGAGGGATATACCACGTACCCTGCGGCAGACCACAGGTAACACAGCGTTGACGGCGCAGCGGCGCCGTCAACGACCACAGTGCAGATGTGCGGTTATTTTACCGAGCCACCACCGTCCACAGACAGCAGCTGCCCGGTGATGAAGGAAGCGCGATCGCTGCACAGGAAGGCCACCGCCTCGGCGATTTCCTCGGGCTCACCCAGGCGGTTAAGCACCGCGCTCTTCTTCAATATCTCCGCCGTTTTCGGCTGTTCCTCGAAGTACTTTTCCACACCGGGTGTGCGAATAACGCCCGGTGACACCGCATTGATACGGATGCCCTGGCCGCCGTATTCGGCTGCGGAGCTCTTGGTGAGTATGTTCACGCCGCTCTTGGCTGCCGCATAGGCGGTATTGAAAGCCTGTCCCTTCAGGGATGCATTGGAGGAAATGTTGACGATGGCGCCGCCACCGTTGGCGAGCATGGCGGGGATCTCGTATTTCATGCACAGCCAGGTATTGGTCAGGCACATCTCGAGTGTCTGGTCGAATACCTCGCGGGTGAATTCGTGAATCGGACCGGATCCCCTGCTTAACGCGGCGCTGTTGCAGGCGATGTCCAGTCTGCCCCAACTGTCTACCGCGGTTGCTACCAGGGATTTTACTGACGCTTCGTCACTGACATCGCCCTGTACGAAGCGAGCTTCGCCGCCCGCATCGACAATGAGCTGTACGGTCTGGTTGCCGGATTCTGCGTTGAAGTCCGCGACCAGGACCTTGGCTCCTTCGCGGGCAAAGCACTGGGCAATGGCCCGCCCGATACCCTGGCCCGCCCCCGTCACAATACCAATCTTCCCTTCCAGTATGCCCATGGCCGGATTCTCCTCTGTTGGGTTCACTACAGAGACCCCATGATACCCCGGTGCGTGCCCGCCTCTGACCACCTGCGGCAAACATCCTGTGGAAGGTACAAAATGGCAGTACGGCCCGGGCAAAGGCTGTCTCACTGGCTTGCACGGCCCGCGGCACTCTGTCACTCGCTGCCCTTCGCCGGTATGCTGGCTTCATCATAAACAGTGGAGATTAGCGATGAGCTTGCAAGGAAAAGTCGCCCTCGTCACGGGGGCAGGGCAGGGCGTGGGGCAGGGTATCGCCCTGGCACTCGCCGCGCAGGGCGCGCGCGTTGCCGTTACCGGTCGGACACTGTCCAAGCTGGAGACCACGGCAGAGACCGTTCGTGCGCGTGGCGGCGAGGCACTGCCCCTGGTCTGCGAGGTCAAGTCCCCGGACTCGATGAAGGCCTGTGTGGACACGGTGGTCGAGACCTGGGGTGGCGTGAATATCCTGGTGAATAACGCGCAGGAGGTGCCGCTGGGGCGCTTGCACGATCTCACCGACGAGGCCCTGATGGCGGGCTGGGAGTCCGGTCCGATGGCCACCTTCCGCTTGATGAAGCTGTGTTACCCCTACCTGAAGGGCGACGGTGTTATCGTCAATCTGGGTAGCTCTGCCGCCAAGCGCTGGGATATGGCGGGTTACGGCGCGTATGCGGCTGCCAAGGAAGGCATTCGCGCGCTGACGCGCGCTGCGGCTTGTGAATGGGGGCCAGACAACATACGCTGCAATGCCATCCTCCCGCATGCGATGTCGCCGGGAATGCAATGGTGGATAGAGAATAACCCGGAGGAGGCCCATGCGTTCCTGTCACAGATTCCCCAGCGACGTGTCGGAGACTGCGAACAGGACATCGGCCGTTTTGTTGCCTTGCTGTGCAGCGATGGTGCGAACTACGTCAATGGCCAGAGTATTGCACTGGATGGCGGCCAGGCCTTCCTCGGCTGAGCAGGCTTCCGGGTGAGCCTGGACCAGCAGGTTGAAGCGGTTGTACGCCCGGTAGCGGATACCCTGTCGCGCCTGGTGTTCTATCCACTGGAACTCTTCGGGCAGGATTTTCCCCTCATCGTGCTGTGGCTGGCGACGGCCGCTGTGTTCTTCACACTGTACCTCGGCTTCGTGAATGTGCGCGGCTTTTCCCTGGGGCTGCGACATGTTCGTGGCCGCTTTCACAACCCGCGAGCGCGTGGCGAGATATCCCATTTCCAGGCCGTGGCAACCGCCGTGTCGGGGACCGTGGGCATCGGCAATATCGGCGGGGTTGCGGTAGCGATCACCATCGGTGGTCCCGGCGCGGCCCTGTGGTTGATGGTCGCGGGGTTTTTATCCATGTCGACCAAGCTGGTGGAGTGCACGTTGGGGGTGAAATACCGGCGCAACAACCCCGATGGTTCGGTGTCTGGTGGCCCGATGTTCTATCTCGAGCGCTATTTCTCTGACCGTGGCGCACCGGGTTGGGGGCGTGTGATGGGCGGGTTCTATGCCATCGCGCTGGTGATCGGCTGTTTCGGCATCGGCAACATGTTCCAGTCCAACCAGGCCTACGTCCAGTTTCTGGTAATCAGCGGCGGCGAGGACAGTTTTTTTGCCGCCCGCGGCTGGTTGTTCGGCCTCCTGATTGCCACGGCTGTGGCACTGGTCATTATCGGCGGTATACGCAGCATTGCGCTGGTCGCGTCGAGAATCGTGCCGCTCATGGCTGTACTCTACGTGGTGTCGGCGCTGGTGATTATCGGCTTCAGCGCGGCACAGATTCCCGCTGCCGTGCAGCTGATCGTCAGCAGCGCGTTTTCCATGAACAGTGTGACCGGCGGTATGGTCGGCGCCATCGTTGTCGGCTTTCAGCGCGCCCTGTTCTCGAATGAGGCGGGTATCGGTTCGGCCTCCATCGCCCACTCCGCCGTGCAAACCAACGAGCCCGCCTCCGAGGGGCTGGTGGGGTTGCTGGAGCCCTTCCTCGACACGGTGGTGATCTGTACGCTCAGTTCCCTGGTGATCGTTACGGTGGCCTACCCCAACGGGCTCGTCGAGCAGGGCTTTGAGGGCATTGCCCTGACATCGGCCGCCTTCGCCCACCACATCAGCTGGGCGCCGTACCCACTCGCCTTTGCGGCACTGTTGTTCGCCTTCTCCACCACCATCGCCTGGGCTTACTACGGCCTCAAGGCCTGGACCTACCTGGTGGGTGAATCGCAACTGATGCAGACCGCTTTCAAGACCGTATTCTGCGGTTTTGTGGTGCTTGGGTGCATGATCGAGCTGTCCGCGGTACTCGATTTTGCCGATGCCATGATCTTCCTGATCGCGGTGCCGAACATCATCGGCCTCTACCTGTATGCGCCGGAAGTCAAACGCGATGTGGCGGACTACATGCGGCGCGTGCGCTCGGGAGCGGTGCGCACCACCGAGCAGTACCCGCCGCTTCAGTAGGGCAGGTCGCCGTCCACGGTGATGCGTTCCATGCGCCGGTGTGCCGGGAAGTAATCGTTGACGGGTTTGTGTTGCGTGCTGCGGTTGTCCCAGATGGCGATGCTGTGCGGGCGCCAGTGAAAGCGGCAGGTGAATTCGTCCGTGACGACATGGCGGAACAGGAAATCCAGCAGTGCACGGCTCTCGTTCGGTTTCAGCCCCTCAATGTGTGTGGTGAACAGGCTGTTGACAAAAATCACCTTCTTGCCGGTTTCCGGATGCGTGCGGATGACCGGGTGACGAACGGGCGGGTTGGCCGCCACCGCCTCTGCGAGGCGTTCGCGGCCTCCGGGTTCGGCGAGGCTTTCCTTGAATCCCCAGCTGAAGTCGTGCACAGCGACCAGCCCCTCGAGCAGGCGCTGCATCGGCGCGGACAGGGCATTGTAGGCAGCGGTCATACTCGCCCACAGCGTATCACCGCCCCGCGGCGGAATAATCACCGATTTCAGGACTGTCGCCATCGGAGGATGTTGCCGGAACGTCATGTCTGAGTGCCAGGCCTCGATTTTGGTCGGCTTTTCGGCCGTGCTCTCCAGGATGGTAATTTCCGGAAAGCCCTCGATGGTGGCGTAGGCTGGATGTGTTTGCAGGGGGCCGAAGCAGGAGGCCAGTGCGTGTTGTCTGGCAGGGCTGATATCCTGGTCGCGAAAGAAGATCACCTCGTGGTCGTTGAGCAGCGTGCGCAATGCCCCCACCTGCTCCGGCTGAAGGTCCTGCGCCAGGTCAATTCCGGTGATTTCGGCGCCGAGGGCACCCGCCATTGGTGTGACGTCGAACATGCTGAGCGGCCTCCGGCCCTGATGATCCGGCAGCGATTCTAGCACTGCCGTGGGGTTTAAGCAGCGTCTGCCGCGCAGGCGGGCAGGGTGATTTCCACCGCCAGCCCGGGGTGGGTATTTCGCGCGCTGATCCCTGCGCCGTGTCGCAGCAGTGCCTGCTTCGCGATGGACAGCCCCAGGCCATGGCCACCTGTCTGCCTGTCGCGCGCGGTGTCGACCCTGTAGAAGGGCTCGAAGATACGGGTCAGGTCGGATTCCGGCACGCCCGGGCCCTGGTCAGCAACCGTGATCGTGTGAGCGGCGCCGTTCTGCTGCAGGCTGACGGTGATCGTACTCTGTGGTGGGCTGTAGTGGCAGGCGTTGCGCAGGACATTGTCAAAGGCTTTGCGCAGCTGGCTGCCGTTGCCTTTGACCAGTGCTTCCGCCACATCACTGTGGAAGACAACACGGTGTTGCTCGCCCGCCTCGAAACGGGCATCGTTACACAGCTCTTCCAGCAGCACCACGAGATCGATGTGCTGCTCCAGGTCGGAAGGTGCCGCCTGGCTGTCCAGTAACTCGCCGACCAGGCTTTCCAGGCGCTGCGCCTCGCGCGCGATCCGCGCCAGCTGGGCGGCTGCGCCCTCGGGTTGTTGCTCCGCCAGCGCCAGCGCAACCTGCATACGCGCAAGCGGAGAGCGCAACTCGTGCGACACGTTGGCGAGCAGGGTTTTCTGCGCGTTGATGCGCTCCTGCAGCAGCTCGGCCATGTGATTGAAGTCGCGGGCCAGATCGTCGGTTTCGTCGCGGCCGGACGTGCGCACGTCGATACGCGTTCCCAGGTCACCCTCCGCCAGTCTGCGCGCTGCCTGCCGCAGCGCCGCCAGCCGCCGGGTAAGCAGGCGGGAGACCGCGTAGCACAACAGTCCGGACACCAGAAGTGCGAGGGCAGCACGCAACCAGGCATTGCTTCCCAGGAGCGTCACCAGCGGTATCCGCGGCGCGGGAAGGACCAGCACCGATCGCAGCGGCCCGGTATCGGCGCGGTAGAGAAGGTGGCCCAGATACTGTTGCCGACCGCTGCGCTGGAATACCCGGCGACGATTCCGATCCAGTTCTGACGCGATGCTCGCGACCGATGCGGGCAAGGTTCTTTGCAGCAGGTCTTCGCCCTCGGGATCGATCAGGTAGACCTCAACCTTGTGTCTGCTTTGGGCCGCCTGGATGATCTGCGGCAGCTGCTCCCTGGGTGCGTTCTGCAGCTCATACAGCAGGCGCACAAAGACCCGCGGTGGCCCCTCCGGGCCCGGCATCGGGCGCTTGCCCTCGATCAGCGAGCCATTATCGGGCACCAGTGCGTCAAGGTAGTTACCGGCAACAATGGCGCTGCCCAATACAACGACGGTCACCAGCCAGAAGCCCAGGAAAATGCGCAGGAACAGCGGCATGGCTAGTCTCATGGCCTGCGCTCCCCGTGCACCAGCAGCTGGTAACCGGCCCCGCGTACGCTGGTAATGAGCTTTTCTGCGCCGAGCGCCTGCATCTTCTTGCGAATCTTGCTCACGTGCACGTCCACGCTGCGGTCGTAAGCGGACAGCGGCCGGCCCAGGGCCTGCTGGCTCAATTGGTCTTTGCTGACCACGTTGCCTGCATGGGCCATCAACAGGCGCAGGATGTTGAATTCCGCACTGGTGAGTTGCAGGTCCCGAGCATCCCAGGTGGCCTTGCGCTGTGCGGCATTGATCGCGAGCAGGCCGGACGTAATGTCGTCGTGTCCCGAAGCGCGCGGCACGCCGGTGCGGCGCAGAATGGCTCTCAGTCGCGCGGCCAGTTCCCGGGGGTTGCAGGGCTTGGCCAGATAATCGTCAGCGCCGAGTTCCAGTCCGACGATGCGATCCGTGTCTTCGCCGCGAGCAGTGAGCATGAGCACGGGGGTGTCGACGGGAATCGCGCGCAGGCGCCGCAATACCTCAAGGCCCTGCACGCCCGGCAGCATGACGTCCAGGATAATGGCGTCATAGTGCCGTTCGCAGGCCTTTTGCAGCGCCTTGTCGCCGTCGTGGCAACTGTCGATGTCAAAGCCGTCGGAGCCGAGATACTCGCTCAGCAGCTGGCACAGCTCCCTGTCGTCATCGATCAGCAGCAGGTGTGGATGCATCGCTCGGGTCATGCTCGCCTTGGTTGAGGTCTACAGTGTGCCCGGCGCTGTAGAGGAAAGCCACGTTCGCAGCGGAGCGTCAGGTATTCTTTACCATTCTTTACGCAACCGCCGCACTGCTTAACGCGATCCGGTTCTACTATGGTCCTGCGTTTCATCCACAGGAGAAAGGTTATGAACTCACGCACACAGGTAATACTTCGTCGCACGGCGGGCGCTCTGGCGCTTCTCACCACCATGGCCCTGACGCCCGCTTTTGCCGCGCCGCAGGGCGGCAACCCCGAGCGTATGCTTGAACGCATGGCACAACACGTTGACCTCAGCGACACACAGCGGGTCGAAATTGGCGAGTTGCTGCAGGCCGCTGCGGCGGAAGGGGCAGCGGACCGTGCCCGCATGCAGGAAATCCGGCGCGAGCTGCAGTCGCAGGGGGCAAGTTTCGACGCCGCTGCCAGCGAATCGCTGACCGAGGAGCTCGGCGCTATTACTGCGCGCAACGCCTACCGGCGGACTGAAACACGTGCGGCGGTACGCGCACTGCTCAGTGAGGAGCAGCGCGCGAAGCTGGACGCCATGGAAAGCCAGCGCGGCAAGGGGCGAGAACCCGGCAAGATGAAGGGCCCGCGCCAGGATTGAGGTTTACAGCACCTCGACCCGCAGCTCGAGCTCGGCCAGCGCCGAGCCGAGCTTTTCCTGTTGTTTCCGGTTGCTCACCACCGCGGTACTCGCGCGTTCGGGGGTCAGGTAGCAGCCGGCCACGCGCCGGAGGTCGTCCAGGGTGATCTCCAGAATGGCGCGCCGGAATGCTTCCCGTTGAGCATGACTGCGCCCGAAGAGGCGGTTGTAGAAGTGCTGGCGAGCCTCTCCGGCGGGCGACGCCGGCTTGTCGAGGCTGCCTATCACGCCGAGGATGGCCTCCTCCAGCCCACGCGGATCGTGTTGGCTCTCCAACATCCAGCGCACCGACTCGTCGAAATCATCGAGCGTCTCCACAAGCCTCGGGTCGCGGTAGGAGTAGAAGCGGAACGCTGCAATCCCCGAGTCCTGCCCCGCGCCACCGCCGTAGGCGCCGCCCTGCTCGCGGATCGCCCGATGCAGAAAGCCGTTGCGCAGGAAGCCACCAAGCACGGTGAGCGCCGGTGCATCGGGGTGCCCGATGGGCACCGTCGGATAGGCGCGTGCGCAGAAATTCACCTGCGTGTTGGCGACCCAGAACTCCCGTCTTGCTTCGAGTACCGGTGCGGCGCTGAGCGTCGCCCGGTCCTGGCTGCCCCCCACGGCGTCGCCCCACAGGGCCAAAGCTTCATGACACACCGCCTCGGCGGCATGTTCATCGGCGATCGCCAGCAACTCCCGTGGCATGGCGATGACCTGCGTGTGCACGCGGGTCAATGCGTCGCGCAGCGCGTCCCGCGCGTCGGCCTGCTGTAAACTGTCGTCGAGTGCCTTCAGGCGCCGTATCCCCTCCAGGCCGCCCAGCCGGTTATTGATACTCGCCAGGCCGCTCATGCCGGCGCAGGCGGCGGCCATCGCAAGTCCGTGCCCGTTCCCTGTGACGGACTGTTCGCGTCGCGCTCGAGACTGGCTGACCAGCTCGCGGATACGTGCATCCTCATCGAAGCGCACCTGCTCCAGTGTGTCGCGCATCAGACTGGCCTGGGCGCGGCTGTTGCGTGCCAGGGCCCGTGAAGACAGCGAAAAGTAGCCGTGCAGGCGCTGGACGTCGTGCAGTTCGCTGCGAAGGGAGGTGCTGGCACTGATGCTGCCCACGGTCGCGGCCTGGCGCTGCTGAACCTGCAGGTAGTCCTCATCACCGAGCCCGATCTCGGTCAGCGCACGGGTATACAGCGGCAGCAGCGCGAGATCGTCCTCCGACAAAGCGGGCAGGGGCGCCACCACATGCTGGTATACCAGTCCATTCGTGCCCTGGGTGTAACGTGTCAGTCGCAGGGGGCCCCGCGCGTATTCGGTATAGTTGAGCTCTGGTATGCGCTCGGGAACATCGGCCAGGGTCACGCAGGGGAGCACACCGGGATCGTCCTTGCGCTGCTGGCGCTGTTCCAGCTTTTGAGCCAGCTCGATCACCGCCTGCTTTGCGGAGGCATCCATACCGGCCTTGAGCTCTGCAAGGCGCCGGGTTTCGGCTTCCAGGCGCCGCTGCGACAGCTGCGTATCCGGTGTCATGACCAGGGTGACGCGGTGCGGGTTGTCGAGCAGGAGTCGCTGTGCCAGCTGACGGATATAGGCGGGATCGCTGACCTTGCGGCGCAGCGCGTCCAGAACCGGGTCCAGATCCAGCACGGCGACCGGGTCCGCGTAGTGTGTGGCGGGGCCGAGCGCCTGCAGGATCAGCTGCAACCCGTAGGGGTAGCCGCCGCCGGTAATTTCGCGTTGGTGCAATTCCAGCTGGTGCAGCACTGCCTCCAGCTGTGCCTGCGGCACACCGTCACGGGCCACGCGCGCAATCACCTCGAGCACCAGCGCTTCCAGTGCGTCCCGAGATGATGCCTCGCTCCCTTCGATGCCGCAGCTGAAGACCATTTCCCGCTGGGAGTCCTCGAGGCCACAGAGGGGCGAGGGCGCCTGCCCCAGCTCTGTTGTTTCCAGTGCATGCATCAGCGGCGATGCGCTGTTGTCCAGCAGTACACTGGACAACAGCTGTGCTTCCAGTTGCTGCTCCAGGTCGGTGCTTTCGCCGAGCAGCCAGCCAATCACGATGTGTGTCTTGGCCGCGGTGTCGCCAGAGTCGTCCAGTGCGTAGGATCTCTCCACCCGTAGCGGTGCGCTGAGCCGTTGCTCTCGCGGCACGGCTATCCGCTCTTCAAGACGCTGGAAACGTTGCAGCGCACGGGCTTCGAATACCGCCTGGTGTTCGTGTGCGGGGATGTCGCCGAAGGTCATGAAGATGGCGTTGCTGGGGTGGTAGTGGCTGCGATAGAAAGATTTCAGCTGTTCATAACTGAGGTCGGGAATGTGTTCCGGATCGCCGCCGCTGTTGTAGTGGTAGGTGACGGTCGGGAACAGGTGTTCGCACAGGGTTTGCCAGAGCGTACTCGACACCGAGCTCATGGCCCCCTTCATCTCGTTGAACACGACCCCCTTGAAGACCAGGTCGCTATCCGGATTTCCCGGCTCCGCAAAATCAACCCGGTGACCCTCCTGGGCGAAGTCCAGTGGATCAAGACGTGAAAAGAACACGGCATCCAGATAGACATCCAGCAGGTTGGCGAAGTCCTTGCGGTTCTGGCTCGCAAACGGGTAGGCGGTCCAGTCACTGCTGGTAAAGGCATTCATGAACGTGTTCAGCGATCGACGCAGCATCATGAAGAAGGGGTCGCGCACCGGGTAGCGCTCGCTGCCGCAGAGGGCGGTATGCTCCAGTATGTGCGCCACACCGGTCGAGTCGGTGGGTACGGTGCGCAGAGCCACCAGAAACACGTTTTCGCTGTTGTTCGCAGCCAGATGGTAATGCATGGCGCCGGTAGCGCTGTGCTCATACTGCTCCACGCGCAGCTGTAGCGATTCAATCTCGTGGCTGCGCAGTAGCCGGAAGGCGGCGTGGCTGACGGCAGCGCCGGGGGTAATCTGGTTCATACGGATCCTGTCTCAGAAAGTGCGACGGCGTATTCTAACGTGAATCGGCTGCGGCTGCCGTCAGCGGTCTGAGTTCGATGCGGTACATCCAGGGCCAGTTCTTGCCGGTCACCCAGATACCTCCGTCCTCGGGGTTGTAGGCGATGCCATTCAGCACGTCGGTCCCCGGCTGGCGCTCCGGCAGCGGTAACAGGCCGCGGAGGTCGACAGTCGCCGTGACCTCACCGCTTGCCGGGTCGATGACAATGATGCGGTCTTCCTGCCAGACGTTGGCCCAGATCCTCCCGTCAATCCACTCGAGTTCGTTGAGCCGCGCCACCGGCATGCCGCTCTCCATGACCGTGATACTGTGTTGGCGCTGCGCGGTATCGGGGTCGAGAAAGTACAGGCGGTGGCTGCCATCGCTGTAGATCAGCTCCGAGCCATCGTGGGTCAGGCCCCAGCCCTGGCCCGGAATGGAGAGCGCCGCAAGCGGGCTGAGATCGTCGCGGTTGTAGACGAGTAGCTTGCGAGCCTGCCAGGTCAGCTGGTAGACGCGGTCTCCGAGCACGGTAACCCCTTCGCCAAACAGCCGCGGATGCAGGCGCCGCTCGGCCAGGAGCTCACCGTCGTCGAGACGGTATTGCAGCAAACGGGACTGCCCATAGCCGCCGGTTCCGACATAGAGCATGCCGTCGATTATCTGCAGACCCTGCACGAAATGGCTGCGCGACTGCGGTTTCTTCTCCAGCACCCGGAAGCTGAAGTGCTCTGCGGCGGAGGCCGTAGTCGCGAGCAGCGCCAGCAGGCAGACGCACAATCGGTAGCAGATATTCAAATTCGGTTTCTCCCCAGATCCCTCAGCAGGAAGCGCGCCGGCGCCAGTGCGCGCAGCGTTTCCGGCTCCACCGGCAGTGACTCACCGCACAACTGGCTGGCCAGCAGTTCTGCGGCCAGCGGCGTCGAGGTGAGTCCGCGAGAGCCGTGGCCGGTGTTCAGGTATAGCCCCTCGTGGTAGACCCCCTGTGCGGCAACAGGCTGCCTCGCGTTGTCTCGCAGGGCTGCGAAGCGTTGGATGAACGTCTCTCGCTCCGGCACCGGGCCCACCAGTGGCAGGTAGTCCGGACTGGCACAACGCCACTCCGTGCGACCCGCCAGTGGCGTATCCTCCAGCGCATCGAGAGCCTTTGCAAGTGTGGGAAGGGCAGCCGTGAGCTGTGCCAGGTTGTAAGCCTGGTCCTCGGGGCGCAGCGCCGGGTCACAGTCGCCGGGCCCGAAGGTGGCGCCAATGCAGTGTTCCCCGGCGCGCGCGGGTGCAATGTACCCGCGATGGCAGAGTGCAGCGCGCAGCGGAGCCAGGGCATTCAGACCGGGTAGTTGCGTGGTCTGGCCCCGTATGGCGCGCAGTGGCAGCCACGCCAGGCCGGTGAAGGTGTTGCAGGCCGTGCCGGCCGCGATCACCGCCGCAGGTGCCTCCGCGATCACCTGTCCGTCGCCATTTACCGCCTGCCAATGCTGACCGCTGCGCATCAGTCGCAGAGGGCCGCAGCCGGCCTGCAGTGTTACGTTGTCCTGCCGCAGTAGCGCAGCGCAGACGGCGGGAGGCGACAGCCAGCCCGATTGCGGGTACCAGTACCCTGCGCTGTGCTGCTCGAGGCCGATGAGCCGAGAGGCCTGCGCTGCGTCCACCACCTGTGCGAGCTCGGGGACCGTCGTGAGCAGCAGGCGCATGCGATCCAGTTCACGCCTGTCCTGGACCTGGTGAAAACTGCCGCAGAGGGCGCCGTCGAGACCCTCTCGCAGTCGTCCTGCGGCGAAATCGTCGCGGTATTGGCGCACCGCGAAGTCGAAGCTGGCGAGCGCGAAGTCGGTGAGCGCAGAGTGACGGTGCGAAAGCCGTGTGTACAACACACCCTGGGCGTTGCCAGAAGCCCGCTGTGCGGGTTCACCGCTCTCCAGAACAGTGACAGTCACGCCGCGCCGTGCCAGTGCAGCGGCGGTATGACAGCCGGCCAGTCCGGCACCGAGTACCAGCACGGATGCCGGAGGTGCGCTGCTGTGCCAGGGCTGATCCCAGCGTGGCGGCAAGCGGGCGGGAGCAGTGAGGGTGCCGCGGCCTCCGTCAGCAATCCAGTGGTCAACGAGGGACACCGCGGCCTGCCGCAGATCTGCCAGGACATCCTCTGCCGGGCCCCACCAGAGGTCGAGGATAACCTTGCCGGCATCGAATACGGCCCGGTGAACACCCGGTAACGGCTGCGGATACTGGGCGCAGAGAGCGGCCACAAGCGGTGCCAGTTCCGTATCGTGAGCGGCCATGGCTGACAGCTCCGCGCGCTGCGGTGGATTGGCCTCGATGGCGATGTAGTGCAGTCGCCGGGCGCCCTCATCCGGATTGCGGCGCTGCCGCCACAGGTCCCAGGTGAGCAGAAAGTTGCGACCGCAGCCAAACCCGATCTCGGCGATGGTGAATACGGTCCTGTTGTGTCGTGTCCAGTGTTCGGACAGACGGTTGTCTGCAAGGAAGGTACGCCGGTATTCTGCCAGGCCCTGTGCGTCACAGCGCTCGCGCCGGCCGGGGGGCGCAGACAGCGCGGCCCAATGCTGATTGTCACGTCGCATGGACAGGCCGGGAGCAGTGCAGTCTGGGCACGGCGGGAAAGCTACCCGGAGACCGTGTAGCCGCCGTCTATGGGCAGTGTCTGGCCGGTGATCCAGCTCGCCTGGGCGCTGGTCAGGAACAGTACGGCGCCAGCGACGTCGTCGGGCTGGCCAAGGCGACCCAATGGCGTGCGGGCGAGTGTGGGTGCGGACCACTCCGGGTTAGCCACCGTAGCCGCGGTCATGCGGCTGGCACACAGGCCAACAGCGACCGCATTGCTGCGTATACCCAGTCGGCCCCATTCCACGGCCATGCTGCGGATGAGCCCGAGCAGGCCGGTTTTGCCGGCCCCGTAACCCGGTACGATGCCGATGCCGAAGTAGGAACTCATGGAACCGATCCCCACGATGGAGGCCCCTCCGTGCAGCGTGCTGCGCGCCAGGGCATCACGGCAGCGCCGGGCCAGCCGGAAGCCTGAGGTGAGGTGGATGGTAACCGCCCTGTCGAAGGTGTCCGGGTCCCATTCATCGAGCCCGAGGCTGGGTAGTGCGATGCCGGCGTTGTTGACCAGGATGTCCAGCTCGCCCTGTGCCGATGCCACGGCATCAACCTGTGCAGGGTCCTCTACATCCAGCGTCAGGTAGCGGTAACCGGAGAGGTCGTGGTCATAGTCCGCAGCGCTGTTGCGGGTGCCGGTAACAGTGACAGTAGCGCCCGCCGCGCGGTAGGCCGCTGCGATGCCCGCACCAATGCCGCTGGTTCCTCCGGTGACCAGCACCCGGGCGCCCTGGTAATCGTACTGCACACGGTTATTGCCCATTCCCGGCCTCTCGTTCGTTGCGTGATCCTGGCGCTGCAAGCGTACCAGACTGGCGACCGTCGGGAACCCATGACGCGGTGGAAATCACCGCCCGGAGAGGGCAGGTGGCTGGCGTTTGCGGCAGCCAGGCAGTAGACTTGCGCGCTGGCGCGAGAGGGTAGGTCATGGCTCAGAATCCAACAAAATCGATCCCGCGGGATCAGTTCCTGACGATTGCAGTCAACCTGCTGTACAAGGCATTTCTGGAGAACCGCCGCACCGAGGCGAAAAACGTATTTCGCGATCTGGCGACGGGGCGGGCCGTGCACCTGACGAACGTGGTGATGGAGGACAAGACACAGGTACGCTTTGATGTTGCGCTGGACCACAGCGAGTATCGCGGCAAGCTGAATTTCGGTGCTTTTCGCTCCAGCCTGGCCATGCTGGTGGCCCAGTTGAGCGATGCGCTGCGCGCGGGCAAGGACATCAAGGTGTTCTCCGAGCAGAACAATCCTGACAATGTCGTGTTCGGGCTCAGTGCGGCCACCGAAGAAGAAGGCGAGGTCAACGTGATGGTGCTCGGGGCTGACTCCAACGCAGCACGCGGCTCCATCGAGCTGCGCCTGCAATACCTTGATCCAGCGCAGTTTGCCCAGGCATCGCCGGCCAACGCCAGCGGCGCCTGAGGCTCACTCAGCCGGAATGGCATCGTGTTCGACGGTCACGCTTTGCCGTTCGACCGGTGCGATGACCTCGGCAGTCCCCGTCACCACCTTGCGGCCCTCTTGGTTCACCACCGTGCAGTCCAGCGTCACGCGGCGCCGACGCGGCTCCAGTGCACTCACTGTCAGCTCGACGGTCAGCGTGTCACCGACATGCACCGGCTGGCGAAAGCTCAGCGACTGCCCCAGATAGATTGTACCGGGCCCCGGCAACTGCATGGCGAGGGCCGCTGAAATGAGCCCGCCGCTGAACATGCCGTGTGCGATGCAGCCGCCAAAGGGGGTGGTGGCGGCATAATCCGGATCCAGGTGCAGGGGATTGTAGTCACCGGATGCGGCGGCAAAGCGGCGCAGATCCTGCAGGGTGACGGTGTGGCTGCGCTGTGCCTGTTGCCCGAGGCTCAGCTCATCGAAAGTGTGGTTGTGTATCTGCGGCATGCCGGCATCCTGCGGGATTGTTGAGCGTGCCATGATACCGTAGTGTAGCCGCCCCGACACAATCGCAGGCAGCGAGCAGGAGAGTGTTATGCCGGATGCGGCCGACCGCATCATTCCGCCGATTTCCTACCCACCGGACCTGCCGGTCGTGGCGGCTCGGGAGCAGATCGCGAGAGCCATCAGCAACCATCCGGTGGTGATCATCGCCGGCGAAACCGGCTCCGGCAAGACGACCCAGATCCCCAAAATCTGTCTGGAGCTGGGCCGGGGGCGCGTCGCCCGGATTGGCCATACGCAGCCGCGCCGGCTCGCGGCGCGCACTGTTGCCCAACGTATCTCTGATGAACTGGCTGTACCGCTGGGCGCCACTGTCGGTTATCAGGTGCGCTTCACCGACCAGGTCTCCGAGGCATCGGCGATCAAGCTGATGACCGATGGCATTCTGCTCGCGGAAATTCGTCACGACCGACTGCTGCGGCAGTACGACACCCTGATTATCGACGAGGCGCATGAGCGCAGCCTGAATATCGACTTCCTGCTCGGCTATCTCAAGCAGCTCTTGCCGCGCCGGCCGGACCTGAAGTTGGTCATTACCTCCGCCACGATCGATGTCGAGACCTTTTCACGACACTTCGACGATGCTCCGGTGATCGAGGTTTCCGGTCGCGGTTATCCGGTGGAAACCGTCTACCTGGACCCGGCAGAGGACCGGGACCTGGGTCTGCAGGAGCAAGTGGCGGCACTGGTGGCCGACATTGAGCGCGGGCAATTCGGAGAGCGCGGCGATGTGCTGGTATTTCTTCCCGGGGAGCGCGAGATCCGCGAACTGGCGCGCGCCCTCAGGGAGTTGGAGCGTATTGAGGTGCTGCCGTTGTACGCGCGCCTCTCGAACGCGGAACAGAGCCGCGTATTCGATCTCTCGCGACGCCGCATGATGCGCGTTGTACTGGCCACTAACGTCGCTGAAACCTCTCTGACGGTGCCCGGTATACGCTACGTTATCGACCCCGGTGACGCGCGCATCAGTCGCTACAGCTTTCGTACCAAGGTGCAGCGATTGCCCATAGAACCGGTATCCCAGGCCAGCGCCAACCAGCGGCAGGGGCGCTGCGGACGCGTTGCCGCTGGCGTATGCATACGCCTCTACAGCGAGGCGGATTTTCTTTCCAGGCCGGAGTTCACCGATCCCGAGATTCTGCGCACTAATCTTGCGGCGGTCATTCTGCAAATGCTGCAGCTGGGTCTCGGCGAGGTTCAGCGCTTCCCCTTTATCAACCCTCCCGACCCACGCATGGTGCGTGACGGCTATAGGTTGCTGCAGGAGTTGGGTGCCGTTAACGGCCGGGGCAAGCTGACGGCGCTGGGACGGCAGCTGGCGAAACTGCCGATTGACCCGCGGCTGGGTCGCATGGTGCTGGCCGCCCAGGCACTGTCCTGCCTGGAGGAGGTGCTGGTGATTGCCGCAGCATTGGCTATCCAGGATCCGCGTGAACGCCCTGCGGACAAGCAGTCCCAGGCCGATCAGATGCACGCGCGTTTTCGCCATGAACGCTCCGACTTCATGGCCTGGCTGGCCCTCTGGCGATACTACGAAGAACAGCGGCAAGCCCTGACCCAGAGTCAGCTGCGCAAGCTCTGCCAGCGGGAGTACCTCTCTTTCCTGCGGATGCGTGAGTGGCGTGATATGCACGCCCAGTTGCGAATCGCCTGCCGGCAGCTGGGGCTGCGGCTGGGTGGCGAAGTGTCAGACGCTGCGGGGGAGACCTTCGAGCCGATCCACCGCGCGCTGCTGGCGGGTTTACTGTCCAACATTGCCCAGCATCAGGAGAACCGCGATTACCTGGGTAGCCGCAATCGGAAATTGCAGATATTTCCGGGTTCAAGCCTGGGGCGGCAACGCCCGAAATGGGTTGTTGCCGCAGAGGTTGTGGAGACCTCGCGGGTGTTTGCCCGCACGGTGGCGGCGATCGATCCCGCCTGGGTGTTGTCGACAAATCCGGAGCTGCTGAAACACCACTACTACGAACCTCGCTGGGAGGCGCGGCAGGGGCGCGCCATGGCCTGGGAGCGGATTACGCTCTACGGCCTTACCGTGGCGGACAGGCGCCCCGTGCACTATGGACCGATCAACCCCGCAGAAGCACGTGAACTGCTGATACGGGAAGGCCTGATCGCAGGTCGTTTTCCCCGACATCCCGGGTTCCTCAAGCACAACCTGCGCGTCGCGCGCGACCTCGAAGACCTCGAGGCCAAGGTGCGGCGGCGCGACCTGCTCGCGGATGAGCAGGTGCTGTTTGCTTTCTATGACGAGCGTCTGCCGTCGGATATCACAACTGCCGAGCGTTTGCGAGCCTGGTTGGCGGCGGAACCCGACGCTGATCGCCTGCTGCGCATCTCCCGGGAACAGTTGCTGGCGCGCGATCCCGGTGCCGCTCTGGGTCAGCAGTTTCCGGACCGGCTGGTCTGGGGCGACCTCGAGCTGCGCCTCAGCTACCGCTTTGAGCCCGGACAGGAAGCGGATGGTGTCTCGGTGACCTTGCCCGTCGGCTTGCTGAATCGTGTGCCGCGGTTTCGGTTCGACTGGCTGGTACCCGGCCTGTTGCGGGACAAATGTATTGCCCTGGTGAAGGCCTTGCCCAAGGACAAGCGCAAGCAGCTGGTGCCTGTGCCGGACAGAGTGGATCAGGCGCTGGCAGAGCTGGAGCCGAATGATGAGTCCCTGGGCGCCGCGCTGGCGAGAGCGCTGGGCCGGATCGCGGGTGTCAAACTGCGCGCCGAGGATTTCAATCCGGACGCGCTGGATCCGTTCTACCGCATGAATGTTCGGGTGGTAGACGCCGATGGACGACTGCTGCAGCAGGGTCGCGATCTCGGCGCACTGGTGGCGATGTTTCGCGACGATGTACGAGAGACGATCGTGGCGGCGCCGGAAAACAGCCCGGCCCAGGAGGGACTCACTGCCTGGCCAGACAGTGCCCTGCCAGAGCAATGGCGTTTCCGGCAGGCGGGCACCGAGATCGTTTCCTGGCCCGCGCTGGTCGACAGGGGGGACAGCGTCGCGGTAGCGCTGTGCGACTACCCGGGCGAGGCGCACGGGCAACACCGTCTCGGCGTGGTGCGACTACTGCGCCTGCAGCATCGTCAGCAGGTCAAGTTTTTGCGCAAGCAACTGCTGCAGGGCAACGAAACGAGCCTGCTGCTGGCTGCGGCGGGCCAGCGTCGCGAAGACCTGGTGGAGGACATGATCGATGCCGCCTGGGTGGACGCAGCAGGGCTCGATGACAGCTTGCCCCGGGACAGTGCGTCGTTCGCCCTGTGCGCCGGGCGCAGTGGCCAGGTTGTGGAGCGCGCCAACCACCTCGAGGCCACACTCATCAACGCGCTGCGTCCGCTGGCAGAGGCGCGGACCACGCTGGCGCGCTACAGCGGGCCTGACTGGGTCGCCGCACTGGCCGATATCGAGGCCCAGCTTGCAGCCCTGTGGCAGGTGGGATTTCAGCGCGACACGCCAGCCGAGTGGCTGGCACAGTACCCGCGCTATATGAAGGCCTTGCAGCAACGCGCCGAGAACCTGAAGGGCCAGCTGGCGCGGGATGACAGTCACCGGGAGCGCTTGCAAAAATTTGCACAGCCGCTGCAGGAGGCCCTGCAGGCCTCTCCACGGCTGCTTGCGCTGTGTCCGGCAGCGGCCACCTACCGCTGGATGCTGGAGGAGTTTCGCGTTTCCCTGTTCGCCCAGCGCCTGGGCACTCGCACCCCCGTCTCCGACAAGCGGCTTCAGCAGCAATGGCAGGCGGTGGTTGAATGGCTGGCGAGGCACCCTGACGATGCGGCGCCGACAGCCCGATAAGCCCGTGTGGCGCAGGGAAAAAAATCGGTGAAACTTACCGGACAATATCGGGTCACACACTGAGACATGCTAATCACGCTGTCTGCGGTAGACTGTTCGGACCTTATGACAACAAAAGGACAACCATCATGAAAGACTCCAGAAAACCCCTCGCGCTGGCACTGGGTGCTGCATTCCTGGCCAGTTCGGTCGTACCGGTGGCTTCGGCGGGGGCAAATCCCTTTGCGGCGCAGGAACTTGGCTCCGGCTACAACCTTGCCAACTTCAACTCCCACGGTGACGGCGATCACGAGGGCAAGTGCGGCGAGGGCAAGTGTGGTGAAAAGGATGCCTCTGAAGGCAAGTGCGGCGAGGGCAAGTGCGGTGAAAAGGATGCCGCCGAAGGCAAGTGCGGTGAAGGCAAGTGCGGCGAGAAAGACGCCAAGAAAGATGCCGAGGGTAAATGCGGCGAAGGTAAGTGTGGCGGCTGATGCCCGCGCACTCTGACAGGCTCGCCGGTGCGGGCCTGGGTTTGCGGCGGGCCCTTCTGGGCCCGTTGCTTTCTGGGGAGATCCCCGAGGTCGATTTTTTTGAAGTGGCCCCGGAGAACTGGATCGGGGTAGGTGGTCGTCTGGGCCGGCAGTTTCGCGAACTGGTAGCGCAGCGGCCGCTGGTCCTGCATGGCCTGTCCCTGGATATCGGCGGTACTGATGAGCTGGATACCGCGCTGGTTCGCGCGGTGCGCGGCCTGATGGATGACACCGGCGCCAGTCTCTACACCGAGCACCTCAGCTACTGCGCCGCGGACGGCCACCTCTACGACCTGCTGCCGCTGCCCTTCACGGCGGAGGCGGTTACGCATGTGGTTGAACGTGTGCAGCGCGTGCAGGACATTATCGGTGCACCGATTGCACTGGAAAATGCTTCGTATTACGCGCAGCCCCATGCCGAGATGACGGAGCTGGAGTTTATTACCGAGGTCGTGCGGCGCTCGGGTTGTGATCTTCTTCTGGACGTGAACAACGTTTATGTCAACAGCATCAACCACGGTTATACGGCGTCGGCTTTCCTGCAGGCCCTGCCGCTGGACAGGGTGCGCTATATACACGTGGCCGGTCACTACGATGAGGCACCTGACCTGAAGGTGGATACCCACGGCACTTCGGTGATTGAGCCGGTCTGGTCACTGCTGGCAGAGGCCTACCGGTTGCTGGGCCCCGTGCCCACGCTTCTGGAACGCGACTTCAACCTGCCACCGCTGGTCGAGTTACTGCGCGAGGTGGGGCAGATTCGCCGCCTGCAGGCGGCCGACAGCGTCGGATTGCAGGGCTGTGCCCATGGCTGACTTGCGTACTCAACAGCTGGAGATGGCGCGTTACCTGCGCGACCCGGCCCTGCATGCCCCGCCCCGTGGGGTTGAGGCGCGCCGCCTGAAAATTTACGAGACCCTGGTCTACAACAATATTGAAGGATTTATCAGTGGCGGTTTTCCGGTGCTGCGCCAACTGTATGAGGACGCCGCATGGCACCGTCTCGTGCGCCAATTCATCGATGGCCACCGCTGCCACACGCCGTATTTTCTCGAAATCAGCCAGGAGTTCCTGCGCTTTCTGTTCGAACGCCACAGCCCGGGCCCGGATGATCCGCCGTTTCTTGCAGAACTTGCCCATTACGAGTGGGTGGAACTGGCGCTCAGCGTCGCGGAGGAGGAGGTACCCGCTGACGCTGGGGGAGACCCGATGACGGCAGCACTGGCGATCTCCCCCCTGGCGTGGCCGCTGGCCTACCGCTATCCGGTGCACCGCATTGGCGTCGATTTTCGGCCTACTGAGCCCGAAGCGCCCGTCTATCTGGTGGTCTACCGGGATCGCCTGGATGCCGTGCGTTTCCTGTCGTTGAATGCTGCGACCGCACGGCTGCTGGAACGGGTTCGCGATGGCGCGGCTGTTTCGGGTGCAAAGGTGCTGCAGGACCTTGCCGCAGAGCTCTCGCTGCCGGGCGACACGGTCAACTCATTTGGCGCGGCGCAGCTGCGAGAGTTTGTCGAGCGCGGCATTCTGGTGACCTGCTGACAGGTATTTTTCCCAGGTTGCTCCGCTACCGCCACAGGCGTAATATGCGGCGCCTGAACCTGACCGCGGCTCGCCCATGAGAATTCTGCGTCCGACATTGCTGTTGCTTTGCCTGCTGAGCGCCGCTCCCGTGATGGCCTCGGAGCCCGTGAATCCGGATCCACTGGAGGCCATCAACCGGCCGATCTTCATCTTCAACGAGCGCATGGACCAGTATCTGCTGAAGCCCGCGGCCCGTGGCTATCACGCGATTACACCGGACCCCCTGGAAGTGGGTGTCGATAACTTCTTCCGCAACCTGCGTGACGTCAACACTACCCTGAACTCTCTCCTCCAGGGGAAGTTCGGGGGCGCCGCCCAAGCCGGTGGCCGTTTCCTGCTCAACTCCACCATCGGCATACTCGGCCTGTTCGATGTGGCGACACGCATGGGTGTCGAGCCCCTGAGGACCGATTTCGGACAGACCCTGGCGGTGTGGGGGGTTCCTGAAGGCCCCTATCTGATGGTGCCGCTTTTTGGCCCACGTACCATGCGCAGCGGCGTGGGCACCGTCTTTGACGCCTACACGTCTGTCGAAGTGGCGATAGACGATGTGCGGTTGCGAAACTCCTTGATTGGCCTGGAACTGGTCAGCTCCCGGGTCGAGCTGTTGAAAGCGGAAGACCTGATTTCCGGTGACCGCTACATTTTTATCCGCGATGCATACCTGCAGCAGCGGCGCGCCCTGATCAACGACGGTGAGGTGGAGGACACCTTCTCCGACTTCGGTGATGAGGAGTGGCCGGACGAACTGTAGCCGGATGAGGCGTGCGAAAGTTTGCACCAAAACTGTGAAATCCTGCCCAAACCCGGTGCAAATTGGTTGCCCCACCCATGCCAAGGGCGTACTGTCCCTCAGCACACGCCCCGCAAGTGCCGCATGATGAAATCCAAAGGTTATGTGTTGCTCATCGACGACGATGCCGCTCGTGCAGGCGAACTGGCGCAGACGGTCATCGGCCAGGGGTACCGTGTTGAGGTGTTCACCGATGTGCTTGAGGCCTATCATTTTCTCACGGCTAACCAGGACCTCGACGTTATTCTCTGCGAGCTGGATCTCGAGGCAGTCTCCTGGCAGGAGGCGCGTCGCTCCCTGCGCGAGTTGGACCTGCAGGTGCCCGCGATCATGTTCAGTGATCGTGCCGAAGTGGACAAAATGATGACCGCCCTGCGTCTGGGGGCCAGCGATTTTTTCGTGCGCCCCATCGAGGATGAGGAGGCGCTGTTCAAGTCCATAGAACGCTGCGTGCGCCAACGCCAGATGCGTCGCGAATTGCGTGAGTCCCGCCAGCGTCTGGAACAGGCCAACACGGAGCTGCGCGGCACTGTGAAAATGCTCGAGCAGGACCAGCAGGCCGGGCGCCAGGTGCAGTTACGCATGCTGCCCGTCAGCCCAATGGTGCTGGAACCGTATGTGTTCAGCCATACGGTGATTCCCTCGCTGTACCTCAGCGGTGACTTCACGGATTACTTCACGGTGGGTCAGCATCACGTTGCGTTTTTCATGGCGGACGTATCCGGCCATGGCAGTTCCTCTGCCTTTACCACGGTGTTGCTGAAGAATCTCTTCGCGCGCAAGCGGTCGGATTTCCTGCATCGTGACGACGACACCCTGCTGAGCCCGGTGGCCATGCTGAAGCGTGCCAACCAAGAGCTGCTCGACCTGGGTGTGGGCAAGTTTGCCACCATGGTCGTCGGCTTGCTCGACACCCAGGCGAACACCCTGCGCTACAGCGTGGCCGGGCATCTGCCACAGCCGGTGCTGGTCTCTCGGGAGGGCGCCCGCTACCTGCGCGGCGAGGGGTCCGCTGTGGGAATCATGGACGATGCAAGCTTCGAGGAGCACATGGTGGATTTGCCAGAGCGCTTCATGCTGGCACTGTTCTCTGACGGCATACTTGAAATCCTCCCCCCCAAGAACCTGATCGAAAAAGAGAAGTATTTCCTCAAGGTGTTCGAGGAGTTGGCGGAGTCGCCGGATGAGATCGTCAACAGGCTGGGCCTGGACCGGGTCGAGACAGCCCCCGACGATATTGCTGCCCTGTTTATCAGCAAGCGGAGTTGAGATGGAAGAGGGCCGAATACTCGCAGCAAGCCAGGACGGTGCCTACGTCGTGCGCCTGACCGGGGACGTGCGGCTTACGCTGTGCACAACCATTGACGACTATCTGCAGCGCATGCTGAACAGCCCGGATTTTGCCAGCGTGTGGGTTGACCTCTGTGATGCCGAGGGCATTGACAGCACCACCCTGGGGCTGTTGGCCAAACTGGCACTGGAGGTTCGCGCACGCTACGGGTTCATGCCGGCGATCTATTCCTCCAATCCGGGGATTACCCGGTTGATCAAGAGCATGGGCTTCCAGCGCCTGTTCGATGTGCATGAGGATGCCTGTGCCAATCCAGAGTGCATCGACTGCATACCGCTGGTCGAGGGCAGCGAGGCTGCGGTGCGCGACAAGGTCATCGAAGCACACCGGGTACTGATGGGTTTGTCGGAAGAAAACCGCGCCCGGTTCAAGGACCTGATGGTCGTGCTTGAGCGCAGCTGACACCGCTCAGCGCGGCATCGCCTCCAGCTTGCAGCGTATGTACTCCTGGTGCGGCACATAGGTGAGTTCGGCGACCTGCCGAATCAGGTGTTCCTCGTACTTGTCGAGATTGCCATCAGCGTAGGCCACCTGCCACATGCTCGCGATCAGCGTCAGCTTCTCTTCAGGCCCATAGTGGTCATTGATCACGCGGGTGAACTCGTAGAGTGATGTTGCCTCCTCGACGCGCGCGCTGGCCGCGTCGATCAAGGCCCTGACCTCCTGTTTCGGTAGCCCCAGTGATTCGCTGAGCATCTGCTCAAGGGCAGCTTCTTCACTGGCATCCTGGGTGAAATCCGCGCGTGCGGTCTCAATCAGCAATGCCGCGGCCGCCAGCTGTACCCGGTGTTGCCGGCCTTCTTTCGAGTCGTCTTCCGGCAGGATGAAGAGGGCTTTCAGTGCGCTGATCATGCGGCGCTGATAACCGCTTCGAGGCGGCTCTGGTCGGCGATGAAGTTGCGGATACCCTCGGCCAGCTTTTCCGTCGCCATCGCGTCGGCATTCAGCGCGAGGCGGAAGCTGCCTTCGGTAGGCTGCGCTTGTGGATCATCTGAGCCGTTGTGCTGCGGGCTGAGTTGGCGAGGGAGATCACCGTGGTCCGCTGCCAGCGATTCCAGCAGCGCGGGGCTGATGGTCAGCCGGTCGCAGCCGGCCAGTGCCTCGATCTCACCGACGTTGCGGAAGCTCGCGCCCATGACCACGGTCGGGTAGCTGTGTGTCTTGTAGTAGCGGTAGATACGGCGTACCGACTGTACGCCCGGGTCGTCATCGGGGTGGGCGACCTGGACTTCGGTGTTTGCCAGGTACCAATCGAGAATGCGCCCGACAAAGGGCGAAATCAGGTAGACGCCGGCGTCGGCGCAGGCCGCGGCCTGGGCGAAGCCGAACAGCAGGGTCAGGTTGCAGTTGATCCCCTCGCGTTCGAGGCTGCGTGCTGCGCTGATGCCTTCCCAGGTGGCGGCAATCTTGATCAGCACCCGATCTCGGCCGAGCCCGGCCTCCTCGTACAGGCGAACAAGCTTGCGCGCGCGCTCCATGGTTGCCCGGGTGTCGAAGGACAGTCGCGCATCGACCTCGGTGGAAATGCGTCCCGGAATGATGCCGAGAATCTCGCGCCCGATGTCGACCGCGAACCGGTCGCAGCAGTTGGCCATCTGCTCCTCGCTGCTGCCACCGGCCTTGCTCGCCCAGTCGCGCGCGCCGGAGAGCAGGCTCTGATAGTGGGGCAGGGCGGCGGCTTTCAATAGCAGCGATGGATTGGTCGTGGCGTCCTGGGGCTGAAAACGGCGAATCGCTTCGATATCACCGGTATCGGCGACCACGTCAGTCATCGACTTCAGCTGGTCGAGTTTGCTGCTCATGCTGTGAAGATCCTTGTGAAGCGTGCGGCTGACAGACGGCCGCGGGGTTACGGATTGCCGCTACAAGTGTGCAGCATAATCAGCCCCTGTGCTACCCGCAGGCCCGTTCCCGCGCGGATGCGGCGCCCTCATCGTCACCGACAATCTTTTGCAGGGCATCCTCCAGCACCGCAATGCCGGCGCCCTTGCGGTGTGCGTGCTCGCTCAGGTGGCGCCGGAACTGACGGGCCCCGGGCACACCCTGATAAAGGCCGAGCAGGTGGCGCGTGATGTGGTTCAACGCAGTGCCCTGCTGCAGTTCCTGCGCCACATAGGGCAGCAGCTTGCGAATGGCGTCGTGTTTGCTGGTCACGGGGTTGTCCGCGCCGAACAGTGCTGCGTCGACATTCGCCAGCAGCCAGGGATCATGATAGGCCGCTCGCCCGAGCATCACCCCGTCGACCTGCTGCAGGTGCTCATGGCAGCTCTCCAGGTTGGTGATGCCGCCGTTGAGGACAATCGTCAGCGCCGGCAGGTCGCTTTTCAGCCGGTACACCCAGGGGTAGTTGAGGGGCGGAATTTCCCGGTTCTCCTTTGGCGACAGACCCTGCAACCAGGCTTTGCGGGCGTGCACGATAAACACCTTGCAGCCGGCATCGGCACTGGGGCCGATGAAGTCCAGCAGTTGCTGGTAGCTCTCCATGCTGTCAATGCCAATACGGTGCTTGACCGTCACCGGAAGGTCGCAGGCATCACGCATCGCGGCAACACAGGCGGCAACCTGCTCGGGATGTGCCATCAGTGAGGCGCCAAAGGCCCCGGACTGTACGCGATCCGAGGGGCAGCCGCAGTTCAGATTGACCTCGTCGTAGCCCCACTGCGCGGCCCACGCGGCACAGCGTGCCAGATCCGCCGGGTCGCTACCCCCCAGTTGCAGCGCAACGGGCGCTTCGATGGGGTTGAAGCGCAGAAAGCGTTGCCGATCGCCGTGAATCAGGGCGCCGGTGGTGACCATTTCGGTGTACAGGCGGGCGTGTCGGCTGAGCAGCCGCCAGAAGTACCGGCAGTGGCGGTCACTCCAGTCCATCATGGGGGCAATACAGAAACGGTGGCTGTTCACGGTCATGCGCAGGGAATGTGGCGGGCGATAGCCGCATTGTACCGGAGATAAACGCCGAGTTCGCTATACTGGCAGGCAGAGCAAGCGGCTTCAGGAGGCGCCAGTGCATTATATCTTCGAAGTGACCCTGAGCCCGGGTTACACCGCCGAGGCCTACGCCGAGGCCTGGATTCGCGCCAGCAGGATCATCCAGCAGGCCCCTGGCGCACAGGGCACCCGACTGCACCGAAAAATCGGTGATCCCACCCGGCTGCTGGCGATTGCGACCTGGGAAAGCAAGGCGGCGCGTGATGCCATGGAGTCGCGCTTGCCGGAGCGTGTGCTGGAGATCATTGCCGAGCAGACGCCCTACGTGGAGATTACCCTGTTGGGTGAGTTCGAGGCGCCCGAGTGGGAGGTCGTACCGGAGCCCTGAGGTCTCAGCTGCGCGCCGCAGCCAGTATGCGATTCAGGCCGCGACGCGTGGCGTTGTCCTGCAGGCTGGCGTGCAACCGCTGCAGCGCCGCCGCCTCCAGGTACTCAGGCAGATAGTGCAGTTCCACCGGACGGTCGCCGTCCAGCGGCAGATCGGCGATATCCTGCAGTCCGCCGAATATCGCGGCATCACCGATGCGGCCCGCGAGGTAGACCACGGTGGCCGCGGCCAGGTCGCCACCGTACAGCGGATGCTCGCGCGGATGCACGGCCAGCGGCAGCAGCGACTGCTCCAGTGTCGCCCTGATCGTGCCCGGCAGGCCCCAGCGCTCGGCCAACAGGGCGGCCAGCATGGCGCCATTGGCGCCGAGCTCTGCCTGTTGACCCTGCACTCGCTCCAGCAGGGAAATCTCCGGTGCGTAGAGGTAGGCCAGTTCGGGGCGCAGTGAGACCAGGTTGATATCCCCGAGGTTGGCCAGCAGGGCCTGTGTCGAGGTGACCGAGGGGTTCTCCATGCCGAGGTTCCGGGCCAGCAGAAACGCGCTGGCGCTGGCGATCTGGCTGGACTTCCACAGCCGGTGCATTGCCGTCTCCTGTGCCGAGCCGGGTGCAGTGGCAGGGAGGGTGCGGGCCAGGGCGGTTTGTGCGATCAGGCCCTTGACGTAACTGACACCCAGATAGGCGATGGCGTGGTGCACACTGGAAATCGGGGTGGTGAGGCCGAAGGCGGCGGAATTCACCGTGCGCAGTACGTCTGCCGCCAGTGCCGGTTCTTGTTTGACGGCAGCAGTGATTTCGTCGATGTCATCCAGTTCCCGGGTGACCTGCAGGAACATGGCATGGGGCTCGGGCAGGGCGTCCGCGAGCTCCAGCAGCGACTGTGGCGTGGGCGCGTCCGCCGTGTCGGTGCGCAGCAGGACAAACGACTGCAGCGCCGTTGGCAGCACTGGGCTGGCGTCAGCGGCTGTCTCGGCCTCGGCTTCCGTCGGGTCCGCGTTGGCGGAGAACGACTGGATCGCGGTGCGGACGCGAGGCGCGCCCTCGGCTTGCGGCCGCGGTGCGGCCTCCGCCTTGCCCGGCGAGCGCCGCAACCAAAGCAGAGCGCCGACGGCACTGGCACCGAGAATGCAGAGGAGAACGGTCATCAACGTTGGCATGCAGGTGCTCCGACGGCTCGCATGGTGTTAAATCGTCCTCGTCAGAGGCGCCGATACAGGTGCCCGCATAGTACCAAACAGCAACAAAACTGTTACAAAAAAATGCGTGTTTTTGCGGATTGATCTACGCTGCGACATGGAAAGTTCCCGGTAGGTCTGAGTTGCATACGGAGTAGAGCGTAATGACTGAAGGTCTCGTTTTACGTCTCCCCACGTCGGAGGAGGTGGACACATTCTGGCGAGATGGGGTTGTCTGCCTGCGCGGGGCACTGGATCCGGCAGCGGTGCTGGGGATGGCGCCAGCGGTGGAGCGCCTGCTGCGGGGGTCGGTCGGGGAAACCATGCACGATATGTCTGCCCTGGGCGCGGGACTTGCGGCAGCGGGCAGCACCGTGCTGACCGATGGCGTGCAGGGGCAGGGACGCTTCGTGTCCGGGACCGACCACTGGCGGGTTGACGAGGACTGTCGGGCATTTGCCCTGGACAGGGGGCTGGCGGCGCTGGCGGGCGCGCTGTTGCGCAGTCGCCGCGTCTACCTGTGGGAGGACAGTATTCTGGTCAAGGAGCCGGATACGGCCGAGCGCACGGCCTGGCATCAGGACATGGGCTATTTTCACGCCAGCGGCGAGCAGGTTTGCACCACATGGATCCCGCTGGATGTTGCTGACGCAGAGACCGGCGCCATGAGTTTTGTGCGTGGATCCCACCGCGATGGCGCGCTGTATCGCCCCAACTGGTTCGTGTCGCAGCAGAGTATGGAGGGAACCGAAGGGCTGGAGGTGCCGAATGTCGAGTCGCTGGCGCGCGCCGGGCGCGTGGAACTGGTGCAGTATGCCCTCGGCCCCGGCGACCTGACGGTGCACCACGCCCGCACCCTGCACGCTGCGGGGGGGAATCTCAGCAGGCAGCGCCGGCGACGCGCGATCAGCATTCGCTATTGCGGAGATGATGCACGCTACCACTTCCGGCCGGGCGCGCCTCGCAAACCCCACCATGACGGCGTGCAGGAGGGTGATCCGCTGGGTGACCCGGATTGCCCGCTGGTCTGGCAGGCTGCGCTCTAGTGGGAGCGTGCGAGCCCGTCGCTGTCAAAGGCCAGATGGGCCTGCAGCTTCACGGTCACGGGTAGTGTGCCGCCCGTGGGCACATCGATGTGCGCAGGAACGAGGCAGGGTACGTGTTGTCCATCGGGCAGCATGAGTTCGTAGAGAAAGTGTGCACCGCGAAAGGTTTTGCGCGTCACCCGCAGCAGCAGCGTGCTGCTCGCATCGTAGCTGATATCACCGGGGCGCACGAGTACCTGGCGGTTGCAGGCGCCATCCCGCCTCGCGGTCGGGTCTGCGGTCAGCGGCTCCAGCTCACCGCTGCCGGTCATGGTCGCCGATATAACACTGCCCTCACCGATGAAGGCCGCGACAAACGTGTTGGCCGGACGGTGGTAGAGTTCACGGGGGGAGCCTGTTTGCGCCACGCGGCCCTGGTGGAGCAGGGTGATCTGGTCGGCCATGGCAAAGGCTTCGTGCTGGTCATGGGTCACCAGCAGGGCGGTGATCGCACTGCGTTTGAGCAGCTCACGAATGTCGGCGGCGAGCAGCGTGCGCAGCTCTGTATCCAGGCTCGAGAAGGGCTCGTCCAGCAGCAGGATGTCGGGTTTCGGCGCCAGCGCGCGTGCCAGGGCGACCCGCTGCTGCTGCCCGCCGGAGAGTTCGTGCGGCCAGGCATCGGCGTACTCGCTGAGCGCCACGAGTTGTAGCAGGCTCTCCACCCGTTCCTGTCGCGCTTTGCGCGGCAGTGTCGTGAGGCCGAAACCGATGTTGTCGCGCACGCTCAGGTGCGGGAACAGGGCGAAGTCCTGGAACACCATACCGACCCTGCGCTGCTCGGGAGGGAGCCGACGCCGGGGCGTGCTGAGCGTGATGCCGCGCAACGTAATGCGCCCGGCGCTGACCGGTTCAAACCCGGCGATGGCGCGTAACAGGCTCGTTTTGCCACAGCCCGAGGGGCCCAGCAGGCAGCCGATATCGCCGGGCTGCAGCGTCAGAGAGGCATCTTCCACCGCGGTGACATCACCATAGCGCACGCAAACCTGGTCCAGCTCAAGTTGGTTGCTCATGGGTCGGCCGCTGCCTTCGACATATTGCGGGTGAGCAGAATAACAGGGATAAGCCCGATCAGCACGATGGCCAGTGCGGGCAGTGCCGCCTCGGCCAGTCGCTCGTCGGAGGCCAGTTCGTGGGCCCGCACCGCGAGGGTGTTGAAGTTGAACGGGCGCAGGATCAGGGTCGTGGGCAGCTCCTTGAGCACATCGACAAATACCAGCAAGAGCGCGGTCAGCAGACTGCCGCGGAGCATCGGCAGGTGTATGCGCCGCAGCACGCCCAGTGGCGTGTGTCCGAGCGAACGCGCAGCCTCGTCGATGTCTGGCCGGATTCGCGTCAGGCCCGCTTCCACGGATTGCAGGGAGACCGCAAGAAAGCGCACCACATAGGCGAAAACCAGTGCACCGAGTGTGCCGCTGACAAGCAACCCCGGTGACAAGCCGACGTTCTGCTGCAGCCAGTGGTCCAAGGTATTGTCGGCCCAGGCAAAGGGGATCATGACACCCACCGCGATCACGGTGCCCGGTACGGCGTAGCCCATGCTCGCCACGCGGGTTGTCACAGCCTCCAGGCGTCCCGGATGGGCGCGTTTCCCATAACCCAGCAGCAGGGCGAGGAGCAGGCAACACAGGGATGCCAGTGCGGCGAGCAGGAAACTGTTGCCCAGCAGTGCGACGAAGGCCGCTGTGAATATGTCCTGGTAGTGCTGCGCGGCCCAGCCGGTCAACTGCGCGGCGGGCAGGAGAAAGCCTGCGCTGAGCACCAGCAGGGATCCCGCGACTGCCGTGATCGCGCGCCAGCCCCGCAGCCGGATACGCCGCGCTGTGCGGCGGGTACCCAGTCGGTGAAAGCGCAGGCGCGCGCGGGACCGGCGCTCCAGGGCGAACAGGGCGATGACGAACAACAGCAGGCATGCCGCCAACTGTGCTGCGGTCTGCAATTCACCGAGGCCATACCAGGTGCGGAAAATCCCGGTGGTAAACGCGCTGACGCCGAAGTAGGCCACCGTGCCGTAGTCCGCCAGTGTCTCCATCAACGCCAGGCTGACGCCGGCCGCGATGGCGGGTCGCGCCATCGGCAGCGTTACCCTGAAGAAGGTTTGTGAGGCAGAGCTGCCAAGGCTGCGGCTTGCCTCGCCAAGTGCCGCGGATTGGTCCATGAATGCTACCCGGGCCAGCAGATAGACGTAGGGATAGAGCACCAGCGACAACATGCAGATCGCGCCGCCCAGGGAGCGTATTTCGGGAAACCAGTAATCGCCGTGCTGCCAGTCAAATCCAGCGCGCAGGCTGCTCTGCACGGGGCCGGCGAAATCGAGCAGCCCGGTGTAGGTGTAGGCAATGATGTAGGCGGGCATGGCCATGGGAAGCAATAGCGCCCAGGAAAACAGCCGCCTTCCCGGAAACTCACAGTGTGCTGTGAGCCAGGCTGTACTGACCCCCAGCAGCGCGGTGCCGACACCCACACCGAGCATCAGCAGCAGCGAGTTCACCACGTAGTCCAACAGCACCGTGTCGAACAGGTGCCGCCAGGCTGCGCTGTAAGGCCCCAGCAGACTGGCGACGATGACTACAACCGGCACCGCGACCACCGCCGCGCTGCTCACCATCGCCAGCCGCCACAGCCAGGCGGCTGTGTTCACTGCCTCACCGCGGTGTGATGCCGCGTGGTTTACCGCCAACCGGCACGGTCCATGGCTTTCACGGCTTCGGCGTTGAGTCGCCCGAGCTCGCTGACGTTCAGCTCGTCTGCCCTGAACGGGCCCCACGACTGCAGCAGGGCGGAGGGCTCGACATCCTCGCGCACCGGGTATTCATTGTTGACCTCGGCGTACCAGCGCTGGCTCTCCTCACGCAGCATGAACTCAATCAGCTGACGTGCCTCTTCGGGCTTGCTTGCGGCGCGTGTGACGCCCGCCCCGCTGATGTTGATGTGTGCGCCGCGACCGGCCTGGTTGGGCCAGAACAGGGTAACCTGCTGTGCGGCTTCGCGCTCCCCGGCGTCATCGGATTGCAGCATGCCGCCCAGGTAATAGCTGTTCACCAGCGCAACATCGCACTGTCCGGCTGCGACAGCCTTGATCTGATCGCGGTCACCGCCCTGGGGTGGGCGGGCGAAATTGGCCACGAAGCCTTGCAGCCAGGTGGCAGTGGCATCGTCACCGTCATTGGCCAGCATGCCCGCGACGAGAGACTGGTTGTAGATATTGCCTGAGGAACGCACACAGATGCGACCGCGCCACATCGGGTCGGCCAGTGAGGCGTAGTCACTGAGGGCGGCCGGGTCGACACGATCCGGCGCATAGACCAGCACGCGGGCGCGCACTGAAAGGCCGTACCAGTAGTTTTCATCACTGCGCAGGTGGGCCGGTGCCACTGATTGCAGGGTGGGCGAGGTGACAGGCTGTAACAGGGCATCGGCCTGCGCCCGGTACAGCTTGCCGGCGTCGCTGGTCAGGAAGAGGTCAGCAGGTGAGTTGTCGCCCTCATTGCGCAGACGCGCGAGTAGCGCGTCGCCATCACCGGTCACCAGGTTGATTGCGATGCCGGTTTCCTCTGTAAATTGATCCAGCAGCGGCTTGATCAAGGCTTCCTGCCGCGCCGAGTAGACGTTCACCGCATCCGGCGCGCCGCAGGCGACCAGACCGCCTGCGGCGGTCAGCATGGAGAGCGCAACAGCCCTGATGAGTCGATGGTGGAGCAGTGGCATACAATCCTCGCGATGAGTACAATCTGAAAACGCTAATTATTCGCATTAAGTGCCTCAATGGCAAGGGTCCGCGTCATTCGGTGACCACTCGCCAGCCCCTGACGGTGCGGCCCCGGTGGGCATCACGCCGACGAGACCGTATAATCACGCCCCTGTTGTCGCTCTTGCCCCGGAAACCCCATGACTGTTCGCACACGAATCGCGCCCTCACCGACCGGTGATCCGCATGTCGGTACCGCGTATATCGCCCTGTTCAATTACTGTTTTGCACGTGCGCACGGCGGGCAATTCATACTGCGTATCGAAGACACCGATCAGGCGAGAAGTACGGCTGCCTCCGAGCAGGCGATTCTGGATTCCCTGCGCTGGCTGGGCCTGGACTGGGATGAGGGGCCGGATGTCGGCGGTCACTGCGGGCCGTATCGGCAGAGCGAGCGCATGGAGATCTACGGAGAATACGCCCTGCAGCTGGTTGACGAGGGCAAGGCATTTCTTTGTTATCGCACACCAGAGGAACTGGATGCGCTGCGCGAAGCGCGCCGTGCCGCCGGCAACAGCACCGCACTCAAGCCGGCTGATCTCGCCTTGCCGGAGGATGAAGTGGCACGTCGGGCGGAAGCGGGTATGCCCTACGTCGTGCGCATGGTGGTGCCCGATGAGCCGGGTGCCTGCGTGGTCTATGATCTACTGCGCGGTGACATCGAGCTGGACTGGAGCATGGTGGATGCGCAGATCCTGCTGAAATCGGACGGCATGCCAACCTACCACCTGGCGAATGTCGTCGATGATCACCTGATGGGCATAACCCACGTATTGCGCGGCGAAGAGTGGATCAACTCGGCGCCCAAGCACAAACTGCTGTACGCCTACTTCGGCTGGGAAATGCCGGTGCTGTGTCACCTGCCGCTGTTGCGTAACCCCGACAAGTCCAAGCTCAGCAAACGCAAGAACCCCACCAGCATTCTGTACTATCAGCGCATGGGCTTTCTTCCCGAAGCGCTGCTCAATTACCTCGGCCGCATGGGTTGGTCCATGCCCGACGAGCGCGAAAAGTTCTCCCTTGCCGATATGCAGGCGCATTTCGATATCAGTCGTGTGTCGCTGGGTGGTCCGATTTTCGATCAGGAAAAACTGCGCTGGCTGAATGGCTTGTGGATTCGCGAGGATCTCAGCGAGGAGGAACTCGCGGCGCGCCTGATCGACTGGGCCTATAACGCCGAGAACCTGCGCAAGGTCCTGCCCCACGCGCAGAAGCGCATGGAAACGCTCAGTGATTTTGCACCCCTCGCCGGCTTTCTCGTATCCGGCACCCTGCCCATCAGCGAGGCGTCCTTCGAGGGGATCAAGGTGGAGCGCGAGGCGCTGCTGGCCAGCCTGCAGTTTTCCCTCTGGTGCCTTGAGGGCATCAGCGACTGGAATCGTGATGCGGTGTGGCAGGCCTTGAAAGCGCTGGCGGACGCGCAGCAGATGAAGATCAAGGACATGCTGGCCCCGCTGTTTGTTGCGATCGCGGGCTCCAGCGCGTCGTTCTCCGTGGTGGATTCCATGGCGTTGCTGGGGCCTGATATGAGCAGGGCGCGCCTGCGGCACGCTATCGAGGTACTGGGTGGCGTCTCCAAAAAGGCGGCCAAGCGCCTGGAGAAAGCCTACGCCGATCTGCACACGACGGGCAACTGACGCCTGTGACACTGACAGATGGCACGCGTTTTCGCTTCCTGATTGTGGGCGCCGGGCGCTCCGGTACCAGCCTGCTCACCGCATTGCTGGACCAGCATTCCCAGCTTGAAGTCGGCTTTGAGGTCGGCAGCATCGCCTACCTCCGCGGACGTGCGCTGGACGACGAGCCGGACCGGCTGTTCGAGCAGCGCAGCGGTGCTTTTCTCGACTGCTGCCTGCAGTCTGCGGCGGCCAGTGAGGCTGCGCTGTGGGGCAACAAGGTCACCACCGAGCAGTTGGCAGGTCTCAACAAACACAACCTCTACCACGTGCCGCCGCTGAATGTGCTGGATGCGTTTTTTAACGGCACCCTGGCCGGACTCAAGGTGATCTACCTGCTGCGGGACGGGCGAGCCTGCGTGCAGTCCAAGCTCTCGCGCACCCCACAGGGACTGGAGCAGGCCTGCGAAAGCTGGCGCTATGCGGTGGAGGTTTTCGAGTTTCTGCAGACGCGGCCGCAGACCCTGTTCCTGCGCTTTGAAGAGTTGGTGGCGGATCCACAGCGGGAACTGGCACGGGTGCTGGACTTTCTGGACCTGAGCTTCGAGCCCGGCATCGTGTCGCCCGACAGCACCATGCACCCGGGCATGCCGCCTGCGTATCGTCGCGCGGGTATAGATCCCGCCCGCGGCCGCGATATCGACGTCGATCACCCCTGTGTTCCCTTGATTCGGGATGCCCTGCAGCGCGCCGGGTACGCCTAGCATCGCGTGTACTGCCGGCCCTGAATAGGGCTACACTCAATGCAGCGCAGCAACACCGGGAGCCGCAGCGTGGCCATCAGCACATTCGACCTTTTCAAGGTGGGCATCGGGCCCTCCAGTTCGCACACGGTTGGCCCGATGCACGCGGCCAAGCGCTTCGCCGACGCCCTTGAGAACAGCGGGTCCCTGGACCGTTGTGCACGGCTCAGCGTCGAACTCTACGGCTCGCTCGGTGCGACGGGCGCCGGTCACGGCTCACCCAAGGCGATTATTCTCGGCCTGGAAGGAGAAGCGCCCGATACGGTCGTGGTGGAGGGCATTGCGCCGCGTGTTGCAGCCGTGCGCGAGGGCGGGGAGCTGCGTCTGCTGGGTCGACACGCTGTCCCTTTCAGCTACCGCGATGACCTTATCATGCACCGCACCGAGACCCTGCCGCAGCACGCCAATGGCATGCGCTTCCGGGCCTTTGACGCGCAGGGTGAGACGCTGCAGCACGCGGTGTATTACTCGGTGGGCGGTGGGTTTGTGGTGGATGAGGCGGCAGCAGAGGGCGGGGAGCTGATCGTCGATGACCCGACTCCCGTGCCGTACCCGTTTACGACCGGGGCAGAACTGCTGCGTCGCTGTCGCGAGAGCGGGCTGTCTATCAGTCGCCTGATGCTGGAAAACGAGAAAGCCTGGCGCTCCCGGGAGGAGATCCACGAGGGGCTGCTTCACCTGTGGCGGGTGATGGATGCGTCCATAGCCCGCGGCTGCGAGGCGGAAGGCATTCTTCCCGGCGGCCTGAAGGTCAGGCGTCGTGCGGCGCAGCTGTACCGGCAATTGAAGGGGCGCCAGGGCGGCCTCGGAGACGACTCGCTGAACACCATGGACTGGGTCACGCTCTACGCGCTGGCCGTCAATGAGGAAAATGCGGTGGGCGGCCGCATTGTTACCGCACCGACCAACGGCGCCGCGGGTATTATCCCCGCTGTATTGAAATACTACCTGACGCGCTGTGAGGGCGCGGTAGAGGAGGATGCGGTGCGCTTTCTGCTCACCGCCGCCGCGATCGGGACACTCTACAAAATCAATGCCTCGATTTCGGGCGCCGAGGTGGGTTGCCAGGGTGAAGTGGGTTCCGCCTGCTCGATGGCGGCTGGCGCGCTTGCGGACGCACTGGGCGGAACGCCGGAGCAGGTGGAAAATGCGGCCGAGATTGCCATGGAGCACAATCTCGGCCTGACCTGCGATCCGATCGGTGGGCTGGTGCAGGTACCCTGTATCGAGCGCAACGCCATGGGCGCGATCAAGGCGATCAGCGCGGCGCGCATGGCGCTGCGCGGCAGCGGTGAACACTATGTGTCCCTGGATCAGGTGATCAAGACCATGCGCGACACGGGCCGGGATATGCAGGAGAAATACAAGGAAACAGCGCGGGGCGGCCTGGCCGTGAACGTACTGGAAGTGCCCGTCAACTTTGTCGACTGCTGAGCGCACTTTCCCTGCCGCCAGCGCTTGACAGGGTTAGGCTGCCTCTCTAGAATTCGCGTCCTCAGAGTTTACGGGGCTATAGCTCAGCTGGGAGAGCGCTTGCATGGCATGCAAGAGGTCGACGGTTCGATCCCGTCTAGCTCCACCAAACAAACCCTCTGCACCGCGCGGTCCAGAGGGTTTTTTTATGCCTGCGGGCAGGCCCCGGCGTCAGATGCTGGCACCGTTGATGCTCGCCCGCAGCAGTACCGTGGTGTCTCCGTCAGCGGTCGATTTCAGCAGCATGCCGTTGCCCACGCCGAACCACTCCTCGCTCAGCGTCGTGCTGTCGCTACCTGTCTCCCGTGTCTGGAAGCGGCAGGCCTGGAACTGGCCCGCAGGGACGGTGACTGATTCGATGCCGACGAACGTGGTACGCCGGTCCACGGTGTTGCTGTCATTGATCGTGAAACCCCGCACGCGGGTGCGGAGATTGACGGTGTAGCGCTGCTCATAGGACTGCCCCGCGCTCAGGTCGTAGCGTTCCAGCTGCTGCGGCGCAAACACCACACGGCTCTCGGTGGCTTCGGGCGTGAAAGACTCCACTTCAACACCGTACTCAAGCACGCGGAACTGGTTGGCCTGGGGCTGGAAATAGGCCTCGCTTCTGGAGGTGGAGGGCGCCGCGCCACTCGCGCGGGTATCGGTGGTCGCTTTCAGCGCGCTTTTCCCTTCGAAGCTCGCCCCACCGGTGATCACCTGGTCGTACTCGAAGGGCACCACGGCGCCGCTGGCGTCTGTGGTGCGATAGCTCGCCACGACAGTGGTGTTTACCGTCATCAGCGTGGTGTTGTAGCAGCGACGCGCATCACCGCTGCCGCTGGCGATGCGGGTGAATACCGGTTCCAGGTAGAACACTTCATTGGGCCGGGCCAGGAATCCCAACAGATCATCATTGCCGGCGAAGCCAGAGGTAAACAGACGGCAGTTTTTGGTGCTGCCTCCACACAGGCCGCGCTGGCGCTTTTTCCAGCCGGTGAATTCGTAGCCGGCGGCCGGCTTCGCGATGAAGGTTTCGTCAAAGAATATGTCGTTGACATCGATAGGTGGGCAGTTGGCATTGGCGGCGCAGCTGTAGTTGCCTGACACCGTGGCGATGGAGCCGCCGGTGGGGCTGGACAGCTGCACTTTGCAGCCGGCAAGGGCGGAGCAGGAGGCAAGAATGGCAATACCGATGAATTTGTACATGGCAGGGTCGAACGCTCTCGTGGTTAGGTAACAGAGCGTAACAGTGTAGTCCCGACCGTTTCTGCCACGAATCACGGCGCACATGAACTGTGCGCCAGTTCACAGTGCGTAGCGGCTCAGAACAGGTAATAGGCGAATACGTAGACCATCAGCAACAACACGATCCAGAGCGCGGTGGTGCCGATTTCCCAAGAGCGTCCCAGGGGGCCCGTGTGCCCCATGGTGTGTCGAGCCGTAGCAGTCAGCAACCCGGCGCCCTGCTGTAGGCGGCTGCGCAGGGCGCTTACAGGTGGCTTGCCGACGCGGGCCACGTACTTCACCAGGAGCGGCAGGCCGCGGCGCCACAGCCAGTCTACGTCGAGCGAAATGGTCAGGGTGCGCTTCATCCACGGTAGCAGCAGGAAGAAAGCCAGCCCGGAAAACAGCAGCAGTTGCAGGTAGAACAGCACTTTGCCGGGTTTGTACGGGTGGTAGTCCACCGCATAGGGCAGCAGCGGGTACAACAGCTGCGGGTAGACGCCGATCAGGATGCAGAGGAAGGCGAAGAAGATCATCGCAATGCGCATGTTCCAGGGCGCATCCTTCGGGCGCAGGCCAGAGTCTTTCTGGAAAAAGACAAACCACGGGAACTTGATGCCCGCGTGCAGAAACACACCGGCAGAGGCGGCGGCCAACAGGAAGTAGACGGTGGTCAGACCTTCCCCCACGGCCGCCTGGGAAATCAGCGTCTTGGTGGTGAAGCCCGAGGTCAGCGGAAAGCTGGAAATCGCCAGGGCGCCGATGACACCACACCACATGGTCACTGGCATGGTGCGGAAGAGGCCGCCGACGTCTGTGCAGAGGTGCTTGCCGGTGCGCATCACAACGACCCCGGCACTCATGAACAGCAGTGCCTTGTAGATGATATGGGCAAACGCGTGGGCCGAAGCGCCGTTGATGGCCATCTCCGTGCCGATACCCACCGCCACCACCATGAAGCCCACCTGGTTGACGATAGAAAACGCGAGAATACGCCGAATATCGTTTTCCAGCAGCGCGTAGATAATCCCGTAGAACACCATGAACAGCCCGACCCCGACCAGGATCGACTCGCCCGGGAACAGCAGTATCAGGGCCAGGATGGCGGTTTTTGTGGTGAACGCCGAGAGGAATACCGAGCCGGTCGGACTGGCGGTGGGGTAGGCGTCCGAGAGCCACGAAGAGAGCGGCGGGGCGGCGGCGTTGATCAGAATACCGATGAGAATCATCCAGGTGCTGAAGTCATGCGCCGAGAGCGGGCGGATATCCAGCGAGCCGGTGGTCACGAGCAGGCCCTCGATGCCAACCTTGAGTATCACGCCACCCAGCAGGTGCATGATGGCGTAGCGCACACCGGCGGCCCGGGCGCTCTCAGTGCCGCCACACCAGACCACCACGGTGGAGAACAGTGCCATGATCTCCCAGAACACGAACAGGGTGAGCAGGTCACCGGCAAACGAAACGCCCACAGCGCCCGCTGCGTACAGCTGGGCAGCCACCAACTCGGTACGCCGCGCATGGTTGAAGGCGAAAACGGCACCCGTCGCAGACATGATGGCGAAGATCGTGGCAAACAGACGGCGCACGGGTCCGCCCTCCACCAGTTCCAGTGGGTAACCGAGAAATGCGCCGCGGACCACGACACCATCCGGCACTTGCCAGATCAGGTACAGGCAGATCAGTGGGGCCACGATAACCACGACGGCACGCAGCTGCCGCGAACTGATCAAGGCTGTCAGCAGGGCGCCACCGATCAGCGCAAGTGCGGGGGGGAACATCTCAAACATCGTAGTAGTCGTCCGGCCGCTTCAGCAGCTTCCCGATGAACTTGGCGCCAAACACCATCAAGACGCAGCTCAGGAAACCAAACAGGGCACCGAAGCCGAACCAGCCGTCAATGCCGAAATAGCCCTTGACGGGAATGACCAGCTGCAGCAGCACGGTGATCGCGAGCACGCTGTAGCCGATGATCCACAGCCAGCGGATCGTGGTTGGCCGGATCAGCCAGTGGTCGTCAGGTTGCGTCATAGCGGCAGGCTCTCCACCAGCTGGCTCTCAAGGTCCAGAAGCGGCTGGTTAAAGAAGAAAAATACAATGGTGAGCGTTGCGGTCACCGACAGCGCGAGCAGGATGGCTTTCGGGGCCTCACCGTGGTTCATGTCCACACCGTCCGCCGGCGGAGCAAGCCAGGCAAAGTAGATGATGGGCAGGAAGTACATGGCATTGAGTACCGTACTGCCAATGATCGTGAAGATGGCGACATAGTTCTCCGCCTGGAAGGCACCGGCGAGAATGAACCACTTGGAGACGAAGCCGGCCGTCGGTGGCACGCCGATCATGCTCAGTGCGCCAATGGTAAATGCGGCCATGGTGATGGGCATCCGTCGACCAATGCCGGCAAGTTGCCAGAGTTCCGTTTTGTGCGCCGCGGTATAGATCGCGCCGGCCGCAAAGAACAAGGTGATTTTGCCAAACGCGTGCGCGGCGATATGCACCGCGGCACCCACCTCGGCCAGCGGCTTGAGAATCACCGTTGCCATGATGACGTAGGAGAGCTGGCCAATCGTGGAGTAGGCCAGCATGCGTTTCAGGTTGGTCTGGTAGAGCGCAATGATGCTGGCGGTCAGAATGGTGAACGCGGCGGCAAACTGCAGCCACTGGGCGCTCGGTTCGTTGAACAGGAAGTCGACGCCGAAAATGTAGATGATGATTTTGGTGATGCTGAACACGCCGGCTTTGACCACGGCGACTGCGTGCAGCAGTGCGCTGACCGGTGTGGGCGCCACCATGGCTGCGGGCAACCAGCGGTGTACCGGCATCACCGCGGCCTTGCCGATACCGAAGACAAACAGGCCCAGCAACAGCCCTACGGCGGGCCCGGCAAGCTTGCCTTCGATAATGCCGCCCAGTGTGAAGGTTGTACTGCCGGTGGCTACCCAGGTCCAGATAATGGCCGGCAGCAGGAGACCGATGGAGGTGGCCAGCAGCACCCCCAGGTAAACACGCGCCGAGGCGATGGTCTTGGCGTCGCCCTTGTGCGCCACCAGCGGGTAGGTCGACAGGGTCAGCAGTTCATAGAACAGGAACAGGGTAAACAGGTTGTCGGCCAGGGCAATGCCCATCGCGGCTGCGATTGCAAGGGCAAAGCAGATGTAGAAACGGGTCTGGTGTTTCTCGTCATTGCCGCGCATGTAGCCGATCGAGTAGATGGTATTGATGATCCACAGGAAGGAAGCGATGCAGGCGAACATCATGCCCAGCGGTTCCAGCGACAGTGCCAGTGTCAGACCGGGGAGCGGCTCGGAGAGCACGAAGCGCGGGCGCGCACCGTCAGACACCTCCGGAAACCACGAAAACACCAGTATCGCAAGGGTGATGGCGGTCAGCAGGCTGATCGTTTCACGCAGGTTGGGCCAGCGTCCGACACAGGCAATGGCGATGGCGCCAAGCAGGGGCAGCGTCAGTATCAAGGGTAGTGTCGAGGTGCTCAGCATTACAGCAGTCCCCCGAGCAGGGTACTGGTACCGCTCTCAGCAAGCGCAATGGGCAATCCGGGAGCCAGGCCGAAGTAGATGTTGGCGAGGGCAGCGAACCAGATCAGTGCCCGCAGCGGCAGCGGTACTTCCATGGCTGAGACGTCGCCGTCCGGCGGCGTTCCGTAGTAGGCGGTTTCGACAAATTTCCACAGATAGACGACGGCCATCAGTGAACTGATGATGATAGCCATTACCAGCGGCAGTCCCCAGCCGGGTACGCCCATGACGGCGACCACCAGATACCACTTGCTGATAAACCCGGCTGTGCCGGGGACGCCGATCAGGCTCAGGCCGGCAATGACAAAGGCGGCCATGGTCCAGGGCATGCGCCTGCCGATGCCCGCCAGTTTGGTGATACTGGCGCTGCGGGTTGTCAGCACGAACGCGACAACGCACAGGAACAGGGTGCCCTTGGCCAGGGCATGGTTGAACATATGCAGCTGTGCGGCCATCAACCCTGCCTGCGTGGCCAGACCCGCGGCCAGGGCGATATAGCCGATCTGCGCGACGGACGAAAAGGCCAGCAGCTTCTTGATGTTGCCCTGGTAAATGGCGATCGCCGACGCCAGCAGAATTCCGGACAGGGCCAGCGGCACGATGAAAACGCTGAACAGGTCGGAGTGCCCGAGCAGGTTGCCGTGGAATACACCGTAGTTGAACCGCAGCAGCACATAGATGGAGACCTTGGTGGAGCAGGCGGCGATGAACACGGTCACGGCATTGGGCGCGTAGGTATAGGCCCGTGGCAGCCAGATGTGCAGCGGGAACACTGCCGCCTTTAATGCGAGGCCAATGGTAATGAATCCGGCGGCAATAATGATCGGCCGTGTCTCGATTACATCCCCCAGACGCAGTGCCATATCGGCAAAATTCAGTGTGCCGGTCATCATGTAGATGAAGCCGACGCCGATCAGGTAGAAGGTGGCGCCGATGGTGCCGATGATCAGATACTTGAACACCGCGGACAGGGCCCGTCGGTCGCGGCCGGCGGCGATCAGGATGTAGGTGGCGAGGGAGGAAATCTCCATGAAGACGAAGACGTTGAAGGCATCACCCGCTACGGCGATGCCGCACAGGCCGGCCAGTGCGATCAACCACGCGCCGTAGAACATGGGTGCGCGGCGGTTGTCGATGTCGCGCCGCAGGGACAGGCGTCCACCGGCCAGGCCCAGCGTCGACGCACCGGTTACCAGCAGTAGCACGAGGGCGCTGAGGCCGTCGACGTTCAGAGAGATCCCGAAGGGCGGTTGCCAGCCTCCGACGGCATATTCCGGCACGCCGGTGCCAAGCACGGCTTGCGTCAGCAGGATGGCCAGGCCAAAGGAGACGCCGCTCGCGACCAGTGCGGCCAGCCAGGCCAGAAAGCCGTTGCGCAGGAGTATAACCAGCGGCGCGGTGAGCAGCGGCACTACGACCTGCAGTGCCGGCAGATGTTCGGCCAGGTTCATGAGTCGCGGTCCATCGCCAGAATTTCGTCATCCTCGACGGTGCCGTATTCCTCGTGCAGGCGGACAACAATGGCAAGGCCCAGCGCCGTGGTGGAAATTCCGACAACGATGGCGGTCAGGATCAACACCTGCGGCAATGGGTTGGAGAAAATCTGGTTTGCAACGCCGGCCTGCACGATCGGTGCAGTACCGCCGTCAACACGGCTCATGGTAATGAAGAACAGGAATACCGCGGACTGGAAGATAGCCAGCGCCATGATTTTCTTCACGAGGTTCTGTTTGCTGATGAGTGCATACAGGCCGATCATCAACAAGACGGCGAACACCCAGTAGTTGAAAAGGCCTAGAAGCTTCATGCGGAATCAGTCCCGGGCGGCGAAGGCGTGAAAGATCGACAGGAGAACACCGGTTACGGTAAGGCCAACGCCCAGTTCGATCACAATGATACCGAGGTGCTGGCCGATGATGGGGTCGGTGGTGAGCACAGAGTACTCAAGGAAGTTGCCTCCCATAAGCATACCGGCCACACCCACTGAGCCGAACAGTAGGGCGCCGCCCGCGCTCATCAGCAAGAGCACCCTGGGAGGGATAACGCTCAGTGCAAGACCTTCTCCGCGCACCAGGGAGTACAGGATGATGCCGGCAACGAAAATAGCGCCCGCCTGGAAACCGCCACCCGGGCTGTATTCCCCATGAAACTGGATGAACAGTGCAAACAGCAGGATGAAGGGTATCAGCAGGCGCGCCATGACCTTGGGGATCAGGTGGCCGCTGAGACCCACTTCAGCCTGGCTATCAAGACGGGAAAAGGGTTTTCCCCGACCACCGCCCAGCAGAAACATGACGCCGATGCCGGCGGTGAGCACCACGAAAACCTCTCCCAGTGTGTCGTAGCCCCGGAAACTGCTCAGCACCGCGGTCACGATGTTCGGTATGGCGATCAACTCGGGGGTTTTCTCGATATACCATGGCGCGACGTGTTGCTGCGTTGGCGCCGTTGGGTCGCCCAATGTGGGCTGTCCGAACGATGCGTAGATCATCAGCAGCGCGGTCGCGCCAATGACGGCGACCGACAGGGCACGCAGCGAGCGCCCCGGCGCTTCTCTGGGCGGTGTCAGGCGCAAGCCTGCCAGCAGCAGCACCGTTGCCACACCGGCGCCGACGGCCGCCTCGGTGAGCGCAACGTCCGCTGCGTCCAGCAGAAAGAAATTCAGCGCCATCAGCAGGCTGAAAATGCCGCTCAGCATGACCGCCGAGAACAGGTCTTCGGAGCGAACGATAGCCACCGCGGTAATCACCAGCAGGGACAGCAGGAAGATGCCAATCAAGAGTGTGGTCACGCGCCTTCCTCCGGGCCTGTGGGCATGCGTTCAACGCCCTCAGGTTTCAATCCTGCCAGCAGGGCCGCGTTGGCCAGTGCGTAGGTGGCGGTTGGCGAGGTGACCAGAAGAAAGAGCATGACAGCCGCCAGCTTCACCGTAATCAGGGAGAGCCCCGCGTAGATCATCAGGCCACCCAGCACGAGTACCGGGCCCAGCGAATCGGTCAGGCTGGCACCGTGAATACGCGTGTAAAAGTCGGGCATCCGGAGCGCACCGATGCCGCCGGCAAGCACGAACAGACTTCCGGAGATCACCAGCAGGCCGGCGACGAGTTCAAGGATGCCATTCATTCCGTGTTGCTCTCTGTGGAAGCCTGTGCGCCGGTACCCGACGGATGCCGCTTGCGGCTTTCCTGCACGAACCAGAGTACGGCCAGTACTCCGATAAAGTTGATCAGGGCGTAGGCCAGGGCCAGGTCCAGGAAATCGGTACGGCCCATGATGAATGCCATGACGGCAATCAGTAGCACTGTTTTGGTGCCGAACATGTTCACCGCCAGCACGCGGTCATAGACGCTGGGGCCCAGCAGCGCTCGGGCAAGTGCGAGCGCCATGGTGACCAGAATGGCGATGGCAGCAACCAGCAGCATCAATCGGGATCCACGGCGGCGACGCGACGGGCCATGCCTCCGCCGCGCAGGTCTTCTGCAGCGGCACGGGTGAGGCAGTGGGCGGTGAGCCTGGTGTCGTCGATATTGATGGTCAGGGTGCCCGGTGTCAGCGTGATGGAATTGCCGAGCAGGGTCAGGGCGAATTTGCTGGAGGCACTGGCATCCACCTCCACAATGGTGGGGGACAGTGCTGAACGCGGACCCAGGACAAGCCGCAGTACCTGCACGTTGGTGACGACCATTTCCCAGAGCAGCCACAACCAGTACAGGGGAACGCGATACAACAGCGCAAGGCGATGTTCCTGCTGGTCGGGCAGCGCCATACGGTAAGTGAGCCAGACAACCAGCACGCAAGACACGATGCCCAACTGCAGGACCGGCGTTTTGTATAAACCGCCCCACAGTAACCACACCGCGAACAGGGCGATAACTGCGAGTAATGGCCGCATCAGGCGCATATCAGCTTAGCTCTCCAGGACTTGGCCCGAATCATACCTTAACGCCACGCGCAATTGCCACAGCCGGGGAGGGGACGACGCGGTTCGAGTGGCGGCGCGGTGTTTCATGCTAGACTGCCGCGAACCAATGTACCGGACACGACCCTATGAAAGTACCGCCTCGCCTGCAGCCCCTGGTGGAGGACGGCCTGATTGACGAGGTGCTGTTTCCGTTGATGAGCGGCAAGGAAGCCGACATTTTCGTGGTTCGCTCCGGCACCCGAACGCGCTGCGCGAAGGTCTACAAGGAAGCCTACAAGCGCAGCTTCAAAAAAGCCGCTGCGTACACCGAGGGGCGCAAGGTGCGTAACACCCGCCGTGCCCGCGCCATGGAGAAGGGCTCGCGCTACGGCCGCAAGCAGCAGGAAGAAACCTGGCAGAATGCTGAGGTCGACGCGCTGTATCGTCTCGACAGGGCAGACGTGCGGGTCCCGGAACCCTACGGTTGCTACGACGGCGTTCTGCTCATGGAACTGGTGACGGATGAGGATGGTGATGTCGCGCCGCGGCTCGCTGACGTGATGATGTCGGAGGAGCAGGCACTTGAGGACTTTGCCCAGGTGCTGCGCTATATCGTGCGTATGCTGTGTGCCGGGCTGGTGCACGGCGATCTGTCCGAATTCAATATCCTGGTGGACCCGGACGGGCCGGTGATCATTGACTTGCCCCAGGCGGTGGATGCCTCCGCCAACAACAACGCGCGCGCGATGCTCCTGCGCGATGTGCAACGCGTTACCAATTATTACGGGCTGTTCGCCCCGTCCGTGCTGGATACGCGCTACGGCGAGGAAATCTGGCAGCTGTTTGAAGATGGGGAGCTGACGCCCGAACACAGCCTGACCGGTCTCTTTGCCGATGCCGAAAACGCCGCCGATGTCGACAGTGTCATGCTGGAGATTCGGGCAGCGCTGCGTGAAGAGGAGGAGCGCTTGCAGCGCCTGCGGGACGAAGAGGACGATTGACGCGTGAATCGCAGCACTGCCAACAGCTTGCCCGACAGGGTGTACAGCTTGCTGGTCGAGGATGAGGACGCCCGCGTTTGTCGCGACATTCCCGATGCCGCCTGCAATGAGCAGCCCCGGGCGTTTCTGCTGCAGTGGTTGGCACAGACCCTGACCAAGGTGGGCGATGCCCTGACCAGCAGCCGGCTGGTGCTGGCCTGGATGTTGTCGGCACTGGGTGCACCGGCGGCCTTTGTGGCACTTCTGGTGCCGGTACGCGAGTCGCTCTCCCTGCTGCCGCAGCTCTTCGTGGCGCAGTGGGTTCGTGAGCACGCCCTGCGCAAATATTTCTGGGTATTCGGTAGTGTCGTGCAGGGGATGGCGCTGTGCGGCATGGTGGCGGCGGTGCTTTTGTTGCAGAGCCTGGCGCTGGGATGGGCGATTATCGCCTGCCTGGCCTGCTTCAGCCTGGCGCGGGGCGTATGTTCGGTAGCGGCCAAAGATGTCCTGGGCAAAACGGTGTCCAAGGCCCGGCGCGGGCGGTTGACCGGCCTGGCCGCCTCCGCGGCCGGGGCAGTCACCCTGCTGGTCGCAATTGTCCTGATGCTGTTTCCCGATCTGAGCGGACGCAGCGGCGATGCCGGTGCCGGTGTGTTCGCGCTTGTTCTTGCGCTCGCAGCAGGGCTCTGGTTTGTTGCCGCTGCTGTCTTTGCCGCAGTGCCCGAGGTGCCGGGTGCTACGGAGGGAGGTGGCAATGCCTTTACGGAGGCGCTGCGCAGCCTTGGCCTGCTGCGCACGGACAAACAGTTCCGTCGTTTTGTGGTCGCCAGGGCGCTGCTGATTGGTACGGCCTTTGCCATTCCCTATCTTGTTGTGTTGTTGCAGCAGGCGGCGGACGCCCAGCTGCTCAGTTTTGCGGCCTTGTTGCTGGCGGAGGGGGCGGCGGGCCTGTTGTCTGCCGCGTTCTGGGGGCGCTGGGCAGATAGCGCGGCGCATTACGTCATGGCGGCGGCAGCCGCGTTGTCCACTGCCGTGGTGGCCGTGGCAGTGGCACTGCAAGCAGTCTACCCTGCAGCCCTGGGCCACGGTGTGACCGGTGCTGTCCTGGTCTTCACGGCAGCGGTCGCGCACCAGGGCGCGAGGGTAGGGCGCAAGACCTACCTTGTGGATATGGCTTCCGGTGAAAACCGGGCCCAGTACACTGCGGTCAGCAATACCGCCATCGGGGTGCTGTTGTTTGCGGGTGCCGGGCTCGGTCTTGTTGATGCCGCCTTTGGCACTGCAGCCGTGCTTGCACTGTTGATCGCCCTGGGTGCCCTGGCGAGCTACCGTTCTCTGACCCTACCCTCGGTGTCCGGATGAATCCGGCCCTGTTGATGATGACCCTTGTGAGGCCCGCAATGAAAAGACTGCTGATGCTCCTCTGCTCCCTGGCGCTCTGCGGCGCAGCCGCATACGCCGATCCACTGCGCGTGGGTGTGGCGCCGGACCGGCCGCCCCTCGCCTACTACGATGGCGAACGCATCGTCGGCGTGGAAGCGGACAGCGCGAGGGCTCTGGGTGAGATCATCGGCCGCCCGGCGCAACTGCTGGCGATGCCTTTTGACGCTTTGCTGGAGGCGCTGCAAGCGGGGCGCATAGACATCATCATGTCCGGGATGAGCTATACCCCCGAGCGCGCACAGCAGGTGACGTTCCTCGACCCGTATCTGCAAGCCGGTCAGATGGCCATCATGCGCATCGACAGCGTTGCCCGTTTCGGCCAGCCATGGTCGGTTTTCCGTGAGGACACCCGGGTGGGTGTGGAGGCCGCGACCACCGGTGAGGACTGGGCGCGCGCCGAGCTGACTGCGGCACAGATTACGCCCTTCAAGGATGTGGCAGCGGGCCTCGCCGCCCTGCGCGCGGGGTCGATTGACCTCTTTGTACATGACGCACCGACCAGCTGGCTGCTGGCCACCTCTGACGATTACCCTGATCTGATCAGCCAGTACCACTTTCTGACGGAAGAACAGCTGGCCTGGGCCGTGCGCAGCGATGCACCGGCCCTGGCCGCGGAGTTGAATCGCGCGCTGGCGACCATGCGCGCGAACGGCACCCTGGAATACATCATCGACCGGTGGATACCGGTGACGGTGGAAGTGCCCTGAGGATCAGCCCGGGAAGTTGTACTCGTGGCCCCAGTAATCGCCTTCTGTGCTGACCGTCGGCGTGTAGGTCTCCCAGTCGACCAGCAGGCCGTCGTAGCCATATTCCACTGCGATACCGCCGGGGGCGACCACGTAGAACGAGCACATGTTGTCGTTCACGTGGCGGCCCAGGCTGGCGAGGATGGGGTGTCCGCCGGTCTTTGCCCGATCCATCGCGCGCCCGACCTCGTCCAGGCTGCTCACCTCGACCATGATGTGTACAACGCCGCCTGTATAAGGATGGTTGTACAGCGCGAGCGAATGCTGCCGCGGGTTGTCAGCGTGCAGGAACAGGATGGTGGTCTCGGGAGCGCCCTCCGGCAGCGGTGGATACAGGGTGTCGCTGACGCCCAGGCCGAGTAGCTCCGTGTAGAAGTTGGCCGCCGCCTCCAGGTCGGGGGTCGGCAGCACGGCATGTCCAAAACCCATATCGCCGGTGTACTCGTCGCCGGTGATGAACTGCTTGACCCCCGTGGGGGAAATCAGCGGCGCATAGTCCAGGCGACGACCATAGTAGAGCTCGAGGGTATTGCCGCAGGGGTCTTCCACGGTAACGTACTCGGTCACGCAGCGCCGTGCTGCCTCATCGGCGGGGCCTGCCTGCAGTGTGTGTCCGGCGCTGCCAAGGCGTTCGCACACTGCCAGCCACTCGCTGCGGCCGCGGCATTCGAGGCCCGCGGCGATCAGGCCATCCTTGCTGGCGGGTTCGATCATGAAGCGGAACGGGTGGTTGTCCATGCGCAGGAAACGAGCGCCGGCCGCGTCCTCGCGCGCCGCGTCCATGAGGCCCAGCACGCCCGTACCGAAAGCCATCCAGGCGTCCGTATCGGTGGCGGCGATTCTCAGGTAGCCAATGGCAGCAATAGTCATGCGGTGTTCTCCTCGCAGTGAAAGACATCTTCTCCGCCCATAGTAAGGGCGAATCTGTCGCAGGCACAGTGCAGCATCGCGAGACAGCGTGGCTGGTATAAGCAGGGAAACCCCAGACCCCGATGGCACCCCGGAGCAAGAATGTCACTCACAGTTGCCGCTGGGTCATTGAGCTGGCGCCACCACTGTAGAATACTCAGCGGGTGTTCACGGACGGTGGACAACAACCGAATAATAGCGGAGACACAGCATGCCCCGTCATTTCAATATCGCCGACCTGTTTGAACTGGTGGCGGACCGGGTTCCGGACCGCACCGCGCTGACCTGCGGTCAGCAGCGCTCCACCTACCTGCAGCTTGAACAGCGCGCCAACCGCCTCGCGCATTTCCTCGCCGGCCAGGGTGTACAGGCCGGCCAGCATGTCGGCTTGTACCTGTATAACTGTAACGAATACCTGGAGGGCATGCTCGCCTGCTTCAAACTGCGCGCCGTGCCGATCAATATCAACTACCGCTACGTCGAAGAGGAACTGGCCTATATCCTCAGCAACGCCGATCTGGTGGCCTGTATCCATCATCGCGAGTTTGCGCCGCACATCGCGGCCGTGCGTGAGACGGCGCCGGCTTTGAAGACGTTTGTCTACGTGGACGACAGCAGCGGCGCCGACACCGATGCCATTGGCAGCACGGCCTATGAACAGGCGCTGACCGGCCAGAGCGCTGAGCGGGATTTCCCCGAACGCGCGGACGACGATCTGTTCATTCTCTACACCGGTGGCACCACAGGGATGCCCAAGGGCGTCATGTGGCCACACAAGCACGTGTTCTATGCAGCGATGGGTGGCGGCGGTTACTTTCACCCCGATGGCGTCATTACCCAGCCCGAACAGATCGCTGATCGCATCGGCGACTTTGCCATTGTCGGTATAGCCCTGGCACCGCTGATGCATGGCGCCTGCTGGTGGTACGCCTGCATCCAGCTGCTGTCGGGCAACGCGCTGGTGCTGAATCCGGCGCATCACCTGGTAGCCGAGGAGGTCTGGGATATTGTCGAGCGCGAGCGGGTGAATTCGTTGACCATCGTCGGGGATGCCATGGCTGTACCCTTGCTGGATGCCTTGCAGGCGAACCCGGGGCGCTGGGACCTCAGTTCCGTGTTTGCCGTGGGGTCGGGTGGTGCTGTGTTCTCCGCCAGCAAGCAGACGGCATTTCGCGAGCTGTTGCCGAACATCATGGTTATGAACAGTTTCGGTTCGTCGGAGTCGGGGGCAATGGGGGCCGATGGCGGTGGCAAACCCGGAGAGGGGTTGGTGAATGTGGCGCGCAGCGAGTTCATGTCGGTGCTCGCCCGGGCCGAGGACGGAACCTATCGTGAAGTCACGCCGGGCGAGAAGGGTATCTTTTCTCGCAGCGGTCACATTCCGGTCGGGTATTACAACGACCCGGTAAAGACCGCCGCAACGTTCGTCCCGGTCAATGGCACGCTGTGGTTGCTGACCGGGGATGAGGCGCGCCTGGAACCGGACAATACCATCACCGTGTACGGTCGCGGCTCCAATTGCATCAACACCGGGGGCGAGAAGGTGTTCCCGGAAGAGGTTGAGCAGGCATTGAAAAACCATCCTGCCGTGTTTGACTGTCTGGTGGTCGGCACACCCGACGAGCGGTTGGGGAGCAAGGTCACGGCGGTGGTGGCGTTGCGCGACGGGCACGCACTGAGCCTGTCTTCGCTGCAGGAGGAGGCCCGCAAGCATGTGGCCGGCTACAAGGTGCCGCGGGAAGTCCATGTGGTCGCGGAAGTGCCGCGCGCGCCCAGCGGCAAGCCGGCCTATCCAAAGGCGCTGGAGATTGCGCTCTCCGGTGAGCATCGCGTCAATTAGCCAAACTGGCCACAGACCAAGGAGAATAACCGTGCAAGAACTGGCTATCAGCACTTCAAGCTGCCGGGTGCAGCAGGATGGCGGTGTGCTTATCGTGACCCTGAATCGTCCCGAGGCCAAGAATGCCTTCAATCCGGCCATGCTGCTGGGCCTTTACCGGGCCTGGCGCCTGCTGGACGAGGACCCCGCATTGCGCTGCGCGATTCTCACCGCGGCTGGCGATACGTTCTGCGCGGGTATGGACCTGAAAGCCGGGGCCGAGGGTGACCAGGGCGCCAGTGATGAGTTTATGGCGTTGATGGCCGACGTACCCAACCTGCACTGGCAGGCCCTGTTGCGCGACAACCGCCCGGCAAAGCCGCTGATACTCGCTGTAGAGGGCTATGCGCTGGCGGGAGGTACCGAAATCCTGCAGGGTACCGATATTCGGGTGGCGGCAGAAGACGCCGTATTCGGTGTCACCGAGGTGGCACGGGGCTTGTATCCAATGGCCGGTTCAACCGTGCGCCTGCGCCGTCAGATTCCCTACTGCCTGGCGGCTGAAATGCTGCTCTGCGGTGAGCACATCAGTGCCCGGCAGGCGTTGGAGTGGGGCCTCGTGAACAAGCTGGTTGCGCCGGGCACCACGCTGGCGGCAGCCCGTGATTATGCGGCCAGAATCTGCGCCAATGCACCGCTGGCCGTTGCCGCCGTCACGCGTTCCCTGCGCGAGCATCAGGAGTGCATGTCCGAAGACGATGCCATGCGCGCCTCGGATGCCCTGGCCGGCCCCGTGTTTGCTTCCGCCGATGCGAAAGAGGGAATGCGGGCTTTCAAGGAAAAACGCCCGGCGCATTTTCGCGGTGAGTGATGGCGCGATGGGCCGCCCGACTGGTTCGGTGGCCTTTTGCTGCGCATAATGACGCGCTTTAACCGATTAGCCCGAGGCCTTTGTATGTCAGATCACGCATCCACCTTCAGCACCCTGGTGCGCCAGCGCCGCTCCCTGCGCGCTTTTCTGCCCAAGCCCGTGCCTGAGCCGGCGTTGCGCCAGATTTTTGCCGATGCCGCCTGTGCGCCGAGCAACTGCAACACGCAACCCTGGATCGTGCACGTGGCGTCGGGTCCAAAACTGGAGACGCTGCGGGCACTGCTGCCTGCCGAGTTCATGGCGGGGCGTATCAGCATGGACTTCCCCTATGATGGCGTCTACGAGGGCGAGTACAAAACACGCCAGTACGCTGCAGCGCAGGCGCTGTATGATGCCATGGGCATTGCACGGGAGGACAAGGCGCGTCGGCAGGAGGCTTTCATGCGCAACTTTACTTTCTTTGATGCGCCGCACGTTGCCTTCCTGTTCCTGCCAGAACCGTTTGGCCTGCGCGAGGCCTGCGATCTCGGGATGTTTGCGCAGACCCTGATGTTGAGCATGACCGCACAGGGTTTGGGTTCCTGCCCGCAAACGGCGCTCGGCTTTCAGGCTGAGCAGCTGCGCACGGCGTTGCAGGTCGATCCGGCGCACAAGCTCATGTTCGGTATCTCCTTCGGCTATCCGGACCCGGAGGCCGCCGCCAATCGCTGTATCACCGAGCGCGCAGCGGTTGACGATTTTGTTGTATTCCACAGTGAGGCCTGAGGCCATGGGTAGTGATGTCCTGTTGCAGGAACAGCGGGGCCGGGTGCGCCTGTTGACGCTCAATCGCCCTGCCAAGAAAAATGCCATCAACGACCCACTGTGGATTGCGCTGCGTGAGGCGTTCACGGCGGCCTCAGAGGATGATGGCGTGGCCTGTGTGGTGCTTGCCGGTGCCGGCGACAGTTTCAGTGCGGGTGTTGACCTGGCCAGCTTTGGCGGTAGCGAGGCGGATACGCCACACCCCTTCGAGAGCGCCGCTCGGGCCGTGGCCAGCTTCGACAAGCCACTGGTGGCGGCTCCCCGGGGCGTCGCGGTCGGAGGCGGGGCTACGGTACTGTTCCATGCCGACGTCGTTTATGCCGGAGCGAGTTTTCGCATGCGACTGCCGTTTGCTGCGCTGGGCCTGGTCCCGGAGTGGGCGAGCAGTTATATGCTGCAGGCCAATATCGGTGCGCAGCGCGCCGCAGAGCTGTTTTACACCGCAGAATGGATTGACGCGGCCCGCGCCCTGCAGCTGGGCGTTGTCGCTGCGGTGCTGCCAGACGAGGATGTGCTTGACCACGCTTTGCAACGGGCCGCGGCGATTGCGCAGTGGCCGGTCAGCTCCCTCCGCGAAATCAAACGCACCCTGCGCCTGCACCACGAGCCGGCCATTGAGGCAGCCTTCGTGGCCGAGCAGGCGGCGATGGCCCGTCAAGCCGGGTCAGCCGATAACCTGGAGGCGCTGACTGCATTCTTCGAGAAACGTCCACCGAGATTCAATTAGGCCTGGCCGCGACTCAGGGCTGCACGAACTCTGTGACCTCCAGGCTGAACCCCGACAGCGCATTGAAGCGGATGGGGGCTGACATCAGGCGCATTTTCCCCACGCCGATACGTTTCAGAATCTGGGCGCCAGTGCCGATGACCCGGTAATTGCCGATGCCACCGTTTTTGCTGTTGGTGACCGTGGGTGCGTTTGGATACTGGATCACGTCGGCAAGTGCCTGGGCGGAGGCAACCGGCTGACCGATCAATACCAGTGCGCCGAGATTCTCGCTGGCGATACGCTCAAGTGCCCGACGCGATGACCAGCCCGGTACCGCATCACCGATCAGCGTGCCGACGACGTCGCGCAGCAGGTTAACGGTTTGCACGCGCACCAGTGCCGCCGTGTCCTCCCGCAGTTCGCCGCGAGTCAGGGCGAAGTGTAGCGTGTCGTCAATGAGGTCGCTGAAGGTGTAGAGCGTGAACTCACCGAACTCGGTGTTGACTGTTTTGGTGTCCCGCAGCTCAACCGATTGCTCGTGCAGGGAGCGATACTCGATAAGGTCGGCGATGGTGCCCATGCGCAGCCCGTGGCGCTCGGCGAAGACCTCCAGCTGCGGGCGCCGCGCCATGGTGCCGTCCTCGTTCATGATTTCCACGATGAGCGATGCGGGCTCGAAGCCGGCCATGCGCGCCAGGTCCACACCCGCCTCGGTATGACCGGCGCGGCGCAGCACACCGCCGGGCTTGGCGACCAGCGGGAATATATGCCCGGGCTGAATGATGTCAGACGGCCTGGCGTCAGCGGCAACCGCCTTGCGGACCGTGTGCGCACGCTGTACGGAGCTGATGCCGGGCCCCAGCTTTTCTGCGGCATCAATGGACACCGTGAAATTGGTCTCGTGCTGGGAGCGGTTGTCGCGCACCATCAGGGGTAGTTGCAGCCGGCGTGCGCGCTCTTCGGTGATAGGCATGCAAATCAGACCGCAGGCCTCACTGGAAAAGAACGTGATGATCTCCGGTGTCACCGCCTCAGCGGCAACAATGAGATCGCCTTCGTTTTCGCGGTCCTCGTCATCCATCAGGATAACCATCTTGCCGGCGCGGATGTCGTCGAGGATGTCCGGAATGCTACTGAGTGCCATGCTGTGCCTCTGGAAGCGGCGGGCGATCCCGCCGGATCGGTGTCAGATCATTTCGATGGCAACGGCGGTGGCCTCGCCACCCCCGATGCACAGTGCAGCAACACCGCGCTGTTTGCCCAGTTTACGCAAGGCGTACATCAGGCTGACGATGATACGCGAGCCGGTCGACCCGATGGGGTGGCCCTGCGCGCAGGCGCCGCCGTGGATGTTGACCCTGGCGTGATCCAGGCCGAGGTCCTGGATGGCCAGCATAGTGACCATGGCGAAGGCCTCGTTGATTTCGAACAGGTCGATATCGTCAATCTGCCAGCCGGTTTTCGCCAGCAGCTTTTCCACGGCGCCAATCGGCGCGATGGTGAACTCTGAGGGGTGCTGGCTGTGGCGTGAATGCGCCACGATGCGCGCCATCGGCTGCAGGCCCCGGGCCTCTGCGGTGCGCTCGTTCATCAAGATCAGGGCGCTGGCCCCATCCGAAATCGAGCTGCTGTTGGCTGCGGTAATCGTGCCATCGGCGGCGAAGGCCGGACGCAAATTAGGGATTTTCTCGACGGCTGCCTTGTGTGGCTGTTCGTCATCACTGACCACGGTGTCGCCCTGGCGGCTGGATACAGTAACCGGCGCGGTTTCCGCCTGCAGCGAGCCGTCCTCAATTGCGCGCTTGGCCCGGGTCAGAGATTCCACGGCAAAAGCGTCCATTTGCTCCCGAGTCAGCCCGCGCTGATTGGCGGTCTCCTGGGCAAAACTGCCCATGGCGCGTCCCGTGTCGGCATCTTCAAGGCCATCGACAAACATGTGGTCCAGCAGTTTCGCGTGGCCTGTGCGCACACCGCCGCGCGCGCCCGGAATCAGGTGGGGTGCGTTGCTCATGCTCTCCATGCCGCCGCAAACGACCGTCTGGTTGGTGCCCGCCGCGATGCTGTCAAACCCAAAAATCGTAGCCTGCATGCCGCTGCCGCAGAGCTTGTTCAGGGTAACGGCGCCTGCACCGTCCGGAATGCCGGCACCCCGTGCAGCCTGGCGCGCGGGGCCCTGCTTGAGGCCGCCAGGCAGCACACAGCCCATGAAGATCTCGTCGATATCAGCTGCTGCGACACCGCTACGTTCCAGGGCTGCCGCGATCGCGGTGCTGCCGAGCTGTGCTGCGGTGAGTGACGCAAGGCTCCCCTGCAAACCACCCATGGGGGTGCGGGCACCGTTGACGATGACGACTGATTCTTTGCTCATGATGATATTCCCGACTGCTGGTTACGGCGGTGGTGTTGCCCGCAGGCCTGCGGACCCTCGGTAAAGCGGGCGCACATTAGGCCACAGACGGAGACTGGACTCAAGGATGCGGCCGGCCCCGAAGCGGCGCGGCCTGTGACTGCTCGGGCGGATCGAACAGCTTGCCGCGCACGGCTTCGCGGTATTGACCCGGAGTAACACCGTTACTGCGCCGGAAGCGCTGGGAAAAATAGCTGGCATCCTGCAGCCCCAGTTGCCAGGCAATTTCCGCAATGCTGAGGTTGCTGCGGCGCAGCAGGTCGCGAGCAGCGTTCATGCGCAGTGCATTCAGGTAGGCCTGCGGGCTCATGCCGGTCGCCTGTCGGAAGCGACGGTGCAGGGTGCGTGGACTGACGCCCAGTGCGGGTGCCATGTCCTGCAGCGACAGGGGCCCCGGCATGCGGTCGCGCAACCACTGTTGCGCCAGCAATACGGTTTCATCATGGTGGCGTCCCCGCGGCGCATCCTGCCATGCGGCAGCCTGGAAAGGCTGGCGTATTTCGGGAGAAAACTGGTGTTCGACGGCGCGCGCGATGCGGCTGCCGAACCAGCCTTCTACCAGGTGCACACACAGGTCGGCGATAGAATTGACACTGCCTACGCAATAAATGTTGTCGCTCTGCGTGATCAGGTGCCGGGTTTTCAGTGCGACCCGCGGGTAGCGCCGGGCAAAGCGCTCGAAATAGTTCCAGTGTGTGGTGGCGGGCCGTCCGTCGAGCAGGCCGGCCTCTGCCAGCAGGCTGCTCGCCGTCCCGACGCTGCAGATGCGTGTGCCCGATGCCGCAATCGATCGCAAGGTATCCATCCAGGGGGCACAGGCCCGGATCGTGGGCTGCGGTGTGCGCCAGATAGCCGGGAGAATCAACAGGTCCAGCGCGGGCAGGTGCCACTGTGACAGTTGCCCGTGCAGGGTCAGGCCGTTAGTCAGGGTCACCGGCCCGGCCCGCTCTGCCGCGAGCTGGTAGATCACGCCCGGGGCGCGGCGATCCTGGCTGCGCGCTGTTTGCGCGGCGGCAGCAAAGATCTCCATGGGGAGCGTGACACTGGTGGCAAGGGCATCGGGGTAGAGCAGGGCGGCTACGGTGTACATGGTGTGGGCTTCCTTATCGTGTGGCCAAAATACCACGATACTTGGCGGAATAAACATATTTATCCCGGGGGAGCGGCACCTACACTGCGCCGCTGAGGTACAGGCTATCTACAGAGGAGAGTGGTATGGGGCAGGCGCGTTTGCCGGTGATTGTCGGGTTTGGCGGTATCAACGGCGCAGGGCGTGCGTCGTCGCACCATGCCTATCGTCGGCTGGTGCACGATGTCCTGCCGGCGGTGACACGAACTCGCACGTTCTCCGCGCTCGCCCGGTTGATGGGAGTGGATGCAGCAGCGGCATCGGAGGAGTACCTGCTGGCCCACACGCTGATCCGTCGCGTGGAGCCGCAGCATTTCGACCCGGATGCGGTGGGTTGGAACCAGCGACTCACGGCGCGAGCCGGCAGCGGCCCCCTGGTGCTCAGGCTGCGTCGGCAACAGCTTCCGGCCGTGTTGCCACCAGGCTGGCAGATTGTGCCAGTGAGCAGCGACGAGGTCGATGTCACCATGCCTGAACCGTTGGACGTCCTGTTGCCCACGGTGCGTGATTTTGAAGTCAAGGCCGCGGGACAACTGCCCACCGGGTTCGATCCCGGGACCCTGTACGCCTCGCGGAATCACCCTCGCGGCCTGCAAATGATGATCTACGCGGCGTCCGACGCGCTGCAGAGCATCGGGATTCCCTGGGAACAGATCCAGCAGCGCGTGCCTGCCGACCAGATCAGCGTCTATGCGGGCAGCGCCATGGGGCAACTCGATGGCGCGGGGGCAGGGGGAATGCTGCGTGCGCGGCACAACGGGCAGCGTGTCACGTCCAAGTTCTGTCCACTGTCCCTCGCCGAAATGCCGGCGGATTTTGTCAATGCTTACGTCCTGGGCAGCATGGGCGCGACCGGCGCAACCCTGGGGGCCTGTGCCTCGTTTCTCTACAATCTTCGCCAGGGCATCGAGGACATCCGCAGCGGCCGAGCACGGGTGGCATTTATCGGGTCTGCTGAAGCGCCGGTGAACCCCGAGGTGATGGATGGCTATGCCGCCATGGGCGCACTGGCCACGGACAAGGGGCTGCGGGAGTTGGACGGGTCAACCACCGCCGACCACCGTCGCGCCTGTCGCCCGTTCGCCGAGAACTGCGGCTTTACCATTGCCGAGTCGGCGCAGATGGTGGTGTTGTTTGATGATGCTCTGGCGCTGGAACTGGGGGCTACCGTGTACGGCGCTGCCACTGATGTGTTCGTCAACGCCGATGGCTACAAGAAGTCCATTTCCGGCCCGGGTGTGGGCAACTACATCACCATGGCCAAGGCGGTGGCGGCGGTGCGCGCCATGCTTGGCGAGCAGGCGCTACGCGAGGGCGGCCTGGTGCAGGCTCACGGCACCGGCACCCCACAGAACCGGGTGACCGAGTCCCGGATACTGTCGGCGACGGCACGGGCCTTCGGCATCGAGGGCTGGCCGGTAGCCGCGCTGAAATCCTATCTGGGGCACTCCCTGGGGTCTGCGTCCGGCGACCAGGTCAACGCTACGCTGGGCATCTGGGCGGACGGTATTATCCCCGCCATCAACACCATTGAGACACTGGCGGAGGATGTCTGTCAGGACGGCCTGGCGTTCACTCTGCGCCATCGGGAGGTCGACCCTGCCCGGCAGTCCTACGCCATCATCAATTCCAAGGGCTTCGGCGGCAACAACGCCTCCGCTACCCTGCTGAGTCCCGCAGTCACCGCACGTATGCTGCAGTCGCGCCACGGCAGCGGCCCCTGGCGGGCCTGGGAACGCGCCAATGAGTTCGTTCGCGAGCGCCAGCAGGACTATGACGACGCCATGATCGCCGGCACGGTCGCGCCGACCTACCGCTTCGATTTCGGCGTGCTGGGAGATGCCGATGTCAGCATCGGCGAACGTGATATGCAGGTGGGTGGTTACCGGATTGACCTGGACCTGCCTAACCCCTACGCGGATATGCAGCCGGGATCACGGTCGAGTGCCAACAGTCAGGGAGAGTCAACGCCACGCGGCTGACAGCCTCACAGGAAGCCGCTGTCGGCGCTGATGGGGCAAAGCGGGCTCCCCGAGGTGGCCCTCGGGGAGTGTCGGTTCAGAAGTTGTAGGTGGCAGTTGCACCATACATGCGCGGGGGTTCAACAAAGCCGCTAAAAGAACCTGTCTGCAAAGGGGTGTCGAAACCAATGTTGAGCACTGTTTCATCGGTCAGGTTTTTGCCCCACACCTCAAAACGCCAGCTGCCATCTACAGCGGTGAGTCCCACGGTTGCATTGACAGTCCAGATGCTTTTCTGCCTCGCCAACGGATCGGCATCCTGCGCCGTATTGAAGCTGGAGCGGTAGCGCCAGCTGGTCGCAATGTCGAAGGCGATGGCATTGTTGATTGGCCGGGTGTAGGCCACCGTGTTGGACCAGGTGGTGTCAGAAACGAAGTTGGGGGTCTCTCCGGTCAGGTCCTGGTCCGGAACGATGCCCAGGGCTCTTGCGCGCAATCCCGCTGCTTCCTGCTGGGCAATGGTGCTGGAGGCGTTGGTGAATTCGTCGTACTCAATGTCCTGTACGACGAGGCCGCCACTGATGATCCAGTGGTCATCCGGCATCCAGCTGTAGTCGACCTCCAGGCCCAGGCCATCAATCTGCCCGGCATTGCGCAAGGTGAAGCCTACGCCGTCAAAGGAGTTGGTCTGGAAGTCTTCCGTCTCCTGGTAAAACACCGTTGCGTTCAATTGCAGACTGCGGCCCAACAGGAATGATTTGACGCCGACTTCGTAGGAGTCACTGGTTTCGGACCCGAACTGGTTGTTGGCAAAGGTTGGTGTCGGGTCGCCAGGCTCCTGGCCAATGGTGCCGTTCAGATTGAGGCCGCCGGACTTGTACCCCTGGGCAAAGCGGGCAAATACGGAGAGGTCGCTGCTGAGTTCATAATTAACGCTGGTGGCGAACGACAGGTCATCGTCACTGAAGGAGTCAGAGGCGGGATCAGAGGCCAAGTGCACCTGCAGCGGGCGCAGTGCCCAGAACAGGCCATCGTTTCCAGTCAGAGATGTCACGCGCAGATCCCGGGCAGAGAAGGGATCATCGGCAGTCGTCAGGTAGGACGCTCTCTTGTCCTCGTCGGTGTAACGCGCCCCGATGGTCCAGGCCAATTGATCGCTAAGATTGAAGGTGACCTGGCCGAATATGGCAATGCTTTCGGAGTTGTAATCCACCGTTTCCGTAGCGCCAGTCCCTGCTAGGGCCGCGGTTGGGAACCAGTTGAGCGGGTTGGCGGCGCCACCGGGGGCATCGTTGCCGATATCCAGCAGGCCCGACCCCAGCAAGTCGCTGATTGCGCCACCTGCAGCAATGATTTCAGGGTCTGTCAAGATCCTGGCCAAACCGACCTGGGACAGATAAGCCGATCCGTCAGTGCCCCATTCAAACCGCCCATTGCCCTTGATGTCCTGGTCGAAGTAGAAGCCACCGACCGTCCAGTCGACGGTGTCCGTGCTGCCGGACAAGCGGATCTCCAGCGAGATTTCATCAATGTCCTGCCCGCGACCCCCGCGCCAGATATCCGCCGTGCGCATGTCGATATCGCCGAATGGCTGGGTGTCGAAGAAGCGATAGGCACCGATGACGGTCAAATCAAGCCGGTCATTCAGTGCACTGTTCACCTCGATGGAAAAGCCGCCATCCTCGAAGCTGTCATCCGCACCCGCGGCGGTCGTCCTGGTGCCCTCGAAATCGTCCGGGTCCGGGAACTGGCCGCTGAATATCACTTCCTGTGGGGATGTTGAGCCGGGCACACCTTCCTGCAAGGGGACGCCAATGCGGAAGTTGGAGAACAGCGGGCTCAAGGCGCCCAGGCCGCCCTCGCTACCGACTATCAGCAGCGCAGAATCCGCGTCAAACAGGCCCACAGGCACGCAGCAGCGTTCGTCGGTTTCGGTGTAATCTGCAATAAAGCGCACGGTGGTATTGGGGGTTACGTCCCACAGCAGTTGCCCGCGTACGGAATATCGGTCCCTGTCGTTCCATTCTTCACCACTGAAGGCATCGTCGATATAGCCATCGCGCTCCTGCCAGGTGCCGGCCAGGCGCCATGCCAGACTGTCGTTGATGGGGCCGGTGACGGAGCCGCGCAGTTGCTTGGCGCCGAAATCACCAACACCGACGGAGACGCTGCCGCCAAATTCGTGTTCGGGTGCCTTAGAGCGCACGCTGATCACGCCCGCCGATGTGTTGCGTCCAAACAGTGTGCCCTGTGGGCCGCGCAGCACCTCGATGGACTCAAGGTCGACAAAGTCGCCGAGGGCCGCACCGGGACGGCCTCGGTAGACGTTATCGATAAACACCCCCACCGATTGCTCCAGCCCGGAGTTCTGACCCGCGGTGCCAATGCCGCGAATGGTGAGGATGGATTGGGTGGCGCCGGTTGAGCTGTTGAAGACGACACTGGGCGCCACTTGCTGCAGTTCCGAGAGATCGCGAATCTGCGCACGATCCAGCGCTTCGTTGCTGTAGGAAGCTACCGATACCGGTACTTCCAGGATCGATTGCTCCTTTTTCTGGGCAAAAACCATCACTTCTTCGAGCAGTCTGTTGGGGGCGGATTCCTGGGCGAAGGCGCCGACGGCAAAGGTGGTGGTCACGACGGTGCCCAGCAGAGCAGCAATGCCGGCTGCCAACGGGCTCTTTCTTGGAGAATACGGGTGGTTGCTGTGTTGTCGCATGGTCGGTGCTCCTGTTATTGATATAAAGTGCTAGCTGTATACAGATTGTGCGCCGGTGCTCTGTGCGCTGCGCTGTTTTTGGCTTGCGGTTGAACTATGGTGTTTTTGGCACGTGCGAACAAGCCTGATTTTTACCGCAGTTTGTCTTGCGGTAACGCCAAGTTGACACTCTAAACATGTCGCCAGCCCGATGCCAGCCTCCGAGAGTGGAAAAATTACCGGCCTGACCGTGTAACAGGCGGCTCGGCTTCGCTGTTTTCCCGCGGCGCTGGTATGATGTCGGCCCTTGCCAACCACAGCCGGTGTGCGCATCCCATGCCCGACATCCTGCAACACCTGCAAACCCGCAATTCGGCGCCGCGGCTGACAGCGCCCGGCCCCTCCGGGGAGCAGCTTGACGAGCTTCTGCAGGCGGCGCTGCGTGCGCCGGACCATGCCTGGCTGCGGCCCTGGCGGTTCATCGCCATCGAGGGGGAGCGGCGGGAGGACTTCGGAGAAGTGCTGGAGCGCTGCCTGCTGCGCCGGGATCCCGCTGCCGATGCCTCGGTGAGAGAGAGGGCCCGTGCAGCGCCCCTGCGCGCTCCGCTGCTGCTGGCGGTCGTTGCCTGCCTGCAGGAGCACCCCAAGGTTCCCTTCTATGAGCAGCGGCTGTCCGCGGGCTGCGCTGCCCACGCCATCCTGCTGGCGGCAGAAGCTCTCGGTTACGCTGGTATCTGGCGCACTGGCGACGCCGCCTTTGATCCCTTGGTTGGCGCGGCGCTGGGTCTGGAGAGGGATGAAGAAGTCGTTGCCTTTCTTTATCTCGGCACCCGGGACGGCAATCCCAAGAACGTGCCGGCATTGCAGCCCGCCGATTTTCTCAGCCGCTGGTAAGCCGCGGCGTGTTTTACCTCAGGAGTCCTTGTATGACGTCGATACCCGAGTTTGAAACCCTGGCCGTTAGCATCGAACAACAGGTGGCGACGGTCGTCCTCAATCGCCCGGACAAGGCCAACAGCATGAATGCGGCCATGTGGCCCGAGCTGCAGCTCTGCTTTGAGTGGCTGGATGCCGAGCCCGGAGTGCGCGCGGTGGTGCTCGCCGGCAACGGCAGGCACTTCTGCGCCGGTTTGGACCTCGCCATGTTCAACGGTCTCAAGGGCCAGTCCAGCGATCCGGCCCGGCAGGGTGAGGAATTCCGGCGCAACGTGCTGCGGATGCAGGATAACCTGAGCGCGATAGAGAACTGCCGCAAGCCAGTATTGGCGGCGATTCACAATACCTGTATCGGCGGTGGCGTGGATCTGGTCTGTTGCTGCGACATGCGCTACGCCAGCGCAGACGCCTGGTTTGCCATTCGCGAGATCGACATCGGCATGACCGCGGATGTCGGCACCCTGCAGCGCATGCCGAAACTGGTGGCGGATGGCATTGTGCGGGAGCTGGCCTATACAGGCCGCAATCTGGGCGCAGAAGAGGCTCGCGAGATAGGCTTCGTGAACCGGGTCTACCCGGATCGCGAAACCCTGCTGCGCGAGGTGACCGAGATCGCCCGCAATATTGCCGCGAAGTCACCGCTGGCGGTGCGCGGCACCAAGGAAATGCTGCTTTACAGCCGCGACCACAGCGTGCGTGATGGCCTGAATTACATCGCCACCTGGAACGCCGGCATGCTGAGTCAGGCGGATCTGATGGCGGGGATCCAGGCCCAGGCGGCGAAGCAGACGGCCAGCTACGAAGACTAGGTGACCCGGGGACGCGCCTGCGGGCTCTGCTAGGGGTTGCCCGGCCAGATATCCGAGACGATGAACGGGTGCAAGGCGATGGCGATACCCTCGTTGACGAAGTTGTCGTTTTCCAGGATGTTGCGCCGACGTACGAAGCGGCCGCCCGACGAGCGCGCGTCGATCGCATCGGTGACGTCGAGGCCGCCGACGCTGGCGAAAATGCGTTTCAGTTCCATGTCATAAATGCTGATCTGCAGTGAGGCCACCGAGGCGCCCTGGTTCCAGTCAAACTCTGTCGAGACGCCGCTGCCGGGCCCCTGCAATGTCGGTTTGCGGGTGACACCGTGCCAGCGTGCTACACGATTGATTCCGGAGGAAAACGGTACCTCGGACTCCAGCAGATCGGTGAAAACCACCGCGTCGGCGTCGGTGTTTTCCCGCAGCTGATCGCGCACGCTTTGCATGATCTGCACGAAGGTGTTCATGTTCATGCGGCCGGTGGTTGGGTCCACCGGGTCACCGAAGGCGCGCACGGCCGTGTTCCAGTGCTGGGTGAATTCGCGCTGGGGAATCACTTTATAGCCGTTGTCCTTCAGGTAGGTGGCGACCATGCCGTCGATGCGTGGCGCCTCCTTGTCAAGGTAGCTGCGCGAGGGCGGGCCGAGGTTGACGTGGGCGATCACAACGGTTTTCACTTTGGTCTGGGCGAGGCGCTCCTCATCCAGCTCGTAAGGGAATACAGTGGGGTTGTACGTGGCACCGCCGCAGGCCACGAGACCTGCGAGCAGTAGCAGTAGAGTGCCCAGGCGGCGCGCGCTCCGGAAATAACGCATAAGGACTCCAGTTCGTTTATAGTGCGGCCATACTAGCAAAATCTCGAGGGAGAGGCAGCGATAATGACAGCTGAAGTATTCGACTCGGTGGCGGGTGACGGCCCCGACGTGGTGCTTTTGCACGGTTTGTTTGGCATGGGCAGCAATCTGGGGGGCGTGTCCCGGGCGCTGCAGGATCACTATCGGGTGCACAGTCTGGACCTGCCAAACCATGGGCGCTCGCGCTGGACCGACAGTATGTCTTTACCGGATCTGGCGCAGGCCGTGGACCGGTGGATGACCCACAGGGGCCTTGAAACGGCACACTTTGTCGGTCATTCCCTCGGTGGCAAGGTGGCGATGCAACTGGCGCTGGATTCACCCTACCGGGTCGACGCACTGGTCGTGGCGGACATCGCGCCGGTAGCCTATCCGCCCTCCCACCAGGCTGTGTTCGCCGCCGTCGCCGCGGTGGCGGAGGCAGGTTGCAGCAGTCGCGCCGACGCGGCGAAGGTGATGGCGCAACACCTGAAAGAAGACACGGTCATTCAGTTCCTGCTGCTTAGCCTGCAGCGCGATGAGGGCGGTGTTTACCGGTGGCGCTTCAATCACCGGGTGTTACGCGAGCAGTACCCGGCGTTGCTTGCCGCACCGGAGCCCGTCGCGCCCTTTGACGGCCGCACGCTGTTTATTCGCGGCGAGCTGTCCGACTACGTGCAGGACGCCTATCGCCCGCACATCGAGGCCCTGTTCCCGAATGCGGAAATCACGGCGCTCGCGGGGTGTGGGCACTGGTTGCACGCCGAACAGCCGACGCGCTTCAACCAGCGTGTGGTTGCGTTTCTTGACGGTTGACATGCAGCGCAGCTGCGGCAGGGGTCATTAAAGGTGCTGTTCACGCTGGGCGACGTCTTTGCATTGCTGCTGCTGGGGCTCCTGTGCGCCTGGTTTCTGGCCTCGATCAGGGTGCGGGAGCTGGCGGTCGCCGCTGTGGACAGGGCGGGAAAGCGCGATGATTTCCAGCTGCTCGACCAGACTGTGCACCTCAATCGCATCTCCCTGAGCCGCGATGAGCAGCGTCGCTGGCGGGTCTGGCGCCAGTATCGGTTCGACTACAGCTTTGATGGTGTCGAGCGCCATGAGGGTTACGTCATCATGCTCGGGCAGCGCCTGCAGGCGATCATCGTGCGCGAACCGGAAACCACCCTGCATTAGCCTGTCAGGGCTTGCCGGGCGAGGTGCAGTAGCATCGCGGCACCGAGTACGGCCAGCAGGGTGTTGAGCAGCCGGTCAATCAGGGAGGCTCTGCTGCGAAGAATGGCCAGCCAGCGCGGTCGGCTCACCGAGAAGGCCACCAGGCAATACCAACCTGCGTCCGTCGCGATAACCGTGGCTGTCATCAGGGCCTGCGTCGCCATACCGGGGCTAGCGGGCAGGAACTGGCTGAACAGGGCGACCATGAAGAGTCCGACCTTGGGGTTCAGGAGGGCCACCAGAAACCCCTCGGACGCTGACTGTGCCAGCGACTGTGGGGCGGCCGCAGTGGCCTGCAGGGTCGCCGTGGCGCCGGCTGACCACTGGCGCAGGCCGCTAAGACCCAGATAGAGCAGCCATGCTGCGCCGGCGGTCTGTACGGCGGTGAACAGGCCTGGCGAGCGCTGCAGGGCCAGGGCGAGGCCGCTCACGGTCAATGCCGCATAGCAGCCGATGGCCGCTGCATGTGCCAGCGCCGCAGCGAGGCCGGCACGGCGGCCAGCGCGCGCGGTACAGCGCAGGATGACCGCCAGGCTGGGTCCCGGTGCCATGGCGCCCAGCAGGCAGATGCCCAGCAGCGATATCCACGTCACGGCATCCACTGAGGTCTTGCTCCAGGGTTGGGTAACAGGGTCATTTTTTCATCTTTTTTCCACAGATTCTGTGGATAACTCGGTGAGTAATTTGTTTAATCCCGGCCTCAGCCCAGTGGTCGGGCGGCATGTTACAGATTGGTTAAAAAACAATCAAACCTAAATTTAACTTTATTTACAATGACTTACAGAATATTCCTGATACTCGGCATTGGGTTCCCATGCTAAGCTTGCAGGGCACGACGGCAGTGCGGCCAATGTGCATAACCTTTTCCTTGTGTGCTACCAATGGTAACCCCCGGCCCGGCGCGGGAACAGCGCGGAGCGGTGTTCGCGGGTAACATCTGCATGACCCGCGACGGAACCCTTCGGCAATAGTGTCTTTGCAAACGTCAACCAAAAACTTTCATGTTACCGGGATGTAACGCGTTGGTGACACGCTATTGCCCGCGGTAGACGCAACCTGATGTGCAGGTTTCCCGGATTTCAACCTGCGCCAGTTCCGGTAACTCGGGTTTCAGGGCGTTCCATATCCAGCGCGCAATATTCTCGCTGGTGGGGTTTTCCAGCCCGGGTATGTCGTTCAGGTAGTAGTGGTCCAACTGCTCGAGAATGGGCTTGAAGGCGCTCTTGATGTCGCCGAAGTCCATGACCCAGCCACTGGGCTCGCTGGCCTCACCAGACACCACCAGGCGTAACTGAAATGAATGGCCATGCAGACGTGCACACTTGTGGCCTGCCGGTACGTTGGGCAAGCGGTGCGCCGCCTCGAAGTGAAACTCCTTGTAGATGTCCATGCAGCCAGAGCCTGTGGGTTGTGTTGCCATGCGTGACCAGAGCAGCCATAACGCGCAGCAAACGGATTGAGGAAACGCGAAATATTACTATCAAACACGGGTTTTTTCAGCGTTGGAAAAAATCCGCGATTTTTATTCCGGAACGTTTGACAGCCTTTTTTTTATCTCTATAATGCGCGTTCTCGGTCAGGGGGTGGTTAGCTCAGCTGGGAGAGCATCTGCCTTACAAGCAGAGGGTCGGCGGTTCGATCCCGTCACCACCCACCATCAACCGAGGACTTTCTGGAGCGGTAGTTCAGTTGGTCAGAATACCGGCCTGTCACGCCGGGGGTCGCGGGTTCGAGCCCCGTCCGCTCCGCCAATTACAAAAAAAGCCACCCTCGGGTGGCTTTTTTTGTGCCTTTCGCGCGTTCAGATGCGCTCGATGATAATTGCCGGGGCCATGCCGCCCGCGGCGCACATGGTGACCAGGCCAAACTGCTTGTCCTGGCGCTCCAGTTCGTCGAGCAACGTGCCGATCAGTATGGAACCGGTAGCGCCAATCGGGTGCCCCAGTGCCATTGCCCCGCCGTTGACGTTCACCTTCTCCCGATCGAGCTTGAGGTCACGGATAAACTTTTCCGCAACCACGGCAAACGCTTCGTTGATTTCGAACAGGTCGATGTCCGACAGCTGCAGGCCGGCTTTCGCCAGTACCTTGCGCGCGGCCGGTACCGGGGCATTGAGCATGAGCGTGGGAGAGTCACCCATGTTCGCCATGGCCACAATGCGGGCCCGGGGCTTCATCCCATGCGCCTGCGCATAGGCGGGAGATGCCAGCAGGATAGCCGCGGCACCGTCTACAACACCGGAGGAGTTGCCGGCGTGGTGCACGTGGTTGATCTTCAGGTCGGGGTAGGCCTGGTTGACCAGCTTGCGGAATGTGGTGCCGGCCTCGTCCAGAGGGTAGTCTGCCAGCGCTTCAAAGGAGGGTTTGAGTTCCGACAGGGTTGCCAGTGTGGTATTCGGGCGCGGGAACTCTTCATGGTCCAGCGCCAGGCTGCCGTCGAGACGATAGACGGGAATCAGGCTGCGTTCGAAGTGGCCGTTGCTGATGGCATGTGCCGCGCGCTGCTGAGACAGCGCGGCGAGGCTGTCGACCGCGTGGCGGTCGATGCCTTCCAGCGTGGCAATGGCGTCAGCACACACGCCCTGATGCGGCTGCGGGTGTTTCTCCCGCAGGCGCAGATTGTCGCTGTCGATAAAGGGTGACTGATTGGGGTCGCTGCCAAAGGTCGACATCATTTCACAGCCGCCGCCGATCACCAGGTCTTCCATTCCCGACATGATCGAGGCGGCCGCCATGCTCACCGAGGTGATGCCTGACCCACAGAACCGGTCCAGGGTCACACCGGAGGAGCGAACGTCGTAACCCGCGTCCAGAGCTGCCATGCGGGCGAGGTCCGCACCCTGCTGGCCGCGCTGGGTGCTGGTGCCGAATATAATGTCATCGACTTCGGCGGTGTTCAGTTGATTGCGCTCGGCGAGCGCGCGCAGGACGGTTGCCGCAAGGTGTTGCGGGTGCTGGTCGGCGAGTGCGCCCTTGCCCTTTTTGCCGATGCCGCGTGGTGTTCGGCAGGCATCGATAATCCATGCTTCTGACATTGGTATAGTCCTCAAGTATCGTGGTTTCCGGGGTGCCGCGTTCAGCGGCCTTTCCACTGTGGCGCGCGCTTCTCCGCGAACGCGGTGGCGCCCTCGATGGCGTCCTCACTGGTGAAAATGGGTTGAATGATGGCCTGCTGTTTGGCGAACATTTCGTCGCTACTCCAGTCCTGGGCGCCGTCCACCACCTGTTTGCTCAGGGCGACTGCCAGCGGGCCGTTGGCGGCGATTTTGCGGGCGAGGGCTTTTGCAGCATCCAGCGCACTGCCAGCGGGCACCACTTCGTTGATCAGACCCAGGTCAAATGCGCGATGTGCGGAGATGAAATCGCCGGTCAGCGCCAGTTCCTTGGCAATGCGGGAGGGAATCTGCTTGGGCAGCTTGACCAGCCCACCGGCGCCGGCCGCGAGTCCGCGTTTCACTTCGGGAATGCCGAACTTGGAATCATCAGCGGCGACGACCAGGTCGCAACTGATCGCCAGCTCGAAGCCGCCGGCCAGCGCATAGCCCTCGATCGCGGCGATCAGGGGCTTGGCGGGTGTATATTCGCAGAGACCGGCAAATCCGCGTCCTTCAACGATGGGGAGTTCGCCGGTGACGAAGGCTTTCAGGTCCATGCCGGAGCAGAAGGTGCCACCTGCACCGGTGAGTATCGCCACGCGCAACGCCGAATTACTCTCAAGCTCGTCGATAGCGGCGGCTATGCCCTCGGCTACCGCTTTGTTTACCGCGTTTTTTGCGGCCGGACGGTTTAGCGTGATGGTCAGGACGCCATCGTCAATGTCGGTCATTACAACGTGTTCGGACATGTGTTCACTCCATGCGTGTCAATAGTTCAGGTTGCGTTCCAGCCTCAGTGATCGCCGGTGTCCGGATCATACTGCGCCGCGGCGCAAAGCGTAACCGGCCCGGTGCACTATGCGTAGGGCGTAAAGGCGGGGGCGAGATAGGGTGCCCCGTTGGTCTGCTGCAGGTAGACGAAGTCGACGCGGCCCGGCATATCGCAGCGCAGGGCGGGTGTCGTGTTCTCAGTCACCCGCATGACGATGCGAATATCCGGTGCTTCCAGCGGGCTCACCAGGGCACAGGTATAGGCTTCGCGGAACTGCGGGTTCAATCCTCCGGCGACCTCGCACCAGCTGATCAGCGACGCTTCACCGGACAGCCTGCGCCAGTGCAGGTTTCCGTCGCAGTGCGGGCAGTGTGGACGCGGGTACCAGACCGCGCGGTCGCAGGCGGCGCACCAGGTGACCTGCAGCTCCTTCCGGGCTGCAGCCGACCAGAATGGCCCGGCCAGCGGGTGGTCGAGATCGGGCCCGTTCATGCGCCCCCCCGGGACAGCACCAGTGTGGCCGCTTCGTCCGCGGTAAATCCTGCATATACAGCGCGTTGCGCATCGGTGACCTGGTTGGCGGCGCTACCACGCAGCTGTCGCACCAGTTCCACGACGTGGGAGGCACCGAGTAAATAGCCGTGGGACAGCAGCCCGCCGTGCGTATTGCAGGGTATGCCGCCCTGTCGCCGCGTGCGTGCATAGTGCAGGCGATCTTCCTGCACGAAGCTGCCGCCCTCGCCCTTGCGGCAGAAGCCCAGGTCCTCAATCTGCATCAGCGCCGTGCTGGAAAAACAGTCGTAGACGGCAATAACGTCGACCTCGGCAGGTGCCGTTTCCGCCATGGCGTAGGCCCAGGGTGCCGCGAAAACCTGCGGGGTAGCGGTCAGGTCCAGTTGCTGGCTGATGTAGGGCGCACCGGCGATTCGCCCGTGCCCCACACCATCGATATGGATCGGAATCCGGGGCATGTCCGCCGCGCGCTCCGAGGGACTCATGACCCAGGCCGCTGCACCGTCGGAAATCAGGCAGCAGTCTTCGCGTCGTAATGGGCCCGCCAGTGGTGGTCGGGCGAGGTAGGCCTCCAGCGTCAGGCCGCGATCCCGCATCACCGCGCCAGGATGTCCGTTTGCATGGCGGCGAAAGGTGAGCGGGATGGCGGCGAGCTGTGCCTCGGTGAGCTGATACTCGTGCATGTACCGCCGGGCGAAGGTGGCGAAATAGACAGGCTGTGGGTACCAGCCCAGAGGCACTTCAAGGTGTGCCTTCATGTCTTCCCCGGCGTGCCAGTCTCCCGGTGTTCCTGTGCCCGCGGCCCGGCGCGTGGCCCAGTCGACTGCGAACACATTGACGATATGCGTGGCCCGCCTGGCGCGCATGGCCATTGCCGCCTCATGCGCGCAGGTGGCAGCCCAGATCATAGCGCCGCCCTCGGTGCTGAACCAGAGAGGACCCAGGGTACCAAAGTGGCGGTGGAAGTCATCTGGCGTGATCTGGTCTGCGATGTGTCCGGACACCATCAGCCCATCAATGTCCTGCGGTTGTAAGCCGGCATCGGCTATCGCTGCTGCCACCGCTTCCAGTGCCATCTGCCGTGGGTCGCGGCCTGAGGGCCCGCTCACGGCGGTTTCTCCCACGCCGGTGATGGTTGCGATACCGCGGATATCCTCCAGGGGTTCCGCGGTCCCGCCCGCGGGCAGCGACGTGGCGCGCGCGAGCGACCGCAGCGATAATGCAGGCATCAGCGGCGGATCCGCTGTGCCGTCTGGAAGTTCTGCCGGGTTGTGCGCATGCGTAGCCTGCTGAAGTTCAGAGTCTGGCTGCGAAGACTAGCCCGGGGCGCGTTATCGGGGCAAGCCGACTGGTCAGCCTGCGTGTTCCTCCGGGCGATTCGCCAGCCTTCGCGCCACCGGGGTGCGAGTCGGTATAAGCACTTGCACCGCGCCGTTTAAGCGCGCGGGCAAAAACGTCTATCATCGGTTGTTGAGTTTTAGTGAGCCGGGCCGCAGCGTCCGCACGGTTGCCAAGGAGTTTGCAATGCCGAAACCACGTCCCCCGATGCCGATACCCTTCGGCTGGTTTGTTGTCTCCTACAGCGATGAGCTCGCAGTAGGGCAGTCTCGCGCGGTCAATTACTTCGGCCGTGAAATGGTGCTCTTCCGCACCGAATCGGGCCGTGCGGTACTGCTCGATGCGTACTGTCCCCACCTCGGCGCACACCTGGGGTACGGCATCAATGAAAGCAGTGGGCAGGGCGGGCGCATCGAAGGCGAAAGCATTGTCTGTCCCTTTCACGCCTGGAAGTTCGACGCCGCGGGTTACTGTACCGATGTCCCGTACGCGAAAAACATGCCGCCCAAGGTTGTTGGCAAACAGTGCCTGGAGTCCTATCCCGTGGTAGAGGACAATCAGGTGATCTACGCCTGGTACCATCCCGAGGGGGTTGCACCCCTGTGGGAGGTGGAGTCCTTTGAAGAGGCCAACAGCGCTGAATGGGCGCCTCTGCAGCGCTTTGAATGGGTTATCAAAACGGCCTGCCAGGAGATGGCGGAGAATGGTGCCGATTCTGCCCACTTCCGTTATGTACACCAGACCGCGACCTTCCCGGAAACTGAGCTGACCTATGATCAGCACTACTCGCTGGGTGTGCAGCGTGCGGATATGAAAACGCCCCGGGGTATGGTGAAAGGCAGCATAACCTCCAAGAATATCGGTCCGGGGCAGGGCTTCACGCGTTTCGAGGGTATCGCCAGCACGTTTCTGATGGGTAATGTGACACCCATCGACGATGAAACGGTACATGTTCGCTTTGCTTTTACGCAGCCGCTGGTGGATGGCGAGGTCAAGGCTGGTGGTGTCAACGCAGCGATCATCCGGGATATCTGTAAGCAACTGGATGAAGACAAACCCATCTGGGAAAACAAGATGTTCCGTCCGCAACCGGTACTCTGCGATGGCGACGGCCCGATTGCGCGGTTCCGCAAGTGGTACGGCCAGTTTTACGCAGAGCCCTTCACGACCGCCGCGTAATCTGGACTGGCCGCGGTTCTCGCGGCCAGCATCAGAAAGGCCTCAGAATGCAATACTGTCACCTTCGGCGGGTATCGCTGCCCGTCGTTGGTGTCGCTCCCAAAGCAGCGATGCGAGGGCGTCCTGGGCGTCCGGTTCGCCGTGTACCAGCACCAGTCGCGCCGACTCCTCAAAATTCGCGGCCCAGGCCAGCAGCTCGCTCTGTCCGGCGTGCGCCGAGAAACAGCCCAGCGTCTCTATGCGCGCCTTGACGGCATACTCTTCACCGAACAGCTTGACGGTCTGCATGCCATCGACCAGTAGGCGGCCGAGTGTCCCGCGGGCCTGAAACCCGGCGAATATCACGGTATTGCGATCGTCCCAGATACGCTGTTTGAAGTGATGACGGATACGACCACCCGTGCACATGCCGCTGCCGGCAATGATGATCGCGCCACCCTTGATGCGATTGATGGCCATCGACTGCTCCGTATCGGCGGTCAGCTGCAGGCGAGGCAGGAAGTCGGCTAATGATTCCTTGTGTACGTCCGACAGCTCGCGGATATCCTCCCCGTCCATGATGTCCAGCCAGCGGTCGTAGACCCGGGTGACCTCGATGGCCATTGGGCTGTCGAGAAATACCTGCCAGTTGTCGAGTTGGCCCGCGTGGTGCAGGCGCCCGAGGTGGAACAGAATTTCCTGCGTGCGACCGACGGCAAAGGAGGGGATCATCACGCTGCCACCCTGGTTCCAGGTCTCGTGAAGTATCTGGGCAAACTCCTCCATGGAATCATCCTCGTAGCGATGATCCCGGTCGCCATAGGTGCTTTCCATGAGCACGATATCGGCTTTCTCCAGCGTGGCGGGGTCGTTCATCAGTACCGAACCCTTGCGCCCGAGGTCACCGGAAAAGACCAGCCGCTTTTCGGTGGCATTCTCCGTGAGCACGATTTCCACGACCGCTGAACCGAGAATGTGTCCGGCATCGTGCAGGGTAACGCTGCAATGCTGGCCAAGTTTGAACGGTTTGCGGTAGCGACTGGGCTCCAGTTGTTTGAGAACCCGCTCGACATCCTGCTCGTCATACACCGGTTCGCGGGTTTTTCGACCCCGTCGCGCGGCCCGCAGGTTTTCACGCTCAAGGTCGCGCAGATAGAGGCCGACGGCGTCGTGCAACATGATGGGCAGCAGATCCGCCGTGGCGCGGGTGCAGTGAATCGGCCCGCGGAAACCCTGGTGTACCAGCAGCGGCAACATCCCGCAGTGATCCAGATGGGCGTGGGACAGGACGACAGCGTCAATACTGTCGGGGCGAAAGCTGAAGCGTTCGTTGTGGATACGCTCGACCGCATCGCCGCCCTGGCGCAGGCCGCAATCCAGAAGGACCCGCCCGCAGGCCTTGGATTCCAGCAGGTGACAGGAGCCCGTGACTTCCTGCGCGGCGCCGTAAAATGTGAGGGTTGCCATAATCGCTCTCTTTGCACTACGTTGCGCTGATTGTACCTCGGGCCACATGCAGGCGTCTGCTCCCTCTGCCCCTCGCAAGGGGCCCTGCGCGGGATGCAGGAGTCGGCTATAATTGTTGGCTTGCGGGCAGGGCCCGGCCGCTCAGGCACAGGCGACAGGACAGCAACATGGCAGATAACAAACTGATACCCCTGGTGCAGGTGCCCAGCGGTGGCAAGTTCGTCAATGAGCGGGGCATTACCGCCATCAAGGACGGTATCAAAACCGCTGCAACCGCCGGCGCTCGCCTGCCCAAGCCCGAGTGGCTGCGGATTCGGGTGCGCGGCGGGGCAACCTACGATCGCGTCAAGTCCATCGTGCACGAGCACCGCCTGGCGACGGTCTGTGAAGAAGCCAAGTGTCCCAACATGAGTGAGTGCTGGAGTGCCGGCACCGCCACCATCATGCTGATGGGTGATGTGTGTACCCGCGCCTGCCGGTTTTGCGCGGTCAATACCGGAAACCCGCGTGGCTGGCTCGACCCTGAGGAGCCCGCGAACACCGCCCGCTCCGTGCAGCTGATGGGCCTCAAGTACGTGGTGCTGACCTCGGTGAACCGTGATGATCTGCCGGACGGAGGCGCCGGGCACTACGCCGCCTGTGTGCGCGCGGTGAAGTCGGAGAATCCGGAGACTGCCGTGGAGGCCCTGACTCCCGACTTTCTGGGTGCACTTGCCGATGTGGAGACGGTCCTTGATTCGGGTATCGAAGTTTTCGCACAGAACGTCGAAACGGTGCGTCGACTCACTCACCCGGTGCGTGATCCACGGGCCAGCTATGAGCAGACCATTGCCGTGCTCGCCCACGCCAAGCAGTATCGGCCTGATGTGCTGACGAAAACCAGCCTCATGCTCGGCCTCGGTGAAACCGAAGCCGAGATCCTCGAGGCGATGGATGATTTGCGCGCAGCCGGGGTGGATATCCTGACCTTCGGGCAGTATCTGCAGCCTACGGCCAATCACTATCCCATCGAGCGCTATGTGTCGCCGCAGGATTTCGAGAAATACCGCCAGTGGGGCCTGGACAAGGGCTTCCTCGAGGTGGTGTCCGGCGTTTTCGTGCGTTCCAGCTATCGTGCGGAGCAGGTCCTGGAAAAGAACAACGTGGGGCTCACCCGGCCCTGAGTCCGGTAAAGCGGGCAGCGGCGTCTCCGCGCGCCTGCGCCGATTTTCCGTGGTTATCCCGCGCCGATTTTCCGTGGTTATAATGTTGCCCGCGTAGCACAGGGCAGGTAGGGGTGGTCATGCACACGAAATTCGACAGGATTGGGCTGGTTGGCCGCAGCCAGCAGGAGGGCCTGACCGACGTTCTTGACGAGCTGGTGCATCTGCTGCAGGGGCTGGGCAAGGATCTGGTGCTGGAGTCGCGCCTTGCGGAGCTGGTGGCAGACCAGTCCATCCCCCGCGCCAGCCTCGATGCCATCGGTGAGGACAGCGACCTGGTCATCGTGGTCGGGGGCGATGGCAGCCTGCTGAGCGCGGCGCGTACCCTGGCCAAATATGAAACACCGGTGCTCGGGGTCAATCGCGGGCGCCTTGGCTTTCTGACCGATATCAGCCCTGACGACATTGCCCAGCAGGTCCCCGCGGTGCTGGCCGGCGAGTACACCCGCGAGAGCCGCTTTCTGCTCGATGCGCGCGTGGTGCGCGACGGCAAGACGGTAGGGCGGGCGGATGCGCTCAATGACGTTGTGGTCAACTCGGGAACATCTGCGCAGATGATCGAGTTTGAACTGTCGATCAATGGCGTTTTTGTGTATCGGCAGCGGGCTGACGGCCTGATCATTTCCACACCCACCGGGTCAACGGCCTACTCGCTGTCCGGGGGTGGCCCTATCATGCACCCCACACTGGACGCGGTGGTCCTGGTCCCGATGTTTCCTCACGCACTGAGCAGTCGGCCCATTGTCGTGGACGGAAACAGTGAGATTCGCCTCGATATTCTTGAGCGCAACCGGATTCATCCGCCCGTCACCTGCGATGGACAGGTCAACATGACTGCCCGTCCCGGCGATTCCGTGCTGGTCACCAAGAAGCCACACCGGCTCACACTGCTGCATCCGCTGGGTCACAGTTTCTATGCCAGTTGCCGCGATAAACTGCGCTGGAATACGGCGCTGGTGAACTGATGCACGAGGGGTATGTCGTGCTGCGGGCACCTGCGGGAGAGGATTTGCGCCCGGTGGTTGTGTTCCTGCAGCAACAAGGTGTGCGCTGCCGCGTCTATGAGGCCGGCGGGGAACAGGTGCTGGAGGTGGCAGACCCATCTCAGGTGGAGGCGGCGAGCGCCGTGTATGCCGCCTGGCGCGCCGGTGACATCCAGCTTGAGCTGCGTGCAGCCCCTTCGCATGCCCAGTCGCGGCAGGGGCGGGGTGTCTGGCGCGAGGCACCGGTTACACTGCTGCTGCTGTTGCTCAGCGTGGCAGGGTTCCTGCTGGTGTATCTCGGAGCCTCCGCGCAGCGACTGTCCCTGTTCACCTTCACCCCGTTTGTTATCAGCGGTGATAGCCTGCGCTTTGGTGAGATGGGCGCGGAGTACTGGCGCCTGCTCACACCGGCGTTCCTGCATTTTGGCTGGTTGCACATCGTGTTCAACAGCCTCTGGCTGTGGGAGTTGGGTGCCAGGATCGAGCGGCGCCTGGGCTCGGTACACATGCTGGGACTGTTCATCTGTATCGCGCTGGTGTCGAATGCGTCCCAGTACCTGTTTGGTGGTCCCTCCATCTTCGGCGGCATGTCCGGTGTGGTTTATGGTCTGCTCGGCTTCAGTTTTTGCGGAGCACGCCTGCAACCTGCCTGGGGTTTCGAACCCAGTCGTCCCATCATGTTGCTGATGGTGGGGTGGTTGCTGCTCTGCATCGCTGGGGTGGTTGAGGTGCTCGGTTTCGGCGCCATCGCCAACGCCGCGCACGTTGCTGGCCTGTTGTCGGGCGCGCTGCTTGGCGTGTTTCTTGCGCTGCTGGCGCGGCGCAGCGGCGACAGCGGAGCGTCCGGACGGTTATAATCAGGGCTTTTGCCGCAGCCAGGGCCGTCATGAATTATCAGGACATCATCAAACAGCTGTCGCCGGAGATCTACCAGAGCATGCGACGCTCCGTGGAGCTGGGGCGCTGGCCCGACGGCCGCCCGGTTACGCCGGAGCAGCGCGCTCATGCCATGCAGGCGCTGATTGCCTGGGGGGAGCTGCATCTGCCGCCCGAGCAGCGGATCGGCTACATCGACAAGGGCAGCAAAGCCGGCGATACCTGCGATGATCCCGAGCCCCTGCGCTGGCGTGATTCGCAGGAGGGGCAGTGACATGGGACAGGAGCTGGCGCGCGGCGCCCTGCGTAAAATGGGTACCGAACTGGACCAGCCTGTGTCCTACACGCTGGTACTGGGCGAGTCACGCCTGCCCCTGAACGGCTTGCTGGGAAAGTCTCTCACCCTGGAATACCTCGGTGAAATTCACTGCATCCACTGCGACCGCCTGACCAGCAAGAGCTTCAACCAGGGTTACTGTTATCCGTGTTTTCGCCGGCTTGCGCAGTGTGACAGTTGCATCATGAGCCCCGAAAAGTGCCACTACGACCAGGGCACCTGCCGCGAACCCGAGTGGGGACTGGCCAACTGCATGATCGATCATATTGTCTATCTCGCCAACACATCCGGTCTCAAGGTGGGTATCACGCGGCACAGTCAGGTGCCCACCCGCTGGATGGACCAGGGAGCCACGCAGGCGCTGCCGATTTTCCGGGTGGCCAGCCGCTTCCAGTCGGGTCTCGTCGAGAGCCTGTTCAAGGGGCACGTCGCTGACAAGACCAATTGGCAGGCGATGCTGAAAGGCCCTGCCGATCCAGCGGACCTGGCATCCGAGCGCCAGCGCCTGATGGCAGCCTGCGCCCCGGGTATTGCCGAGTTGCAGGCCGCTCATGGCCTGCAGGCGATAGCGCCCCTGGAGGCGCAGGAGACATTGATCGATTACCCGGTTTTGGCCTATCCCGGCAAAGTGTCCTCCTTCAACTTCGACAAGACGCCCCAAGTCTCGGGAACGCTGCAGGGCATCAAGGGCCAGTACCTGCTGTTTGATACCGGTGTCATCAACCTGCGTAAATTCGGCGGCTATCAGGTCGCCCTTACGGAACATTGAGGATTCGCATGCGCGACGCTCAGCCTGGCGCCATCTACCTGCGTGACTATCAGCCCCCCGCCTTTTTCATCGAGCGCACGGAACTCGCGTTTGATCTGCATGAGGATCACGCGCTGGTCAGTGCCTGCCTGCACATACGGCGTAACCCCGCGGTCACGGGCGGCAAACCACTGGAATTGCAGGGCCAGCAACTGGAACTGCTGTCGCTCGCGATCGACGATCGCGCACTGTCGCCGGACGACTACGAGTTGGACGATGCTTGCCTGCGCATCCGGCAGGTGCCTGACACCTTCAGGCTGCAGTCGCAGTGTCGTATCCAGCCCCAGAACAACACAGCGCTCGAAGGCCTGTACAAGTCGCGCAACATGTTCTGCACGCAGTGTGAGGCGGAAGGGTTTCGCAAGATCACCTGGTACCTGGATCGCCCGGATGTGATGGCGGTGTTTGATGTGACGGTGGAAGCGGATGCCACGCGCTACCCGGTGTTATTGAGCAACGGCAACCCGCTGTCCCTGCGTGCCCTGGGCAATGGTCGCCACCGGGCCCACTGGCACGATCCTTTTCCCAAACCCGCCTACCTGTTTGCGCTGGTGGCCGGCGATCTGCGCAGTGTCGATGACCGGTTTGTCACCGCGAGCGGTCGCGAAGTCTCCCTGCATATTTACGTGGAGGAGAAGGACCTCGATAAATGCGACCACGCTTTGCTCTCGCTGAAAGAGTCCATGCGCTGGGACGAGACGGTGTACGGGCGTGAGTATGATCTGGATATCTTCAATATCGTGGCGGTCGACGACTTCAATATGGGCGCGATGGAAAACAAGGGGCTGAACATTTTCAACAGCTCCTGTGTTTTGTGTAGCCCGGAGGTGACCACGGACAGCGAATTCCAGAGAGTGCAGGCAATTGTTGCCCACGAGTACTTTCACAACTGGTCGGGGAACCGGGTAACCTGCCGCGACTGGTTTCAGCTGAGCCTGAAAGAGGGTTTTACGGTCTTCCGGGACGCAACGTTCTCGGCAGACATGGGATCGCCCACTGTCAAACGGGTGGCCGAGGTCAACGACTTGCGCAACACCCAGTTTGCAGAGGACGCGGGCCCACTGGCGCATCCGGTGCGACCGGAGTCCTTTATCGAGATTTCGAATTTCTACACCGCTACGATCTACGAGAAGGGAGCGGAGGTCGTGCGCATGATACATACCCTGTTGGGAGCGCAGCGCTTCCGCGCCGGGTCTGATCTTTATTTTCAGCGTCACGACGGACAGGCCGTCACCTGCGAAGATTTTGTGCGAGCCATGGAAGACGCCTCCGGCGTCGACCTGCAGCAGTTCCGGCTCTGGTATTCACAGGCCGGCACACCGGTACTGTCCGCTGCAGGTGCCTATGACCCGGTGGCACAGCAGTTTCATCTGACCCTGCGGCAGTCCTGCCCACCCACACCCGGGCAACCGGTGAAGTTGCCCATGGTGATTCCGGTCGCGCTGGGCCTGCTGGGGAGCGCGGGTAACCTGCCGCTTCGTCTGGCGACAGACGACCCGGCCTCAGCCGTGCAAACCCACCGGGTGCTGGTGCTGAACCAGCCCGAGCAAACCTTTGTGTTCGAACAGGTCAGCGAAGCGCCTGTACCCGCGCTGCTGCGGGGCTTCTCCGCCCCGGTGCGCCTGGAGTATGCCTACTCCAGTGACGATCTGCGCGCCCTCATGAAACGCGAGGCGGATGGCTTCGTGCGCTGGGACGCGGCCCAGCAATACGCGCTGCGGGTGATCGCGCAGGCGCAGGCCGCCTACACGGCGGGTGACGCTATCGACGTGGAATCGGGCTATCTGGAGGCCTGCGGGCAGCTCTTGCACGATCCTGCGCTGGACCCGGCGCTGGTCGCGGAAATGATGACGCTGCCCGGTGAAACGTATCTGGCAGACCTCGCGGCGGAGGCGGGTGGGGCAGATGTCGATGCCATCCATGCCGCTCGGCAGGCGGTGCGTCTTGCCATTGCCACAACGCACAGCGAGGCGCTGCAGGCCTGCTACCAGCGTTTGCAGAGCACGGCGCCCTACGCGCCCGATGCGGCGCAGACAGGCGCGCGCCGCCTGCGTAACCTGTGCCTGGATTACCTCGCGCTGGGCGGCCCTGGGGGCCTGGCACTGGCCGCCACCCAGTTCCGGGAGGCCACCAACATGACCGATCGGCTTGCCGCCCTGCAATCCCTGGCGTTCCACGGTCGCGATGACCACAGCGACGCGGCTCTGCAACAGTTTTACCGCGACTGGGAGCACGAACCCCTGGTGGTGAATAAGTGGCTGCAGCTGCAGGCCCTGGTTCCCGTGCCTGACACGCTCGAACGCGTGCAGGGGCTCCTGCCGCACCCGGCGTTCGATCTGCACAATCCCAACAAGGTGCGTGCCCTGATCGGCGGGTTCGCCAATGGCAACCCGGTCGCCTTCCACCGGGCAGACGGCGCAGGCTACCGCCTGCTGGCAGACAAGGTCACGCAGCTCAATGCCCTGAATCCGCAGCTGGCGGCGCGTATACTCGAGCCGCTCACGCGCTGGCGCAAGTACCGGAGTCGCGGTGAGCAGATGCGCGCCGTGTTGGTCGAGCTCTCCGCGTTACCCGGCTTGTCTCCCGATGTGTTCGAGGTCCTGCAGAAGTCGCTCGGAGACTGATCAGCGAGCGGGTTTCGCGGCCGGGTAGAGGGGGAATGCACTGTGACTGCCGCTTTTTCCCCCGGGCTGCTGACGCCGCAGCGCGGTGACAGCGGCGGCCAGGTCCGTGCCGCGCCAGGGATTGGCTCCGCGTCGATACAGCGCCTCTTCCAGATCTGCAATGGCCTGCGTCAGTGTCGGGTCTCCGAACTGACGCGCTATGTCTGTAGTCCGCATGGGCCGGTCAGCACCGAGTACGCTCCGGGCCCAGTCGATCAGCGCGACGCGCGCAGACGCCGCGCTGTCGCTGGCACAGGCTGCCTGCAACTGCTTGAACGCCCGTGCCTCGTTGCCGACAGCGCGCGGGTCTGGCTGTTCCTGTGCCGGGGGCAGTGGCCGCCGGCGCCAGAACAGGAACACCGTTGCCAGCCAGAGTGTCGCGAAGACGACGGCCAGGCTCTGCCAGACCACGCCGTGTGCCGCAGCCGACGTCGATGCAGTAGAGGGAAGTGGCTGCGGGGACGTTGCATCGACGGGAAGCGCCGATGTCTGAGCGCCGCGTGACGTCGCAGCCGCGGCGATCGTAATCCTGCGCTCGGGCACCACGGCGAAGCGCAGTACGTCCTGCTCGACATCCCACCAGGGGATGCGAAGCTCAGGGAGCGTGAAGTCTCCTGCGCGGCTGGCTACCAGAGCGGCGCTGTCCCGGCGCTGCCCGACCAGCCCACTGCCGGACTCGCTGTCTACCACGTCGGGCTGATCCGGGTAATAGCGCAGGCCCTCCTGGGCGGTAAATGTCACCGGAGGCAGCTGCGCACCCTGCAGGCCCTCGCCACGCAGGGTGATGGTACGCGTTGCCGACTCGCCCACCTGCAGTGATTCCGGCGCCGTTGACCAGGATTCCTCGATGCTCAGGTTACTCGCAGGCAGCCAGGTGGCGTCGGCGGGGAAGCCGCTGGGGCGCGGCAGCACGCGCACGGTCACCGGCTCGGTGCGACGCTGGATCTGACGCCCGCCCGCACCAAAGTCGAACACGCTGCGTCGGCCGGCACTCTCGCGGCCGGAAAACACCTGGGCGGGGATAACCAGCGTGCCACTCTGCTCCGGGAAAATCGCATAGCGTATTTCATGCACCAGCCAGGGACGGCCGTCTATCGTGCGCTGAAAGGAGTTCTGTTCCAGAGGCTGCACATAGGCGTTGTCGAGTTGCAACTCGCTGACGCTGCGGGAATCCAGGTTTATCGCCTGCTGAATGCGTACGGTGAGCAGCAGCTGCCCCTGCACGTACACGGCATCACGATCGACCTCAGCGGTGACCACCACGGTCTCCTCAGTGTCGGTGGGCTCGGGTGGCGGCCCCACCTCGATAGCTATGGGCTCACTGGTGGCGGCGCCAATGCGCAGGCCGGGGATCGCCAGCAATCCCTGGCGACGGGGGCTCAGGTCCAGGAGGAGTTGCCGGGTCTGGCTGCGCTGGCCGTTGATGATACTGGTGCTGGTCGTATTGCTGCGCTGCAGCACCTCGAAATCCGCCAACAAACGGCGCAGGTCCAGCGCATCGAGATCCTCGTTCGCGGTGGCGGTAATGACCAGCCTGAGGCTGTCGCCGAGGGCCACCTGCTGCCGGTCGACAGCGACTTCCAGCGCCGCCTGCACTGGAACCACCCACAGCGCGAGTACCAGGACCACCCAGAAGCGCTTACCACTCAACATCATTACCTGTCCCCGGTTGTTGTTGCCGTTTGCGGCTCTCGTAGCGAAACTTTTCACGCAGTAATCCGGAGGGATCGTCAGGTACCCGTCGCAGCCACTGCTCCATGGCCTGATTGCGCTCGGCTTCCTCCATGGACAACTCGGGTACCGGAACGTTTTGCGGGGAGCCAGGCTGTGCGGGCTGCTCGTTCTCTGCAGGTCGCTGCTCTCCCTCCTGCGGTGCGGTTTCCTCCTCTGGTGATGCACCTGCCGTTGCGTTGTCATTCCCGTCCGGGTCCCGCTGCTTGCCCTCTGGCTCCCTGCCGGGGTCCTGCGGTGGCGCATCGTCTGCGGCGTCCCCTCCCTTGTCGGAGGGGTCAGCCGCATCGCCGCCGCCTTGTTCGGGCGGCGAATTCCCGGGCTCTTGTTCCGCGGATTCCCCGGGCTCTTGCGCCTGTTCCTGTTGACGCTGCAGCGCCTCCAGAAGCGCCAGGTTGGCCTTGGCATCGTCCTTATCCGGCTCCAGCTCCAGCGACCTCCGGTAGGCGTTGATGGCGGCTTCAAGCTGACCATTGCGCGCCAATGCATTGCCGCGGTTGTACCAGCTGTCCGCGTTTTCCTCTGCAGCAAAGAGCTCGGCGGCCCGTTCAAAGTCGCCACTCTGGTAGGCCGCGGTGGCCTTCCAGTCCGGGTCTCTGAACAGCGCGGCAGCACGTTCCGGATCATCTGCTTCGAGTGCATTTTGCCCCTGCTGGTCCGGCGTCAGCCAGAGGTCCTCCCAGAGGCCGGCATGTACGGGGGCGGGTTGGGAGAAAAACAGCACGGGCACAAGCGTGAGCAGCCAGCCCCGGCGGAAGAGGGCGAGGGCAAGGGGCAGGAGTGCAACAATCAGCCAGTAGCCCTGGTCCTCCCAGGCGTCTGCACTGCGGTTTTCAGCGAGCCGTGTTTCGCGGTTGAGGACCGGCTGGGAGAGCAGATAGCGCAGGTCACTGTCGTCAACCCGCAGTCTGCTGTAAAGGCCTCCCGTGGCGGCGGCCAGCGCTGTAAGCTGCGCTTCATCCAGCCCGGGCATGACGATCGCCCCGCTGTCATCGCGCACGAATCCACCCCGGGGTAGCGGCATCGGGGCACCACTTCGGGTGCCGAAGGCGAGTATGGAGAGGCGGGCGGATGCACCTTCCAACAGCTCCTCGACACGCCGGCTTTCAGCCTCGCTCAGACCATCGGTCAGCAACAGGAGGCGCCCGTCAGTGGTGCCTGCGGAGGTCAACAGGTCCAGCGCGAGCGCAATCGCAGCGGAGGTGTTGCTGCCCGGCAACGGCATCATGTCGGGATTCAGCGCGGGCAACAGGTTGGCGATGGTTGCGGTATCGTCGGTTAGCGGAGTTACCACATGCGCATCGCCGGCGTAGGCCACCAGTCCGGTCTGGCCCTCGTCGCGCTGCTGCAGCAGGTCCAGCAGCTTCTGCCGTGCCCGGTCCAGTCGTGAGGGGGCCTGGTCGGCAGCTTTCATGGAGTAGGACAAATCCAGAACCAGTACCAGTGCATCCTGGACCTGCTCTACCGGCTGTGGAATCTGCTTCAGGCTCGGCCCTGCCGCCGCAACTGCGGCCAGCAGCCACCCCAGCAGGGCGCACCAGAGTATCCGTCGGCGGTGCCCAGCGCGGGTCCCCGCATCGGGTGCCAGGTAAGGAAGCAGGCGTGCGTCGATAACCCGCGTCCAGTCGCCGGCCCGCTGCCCCTGCCGCCACAGCATCCAGGCCAGCGGAATGGCAGGAATGCCCCAGAGCAGCCACGCAGGGCGCATGAAATGCAGGAAAACCTCGGGGTCATTCACGGGCAGTCTCCCCTGTGACCAGGGGGCCACTGCCGCGCAGTCGCCACAGGTGACGCGCGGCAAGCCCGAAACTGATGAGCAGGGCGAATAACAATGGCCAGTGACCCAGTGCCTGCCGCGGGCGATAGGTCGCGGCGTCAACTTCCACCGGCTCCAGTTGATCGAGCAGCTGGTAGATGCCGGCGAGTTCCTGCGGGTCTCGTGCGCGGAAATAGCGTCCTCCGGTCATCTCGGCGATGGCCAGCAGGCTCTCCTCGTCAAGATCTGCGGACGGGTTGACGCGACGGCTGCCAAAGCTGGACCCGAAGATACCGGGAATCGCCAGCTGATCGGCACCGATTCCGATGGTGTAGACGCGGATACCGAGGCCCTGGGCCAGTCGCGCCGCGTCCATGGGGTCGACACTGCTGGCCGTGTCCTGCCCATCCGTCAACAGGACCAGTACGCGGCTTTCTGCGGGGCGTTCGCGCAAGCGTTTGACGGCGAGCCCGATGGCGTCACCGATGGCGGTTTCCTGGCCGGCAAAACCGATCTGGGCCTCCCGCAGAAAACGCTCCACCGTTGCGATATCGAAACTCAGCGGAGATTGCACGTAGGCATTGCTGCCGAACAGAATCAGCCCGACCCGGTCGCCGCGACGACGTTCGATGAATTCGGCGCCGACGGCTTTCACCGCGTCCACGCGACGCACCAGATTATTGCCGACCTGCATGTCTTCAACCCGCATGCTGCCGGAAATATCCACGGCGAGCATCAGGTCGCGACCGCTGGCGGGCAATTGTACAGGCTCGCCAATCCAGGTGGGGCGGGCAGCGGCGGTGAGCAGGCACAGCCAGAGCAGCCAGAGCAGAATCAGCGTGGGCAGGCCGGTGGTGCCCCCCAAACTGCCGCGCGATTGCTCCAGTGCCTGCCAGTCCTCGAAAAACGGTGCGCGCAACGCGGCCGCCTCGCTACGCGCTGCCGGCAACCAGCGCCGGATCAGCAACGGCAGTGGCAACAGCAGCGCCATCCAGGGCCATAGCCAGGTGATCATGCGCGGCCACCCCGATGTCGGCGCAACCAGGCGTCAGCGCAGGCGAGCAGGGCCGGAACATCAACGAATCCCGGGTCGGCCGCGTGGGCCTGTGCGATGGCATCGGGAAAGCGCTGTTCACTGCCCACTGCATGAAATTCCGCATTCAGGAAATCCAGCCACGCCGCGCCGCTCAGCGCCGCGACCGTGCGCCGCGGATACACCTGCAGGCAGACGCCCTTGAGCAGCGCATTGATGGCACACAGTGTGGCTGTTGGATTCTGCCTGGCAGCATGCCGCTCTGCGATGGTGCGCAGTTCGGCCCGCGCCAGGCGTCGATAGCGGTTGCGCCTGTGCTGTCTCCACGCATACCAGCCCAGCGCGGCCAGGGTGGCGCAACCCAGCGCCGCGAGAAGCCACCAGCCCGGCGCAGGTGGCCAAAGCGCGACGGGCTCGGGCGTGCGCAGCGGCTGCAGGGCGGCAAGGGGATCTTGCGGCGTCATGCGCGCGGTTCCCCGAAATAGCGCTGCAGCAGGTGAAAAGGCGAGTTGTCGGTGCTGGCTGCAAGCAATGGAATCCCCAACCGCTGCAACTCCGTTTGTAAGCCGGCAGCGCGGTCTGCGGCGAGGGCTGAGTAGCGCTCGCGCAACTGACGATCACTGGTGACCAGCTCCGCTCTGCGCGAACCATCGGTCACGGCGTAGCGGCCGGGCGGCGGCAACATGGACTCCAGGGGGTCACTGCAGGCGATGGCGGTAATTTCCGTGTGCTGGGCGAGGCGAAACAGGTGCTCGCGCACGGCCGGCTCTGCCGCATCATGAAAGTCGCTGATCAGGTAGACGCTGGTGCCCGGCCGGGCGATGTGACGCAACGTCTCCAGCATGGTTGCCAGGCCACGGGCCGGTTGCTGCGACCCGATGTCTGGCAGTTGCGCGTTGAATTCGACGATGTGCGACAGCAGGGCCAGCACCGTTTTGCGGCTGCGCCTGGGCCGCACCTCCTGATGCGCTGCCTCATTGAAAACGACGCCGCCGACCCGATCGCCGTTACCGAGGGCGCTCCAGGCGAGCAGGCCGGCAAGGTGAGCAGCCAGCACTGACTTGAAGCAACAGTGCGATCCGAAAAACAGGTGCTGTCGCTGATCGATGACCACCAGTACGGGTCGTTCGCGCTCCTCGCGAAACACCCGGGTGTGCGCACTGCCCGTGCGCGCGGTGACACGCCAGTCGATGGTGCGGATATCATCGCCCGCCTGGTAATTGCGCACTTCTTCGAAATCAATGCCGCGACCGCGGAAATTGGCCTTGTTGGGCCCGGTCAGGGCGGCCAGCGCCCTGGTGCGGCGCGACAGGCTCAGGTGTGCAGCGGGAAAGCGTAGCGCGATCAGCGCATCGAGTGTTGCATAGGCGCCAGTAGCGGGGCCTGTCGCATCGGCGATGCTCACCTGGGCAGACCTACGCGGCGGGGACGAGAGTCAGCAACTCGTCGATGACGTGGTCCGGCGTGATGCCGTTGGCTTCCGCTTCAAAGCTGAGAATCAGACGGTGGCGGAGCACGTCGGCGGCGATAGCCTGCACGTCGTCAGGGCTTACGTAGTCGCGCCCACGCAGCCACGCGTGGGCTCTGGCGCAGCGGTCCAGCGCAATCGTGGCGCGTGGGCTGGCGCCGTACTCGACCCAGTTGCCCAGGCGTTCGTCGTACGCAGCCGCCTGGCGGGTGGCAACAACCAGTTGCACGATATAGTTTTCAACAACGTCGGCCATGTGCAGGCCGAGTGCTTCATTGCGCGCATCAAAGACGCTTTGCTGAGGCAGCGGCGTGGGTATGGGGGCGCCGCCACTGCGGGCTTCAGCGCGTGTCAGCCGCAGGATCTCGGCCTCGGCCACGGCATCCGGGTAACCGACTTTCACGTGCATCAGAAAACGGTCCAGCTGTGCCTCGGGGAGGGGGTAGGTGCCCTCCTGTTCAATCGGGTTCTGGGTCGCCATCACCAGGAACAGCGCTGGAAGTGCCCAGGTCTCAGCGCCGACGCTCACCTGGCGTTCCGCCATGGCCTCGAGCAGCGCCGACTGCACTTTCGCCGGCGCACGGTTGACTTCGTCCGCAAGCACCAGGTTGTGAAAGACCGGGCCGCGCTGGAAATGGAAGCTGCCTTCCTGGGGGCGATAGATCTCTGTGCCGGTGATATCCCCGGGTAGCAGATCCGGAGTGAACTGAATGCGGTGGAAGCTGCCCTCGATGCCATCTGCCAGAGCCTTGATGGCACGGGTCTTGGCCAGCCCCGGTGCGCCTTCGACCAGCAGGTGGCCATCTGCCAGCAGAGCGATGATCAAACGTTCGACCAGATGCGATTGCCCTATGATCTGGCCACTCAGCCAGCTTTCCAGCGTTCTCAGTTCAGCGCTAGCCACGCAGTCTCCTTTGGTTGATGACACTACCGCGTCTGCGGCTGGGCGCGTATTGTAGCCAATCCCCCGTGCGACTTCACGCCCGCTCCAACGCAGCCCTTGGAGCCCCGCCGCTGTGTAAAAGTTCCCTCCGCAGACATCACGCCCGGGAAGCCCTTTAGGGTAGACTGGGCCTGGCGAAGAGAAAAAAAGCAGTCGCCCAGGGCGCGGGAGCAGTGCAGCATGGCGTGGGACGAATTCAAGAGAAACCTGCTCAGGGAGCTATCTGCGCGCATTGACGCGCAGGCCGCTGAGGATGATCGCACCTCCCTGCACGAACTCGCAGAGGATTTCTTTTCCCGCTACCCCGCGGAGGATCTGCGGCACCGATCCATTGATGACCTCTACGGCTCGCTCTACGGCCTGCTTCACTTCATGGCCGACTGGGACGCGCCAGAACCCAAGGTACGCATTTTCAACCCGACCCTGCAGGACCACGGCTGGGAAAGCAAAAGCACGGTAATCGCCATCCTCTGTCGGGACTTGCCTTTTTGCACGGCGTCCGTGCGCGGGGAGTTGAACCAGCGCAACATCCGCATTCATGCCCTGGCGAGCTGCAACCTGCTGGTCGCTCGTGATAGGAGCGGCGAATTGCAGGCAGTGCTCGGTGCCATGCCCGACGATCCGGCTGGGGTTTCCCATGAAAGCCTGCTGTTCTTCGAAATCGGCCGTCACTCGCGCCCCGATCAACTGGGTGAATTGCATGATGCCCTGCGGGATATCCTGCGGGAAGTCGCCCTGGTGGTCGACGACTTTGCGGCAATGCGTCAGCGCTTGCAGTTGGCGCGTGATGCGGTCAGCGCCAATGCAGGCCAGGATGACGAGAGCCGTAGCGAGGCACTGGGGTTTATCGACTGGCTGCAACAGGATCGCGTGACATTCCTGGGCTATGAATACCTGCAGGTAACCCGGGAGGGGCCGGACTACCAGGTTAATGAAGATCCCGCCGAGCGCCTGGGCATTCTGCGTCAGCGCGACACACGGGGCGCCCAGGATTTGCAAGCGGATCTGCATGCGATGTCGCCCGAGGAACTGCGCAGGCGTCAGCTGAGTTTTGCCAAATCCGGACTACGCTCCCGCGTTCACCGCCAGGCCTACCCCGACTACATCGAGATCAAGGTGTTCGATGCGGCCGGCGATGTGGCGGGCCAGCACCGGTTCATCGGCCTGTACACCTCGGCGGTATACACCATGAACCCAAACCTGATCCCGATCCTGCGGCGCAAGGTTGCCCAGGTGGTGGAGGGGTCGGGGCTGGACCCACGCGAGCACGATGGCCGGGAACTCGCTCGCGTGCTGGAGCTGTTTCCGCGCGACGAGCTGTTTCAGTCGAGTGTTGACGAGCTGCGCAGTACGGTACTTTCCGTCAACCGCATTCAGGAGCGCCGCCAGACCCGCCTGTTTGTGCGTCGGGATGCACACGGCAAGTTCTTCAGCTGCCTGGTTTACATGCCGCGCGATCGCTATAGCACGCAGCAGCGCTGCGTCATGCAGGACATCCTGTGTCGCGCGCTGGGCGCCGAGGAATCGGAGTTCACCACCTATTTTTCCGAGTCGGTGCTGGTGCGCTGTCACTTTGTCCTGCGGGTCGACCCCGCGGTGCGCAGGGCGTGGGATGTCAACGAGATTGAGGAGCAGATCGTGCAGGCAACACTGGCATGGGAAGACCGGCTGCGGCTGCGCCTGATTGAGGAGTTTGGCGAGGAACTGGGAGAGCAGCACGCGCGTGAACTGGGGCCGGGCTTTCCGCCGGGCTACCGGGACGACTTTGATCCTCGCGTCGCCGTGCTGGATATCAAGCACCTGTTGAGCCTTCGTGCCGGGCAGAAGCTGGGGATGAACCTGACGCGCAAGCTCGAAGAGGATGAAGACCGCCTGCGCCTGCGGCTCTACCACCGCGGTGAGTCCCTGCCGCTGTCGGATGTGTTGCCGATCCTCGAGAATCTGGGCCTGAGGGTGATTACCGAGCGGCCCTATGGCATCCGCGCCGCCGACGATACCCGGTACTGGATTCAGGAGTTCACGCTCAGCTATTCTCTGTCGGACAATATCGACCTCGAGCAGGTACGCGATGAGTTCGAGGATGCCTTTGAGCGCGTCTGGTTCGGCGAGGCTGAAAGCGATTCCTTCAACCGGCTGCTGCTGGGAACCCGGTTGAGCTGGCGGGAGATCGCGCTGTTGCGGGCGTACGCACGCTATTTGCGGCAGATACAGTTTCCCTACAGTGTGGATTACATTGCCGAGACCATGGCGGATCACCTGCAGATCACCGGCGGTCTGGTGGAACTGTTCCTGACCCGGTTTTCGCCGGCCTTCGATGGTGACGATGAATGGCGCCATCAGCGGGAGCAGGCCGTTGAAGACAGGGTGCTCGCAGCTCTGGACGAGGTTCAGAACCTCGGGCAGGACCGGATCATCCGCCAGTATGTGAAGGTCATCAAGGCAACCCTGCGCACCAATTTCTTCCAGCCCGGAAACGACGGCAAGTTCAAGCCTTACTTCTCATTCAAACTGAGCCCGCGCGACATACCCGATGTGCCGCGCCCCGTGCCGCTGTATGAAATCTTCGTCTATTCACCCCGTGTCGAGGGCGTGCACCTGCGGGGTGGCAAAGTGGCGCGTGGCGGACTGCGCTGGTCGGACCGGCTGGAGGATTTCCGCACCGAAGTGCTTGGCCTGGTCAAGGCACAGCAGGTGAAGAACGCGGTGATTGTGCCGGTGGGCGCGAAGGGGGGCTTCGTTGCCAAGTGCCTGGCCCCGGGCATGTCGCGGGATGACGTGCAGGCCGAAGGTGTGGCCTGTTACCAGATATTTATCCGCGGCCTGCTGGATATTACCGACAATCGCGGGGAGGGCGGCATTCTGCGCCCGCCGCTGGTAGTCGCCAAAGACGATGAAGACCCCTACCTGGTGGTGGCGGCAGACAAGGGCACGGCCACCTTCTCCGACATCGCGAACGCGCTCGCCCGTGAGTATGGTTTCTGGCTCGGCGATGCCTTTGCCTCCGGCGGCAGCGCCGGTTATGACCACAAGAAAATGGCCATCACGGCGCGCGGCGCCTGGGTGTCGGTGCAACGGCACTTCCGTGAGCTGGGTATCAATATCCAGCAAACAGATTTCACCGTGGTGGGCATTGGTGATATGGCGGGAGATGTGTTTGGTAACGGCATGTTGCTGTCCCCACACATACGCCTTGTCGCGGCCTTCAACCACCAGCATATATTTGTCGATCCCGAGCCGGATGCCGCCGCCAGCTATCTCGAGCGCGAGCGTCTGTTCGCACTGCCACGCTCGAGTTGGGCCGACTATGACACCACCCTGATATCCGCGGGCGGCGGGATATTCGATCGTGGCGCGAAGTCGATATTCATATCACCGCAGATGCAGTCGAGATTCGCTATTCCGGTCGACAGGCTGACCCCGAACGAACTCATCTCGCACCTGCTGCGCGCAGAGGTGGATCTGCTCTGGAACGGGGGCATCGGCACCTATGTCAAGGCCAGCAGCGAATCCCACACGGACGTCGGCGACAAGGCCAACGACAGCCTGCGTATCAACGCCAGCGAGCTGCGCTGCCGGGTCATTGGCGAGGGCGGCAACCTCGGCATGACGCAACTGGCCCGGGTTGAGTACGGCCTGGCGGGCGGGCGTTCCAACACCGACTTTATCGACAACGCGGGCGGAGTGGACTGCTCCGACCACGAGGTCAATATCAAGATCCTGCTGAATGCCGTCGTGGAACGTGGCGACCTTACCGGCAAACAGCGCAACGTGCTGCTTGAGGACATGACTGACGGCGTGGCGGCATTGGTGCTGCAGAACAACTACCGGCAGACCCAGGCGATCAGCCTTGCCGAGGCCGAGGTGCAGGAGCGCAGCGGCGAATACCGACGTTACATCAGCAATCTGGAAGCCGCGGGCAAGCTCAACCGGCAGCTGGAGTTTATCCCCACCGACCAGGAGCTAGCCGACAGGCGAGCGCAGGGGCAGGGGTTGACGCGACCCGAGCTGGCAGTGCTGGTGTCTTACAGCAAGGCCATCCTCAAGGAAGAGCTGATCGCCTCTGACCTCGGTCTGGATCCGCATCTGGCCGCGGCAGTGGCTACTGCGTTTCCTGCACAGCTGGTGCAGCGCTACCCGGAGGAGGTGGCCGAGCACGGCCTGCGCCGGGAAATCATGTGTACCCAGGTGGCGAATGACATCGTCAATCGCGTGGGATTCAATTTTGTGCCGCGGCAGCGCAAGGCCACTGGCGCGCCGGTGGCGGATGTTGCCAGGGCCTACACCGCGGTGATGCACATCTACGCCATCGACGAGTTATGGGCGCGTATCGAGGCGCTGGACCACGTGGTTGATGCGACGGTGCAACAGGCCATGATGCATTGCCTGATGCGACTCGTGCGCCGTGCCAGCCGCTGGCTGCTGCGGAATCGACGCCATGAAATGGCGCCGACGCGCGCCATTGCCGAATTTGCAGACGGTGTCGCGCAGCTGCGCGAGGCGCTACCGACCATGTTGCGGGGGCGGGCGGCAGAGCAGTACCTTGCCATGTCGCAGCAGTGGCAGGACGCGGGTGTCGATGCCTCGCTGGCCGAGGCCGTGGCAGGTGCTCTGCAGGGCTACACTGCCCTGGGCATAATCCAGGCGGCGCGGGAGACGGAAGCACCGCTGATGCACGTGGCCGAGCTGTACTTCGAGATGGGTGAGCGATTGCAGCTGGACTGGTTCAGTGGGCAGATACTGGCCAGCAAAATCGAGAACGAGTGGCAGGCGCTGGCGCGCGATACGTACCTCGAGGACCTGGAGTGGCAGCAGCGTACGCTGGCTGTCGGGGCACTGCGCTATCTTACCCCCGAAGGGTCCCTCGAGGCATGCCTGGAAACCTGGGAGGCGCAGCAGGCCGCACTGTTGGCTCGCTGGCAGGATATGGTGACCGAGCTACACACCACGGATTCACCTGATTTCGCGATGTTCGCTGTAGCTGTCCGCGAGCTTCTCGACCTGGCGCAGAGCAGCCTGCGAACCTGAAACCGGTGCAGGGGGCCCGTGAGGCACCCTGCACACTGCATTGCGTCAGCTGACGCGTAGTTTGTGTACGCCTGACACGCCGGTCAGGCCGTCCCATTGGTCAACACGACCCTCTCGCCAACCTGATACCCACTGCTGACGGTGTTCCTCGTTGGCGTGCGGACAAAAGTCGATACTCCGGCCCGTAACGCCGGCTTGATAACCGCGGTCGTACGCCCTGGAACTCATGTCGCGTTTCTGTCTTCTCATAGATACTGCCTCCTGTTGGAACTCTGCACCCTGCGGGCACAGTTCCATCTAAACAGACTGCCACAGGCCTCGCAAACATCGATTTGGAGCAAAGCTCCATCCTGTTATAACCAAACAGGGTGTACACTGCAAGGACAAGCCCGGCTGTGCACATCGAGGGGGGAGTATGGCGACGTCCGGCAAGCATATCGTGATTTGTGCCGATGGCACCTGGAACGATCCGGAGGACGAAAACCCCACCAATGTGTTGCGTATCGCCCGGGCGATCAGTCCCCGCGCCGCGAATGGCCGCAGGCAGGTGGTTTTCTACGATTGGGGTGTCGGCTCCTACTATGCCCAGGCGAGCGGCGGCGTTACGGGGCTGGGGATGACCAAGAATATCCAGGATGGCTACCGCTTCATCGTGCAGAATTTCGACCCGGGAGACCGCCTGTTCCTGTTCGGTTTCAGCCGTGGCGCCTACACGGTGCGCTGTCTGGCCGGTATGCTCAACAACTGCGGCATTCTGCGACGCTCCGAGGCCAACCGCATTCCGGAGGCCTTCACCCTGTACAAGCAGCGCAACGCGCCACCCGGTTCAGTGACCTCAGAGCAGTGGCGGCAGCGCTTTGCCGTTGGCGGGCAGCGTGCCACCGTCGATTTCATCGGCGTTTGGGACACGGTAGGCGCCCTGGGCATTCCCACGCGTGTGCTCGCCTTCGCCGAAGAGAAGGACCTGTTTTACGATCCCGTGCTTGGGAGCAACGTGAGGGTCGCACGGCATGCGGTGTCCATCGACGAAGAGCGCAGCGATTTCGAACCCACACTGTGGGCACCCAGCGAGAGTGCCGATATGCAGCAGGTCTGGTTTGCTGGCGTGCATGCCGATGTCGGTGGTGGCTACCCGGCTGACGACGCTGGCAAGCGGCTCAGCGATATCCCGCTGCACTGGATGGCCAAAGAGGCAGAGCGCAGTGGGCTTCGCCTCGAGCCGCACCTGCTGAACCCTCTCGTGCTGGACAGCACGGCGACCGCACATCGCTCCTACCAACGTTTCTGGCGTGCCCTGGGCCGCTACAGCCGACCTATTCCCGATGACGCCGTACTTCATGCCTCCGTCCGAGAACGGTATGCGCAGGGCAACTACGCGCCTAAATCTCTGGTGGAGTGGCTCGCGCGCCGCAGCGGTGCCTGGCGTTCAACGACATGATTGATGGGCCGTGTTATGTGGTGGTCGCGAGAGTCGCGGCGACTCCAGATACCGTTGTCGCTTTTTGGGTTTTAGCCGGTTGAGGTCAACCATCACGAAAGCGTCGACACAGTGGCCAAACGTCGGGTCAATATTGAAGGCTGTCATCCACATCCCGTCGGGCTCCGCAACGTTGGCGTAATGTTTGAACAGGGTCGGAATCTGCAGGCCGAGACCTGAGAGATGCTGACGCAGTGCCTGCAAATCCTGCTCCTGGTCACCGCTGGGTGTGTAGGGTTGCTGTGGGCGAAACGGGCGGCGTGGTTGTACGGAGAGCGCGGTGTTTGCGCCGTAGGTGGCATAATATCCGCAGATCATGGTTGTGGCTTGTTCCCCGTAGAGTGGGCTGATGGACGCGGGCCCGAACAGATAGCGACAACCAGGGTAGCGACGCAGGTATGCCCCGATGCCCAGCCAGAGGTAGTCCAGGCTGTGCCGGGTTTGGTAGTGCGCCTGCACAAAGCTGCGACCCAACTCCAGTCCCTCTCGCAGGTATGTATCCATGCTTCTGCCAAAGCGAAACAGTGAATGGGAGTACAATGCCCCCAATCCACCCGAGGCAACCAGCTTCTGTGCGCGACCGAGCCGATAGGCACCGGCAATTTCCCGAGCCTTCGGGTCCCACAGTGTCAGCTGTAGGTACTCGCGATCAAATCGATCGATGTCTCTTGGCAGACCGGAGCCTTCTCCCAGCGCGCGAAATGCCAGCTCTCTCAGACGCCCTATCTCGCGCATGACACACGGGGCAGAATCCATTTTGCACAAACGAATCTGCATACCATCCGGTGTGGTGCCGAGTAGCTCGCTGGTCTCCATTTCCTGCTGCAGCAACGTGCGATTCTCAGGGTCCGCTATTGCCTCAGCACCCTGGAAGATCGGGCGCGCGTTTCGTGCCAAACGATAAACATGCCGTCTGAAGAGATCCGCCAGAACACGAGGAGAAGAGGACACCTGGCTATAGTTAGCCCAGGGAATCGGCGCTCCCACGCGCGCTGCGACCGTGTTGTGTTCCTGCTTGAACATCTCACGCACCAGCCAGAGTGTTGAGAGGGGTCGTGACAGGAACGAGAGGCTGTAAAAGAACACGGAATTGCGCCCAGCGACGTAGACAGGCAAGACGGGTGCGCGAGCAGACTCAGCGATGCGTATGAAGCCTGGGTTCCATTCACCATCTTTGACACCCTTGATGCCGAAGCGGGACACCTCGCCCGCGGGAAAAATAATCAAAACCCCCTCGGATTCGAGGTGTTCCCGAATGCGCTGCAGGTTTCTCTTTGGAGTGCCGCCCCCCATGTTATGGACTGGCAAGAGCAGAGTCTCCAGTGGTTTTATCGCGCTCAAGAGCGCGTTGGCGACCACCTTGACGTCCTGCCTGATGCGCCCCACCTGCTGCAGGAGCGCGAGCCCGTCCAAGGACCCCAGGGGGTGATTGGCAACGATAGCAATGCGTCCTGAGGCCGGTACCCGAGCCAGCTCACCCGGCGTAACCTTGAGAGTGAAGTCGAAGTACTGCAGCACGCGATCGACGAACTCCAGGCCCCTGAGCTCTGGATGCTCACGCGAAAACTGGGCGAACCGCTGCGTGTAGAACAGATAACCCAGAAAGCGCGTGGCGCTGCGAGCCAGGCGCTTATGGCGTGATACAAACTGGGGATAATGCGTCTGCAGAATCTCTTGTACATCCAGCATGTGGCACGGGCTCCCGTCAGGAGTAGAACAGTGTCAGGGCCTCATCATGGTCTCGCTGCCAGGTGTAGCGCGCACTGCGCCCCTGCGCCTGTTCAATAACGGCGATGCGTCCACCTCGCTGGATGAAGTGGTCAATCTGGCGCTGTATTTCACGTCGTTCCCGCTCTTTCTGAGTCAATGACGAACGAAACTTGTCTGTCTGCATGGGAGCATCTCCGTGTGCGGTTTGATGGCAAAGGTGCATGGCTGCTGTTGCAGTCTGGCTACAGAGCGATGAAGTTTTCTTGACCGATCAGGCGTGGTGACGAGTCGCCCTGGTCGATATTCAGTGCAACAAAAACGTCATATATCGATAACACAACTGTCATTTACCCACCTTATTCTTGCCCCTGTCCTGAGCCGGCGCGCTGATCGCAGCACCGTCTCGAATGTTGCTCATGCATCGGGAAGCAAGAATGAAACCATCGTTTTCTCATATCGGCGCCGCAGCCATCCTCATTTGTTCCAGTGTTATCGTGCAGGCAGCCGATGAACTTGTGGTACAGGTCAGCCGCGATGGGGTCTCCGCAGCGGGGCTGACCGTGGTACTGGACGGCGCGGTGAGCAAGCCCGTAGACGAGGGCGGCTTTGTCTACTTCGATCTTTCTTCCGGTGCCCACAGCGTGCAGATTCTCGACGGTGGCCGGACACTGCACAGCTTTCGTTTCAACACCGCCGACGGACAGCTTGCGGATGTGCTGGTGACGCTTGGCGCTGACTCGGAGGCCTCGGCCTCTGTAGAGTCCTACTTTGCGGCTGAAACCGCCGCACAACGCAGCCGCGCCACCACGGGTCGGATCACCGGCCGCGTGGAATCGGGAGGCCAGCCAGTTGCCGGAGCCGTGGTTGCGCTGGGCGGCGGTGTTGAGCGAACAGCCACGACAGACGAGAACGGGCGCTACCAGCTGGAGGCACCACGGGGTATCTACAGCCTGACCATCAGCCACCCTGACCTCGGTACGCAGAACATCGAGGAATACCGCGTCATCGCCAACGCCGAGAAGCAGTCAAACTTCGTGCTGCGTTCCGCGGCAAGCCAGTCGCTGGCCATTGGCGTGCCGCAGATCGAGGAAGTGACGGTCATCGCCAGCCTGCCCGCCGGCGGCATGCAGGAGTCTGAGCGATTCGCGACCAACGTCATCAACACACTGGACGTGGAGCAACTCGCGCGCTTCGGCGATACCGATGTCGCGGCTTCGGTGATCCGTGTTCCGAGTGTGACGGTGCAGGATGACCAGTTCGTATTCATTCGCGGATTGGGCGACCGCTATGTCAGCAGCACACTCAACGGCGCGACCCTGCCCAGTACCAACCCGACCAAACGCAGCGTGCCCCTTGATCTGTTCCCCAGCAGCATGGTCGAACAGCTTGATATCCGCAAAAGTTACCTCGCGTCCATGCCCGGTGAGAGCACGGGCGGCAACCTGGAAATCAACACCCGGACGTTCCCGAATGAGCGCGGGGGCAGTGTCTCGTTGCAGCTGGGCTACGTGGATGGCGTAACCCTGGACGATGCCTATGTCGATCCGGCCAGCGGCGATTTCGACGTCTTCGGCTGGGACGATGGCGCACGCCAGAGGCCCGCCATTGCCTACGCCGTGTCGCAGGCACTGAAGTACTCGGAGTTCTACGGCCCTGCGGTCGAGCGCGAGCTCGGGAAGCTGGGCGCAAACGCCATCACGGATGGCTTCCAGTACGACACCGAAACCGCGACGCCCGACCTGTCGATGGGTGCGAACTACGGGGACGTGTTCGATCTCCCGGATTGGGGTGCGGAGTTCGGTTACTTTGTTGCCGGTAACTACAAGAATGAACGCGGCGTTCGCAAAGACGGCATCCGCCGCACCTACGGCGGCCTGAACGCGTCCATGGTGCTGGACGATTACCGCTTCGAGCAGTTCGACAACGATGTTGACGCCAGCGGCCTCTTGTCCCTGGGGTTGAACATGGGCGCCTCCAGCTTTACCTCCAATACCGTGCTGTCGCGGGTCACCAGCGAGTCGGTCCGGGTCGAGGAAGGGTTTGACGGCGATGAACTCAACCCCTCCATCAGCTGGTCCATTGAGTGGGAGGAGCGGCAGTTCATTTCCCAGCAGCTCGCCGGCGAGCACATCCTCGGTGATGAGGAGTCCTGGACGCTCAACTGGCAGCTGACCGGCAGCCGGGCCGAGCGCTACGCGCCTGATCGCCGCGACGTGCGCTTCGACCTGCAGGGTGATGACGGCATCTACAACCTGCAGGTGCCCGAACTGACCCGCCGCTACGATGATCTGGTGGATGACAATCTTGACGGCTCTGTGGACGTCAATTACCTGTTCTCCAACGGTGCATTGGAGTCTTCACTGTCCTTCGGCGTTAACGGCATCAGTCGTGAGCGGGACTCGGATTCCGACACCTACGGCTTCGGTGGTGGTCTGCTGGCCATTGACGATAACGCCCCGAATCTCGACGTCTCCGATGTCGTCAACAGCGAAACCATCACGGGCATTCCGAGCACCGGCTTCACCTTCCAGGACAAGACGCTCCCCAGCGACAGCTACGACGCCGAGCTCGATCTGAACAGCGTCTACTTTTCATATGATGCCCTATGGAACCTGAAGTACCAGCTGGTTGTTGGGTTGCGCTATGAAGAGTTCGAGCAGATCACCGACACCTTCTCCCTGTCGGGTGACCAGGGCCCGGAGCAATCCGTGCTGGCGGAAGACTCGCTGCTGCCGACCCTGAGCTTCAACTGGTTCATCACCGATGACCAGCAGCTGCGCTTCGCGATGTCGCGCACGGTAGCGCGTCCGGATTTCAAGGAAACGTCCAACGCGACGTTTTACGATCGCGAGTTCAACTTCCGCGTTCGGGGGAACCCGAACCTGCAGGTGTCGGATGTGACCAACTACGACGTGCGCTGGGAAAAGTACTGGTCTGACCAGGAGTCCTTGAGCATCGCCCTGTTCTACAAGGATATGAAGGACCCGATCGAGCGCGTGGTACAGCCCGCGTCAGGCACGGCCGGCAACTCCCGCACCTTCCAGAACGCCGAGTCTGCCGAAATCCTGGGCGTTGAAATAGATGGGCGGAAGGACTTTGCGCTGGATGACAGCTTCACGCGCAGCGTGTTCCTCGCCACCAACGCCAGCCTGATTGATTCCGAGGTAACGCTGCAGAACGCCAGCACGCGTTCACTGCAGGGTGCGCCGGATTACACCTTCAACCTGATCGTCGGCTACGACGACATCGCGAGCGGTCACGAACTGACGCTGCTGTTGAACCAGAGTGGGGAGACCATCGTGGATGTCGGTGTTTCCGGGCAGCCGGACGTCATTCTCGAGCCCCGCATGGATGTCAACCTCGTCTACCGCTACTCGCTCTCCGACACCTTCACCTTCCGCGTGAAGCTGGAAAACCTGCTCGACAGTGAACTGGAGTTCACCCAGGGCGGGAACGTGTTCCAAAGCTACAAGCGCGGGTATGAAGTGAAGGCAGGATTTGATTGGCAATTCTGATAACAGGCACGCGTTCCGGCGCAAGCAGGATTTTTTTATGAACCAGGAAACCCGAGGAGTAACTATGAAACTGAAGAAATTGGCAATCGCCACGGCGATGCTCGGCTCAGTTGGCGGCCTGTATGGATGTTCTGAAGGTGACAGCGCCACCATCAATATTGATGCCCCCACTGAAATCGTGAACCCGCCAGTGGATGGCGGCGGTGACGGTTCCGGCAGTGCCTCAGTCTGCCCCGACTGGTCTTCCGCCCGTCCGAAAGATGCAGACGGCAACGATGTCTGTCAGATGCCGTCTACCGTTCTCGTTGACCGCACGTTGACCAGCGACAAGGTCTGGTACATGGAGTCGCGGGTTACCGTGGGCAATGGTAACCAGGAGATGTCTATCGACGAGGGCACACTGGCCAGCGGTAACCCCGTCACGAATGTGACCCTGACGATTGAACCGGGCACACAGATCAAGGGACAGACCGGGAGCTTTGCCAACCTGATCATCACACGCGGCTCCAAAATCATGGCGGAGGGCACCGCTGCGGCGCCCATCGTGTTCAGCTCGGATGACGCAGGCTTTGATGGCTCAGGGGAGTGGGGCGGCCTCATCATGCACGGTTACGCGCCGCACAACGAGTGTTTGACCGCAGACCAGGGCGCAGTCGCCTGCAACGTCGACTCCGAGGGTGAATCCGGCTTCGGCGGTGGCTACAGCCCCGACGACAGCAGCGGCGTGCTGCGCTACGTCGTCGTCACTGAAGGTGGTTTCGAGTTCGCCACGGGTAACGAGATCAACGGTATCTCCCTGATCGGCGTCGGCAGCGGCACCGAGATGGAGTACATCCAGGTGAATGCCAACGCTGACGATGGCATCGAGTTCTACGGCGGCAACGTCAGCGTGCGCTACATGGTGTTGACCGGTAACCAGGATGACTCGGTTGACTGGGACGAGGGCTGGAGCGGCAACCTGCAGTTTGTGCTGGTCGACCAGGGCCCGGACGCGACAGGGAACGTGATTGAGGCTGATACGGAAGGTACACTGGACTTCCTCTCCCTGCCCACCATTGCCAACGCGACCTTTATCGGTGGTGGCTCCAATGCCACGGGTGCGGTATTCAAGGCGACCTCGGGCGGGTTCATCCACCACTCGGTATTCACCTACGACGACGCATTCACGGCGGAAACGACCTGTGTTGACGCGAGCCGCGCTGCCCAGGTGGGTGTCGAGCTGGTGTACACCAACGTCGTGGCGGACTGTGACAACAGCGGCGACGTGGTGCTGTTGCCTGCGCTGGTTCCTGATGTCGAGCTGGACGCCAATTACGCAGCACAAGCCGCTGAAGCGTCTGCGGTCGGCGTTCTGGACATCTCGGATATCAATGCAACCTATCCGGCCAGCCTGGCGGACCCCGACTTCTTCGAGGCTACAGACTACGCGGGTGCAGTTGACCCCTCAGCCACCAGCTTCTGGTACGAAGGTTGGACGGTCTCCGGGTCGCTGTAAGCGAAGCCGAATCCCCTTTTGCGCCAGCCTTGAGCTGGCGTTTTTTTTGGTGACAGTTTCAGGGCAACTCCATCCCCAGCTGGCTGCTGCCGTCAATGCGGGGGATATCCAACACGGTCACGACGCCGGCGCTCGCGGCGACCACCGCGGGAATTGCATTCACCAGCCAGCAGGCTGCGGATGCGTTGCCACCGCCAGCCGCGCCGGGTTCGAAGCGGTCCTCTGCATGCAGGCTGAGTGTGACGGTGGGGTTGCCACTGACGATCACGTGGTGACAGCCACCCCCGTGCGGTGGGTAGGGCCAGTCACGTGCGCAGCTGTCATCAATGCGGGTGATGTGCTCCAGTACAAACAGCGCGTGGCCCTGGTGAAGCCCGCGTACTTCGAAGCGGAACGCGCCCTGGGTGCCCGCCTGAAACAAGCCCATGCCCTCGACAGTAACGTCCCGTTCCAGCGCGCGTCGCTCCACGACGACCTCGATTGCGGATACGGGGTGACCGAGGGCGTCACCGACCAGGCGCACCATGGGGCCCCAGACCATTTCGATGGCAAAATCGTGCAGCATTAACGGCAGGGCCTGCATGTCGCCACCAAAGCCGATCACCTCGCGCACGACACGGGGTTGGTCATACAGCGCGTAGTTGAATATCTCCCGGCTGCGAATTTCGGTAATGGCCGAGCTGGTGCCGCTGGCGATAATGGGCAGCATATCCATCGCCCAGCCGGGGTCGATCCCTGAAACGAACAGCGATGCGCCGCTGCGTTGGCAGGCCGCCTCAATGGGCTGCAGCACCTCGGCGAAGCTCGAGGCCGGGTGCAGCAGGCTGTAAAAGGCGCTGGAGACAACATTGCAGCCCGCTTCGAGGCAATGCAGCAGGTCGCGCATGGCCTCCTCGGGCCGCGTATCGGCCGTCGCGGTGTAGACAACGGCATCGGGTCGCTGCGCGAGCAGCCCGGCAGCGTCGCTGGTCGCCACCACGCCCACCGGGGCAACCCCTGCCAAGAGCCCGGCATCAACCCCGACTTTTTCCGGATTGGAAACCACAACGCCCGCCAGCTCAAGGCCGGGATGAGACAGTACGGCCCTGATGGCCGGGCGTCCGACGTTGCCGGTGCCCCATACAATGACGCGCAGATTCATGGTCCAGTGCTCCCCACATTCTTCATATTCTTGTCATACGGATGTCATAAAGCGGACGTATTGTTGCGCGCAATGACGTTTCCCCTGAGGAAGGCCCAGCGTACCATGCGATCACTTGTTGCTGCACTATTGCTCGTTGTCACCACCCAGTCTCATGCGCTCTCCCTCGGTGCCGAGGAGTTTGCCGCGTCCCGGCAGCTGAGCTGTGTGCTGGCGCAGGACGCCCTCGGCTTTCTCAGTGAGGACGAGTACGCCGACCAGGTGGATGAGGTGCTGGGTAACTACGATGCCGAGGCCGGCGATGTGATCTATGCCAAGGCGCTGGGCTACTTCGACGGGCTCATGTTCGGCATCCTCGAGCGCGACCAGTCTGCAATTCAGGCGCGCCTGCTGGAATACAGCGGCAGCCAGGCCTGCAGCCGCCACGTCGGGGCGCACTATACCCTCTAGGCACTCTGCTCAGGTGATCCCTCTGGAGGGTCAGCGCGTAAGGTAGCAGGAACCCGCTACCCGAGAGACTCTCCATGCGCCCCTTGCTTCCATTCCTGCTTCTTGTGTCCCTGCTGCCGGGCCTGTCCGGCTGTGGCGCGGTAACCGTAGACGAATACACTGACAATCAGCCGACCCTGGTGCCGGAAACGTTCTTTAACGGCCAACTCACGGCCCACGGCGTCATCAAGGACCGCAGCGGCAAGGTCATTCGCTACTTCAATGCCGATATCAAGGCCTACTGGAAAGACGGAATCGGCACACTGGAAGAGGATTTCCTGTTTGACGACGGTGAACCCGACCGCAGGGTCTGGACGCTCACGCCTGCGGGCGATGGTCGCTATATCGGCACCGCCGGTGACGTGGTGGGCGAGGGCGATATTACGGTAGCCGGCAACAGCATGTTCCTGGATTACGTGCTGCAGATTCCCTGGAACGACGGCACGCTGGACCTGCGCATCGATGACCGCATGTACCTCGTCAACCCGACGACTCTGATCAATGAGTCCATCATGAGCAAGTTTGGCGTGCGGGTCGGCGAGATACTGCTGGTGATCAGCAAAGTACAGGACTGACAGGGCTATCGCAGTGACACGTCTGGTCACGGCGCTCGGCTTTGCCGGGCTGATACCTTTCGCTGTCAGTGCCGCCGGCATCTGGCTGTTGCAGGACTATCCCCGTGCGCTGTCACAGCAAGGTTTCATCGTATATTCGCTTGCCATCCTGTGTTTCATGGCCGGGTCGCTCTGGGGGACGGCGCAGCGACGGGTGGGTGGCGACAAGGCACTGCGCTTGCTGGTCAGTAACGGCCTGGTGTTGTTCGCGGTGTGCAGTGTGCTCACGGCGCAGGCACTGATCGCCGGCGGGCTGCTGGCGTTGGCGCACCTTGCAACTCTCTGGTATGAACGTGGCAGCAGCACCGATCGGGGTTGGTACTCCCGCATGCGGGTTCAACTCACGCTACTTGTCGTCGCCCTGCATATTGCCTACATTGCGGGCCTTATTGTGCGCGGCAGCGCCTGAGAGGCATTCCGGCGCCAGCGAAGACCCGTACCCGCATCAAGGAGAACCCACATGCGTGCAGTTGCTGTTTCCAAACCCGGTGGCCTCGACAGGCTGAGATTGATCGAGCGGGATGTCCGCCCGCCGGGGTATGGCGAAATACAGGTGCAAGTGCGCGCCAGTTCCCTGAATTTTCACGATTACGTGGTAGCGCTGGGCATGCTGCCTACGGACGACGGCCGCATCCCCATGTCCGACGGCGCCGGGGTCGTCACCGCCGTGGGCGAGGGCGTTACCGACTTTGCGGTGGGCGATGACGTACTGAGCTGTTTCTTTCCCGCCTGGCAGGACGGGCGGCCCGACCTGCAGAAAGTGCTCGGTGTGCCCGGCGACCATGTGGATGGGTTTGCCGCTGAAGTCGTCACCATGCCGGCACAGGGTTTCACGCGCATGCCAGCGGGGCTGAGCTACGCCGAGGCGGCCACATTGACCTGCGCCGGGTTGACCGCGTGGCGGGCCCTGGTGGTGGAAACGCATCTGCGGCCCGGGGACTGGGTGCTGGTGCAGGGTAGCGGAGGGGTGTCTGTGTTCGCCCTGCAGTTTGCCCGCCAGATGGGTTGTCGGGTGATCGCCACCTCGTCGTCTGATGCCAAGCTGCAGCGGCTCGGCGAACTCGGCGCGGAACAGCTGATCAATTACCGCGAGGTGCCCGCCTGGGGCCAGCGGGTGCAGGAGATTACCGATGGCCGCGGTGCCGACCTGGTGGTGGAAGTTGGCGGGCCAGGTACGCTGCCACAATCCGTGAAGGCGGTGGCGTTTGATGGCTGTATCAGCATGATAGGCGTGTTGACGGGTCTTGCCGGTGAAGTGCCGACAGCGGAGCTGTTCCAGAAGAACGCCCGCATCAGCGGCATTACCGTGGGCAGCAGGGCGCAGCAGTTGGACATGCTGGCAGCGGTGGAGGCGGGCGGCCTCAAACCCGTCATCGACAGCAGCTACCCGTTGGAGCAACTGGCAGACGCCTTCCGTCACCAGGAATCACAGCAGCACTTCGGCAAGATCTGCCTGGATATTGGCGGCTAGTACCGGGCTCGAAAGGTGCCAACAGCGCGGACGGGCTGCTATACTCGCGGCCCGCAGCGCCCCCGTAGCTCAGTTGAATAGAGCGACCCCCTCCTAAGGGGTAGGTCCCAGGTTTGAGTCCTGGCGGGGGCACCAATACCCGCATACCCCCTTGCAAATCCCCCGTCCCCGTATCACTCTCTGCACCGTGGAATGCCGCTGCACGGCCGTGCAGCGCGGTGGTTTTTTCAAGAGGGATGCCCGATTGCGGTGGCGGTGTATCGCGAGTGTTCTGGCACTCCAGTATCTGGTAACGACGTCGGCTGTTCAGGCGTCGAACCTTCCTGCGGATCGTGAGCGCTATAGCGATGCTGTAGTGGCCATCGACCGCGGCCAGTGGACCGAATACCGGGCGCTGCGTCCGGCGCTCGATAGTTATCCCCTGGCCATGTACCTCGACTATTTTGAGCTCAGTCGCAAACCCAGCGCCGTGCGCCCCGGGGATGCCCGACTGTTTTTGCAGCGCAGCGCGGGCACGCCGCTGCCGAACCGGTTCCTGGCGATCTATCTGCAACGCGCGGGTCAGGAGCAGCGCTGGGACGATTTCCTCGCCGTCATGCCGACTGAGCCCAACAGTATCGAGCTGAAGTGCTACTTTTTGCGGGCGCAGCTTGCCGCCGGAGACCCGCTGGTGGCCTGGGAGGGGGCCGAGCGGCTCTGGGTCCATGGTGAGTCGCGCCCCAAGGCCTGTGATCCGTTGTTTGCGGCCTGGCAGAAAGCCGGGCAGCTGCAGGACGAGGTGGTCTGGGCGCGCTTGCTGAAAGCCTTCGACGCGCGGCAGCGCAGCCTCATGACCTACGTGGCACGCAAGGGCAGTGATGACCTCCAGCCCTGGTCCGAGCGGCTGCTGCAGGCCTATGTAAATCCCGATCAGATGAAGTCCCGGCTCGCCCCGAGTGACAATCCGAGAGCGGCTGACATCGTTGCGCACGGCACTGCCTATTTTGCGCGCTACAGACCGGAGGCGGCGTTGGCGCAGTGGCAGTATTTTCAGGCACGCATGGCATTTTCGGCGGAGCAGCAGGCCCTCGCGGAGCGCGAGCTGGCGCTGCGCAGCCTGTTTGCACGCTCCGCCGCCAACCTCGATTGGGTGGAGGCGGCGCTCGCGAGGCTGAACGACGATCTGCTGGTTGAAGTCCGCATGCGCTGGGCACTGGAGGAGCAGGACTGGCAGGCACTGGCGGCAAACCTGCAGAAGCTCTCCAGCGAGGGCAAGGCGCAACCGGCCTGGCGCTACTGGCGAGCCGTGCTCTTTGAGCGCAGTGGCGACAGGGCGCTCGCCGAGGCGCTGTTCCGGGAACTGGCTGCAGAGCGTGACTACTATGGCTTTCTCGCCGCCGACCGCCTTGCCCTGCCGTATCAGTTCAACCCCCAGGTCGTCAGCCTGACTGCGGAGCGCATGGCGCCGCTGCGGGAGCTGCCTGTGGTGCGGCGAATCGAAGAACTCTACCATCACGACAAGGAAAACCTGGCGCACTCCGAGTGGTACCAGGTGCTGCAGATGACCACCGCAGAGGAGCAGGTGGAGCTGGCGGCATTGGCCGCTGATCTCGGTTGGCATCGTATGGCAATCGATGCGGCGAACCGCGCCCAGGCCTGGGATGCGCTGGACCTGCGCTTTCCGCTGCCTTACCGCGACACCTTTGCCCGAATGGCGTCACAGCGGGGGGTGGAAACGACTGAGCTCATGGCCATTGCCCGGCGTGAAAGTGCGTTCTACGCCGGTGCGCGCTCGCCAGTGGGTGCCCGCGGCCTGATGCAGGTCATGCCTGCCACTGGCCGGGAGGTTGCCGCCAGCCTCGGTACGCCACATTCCGACGGCGCGCTGTTTGATGTCGAACACAACGTGTTGCTTGGCAGCGCCTATTATCGGCAGTTGCTGGACCGTTACGACGGCAATCGGGTGCTGGCGCTGGCAGCCTACAACGCCGGCCCACACCGGGTGACGCGGTGGCTGAATCCGCAGGATGAGACGGTGCCGGTAGATGTCTGGATCGAAACCATTCCTTTCCGGGAAACCCGCAACTACGTACAGGCCGTGCTGGCCTACAACGTGGTTTTCCAGTACCAGTTGGGCACGGCTGGCAGTCTGCTGACGGAACGTGAACGTCAGCGCGCGTATTGAGCGCTGGCAGTGACGGCCGCGCCACAGTTCAGTTTTGTGATCCCGGTGCTCAACGAGGGGCCGCGTATCAAGGGCCTGCTCGAGGCATTGAGCGCGGCCTTTCCCCGGGCGGAGCGTATTGTGGTCGACGGCGGCAGTGTCGATGACAGTGTGGCGCAGGCCTTGCCCGGTGCAACCGCGTTACTGATGACCGCAGCCGGCAGGGCGGCACAGATGAACCTGGGGGCGCAGACCGCGCGGGGAGAGTATCTGTTGTTCCTGCACGCCGACACTTACCCCCTGTTTGCCGGCGATGCGCTGTCGACGGCGCTCTCTGCGCGCCCGGCCTGGGGTTTCTTTGCCGTGTGCCTGGATGGCAGACGCGCCGTGTTCAGGGTGATCGAGCGGGCGATCAGCTGGCGCTCCCGGGCAAGCGGCATTGGCACGGGTGACCAGTTGCTGTTCGTGCGTCGCGATGTGTTCGAGGCGGCAGGAGGCTACGCCGCAATCCCCCTGATGGAAGACGTCGAGCTGAGTGCGCGTTTGCGCCGGCAGCACAGGCCTCTGGTGCCTCCCGGCCTGCGGGTACAAACGGCGAGTCGGCGCTGGGAGCAGCGCGGCGTGGCCCGCACCGTTCTGCAGATGTGGCGGCTGCGGCTGGCCTTCGCACTCGGGGTGAGCCCCGAGCGTTTGTGGCGGCAGTACTACGGGGCGCCGCGGTGAGTGTCTTGCTGCAGCAGTTTGCCCGGGTTCCGGTCCCCGGCCGGGTGAAAACCCGCATGCAACCGGTGCTGAGTGCGGAACAGGCGTGCGCCCTGCACGAGGCCCTTGTGTTGTGGACCAGTCGCAGGCTGTTGCAGGCGGGTCTCGGGACGGTGGAGCTGTGGGCGGCGGGCGGTGTCGAGCATCCGCTGTTTCGGCGCTGCCTGGGTGAGGGGGTGAGCCGGGTTTGCCTGCAGCAGGGTGACGACCTGGGTGATCGCATGCAGTACGCGCTGGCAAGCGGGCTGCGACGAGCCGCAGCGGTGTTACTGGTGGGCAGCGATTGCCCGGAGATCGACGCCGGCTACCTGCGCGCTGCGACGCGCGCACTGCAACACGTCGACCTTGTGTTAGGGCCGGCACTGGACGGCGGGTTTGTCTTGATCGGTGTGCGCCGCCCGGTATCTGACGGGGTCTTCACGAACGTGCGGTGGGGCTCGGAAACCGTGCTGGAGGAGACCCTCAACGGAGCGCAGGCGGCGGGCTACAGTGTACAACTGCTTACGGCCCTGCAGGACATAGACCGCCCGGAGGATTTGCCGGCCTGGGAAGGGCTGCAGGCGACGGTCGACCCTGCGGTCAGGCGCTAGCGGCTGCCGCGGTGTGCTGTGGTTCCTCGGCACTGGCCCGGGAACGCTGGTACAGCAGCCAGGCTATGGCGGTGCAGTAGCCGAGGTTGGTCTGCAATTCGCCGTCCGGATCGCTCAGGAAGGCGCGCTGGCTGGCAAGCCCCCGGATGCGGCTCGCCATTTCCGGGCGATAGGCCAGGTAGCGATCCCAGATATCGCGGTGCTGCGCTGCGGTAATGTGGTAGAGGCCGAGCCCGTTGCTGCGCTGCGAGAACAGGCCCAGTTCCGGTGCCGCGATGGCGGCCTGAAGCAGGAAGTCTTCACAGGCCGGTGTCCACACGCCGAGGTATTTCAGTGTGGGCCGGATGACCTGGTCTCTCAGGTGTTCTGCCGTGACGTACATGGGCCGTATCCTCTCGGGAAGCCGATTGAATGCTCTACCGCCGTATCGTGTCTCAATCCTCTATCGGCGCTGTTATTGTGAGTACCCTGCCCGGTAGTGCGGCTCGAACACCCGGATGCGCCTGAGGTCTTATTTAGCACAGGAATAGGATAAATCCAACAAAAATAACGGGTTGCGAGTAATTATTTACTAAATGGATGCGGAAGGCTGTGTAACTGGCTTTTTCTATGCCTCAGGCCCAGTGAATAACGTCGTCTAAAGTCTGCTAAATGTGGCAAATAAATGGTTAAAATTCGATAAAAGTATCGAATCAACCGCCTGCGATCTTTACCGTAAAGCCGCGTCGCTCCAACTCGGTTTTCAGCAGCTGACGTTGGTCACCCTGGATTTCCACCACGTCGTCCTTGACCGATCCACCCACCCCGCACTTCTGCTTCAGGGCCTTGGCAAGGGATTTGAGCGCTTCGCCGGTGAGCGGTAGTCCGCGAATCAGTGTGACGGCCTTGCCCCCGCGGCCCTTCGTTTCCCGGTGCAGGCGCACGATGCCGTCACCCACTGTGGCGGGGCGGTCCCTGCCGCACACACAGCTGGCTTCCGGGCGCTGGCACTGTGGGCACAGCCGGCCCCCGTCGGTGGAGTAGACAAGGCGGGAGTTCTGGGCGTCGCGTCGCGGCACGGGGATTTCCTTGTTGAGCGGTCCCCGGCAGTATATTAGCCTCGGCGCTGCAATTGAATGGCGCCACAAGGAGGCACCCCGTGAAGAAAAAGGAATTGCTGCAGATGGTCGAAGACCTGCAGAGCCAGGTCGCCTTCCAAGAGGATGCGCTGCAGGCGCTGCAGGCGGCCCTTACCGGCCAGCAACAGGATCTGCTGGTGCTGCGTCGGCAGCTGCAGCTGCTCAAGGAGCGGCAGGATGAGCAGGCTGCGGCCCTGGATGACGCACGCCCGGAGGGTCGCGAGGCGCCGCCTCATTACTGAGCGCGGGCGCGGGACAACCGCGGGTAAGGCGCGCAGCGCCCGGTGCAACTTGCCTCCCGCGGGCAAATCGCCCACACTTTGGCGCTTTTTGCATACGCATCAAACTGACAGGAAAAGAGCATGTCCGACGCTTCTGCCCGTAAAGATACCCCTGCCCAGGCCGAATTCCGCGCCTATTGCCGCGACTGGCTGGCTGCCAACAAGCCCGGTGAGCCGCCGGTGCGCTTGCCGCAAACCCCGCTTGAGATCATGACCACAGAGCAGCTGGACTACCTGCAGGCCTGGCAGAAGGCCGCCTATGACGCGGGCCTGGTCGGCTGCGACTACCCGGAAGCAGTCGGGGGCGGCGGGCGCAAGGACTGCCAGCGCGTGGCCAATGAAGAAATGCTGGCCGCCCGCACGCCGTTCTTTCCCAATGTGATTGGTCTCGGCATGGCGGCGCCGACGGTCTTTTACCATGCGCAGGAAGCGGTCAAGGCAGAGCTTCTGCCCCGGCTTTTCTCCGGTGAGGATATCTGGTGCCAGGGGTTCAGTGAGCCCGGTGCGGGTTCCGACCTGGCCAGTGTGCAGACCTTTGCGGAAAAGCGCGGCGACCGGTGGGTGATTAATGGCCACAAGGTGTGGACCTCCCTTGCGCACTTTGCCGAGTGGATGATCATCCTCCTGCGCACCGACAAGTCACACAAGTACGATGGACTCTCGTACTTCGTGGTGCCCATCCGTGCCGCACTGGGTAACGGCGTGACTGTGCGGCCGCTGATCAAGATCACCGGTGAAACCGGCTTCAATGAAGTGATTTTCGACAATCTCGAGGTTGACGACCGCTATCGCCTGGATGAGTTGGGCAAGGGGTGGCAGGTGGCGATGACCACGCTGCTGCACGAACGCGGCGCCGGCGAGTTGCAGACCCCGCGCTCCGGTGGCATGAAGAACCGCTCCAGCCACAACATCACGACGTCCGCCGTTATCGAGCTCGCGCGGCAGACACGCCGGGGTGCCGGCGCAGCAGCCGACGACCCACTGCTGCGCGACAAGTTGATGCGTCAGCTTATTCGTGAAGAGGGGCTGAAGCAGAACCAGCGGCGCTCGCGCGTGCAGGCGCTGCTGGACCATCCCATGCGTCTGCCGCTGCAGAACAAGCTCCTTGCCAGTGAGATTGCCCAGTCGATCGCTTCCCTGGCGGTCGAGGTGGAGGGCATGGCGTCATCGCTGTATATGGGAGACAGCAATGCGCCCGCAGGGGGGCAATGGCCGCTGTCCTACATGAATTCCTACGGCATGACCATCGCGGCAGGCACCAGCGAGGTACAGCGCAACATCCTCGGCGAGCGTGTGCTCGGCCTGCCCAAATCGAAGTAAGTTGAAGCCGTAAGGAGAATACCGATGACACAACCCAACAACTACGGCTTCGGTGAAGAGGCTGCGCTGCTCAAGGACTCTGCGCGCAAGTTTTTCCGTGAGCATTTCCCCACCGACAGGCTGCATGCGCTGGTCGCCGCAGACCCCACTCCCGGGCGGGCGCCAAGCTGCCAGTGGGATGAGGCGCTCTGGGCGCAGTTGGTGGAACTCGGCTGGACCGTGCTCGCCGTGCCGGAGGAAGCGGGGGGTGTCGGCATGCCGGTGGCCGCGGTCGCCGGGCTGGTTGAAGAGGTGGGTCGTGCGGCCTTCCCCTGTCCGCTGTTGGGTACCCTGAATGCGACCTACGTGCTGGTGGCCTGTGGCGAGGCGGGGGCCGTGGGACTGGCAGATATTGCCGCCGGCAAAGCCGCGACCCTTGCCCTGACGGACAGGCACGGCGCCTGGGACCCCGCCGCGACCGAGGTCGAATACCGCGATGGCGGGCTCTACGGCACTGCCTGGTTCGTGCAGGATGCGGGCAAGTGTGAGCGATTGCTGGTCTGTGCCAGCACCGGCGCGGGGTACGGCCTTTTCTGGGTGGACGCCCATGCGGCAGGCGTCACTGCCGAGGCCGACGGCATTGTCGATCTCACCCGGGATCAGGCGCATATCGTGTTCGATGGCGCATCGGGCATCGAGGTCAGTGGTAACGCGCTGTCGGCCCTGCACCAGGCCATGCCGGCGATCTGGACCCTGGTGGCTGCCGATATGGTCGGTGCCGGCGAGTGGCAGTTGCAGACCACGGTGGAATACGTCAGCACGCGCAAGCAGTTCGACCGGCCGCTGGGTTTCTTCCAGGCCATCAAGCACCCATTGGTAGAGGTGATGGTGCAGATCGACGAGGCGAAGTCCCTGGTTTACAACGCCGCCTGTGCCTGCGACAGCGAGCCGGAGAAAGCGGCGCAGTACGCACACATGGCCAAGGCGTCGGCCAGTGACATGGCGGCCTACGCCAGTAGCCGCTCGGTACAGAGCCACGGCGGCATCGGTTTTACCTGGGAGTGCTATGTACACCTGTATTTCAAGCGCCAGAAGCACTCCCAGATGTTGTGGGGTGACGGCGTGTGGCACCGGGCCCGTTTGGCGGATATCGTCATAGGCACTGCGGCATGAAACCCCGGCATCGTTATTCGGAGACCTCACTATGAGCTGGAAAACCTGGGTGCTGCTGGGGCTCACGTTCGCCCTGGGCATGTTCACGCTGTTTTCGATCGCGACCCGCTTGCCGGCTCCGCCCGAGCACCAGGTGTTCGTCAATGGCGACGTCCTCACGATGGATGCCAACAACCGGGTCGTGCAGGCACTGTCGGTGCGTGGCGAGCACATCGAGGCACTGGGCAGCAACGAGGACATCATGGCCTTGGTGGACGACCGCACCGAGGTGATCGACCTCGCGGGCCGGACCCTGATGCCGGGCTTTATTGATGCGCACGGGCACTTCCCCGGCTCCGCAATGAACACGGTCGCCGTCGACCTGAACAGTCCGCCGATTGGTGAGATCAAGGATATGGCGGGGCTGCTGGACGCGCTGCGCGCCAGGGCCGCCGTGGTGCCGGAAGGCGAGTGGGTCACCGGATTCGGTTACGACGACACCCTGCTGGCAGAGCGCCGGCACCCCACCCGCGAGGAACTGGACGCGGTCGCGCCCGGGCGCCCGGTCGCGCTCCTGCACATTTCCGGGCACATGGTGGTCGCCAATAGCCTTGCGCTGGAAGCCGTGGGCATCGGCCCGGAAACGCCGGACCCGGAGGGGGGCGTGATTGCGCGTGACCCCGACAGCGGCGAGTTGACCGGCCTGCTGGAGGAAACAGCGAGACTGCCTGTGGCCGAGCGCATGCTTGATCTCGGCGCGCTGGATTTCCTGCGCATGGTAAGCGCGGCAGTGCGCGAGTATGGCGAGTACGGCGTCACCACCGCGCAGGCGGGTGGTGCGGCGCCGCAGATGGTGGTCGGGTTCAAGCTTGCCAGCCACCTCGGCCTGATCCCCCTGCGGCTGGTGATTTTTCCCATGGAGGATGACTACGGTGAGGCGATCGCGGCGGGTACCTTCGACAGCGCCGACCTCGCTGCACCGCGCATTGACGTGGGTGCGGTAAAGATCGTCGCAGACGGCAGTATCCAGGGCTTTACCGGCTACCTTACGCGCCCCTATCACACGCCGTTCCACGGCGATGCGGATTACCGGGGCTATGCGGCGGTGCCCAGGGAGCGCCTGTTCGAGAAGATTGCGTCACTGCACGCCGCAGGGCAGCAAATTGCGGTGCATGGTAATGGCGATGCCTCGATCGACGACATCCTGGACGCGTTTGCCGCGGCACAGGCAGAACATCCCGTCGCAGATCCGCGGCTGATCCTGATTCACGCGCAAATGGCCCGCGAGGACCAGATCCAGCGCATGGCAGAGCTGGGTGTGACGCCGAGCTTTTTCGCGGCCCATACGTTCTTCTGGGGTGACCGCCACCGCGACATCTTCATCGGCCCGGAGCGTGCAGCACAGATCAGCCCGGCTGCCTGGGCACAGACGGCGGGCCTGCGCTTCAGCTCCCACATGGATACCCCGGTGACCCCGATGCGGCCTCTGCAGGCGGCGTGGAGCCTGGTGCATCGGCAGACCTTTGCCGGTGACGTGCTGGGCCCGGAACAGCGCGTAGATGTGATGACCGCGCTGCGTGCGGTGACCATCGACGCCGCCTGGCAGATCTTCCAGGAGGATAATCGGGGCTCGCTGGAACCGGGGAAACTAGCGGATCTGGTGTTGCTGGACGGCAGTCCGCTGCGCGACCCCATGGCTATGCGGGAGCTCAAGGTGGACGCGACCTGGGTAGGCGGTGCGCTGGTCTACAAGCGCGGCTAGGCAGCGGCGTGGACACCCGCGCCGCGATTCGCTATAAAGCGGGGGCAGTGCCGCTACTCGCGCCGGCAGGTGACAACAAACAAGGGAATGCCCCTCACCCATGTACCTCTACAGCGTTGACAGAACACTGACCTTCACTTCCGAAGATATGGTTCTGTTCAAGGAGTCACCCTTCGCCAGCTGGATGGAGCGCCTGACGATCGAGAATCCGGCGCACGGTGTTGCACCGGACCCGGGCAGTGCCGAGCCCGGTGACAGCGCCAGCCGTCAGGACGCGGTCGCCGCTGTGCTTGCCAGAAACGGCCGGCAGGTGACCTTGGTGGACTGGGAGGCGCCGGAGGCCCTGCGACGCAGTGACACCCTCGCAGCCATGCGCAGCGGCGCGGAGTTTATTGTCAACGGCCAGCTCGCCGTAGGGCCATTGGCCGCGTCCAGCCAGCTTTTAATGCGCACTCGCGGTTATTCAGAGCTGGGCAACCACCTCTACATACCGTGTGACACGCAGGGTAAAACCAGTCAGCACGATGCCTTCAGGCTCTGCTTCATTGCAGACCTTCTGCACAGCCTGCAGGGGGTTCTGCCGCCGAAGATGGTGATATTTCGTGCGGGCGGGCAGGCGCTGCATTTGAACACCGAAGACCATATCTACCACTATCGCGCGGTCAAGCAGCACTTCATGGCCGCGCAGCGCGAGTTTCGCAAGCACCGTATGCCGGATCCGGCGCTGTCCGTCCATTTTGGCCGCTGGAGGGATTGCGCCAACGCAGTGCTGCGCCAGCGGGCCCTGCAGGGTGACACCCACTGGCAGGTGCAGGAACGGCAGGGCGAGGTGGCCAGCGCGCCGGCCGCGCCCCGCGCGCTGCTGGCAGAAGGCAGTGATGCGGCGCTGCAGGGCCTGGAGTTCATCGGCAGTGGCGGTGTTTCGGTGAAACGACCTCAAGGTCGCGCGGCCCGCGCTGGCGATCGGCGGCGCAGGCCCGTGCCGCCCGCGGTGCTGGGCGGCGCGCCGGTGCCGCCCCAGCCAGAGATGACAGAACCCCTGGCGCACCCGCTGGATACCCCGGGATTCAGCGTTGCGCGTCGCGATGAGCCGCTTCCGCGTCGTGCCTACGCAGTGCCCTCGGCAGGGCGCAGGTGCGAGGCGCCGGAGGACAGACCGGGGGAGCAGGACACACCCAGGCGTTTCACGCCGGTGCCGTTTTCTGCCAGCCTGAACACCAGTGAGAGTTTTGACGGCTGAGGGCTAAGCACCTCAGGGCGTACTCAACAGCGCTTTCTGTGGCCTGATAAACAGCCCCTCACAGCTTGCCGTGACCTCACCCGCCATCAGCATTTCGCCCGTAACCACGGTTTTGCGCCCGGTGGAACCCTGTAGCGTCGCGCGCAGCGACAGGTCGGTGTTCAGCGGTGTCGGCCGGTGGTAGCGCACGGTCAAGGTGCCGGTCATGCCCGGGTTGTTTCCCGCCAGCTGTGCCATACCGAGAAACTGGTCGAAAATGGCAGCGATAAAGCCGCCGTGAATAAACCCGGGTGGGCCTTCGTAGGCGTAGCCGCAGCGTACCGTGCCGAAGGCTTCACGCCCCTTCAGCCACATATTGAGCGCCGGTGAGAGGGGATTGCTCCACCCGCCCAGCGCGTTCAGCTCATGGTTCACCTCTCCGTGGCCACCGTGTTTCCCGTCGGCGATGAAGGCCTCCAAGCCGTAGAGGCGCGGTTGGGCACCGAGCGCCGCGCTTTCCCGCTCAAGGCGCTGTGCCAGGGCATTCAGGCCCTCGGTATCCGCATCACTGGTTACCAGGGTTTCAGTCAGCGCACGCAGCGCCTCCGCCGCCCTGCGTTTGGCCTCCCAGTGTGGCGAGAAAGGGGGTGACACTTCTTCGGAAGCAAAGGGGCTGAATACCGCCTTGCTCCGGTCGCGGTTGTCGAACATGCATGGGGTCCTGTTGTGTCGTGTGCGTCAGCGCAGGCTGCGGAAGCAGGTGCGCAGTTCATTGACCAGCACTTCCGGCTGTTCCAGGGCGGCGAAGTGCCCGCCACTGGACAGCTCGTTCCAGTGAATAAGGTTGTGGAAACGCTGCTCCGCCCAGCGTCGGCTGCTGCGAAAAATCTCTTTCGGAAAGATGGAGCAGCCGGTGGGCATCGTGATCGGGTCCATAGAGGGATTGTTGAAACTCTCCCAGTACAGGCGTGCGGAACTCGCCCCGGTGTTGTTCAGCCAGTAGAGCATCACGTTGTCCAGCAGTTCATCGCGGCTGATCACGTTCTCGGGATGTTTGACGCCGCTGCGCTCGCAGTCCGTCCAGGCCCAGAACTTTTCGATGATCCACGCCATCTGCCCCACCGGTGAGTCGGCGAGTCCGTAGCCCAGGGTCTGCGGCCGGGTAGACTGCTGCTTTGAGTAGCCAGAGTCCCACTGTGCGTAATACGTCATGCCGTCAAGCGCGGACTGCTCGTTCGCTGTCAGGTTGTTCATCGTGTCGGGGTCGGGTGACACGATGGGCATGGTGATGTGAATGCCCGCGCAGTGGCGGGTTTCGGTCTGCCCGATGCTCTGTGTGATCATACTGCCCCAGTCGCCACCCTGGGCAACGTAGCGCTCGTAGCCGAGGCGCGCCATCAGCTCACCCCACAGGCGTCCAATCACTTCGACGGAGGTCCCGGTGGCCGCTGGTTTGCCCGAGAAACCGTAGCCCGGCAGTGAGGGGATCACGACATGGAATGCATCCGCTGCGTCGCCGCCGTGGGCGACCGGGTCGACCAGCGCAGCTATGATATGACGGAACTCCAGCACTGATCCGGGCCAACCGTGGGAGATAATCAGCGGCAGTGCGTCGGGGTGGGGTGAACGGCAGTGCAGAAAGTGGATGTCGATGCCGCCGAGGCGTGTACGGAATTGCGGCCAGCGGTTCAGTTCCGCTTCGCAGCGCCGCCAGTCATAGTCCTGTGCCCAGTACTGCGCCAGTTCCTGCGTATAGGCGAGCGGGATGCCCTGGCTCCAGTCCTCGCAGGTTTCCGGGTCAGGCCAGCGGGCGGTGCTCAGGCGGCGCCGCAAATCGTCCAGATCGGCGTCGGGAATATCGACAGTGAATGGCAGAACGGTGGTATCAGACATGGTAGAACCCTCAAGGAAGCGCTCTACCGTAGCCAGAGGAACCTGTCGATGCAAGCAGCGGCGGTAACAAACCCGTCGCGCGGTATAGCGGTTTAACCAGCCGCCGCCACCCGCTTGCTGCTGCCGGCGCTGCGCGTCGCTCGGCCTTTGCGCGGTGCCGTTACCGAAATGGAGTCGAGGTAGGGTTGCAGCGCCTCACGCTCCTGCGCGTCGTCCTCGGTCTTGCTCAGCAGATGCGTGGTGCGTGGCTCGCGGTCGAGGAACAGCGCACCAGTGACTTTTGCCGCCTCAGTCGCGACGGCGAGCCAGACGATGGTGTCCGCACCTTCCTCCGGGCTGCGCAGAATACGCCGGGTGATACGGTGGAAACCGGGCAGGGCCGATTCCACTCCGGGTGTATCCGCCCAACCGGGGTGCATGGCGTTGACGACGATATTCTCATCCTTCCAGGCATCGGCCCACTGCTCGGAGAGCACCATCAGCGCGCGCTTGCAGCGCGCATAGGCAACGCTGCCCGAGTAGTTCTGTTCCCGGGCCTGAAGCCAGCGAACCTTCAGGGGTTGCGTGTACATGCCGCCCGATACCACGTTGATCACGCGCGCTTGCGGCGCAGCCTGCAACAGGGGCTTGACCCCCAGGGTAAGCCGGTAGGGTGAGAGCAACAACAAGGCGAAACTCTGCTCCAGCCCTTCCGCAGTTTCCGCACGCTCGTTGAACAGCGCGCCCGCGTTGTTGACCAGTACATCGATCGGTCGGCCCGTGCGCAGCAGTCGCTCGACCAGACGCTGGACCTCGGACATCAGGCTCAGGTCGGCGATCTCGACCGAAATATTCGGGTTGCCGGTCTCTCGCTGCAGGGTGTTGACGAGGTCCTGTGCACGTGACTCGTTACGAATCACCAGCGTCAGCGCTGCGCCGCGCTCGGCAAGCGAACGCGCTGTTGCCAGTCCCAGCCCGGACGTGGCCCCGGTAATCACCGCGTGCTTGTCGCCCATCCAGGCCGACATGGGGTTCCAGTGGCGTTTGCCCAGTGTGTAGCCCCGTCGGCTGAAGCGCGCGACGCCGGGCAAGACCCAGCGGTCAGCCCGCGCATTGCTTGCCGACACTGTCGGTGCGGGGTAGTTGTCCTCCAGCGCCGTCTTCAACCCCTGCACGGACTCGTAGCCCATTTTTTCCATACCTTTGCGCAGTGCTGCCACCGTTGGGCCCAGGGGTACGTGGAAATTGAAGGTGGCCCGGTAGTCGATATGTGTGCCGGCCGACGACGATGAGAAATGGATGACGTCGTTCACCTCGAACAGCCGGCAGCTGCCGTGCAGTTCGATGGATTTGTCCTGCTCGAGGTGCGTGACGGTATACAGCAGGTCAACCGAGCCAACCGGCATGTCGCAGGTCACGCGGAAGCGTGTACCCACCTCAACAGGCCCTGCGGACAGCTTCTCCGCAGCACTGGCCGTTGCATCCCACTCCTGCGTCGTGCGAAAGTCCTTCACGTAGTCGAACGCCTCGCGGACCGGACGGGGCACATCGATTTTCTCATGCAGTTCAATCATGGTAGAAATCCCGTATAGAAGTTAGTCTGTATACGATGTCAACCCTGCAGTAGATTGCCTGCCTCGTCACAGTATAGACGCCAGGCGGCGGAGCAGGGTGCCGCGATGTTGCGGTGGTCGTACGCGATTCAGTGGAGGACGTCATGAAGAGGATGGGTGCTGGTGTGATCGGGCTGTGCTGCACGCTTGTCGGCGGTCTGTCACAGGCCCAGTACGATATCGAAACCCGCCTGCCGACCTGCGAAACGCTGCAGTGGTCGCCGGCGGTGCACAGAAGCTACCCGGATATCGGGCAGATCTGTCGCGGTATCTATGCGCGTGACGGTACCCTGTACGCCCAGGCTGAGGTTGACGTCGTGCGCGTGACGGGCAACCGGATGACCCTGCGCACAGTGCACGTGGATGGCAGTCAGGGGCATGAAACCACGGTTCGGGTGGGGCCCAAGTGGCGCGCAGTCATTGATGGCAAGGCGTTGCGCGCCGGTGAGTTGATCGCCGGCCAGCGGCTCACGGTGTACATACCGCAAAACCGCTTCGCGCTCACCGCCGAAGGAGGGCAGGGTATGGCGGAAGGACTTGAGCCCGGATCCGGCGAGAATCCCGAGGCAGGGCAGCCCTAGTCGTCAACCCAGACCTGGCGCAGTGGCTCACCGAAGTCATCGTAGAGGATCTTCCGCCGCGGCCGGGGTCGCGCGCTTCCCTTGCTGGCTGGCTGCCGCTTCTGCAATGCCTTCCGGCGTTCCTCTATGGCGGCGACAACCTCGGGTACCAGTGTGCGCTCCGCGCGTGGTTCGGCAAACAGCCGGCGCGTCAGATACAGCGGCGGGGCGAGGGGGTCCTTGCCACTGACACCCGGCGGCACAGATTTTACTTCCCCACCTTCCCGCAGGAACCGCTGTGTCTCGCGGTCGAGATCGGCGCGTAGATCCGCTTTGTCGGGGAGCTTCTTTACCATGAGCTGCGCCTGCCGTAACGCCTCTTGAGCATCCAAAACCGGTGAGTATAGCGCTCCCACCGAAATTTCACAGGCCTGTGGCCGGGGCGCTTTCCCGGCGCCGGTTGCGGTGATAGCCAAGGGCAATGCCCGCGAGCACGCCCAGTACGTCTGCGAGCAAATCGCCGGCACTCGCGGCCCGTCCCGGTACCGCGAGCTGCAGGATCTCGGTGGCGGCGCCATAACCGGACAATGCGAGGAATACGTAGATCCAGCGCTCGGCGCTGCGGCCCCAGGCGCGCATCGCGGTAAAGCCGCACAGTGCGAACAGCACCCCGTGTACGAGTTTATCCGATGAGCCGGTCTGCAGTACGGGCGCTTCGATCGTGGGTAACCAGCCTTCGAGCAGACTCAACACTTCGCCCGGCAGCAATAGCAGCAGGGTGGTAACGCCGAGCATTCCCAGGGCCTGATACTGCAGGCGATGCAGTTTTCGGGGGTCACGCATGCTGTACCTGCCGGGCATCGAGCAACAGGTTGCGGGGGGTCAGCGCGTAGTCACAAAAGGTGCCCAGGCGCACGTCGGCGCCCTGTTCCTGGAGCAGCAGCGCCCGGTCCAGCACCAGCCATATTTCCAGCGGGCGACGAAACGCATGGGCAACCAGCTCAATACGGCGCACCAGGTCGCGACGCTGCATGCCCCGTAGCAGCCAGTGGTGTTCATCGACATTCTCTACCGGTGGCAGTGCCTTGAGGGCGGCGGCCGTGCGCAGAAAACCGCCAAAGCTCCCGCGCGTGATATTGTAGGGCACGGCCGGGAGCGGCAGGTAGCGGTCTATGCCGGTGACGCTGCGCTGCCATTCATCGAAAGCCAGGCGCCACAGGACCTCACGTTGACGCCTGCGTTGCGTGGCGCGGCCTCCGGTGACACTTTCCTGCTGGGTGAATTGCAGGTCCGCGCGGGTCAAGCGGAGACCGCTGCTGGCGGCCTCGTGGGATAGGGGGCGATAGCGCTCGCCGGCGATCGCGTCGTAGCAGCAGGGAGACAGGGTCAGGCGCTCACAGCGGCTGCTCAGCCAGAGTGTCATGAGCCGCGTGTGCAGGTCGCCGCAGGCATGCAGTGCCACGGCGTGGCCGTTGGCGGGCAGGAAGTGTGCGGCGGCATCGCCCAGCACATCGACTGCGTGAAATTGCATCGGGGCGGCCCAGCCTGCGGCGAGGCGCTGGCCCTGCGCGCAGAGCATCGCGTTATGTTCCAGGCTGACAACATGCCGTTGGTCGGCCACCGCGAGCAGGCGGCCGAGGTGCCCCTTGCCGGCGCACCATTCCAGCACCGGGTGTTCCTCCCCCGGCGCCATCCGCGCAACGAACGCCGTAATCTGCTGCCATTTACGCCCGGGTACCCCGGTGTCGAGGCGCGCTGGAATATCCAGACGACGACCTGGCAGCTCGGGCAACGCCACGAGCTGTGACAGCCGATCGGCCGCGTCGCCCAGCCAGGGGCGCAACCAGCGCAGACGGCGCTCCATATCGCCTTCCAGCACCGTCAACTGGGCTTCATCCAGTGCGTGCAGCGCTTCGGCGAGTGTCGTTTCGGTTTCCCACCAGGGCAGCGAACGGTGGTGAAAGGGCCGCAGCTGCCACAGAGGGCGATAGCGATAAAGCAGTGCGTCGAGCGCGCGAAACCGTTCTGCCCAGCACGTTGGCGCTGCGTTGCTCACCGCCGCTGTGCCGTCAGGCCTGCAGCAGCCGGTTTACATCGGCGGCCTCCAACGGGCGCACACAGCGGGCAATTTCCTGCCCGTTGCGCAACAGGATCAGCGTCGGCCACAGTTTGACGCTGTAGGAGCGACCCAGTGGGCGGCCCTTGCCGTCTTCGATTTTCAGGTGGGTCAGCGCGGGGTGCTGGCTGAGTGCCCGGGCAATGCCCGCTTGCGCGGCCTGGCAGTGGCCACACCAGTCGGTGCCGAATTCAAGGAGCAGATCACCTTCGCTGTCCTCCAGCGATGCCCGATCGGGGGCCTGCGGTGAGTAGCTTGTGTTGCGCGTCATGGTTTTTCTCTGCGGCTGTCTGTGGGCGCTGCCACTATACCGAATCTCCGGGCACGCGGTCAGCAGCGCTTGCGCAAGCCTTCGAGAAAGGTATGCGTGCTGCTCTCCAGGAGTGAGAAAACGTCTGCCTGGGGCAGGAAGCGCTCCACGTGACCATACAGGGCAATACCTGCAAGCCCATGCGCCATCGACCACAGTTTGATAGACAGCTGCAGCACATCGCGTTCATCGACAGGATTTTGTGCGCACCAGGCCTCCACCGCCGACATCAACACGTAGAACCCGGCGGCGCTGCGTTCGTCACTGGGCCGCTCCTGTAGCGCGCGTATCCCGGCGTCTCCCCACATCAGACCGTAGAAGGCGCGGTGCTCGCGCATGAAGCGGATATAGGCTTTGCCGATGGCGATGATGGCCTCGGCACTGCCGGGAGGCTGCGTCTGCACTGCCGTTTGTACCTGCTCGCCCAGGGCGAAGAAGGCGAAGTCGATGACGGCGTCGAGCAGCGCTGTCTTGTCGCGGAAATGCCGATAGGGCGCCGCGCTGCTGACGCCGGCACGGCGCGCAGCATCCACCATGGCGAAGTCTGCGCTGCCCCGCTCCTCGATCAGCTCGGCGGCGGCGAGAATCAGGGCGTTGCGCAGGTCGCCATGGTGATAGGCGGTTGCCCGGCTGTTCATGAGATCACATCCTTCGGCGTCGAGGGCGTGGATTGCGCTTCTGTGTGAGCCTTGCCGTGTTTGAGTAGCACGAACAATTGTGGCACCAGGAAGAACGATACCACTGTGGACAGCAGAACACCCCCGGCGATGGACATGGCGAAGGGCGGCCAGAACTGGCTGCCCTCCAGGATCAGCGGCAGGAAGCCGCCGAAGGTCGTGACTGTGGTCGAGGTGATGTGCCGACTGGAATCCATGACGACGCGTCGCACGGCATAGCGGCCACCGCTCATGGCGCCACTGTCTTCCTGCAGCGCCGTCATAATGATAATCGCGGCGTTGATCGATACCCCGATCGATCCAATAACGCCGATCAGAGCCTGAATGCCGAAGGGATACTGGAAAATCGCCAGCGACAGCAGGCTGAGCCCGATGGAGCAGACGCAGACGACCCCCGCGACAGCGGACAGTCGCCAGGAATTGAAGGTCAGGACGATGGTGGCGATCAGCAGTGCGACAATCATCCCCATCGGTGCCATGATCTCATTGACCACACCGGCGCGTTCGTCACTGTCGCCACCAAAGCCATAGCGATAGCCTTCGGGCATGGCAATCGGGTTGGCCAACAGGTCCGTGCGCAGCTGCTCAAGTGCCTCCTCGGGCAGTACGCCGCGGGTCAGGTAAGCCTGTACCGTATTGGTGCGTTCACCCTGTTTGCGACTGATGGGGCTGCGGGCAGGCTCCAGCGAGAAGCTCCCCAGGCTGTGCAGGGTCACGCCGGGCAGGCCGTTGTCGCCGGCACCGCCGCGCAAAGGCAGGTGCAGGCTGCCGACATCTCCGGGGCTATGCCAGCGCGCTTCGTCCAGCCGGGCGACGACCGGCAGCCGTTCTGTTCCCTCGAGCACTTCGCCGCCGCTGATGCCCTGCAGTGCCGCTTCCAGGGCGGTCGCGACATCGCGCTGGCTGACGCCCGCCATCTCCATGCGCATGGTGTCGCCGTGGAATACCCACTTTGGTGCCCCGGCAGCGAGGCTGGTATTGGTGTGGGTGACATCCCGGAGTTGCTCCATGCGCAACCGGAACGCCTCGCCGAGTTCGCGCAGCACATCAAGATTATCGCCATAGACCTCGACTTCCAGCGGCGCCATCACGGGCGGTCCCTGGTCGATGCCACGGACGATGATGCGGGCCTCCGGGTAGTCCCGATCAACAGCGCGCTGCAGTCGGCGGATGAGGTCATCGGTCGCGCGGGCATCGGTCGTCAGTACCAGTGCCTCCGCCCAGCTGGGCATCGCTTCGCGGGTGCGGAACATGTTGTAGTAGAACGGCGGTGCGCTCTCGCCAATGGTCCAGTCCACCCGCCGCACCAGCGGCTCCCGGCGCAGGTCCTGGTCGAGCCGCTGGACCAGGGCGGTGGTGTCGTCAATGGATCGCCCGTCGGGCAGCTTGACCTGCAGGTACATCTGGTCCCGGTCGGTGCCCGGGAAGAACTGTGCGGTGAGCGTGGGGAAGGTCAGAAAGCCGGTGACCGGCAAGACCAGCGCCAGGGCCACCGAGCTGGCCGGATGTTGCAGCGACCAGTCCAATGCGCGCACCAGCAATGCACCGGGCGTGCCGCTGTCAATGCCCATCTCCCACCAATGTCCGCTGCGCGCCAGTCCCCTGGGCAACAGCCATGCAGCGAGCACCGGGGTGACGATCAGTGCCAGCAGCAGCGAACCCGTCAGCATAATCACGACGGCGATGGCTATCGAACCCATGAAGTCTCCTGCGGGCCCGGGCAGGATGACCATCGGGGTGAAAGCGAGCACCGTGGTCACCGTGGAGGAGAGCAGGGGAATGCGCAGGCGGGATACGGCACCGGTGATGGAGGAGAGCGGGCTGTCGCCGTGGTCGACCAGACGCTTGCGGATTTCATCGGTCATCACAATCGAGCCGTCGACCAGCAGGCCCAGCGCAACGACCAGGCCGGTGACGGACATCTGGTGGATCGCGATTCCCGAGTGATAGAGCACAGTGATCGAAAACAGTGTGCACAGGGGCAGAATGCATGCGACCACCACGGCGGCACGCCAGCCCATGGTGAACAGCAGTACCAGCAGCACCAGCACAACACCGAGCGCCAGATTACCCACCACACTGCGCAGGCGCTCCTCGGTATATACGCTCTGGTCGTAGCTGACTTCGATGCTGACACCCTGAGGCGCCAGCGCCCGGTAACCCTCAAGGAATGTGCTGAAGTCCGCGGCCCAGCGGTCGACTTGCAGGCCATCTTTCATGGCAACGCCGATCAGAATGCCCTCGACGCCTTTGACCAGCACCCGGGAATCCGGCGGGGTGGCCTGTGCGCGATACACCTCCGCGATATCGCCGACTCGGATCGTGCCGCCCTCCGCCGTGGTCCGCAGCAGCACGTCGCGGATTTGCGCGGTGCCGTCAAACGTGCCGTCGATTTCAATGAGGAAATCGTTACCGTGCCCGGTGCTGCGTCCGGCGGCGACGCGCGGGTCGGCGCCGTGCAGGGCGGCAGCGACGTCCGCTGCGCTCAGGCCTGTGCTCGCCAGCGCCACTTCATCGATGGCAACGCGAATCTCCTCGCGAGGCTCACCGAAGAGATCGACCCGCTCGGTGCCATCAAAATTGCGTGCGGCGTCGGCAAAATCCAGTGCGATACGGTGTAGCAACGAGAGCGGCGCGGTGTTCGCGGTTTCAGCCCGCAACGCCACCAGCATGGTGTAGGATTTCAGCCGGTCGTCATCGAACAATGGGGTGCTGGCACCCGGCGGAAACTGCGCTGCAGCATCTGCCAGTGCATCCCGAATCTCCGACCAGCTGCGCTCGATGTCGGTATCGGAGAGGCTCTCCACCAGGGAGACGGTGAGACTGGAGACCCCGGTCGCCGAGCTTGAGTTGAGCTCGTCGATTTCCGCGATCTGGCGCAGGGCGTCCTCCAACGGCCGCGTGATGATCGCCTCGACGCGAGCGGGGTCTGCCCCCGGGTAAAACGTTGTCACGTGGGCGACAAAGTTGGTGATGGTCGGGTCTTCCTGCCGCGCAATGGAGCGCAAACTGGCGATCCCTACGGCCAGAATCACCAGCACCAGCAGGGTAAAATACCGGGTGTTGTTGTAGAGCAGGCGAGCCAGCATGGTCAGCCCTCCAGCGCCTGTACGGCGGTGCCTGCGGCGATGCGATGTACACCGTCTGCGACCACAGGCTGGCCGTCCCGCAGGCTGCCCCGCACAAAGGCTCTGTTGTCGTCGACGGACAGCACTTCCACCGCTTCACGCAGCGCCACCTGGGCCCCGTCCTGCCGCTGGCTGATCCGCAGCACGGTCCAGGCACCCCGTTCACCCTCGAGCAGTGCGCTGATGGGCACCCAGCCGCCGCGCGCCCGCACGCTGCGCTCCAGGCTCAGGCTGACGGTTTCACCATCCAGCACCGTCGCGGTCGGTGGCAGGTCAAACACTGCCAGGGCTGTGTGTGTGCGGGTGTCGATGTCACGGCGCAGCGCCCGCAGCGTGGCATTGACGTCGCCGTTGCGCAGGTTCAGGAGGTAGCTTTGTCCGGGCTCGAGTTCATCAAGGTGGCTCGCAGGGATGCCGATGCGGGCTTCCAGACTGTCAACGGAGACAAGCTGCAGAACCGGCTCTCCAGCCTGCAGCACGGTGCCCGGGTCCAGATGGCGCGCTGCGACGACGCCGTCATAGGGTGCGCGCAGGGCGGATTTTTCCAGGTTGATGTCCAGGCTTTCCAGCCGCGCAAGCAGGGCGGACCGGCGGCTGGCGAGCGCCTCTGCGGTCAGGCGTGTTTCGTCATACTCCTGCGCTGACACCGCACCGCTCTCCCGCAGTCGTGCACTGCGCTCGAGGCGCAGGCGGGCCAGCTGCAGTTCCGCGTCGATACTGGCCAGGTCAGCCGCTGCCACATCCCTTTGCGCCTGTAGCTGGCGTGTATCCAGCTGTCCAAGCACCTGTCCGGCGGTCACCGCGAGGCCTTCCTCAGCCTCAAGCGCCAGCAGCAGGCCGGGTATCTCGAAGGCGAGCTGCGCCCGGGCCTTGGCCTGGACCAGGCCCGAGAGTCGCAGCGTCTCGCGGTAACTCTGCTCCTCGGCAAACGGCAGCACGGTAACCGGAAGGGGAGCAGGCTCAGCTCGCCCGGCCGAGCCTGCACGCAGCGTAATCCCTGCAGTGAGTACCGTGGTCACCAGAAGGGCAGCGGCGCTGCTGAATACAAAGACAGAGTAGCGGGAGCGAGGGGCCTGGGGCATGTGAACGCCTGCATGTTAATAGCTTTAACATGCAATGTTAGAGGATTTAACATCTGATGGGAAGCGCCAACCGCACAGGACCTGCATCTCCCCGGTGGCCTCACTGTGCGGCGCCTCGTGCGACGGACCGGTTGCAGCCAGCGGGGTATTCAGGGAGAATGCCGCCCGGCGACTCGGGTGGTCCCCTCGCAACGCCAGGTAGCGAACCCCGCCAGGCCCGGAAGGGAGCAACGGTAGTTACTGATGCGTGTTCCGGGGTGTGGCTGCCCGGGTTGCCTCTTTCCCGAATTGCCTGTGCCCCGTCCCCGGGGGTGGTGTATCCTTTGCGCTTTTCGGCAAGGCCAGTTTGACATGTCGTATCAGGTACTCGCACGCAAGTGGCGGCCCCGTCGGTTCAGTGAAATGGTGGGCCAGGAGCATGTATTGCAGGCGCTGGTCAACGCGCTGGATCACGACAGGCTCCACCACGCCTACCTGTTCACCGGCACCCGCGGCGTTGGCAAAACCACAATCGCACGCATACTTGCGAAAAGCCTCAACTGCGAAGCAGGGGTCAGCTCCGAACCCTGTGGGACCTGTAGCTCCTGCCTGGAAATTGCCGAGGGACGCAGTGTCGATCTGCTGGAAGTGGATGCGGCCTCACGCACCAAGGTGGAAGACACGCGCGACCTGCTGGAAAACGTGCAATACGCCCCCACGCGCTCGCGCTACAAGGTCTACCTGATTGACGAAGTGCATATGCTGTCCAACAGCAGTTTCAACGCCTTGCTGAAGACGCTCGAAGAACCGCCGCCTCACGTCAAGTTCCTGCTCGCCACCACAGACCCGCAGAAACTACCGGCTACCGTGCTCTCACGCTGTCTGCAATTCAATCTGAAAAACATGGTTCCCGAGCAGATTGCGGCGCATTTGGGCGCGGTGCTTGACGCCGAGATGATTCGCTACGAGGAGCCCGCACTGTGGCTGCTTGGACGGTCGGCAGACGGGAGTATGCGCGATGCCTTGAGCCTCACGGACCAGGCGATTGCCTTCGGCGCGGGGGCGATCACCGAGGCGGGCGTGCGCAGCATGTTGGGCACCGTGGACATGACCTTCGTCTATGCAGTGCTGGAGGCGGTAGCGGCGGGAGATGCGGCCGCCGCGCTGGCGGCGGTGGCGCATATGGCGGAGCATGCACCGGACTTTGAGTCCGGCCTGGATGAATTGCTGTCGCTCCTGCACCGTGTTGCGGTCGCACAGATGCTCCCGGACCACGCCGACAACAGCCGCGGAGACAGTGAGCGTGTGGCGCGTCTGGCCCTGTCTCTGACGGCGGAAGATGCACAGCTGTTCTACCAGATGGCCCTGAACGGCAAGCGCGATCTCCCGCATGCCGCTGATCCGCGCAGCGGGTTTGAAATGACGGTTTTGCGGATGCTCGCCTTCCGCCCGCTGGTTCTCCCCGATGATGGCAGCCTGGTTCCATCCGCAGACGGCGCATCCGGCACGGCCGGCCCGGGGCCAGCCAAACACGGCAGCGCTGCCGCGCCGCAGTCTGCCGCAGCTGCTGAGCAGGCTGCGGTGGCAGGTGTCGAATCGCCTGCAGCGGCTGAGCCTCCTGCGGCGGCTGAGTCCCCGACAGTGGCATCGGTGCCCGCTGGGGAACCGCCCAAGGCCGCCGGCGCGCGGCTGCAGCTCGACCGCGCCAGTCCACCGGCCCTTACCGCCTGTGCCGACTGGCCGGACCTGCTGGATCGACTGGGTCTTGCTGGCATGGTCCTGAGCATCGCTTCACACTGCGCACTCGAGGCGCAGCAGGGCAGCGACTTTCGCTTTGTACTCGACGACAACCAGATGGGACTGTTCAACCCGGGACACGCAGAGCGCATCCGGCTGGCATTGCAGAACTACTTCGATACACCGGTGTCAGTGTCCATAGAGCCGGGGCGCCCCACCACGGAAACGCCGGCGATGCGCATCGCGCGACACAAGCAGGAAAGGCAGCGCGCCGCTGAGGCGGCGATCGAGTCTGACGCGCGTGTGCAACGGCTGATCCAGCGTTTTGATGGCGAACTGGATCGCACCTCCATCACGCCCCTGGAACCCTGAGGACACGACATGAAAGGCATTACCGACCTGATGCAACAGGCGCAGAAAATGCAGGCCGACATGCAAAAGGCACAGGAAGAACTGGCACAGAAAGAGGTGATCGGCGAGGCGGCCGCGGGCCTGGTGCGGGTGACGATGAATGGTCGCCACGATGTCAAGCGCGTGCGCATAGACGACAGCGTCCTCAGCGAGTCGCGCGAGGTATTGGAGGACCTGCTCGCAGCGGCGGTCAACGATGCCGTGCGCCGGGTGGAAGAGCAGAACCGGGAGTCCATGGCGGGTCTGGCCGCCGGGCTCAACCTGCCCCCCGGTTTCAAGTTGCCGTTTTGACCTCGCCATGAAGTTCAGCCCCGTTCTGGCACAGTTGATCGATGCCCTGCGCTGCCTGCCCGGCGTTGGCCCGAAGTCCGCCCAGCGCATGTCGATGCACCTGCTTGAGCGCGACCGCGCCGGCGCACTGGCACTGGCCGAGGCACTGCGTGTCGCGATGGACCGCATTGATCACTGCTCCCTGTGCAGGAACTTCAGTGAACACGATGTCTGCGAAATCTGCAGTGATCAACGCCGCGACCGACAGACCATATGCGTGCTGGAAACCCCGGCAGACGTGCTCGCTGTCGAGCAGAGCGGCAGTTACCGCGGCCTGTATTTCGTATTGATGGGGCACCTGTCGCCCATCGACGGCATAGGCCCTGCCGAGATTGGTCTCGACAGGTTCCAGCAGCGGGTGATTGATGAGGGCATCACCGAAGTCATTCTGGCCACCAACCCGACGGTGGAGGGTGAGGCAACCGCCTACTATCTGTCGGATATGCTGCTGCCCAGGGGCATTCGGGTTTCACGCATTGCCCACGGCGTGCCGCTGGGTGGCGAACTGGAATATGTCGATGGCAATACGCTGGCACACGCGTTCAGTGGCCGACGCCAGATGAGTGGAGACGGCTGAATGCGCTGGCAGTTGATTGAATCTGACGATGCGCTACGAGCTTTGTTGGAGCGCTTCAGGGGGGCACCCGCGGTTGCGGTTGATACTGAATTCATGCGTCGCAGCACCTTCTACCCGCAGGTGGCGCTGGTGCAGCTGTGCTTTGGCGAGGAGGCCTGGCTGGTGGATCCCCTGCAGGTGAGTGATCTGCAAGCACTGAGGGCGCTGCTGCAAGCGCCGGAGACGGTCAAGGTGCTTCACTCCCCAAGCGAAGACCTCGAAGTGTTCGATCGCTGGTTGGGTGTGCTGCCCGAGCCGCTGTTCGACACCCAGCGCGCCGCAGGATTGCTGAATCTGGGCTTTGGTATGGGCTACCGCGCTCTGGTGTTGGCCTGTGAGGGCGTTGATGTGCCCAAGGAAGAGACCCGCTCAGACTGGCTGCAGCGTCCGCTCACTGCTGCACAGTGTGAGTACGCAGCGCAGGATGTGGCCCATCTGTTGCCCCTGTGGCATCGGCTGGCGGCTGACTGTGAGACGCAGGGCAAGCTGGCGTGGGTGCTTGCGGACGGGGCCGATGCACTCGCGGCCTTTCGCGCGCCCGGCGACCACGGCGTATCCAGGATCAAGTCGGCCTGGAAGCTGGACCGCCGCGCGACAGGGCGCCTGTACGCACTGTGCGCCTGGCGCGAGGCGACAGCCCGCCAGCGGGACAAGCCGCGTGGCTGGATTATTGACGACGCTACCTGCCTCGGGCTCGCGGAAAAAGACCCGCAGTCACATACATCGCTGGAAAAACTCGGTCTACTGAGCCCGGGTTCGCTACGCCGTGATGGTGCGGCGCTGCTGCAGCTGCTGGCTGCGCAGCGTGAACTCCCGGAGGACGCGCTGCCGCAGCGTCTGCCACAGCCGCTGGATCCCGTCGGGCGCAAGTCCCTGCAGGCGTTGAAGCAGTGGTCCAGGGAGATCGCTGCCGAACTCGGCACCGTGCCCGAGGCATTGCTTGCCGCCCGTGACTACGAACTCCTGCTGCGGCAGCACCGGGGCGAGGCGCTGGAAGAGCCACCGAGCTGGTCCGGCTGGCGCCACGAGCGGGTGATCGTGCCCCTGCGCCAACGGTTGCGGGAGAGGGCGTCGTGACGCGTATCTGCCAGGTGTTCCGCAGCCCGCTGAAACCTGAAATGTACCTTTACGTGGACAAGGCGGAGGGCTGTGCGCGCGTGCCCGAGGCGCTGCTCGCGCGCTTCGGCGAACCGCAGCCTGTACTGGTGCTGGCGATCTCGCCAATGCGCAAGCTGGCGCGCGTAAACGCCGCCGACGTCCTGGCCGGTATTGAGTCGCAGGGGTTTTTCCTGCAAATGCCCCCTGCGGACGCCGTGTACACACAACGGGAGAGCGCCCGTGACTGAGTGGTGGGAGCAGCCGCTGGAATCCCTCGATGCGGCGCAATGGGAGGCGCTCTGCGATGGCTGCGCCCGCTGTTGTCTGCACAAACTGGAGGATGCCGACAGTGGCGAGGTGTTCTACACCCGGGTGAGCTGCCGTTATCTCGATACCGAGACCTGTCGCTGTCGCGATTACCGGCATCGAAGCAGTCTGGTTGCGGACTGTATTACACTGGGTCCGGCCAATATCGCGGACGCGCTGAGCTGGTTGCCTGCCACCTGTGCCTATCGCCTGCGCGCGCGTGGGGAGCCACTGCATCCCTGGCACCCGCTGTTGTCCGGCGATGCTGCCACGGTGCACAGGGCGGGCATTTCCGTGCGCGGGCGTGTAGTCTCGGAGCTGCATGTGCATCCCGACAGCTATGAAGAGCAGATTGTGCACTGGGTAGAGGAGGGCACGCGATGACGGAACAGCCGGACTACCTGATCGCCACGCTGGTTTACCTGGGGACGGCCCTGCTGGCGCTGGTCGCGATGTTCTGGTGGCTGCGGCGGGTCTGGTCACCGGCCTGGCGCTGGCTGCTGCTGCTGGCAGGTGCCGCGCTGCTGATGACGCCGGCCTATCCCTATGAGGGGGTGGATACGTTTGCCCCCGCGCTTATCGTGGCTGCGTTCCAGCTGCTGACAGCGGGCCCCGAGGCCGCCGCCCACGCAGTGCGCCCGCTGGTTGCAGCGTTGGGGCTCGCGTTGGTAGTCACCCTGCTATTGAGAATAACCGTGTTGCGCCGCGCACGGCATGCACCTGGCGATCAATGATCCGGAGGAGCTGTTATGTCCGTTCAGTTTGGAAGCAAAGCATTATTCCCACGTATTTTCCTGTTTCTTGCCGTGCTGCTTGGCACACCGGCTGCGCTCCACGCGCAACCCCCCATCGGCCCACAGCCGGACCTGCGCCTGCTCATCGATATTTCGGGGAGCATGAAAGAGTCCGATCCCGACAACCTGCGCGGCCCTGCACTTGAGCTGATCGTCCGCCTCCTGCCCGATGGCGCCCGTGCCGGCGTCTGGATATTCGGTGAAGACGTACAGCAGATTGTCCCGCACCAGGTGGTCGATGCCCGCTGGCGGGAGCGCGCTCTGGAGGCCGTGGCCCGCATCGACAACTCCGGGCAGCGCACCAATATTCCCGCGGCACTGGCCGCGGCCACCTACGATATCGGCAGCATGGATCCCACCTACCGCACCAGCGTGGTGCTGTTGACCGATGGCAAGGTCGATCTCTCTGCGTCGCCAATGGCAAATGCCACGGCAGCACGTGACCTGCTCGCCACGACGGCGCCCAAACTGGGTGCCACGGGCATACCTGTGCACACCATCGCCCTCTCTGAGGAGGCAGACTGGACCTTCCTGCGCGCACTGGCCAACAGCACCACGGGGATTGCGGAGAAAGCGCGTACAGCGGCGCAACTGACAGAGATCTTCGTGCAGTCGCTGGAGATGGTGGCGCCCACGGCGCGGGTGCCGATTGTCGGCAACATTTTCCTGATCGATGAGACGGTGGACGAGTTCACCGCACTGGTGTTCCTGCAGGAGCCCGGTGCGGAGGTGACCCTGACCAGCCCTGACGGCGTCGAGTACCGTCCGGAACAGAATGCCGACGGAGTCGACTGGTTTCAAAGCAGCCAGTTTGCCCTGGTCACCGTAACCGCCCCGGAGCGTGGCGCCTGGACACTGGTCGCGCCAGAGGGTGCCCGGAGTCGGGTATCGGTCATCTCCGATCTCAAGCTGGAGGTCGACCCTCTGCCCAACAGTCTCCCCGCCGGGCGGGTTACCGAGCTGGGCATCCGCCTGCGCGACGGTGATGGCGTGATCGCACGGCCCGAACTGCTGCAGCTGTTCACCCTGTCGGTACAGATCACCGGCCCGGAGGATTACAGCGAGCTGATCGACGTAACCGGGCGCTATCCGGTTCCAGCGACCGGGGAATACCGCGTCAGCATCCCCGCGTTTGACCGCGGTGGGCGATACCAGCTGTTGGTGCAGCTGCGCGGTGAGACCCTGCAACGGGAACTCCCGCTCTATATCGAGGTGATTGCCGAGGAGGCAGCACCGGCCATCAGCACCCGTCCGCCGATGGTGCCGGAACAGGATTTGCAGCGTCCGGCACTGACGCTGGCGGTTCTCGCGTTGCTGGCAGTCGCGGTTGCCCTGTGGGTCTACCGGCGGCGTCGCAAGCGCAAGATGGCGATCTGGCAACGTCGTTTTGATGCCTCACGTGGCGCCGCGGATGAGACCGTAGTGGCCGGGCTGAGCGCCACGGCGGATGAAGATGAAGGGAAAGGCAAATCCCCTTGATTAGGCGCGCGGCGCTCGCTACCCTTGGCGGCTTTGTTTTTCACGGGTATTGAACAGATGATGAAATTTGAGGGAACCGAGCGCTACGTCGCGACCGACGATCTGCGCATGGCTGTTAACGCGGCGGTGACCCTGGCGCGCCCTTTGTTGATCAAGGGTGAGCCGGGCACGGGGAAAACCATGCTTGCGGAGGAGGTGGCGCTGGGTCTGGGCAAGCGGCTGATCCAGTGGCATATCAAATCCACAACCAAGGCCCAGCAGGGCCTGTATGAGTACGATGCGGTCTCGCGCCTGCGGGACTCCCAGCTCGGCAACGAGAAGGTGCACGACATCGGCAACTACATCAAGAAGGGCAAACTGTGGGAGGCCTTCGAGGCTGAGGAGCAGGTCGTGCTGTTGATCGATGAGATCGACAAGGCGGACATCGAGTTCCCCAACGACCTGCTGGTTGAACTGGATCGCATGGAGTTTTTCGTCTACGAAACCGGCGAGACCGTGCGTGCCCGCCACCGCCCCATCATCATCATCACCAGCAACAACGAGAAGGAACTGCCGGATGCGTTCCTGCGCCGCTGCTTCTTCCACTTCATCAACTTCCCCGACCGCGACACCATGCGCGCGATCATTGACGTGCATCACCCGGGGATCGCCCAGGAACTGGTGCAGGAGGCGATGGAGGTCTTCTTCGATCTGCGCTCCATTCCCGGCTTGAAGAAGAAGCCATCGACCTCCGAATTGATCGATTGGTTGAAGCTTATCCTTGCGGACGACATCCCCGATGAGGTTTTGAAGAATCGCGATGCCAGCAAGGCGATTCCCCCCCTTTACGGTGCGCTGCTGAAGAACGAGCAGGATGTGCACCTGCTGGAGCGCCTGGCCTTCATGCACCGTCGCGAGACGCGCTGACACATGCTGGTCAACTTTTTCCATGGTCTGCGGGATGCCGGGGTACCGGTGACCACGCGAGAATTGCTGGATCTGCTCGGCGGCATCCGGCAGCACGTGGTTTTCGCGTCGATCGATGACTTCTATTATTTCAGCCGCACCTGCCTGGTGAAGGACGAGAAGTACTTCGATCGCTTTGACCGTGCCTTCGGTGCGCACTTCAAGGATCTGGAGGGCCTGGATGACGTCATCGAGGCGATCATCCCCGACGACTGGTTACGCGCCGAGTTCATGAAGCAGCTGTCCGAGGAGGACCGCGCGAAAATCGAATCCCTGGGCGGACTGGAGAAGCTGATCGAGGAATTCAAGAAGCGCCTGGAGGAGCAGAAGAAACGGCACCAGGGCGGCAATAAATGGATCGGCACCGGCGGCACTTCGCCCTTCGGTCAGCAGGGCTATCACCCCGAAGGTATCCGCGTGGGTCCGAACGGCGGTAATCGCAAGGCCGTGAAGGTGTGGGACAAGCGCGAATTCCGCAATCTCGATGACAGTGTTGAACTGGGTACGCGCAATATCAAGGTCGCGATGCGTCGCTTGCGCAAATTTGCGCGAACCGGCGCAGCGGATGAACTGGACCTGGACGACACCATCCGCTCGACCGCGCGCAATGCAGGTCTACTGGATATCAAGATGGTGCCCGAGCGGCACAACGCGGTGAAGGTGCTGTTGTTTTTTGATGTCGGGGGATCGATGGACCCGCATGTGCGTGTCTGTGAGGAGCTGTTTTCGGCTGCACGCAGTGAGTTCAAGCACATGGAATACTTCTACTTTCACAACTTTATTTACGAAAGTGTGTGGCGTAACAACGTGCGCCGGCATAACGAGCGCGTGCCGCTGCTGGACGTCATGCACAAGTACAGCCACGACTACAAAGTGATTTTTGTCGGCGACGCCGCCATGTCGCCCTACGAGATTGCACAGCCCGGTGGCTCGGTAGAGCACTGGAACGAGGAGTCGGGCGAGGTGTGGATGCGGCGTCTCAAGCAGACCTACGAAAAAGTGGCCTGGATCAATCCGGTGCCACGTGACGAGTGGGAGTACACCCAGTCCACGGCGATGACCCACAAGTTGCTGGAGGGTCACATGTACCCGCTGACCCTCCAGGGGCTGGAGCAGGCGATGGCGTTTCTCTCCAAGTAGGTCCGCGCGCGGGATTCCGGCGCTAGCGCCCGAGGCTGCCGCAGAAGGCGATGAGGCTTGCCGTTACGGCAACGTTGAGGGATTCAACACCGTTGCGCATGGGAATGCACAGGGCCTCGTCCGCCAGGCGTTCGCTCGCCTTGGAAACGCCCTCGGTTTCGTTACCCAGAATGTACACACAGCTGCCCGACGGCCGGTAGTCGAACAGGCTTTGACGGGCGTCCGCGCGCAACGAGCACACCTTGAAATCCCGGGCCTTGCAGGCTTCCAGCGCTGTGGGCAGCGATTCGCAAAACAGGATGGGGGCGCGGTATAACGTGCCCGCGCTGGCCTTGATGACCAGCGGACCCAGGGCGGCGTTGCCGCGCCTCGCCAGCACGATCCCGTCAATGTTTCCCGCCGCGGCGGAGCGGACAATCATCCCCAGATTCTGCGGATTGGTGATGCCGTCGAGTGCGAGCAGGCGCTGGTTCGCGAGGTCCGGGCCTGCCAGGTAGTCATCTACGCGGGCAAAGGCGGGGCAGAGTATATCCAGTGCGATACCCTGATCCTGGCGCCCGTTGCGCGATATTCTGGCGAGCTCAGCCCGGTTATGACGCTGCACCGCGAGGCCGCGTCGCGCTGCATCGCGCAGAATCTCTGCCATCACCCCGTCCTCCCGGTTGCTGTCGGCGACATGCAGTGCATGCAATGACAGCCCCGGCGTGCGCAGGGCTTCAAGCACCGGCTTGCGGCCGTAGACAGTGAGAACGCGGTCGAAAAAGGCCTTGCGCGCCGTGTATTCTGGACGATCGCTCAAGGTGTCAGGGGTTTGCGCCGGGCTCATGACCGCTGGCGAGCCGGGTTACACGGTCAGCCGACTGCTTCATACGCTGGGCGATATCCTCGATCTGGGCGCCGGTAATGGGGGAATCCATTGAACCGGCCACAAAACACATGACCGGTACCTGCCGGTAAACGAACACCGGCACCGCAATGGTGCTGACCTCGTAGCGGGCCTTGGGGTCGATACGGTCGAGGTGGTAATGCTCTACACAGATGCCCTGCTGGTACTTGTTGGTGGCCTCTTCCAGCTCCTGCAGGCTCCAGGACTGGTGTATGCGGGTCAGCTCCCGGGTCAGTTCTTCCTCCGCACGGGTTTTCAGCGTGACCTCATAACCCCGGGCCCGAATCGCTATCACCGACACCCGCAGTTTCTGGTCGAGGCGCTCGTTGTACCCGCCCCGTGACTCGTGTGCCCGGGTAAGCCAGGCTTCGAGCTGCTTCGCTGGGGAGAAGGCGGTAAAACACGCCGCAACGGGCGCAGCGTTGGGCAGGCGCAGGCCCAGCTGGAAGGAGTCCATCAGCGGGGTGGCGTTGCCATACAGCGCCAGCAGGACCTGGTGCAGCTTGGAACGTGCGGTGACGGCAAAGCCCAGGTTCAGGTCGCTGTTGAGGCCCTCCAGTTCCGGCCTCGCGTATTCCAGCACGGGAAACTGCGCGAAAGCGGCGTTACCTGCCGCTATAATGGAAGGGCCGAGGCGATACGCCTTGGTTTTGGGATGTTGAACCAGGAAGCCGTAATTGGCCATCGTGGTCAGGATGGCGTGACAGGTGGCCTTGTTGAGGTTCAGGCGACGCGTCATTTCCGTCAAACCAAAGGCCTGTTGCGGGTTCGCCATCAGCAGATCGAGTATGGCCAGCGCGCGGGCGGTGGGTTGGGAAAACAGTGCCACGTCAGGTACTCCCTGGCTTCGCAATGGTGCGGTTCATTATGCTGTACTGAAGAATCATAACCTCCGACTGCCTGCGGCCGCAATCCTGCGTTTGGGTGAGGCGTGCAGCAGGCGAGCCGCATTAAACAACAGGGAGCCAGCAGGTGCCAGAGCTTTGTCAAAGTCCACTCACACTCTACGGGACGTCTGCGTGTCACCTGTGCGAACAGGCTGCTGCCTTACTGGATCTGGCTGTGCAGGAGGCGCTGATCAGCGACTACGATGCCGTGGATATCAGCGAGGATGAGCAGCTGTTTGTGCGCTACGCAACCCGCATCCCGGTGCTGTACCGGCAGGACGGGTGCGAGCTGGACTGGCCGTTTTCGCCCCAGCAGCTGCTGGATTTCATCGATGGCGGTGACGGCGGGCAGGGGTAGCGCGCCG
>TARA_R110000772_G_scaffold73216_3_pt1 | contig 147573 bp, 134 predicted proteins | sample TARA_R110000772 | Tara Oceans TARA_R110000772 (sample SAMEA4397948) | marine metagenome | biome: Polar Biome; feature: [SRF] surface water layer (ENVO:00010504); material: water (ENVO:00002006), including particulate matter (ENVO:01000060) such as... | depth 5 m | reverse complement strand
CTGGCCAGAGCACGTCCTTCGCCGTCTCAGCGATTCCGTATCAAGATAATAGGCTCTAGGTTTTCCGTCCCCGTTCGCGGGCGAGAAGGGCGCGTTTCCGCGCGACGCCCCAGCGGTAGCCGGTTAGCGACCCGTTGGACCCCACGGCCCGATGGCAGGGGATGACGAGCGAAACCGGGTTGGTGGCGCAGGCGCGGCCGACGGCGCGGGCGGCCCCGTCGTTGCCCAACGCCACCGCCAGCTCGCCATAGGTTCGCGTTTCGCCCGCCGGAATGGCGGTAAGGGCGCGCCAGACCCGCCATTGAAAGGCCGTCGCCCGCACGTCCAGCGGCAGGGCCGGGGCCGTTTCCGCACCGTCGAGGTAGGCGAAGACGCCTTCCATCAGGGGTTTCAGTGTCGCGTCGTCGCGGGCGATCTCGGCCAGGGGAAAATCGCGGCGCAGTTCGGATTCCAGCGCCCCGTCGTCGTCGGCAAGCGCAACCATGCAGAGCCCCTTGTCCGTCGCCGCCGCCAGCACCCGGCCCAAGGGCCCCTCGGCGATGGCGAAGCGGATCGCGGCTCCGCGCCCGCCGGCAGCGTAACTTGCCGGCGTCATGCCCAGAAGTGCCGAGGATTTCTCGTAAACCCGGGACGCCGAGCCATAGCCGGCGCCGTACAGCGCCCCCGCCACGCCGCCGCCGGCCTTCAGCCCCCGGCGCAGGCGCTCGGCCTTCACCGCCTCGCCGTATTGTTTGGGGCTGACGCCGACCATGACCTGGAACATGCGCTGCAGGTGGAAGGGGCTGTAGCCCGTGGCCTCGGCCAGGGCGTCCAGCGCGGGCGGGGTCTCCGCCGCCTCGATCCGGCGGCAAGCCTCGGCGACCGCGGCCAGACGCGGATCGACGAGGCGGTGATTGTTCGGGCGGCAGCGTTTGCAGGGCCGGAACCCGGCGGTCTCCGCCTGGGCGCCCGTATCGAAGAACCGCACGTTGTCCCGGTTGGGGCGGCGGGACGCACAGCCCGGCGTGCAATAGACGCCCGTGGTGGCGACGGCGTAGACGAAATCGCCGCCGCTGCGGCGCTCAAGCACCTGGCGCCAGCGGTTGTCCTCAAGGGCAGGGTTGTGGTGTGTCGCGTGATCCATGGGGAAAGCCTACGCCCAAGGCCCGGATCAGGCCATCCGAAGCTTGCGCCCTAATTCTACTCCGAGACCGGCCCGACCAGGAACAAGGCCGACCCTTCGTCGCGCAGCCATTTGCGGCAGGCGTCCATGTCGTCAGCCAGATCGCGGACCAGGGCCCAGAACCGGGGGCCGTGGTTGTGTTCGCGGATATGGGCGACCTCGTGGGCGACGACGTAGCGCAGCACCCGGTCGGGGGCCAGCACCAGACGCCAGGAGAAATTGAGATTGCCGTTGACGGCGCAGGAGCCCCAGCGGCTTTTCGTATCGCGCAGGGTGATCCGCCCGGCGGTCACGCCGAGGGCCGCCGCCGCCGCCTCGACACAGGGGAGAATGCGCCGGCGGGCGTCCCGCTTCAGCCAGTCGGCGAGCCGCCGAGGCAGATGTTCCGCCTGGCCGGTGACATGGATTTCCCCCTGGTCTCCGCCGTCCTCGACCCACACGCCGCCGCGCGCGTCCGGGCGATGTCGGATCATGTGGGGATGGCCGAGATAGGGGATGACCTGTCCATCGGCGAAGGGCAGGGGTTTGGGCGCCGAGGCGAGGCGGGCATGGATCCAGCCCGCCTGCTTTTCGGCGAAGGCGCGGGCCTCCGCGTCCGACACCCAGGGCGGGCAGGTCACCACTGCCGTGCCCGTCGCCGGGTCGGCACGCAGGATCAGGCGCTTGGCGCGTTTGTTGCGGCGGATGGTAAGCGGCACCGCGCCGCCGTCGGCGCGGTCAAGGCCGTGGCCCAGGGTCTGTAAGGTCCGGCCGCTCCCGCCGCTCGTCAACTCAGGCGGCTTCAGCCATGGCCAGGCCGGCGCCGTCGTATTCCTGGTACAGGCGCTGGGTCTGGGCCGCGTCCATGGGCATGACCGGCGGGCGCATGTTGGCCCAGGCGTTGTCGCCGGTGTGGCGCGCCACCATGGCCTTCAGGGACGGGATCAGCGGATAGCCGGAGATGATCTTGCGCACGGCAGCCAAGGGCTTCTGAAGTTCTTCCACATTGCCGTCGTCGCCGTTCGTGCGGTACTCGGAATAGACCGCCTGGGCCAGGTCGGACGCGATGTTGGCGCAGGCCGTGATGCAGCCCGCCCCGCCTTCGCGCAGCACCGGCAGCATCAGGTCGTCGGCGCCCGAGAACACGCAGAAGCCGGGGAATTCGCGGGTGGCGGTCAGCATGTTTTCCAGCACGCCGGACGAATCCTTCATGCCGACGACCGTGTTCGGGTAAGCCTTCCGCAGCATGCCGATCAGGTTCATGGAGATCGGCACGCCCGACATCTGCGGGAAGTGATAGACGCAGATCTTCAGGTGGTCGTCGCCGATGCGCTGAATGACCTCGGAATAGGCCGCGAACAGGCCTTCGTCCGACTGGTTCTTGTAATAGAACGGCGGCAGCATGAGCACCGAGCCGGCGCCGATTTCCAGGGCCTTCTTGGTGATCTCGACCGTGTCCGGAATGGCGCAGCAGCCGGTGCCCGGCATCATGCCCTTGGTCGGCACGCCGTTCTCGGCCAGCTTGTCGAGGATTTCCAGGCGCTCGGCGACCGTGAATGAATTGGCCTCGCCCGTCGTGCCCAGGATGCCCAGGCCGTCGCAGCCGTTGGCTAAAAGCCAGCGGGAATGCGCTGCCAGGCGACCGTGGTCGGGGCTCAGGTCCGCGTGCTGCGGGGTCAGGACGGCGGCATAGACGCCCGTCAGTTCAAGGTTGCTCGCACTCATGTCTCTCTCCTTCGCAGCGTTCTTCATTCTGCTTGCTGGGCGGCGGGTATGGTTACTTGGGCCAGCCGACCACGTGATTTTCCAGGTCGTCGGTATCGCGTTCGGAAACCACGCGGCCACGCACCGAGATACCCGCATAATGGACCGTTTCCGGGTCGCCGGAAACCAGGGGATGCCACCAATAAAGGTCCTGGCCTTCGGAAATCAAGCGGTATGCGCAGGTCGACGGCAGCCAGCCCAGCTTTCTGACCATGCGCGGCGTGAGAATCTGGCATTCGGGAACGAACCGCTTGCGGTCCGCGTAGCTGGAACAACGGCAACTGTCGGTATCCAGAAGACGGCAGGCGACGTCGGTGTAGAGAATTTCTCGGGTCGCCTCGTTCTCCAGCTTGTTCAGGCAACAGCGCCCGCAACCGTCGCACAGCGATTCCCATTCCGTCTTGGACATCTCGGCAAGACCCTTGGTCTTCCAGAACGGCGGCGGCAGGTCGCGTTTCTTCTTCTTGAACAGCCCGAACATGGACGTCGTCTTTCCTTAGGGGGGATGATGGGCGACAGCATATCGCCCTCAGGCGCCGCTGTCCTCCCGGTCGATGAGGTGGACAAACGATCCCATGACACTGCCTCGCCGGCGGCCCAAGGCGCCCAGATACATGCCGTCGGCGTTGGACACATGGAACAGGGGGGCGTCGAGGCTGTCGCTCAGGTCTTCGGCGATGATTGTCGCATAGTGGAATTCGTGGCCGCGCAGCGCCGTGCCGGCGTGGCCCAGGGGCCCGGTGTCGGCGATGACCGCCCGGCGATAGCCCAGATGCAGTTTGCGTTTGGCGAACGATGTTTCCACGGGCAGCAGCCCGGCCATGGCATGGGCCGTGCCCTCGGCATCGGTCAGGGCATCGCCCAGCACCATGTAGCCGCCGCATTCGCCGAACACGGTATGCCCGGCCGCCGCCGCACTGCGCAGTCCGGCCAGGAAGCGGGTGCTTCCGGCGAGGTGCCCCGCGTGCAGTTCGGGATAGCCGCCGGGCAAGTAGACCGCGTCGGCGTCGGCCGCCGGGGCCTCGTCCTCCAGCGGTGAAAAGAACGTGATCTCGGCCCCGGCCCGGTGCCAGCCGTCGAGCACGTGCGGATAGAAGAATGAGAATGCGCGGTCGCGGGCGACCGCGATCTTCTGGCCGAGCGGCGGCAACGGCGGGTTGTCGGTGGCCCTGGCGGTCCCGGTCGCGCCGGCCAGGGCGCACAGCCGGGCCGTGTCGACATGGGCGGCGACGGCTTTGCCAGCGGCATCCAAAAAGGTCTCCAGGTCGCCGTGTTCCCCCGCCTGGACCAGGCCCAGATGGCGTTCCGGCAGGGTCAGGTCCGCAAGGCGCGGCAGGCAGCCGAGCACGGGAATATCCGGATGGTCTTGGGCCATGGCGGCGCGCAGGATGTCGGCGTGCCGGGGGCTGCCGATGCGGTTGAACACCACCCCGGTGACGGTCACGTCCGCCCGGTGGTGGACGAAGCCACCGACTAAGGCGGCGGCCGACGCCCCTTGGGCCGCCGCATCGACGACCAGGACGACCGGCCAACCGAAGGTGCGGGCGGCATCGGCGGTCGACCCTTCGTCCAGTTTGGCGCCGTCGAACAATCCCATGACCCCTTCGCAGACGATCAACTCCGCCCCTTGGGCCGAAGCCGTGAGCACCGACGCCAGGGTCGTGTCCCGCATGGCCCAGAGGTCCAGGTTGGGGCAGGGCCGGCCGCCGGCGGCGGCGTGAAAGGCGGGGTCGATGTAGTCGGGGCCGACCTTGGCCGAGGCGACGGCAACGCCGGCGTCGCGGAAATGGCGCAACAGGCCCAGGGTCAGAAGCGTCTTGCCGCTGCCCGATGACGGCGCGGCGATGACGATTCCCGGCGGCAGCCCACCGGTCACAGCAGGGACTTGATCTTGGCCGCCATGGTTTCGGCGTCCGTCTGGGTGCTGAAATGGGTCAGGAATTTGCCGTCCGGCCCCATCAGATAGATCACCGATGAATGGTCCATCAGATAGGCGTCCTTGTCGCCGCCCTTGTCCGGGACCTTGGCGTAATAGACGCGGTAGGCCTTGGCGGTCTGCTTGATCTGCTCCGGCGTGCCGGTCAGGCCGATGATGCTGGGGTGAAAGTGAGCGACATAGTCCTTCAGCACTTGCGGGGTGTCACGCTCGGGATCGACGGAGACCAGGATCGGCACGACCTTGGTCGCCAGGGGGCCCAGCTTGTCCATGGCCGCCGAAATCTCGGTCAGGGACGTCGGGCAGACGTCCGGGCAATAGGTGTAGCCGAAGAAGATCAGCATGGCCTTGTCCCGGAAATCCTGTTCCGTCACCGCGCGGCCGGTGTGATCGGTCAGGGCGAAAGGGCCGCCGATCTTCACTTCCGGCGCGATGCCGGTCCGGGGCGTATCGGTCAGACGCTGTTCCGCGATCACGGCGATGACGGCGATCAGGATGACTGCGGCCAGGCCGATGGCGATGCGGCGCACCAGACGCAGGCGGGAAACGGTCTTGTTCGGATGCTTGGTCATGGCCTCGTTGCCGGTTGTTCAGATGTGCGGGAAAGGTACGGACTTTGTCCGCCGGATCAACCCTTGTCGGTCACGAATGTGGCCGCAAATAGACAAGGTAATAGGTCCCCGCCACGAACAGGCCTCCGCCGACCATGTTGCCGAGGGTCACCGGCAGCAGATTGCCGACGAACCCCGCGAACGTCAGCCCGGCCCCGGCGGGCAGCAGGCCGGCCGCCGCCGCATAGGCGTCGTTGCCCGCCGCCAGCATGCCGACGGGAATGAAAAACATGTTGGCGATGGAATGCTCAAAGCCCAGGGCCACGAAGGCGGTGATCGGGAACAGGATGGCGAAGATCTTGCCGATGACGTTGTGGCTGGCGAAGCACAGCCAGACCGCAAGGCAGACCAGAGTGTTGCACAGGATTCCCCGCACGAAGGCCGTCGTGAAATCCAATTCCACCTTGGCCGTGGCGATTTTGATCGCCGTGGCGCCGACGGCGCCGGCGCCCAGGTCCATATAGCCGGACCAATAGGCGAGAAACGCCATGGCGACGGCCCCGGCCAGGTTGCCGGCATAGGCGACGCCCCAATTGCGCAGCAGGGCCGCCGTCGCGATCTTGCGGTCGGCCCACCCCATGACCAGTAGCAGGTTGCCGGTGAACAACTCCGCCCCGCCGACCACGACGAGGACGAGGCCGAGCGAGAACGTAACCCCGCCCAAAATGCGGGACGGCCCCAAGCCCATGCCGTGGTCGGTCATGGTCAGGGTGAACAGCATGGCGCCGAAGGCGATGAACGCCCCCGCCAGCAGGGCCAGGGTGAACAGCGGCAGCAGGGGGAGGCCGGCCTTGGCCGCGCCCGCGACCTCGACACGCCGTGCCATCTGTGCCGGCGCATAGGCGTCGAACAGGTCCGGGCCCATGCCCGGCGGCGTTGCATGGTCGGCCATTGGGTCCTCCTTCCTGGACGGGACATCAGGGGCGATCCGGCCCCGTCCTGTTTTCCCCTTTGGGCCGCGGCGGGTCAATGCGCTAGATTCCCGTCATGCCCGCACGCAAACCGGACGGAAATCTGAAACGCGGCTGGACCACTGGGGCTTGCGCCACGGCGGCGACGGCGGCCGCCTATGAAGCCCTGGTCACGGGCCGCTTTCCCGATGCCGTCACCATCACCCTGCCGCGCGGCGAGGAGCCGACCTTTGATCTGGTGCGCCGTGACATGGACAAGGGGTCGGCGACCGCCGCCGTGATCAAGGACGCGGGCGACGATCCGGACGTGACCCATGGGGCCGAGGTTTCCGTGACCCTGCGCATCGGCGTTGACGGTTCGGGCGTCACCTTCCGCGCCGGGCCCGGTGTCGGCACGGTGACCCTGCCGGGCCTGCCGCTACCCCCTGGGGAACCTGCCATCAACCCGGGCCCGCGCAAGATGATGACCGGCGTGATCCAGGATTTATCCTGCCGCCTGAACGGCCCCGGAGACGTCGAAATCACGGTCGCCATCAAGGATGGCGAGGTGCTCGCCGAGAAAACCATGAACGGCCGGCTCGGGATTCTCGGCGGGCTCTCGGTCTTGGGCACCACGGGCATCGTCATTCCCTATTCCTGCGCGTCCTGGATCCATTCGATCCATCGCGGCGTCGACGTGGCACGGGCGGGCGGGCTCACACATATTGCGGCGGCCACGGGCTCGACCTCGGAAGCCGCCGTGAAGGCGCTTTACGATCTGCCCGACATGGCGCTGATCGACATGGGCGACTTCGCGGGCGGGCTGCTGAAGTACCTGCGCCGCCATCCCCTGCAGCGCCTCACCCTGGCGGGCGGCTTCGGCAAGCTGGCCAAGCTGGCCCAGGGGCATTTGGACCTGCATTCCGCGCGCTCGTCCCTCGATCTGAAAAAACTGGCCGCCCTCGCGGGCGACGACCGGGAATTGGCCGACCGGATCGCCGCCGCCAATACGGGCATGGAGGCCCTGACCCTGGCCCAGGCGGCGGGCGTTCCGCTGGCCGACCGGGTCGCCGCCGGTGCGCGGGAAGTGGCCCTGGCGGCCCTGGCCGGTGACGTCGCGGTTGAGGTCTTGGTTTACGACCGTCAGGGGCAGCTGGCCGGGCGGGCCGGTGGTTAGCACGCTCCTGATCCTGGGCGGCACGGCGGATGCGCGGGCGCTGGCCGCCTGTGTACGGGCGCGCTGGCCCGCCATGCGCGTCGTCACGTCGCTGGCCGGCCGCACGACCGCCCCCAACCTGCCCGAGGGCGAGGTCGTGACCGGCGGGTTCGGCGGTGCGGCGGGCTTGGCAGATTACATCACGGTCGAAGGCGTCGACGCCTTGATCGACGCAACCCATCCTTTCGCCGCCGAAATCTCGAAAAGTGCGGTCGAGGCCGCAATATCCGCCTGCGTCCCGCGCCTGGTTCTGACCCGCCCGCCCTGGGTTTTTGTGCAAAATGCTGCGACGCAACATGTGTGCAGCATAAATGCAGCAAAATCGGCCTTGGAATCGGACGGAAAACGCATCTTCCTCGCCATCGGCCGTCAGGAAGTCAATCAATTCAAGGATTTGCAGGATCGATTCTTTTTGCTGCGCTTCGTCGACCCGCCGCAATCGCCGCCCGGTTTTGCGCAATACGAAGTGCTGACCGGCCGCCCGGGGTCGCCGGAGGACGAGCGTAGCATATTGCAGCAATTCGCCATCGATACCCTGGTCGCCAAGAACGGCGGCAGCGCCGCCTCCCGCACCAAGGTCGATGTGGCGCTCGAACTGGGAATCAGGGTCGTGTTGATCGATCCGCCGGCCCCGCCGCCGCCGCCGCACGCGGTGAGCATCGACGGGGCGCTGGCCTGGTTGGACGGCCTTTAGGACGGTTGCGCCTTCTTGGGGCGCAGCACGTGGTGGTGATGGGCGGCGTAAAGGGCGGAATCATCGAACGCCGTTTCGCCGAGCGCCCGTCCGACCAGGATCAGGGCCGTGCGGGTGAAGCCCGCGGCCTTCACCTTTTCCCGAATGTCGGCGAGCGTGCCTTCGACCATCTGCTGGTCGGGCCAGGTCACCCGGTAGGCGACGACCACGGGACAGTCGGGGCCGTAATGGGGCGTCAATTCCCGCACCACCTTGGCCAAGTTGTTGACCGACAGATGCACGGCCAGGGTGGCGCCGCTGCGGCCCAAGGTTTCCAGGTCCTCGCCCTGGGGCATTTCCGAGGCCCGCACTGACGTGCGGGTCAGGATCACGGTCTGGCTGACCTGGGGCAGGGTCAGTTCGCGCTTCAGCGCCGCGGCGGCGGCGGCGAAGGCGGGCACGCCCGGCGTCACGTCGTAATCGATCCCCAGCGCGTCGAGCCGGCGCATCTGTTCGGCGACGGCGCCGTAGATCGACGGATCGCCGGAATGGACACGGGCGACATCCTGCCCGGCCTTATGCGCCGTTTCGATCTCGGCAATGATCTCGCCCAGGTTCATCGGCGCGGTGTCGATCACCCGCGCCCCCTCGGGGGCTTCGGCCACGACTTCGGCCGGAACGAGCGACCCGGCATAAAGCACCACCGGGCAGGCCTTGATCAGGTTGAGGCCGCGCACCGTGATCAGGTCCGGTGCCCCCGGCCCGGCGCCGATGAAATGGACGGTCATGTGCCGGTCTCCCGTTTCTGCATCTTCCCGGCGTAACCGCGCGGTGTGTAGACCCAGCGCCGCGTGCCGCGCGTGACCGCGCGGGTGTCGCTTGAGCCGATCATCACCAGGGTCAGCATGTCGACCAGGTCGGCGGTCAGATCCTTCAGGTCGATGACCTGGATGGTTTCGCCGTCGCGGCCCAGGTTGCGGGCCAGGATCACCGGGGTTTGCGGCGGGCGGTGCGTAAGCAGGATGTCCCGCGCCTTTTCCAGCTGCCAGCGCCGGCGCTTGGACACGGGGTTGTAAAGCGCCATGACGAAATCGCCCTCGGCGGCCGCACGCAGGCGCTTTTCGATGACGTCCCAGGGCGTCAACAAGTCCGATAGCGACACGGCGCAGAAGTCGTGGCCGAGCGGCGCTCCCGCCCGCGCGGCGGCGGCCTGCAAGGCGCTGACCCCCGGCTCCACACTGATATCGATGCGGTTCCAGCGAGGATCGTCCCTGCGGTCGATCAGCTCCACCACCAGGGTCGCCAGCGCATAGACCCCGGGGTCGCCGGAACAGACCAGGGCGACCTGCCTGCCTTCGGCGGCAAGGTCCAGGGCCTTGCGCGCGCGGGCTTCTTCTTCCGACAGGTCGGACGAATGCAGCGCCTTGCCCTCGGCGGCGGGGCCCAGCAGATCGAGATAGAGGCCGTAGCCGACGAGGTCCGTCGCTTCCGCCACGGCGCGGGACACGGCCGGCGTACGCCAGAGCGGCGTGCCCGGCCCGGTGCCGACGACGGTCAGCCGCCCCCGCGCCCGGCCGACGGTTTGCGCCGCGATATTGGTGGGGGACCGTGCGACGGCGCAGGTCGCGCGTTTGGATTTGGTCTTCTCCACGATCAGCACGGCGTCCGGCCCGGCGGCGGCCAACGCCGCGCCCTCGGCGACGCCGTGACAGCCGACTTCCTTGAACACGACGTCGGACGGGTTGGCGAGGCGCGGCGTTTCGTCCTCCAGCGCCGACGCGCCGAAGAACCGCACGGGCACGCCGAGCGCGGCGCCCAGGGCGTTGACGGCGGCCTCGTCCATCTTCACGTCGATGGAGGCGACGCAGGCGACGGCGCCTGCCGCCAGGTCGTGTTTTGCCAGGGTCTCGGTGACGAGTTCCCGAACCTCGGCCGGATCGGTGTCGCGCTCACAGCCGACGCCGATGGCCAGCACCGGCGGGTGCAGGACAAGGTCGTCCGTGTCCCCCGGGACGCGGTCCGTGACCGTGATCCCGGGCCCGGCGGCCGCGTCGATGGGCAGGCCCGCGTCCTTAAGCCAGCCTGCATCCCCTGCCTGAACGTCCAGGCGCACGGGCGCCCCGGCCAGCAGCGCGGCGGCGACGGCAAGGGATTTCTTGCGGTTGGCGACAACCCAGCCCGCCGGCGGATCGTCCACGCCGATGCCGTGGCGCAGGTCGCCCGTGGTCGTCACGGCGGCGCTGATGCCCAATGCCTTGGCGATGTCGCGGGCCAGCACGTTGGCCCCCGAATGCCCGCCCAACAGCGGCACCACGGCGCTGCCGTCCTCGGCCACGGAAATCACCGGCGGCTCGGCCACCTTGTCGGCCAGCAGGGGGGCCAGGGCGCGGATGAGGATGCCCGAGGCGAAAACGCCGATCACCGGATGGCCGGCCTGGAACAGGCGGGCGGCGTGGGCGGTCGTCTCGTCGAAAAAGTCGTCGGCTTCGGCGATGCGGCCGACCCGGCCATGGACCAGGGCGCCGGGAATCACCGCCTGCAGGCGGCGGGCGAGCGCCGCCCCCGGTTCAGTCACGGCCAGGATGACGGGAGGGATGGCGGTCATGTCCGGGGCTCCGCGGTTTCGACGTCCTCGGGCGAGCGCACCAGGATCATGGAGAAATAGGGCGCCGTGTCGGGGGCGTCCGCCAGCGGCATGACTTTTTGATCCGCCATGGTCGCGCGCTCGACATATTGCGCGCGGTCGAGCCGCCCCAGCTTTTCGATCACCGCCCGCACCTTGGGCAGATGGCGGCCGACCTTCATGATGGCGGCGGCTTCGGATTTGGTCAGGCGCGCTTCCAGGTCGGCTTCGTCCAACGGTCCCGGGATCACCGTCAGCACCTGATTGCGCGACACCAGGGGTGCGCCCGCCACGGCGGCGCAGGCGGCCAGGGACGACACGCCGGGCACGACCTGGGTCGGATAGTCGTCCGCCAGACGCAGGAACAGATACATGAACGAGCCGTAGAGAAAGGGATCGCCCTCGCACAGGATGGCGACGTCGCGCCCGGCGGCAAGATGCGCCGCGATCTCCTTGGCATAGGCGTCATAGACGTCGTTGGCGGGAAAGCGTCCGGGCACCATGGGGGTGACGATGGCGATTTCGGTTTTGCCCGCCGGGATATGCGAGGCGGCGATGGATCGCGCCAGGCTCTCCGTCCCTTCCGCCGCCGGATAGGCGATGACCGGGGCACGGGCGATGATCTTCACGGCCTTCAGGGTCAGCAGGTCAGGGTCGCCGGGGCCGACGCCGACGCCGTACAGGGTGCCGATGCTGCTCATGGCTTGGTCACCGCCCATTGCAGGACGTCCATCAGGGGCCGCATGCCGGTCAGGCCGCCGACCGCGTCGGCGCGGGCGATGGCGATGCGGGCGAGTTCGCCGCCGAGTGCGCGGTGATAGCGGATCAGGGTTTCCTGGGCTTCCAGGGTCACCCCGTTGGCGACCAGACGGCCGCCGGGTTTGAGCGCGGCCAAGGCGCCATCGATCACGCCGTCCTGGGACAGCCCGCCGCCGACGAAGACCGCGTCGGGGGCCGGGCCTGCGTCGGCGAAGCACTGGGGCGCTTCTCCCTTGATGAGCGTGAGATGGGGCACACCCAGGTTCATTGCATTGGCCAGGATATCGTCGAAGCGGGCCGGATCGCGTTCCATGGCGACGGCTTCCGTGCTCGCCACCGCGCGCAGCCACTCGATGGCGACCGCGCCTGACCCGGCGCCCACGTCCCACAGCAACTGCCCCGGCAGGGGCTGCAGGCGAGCCAGGGTCGCGGCGCGGACCTCGCGCTTGGTGATCTTGCCGTCGTGGCGGAAGGCAGCCTCGGGTAGGCCCGGCACCTCCGGCCAGATCATGGCGCCCGGTTGCGGCCACAGGTGGAAGGCGATGACGTTCAGGTCCTTGACCCTTCGTCCTTCCCATTCCTCGGCCACCGTGTCGTAGCGCCCTTCGTCGGCCCCGCCCATGTGTTCGAACACGGTCATTGGGCTTTGGCCGAACCCGCGATTGCACAAAAGTTCGGCCGCCCGGGCCGGGGTCTCGCCGTTGCGCGCCAGGATCAACAGGCGCAGACCCGGCAGCAGGTGGCGGTTCAGGACCTCGACCGGAAAGGCGTGGCAGCTGACCGTGCGCAGGGTGCCGTCGGCAAGCGACCAGCCCATGCGCGCGGCCAGCAGCGCGAAGGCGCCGGGGGCGGGCAGAATGTCCATGACGTCGATGCCGAAGCGCGCGACCAGGCGCTTGCCGATGCCGAAATTGAGCGGATCGCCCGAGGCCAGCACGCAGACCGGCCTGCCCGCGTGCTCGGCGATGGCCGCGATCCCGGCGTCCAGGCCCTCGCCCCAGGTCAGGCGCGGGCGGCTGTCGTCACTGAGCTTGCCCAGGTGGCGCTCACCGCCGACCAGGACGTCGGCCCGGTCGATCAGCGCACGGGCGCGTGCCCCCAGGCCGTCGAGCCCGTCCTCGCCGATGCCGACCACGGAAAGCCACCTATCCATTCGCCACCTCCGCCTGTTCAGGGGAGAGGCAGAGGGCGTTCACGGCGGCGGCGGCGAGGGCGCTGCCCCCGCGGCGGCCGGGCAGGGTGGCGAAGGGAAGGCCGCCCGCATGGTCGATCAGCGCCTGTTTGGATTCCGCGGCACCGATGAAGCCGACCGGGAATCCCAGAATCACGGCGGGGCGGGGGGCGCCTTCGGCCAGCAGCTCCAGCAAACGGAACAGGGCCGTCGGCGCGTTGCCGATGGCGACCACCGCGCCATCCAGATGCGGGGCCCAGGCATCGACGGCGGCGGCGGAACGGGTGGTGCCGAGGGCCGCCGCGCGGTCCCTGGTCCCGTCGTCGTTGAGGGTGCAGACGATGCGGTTCGCTTTGGGCAAACGTGAAGATATGACGCCGCGGGCGACCATTTCCGCATCGGCCAGAATCGGCGCCCCGGCCTGTAACGCCGCCGCACCGGCCCGGGCTGGATCGTTCGACATGACAAGGTCCGCCGCGATCTCGGCCATACCGCAAGCGTGGATCAGGCGCACGGCCATGGTTCGCTCGGCGCCCATGAAACGCGACAGGTCCGCCGCCGCCTCGATGGCGGCGAAGGAACGGCGGTAGATTTCCGCCGGGTCGCGGACGTAATCGAACATCACTTCCCCGGCGTCAGCTGTCGGCGTCGTGGGAATGCGGATGGGCGTGCCCGTGGCTGTGATCGTGTCCATGGTCATGCCCGTGGGAATGGCCGTGTCCATGACTGTGCCCGTGGTGATGGCCGTGCTTGCCGTGATGGATGCCGTGATCCTCGGCTCCGTGGCCGTCCGTGCCGATCCCGACCACATGGTGGTGGTGGCCGACCTGGGCAGCACCCTGCTCGTCCTCATAGCCGATGATCTGCTCCCGGTACTTGCACAAAAGGCAGTTCATCTTGTTGTCGCCGTTGAGCGCTTCCTCGACCCGGTCGGCGAAGCAGTCGATCAGGTCTTCGTGGTCGTTCAGGTAGGGCGCCTTGACGACATCGATCTCGGGGTGTGCGGTGGCGCAGTCGTCGGCCCAGCGGTAGATGCGGTTAACCAGGATGCCCGTGAACAGGAAATAGGGGAACACGATGATGCGCTTGAAACCAAGCTTCACCGCCTTGTTCAGGCCTTCGTCGACGAGCGGATAGGCGACGCCGGAATAGCTGACCTCGGCCCAGCCGAAATCCATGCCTTCCCACAGCATGCGCGCGACCTTGTTGACGTTGGAATTGGCGTCCGAATCGTTGGTCCCGCGCCCGACGACCATCAGCAGGGTGTCCTTGCGGGCGATCTTGCCCTTGGCGGCGTTGGCCGTGGCCTCCGCCTCTTCGATGCGGGTGCGGGCGGCGCGCAGCAGGCGGGCGTCGATCGCCAGTTCGCGCCCGAAACGCACGTCCAGGTCCGGATGGGCATGGGCGAAACTGTTGATTTCCGAGGGCAGGTCGTTTTTCACATGACCCGCCGCGAACAGCATGCCCGGCACACAGATGATGCGGTTGACGCCCCGGTCCCGCAACTTGTCCAGGCCCGTGCGGATGACAGGCGTGGCGAATTCCAGGAATCCGCTTTCCACGTCGTAATCGGGGAATCGTTTGGCCAGATGGCCCGCCAGGGTGCCGAATTCATCGACGGCCCCCTGGTCGCGGCTGCCGTGGCCGCAGATCATGATGCCGGTTTTTGGGGCTGTGTCAGTCAGGTTGGGCATTCGCTTGGTCCTTGCCTTCGAGCGGCCGCCGGCGACATTGCCGGCGGAATGGTCTGATCTTTCGCCGCTTGGTCATCGCCTCCGGGCGGGAAAGAGGGCCGACTATACAGGTTTCAAGATCGGGGGAAAGGGTGACGCCGCGTCAACCGGCGGGCACGGGACGGCCGTCCGTTTCGGCGTCTTCCGGGGACGCCGGTTCGCCGCCGTCCTCACCGGATGCGGAGAATTCTTCATCGGGATTATCTGGTTCCGGCGGCTCGGGCGGCGGCAGGCCGGCCCGGCGTTCCAGATCCTGGGCGTCTTCCTCGCGGCCCAATGCGCGCAGGGCGGCGGCCAGGTTGACCTGGCTGAGCGCGAGCGAGGCATCGCCCGGCATCAGGTGCTTTTCCTTGATCGCGACGGCACGGCGGAACAGGGGTTCCGCCGCCTGGGTCTTGCCCCGGCGCCGATAATAGAGGCCCAAGTTGTTGACCACGGCGGCGACGTTGGGATGATTGTCGCCCCAGGCCGCCTCGTCGGCGGCAAGGGCCCGCTGATAATACAGTTCGGCAGCCTTGGCGTCGCCGGCCAGGTCGCAGGCCAAGCCTAAGTTGTTGAGAATGCCGCCCAGGTCGGGATGGCCCTCGGCGCCCGAGGTTTCGAGCAGGTCGAGCGCGGCCGCGAAATGCTTGCGCGCGGCCTTGTAATCTTCCCGTCCGTGGGCCAGGGCGCCCAGGCGGCCCAGACATTCGATCCGCAGTTCCAGGTCGTCGTCGGGGACGGCGTCGGCGGCCAGCCGGAACAGGGTCGCCGCCTCTTCCGCATCGCCGCGCGCCGCCAGAAGGTCGCCCGCGACCAGGCGGGTCAGGGCTGCGGCGCGGCCATGAATGCCAGCAGTCCAGGCATGCTTGTGGCCGGTGGTGTCTTCTTCCTCGGCGGCGCGGATCAGAAGGTCCGTGCCGCGGGCGATGTCGCCGGAGGCGATGGCCCCCCGGGCGTCATGCAGCAGCTTGGCCGCCGCCGGCGACCCGGCGCTGACGGTGCCGAGCCGTGCCCGCAGATCGTCCAGTTCGCCGGCGAAGGAGCGTAGCCGCCCGTCCCGCGCCGTGTCGTCGATGCCCTGTTCGGCGAGAATCTCGGCGAGGCCCTGAACTTCGGGTGTGTCGGGCAGGGGCGTGGGTTCCATGGGGGCGGGCGCCAGTGCACCGGCCGGGGGGGTGTCCGGCGCCGTGGGCTGACTGCGCAGGATGGGATCGGGGCGGTCCAGGCGGTCGCCGCCGCGAAGCCTGCGGCCGCCGAACAGCAGCACGCCGAACAATGCCAGCGCCCCCGCCCCGGCCGCGGCGAGCACCCAGGTCGGCATCGTCGCAACGGTCTCCACCAGCGGCACCCAAAGGTCCGCGGTCGAATTCAGGACCCCGTCACGGATCAGCACTAGGTCCGACAGAAACTGTTCCATGACCGGAAAAAATACCCGCCCATGCCGGATTTGCACAGGGGAATGGCCCAATCGCCCGCCTGCGGGGCGCTGGCCGGGGGCGGACGGCGGGAATGCGGGGGACGGGGCGCCCTGGCGGGCCCGGCGATTCGCGAGGGACGGCCTAATCCGCCGGGCGGAAGGCCGGGTAATCGAAGGGCAGGGCGCCCATGCGCAACAGCGCCTGGCGGCGGGTGCGTTCATCCTCGTCGTCGATGTTGCGCTGGACGAAGGTCTCGACCGTGTCGGCCAGATCGTGCAGGGCGAGCAGGCGCTGAATCAGGTCGCGCTGGCCCAGGGCGGGATGGGCGCGGTCACGGGCCGGGATCTCGGCGAGCGGCACCGGCCGCCCGTCAATGGCAAGCGCCCCCCGGGTGCAGATGTAGGCGCCGGCGCTGCGCACGGCGGGGCCGAATTCGACCTCGGCCTCCAGATCCGCCAGTTCGCCGAAGACGTAATTGCCGCGCGTGGTTTCCGTGGTGTGCATATGGGCGAGTTGGGCCGGCGTCAGCCAGTTGACGAACAGTGACACGACCGTGCCCGGTGCCGGATGCAGGGTTGCCGGAACCGATCCGTAGCCCGCGAAATGGGCGCAATAGACACTGTCGAAATTCTTCAGATGGAGGCGCACCACGGGCACGGCGCCATCCTCGGGCCGGGAGAACTTCCAGGCCAGGGCCGAGGGTGCCTGGTTGGAGCCGCAGGCGATCACCGGCACGCGCCCCGAAAGGTCGCCGCCCGAAAGTTCGTGAAAATGGGCTTCGCTTTCGACCGGTTGGACATGGCCCGCGTGGATTACGAACGAGCGGTCGGGAACGTCATAGGGATAGGCCAGGGCCCGCGATACGGATCGCGGGCGGATCGGACGGGCGGGGGGCGGGGAAGGTGGGTTATTCAAGGTATTTGGCGATGTCCACGTCGTCGATCTGATAAGGCTCCAGGAATCGGTCCGCGTATTCCTGGAACACGCCGGAGGTCAGGAACAGCTTGAACAGCTCGCTGTCGATATGCGCGTCCTTTTTCATGAACGACATGATCTTGATGCTGTCCGACAGCTTCTTGGGGTCCTTGTAGGGGCGGTCGGCGGCGGTCAGGGCCTCGAAGATGTCGGCGATGGCCATGATGCGCGCCGGCACCGACATGTCTTCCTCGGTCAACTTCCGGGGATAACCCGTGCCGTCCATCTTTTCATGGTGGCCGCCGGCGTATTCCGGCACCCGCTTCAGGTGCTTGGGAAACGGCAGCTGTTCCAGCATGATGATGGTCTGCACGATATGGTCGTTGATCTTGAAGCGCTCTTCCTCGGTCAAGGTGCCACGGGCGATGCACAGGTTGTAGATTTCGCCGAAATTGTACTTGTGCTCGGGGATGTTCAACTTGAATCCGAAGGGGTTGTCGGGCTGGGCGGCGGGCTCCAGCGCGTCGCGGTAGACGACATGGTCGTCGCGGTCGGCCAGCAGGTATTCCTGGGCTGGCGCCGGCACGGGCGGGATGCGGTCCTTGCGCTTACGTTCCTCGAACGACAAGCCCAGGCGGTCGTCCAGCGTGCGCGTCCATTGGGTCTGGGCGATCTCGCGGATGCGGTCCTGGTCCTCGGGCGCCATGAATTCGTCGCCCACGTTGGCCTTGGCGATGAATTCCCAGTCGGCGTCGATCTTGGCCAGGGTCGCGTCCAGTTCGGCCTTCAGCGTGTCCGGGTCGCCCCGGCCTTCGATCAGCGCCTTGTAGTATTCGATTTCGGCCTCGCGCTTCACGACTTCGAAGCGCATGCGCACCTCGTGGACCCGGTTGTAGATGGTTTCCAGCTTCACGGCCTTGTCGACGACGTATTCCGGCGTCGTCACCTTGCCGCAATCGTGCAACCACGCCCCGATGTGCAGTTCGTACCACTGCTCTTCCGTCAGGTCGAAATCCTTGAACGGGCCGTCCTTGTCGTCGCAGGCGGCCTTGGCCAGCATCTTGGTCAGTTCGGGCACGCGCTGACAGTGGCCGCCGGTATAGGGGGACTTGGCGTCGATCGCCGATGCGATCAGCTCAATGAAGCTTTCCAGCAGCTTGCGCTGGCTTTCGAGAAGTTGCTGGTTGTCGAGCGCCACGGCGGCCTGAGAGGCCAGGGCCTCGACCAGGGGTTGGATTTCCTTGGAGAATTCGATGACCGTGCCCGACGGATCGGTGGCGTTGAGCAGCTGGATGACGCCGATGATTTCGTCCTGGCTGTTTTTCAGGGGCACCGTCAAGAACGACTTGGACCGGTAGCCGGTGCCTTCGTCGAATTTCTTGGTCCCGGAAAAGTCGAAATTTTCGGCCTCGTAGGCGTCCTTAATGTTGATCGATTCGCCTGTCAGGGCGCAGTAGCTGGCGATGTTCTTCTGGTTCGGCTGGCCCGTTTCCGGATCGAACAGGCGGATCGGCGGAAAGGTGATGTCCTTGCCCGTGGTGCCGCCGAGCGCGATGTTGAGAGAATCGGTGCGCATGATCTCGAACTTCAGCGCATCCTCTTCGGTCTTGATGTAGAGGGTCCCGCCGTCGGCCGAGGTCAGGTCCTTGGCCTCCAAAAGAATCTTTTCCATCAAGCGGTTGATGTCGCGTTCGGCAGACAGCGCGATGCCAATGTCGATCAGGCGCTGAAAGTTCTTCAGCGCCGGATCGTTCTGCGCAGTCATTACGTCACCGGACATGTTTCACCAATGAGGTCTTCAACTTCCCACCGAGCCTTGGAAATTTTCCGGCCTCTACAACCGGGCATCCCTCGAAATCCTAATCCGCCGGTGTTTATAGGGAGTTAATGTCATTTACCGGCACCGGAAAGGGTATCCGCCTTTGTCCTTCGTGACAACCGAACCCGGTCCGGCGGATAAATGGGTCGGGGGCAGCATTTTCGCCTTTTGCCGCCTTGTTTCAGCGGCTAACGTCGGCGCGCGCCGGAAAACCTGCCCCGGCAGCCAGGAAACCGCACATGGCCTATGCCTCGCTCAGGGATTTCATCTTCAACCGCCTGGAGCCGGCGGGCCGGCTGGTGCGCGTCAAGGCGCCGGTTTCCCCCGTGCTGGAGATGACGGAAATCCAGACCCGCCTGATCGCCGAGGGCGGGCCGGCGGTGCTGTTCGAGAACGTTGTGCACGAGGACGGCCGACCCTATGGCATGCCCGTGCTGGTCAACCTGTTCGGCGCGGTCGAGCGGGTCGCCTGGGGCATGGACCGGGAGCCGGCCCAGCTGCGCGAGGTCGGCGAGACCCTGGCTTTCCTGCGCCAGCCGGAACCGCCCGGCGGCTGGCGCGAGGCGCTGGACCTGCTGCCGCTCCTGAAGACCGTCATGGCCATGAAGCCGAAGACCGTCTCATCCGCGCCGTGCCAGGAAATCGTGCTGACGGGCGGCGACATCGACCTCGCGGCCCTGCCGATCCAGACCTGCTGGCCGGGCGAGCCCGCACCCCTGATCACCTGGCCGCTGGTCGTGACGCAGGGGCCGCAGGCCGGCCAGAAAGGCGGCGACAGGCGCGACGCCTTCAACCTGGGCATCTACCGCATGCAGGTGACGGGCAGGAACTCCACCCTGATGCGCTGGCTGAAACACCGGGGCGGCGCCCAGCACCACGCCCGGTGGAAGGAAATCCGGCCCGAGCCGCTGCCCGCCGCCGCCGTCATCGGTGCCGACCCGGGCACCATCCTGGCCGCCGTCACGCCGGTGCCGGATACCCTGTCGGAATACCAGTTCGCCGGCATGCTGCGTGGCAAGCGGGTCGACCTGGTCGACTGCAAGACGATCCCCTTGAAGGTGCCGGCCGAGGCGGAGATCGTCATCGAGGGCCATGTCTCGCTCGAGGATTACAGCGATGAGGGGCCTTACGGCGACCACACGGGCTATTACAATTCGGTGGAGCCGTTCCCCGTGTTCACGGTTTCGGCCATCACCATGCGCCGGGATCCGATCTATCTGTCGACCTATACGGGCCGTCCGCCGGACGAGCCGTCGATCCTGGGCGAGGGCCTGAACGAGGTCTTCGTGCCCCTGTTCCGTCAGCAGTTCCCGGAAGTGGTCGATTTCTGGCTGCCGCCCGAAGCCTGTTCCTACCGCGTCGCCGTGGTGTCCATGAAGAAAGCCTACGCCGGCCACGCCAAGCGCATCATGATGGGCGTATGGTCCTACCTGCGGCAGTTCACCTATACCAAGTTCGTCATCGTGGTGGATGCCGACATCGACGCGCGCGATTGGAACGACGTGATCTGGGCCATCTCGACCAATGTCGATCCCGCGCGCGACGTGACGATGATCGAGAACACGCCCATCGATTATCTGGATTTCGCCTCGCCCGAAGCGGGCCTGGGCAGCAAGATGGGGATCGACGCGACGGCCAAGATGGGGGCGGAAACGCACCGGGAATGGGGCCGCAAGATCCGCATGTCGGACGACGTGATCGACGAAGTCACCCGCAAATGGGCCGATTACGGTCTGCCCGGATCAGGTAAACCCATCTGGAAGTGACGAGGATTCGGGTGTGGCGGCCTACTGGCTGGCCCAGACTACGCGGGAAATCCATTCGACCTGGGCCAGCTCCAGGGAACGGTCCTCGTGCGCGGGGTTCAGGGACTGCAGGTCGATATGGCGCGCCGTGCGGCGGATCAGGACCTTGGCCATGACTTCGCCCTCCGTGGTCTTGACGACGACGCGGTCGCCGCGCCGGACCGAGGCATGGGGGGCGACGATGATGGTGTCGCCGTCGCGAAATACGGGTTCCATGCTGTCGCCGTTGATTTCCAGGGCGAAGGCATTGGGGTCGTTCACGCCGGGGAAGGGGATTTCATCCCAGCCGCCGCCCACGGGATAGCCGGCGTCGTCGAAAAAGCCGGAATTCCCGGCCTGGGCGAAGCCGATCAGCGGCACGTTGCGGTAGACGCCGCCGCCTTCCGTCTCATCCACGTAAGACACCCATTCCGACAGGCTGGCCCCCGTGGCCTGCAAAATCTTGGCGATGCTTTCCGTCGACGGCCAGCGCAGCTTGCCGTCGCGCGTCGTGCGTTTGCTTTTGTTGAAGGTGGTCGGGTCGAGGCCGGCCTTGCGGGCAAGTCCGGAGGTCGACAGACCATGTTCACGGGCCAGCCGGTCAACTGCATGCCATACGCTTGAATGCCGCAACATGGGAACATTGTCTTACAATTCGCGGCTGATTTCCATAGCGAATCGTCACGTCAGGCCGATTTGCAGTTGGGACAGGCTTGCGCGATATATAGGAAAATGAACCTGAAAAATAGTTGACATGGGAATTTGAGGTCGGTTATCTGTATTTGTTCTTGAAACGTTCTTCATTGTTTCAAGCCACAAGGAGGCCGATCCCGTGAAACGCAAACGCTATTTTCCGCGCCCCCAGCCCGCCGGTGCTGTCCGGCCCTTTGACACGGCGGAAGAGGCCTGGTTCTGGTTCATGCGCGCCCATCGGGCGCGGCGCGACGGCCAGCGGTTCGAGGCCGGCGGCGGCATGGCCCGTCCGTGCGAAGCCGATGACGTCTATCTTGCCGCCGTATCCCTGGTGCGGGCGCGGGTGCTGAAGGTTCCGCATCTGCGCACGTTGCTGGAATTCGGCGCCCGCGACCGTCCCCCCGACGCCCGCCTGCGCGACGAGGTCTGGCCCGCCCGCCTGTGGGACGAGGCACTCGACCGCATGGCGACGGTGCTGCGCCGCAAGGGCATCCTGGCATGAGCGACGACGAGGCCCTGGCCGGACCGGACCTGGCCGTGATCGCCTTCACCGGGCGGGCGACCCTGCCCTGGCTGCGCCTGCTGAAACCCGGGTTCCGTCATTGCTTCGTGTTGCTGCGCACGGGGGGTAACTGGCTCTATTACGACCCTATGGCCCATTACACCTTCGCTTCGGCGATCGGCGCCTATCCGTTGCTGGGTTTGCTCCGCGTGTTCCGCCGCCGGGGCTGCCGGCTCCGCCTGGCGCGGCCCCGGGTGCCGCCGCCCTGCGCCCAGGCTTGGCGGCCCTATACCTGTGTCGAGGCGGCCAAGCGCGTGCTCGGCCTACAGGAACCCTGGGTGCTGACGCCCTGGCAGCTTTACCGTTGTCTCAACCGGCGGCGGGGAAAAGCCGCCCGGCGACAATGGCGGCCAGCACGATCAGCCCGAAATCCCGATTCGACTTGAACCGCACCAGACAGACCTTGGCATCGTCGATATCGAGGCTGCGGACCTGCCAGGTAAGATGCAGGGCGGCTACGGCAAGGCCCGCGAAATAAACCGGGTGCAGGGCGGCGTGCACGCCCGCCGCCGCCAGCAGGGTGATCGTGCCGCCGTAGAACGCGGCCAGCCAGGGCCCGGTCGCGGCCCCGAACTTGAGCGCCGTCGACTTGAGGCCGATCAGGACGTCGTCTTCCTTGTCCTGATGGGCGTAGATCGTGTCGTAGCCCATCGTCCACAGCACGCCCGCAGCATAAAGCAGCACCGCCGGCGCCTCCAGGCCGCCGGTCACCGCCGCCCAGCCGACCAAGGCCCCCCAGTTGAAGGTCAGGCCCAACACGAACTGCGGCCAATAGGTGACCCGCTTGGCGAAGGGATAAATGGCGACCAGGGCCAGCGACGATGCGCCCAGAATCACCGTATAGGTATTGAATTGCAGCAGCACGGTAAGACCGATGGCGAGCTGCAATGCCAGGAACGCCAGCGCCTGGACGACCGAGACCTGACCGGACGTGATGGGCCGATCGGCCGTGCGTGCGACCTTTTTGTCGAAATCCCGGTCGGCGATGTCGTTGACGGTGCAGCCGGCCCCCCGCATGACCAGGGCCCCCACGGCGAACAGAGCCATGAACCAGGGGTTGGGCCATCCGGGCGCCGCCATGGCCAGCGCCCACCAGCAGGGCAGCAGCAACAGCCAGGTGCCGATGGGCCGGTCCAGGCGCGCGAGGCGCAAATAGGGCCGCAGACCTTCCCCCGGGACCCGGTCGATCCAGCTTTGCGGCGGAATGTCCGAGGCGGAAACTTGTTGTCGCTCATCCATGGCCTCAAGTAATAGGGTCGGGACCGGGCACATTCAAAGGGGAAATCGCCATGACGGCAGGGATCCGCCTCTACGTCGACGGCCCTCTCGGGGCCGGCGCCGCCGTCGCGGCGACGGCCGATCAGGCCCATTACCTTGGCCGGGTCATGCGCCTGGGCCCCGGCGACCCGGTCCTGTTGTTCAACGGCCGCGATGGTGAATGGCGGGCCGAGATCACGCGCATGGACAAGCGTGCGGCGGAGTTGACGATCAGGGAGAAAACCCGCGATCAGTCGGAGGCCCCGGGTCCTTGGCTCGCCTTCGCGCCCGTGAAGAAGACCGGCACCGATTTCATCGTCCAGAAGGCGACGGAACTGGGCGCATCGCGTCTGCTGCCCGTCGCCACGGCCAATACCCAGACCGGGCGCATGAATACGGAGCGCCTCCGTGCCCAGGCCGTCGAGGCCGCGGAACAGTGCGAGCGCCTGTCCGTGCCCGAAGTCTCCGACATGATCGATCTCGACACCCTGCTGACCGACTGGCCCCAGGACCGCCCCCTGTTCGCCCTGGACGAGACCGGCGGCGGCACGCCCCTTGCCGCCGTCGCCGGGACGGCGGGTGCGGCGGTCGGATTTTTGGTCGGCCCGGAAGGCGGCTTTCAGGCGCGGGAACTTGACAGGTTTGCTAAGCTGCCCTTCATCACCCCGGTGACGCTGGGTCCTCGTATCCTGCGCGCCGAAACGGCCTGCCTTGCGGCGCTTGCCGTGTGGCAGGCGGTTGCAGGCGACTGGACCTGACCAAATATAGGAACGGCGTGCCTTCTGTTCTTCCCGCCCGTTCCCTCCAACGACGAAAGACCCGGCCATGGCCAATGACAGTTCTCCCAAGTCCCAGCCCGTCACCGACAAGGCCACCCTGGTCGAATACCTGGAAGCCGGCTGCAAGCCCGCGCGCGAGTGGCGCATCGGCACGGAACACGAAAAATTCGCCTATGATCTGAAGAACCTGCGCCCCCTGACCTATGACGGCACGCCGGGGGTGCGCCAGATGCTCGACGCCCTGACCCGCTTCGGCTGGACCCCGGTGCTGGAGAACGGCAACGTCATCGCCCTGTCGAAGCCGGACCGCAGTTCGATCTCGCTGGAACCGGCGGGGCAGCTTGAATTGTCGGGTGCCCCCGTGGAAACCATTCACCAGACCTGCAGCGAAGTGACCGAGCACCTGAAACAGGTGAAAACCGTGGCCGGCGAGCTCGGCATCGGGTTTCTGGGTCTGGGCTACAATCCCAAATGGACGCGCGAGGACATGCCCTGGATGCCCAAGGGCCGCTACGCGATCATGCGGGAATACATGCCGACCAAGGGTTCCTTGGGGCTTGAGATGATGCAGTCGACCTGCACCGTCCAGGTCAACCTGGACTTCAATTCCGAAGCGGTGATGCGCCAGATGTTCCGCGTCGCCCTGGCGTTGCAGCCGATCGCCACGGCGCTGTGGGCCAATTCGCCGTTCCGCCACGGCAAACCCAACGGCTTCCTGTCCTACCGCTCGCATATCTGGACCGACGTCGACCCGGACCGCTGCGGCACCCTGCCTTTCGTGTTCGAGGACGGCTTCGGGTTCGAACAGTATGTCGACTACGTCCTCGACGTGCCCATGTACTTCGTCTACCGCGACGGCAAATACATCAACGCCGCCGGGCAGTCGTTCCGCGATTTCATGGCGGGCCGGTTGCCGGCCCTGCCGGGCGAACTGCCGACCATGAAGGACTGGGAAGACCACATGACCACGGCCTTCCCCGAAGTGCGCTTGAAGACCTTCCTGGAAATGCGCGGTGCGGACGGCGGGCCCTGGGCCCGACTGTGCGCGCTGTCGGCCTTCTGGGTCGGGCTGCTGTACGACACGGAAGCCCGCGACGCCGCCTGGGATCTGGTCAAGGACTGGACCGAGGATGAACGCGAGGCCATGCGCCGGGACGTGCCCAAGACCGCGCTGAAGACGCCGTTCCGCGGCAAACAGGTCAAGGACATTGCCTGCGAGGCGCTGTGCATCGCCCGTCAGGGGCTGAAGAACCGGGCCCGGCTCGATGCCGTCGGTCTGGACGAAAGCCATTTCCTGAAACCCATGCACCAGATCTGCGATTCCGGTATGACCCCGGCCGAAGAACTGCTGGTCGCTTACGAACGCCGCTGGAAAGGCAACATCGACCCCGTGTTCACGGAGTACGCCTACTGACAGCTGCGTTACGTTCGAACCGCAGCCCCCCTCACCCTGCCCTCTCCCCCTCAAGGGGGAGAGGGATACGGAGGATTGGCGAGGCGGAGCCTTGCCTAGCCGAAGTTGGGTGAGGGGGCAGCCTTGTGATCGGCAACCCTACCTTCCCCTTGCCTGCCTGTCTGTCGGGCGGTAGGGTCCGGCCCCACTTTTCATGACTGGCTTGATCCCATGACCGACCTCAGCACTCTTGCCGAAAACGCCAACGCCTGGCCCTTTTCCGAGGCCCGCGAGCTGTTGAAACAGCTCGGCGGCAAGCTGCCGGAAAAGGGCTATGTGCTGTTCGAAACGGGCTACGGCCCCTCGGGCCTGCCGCATATCGGCACCTTCGGCGAGGTCGCGCGCACGACCATGGTGCGCCACGCGTTTCAGACGCTGACGGACATGCCGACCAAGCTGTTCGCCTTCTCCGACGACATGGACGGGCTGCGCAAGGTGCCGGAAAACCTGCCCAACCAGGACATGCTGGCGGAAAACCTGGGCAAGCCGCTGACCTCGATCCCCGATCCCTTCGGCACCCACGACAGCATGGGCCATCACAACAACGCGCGGCTGCGCGCGTTCCTCGACGGTTTCGGCTTCGACTACGAATTCAAAAGCTCGACCGAGTGCTACAAGGCGGGTGATTTCGACGCGACCCTGCTGACCCTGCTGGAACGCTACGACGCGGTGATGAAGGTCATCATCCCGACCTTGGGCGAGGAACGGCGCGTGACCTACAGCCCGTTCCTGCCCGTGTGTCCCAAGACCGGGCGCGTGCTGCTGGTTCCCGTGCTGGAAACCAATCCCGCCGCCGGCACCATCGTTTACGAAAACGAAGACGGCGAGAAGGTCGAAACCCCCGTGACAGGCGGCCACTGCAAATTGCAGTGGAAGCCCGACTGGGCCATGCGCTGGACGGCGCTGGACGTCGATTACGAAATGTCGGGCAAGGACCTGATCGAATCCGTGAAGCAGTCGGGCGCGATCTGCCGCATCCTGGGCGGCACCCCGCCCAAGGGCTTCACCTACGAATTGTTCCTGGACGAAAACGGCGAGAAGATTTCCAAGTCCCGCGGCAACGGCCTGACCATGGAAGAATGGCTGGCCTACGCACCGCCGGAAAGCCTGTCCCTGTTCATGTTCCAGAAGCCGAAGACGGCGAAGCGCCTGCACTTCGACGTGATCCCCAAGAACGTCGATGACTATCTGTCGCACCTGTCGGCCTACCCGGATCAGGACGACGCGCAGAAGCTCGCCAACCCGGTCTGGCACATCCATTCCGGCAACCCGCCCGCCCCGCAGGCGGCGCTCAGCTATTCGATCCTCTTGAACCTCGCGGGTGTGTGCGGGACCGAGGACAAGTCCGTCCTCTGGCATTTCATCTCGCGCTACCGCCCGGACCTGACGGCCGCAAACGCGCCGTTCATCGACGGGCTGGTCGGCACGGCCATCGCCTATTACCGGGATTTCATCAAGCCGGCCAAGGTCTACCGCGCGCCGACGGAAACCGAACGCGCGGCGCTCCAGGACCTGGCCGACACCCTCAAGGGCATGGACGCGAAGGCGGAAGCCGAAGAATTGCAGACCCAGGTCTACGAGGTCGGCAAGCGCCACGGCTTCGAGAACCTGCGCGACTGGTTCAAGGCGCTCTACGAAACCCTGCTGGGCCAGTCCCAGGGCCCGCGCATGGGCTCGTTCATCGCGCTCTACGGCGTGAATGAAACCGTCGCCCTGATCGATCGCGCGCTCAAGGGCGAGGATCTGGCGGCGAGTGCTTGATCCATTAGTTGGCGGCCGCCCAAGCGTGTGCCTAAACCTGTCCTGACTCGACCCGAGTTTCACGCTATACTTCGCGCATTGGTGGAGCACGAGGGGTATTTCCTATGGCTGGTGAAATCATGACAGGCTTGAGTATCTTCAAGTCCATGATGGATATCGCGAAGGGATTGAAGGATATCAACGATGCTGCAGCTAGAAATTCAGCGGTAATAGAACTTCAAAATAAAATTCTCTCCGCGCAGGGGGAGCAAATGGCGCTGGTTGAGCGCGTAACTGGGCTTGAAAAAGAAATGGCCCGCTTTGAAACATGGGAAATTGAGAAGCAGCGCTATGAACTTAAGCCAATCGGAGAGCACAGCACCCTTGTTTTTACATTGAAGGAGGGTGTGAGTCCGCCCGAAGAGCCGCATCATATTTGTGCAAATTGTTTTAATGACCGGAAAAAATCGATCCTCCAACCCGAGCAACGCGACCATAGGAAGTCGCACCTCTTAGTGTGTCATAATTGTAAGGCAGAGATTTATACATTCGGCATAAACCCGAATGGTGGCAAGCCGCGCGCGGGAACCTTTGGAAGGTAAGAAGTGCAAATCGTTCATGTGTGCCCCTCTTACTCCTCACGCCCTCGGATTCTAAGAGGGCAGGGAAGAAAAGAGCGACCTGAGATCAGGCCCCCGTCCCACCCACCGTCAGCTGATTGATCAGCAGCGTCGGCTGCCCCACGCCCACCGGCACGCCCTGGCCGTCCTTGCCGCAGGTGCCGATGCCCGGGTCCATTTCCATGTCGTTGCCGACCATGCCGACGTGGTTGAGCACGTCCTTGCCGTCGCCGATCAGGGTCGCGCCCTTGAGGGGTCTTCCGATCTTGCCGTCCGCGATCTCGTAGGCTTCCGTGCAGGAAAACACGAACTTGCCCGACGTGATGTCGACCTGGCCGCCGCCGAACGACACGGCGTAGACGCCCTTCTTCACGGAGGCGAGAATTTCCTTGGGGTTCTTGTCGCCGCCCAGCATGTAGGTGTTGGTCATGCGCGGCAGGGGTTGGTGGGCGTAGCTTTCGCGCCGCCCGTTGCCCGTGGGCGCCATGCCCATGAGCCGCGCGTTGGTGCGGTCCTGCATGTAACCTTTCAGGATGCCGCCCTCGATCAGCACGGTGTTCTCGGCGGGCGTGCCCTCGTCGTCGATGGTGAGGGACCCGCGCCGGTCCTGAATCGTGCCGTCGTCGACCACGGTGACGCCGGGTGCCGCCACGCGCTGGCCCATCAGACCGGAAAACACCGATGTCTTCTTGCGGTTGAAATCGCCTTCGAGCCCATGGCCGATGGCTTCGTGCAGCAGGATGCCGGGCCAGCCCGGACCCAGGACCACGGGCACCTCGCCGGCCGGAGCGGGGACGGACTGCAGATTGACCTCGGCCTGGCGGAAGGCCTCGTCGACCACGGCCTTCCAACTGGCGGCGTCCATGTAGCGTTCATAGGTCACGCGTCCGCCGACACCATAGCCGCCCGTTTCCATGCGCCCGTCCTGTTCCAGCACGACGGAGACGTTCATGCGCACCAGGGGACGGATGTCGGCGACCCGATGGCCGCCCGAACGCAAAATCTGCACCGCCTGCCAGTTGCCGAGAATCGAAGCCGACACCTGGCGCACGCGGGCGTCCTTGCCGCGGGCATAGGCGTCGATGGCGCGCAGCAGATCGACCTTTTCCTGAAAATCGACGAGCGCCAGCGGATTGTCTTCCATGTAGAGCGCGCGGTTGGTGCCGTTGGGCGCGGCGGCCAGGCTGCCCGTATGGCCCCGGCGCACGGCCTTCACCGTTTCGCCGGCGCGGCCGATGGCGGCTTCCGACAATTCCGAGGCATGGGAATATCCCGTGCTTTCGCCGGCGATGGCGCGCAGGCCGAAACCTTGGGCGGTGTCGAAATTGGCGGTCTTGATCTGCCCGTCGTCGAGCACCAGGCTTTCCGATTGCCGGTATTCCAAAAACAGTTCGCCGTCGTCCATGCCGGTCAGGGCATCGTCCAGCAGGCCCTGCACGCGGCCCCGGTCCATGCCGGTGCGGTTGAAGAACAGGTCGTCGGTGGCGGCAAGATCGGTCATGGCATCCCTTAGGTGTTAAACGGCGGGGGTTGAACGGCGGCGTTGAAATTTAATGGACGCGAAACGGGCCCGTCCCGGTTATATAGGAACCGGCGACGTCATTTTCGAGTATACGGGTGACCATGTTCAAGGAACATCCTCTGCGCCGCGCGCTTGCGGAAGAAATTCATGCCCGCCCGCCGGCCGATCTGGTGGCGCCGGTGCAGATCTCGCATATCGCGGTGATCTCGGGCGAGGACGGCATGGCGCCCCACGTCGCCCATCTGGAAGCGCTGTGCAAGCATTTCCGGGTCTCCCCGCCGTCGGCGGACGCGACCCATTTCTCGGCCGAACTGGGCGAGATCGGCCTGAAGTGGGAACGCCATACGGAATTTTCCACCTTCACCATCATCCGCCCGGGTGCCTTCGCCCAGCCGTTCAAGGGCACGGCCGTCGATGGCCTGCCCAAGGACTGGCTGACCAACCTGCCGGGCCAGGTCATCGCCGCCTGCCATGTCGCGGTGGAAACGGGTCAGGGCAGCCACCGCACGTCCGCCGACCTGGCCGGTCTGTTCGATAACAATCCGTTGAACGGCTCCATCGTGTCCGGCGGCAACGCCTGGCTGTGGGCGGATTTCCAGCTCCATGCGGACGGCTTCACCCGGTTCCTGTTCAACGTCGGCGAAATCACCCCGCCGACCCTGGGCCGCCTGATCCAGCGCATGCTGGAAATCGAGACCTACCGCATGATGGCCATGTTGGCCTTTCCGCTGGCCAAGGAATCGCGCCCGCGGCTGACCGCCGTGGAAACCAAGCTGGGCGGCATCATCGCGCGGCTCGGCACCCGCGAGGCGGTCGAGGACGAACGCCAGTTGCTGGACGATCTGTCGGCCCTGGCCGCCGAGACCGAGGCCGTCAACGTCGCCACCGCCTACCGCTTCGCCGCCGCTCGGGCCTATCACGAATTGATCAAGCGGCGCATGGCGTCGATGCGCGAGGAACGCATGGAAGGCGTGCCGCCGGCCATGGATTTCCTCGACCGCCGCTTCGCGCCGGCCATGGAATCCTGCGAGAACCTGGCGACGCGGGTGGAAAGCCTATCGGGCCGCATTTCGCGGGCGACCTCGCTGCTCCGCACCCGGGTCGACGTGGCGCTGGAGGCCCAGAACCGCGACCTCCTGGAATCCATGAACCGCCGCGCGCGCCTGCAGCTGCGCCTGCAGGAAACGGTCGAGGGCCTGTCCGTCGTCGCCATCAGCTACTATCTGCTGTCGCTGATCTCCTACTTGGCCAAGGGGGCCAAGACGGCGGGCCTGTCGCACTTTGATCCCTATGTCGTCGTCCTGGCCGCCTTCGTGCCCGTGGTCGTCGGCATCTGGTTCGGCGTCAAGCGCATGCGCCGGGTGATTTCGAAATCGGCGGACGGCAAGCCGACGCCCGACCCGTGATCTCCGCCGCATGACGCTGCCCATTGGCCCTTGACGTTTCCGGGGGCGGCTGTATTTTTCAGCTTCGTGGTGATTTGTTCGACCAGCTTGCGGCCACGTTAAAAATCCCGCTAAACGGTCTGTGGCGTTCTCGCCCTGACCCTTTGTTTTTTAGCGGTCGGGGTTTTTTTATGGCCGGGCCGAACCTGTAATTCAGCCTGCCTGGAATGATGAAGAGAGCGTGAGATGACTGACGACAACAACAATCCCGAAACCTGGCGCCCTGCGACCCAGATGGTGCGCGGCGGCACCCTTCGTTCCAACTTCGAGGAAACGTCGGAGGCTATTTTCATGACCTCGGGCTACGTCTACGCCTCGGCGGAACAGGCGGAACAGGCCTTCAAGGGCGAGGTCGAGCGCTACATCTATTCGCGTTACGCCAATCCGACGGTGGTGATGTTCGAACGCCGCATGGCGCTGTTGGAAGGGGCCAAATTCGGCATGGCCTTCGGCAGCGGCATGGCCGCCATGTTCGCCTCGCTGGCCAGCTTCGTGAAGGCGGGTGACCGCGTGGTCGCGTCGCGGGCCCTGTTCGGCTCCTGCCTCTATGTGGTCCAGGACCTGTTGCCGAAATACGGGGTCGAGACGGTCCTGGTCGACGGCACGGACTTGGCGCAATGGGAAGCGGCCTTGTCCAAGCCGACCGTCGCCGTGTTCCTGGAAACGCCCTCCAACCCCTGTCTCGACATCATCGACGTCCAGGCCGTGGCGGATCTGACCCACAAGGCCGGCGGGCGGCTGATCGTCGACAACGTGTTCGCCACGCCGGTGCTGCAAAGGCCGCTGCAACTGGGCGCGGACATCGTCATGTATTCGACCACCAAACATGTCGACGGCCAGGGCCGCTGCATGGGCGGCGCGCTGTTGACCAACGACGAGGCCTATTACGCCGACCACCTGGTGCCCTGGATGCGCCATACCGGCCCGGCCATGAGCCCGTTCAACGCCTGGACCATGTTGAAGGGCCTGGAGACCATCGACATCCGCGTGCGTCAGCACTGCGCCAACGCACGCGCCCTTGCCGAGTTTCTCGAAGGCGAAGCGGGGATCGTCAAGGTGCTCTATCCGGAACTCAAATCCCATCCGCAGCACGCCCTCGCCATGAAGCAGATGAAGGCAGGCTCGACCATGCTGTCGTTCGAACTGACGGGCGGCAAGGCGGCGGCGTTCCGCTTCCTCAACGCGCTCAATCTGGTCGATATCTCCAACAACCTCGGCGACACGAAGTCGCTGACCACCCATCCGGCGACCACGACGCATCAGCGCCTGACGCCGGAAGACCGCGCCGCGCTCGGCATCGGCGACGGGCTGATCCGGCTCTCGGTCGGGCTGGAGGATGTCGAGGATCTGAAGGAAGATTTGGCGCGCGGGCTGAAGGCCGCGAACGGCTGACCCGTTTAAAGGGCGAACAAGGCAGGGATTATTTCTGCACCCAGGGCAGGCCGTCGACCTTCCAGCCGCCGGTGGTGCCGCGGTGGTTGGCGCCGTCCTTGTCGCCCTCAAACCCGGTCAGGATGTTGTAGGACTTGGCGTAGCCCGCCTGCGTCGCGGCCTTGGCGGCGGCGATGGAGCGCACGCCCGAACGGCACAGGAACAGCACGGTCGCGTCCTTGTCGGCGACCTGATCCTCCAGGTCGTCCGTGAACTCCGGATTGACGTCGCCCTTGGGGAACAGGACCCAGGAAATCATCCGCAGGTCCTTGCCCAGCGGCGACAGGTCCGGCAGGCCGACATAGGCCCATTCCGCATGGGTGCGCACATCGACCAGCACGGCCTTGGGGTCCTTTTGCAGGATATCCCAGGCGTCCTTGGGCGTAATATCTCCGGCGTATCCGTCCGTCATGGGTGTCGTTTCCTGGTTCGCTCGGCCCGTTCCGAGACGCGGCCCATGTATCGCGCAGCGCGCCCTAGGCGTCCAGCACTTTCAACATTTCCGGGACGGTCACGAACTTCTCGCGCGGGCGGCCGCTGCCCCCGGCACGGGCAACCTCGGCGGCTTCGATCTTCTTCCAGTCGTCGAAGGTGACGACGCGCACGCCGCGGTCTTCAAGCAGTGGTTCCAGGGCCGCGCGGCCAGGCTTTCCGCCGCCTTCTTCGGCGATGGCCTTGAAGTCCTCGCAGATATATTCGGCGACGGTCACGCCATCGGGCCGGTTGGACGAAATCACGCCCGTCGGCCCGCGCTTGATCCAGCCGACGGCGTAAAGCCCGTCGTCAACCCGCCCGTCGCGGTTGGGAATGATACCGGCCTTGTCGTCGAACGGAGCACCTGCGATGGGGTCGGACCGATAGCCGATGGCGGCGATCACCAGGCCGCAGGGAATTTCGAACAGTTCGCCCGTACCCTCGGCGCGGCCGTTGACGACGCGGGTGCGCTCGAAGCTCACGGCTTCGACCCGCTCATCCCCCAGGATCGCGACCGGCTGGGCGAAGAATTCGAAATGGATGCGCTTCGGCTTGGCGTCGGGATCGTTCGTCGCGTAGGTGCGGAGGCTCGCCAGATTGCGTTCGGCCAGGCGTTTGTCGCGGGGGTCCATGTCGTCGGGCACGGCGTCGGGCAATTGTGCGCCGCGGGCAAGCGGCACCGCCCGCTCAAGCTCGGCCAGTTCGCGCAGTTCCACATTGGTGAACTTGGCGTCGAGCGGGCCGCGGCGGCCGGTCAGGTAGACGTCGGTGAGGGGCGCCGTCTCGATCATCGCCATGGCATGGGCGGCAATGTCGGCGCCCGCCATGCCTTCGCGCGAACGGACCAGCACGCGGGCGCAATCCAGCGCCACGTTGCCGTTGCCGATGACGACGGCGGCCCGGATGTTCAAATCCGGTTCCAGGTCGCGGAAATCGGGATGGCCGTTGTACCAGCCGACGAAGGCGGCGGAGCCGTGCACGCCGGTCTTGTCCGCCCCCGGGATGGTCAGCTTGCGGTCGCTGGGGGCACCCACGGCCAACACCACGGCGTCGTACATCGCGCGCAGTTCGGCGAGGGAGATATCCTTGTTGACCTCGACATTGCCGAAATAGCGGACTTGGTCGAACAGGGCCGTCTGTTCGTACTTGCGCGCGACCTTCTTGGTGGTCTGGTGGTCGGGCGCCACGCCGCCCCGGATCAGGCCGTAGGGCGTGGGCAGACGTTCGATGATATCGACCTGGACGTCGCAGCCGCCATTGACCAGGGCATCCGCCGTATAGAAACCGGCGGGGCCCGACCCGATGATGGCGACGCTGATTGTCATCGGTCCTGGTTAACCCCTACCTGGGGTAAGGTCAATCCACCGTCCATGTCCGCCCGGCGCGCAGCAGCTTGTTGAAGTCGGGCTTTTCGCTCGGCGTGTGACTGCGGATCAGGTCGCCGACCTCGTCGTCATAACTTTGTCCCGGCGCGGAGTAGAGCACGCCGAGCGCCACCGGCAGGGCCGGCGGCTCCATATGGGCGAGCAGAGTCGCGATCATCTTGTTGGTCTCGTCATGGACCAGGATGTCGGCCGCGCTGACGCCGTTCTCGCCGATCACGACGGCTTCCAGGGCCAGGGTCTGGGTGTTCAGGCGCAGGCCCTTTTCCCCGTCCTTGCCGAAGATCAGCGGCTTGCCGTGTTCGACATAAATCTGCCGGTCCGACGCCACGTCGCGGGCCGTGAAGTTTTCGAACACGCCGTCGTTGTAGACCTTGCAGTTCTGGAAAATTTCGACAAAGGACGTGCCCTTGTGGGCATGGGCGCGGGCCAGTACGTCGGGCAGGTGCTTCTGGTTCGAATCGATGCCGCGGGCGACGAAGCGCGCCCCGGACCCGAGCGCGAACACGGTCGCCGAAGCCGGATTGTCCAGCGAACCCCAGGGCGTCGAGGGCGAGCGCGTGCCCTGGCGCGAGGTCGGCGAATACTGGCCCTTGGTCAGGCCGTAGATCTCGTTGTTGAACAACAGGAACTGCAAATCGACGTTGCGGCGCAGCAGGTGGAACAGATGGTTGCCGCCGATCGACAGCGCGTCGCCATCGCCGGACACGACCCAGATATCCAGGTTCGGATTGGCCAGCTTCAGGCCCGTGGCGAAGGCAGGGGCGCGGCCGTGGATGGTGTGGAAACCGTAGGTCTTCACGTAATAGGGAAAGCGCGCGGCGCAACCGATGCCGGACACGAACACGGTGTTTTCGGGCCGCGCACCGATGTCGGCCAGCGTCTTCTGCACGCCCTTGAGGATGGCGTAGTCGCCGCAGCCGGGGCACCAGCGCACTTCCTGGTCCGTGGCGAAATCCTTGGGCGTCAGCTTCTCAGGCGGGGTGACGACGTTCATCTCAGTTCTCCAACCGGGCGCGGATCGCGTCCTCGATTTCGATGATCTTGAAGGGCTGGCCGGACACCTTGTTCAGGCCTTCGGCCGGCACCAGGTATTCGGCGCGCAGCACGTTGACGAGTTGCCCGTGGTTCATTTCCGGCACCAGAACCTGATCGAAGCCCTTCAACAGGTCGCCCAGATTTTCCGGGAACGGCCAGAGGTGGCGGATATGGATATGGCTGACGTCCAGGCCTTGCGTGCGCAGGTTGGCGACGGCGCGGCTGATCGGCCCGTAGGTCGACCCCCAGCCGACCACGGCGAGCTTGCCCGCCGTGTTGCCGTCCTCGACGCCCTGGGCCGGGATGTCGCGGGCGATGCCGTCGATCTTGGCGAACCGGGTGTCGGTCATTTTCTGGTGGTTGCCGGGATCGTAGGAGATGTTGCCGGAATCGTAATCGCGCTCGATCCCGCCGATGCGGTGTTCCAGCCCCGGCGTGCCCGGCACGGCCCAGACCCGGGCCAGCGTGTCCGCATCGCGCTGGAAGGGATGGAAGCCTTCCGGGTCGGTGCGGAAATTGACCGGGATCTTGGCGTAGTCGTTGATGTCCGGAATGTTCCAGGGTTCGGCCGCGTTGCCGATGTAGCCGTCGGTCAGGATGAACACCGGGGTCATGTACTTGATGGCGATGCGCACGGCCTCGATCGCGACCTCAAAGCAGTCTGCGGGCGCGCGCGCGGCCAGCACGCAGAGCGGGCTGTCGGCGTTGCGGCCCAAAACGGCCTGATACAGGTCCGACTGTTCGGTCTTGGTCGGCATGCCGGTCGACGGTCCCGCGCGCTGCGAGTTGACGATGACCAGGGGCAGTTCCGTCGAAATGGCGAGGCCGATGGCCTCGGTCTTCAGTGCGATGCCCGGCCCCGACGACGAGGTGACGCCGAGCGATCCGCCGAACGACGCGCCAATGGCGGCACAGGCGGCGGCGATCTCGTCCTCGGCCTGGAAGGTGACGACGTTGTGGTCGATCATCTTGGACAGGGAATGCAAAATCTGTGATGCCGGGGTGATGGGGTAGGACGCGAACACCATCTTGATGTCGGCCAGATGCGTGCCCGCCGCCAGACCCCAGGCCAGGGCGTCGGCCCCGGTCACGGTGCGGTAGGTGCCGGGTGCGATGTCGGCGGCGTCGACGTGGAATCCGTGGACGCCGTCGGGCAGTTCCATGGTTTCGGCGACCGTGTGCCCCGCGTCCATGGCGGCGACGTTGGCGGCGGCCACGTCCGGGCGCTTGCCGAACTTGGCGATCAGCCAGTCGGCGGTCGGCTTGCGGTCACGGCCGTACATCCAATAGACGAAGCCCAGCGTCCACATGTTCTTGCAGCGCAGCGCCTCCTGCTTGGACAGGCCCGTGTCCTTGACCGCTTCCATGGTCAACTTGGAGATGTCGAGGGCGACCAGGTGATAGCCGTCCAGGCTGCCGTCCTCGAGCGGGTTTTCCGTATAGCCCGCCTTGCGCAGGTCGCGTTCGCCGAAGCTGCCGGTGTCGGCGATGATGATGCCGCCCTGTTTCAGGCCGCCCAGTTCCACCTTCAGCGCCGCCGGGTTCATGGCGATCAGCATGTCGAAGGCGTCGCCCGCGGTCTTGATCACGCGCGACCCGAAATTGATCTGGAACGACGACACGCCGAAGGTCGTGCCGGCGGGGGCGCGGATTTCCGCAGGGAAATCGGGGAAGGTGGACAGGTCGTTGCCGGCGAAGGCGGTGGCCAGGGTGAATTGGCCCCCCGTCAGCTGCATGCCGTCGCCGGAATCGCCGGCAAAGCGGACGACGGCGGATTCGACGGTTTCGCGGTGGGAGGAAACAGCAGATTTCTCGGCAAGTGCGGTGTTGGACATATGTTGGCGATCCATTGACGTTCAACCGGCGCTGATGAAAACGGCGGTTGCGATGTGGGCTCACGACCGGCGCCCGCCGGCCGTCGATGCCTTGAAGAACCGCCCTGCGAGGCCGTTACTTCATGATTTCAAATTATCTAGTCCACCCCATGGCGCAGAACAACCACAGTTTAAGTAGTGTTACAGTCCACGATTATCCTGGCCCCGGGACCCTTGCGGGCCATATCTAAGACCGGAACCCATCGCGCATCCACAACCAAGACGGAACATCATGACCGCCACAGGCAATATTATCGACCGGCTTCAATCACTTATCGGCAAGGCCGAGGCGCTGGGCGCCGATGCGGCGGACGCGGTATTCGTCCGCTCGGCGTCACTGTCGCTGTCGCAGCGGCTGGGAAATCCCGAAGATTTGATGAGGTCGGAGGATAACGATCTGGGCCTGCGCGTGTTCGTCGGCAAACGCCAGGCGGTGGTTTCGTCGTCGGATATGTCCGATTCGGCCCTTGATGAACTGGCCGGGCGCGCCGTCGCCATGGCCCGCAACGTGCCCGAGGACGCGTTTTGCGGCCTCGCCGATCCGGACCAGTTGGCGACCGAGCTTGCCGATATCGACGACTTCGATCCGTCCGAGCCCACGGCCGAGGATCTGATCGCGCTGGCCGCCCGGACCGAGGACGCGGCCCGGGCCGTGCCCGGCGTGACCAATTCGGAAGGTGCCAGCGCCAGCTGGAGTTCGAGCGAAATCGCGCTGGTGACCTCGACCGGCTTCGCGCAGACGCGCCGCGCGTCGCGCCACAGCATCGGCGTCTCGGTCCTGGCCGGCAGCGGCACGGCGATGGAGCGGGATTACGATTACGACACCAAGGTCTACGCTGGCGACCTGGCCGACGCCGAAGCGATCGGCCGCTCGGCCGGGGAAAAGACAGTACGGCGCCTCAACCCGCAGAAGGTCAAGACCCAGCAGGTGCCGGTGATCTTCGATCCGCGCGTCGCCAACACGATCCCGGGGCATATGTCGTCGGCCATCAACGGGGCCTCCGTGGCGCGCGGCACGACGTTCCTGAAGGACGCCATGGGCACGCAGATCTTCGCCGCGGGCGTGACCATCGTCGATGATCCGCACCGCCGCCGCGGTCTGCGCTCCAAACCCTTCGACGGCGAGGGCGTGGCGACGCGGCGCCTGAACGTGGTCGAGGACGGCCGCCTGACGACCTGGATCCTTGATTGCCGCTCGGCCCGGCAGTTGAAGCTCGCGACCACGGGCCATGCCTCGCGCGGCACCTCGTCGCCGCCGTCGCCGGGGGCGTCGAACCTGTACATGGAGGCGGGCACGGTATCGCCCCAGGACCTGATCGGCGGGATCAAGCAGGGCCTGTATGTGACGGAGCTGATCGGCATGGGTGTCAGCGGCGTCACCGGCGACTATTCCCGGGGCTGTTCCGGATTCTGGATCGAGGATGGCGAGCTGACCTTCCCGGTCAGCGAGCTGACCATCGCCGGCAACCTGAAGGACATGTTCAAGGCGGTCACTCCGGCCGACGATCTGGAATTCAAGTACGGCACCAACGCGCCGACCCTGCGCATCGACGGCATGACCGTCGCCGGCAAGTGACGGGGACGGGACCATGACAATCAACCGCCAGATCATCTTCAAAAGCCGGCCCGAGGGCTGGGTGACCTTGGACAATTTCGCCGCCCGTGACGCTGCGATTCCCGATGTCGGCGACGGCGACGTCCTGGTGCGGGCGATCTACATGTCGCTTGATCCCTATATGCGTGGGCGCATGGACGCGGCCAAATCCTACGCCGCCGGGTTCCAAATCGGCGAACCATTGCAGGCCCGGGTGATCGGCCGGGTCGCGGCCTCCAGGAACGCGGATTATCCCGAAGGAACCCTGGTGTTCGGCACGCTCGACTGGGCCGATGTCACTTTGGTGCCGGGCGGCAAGGGGTTGAAGAAGATCGACACCGCCGCCGCCGACGTGCCGCTGACCTGGCACCTGGGCGCGCTCGGCATGCCGGGCATGACCGCCTGGGTCGGCCTCGGCTTCACCGATCCAAAACCGGGCGACACGCTGTTCGTCTCCGCCGCCTCGGGCGCGGTCGGCCAGATCGTCGGCCAGATCGGCCGCCTGCGCGGCTGCCGCGTGGTCGGCTGCGCCGGCACGGACGCCAAGGTAGCTTACCTGAAAGACGACCTCGGCTTCGATGCCGCCTTCAATTACCGCACGGCGGCCCCGGACATCCTGGGTGCCCTTCAGGCCGCGGCGCCGGACGGCATCGACATCTATTTCGACAACGTCGGCGGGCAGGTGCTGGAAGCGGCCCTCGACGCCGCCAACCGGTTCGCCCGCTTCGTCGAATGCGGCATGATCTCACAGTACAACCTGACCCGCGAGGAAACGACCGGCATCCGCAACATGACCCATGTGGTGCGCAAGGCGATCCGCATGCAGGGCTTCATCGTGTCCGACCATGCGGAAAGGCGCGCCGAATTCGATGCGGAAATGATCGGTTGGCTGAAGGCCGGAAAGATCAAATACCGGATCGACGTGGCCGAGGGCCTGGACGCCGCCCCCCAAGCCTTCATCGCCATGCTGAAGGGTGAGAATTTCGGCAAGCAGGTGGTGCGGATCAGCGCCAAGCCAGATTAGTTTACCTTTCCGCTATTTAGCTTCACCAGAAGGTGGGGTGGAATAGGAAGGTGGTTTTGAACTCAGGCCTCTAGCCATATTAAACGCAATGCGTTCCAAATTCTGGAACCGTTTTGTGAAATCCAAAATTTGTTGTGAAGTGTATGCATAGCTGAACGATGTCCATGCGAATGGATCAAGCGTTTCATCCGTTGGAAAGGAGATCGAAGGTTCTGTCTTCCTCGAATTGTAATCAGGAGGAAGCAAATAATATCCGCCGCCAATCGTTTCCGGTGTAGCAAAAATTTTTACCACGCCATGAGCAATCTCATTGCGCCGAGCACTGGCGAATTCAACAGCTTTTAACGCCTCCGTATACGGTTGCTTCTCTTTTTCAGGGTGAAGATCGAAGAATATACTTGCAGCAGAATTAAGCGCACTGCACCGTCCGACAGCACTAATGATGCTGCCATAAGCACGTTGTGCAGCAGGAGAATTGGACTCGACAAAAGTGGCGAATGCTTCGCCTAAGATGCTCTCGATCTGTTCCCATTGGCTAAGGGCAGTTCCAACAGCCTGATAAATTTGCTCGGCCCCTACATCACCATGAGGTTCTCTAGGCGGGCTATTCCAGTATCGTGATTCGAAAAATTTAGGCTTCACATTTCGAGCCTTTTGGAATGTTGGATGTCCAATTAGTCAGGTGTTGCCGATTAATTATTCTAGAATACCGGGTACATAGATTCGCATCTACTTCTACAGAGATGCAATGCCAACAGAAAAAGTGTGGGGCATTGACCGCTAGACCAGCTTCGGAAAATCCGTGACGCCCACGTCATAACCCATCTGGGTCAGGATCGTCGTCAATTGCCCCCGGTGATGGGTCTGGTGGTTGAACATGTGGCTGACCAGGATCCAGCGCGGCTGGTTGAAAGTCAGGTTGTCCGTGCGCGACGTCCATGCCACCGTTTCCGCCAGCCAGGCATCGGTCAGCTTTTCCGTCCAAGACGTGATTTCGTCGTCCAAGGTCTCGCGCGCGGCGCGCAGTTCATCGAAGTCGGAAAACAGTTCGACATTCGTCCCCGGGGCCGGGCGGTCGCCGCCGTCGAATCGGTTCCTCCAGGCGTTGTCGCCGAACATCAGATGGTTGAGCGTGCCGTGCACGGATTTGAAGAACGCCCCCCGGTCGGCCTTGCGGTCGGCGTCCGGGATATCGGCACAGACGGCATAGACGGCGTCGTTCATGGCGCGGTTGTATCGGGCGAAGGCCTGATAGAGGGCGGGCGTGGGCATGGCGGGGCTCCTTGGGCTGTCGGGCACAGTCTAGGAACAAAGCGCCAAGGCGATAAAGGGCTAGGTTGGAAAAACCGTTATGCCGGAACCAGCATGTCCAGGCGGTCGGTCGCGACGCGGGCGTCGAGCGGCAGGTGGGTGACGATGTCGCCGTCGCCCTGCACGGGCTCGCCGGCCATGCCCTCGACGATGATCGAGGTCGCGGGAATGACTTCGTAGTCGGGCAGCCTGTCGAGCCGGCCGAGCACCATCCAGGCGGTGTAGCGCAGCGCACTCCACGGCCCCACGGATTTGAACAGGCAGACATGCAGGCGGGGATCGCTTAAGGCGGCCTCCTTGGCGCAGACGAAGCGTCCGCCGTAGAAATGGCCATTGGCGAACACGGCCGAGCCAACGTCGTAGGGCGTGCCGTCGACGATCAGCCGGTAGGAGCGGAACTTGTAGCGGAAGAAACCGCAAAGCGTTTCCCACACATAGGCCGATTTGCCGATCAGCCGTTTCAGCCCCGCGTCGACCGAGGCCACGACATGGGCGTCGAAGCCGACGCCGGCCATCATCACGAAACGCCGGCCGTTGACCTCGCCCAGATTGACGGGCCGGGTGCGACCCAGCGCGATGGTGCGGGCCAGGCCGACATTGTCCGTCGGCAGATCCAATTCGGCGGCCAGCACGTTGGCGGTGCCGAGCGGGATGATGCCGAGCGGCACATGCCGTCCCGCTAGGCCGTTGATGACCTCGTTGATGGTGCCGTCGCCGCCGGCAGCGACGATCACGTCATAGTCCTCCGCCGGGGCCTCGCGGGCGGTGCGTTCACCGTCGCCGCGGGCCTTGGTTTCGTGCAGCGTCACGTCGGCGCCGAGGCTCCACATGATCTCGAGAATACGGGTCAGGCGCGCGCGCCGCCGGGCCCCCGCGGTCGGGTTGAAGATCACAAGAACCTTGCGGGGAGCGGCCATCAGCGTGTCCGGCTCCCCCGGTAGGGCGTTTGAATCGGGCATGATGTGTCGTTTAGACCCAGGAATGTGGCACTTTTGTTGCGACTATAATTTCAAATTCATTTCCCGTGTGTGAAGTTTCGGTGACAGCGTCTGAAAGTAATGGCGGACATATGGTCAATTACATAAAAGTCCCCACTAAATATAGGAGATGCGACAACAACCGCCGTGGACGACATGAACGCCGTAAACCAGAAGACGTCTTACAAGTTCCGCTCGATCTGGATTTCCGACATCCATCTCGGCACTCGGGGATGTCAGGCGGAAATGCTGCTCGACTTCCTCAAGCATACGGAATCGAAATATCTCTATCTCGTCGGCGACATCATTGACGGCTGGCGCATGCGCCGGGCTTGGTATTGGCGCCAAGCTCATAACGACGTGATCCAGAAGATCCTGCGCAAGGCGCGCAAGGGGACCCGCGTCGTCTACGTGCCCGGCAACCACGACGAAAATTTCCGCGATTTCTCCAACCATCGGTTCGGGCGGGTCGCCGTGCTGAACGAGGCCTATCACACCATGGCCGACGGGCGGCGCTTCTTGGTCATCCACGGCGATCAGTTCGACGGCGTGGTGAAATACGCCAAGTGGTTGGCCTTCCTCGGCGACAATGCCTACAACGCGGCCCTGATGCTGAACCTGTGGCTGAACATCGTCCGACGCAGGCTGGGGTTCTCCTACTGGTCGCTGTCGGCCTATCTCAAGCACAAGGTCAAGAACGCGGTCGAATTCGTGTCCAGTTACGAGGCCGCCGTGGTCGGCGAGGCGCGCAAACGCGGCGTGCAGGGCGTGATCTGCGGTCATATCCACACCGCCGAGATGCGCGACATGGACGGCATCCTCTACTGCAACGACGGCGACTGGGTCGAAAGCTGCACGGCCCTGGTCGAACACGAGGACGGCCGCCTGGAAATTCTCAAATGGGCGGAACTGCGCGGCCTATCCTTCCTGAGGGACCAAGACGCATGCGACTCCTCATCGTCACCGATGCCTGGCTTCCCCAAATCAATGGTGTCGTCCGAACACTCGACACGCTGAGGCAGGGGCTGGAGAAACGCGGACATCAGGTTCGCTTGGTGACGCCGGACCTGTTCCGCTCCGTGCCCTGTCCCACCTATCCGGAAATCCGGCTGGCCCTGTTTCCCGGCCGCAAGGTCGCGGCCATGATTGAGGACTTCCGCCCCCAGGCGATCCATATCGCGACCGAAGGGCCCTTGGGCGTCGCCGCGCGCGCTCATTGTTTGCGTAAGGGCTATCCCTTCACCACGGCCTATCACACACGGTTTCCCGAATACGTCCATGCCCGGGTGCCCCTGCCGCTTGGCTGGCTCTATGCGGTGATGAAATGGTTCCACGGGCCGTCGTCGGCGATCATGGTGGCGACCCAGACCATCGAGGACGACCTGAAATCCCGGGGCTTCCGCCCGCCCGTGCGGCGCTGGTCGCGCGGCGTGTGGACGGACCTGTTCAAGCCCCGCGACAAGGCCTTTCTGGACGCGCCCCGGCCGATCAGCCTGTTCACCGGGCGGGTCGCCGTGGAAAAGAACATCGAGGCCTTCCTCAAGCTCGACCTGCCCGGCACCAAATACGTCGTCGGCGACGGCCCGCAGTTGGACGATCTGAAACGCAAGTATCCCGCCGTGCGCTTCGCCGGGGTGCAGGAGGGGGAGGAACTGGCGAAATACTTCGCCGCCGCCGACGTCTTCGTGTTTCCGTCCCGGACCGACACCTTCGGCCTGGTTTTACTGGAGGCCATGGCGTCGGGCGTGCCCGTGGCCGCTTATCCTGTGCCCGGGCCGCTCGACGTGGTCAACCAGTCGGGGGCCGGGGTACTGTCCGACGATCTGGCGGCGGCGGTCGAACGGGCGCTCGCGATTCCCGCCGAGGTGTGCCGCAACCACGCCTTGAAGTACTCCTGGGACGCCAGTTTCGACCAGTTCGAGGGCAATCTGCACGTGTTTCGCTGAGGCCTTTAGAAGTCGCTTATAAATCCCTGAAATCACGCGGGATTCTTGGCCTTTCCAAGGCTACGTGGTAAAAGGTCCGACCCTGTCCCAGGAACCTTCGGAAGGACCCGAGGCCCGTGGCGTCCGCCATCGATACCTATCCGCCCGTCCACGCCTCCACGGCGAGCCTGCTCGGCCGGCTGTTCCGCGAAAGCATGCGCGTCTACGCACGCTGGTTCTTCGCGGCGCTTGCCTGCATGGCGCTGATGGCGGCGGCGACGGCGGCCAGCGCCTGGCTCATGGAGCCGGTGGTCAACGACATCTTCGTCAATCGTGACGAATCCATGCTGATGCCCGTGGGGCTGGCCGTGTTCGCCGTGTTCATCGTCAAGGGCCTGGCCAATTACGGACAGGCGACACTGATGGCTTATGTCGGGCTGCGCATCGTTACCGACAACCAGAACCGCCTGTTCGACAAACTGTCGCGCATGGACGTGAAATTCTTTCAGGATTCCAACACGGGCGGGCTGATCTCGCGCTTTCTGGTCGACATCAACCAGATGCGGGGGGCGGTGTCCAACGCCTGGGTTTCGCTCGGCAAGGACGCCATGACCCTGATCGGTCTGATCGGCGTCACCTTCTACCAGGATTGGCAATTGGCGCTTATCGCCTTCTTTATCTTTCCCATCGCCTTGCTGCCCATCGTCAAACTGGGCCGCCGCATGCGCAAGGTGACCGCCAACACGCAGCGCGAAATGGGCCTGTTCACGACGCTGCTGGAGCAGACCATCCAGGGCATCCGCGTGGTCAAGGCCTATTCCATGGAAGCCTACGAGCGCGCGCGCGTCGGCGAGATTGTCGAGCGCGTGTTCAACCTGACCATGAAGGCTGAGCGCACCCGGGCGCTCTCCAGCCCGATCATGGAAACGCTCGGCGGTGTCGCCGTCGGCACTGTCATTTTTTATGGCGGCTACCGGGTGATCCACGGCAACACGGACGCGGGATCGTTCTTTTCCTTCATCACGGCACTGCTGCTCGCCTACGAGCCCATGAAGCGGCTGGCCAATCTGAACGCCGCCCTGCAACAAGGCCTGGCCGGGGCCGACCGCCTGTTCCAGATGCTCGACATGGAGCCGGCGATCCAGGAGGCCCCCGATGCCCGTGACCTGCCCGAGCCGGTCAAGGGCGCCGTCGAATTCCGCAATGTCGGGTTCGCCTATACCCAGGATCGGGCAACCCTCAACGATCTCTCCTTGCTGGTGCCGGCGGGCAAGACCGTGGCCTTGGTCGGTCCGTCCGGGGCGGGCAAGTCGACGATCCTCAACCTGATTCCCCGGTTCTACGATGTCGCCGAGGGCGCGGTGCTGGTTGACGGCCAGGATGTGCGCGGCCTGACCTTCCAATCCCTGCGCGGTGCCATGGCCCTGGTCAGCCAGGAAGTCACCCTGTTCGACGATACGGTGCGCGCCAACATCGCCTACGGCCGCGCCGGGGCCGCCGAGGACGAGATTATCGAGGCTGCCAAGAACGCTGCCGCCCACGACTTCATCGCGGCCCTGCCCATGGGCTACGACACCCTGGTCGGGGAACAGGGGGTCAAGCTTTCCGGCGGTCAGCGCCAGCGTTTGGCGATCGCTCGCGCCATGCTGAAGAACGCGCCGATCCTGCTGCTGGACGAGGCGACCTCGGCCCTCGATACGGAATCGGAACGCCAGGTGCAGGCGGCGCTCGACATCCTGATGACCGACCGCACGACCCTGGTCATCGCCCACCGCCTGTCGACGGTGGTCCGCGCCGACCTGATTTGCGTCATCGTCGACGGCCGCGTCGCCGAACAGGGCAGCCATGCGGAACTGCTGGCCCGTGGCGGGCATTACAAGCATCTCTATGAACTGCAGTTCGCCGGCGAAGCCGGGGACGCCGCCCGCCAGGCGGCGGGACGGTAACCGGCCCGGACCGGTGATCCCGCCATGCTGAAACGGATCCTGAAAAGCGACGGATTGCGCCGGGCGTTGTGCTGGCTGGGGTCGCTCTACATCCGTCTGGTTCATGTCACGGGCCGCTGGCAGATCATTGGCGGCGACGCGGCGCGCGCCCATTGGGCGGCGGGCACGCCCTTCATCCTGTGTTTTTGGCACGGCCGGATTTTGATGATGCCCCATTGCTGGCCCCGGGACCGCGACATCCACATGCTGATTTCCCAGCATCGGGACGGCCAGATCATCGCCCGCACGGTGGGCCATTTCGGCATCAAGACCGTGGCGGGGTCGTCCTCCCGGGGCGGGGCGCAGGCGCTGCGCGCCATGGTCAAGGCGCTCAAGGCCGGCGACTGCGTCGGCATCACGCCTGACGGCCCGCGCGGCCCCCGCATGCGGGCCAGTGACGGTGCGGTGGCCCTGGCCAGGCTTTCGGGCGTGCCGATCATTCCGGCAACCTTCGGTGCGGCGCGGGGACGGGTACTGCAAAGCTGGGACCGCTTCCTGGTCGCCTGGCCGTTCGGGCGGGGCGTGATCGTCTGGGGCGATCCCATCGATGTGCCGCGCGACGCCGATACGGCGACGCTGGGCGCCGCGCGCCTGCGGGTCGAAGACGCGCTCAACGCCATCACCGCCGAGGCCGACCGGCTGACCGGACGTGCGCCGGTCAAGCCCGCTCCGGTGGAGACAGTCCGATGATGCTCGGTTTCTACCGTTTCCTGACGACCCTGGGTGCGCCCGCGATCCAGATCTACCTGGGACGGCGGATCAAGGCCGGGAAGGAAGACCCCCATCGCTTCAACGAACGGCTGGGCCGAGCCGCCCTGGCGCGCCCCGACGGCCCTCTGATCTGGCTGCATGGCGCCAGCGTCGGCGAGGCCATATCGCTGCTGACTCTGATCGACCGTTTGAAGACGGCGGTGCCCGCCGCCAACATCCTGGTGACCACGGGCACGGTGACCTCGGCCCGCATGCTGGCCGACCGCCTGCCCAAGGGGGCGGTGCATCAATACGTGCCGGTCGACCGGATGGCCTACGTGCGCCGCTTCCTCGACCATTGGCGGCCGGACCTGACGCTGTGGGCGGAATCGGAATTCTGGCCCAACCTGATTTCGGAAACGGCGGTGCGGGGCAATCCCCTGGTCCTGGTCAACGGGCGCATCTCGCCACGTTCGTTCAAAGGCTGGTCGTGGGCGCCTAAGTTCATCTCCGGGCTGCTCGGCGGTTTCGCCCTGTGTCTGGGCCAGACGGAAGGCGACGCCGAGCGCCTGCGTGCTCTGGGTGCGGCGGGGGCGCGCAGCGTGGGAAATCTCAAGTTCGCGGCCGACCCCCTTCCCGCCGACGCCGCGCGGCTGGCGGACCTGCGCGCCGCGACGGCGGGACGTCCCCTGTGGCTCGCGGCCAGCACCTGGGCCGGGGAAGAAGACATCGCCTGGCGCGTCCACCAGGACCAGGCCGCCGCCCATCCGGGACTGTTGACCATCATCGTGCCGCGCCATCCGAACCGGGGGGCGGATGTCGCGGCTCAGCTCGCCGCGCAAGGGGCCAGGGTCAAACGGCGGGGGGCTGGGGACATGCCCGATGCCGGGACCGAGGTTTACATCGCCGATACCATGGGGGAACTGGGTCTGTTCTTCACTCTGGCCCCCGTCGTGTTCATGGGCAAATCGCTGTCGGCGGATGGTGGGCAGAACCTGTTGGAGCCGGCGCGCCTCGGCTGCGCCGTGTTGCACGGCCCGCGCATGACCAACTTCGCCGACATGGGGGCCCGCATGGCCGCCGCCGGTGCCTCCCTGCCCGTCGCCGATGAGGCGAGCTTGAGCGCCGCCGTGGGCCGTCTTCTGGGCAATACAGGGGAAGCCGAGGCCTTCGCCGTCCGCGCCCGCACCTTCGCCCAGGCGGAAGCCGGGGTCATCGACCGGCTGATGGCGGAACTCACGCCCTATCTGCAACGCCTGGACGGCGCAAGGGGGACGCCATGAAGGCCCCCGCGTTCTGGTACGACGCGGCGCCATCGGCTCTGGGGGGCCTGCTGTCGCCGCTCGGCCTGATCTACGGCGCCGCGACGGCCTTGCGCCAGCGCACTGGAAAGCCGGCCCGGCCCGGCGTGTCCGTGGTCTGCGTCGGCAATCTGACCGCCGGCGGGGCGGGCAAGACGCCGGTGGTGATCGACATCGCGCGCCGTCTGACGGCCGCCGGCCGGCGGCCCCATGTGATCAGCCGCGGTTACGGTGGCCAGGCCGGTGCCACGCCCCGGCCCGTGGACCCGGACATGGATACGGCGGATACGGCCGGAGACGAGCCGCTGATGATCGCCAAAACCGCGCCGGTCTGGGTCGGCGGCGATCGGCCCCGGGCGGCCCATGCCGCCGTGGACGCCGGGGCCGGGACCCTGGTGCTGGATGACGGTTTCCAGGACCCGTCGCTCGCCAAGGATTTGTCCATCGTCGTCGTCGATGGCCGTTACGGTTTCGGCAACGGCTTCCTGATCCCGGCCGGGCCGCTCCGTGAATCGCTGCGGGCGGGACTGGCACGAGCGGACGCCCTGGTCGTCATCGGTGACGATGTCTGGGGTGTGGGCGACGCGGCGCGCCGGTTCGGTCCGAAAAATCTGCCCGTGTTGACGGCCCGGATCGTGCCCGGCCCCGAGATCGAACAAATTTCAAAAGCCCTGGGCGTTGCCTTCGCCGGCATCGGGCATCCGAAAAAATTCTTCCAGACCCTTCGCGATCATGGCTGCCGCCTCGCGGGAACGAGAGCCTTTCCCGACCACCATCCCTTCAGCTCTGCCGATCTGGCCGCTTTGAAACGTCGCGCGGAAGCCCTGAAGGGGGTTTTGATAACCACGGAAAAGGACATCCAGCGGATCCCCGTCGGCGACCGCGCGGGCATTGAAGTCTTGACAATCACCCTGCAATGGGACGACGAAGCGGCCCTCGACCGATTGTTGCAAACCGTCAAACCGTAGTCAGGCTGCCGATTCCATGGCCCATGCGCCGGCCCCGCTGAACAAATACGTGCTTCACCCCGTCCAGGCGGCGGCGGCGTTCACCGTCTATATGTTTTTCCGCATGCTGCCGCTCGACTGGGCGTCGGGGCTGGGCGGTCTTCTGGCGCGCGCCATCGGGCCGCGTCTGCGCCTGTCGGACCGGGCGCGGAAGAACCTGCGCGCGGTGTTTCCCGACATGACGGCGGCCGAGGTCGAGCGCATCGTCCACGGCATGTGGGACAACTTGGGCCGCCTGGCCGCCGAATTCCCCCATTTACAGGAAATCGACGTCTATGCCGGGAACGGCCGGGTGACCGTCGAAGGCGGTGAATACGTGGATCAACTGCGTGACGATCACGAAGCGGGCATTTTTTATTCAGCCCATATCGGCAATTGGGAAATTCTGGCATTGGGGGCGACGCAGCGGGGCCTGCCGCTCGACCGCGTCTACCGCGAGGCCAACAACCGTCTGGTCGAATGGCTGTACCGCCACGGTCGCGCCGCCGTCGAGGGGGCGCTGATTCCCAAGGGCCCGCAGGGCGTGCGCCAGCTTCTCAACGCCTTTCGCTCGGGCAGCCATCTCGCCATGCTGGTTGATCAGAAAATGAACGACGGCATCGCCGTGCCGTTCTTCGGCCGCCCGGCCATGACCGCCCCGGCATTGGCCGAACTGGCGCTGCGCCACAACTGCCCGGTGGTGGCGGCGCGGGTGACGCGGGTCAAGGGGGCGACCTTCAAGATGACGGCCCAGCCGCCCGTCCGGTTCGAGAAGACCGGCGACCACAAGGCCGATGTCCTTGCCGCGATGACGCAAATCAACAACCAAGTCGAACAATGGGTCCGCGACACGCCGGAACAATGGTTGTGGCTGCACAACCGCTGGCCGGACGTCGGAGAATAGAGGAACGGAATATTGACATTTGTCGTTATTTATATATTATAATGACAAATGTCTGATGGCTGTGTGCAAAAGGTCCGTTCCGATGCCCCACCTTCGTCTCATCGAACCACAACCGGCCCCACCGGGGTTGTACTTCTCCGTCGAGGAGATTCACGCCATGCAACGGGCGGTGGTTAACCTGTTCGATCGCTGGGGCATCACGGATACGCAGGCCGCGACCTTGCTGGGTGAAATTGCGCCGCGCACGTTCCAACGCTGGAAGGCAGGGGAATATGGCCGGGTCGGACCCGACCTTGCGGCGCGGTTGTCGAACCTGCTGGGAATTCACAAGGCGCTACGGTTGCTGTTCAAGGACGCGGAACGCGGCTACGGTTGGATCAAGCGGCCCAACGCGGCGTTTGGCGACCGTCCTGCCCTGGCGGTGATGCTGGGCGGCCAGCTAACGGATCTGATGCGGGTGCGCCGGTATCTGGATGCGGTTCGGGGTCCTTGGTGAGAGCCTCCGCGTCACCCGTGGCGTGGCCCTATCACCGATTGATCAATTCTGCTTATCCCCCCATCGACCTGTTCGAGGATATCGCTGATCCCCGGGACTGGGCGCTTTTGGCGTCGGCGGAAGGCAAAACCAACGCGCGTCTTGCCGAAACCATCGGAAATCTCGACCTCGTGCCGCCGGAACGGCGCGTCGGCGGCGCGGGTGCTTCCTATGTCATGGCGCCGTTCACCCATGTCAGTCTGGACCGGCCCGGGCGGTTTCATGACGGCACCTTCGGTGCCTTCTATGCCGCCGCCGGATACGAAACGGCCTTGTTTGAAACGGTTCATCACCAGGCGCGATTTTGCCGGGCGACGGCGGAGACACCGGGGTGGGTCGCCGACCTGCGGGAACTCGTTGGCCGCATCGATATCGCCTTGGATGATCTGCGGGACGGTAACTTCGCCGCCCTGCTTGATCCTGATGACTATACGGCGTCTCAGTCCTATGCGCGGGAAGTTCGCGCCGCCGGCGGCGACGGCATCGTCTACCCCAGTGTTCGTCACGCGGGCGGCGAGTGTTTTGCCGCGTTCCATCCGGACGTGATGGGCATTCCCGTCCAGGGGCGTCACCTCAGCTATCATTGGGACGGTGGCCGGATCGACCGGATCAAGGATCTAAGCGACGGTCACAAAGTCTATCAGATCGACCTTTGATGATCGGCGGGCGTCGGGCTGCCTGCTATTCGTTGGGCTTCTGCGGCCCGACCAGCAGCGCCGGATCGAGATGGGTCTTGAACCAGCTGACCCCCCAATGCAGGTGCGGGCCGGTGACCCGGCCGGTCGCGCCCACGGTGCCGATCTGCATGCCCTTGGTGACGAAGTCGCCTCCCTTCACGGTGATCTTGTCCATGTGGACGTAGACCGACGTCAGGCCCAGGCCGTGGTCGATCATCACCGTCTTGCCCGTGAAGAACATGTCCTCGTTGACCAGGGCGACGATGCCGTCGCCCATGGTCTTCACCGGCGTGCCGCGGGGAGCGGCGACGTCGACGCCGTTGTGCGGGCTGCGCGGCTGGCCGTTGAGGATGCGCTGGCTACCGTACACGCCGGAAATGGGGCCCTCGACCGGCCACATGAAGCCGGTGTCGAAAAAGGTCTTCAGCGTCGTGCGCTTGCGCACCTCGGCGATCTGAATCTGATCCTTCTTGATGCGGGCAAGGTCTTCCGGCTTGGTCGGGCTGACCTTGCGTTGCGGCAGGCCGTCGATGCGCTGGATCTTGTATTTGCGCTTCTCGATGGCAAGGTTCCGCACTTCCGGCAGGCCTTCCGGCGGCTCCGCCCGCAGCACCATCTTCGCCTTGGCCTTGCGCCCGAAGCCGATGATGAAGCTGCCGTCGGGCGCCACGGCCACTGGTTGTCCGTCGAGCGTCAGTTTGGTTCCCGGCTCAACCTTGCCGGTGGCCAGGCCGCCCTGAATGAATGTGCCGGAAACCTCCAGCGCGTGGGCCGGATAGGTCCTCGTCGTGACGAGGGTTGCAGTGATCAGAAGTACGCGAAGAAGGAATGTCACAGAAGCCGCCCCTGCCGGTCGTCGCCGGGCTTGTTGGTCTTGGGTTTCGCGGGAGTGTCCTTGTCCGGCTCGGGCGTTGCCGCCTTGGCCGGGGGAGCGCCGCCGGCAACGACCACGGGGCGCGTCCCGTCGCGGAGCCTGAGATCCAGTCGGTCGCCGGTCTTGAGGGGCTTGGCCGAGGTCACGGGGACCCCCGCCGAGTCGGTGACCAGGGCGAACCCGCGGTCGAGGACGCGCTGGTAGGAATAGCTTTCCAACAGGGCGGAGGCCTGGCTCAGGCGGCCCCGCGCCCGGTCCACCGCGGCCCGCCCGGCGGTCTTCAGGGCGCGCACTTCCGAGGCGAGACGCCCCGCCTCCATCTGGATGACCCTGTCGGGCCGGGTCAGCCCGGCGGCGGCGCCGGCAAGGCGCGCGCGGCGGCGCTCCAGCCCGCTGTCCAGCGAATGGCCCAGGCGGTCCGTCCAATCGTCGAGCCGCTGCGCCTGTTCGTGGAGCATGCGCGCCGGGTTGGGCAGGGCCCGGGCCGTGGCGTCCAGATGGCGGCGGTGGTCGGCCAGCCGCCGGGATACGGCGCTGGCGATGCGCCGCCCGTCCTCCAGAACCTGGGCCAACAGGTCCAGACGCACCGGCACGGCCATTTCCGCGGCGGCGGTCGGGGTGGGTGCGCGCCGGTCGGCGGCGAAATCGGCGAGCGTGGTATCCGTCTCGTGGCCGACCGCCGAAATCACCGGAATGGGGCATTCGGCGATGGCACGCACGACGGCTTCCTCGTTGAACGCCCACAAATCCTCCAGGCTGCCGCCGCCGCGCGCCACGATGACGACGTCTGGGCGCGGCACGGGGCCGCCGGGTTCGATCTCGCCGAATCCGCGCACCGCCGCCGCGACCTGGGCGGCGGCGTTCTCGCCCTGGACCAGCACCGGCCAGATCAAGACGTGAACGGGGAAGCGGTCGGCCAGGCGGTGCAGGATGTCGCGGATCACGGCCCCCGTGGGCGAGGTCACGACGCCGATCACGTCGGGCAGATAGGGGATGTCGCGCTTGCGCTCGGCCGCGAATAGGCCCTCGGCCTCCAGCTTGCGGCGGCGGTCCTCCAGCAACTTCAGCAGCGCCCCTTCGCCGGCCAATTCCATATGGTCGACGACGACTTGGTATTTGGAGCGCCCGGGATAGGTGGTCAGCCGTCCGGTGGCGACGATCTCCATGCCGTCCTCGGGCTTGATGGTCAGGCGCCCGGCGGTGCCGCGCCAGCACACGCCGTCGATCACCGCGTCCGCGTCCTTCAATGCGAAATACAGATGGCCCGAGGATGCCCGCTTGAAACCCGAGATTTCCCCCCGGATTCGCACCCATTGGAAGGTCTCCTCGACCGTGTGTTTCACGGCCTGGGAAATTTCGGAAACGGTAAAGACCGGCAGGTTATGGCTGGTCTCGGTTTCGCCGGGTTGACTCTGCGCGGTGCCGCTGGAATTGTCGCTCATGGGCGCAGTATGCAAGGCCCAGTGAACGGACACAATACGGCGGGCCGTGACCAAGGCGGAGCGCCGAACGAACCGACGGAACCGGGAGGGATTGGGACAGGATGAAGGTACTTGTGGTCGGCTCCGGCGGGCGCGAACATTCCCTTTGCTGGGCCATCGCCAAATCCCCCAAATGCAGCGAACTGTTCTGCGCCCCCGGCAACGCGGGCACGGCCGGTCTTGCCAAGAATGTCGATATCGACGCCGAAGATCTGGACGGCCTCATCGGATTCGTCAAGGACAGCGCTATCGACTTCGTTGTGGTCGGACCGGAAGGCCCCCTGGTGGCGGGCCTGGTCGATAAACTCGACGCGCTCGGCGTCAAATCCTTCGGGCCGACGGCGGCGGGGGCGGAATTGGAAGGCTCCAAGGCCTTCACCAAGGACCTTTGCGCCAAATACGACATCCCGACCGCCGATTACGACCGTTTCGACGAACCGGACGCGGCCAAGGAATACATCCGCACGCACGGGGCCCCCATCGTGGTCAAGGCCGACGGCCTGGCTGCCGGCAAGGGCGTCATCATCTGCCGCAACGTCAACGAGGCCTATGCGGCGGTCGACCAGATCATGATCGAGGAAGCCTTCGGCCGCGCCGGCACGGAAATCGTCGTCGAGGAATTCCTCGAAGGCGAGGAAGCCAGCTTCTTCGCCCTGGTCGACGGCGAAACGGCGCTGCCCCTGGTCGGCGCCCAGGACCACAAGCGCGCCCATGACGGCGACGAGGGCCCCAATACGGGCGGCATGGGCGCTTATTCCCCGGCCCCCATCGTCGGCCGGGCCATGATCGACCGGGTGATGGCCGAGATCATCCAGCCGACCATCAAGGGCATGGCGGCCGAGGGCCGGCCGTTCAAGGGCGTGCTCTACGCCGGGCTGATGATCGACGACACGGGGCCCAAGCTGATCGAATACAACACCCGCTTCGGCGACCCGGAATGTCAGGTCATGATGATGCGGCTCAAATCCGACGTGCTGGAGGTTCTCCTGGCCTGCGCCGAAGGGCGTTTGGCCAAGACCAAGCTACAATGGCGGGATGACGTCGCCATGACCGTCGTCATGGCCGCCAAGGGCTATCCCGGAAAGTATAAAAAAGGGACGGAAATCAAGGGGCTGGATGCCGCTGGTGCGGTCGAGGGCGTGGTCGTGTTCCACGCGGGCACGGCCGCCGGCGATGACGGTGCGATCACCGCCAACGGCGGCCGCGTGCTGGGCGTCACGGCGATCGGCAAGGACGTCAAGGAAGCCCGGGCCCGGGCCTACGAGGCCGTCGACCGGATCGACTGGCCCGAAGGCTTCTGCCGGCGCGATATCGGCTGGCGGGCGATCAAGCGCTAGGTGCCGCCGCCCTTTTGCCGATGCATGCCGACCCCTATATAAAGCGCAGAGACAGACGACCACCCGCGGCCCTCCACCGGGCACGCGGCGGCAGACGGAGGAGATGACGACATGGACGACAAGACCCGCACGGAAGTGGAGGCCGCCGCCTTTCGCGGCCTCATCAAGCATTTGCAGAAGCGCACGGACGTGCAGAACATCGACCTGATGAATCTGGCCGGGTTCTGCCGCAACTGTCTGGCCAAATGGTACGCCGCCGAGGCCCAGGCCAAGGGCCAGGACATCGACTACGACGCGGCGCGCACGGTCGTCTATGGCATGACCTATGACGCGTGGAAGGACAAGTTCCAGAAACCCGCCGACGAAGCGCAGAAAAAGACCTTCGAGGACACCAAGCCGCTGCATGCCGACATCAGCGGCCATAACTAGCCCATGAATACCCCGGCGCCTGATTTCTGGCCCAATTCCGGCTACCATTTGCTGACGCGGAACGGGGCCGGGCATCTGGCCGTGACCGACGCCTTCCTGCGCGCCTATCTGCAACGCCCGGAAATCGCCCCCATCGCGGAATCCTGTGATGCCGAACGCGCCCTGCACGGCGCGCTGATGGCCAACCCCCGTGAAGCGGTCGGCGACGGGCGCATCGAGGCCATGGCCGATCCGGACGCCCAGGACAATTACCGGGTGCTGTTGGCGTTTCGCGACCGTCTGGTGGGGGCGGGCACGGTCGAGGCTTGTTACCTGGAAATCTTCCGCTCGGACGGCGTCACCATGCCGCCGCTGTTCATCGATCAGATGGCCCACGTCGTTGCGCGGCGCATCATCGACGGCACGGACGACCCATTCCGCGCCCGCGCGGCGGAACTTCTGTTCCGCGAACAGACGGTGACGCTGAAGGACGGCGCGATTTTGCTGGGCGACGCGGAAACGGTCGAGATGCTGGCGACCACGGCCGGCATGGGCAGCCTGGGCAAATTGGTGGTCGGCAGCGGTGCTGCCGCCCGCCAGGTCGACATGGACGTGTTGCAGACGGACACCGCCGACATCTACTGGGGGCGCAACGAACGCTACGACACGGTGCTCGATATTTCCTTCGCCCGGCCGGGGCTGGATGCGCTGTGCCGCGTGCTCGAGGCCTGGGTCCGTCATTTCCTGCAGGCCGAGATCTCGATCCAGCCGGTGCAGGAAATCAACGACGAGAAATGGGTCTGGCATCTGGGCCTGGACGCCGAGGCCTCGACGCTGCTGAACGACCTCTACGAAGGGGAAGATGTCGAGGATGCGCGCATGGAACGCCTGCTGTCGCTGTTCCGCCTTGACTTCAAGGACCCCAACCAGATGGCCATCGAGGTGCGGGGCAAGCCGATCTATCTCGCGCTCTGCATGACCCCCGATCAGCGGGTCCGCCTGAAACCGCAAAATCTCCTGGTCAATCTGCCCCTTGCGGCGGAATCCTAAATTTTTCTCTCAGGTTCTTCTCACTGTCTCTGTGCCTCTGTGGTTCAAAAAAAGAAAACCACTGAGGCGGTGAGGCAGTGAGGGAATCAAATATGGAGAAACACTGTCGGGCTCAGGCTGGTGTTGGCGGCCCGGTTTAGCGCCTGTCCTGAAAAAATACCTTCAAAAGCGCGGCGGCGGCCGTCTCCCCCAGGCCGCCGACGACCTCGGGCGCGTGATGACAGGTCGGTTGGGCGAAGAACCGAGGGCCGTGTTCGACCCCGCCGCCCTTGGCATCGTAGGCCCCGAAATAAAGCCGCCGGATGCGGGCATGGCTGATGGCGGCGGCGCACATGGCGCAGGGTTCCAGCGTCACGTAAAGATCGCAGTCCGGGAGGCGGGGTTCGCCCCGGGCTTGCGCCGCGCGGCGCAGGGCCAGGATTTCCGCATGGGCCGTCGGATCGTGGGCGGCTTCGGTCTCGTTGCCGGCGCGGGCCAGGACCCTGCCGGTCGCCGCCTCGACCACCACCGCGCCCACGGGCACCTCGCCGCGCCGGGCGGCGGCGCGGGCCTCATCCAGGGCCTGGGCCATGAAGCTGTCGGATGCCGGTTTGTCCATGGCGCCAACCATACTCTCCGGCCTCCCGTCGTCAATGCTTGCCGCCGCCGCCGTCCGCCCCTAATGTCCCCGCCATGGCCCAAAAACCCAAGACCGACAAGTCCCCGGACGCCCCCGAACGCATCGCCAAGGTGATCGCCCGCGCGGGCCTGTGCTCGCGCCGCGAGGCCGAACGCTGGATCGAGGAAGGGCGCGTCGTGCTCGATGGCAAGAAGTTGCTGACCCCGGCCCAGACGGTGACCGAGGCCAGCATCATCCTGGTCGACGGCAAGCCCCTGCCGGGCAAGGCGCCGCCCAAGCTGTGGCGCTATCACAAGCCCGTCGGCCTGGTCACCACCCATAAGGACCCGGAAGGCCGGCCGACCGTGTTCGACCGCCTGCCCAAGGACCTGCCCCGGGTGGTTTCCGTGGGGCGTCTCGACCTCAATTCCGAAGGGCTGTTGTTGCTGACCAACGACGGCGGCTTGGCGCGCCGCCTGGAACTGCCGTCCAACGGTTGGAACCGGCGCTACCGGGTGCGCGTGCATGGCGTGGTGAAACCCGAGGATCTGGCCAGGCTGGCCCGCGGCGTCACCGTGTCCGGCGTGCGCTACGGTCCGATCAAGGCCGAGATCGATCAGATGGACGCCGGCGACAAGGTGCGCAAGGGCTTCGCCAACCACTGGCTGACCATCAGCCTGTCCGAAGGCAAGAACCGCGAGGTCCGCAAGGTGATGGAACACCTGGGTCTGACCGTGAATCGCCTGATCCGCACGGCCTACGGCCCGTTTCAGTTGGGCAATCTGGCGCGTGGCGACGTGTACGAGATCAAGGGCAAGACCCTGAAGGAACAACTGGGCAAGGTCCTGTCCTGATGCGGGGCGCGGCTTGATGCGCATCGTTGCGGGCAGATTTCGCGGCAAAAAACTGACGGCGCCCGAGGGTCGGGACCTGCGCCCGACTTCCGACCGGGCCCGCGAATCCATCTTCAACATCCTGGCCCACGGCAAGGCGGCGATGAACCTGGACGGCATCACCGTCGCCGACATGTTCTGCGGCACGGGGGCGCTGGGGCTCGAGGCGATGTCGCGGGGGGCGGCCTTCGGCGTGTTCGCGGACCGTAATCCCCAGCACCTCAAGATCGCCAAGGACAATGCGGCGGCCATGGGCCTGTGGCGGGAATGCCTGATGCTGGGGCTCGACTGCACCCATCTGGCCGTGCCGCCGCGCGCCGCCAAGACGCCGGCAGGGTTGGTGTTTCTCGACCCGCCCTACGGCCAGGGCATGGCCGACCCGGCCCTGCGCGGGCTGTTGAACAAGAACTGGCTGACCCCTGACGCCACCGTGGTGGTCGAGGTCGGGGCCGAGGAAAGCCTGGCCGGGACGCGCGGGTTCGAGGTTCTGGATGAGCGCATCTATGGTGCTGCCAAGGTCTATTTCTTGAAAAGATTGGAATAGGCCGCGACCTTCAGGCGCAGGTCGCGGCCGCGTTCCACCTCCGGTGCCGGTGCCAAGTTCCAGATCCAGCGTTCGTCCGGCTCCGGCAGCTTGATATCGGCAAGTGCGGGCTCCGTCGCATCCACTTCCCCATCCTCGACGAACTCCCGCACCGTCTCCGTGATCAGGCAGACCCGGCCCGGCAGTGCCTGCAGAGCGCGCAGGTGTTGGCGCTGGATTTCCGCGGCGAAGGCCTTGGCCTGTTTTTCGGGCGCGTGGCGGGCAGGGATCAGCGGCAATTGGCCCAACAGGTTCAGGGATACCACCAGGTCGGCGTCGGCCTCGGGGATGTCCGGCAGCGGCGGCTCCGTCGGCATCTCGCCTTGGGCCAGGTCATCGACCAGACCGGTCAGGTCGGCTTCGGCCAGATAGACGTTGGGATACTGCCCCGCCCAGGCCTGCACGGCGGGGGGGTGGAAGATATCGACCAGCACGACCTCGGTGAAGTCGTCGGCGAGATCGCAGAGCGGCACGTCGAAAAGCCCGCCCGAGCCCAGGATCACGACCTTGTTTTGGCCGGGGCAATTGGCGGCGGACCACAGGACGAAACGGCGCGAGCGTTCCAGGTGTTCTTTCCAGGCAGGGTGCAGACGCCGGTGACGGGCGGCGATGGCGATCTGTTCCTTCAGATAGCCGAGCCGCTTGACCGGTTCCGGCGCCGGGGTCATCCGGTGGGTGAGCCATTCACGCAGCATGGGCCCGATCGCAAGGTTGCGGAAAGTCCGGCGATCTTAGCGCCGGCCGAACAACTTTTCGATATCCGCCAGCTTCAGTTCGACATAGGTCGGTCGGCCATGGCTGCACTGTCCGGAATGGGGGGTTGCCTCCATTTCCCGCAGCAGGCGGTTCATTTCGTCGGCGTTCAGCCGCCGCCCGGCGCGGATCGACCCGTGGCAGGCCATGGTCGCGCAGACGTCGCCGATACGCTCGGCCAGTGCGATGGTCTCGCCGTATTCCGCTAGGTCGTCGGCCAGATCGCGGATCACGCCCTGGATATCCATGTCGCCCAGGAGGGCCGGCGTCTCGCGCACCACCACGGCGCCGGGGCCGAAACCTTCGATCACCAGGCCCATCTCTGCCAGTTCGTCCGCGCGGGTCAAAAGCCGATCGACCGCCGGCTCCTCCATCTCCACCACCTCGGGGATCAGCAGCATCTGGCGGTTGACCCCACCGGCGGCCAGGGCGGCCTTGATCTTTTCCTGGGTCAGGCGCTCATGCGCCGCGTGCTGATCGACGATGACTAGGCCGTCCGCCGTCTGGGCGATGACGTAGGTGGCATGGACCTGGGCCCGCGCCACACCCAGGGGGTATTCCGCCGGGGGCGGTTCCGCCGCCGCCCCGCCGTCCGGCGCCATCGTCATCGGCGCGCTGGGCGCGCGGTCGAGAGCGGGCAGGGGGGCGTAGATATCCGACAGGCCGGTTGGCCGCGCGGCGGGGGCATAGGCCCCGCCGTATCCGCCGCCGCTCCGCCCCAGGGGCAAGGCGCCACCGGGATTCTGGCTGGGTCGGAAGGCGCCCAAGGCCGCCCCGGCCACGGTGGTCGAGGCCCGGTGCCCGGCTTCGGCGAGCGCATGCTTCAGGGCGCTGACGATCAGGCCGCGCACGACCCCGGCATCGCGGAACCGGACCTCGGTCTTGGCCGGGTGGACGTTGACGTCGACCTCGGTCGGCGGGATCTCCAAAAACAGGGCGAGCAGCGGGTGCCGGTCGGATGCCAGGAATTCCCGGTAGGCACCCCTGACGGCGCCCAACAGCAGGCGGTCGCGCACGGGCCGGCCGTTGACGAACAGGAACTGCATGGCCGCGTTGCCGCGGTTCAGGGTCGGCACCCCGGCATGGCCGGAAAGCCGGATGCCCTCGCGCAGGGCGTCGATGGTCATGGCGTTGTCGGCGAAGGCGCGGCCCATGATGCCGGACAGGCGTTCCAGCCGCGCCGCCGCCGGATCGTCGTCCAGGCGCGGCGTGACGGCGTTCAGCTTGATCAGGTCGCGCGTGCCGTCGGACAGGGTGAAGGCGATTTCCGGATGGGCCATGGCCAGGCGGTTGAGGGTTTCGACCACATGGTTCTGTTCCGTGCGCGCGGCCTTGAGGAACTTTAGCCGGGCCGGCGTGGCGTAGAACAGGTCGCGCACATCGACCCGGGTGCCCTGGGGGTGGGCGGCGGGCTGGAACTTGGCGGGACCGCCGCCTTCGACCGTGACGGCCCAGGCCTGGGCGGCCCCTTGCGGACGCGAGGTGATGGTCATGCGCGCCACGGCGGCCATGGAGGGCAGGGCCTCGCCCCGGAAGCCCAGCGTCGAGACCGCCATCAGGTCGTCGTCCGGCAGTTTGGAGGTGGCGTGGCGTTCCAGCGCCAATTCGATTTCCTCCGGGGTCATGCCGCAGCCGTCATCGGTCACGGTGATCGCCGTCTGCCCGCCGTCGCGGATCACGACCTCGATGCGCCTAGCACCGGCGTCGATGGCGTTTTCGACCAGCTCCTTCACGGCCGAGGCCGGGCGTTCCACCACTTCGCCGGCGGCGATGCGGTTGACCACGGTCTCCGGCAGGCGGCGGATCACCGGGAGGCTGGTCATGGGCGGTCCCCGCCGCCCCGGACCCGGCGGATGCGGGCGAGCAGGCTGCGGGTCGAGGCGTCGAGGTTCGGCGGCTCCGTGCCCTCCGTCAGCGCGCGGGTCAGCGGCCCGGCAAGTTCCTTGCCCAGCTCGACCCCGAACTGGTCAAAGGAATTGACGTTCCAGATGACGCCTTGGACGAATACCTTGTGTTCGTAAAGGGCCAGCAGCATGCCGAAGCTGCGCGGGTCCAGCCGGTCGAGCAGGATCGTGGTCGACGGCCGATTGCCGGGAAACACCTTGTGCGGCGGCACGCCTGGCCCGGCCTTGCGGCCGAGCGCGAGGGCCGCCGGCTGGGCCAGGAAATTGGCGAGCAGCTTGTCGTGATGATCGCCCGCCGGATGAGCCGGTTCAACGGCGGCGATGAAATCGGCGGAGATCAGGTCCGTGCCCTGGTGGAGCAGCTGATAGAACGCGTGCTGGCCGTTGGTGCCCGCCTGGCCGAACACGACGGGGGCGGTGGGTTGGGCCACGGGCGCGCCGTCGCGGTCCACGGCCTTGCCGTTGCTTTCCATTTCCAACTGCTGCAGGTAGTCGGGCAGGCCGTTCAGCAGCTGGTCATAGGGCAGCACCGCATGGGCGGCGGCCCCTTCGAAATTGCGGTTCCAGATGCCGGTCAGCGCCAGCAGCACGGGCAGGTTTTCCGCCAGGGGCATTTCCAGGAAATGGCGGTCCATGTCCCGGGCCCCGGCCAGGAAGTCGCGAAACGCGTCCATGCCCGCCGTCAGCGCCAGCGGCAGGCCGATCGCCGACCAAACCGAATACCGCCCGCCGACCCAGTCCCAGAAGCCGAACAGGGCGTCGTCGCCGATGCCGAAATCGCGCGCCGCGTCGTCGTTGGTGGTGACCGCGCAGAAATGATCGGCGACGGCGGCGGGTCCTAGGGCCTCGGTCAGCCAGCGCCGCGCCGTCATGGCGTTGGTCATGGTTTCCTGGGTTGTGAAGGTCTTCGACGACACGACGAACAGGGTGGTCTCCGGATCGCAGGCATTGAGCGTCTCGGTCAGATCGGTCGCGTCGACGTTGGACACGAAGCGGGGCATCAGTCCGCGCCGCCGGTAGGGGGCGAGTGCGCGGCAGGCGGTGCGGGGCCCCTGGTCCGAGCCGCCGATGCCGATGTTGACGACATCCGTGAAAGGCTTGCCGGTTGCACCCGCGCGGGTGCCCTTTTCCACCCCGGCGACGAAGTCCGCCATGCGGTCCAGCACGGCCTGAACCGCGTCGTGCACGGGCTGTCCCCCGACTGCGAAGCCGTCTTCGGCCTGGGCGCGCAGCGCCATGTGCAGGGCGGCGCGGTTTTCGGTTTCATTGATCGCGGCGCCCGCCGCCATGGCGTCGCGCCGGGCCGCGACCCCGCGTTCGGCGGCAAGATCAAGCAGAAGGGAGAGCGTCGTTTCGGTGAGGCGGTTCTTGGACAGGTCCAGGAACAGGCCGCCCAGGACGAAGGTCAGGACATCGGTGCGCTTGTCGTCGCCGAGAAGGTCGTGCAGATGCCTGCCCGCCGTCGCCGGGTGGTGGTCGGCGAGCGCCTGCCAGGCCGGCGTTGGGGCGAGGGGCGGCATGAAGGTCTCTGATCCTCCGGGGGGACGTTTGCGCGGGCGAGAGTACCATCCGGCCCCGGCGTCGCCAACGGCGGGGCTCAGGGCATCGGTTTGACGTCCTTGGGCTGGCCCACGACGACGACGGTAAGGTCGTCCGGATGCAAGAGTTTCCGGGCCACGCGGCGGATATCGTTGAGGCTCACAGCCTCGATATAGCTGTTGCGCTTGTCGAGATAGTCGATGCCCAGGTCTTCCGTCTGCATGCCGACCAGGATGGACGCGATTCGTTCCGTCGCCGTGAAGCGCAGCGGGAAGGAGCCGGTCAGGTACTGCTTGGCCGCGGTCAATTCCGCCTCGGTCACGCCGTCCTTGGCCAGCTTGTCCCATTCGTCGCGGACGACCTTCAGGGTTTCCGCAACCCGCGCGTTGGCTGTGCCGGCCCCGCCGGCATAGATCGCGGAGCGGTCCATGGGGTGCAGGTAGGTATAGACGGAATAGGCCAGGCCCCGCTTTTCCCGCACTTCGGTATAGAGGCGGGAGGTGAAGCCGCCGCCGCCCAGGATGTGGTTCATCACATAGGCGGCGTAGAAATCCGGATCCTTGCGCATGAGGCCCCGGTCGGCGAACAGGATGTTGCTCTGCTTCAGGGGCTTTTCGATGACGATGGTGCGGCCCGCGACCTTGGGCGCCACGTCCTCAACCTTCCAGGGCGCGGCCTTGGCCGGTAGGGCGCCGAAGGTCTTGTCAAGCAGCGGCGCCAGTTCCTTGGCCGTGATGTCGCCGACCACGCCGATCGCCAGGGTGTCCAGGGCCAGCCGTTCCTGCACGAAGGCGCGCATGTCGGCGATCTGGATGGCGGCGACGCTTTCCGCGGTGCCGCCGGTCGGGCGGCCGTAGGGATGGTCGGGATACAGGGTCTTCATCAGCGTCTTGCCGGCAATCGCGTCGGCGTCTTCCGATTCATGGCGCAGATTGGCCAAAAGCTGGGCGCGCAGGCGCGACACGGGCTCGGCGTCGAAACGCGGCTTCGTCATGGCCTGACGCAGCAGATCGAAGGCGAGGTCGCGGTATTCGGTCAGCGTCTGAACGCGGGCGCCGAAGCTGTCGCGCGCGGCGCTGAAGCGGAGCGTGATGGAATTGTCCTCCAGCGTCTGCTGGAAGGCCTTGCTGTCCAGGTCGCCGGCCCCCTCATCGAGCAGGGTCGAAACCATGTTGGCCAGGCCTTCCTTGCCCTTGGGGTCGAGGGCGCTGCCGCCCCGGAACGCCAGATGCAGGGAGACGATGGGGTTGAGGTGATCCTCGACCAGCCAGGCCTCGATCCCGCCGGGGCTGACCACGCGCTCAATCTGGGTCGCCTTGGCCGGCACGGCGTAGAGGACGAAGACGGCCGCCGCCAGGGCCAGGGCGGCGCGGGACAGAAGGCGGCTCATTCCGGCTTCTCCTTGTCTTCCACGAGAAAGGCCGTGACCGAGTGTTTCTTGACGAAAACGTATTTGGCGGCGGCTTGGATTTCCTCGGCGGTGACCGCCGCGATGCGGTCGGGCCAGGCCTCGACATCGGCGACCTTGCGCCCGACGGCAAGCGCCGCCCCCAGGGTCCGCGCTCCGGCGGTGAAGGAATCGCGGGCGAACACGGCGCTTGCGACCAGCCGCTTCTTGGCGCGGGCAACTTCGTCCTTGGTGACGCCGTCCTTGGCGATGCGGTCAAGCTCGGCATCGACGGCCTGCTCGATCTCGGGCAGGGTCACGCCGGGGCGCGGGCTGCCGTAGATGGTGAAACTGCTGGGGCCCAGGGAATCGGCATCGTAGTAGGAGCCGGCCGAGACCGCCTTGCGGTCGTCGATGACCAGCTTGCGGTAAATCCGCGAGGTCCCGCCGCCGCCCAGGATTTCGGTCAGGACCTGCAGGGCGTAGGCGTGTTGCGTTTCACCGTAAAGGTAGCTCGGGGCCAGGTACGACCGCCGCCACGACGGCTGGCGCACCTGGGTGTGCTGCATGGCGACGATGCGCGCCGCCTCCTGCGGCGGCTCGGCCGGGCGCGCGCGGGAGATCGGGGCGGCGGCGGGAACGGCGCCGTAATACTTTTCCGCCAGCGGTTTCAGTTCCTTGGCCGTGATATCGCCGGCAACCACCAGGATCGCGTTGTTGGGCGCGTACCAGCGCGTGTAGAAATCGATGATGTTCTGGCGAGTCATGGCGACGATTTCATGGTCGTAGCCGATGACCGGCCGCCGGTAGGGATAGTTGCGGTACAGCGCTTCCGACACGTGTTCGCCCAGGATCGCCGCCGGGTTGTTGTCCGTGCGCGACCGGCGTTCCTCGCGCACCACCTGGCGTTCCGGCTCGATGATCGCGTCGGTCAGGGTCAGGTTGGTCATGCGGTCGGCTTCCATCTCCATGACCATCTCCAGGTGCTCGCGGGCGATGGTCTGGTGATAGGCCGTGTAGTCGTAGGAGGTGAAAGCGTTTTCCTGGCCGCCATAGCGCGCGACCAGCTTGGAGAATTCGCCCGGCTTGCGCGTCTTGGTGCCCTTGAACATCAGGTGCTCGAGAAAATGCGCGATCCCCGAATAGCCCGATCTTTCGTCGGCGGAGCCGACCTTGTACCACACCATATGGGTGACCACGGGGGCGCGGTGGTTGCTCACGACGACCACCTGCATGCCGTTCTTCAAGGTGAAGGTTTCCGGGCTGAACACCTTGGCCAGGGCCGGCGTGGCGCCCAGGGTCAGGGCGGCGGCCAGCAGGGCCAGGGCGGCGATCAGCAGGCGGGGGTGACGGCCGGACCGGTGGCGGGGGGCGGGGGGCATGAACATGTCGGGATCAGGGCCTGTTGCGGGTTGCGGAGTAGCGGGCCCCCGAAAGATGGGGATGAACGGCGCCTGCGACAACGGCGGGCGCCCCAGGGAATAGGCTTTGGGAAGATTGTCGTCGAGATCGCGGCGATTTCAAGGCGCCTAGGCCGCTTTTTGCGGGCTTCCGGCTAGAATCCGAGAATGCCTTTCTTGCGGGTCTCGCGTTTGATCTCGGGCGTCTTGCCTTCGTTGACCGGCTTGCCCAGGGCCTGGGTTTCCAGCAGGCGGCGTTGTTCGGCCGCCGGATCGACCACGGTGCCCGAATATTTGGGATCGTCGACCCAGAAGATCAGCTTGTCGATCAGGCGGCGGTCTTCTTCGGACAGCGCCAGGGTTTCCTGGTCGATGATCGTGCGGATGGCGGGATCGGCATCGGCGGTGCCCATCTTGTCCATCAGCACGGTCAGGCCCGGCGTGGTTTCGGCAAGCGGCTGCGCCTGCACCGGGCGGCGCAGCATGGCGGCGCGGGCCTGGTCGCGCGGGCTGTAGGTTTCCAGCTGTTCGCGTCCTGGCTCGGGCGGGCGCAAGGCGTAATCGGGCGGCAGCGACAGGGGCGGGCGCTTGTAGACGGCAAATTCGTCGGGGGCCTTCTTGCCGCCGGAAATCGCGCGTTTCACGGAATCGCAGGCACTCAGGCTGAATGCCATCATCAGCACCAGAAAAATGCCCGCCGTTCGTGCCGTTTGTCGTTTCATGCCCGCCGTTTCATGCTCAACAGGTTGCGCCCTGGGGTGATTTCCGCAGGACGGGTCGCCGTTCCGGCTCCCGCCGAGGCCCGCCAATCTACGATGATTTATCCCGGTGAAACAAGGAATCAAGGATCAGAAGCGCCGCGCCGACCGTGATCGCGCTGTCGGCGACGTTGAAAGCGGGCCAATGGGCGCCGCCCACGTGCAGATCGACAAAGTCGACGACGGCGCCATGAACCATGCGGTCGATGACATTGCCGAGCGCGCCGCCCAGGATCAGTCCGATTCCCCAGCCGACGATGCGCTCCGGCCCGCGGAACAGCCAGACCGCCAGAACGGCCGAAACGCCGACGGCCACGGCGGCCAGAATCCAGGGGCCGTAATCGGATTGTGTATTGAACAGGCCGAAGCTGACGCCCCGGTTCCATACCAGGACCAGATTGGCGAAGGGCAGAACCTCGATCACCCGGGGCGGGTTCATCAGGTCCGTCAGCACCCACCATTTGCTGATCTGGTCGAGAACGATGACCAGGAAGGCGAGCCCCAGACCCTGGATGCGTAGCGATGTCCGGGGATCGGCCAACAAGGGGGGCCTTATTCGGCGGCCAGGGGGGAATGGCGCACGGCGTCGGCGCAGCGTGTGCAGACCGTCGGATGGTCCGTGTCCGCGCCCACGTCGTCGAGCACCTTCCAGCAGCGTTCGCACTTGGCACCCGTGGCCAGCACCGGCACGACCGCGACGCCGGGGGCTTCCGGCATGGTGAAGGCACCCTCGGGCGCCGGGGCGGTCGTGATCTCGCCCGACGAGGTGATGAAGGTCTGAGCCAGGTCGAGGCCGTCGAGGGCCGCCGCCTGTTCCGCCGTGACATGCACGGTGACATGGGCTTGCAGGGATGAACCGATGCGCTTTTCCGCGCGTTCCAGTTCCAGCGCACCGGTGACGGCGCGGCGGACCTGGCGCACGGTGCGCCATTTGGCTTCCAGGGCCTCGTCGTGCCAGTTGTCGGGGATCGTCGGGAATTGGCGGCGGTGGACGCTGTCGGCGGCGTCGGGCTCAGTCAGGCGCGCTTGCCAAGCCTCTTCCGCCGTGAAGCACAGGAACGGGGCCAGCCAAGCGGTCAGGCAGGTGAACAGTTCGTCCAGCACGGTGCGCGCGGCGCGGCGTTCGATGGAATCGGCGCGGTCGCAGTACAGGGTGTCCTTGCGGATGTCGAAATAGAACGCCGACAGATCGACGGCGCAGAAATTGTGCAGTTCCGTGAACACGCCGTGGAATTCGAAGCTGTCGCAGGCACCCCGCAGCATCTTGTCGAGCCGCCACAGGCGGGTCAGCACCCAGCGCTCCAGTTCCGGCATCTCGGCCACGTCCAGGCGCTCGGCGGCGCTGAAGCCGTCCAGATTGCCCAGGAGGTAGCGCAGCGTGTTGCGCAGGCGGCGGTAGATGTCGGCGTGGAATTTGACGATTTCCGGCCCGATGCGAAGGTCCTCGGAATAGTTCGATCCGACCACCCAAAGCCGCAGAATGTCGGCGCCGTGTTGATTGCAAACGTCCTGGGGCGCGACGATGTTGCCCAGCGACTTGGACATCTTCTGGCCGTCCTCGGCCATGACGAAGCCGTGGGTCAGCACCGCGTCGTAGGGGGCGCGGCCCCGGGTGCCGCAGGATTCCAGCAGCGAGGAATGGAACCAGCCACGGTGCTGGTCCGTGCCTTCCAGGTAAAGGGACGCGGGCCAGGAAAGGTCGTCGCGGTGTTCCAGGACGAAGGAATGGGTCGATCCGGAATCGAACCACACGTCGAGGATGTCCATGACCTGGTCGTAGTCGTCGGCGCTGTAATCGTTGCCGAGGAAGCGCGCGGGTTGGGACGCGAACCAGGCGTCGGCGCCCTCGGCCTCGACCGCCTCGACGATGCGGGCGTTGACCGCCGGATCGTTGAGCAGATCGCCCGTTTTCTTGTGCACGAACACGGTGATCGGCACGCCCCAGGCGCGCTGGCGGGAAATCACCCAATCGGGGCGGTTCTGGATCATGGCGTGCAGGCGGGCCTGTCCGCCGCCCGGCACGAACCGGGTCTGGCCGATGGCGCCCAGCGCGACGTCGCGCAGGCTGGCCTGGCCGGTGCCGTTCGGCACGGCGAAATCCCGGTCCATGGCGATGAACCATTGCGGCGTGTTGCGGAAGATGACCGGTTTCTTCGACCGCCAGGAATGAGGGTACTGGTGCTTCAGGCGCCCGCGCGCGATCAGTTTGCCGTCCGCGACCAGGGCCTTGATGACGCGGTCGTTGGCATCGCCCTTTTTGCCGTGCTCGGTGATGACCTGGCCGCCCTCGAACCCGGGGGCCTCGACCGTGAAGCGGCCCTCGGCGTCGACCGTATAGGGGATGTGGCTATCGATCCCGCGTTCGGTCAGGAATTTGCCGGACCCGGTCCAGGCCTCGAAATCTTCGCGCCCATGGCCGGGGGCGGTATGGACGAAGCCGGTGCCCGTTTCTTCCGTGACATGGTCGCCGTCCAGCAGCGGCACGTCGAAATCGTATCCCATGCCCCGGAAGGGATGAGCGCAGGTGATGCTTGCGAGAACGTCTGCGGACACATCGCGAAGGCGCTCAAACCCCTCGATCCGGGCGGATTTCATGACGTCGGCGGCGAGCGCGTCGGCCAGCACCAGCTTGTCGCCGGGCTTGGCCCAGTTGTCGTCCGCCGCCGCCGTGACCTCGTAGAGGCCGTAGGAGATGCGCTTGGAGAAACAGATCGCCCGGTTGCCGGGGATGGTCCAGGGGGTCGTGGTCCAGATCACTACGGACGCATCACTGAGGCCTTCGTACTCTTCCGCATCGACGAGACCACCATAGCGGGCCTCAAACCCAACGATTGGGAACTTCACCCAAATGGTGTCCGATTCATGGTCGTGGTATTCGACCTCGGCCTCGGCCAGGGCGGTCTTTTCGACCACCGACCACATGACCGGCTTGGAACCGCGATAGAGGAGCCCGTTGTCGAGGAACTTCAAAAGCTCGCGCACGATCTGCGCTTCCGCCGGGAAGCTCATGGTGGTGTAGGGATTGGCCCAGTCGCCGATGACTCCTAAGCGCTTGAACTCGTCGCGCTGCACGCCGATCCAGTGCTGCGCGAAATCGCGGCATTCCTGGCGGAACTCGACGACCGGCACCTGGTCCTTGTCCTTGCCCTGGGCGCGGTACTGTTCCTCGATCTTCCATTCGATGGGCAGGCCGTGGCAGTCCCAGCCGGGCACGTAATTGGCATTCTTGCCCATCATTTGTTGGGCGCGCACGATCACATCCTTGAGGATCTTGTTCAGGGCATGGCCGATGTGCAGGTTGCCGTTGGCGTAGGGTGGGCCGTCGTGCAGCACGAAGGGCGGGCGGCCCTTGGCGTCCTCGCGGAGAAGCTGGTAGAGGCCGACCTCTTCCCACTTCTGGATGATGTCCGGTTCCTTGGCGGCCAGACCGGCCTTCATGGGAAAGTCGGTCCGGGGCAGGAACACCGTGGCTTTGTAATCGACGGTCATGGCCCTGTTTTCGATAAAATTTGGCGCGCTTGATCGCTGTCCGCGGCGATTTGTGCCTTTAATTGGTCGATGCCGTCAAACTTCTTTTCCGGGCGCAGGAATTCGACCAGCTGCACGCCGAGCCGCCGGCCGTAAAGATCGCCGGTGAAATCGAACAGAAAGACCTCTAGCAAATCGGCCTCGCCGGCGAAGGTCGGGCGTTTGCCGATGTTGGCGACGCCGGCGAATTCCTTGCCCTCGCCGACGCGCACGCGCACGGCGTAAACCCCCCGTGCGGGCCGCAGATAGGTGCCCAGCGCCAAATTCGCCGTGGGAAAGCCGATGGTGCGCCCGCGCTGATCGCCCTGGATGACCCGGCCCTCGATCTCGAACGGGCGGCCCAGGATGCGGGCGGCGGCCTGGGGGTCGCCCGTGCGCAGCGCCTCGCGCACGCCGGTCGAGGAATAGGCCGTGCCGCCGCCGTCTCCGGTTGCCAGGGTTTGGGCGCGTACGGCCGTGAAATCGAAACCGAGCTGCTTGCCGAAGCCCAGCAGCATTTCGGCGCTGCCGCCCCGGCCCTTGCCGAACACGAAATCATAGCCGCAGACGACATGCCGGGCGCCGATGCCGCCGACCAGCACCGTTTTGATGAAATCCTCGGCCATGAGCGACGAAAACGCCTTGTTGAACTGCTGCACGAAAATGGTGTCGACGCCGAGCCCGAAGATCAGCCGCGCCTTGGCGTGGAACGGGGTCAGGCGAAAGGGCGGCGTGCCGGGGGCGAAGAACGCGCGGGGGTGCGGCTCGAAGGTCAGCACCCCCCAGGGCCGCGCCGTGGCATGGGCGATGGCCCCGGCCTCGCCGATCACGGCGCGATGGCCCAGGTGCACGCCGTCGAAATTGCCGATGGCGACCACGGCGCCCCGGGCGTCGCCGGGGATGTTCTGGTAATGGCGAAAAATACGCATCGTGCCGGTGAAGGTGCCCGCCGGTGTCGGCCCGGTCAACCCCGGCCTGTTGCCCCGTTTGGGGGCCGGATTATTTGCTGCGCGACGGCACCATGATGGTGGCCTCGCCGTCCAGCACGACCTTGTCGCCGACCAGGCACTGGGTCTGGATCTTGACGAACTTCTTGTCCGCGATCTTTTCCAGGATCGTCGCCCGCGCGATGACCGTGTCGCCGGCCTTGACCGGGCCTTTGAACTTCAGGGTCTGGCCGACGTAGATGCAGCCCGGCCCCGGCATCTTGGTGCCGATCACGGTGGAAATGTAGCTGGCGGTCAGAAGTCCGTGGGCGATGCAGCCCTCGAACATGGTTTCCGACGCGAATTCGTGGTTGAGGTGCACCGGGTTGGTGTCGCCGGACACGCCCGCGAAGATCAGGATGTCGGATTCGGAAATGGTCCGGGAATATTCGTCGCTCTGCCCGACCTCCAGGTCTTCGAAGTAGAAACCGTGGAGTCTGTCGAGGGCGGTGACGGTGTGGGTGTCCATGATTTACGCGCTCCAATACACCTTTGGATTGGGATTTTTTGACGCTTGGCGGGATTCCGCAGCGCAGCGTCCGCATATTGCGCCGCAATATATGTCCTCGCAAGGGAATGTTTTGCGGGGTGGGGATGCCCGTGTAGCATGCCCGGGAAAGGGACGGTGCTGTGCGGCTCATTGAATTTCCCCGGTTTTCCGCGATTTTGGCGGCGATTTTTCTGGCGGCGGGGCTCGCGTCCGCCGCCTCCCTGCGCGCCGACGATCAGCCGTCCCTGGGCCTGCCCCTGATCTGCGATCCGGGGCGGACCTGCTGGCTGGTCAATCATGTCGACCACGATCCCGGCCCCGGCATGCGCGACTATGCCTGCGGCGCCCATGGCTACAACGGCCACACGGGGGTCGACATCGCCATCCGCGATTATTCCAAGATGGAGGACGGCGTGCCCGTGGTCGCCGCCGCCACGGGCACGGTGCTGCGTCTGCGCGATGGCATGCTGGACGGCGACGTGTCCCTGGTCGGGCATGACGCGGTGATGTCCCAGGGCTGCGGCAATTCCGTCGCCGTCGGCCACGGCGGCGGTTGGGAGACCTTCTATTGCCATCTTCGGCGGGGCTCCCTCACCGTGCGGCCGGGTCAGCGGGTGGAAAAGGGCGACAGGCTGGGTTCCGTCGGATCCTCCGGCCTGGCTGAATTCCCCCATGTCCATCTGGGCGTGCGCCTGAACGGCAAGATCGTGGACCCCTTTGTCGGGGTCAAGCGCGCATCGAACTGCGGTGCGGGGCCGTCGCCGTTGTGGGATTCGCGGACCCTGAGCCAGCTCAAGGGCACGCCGACGGCGCTTTACGATGCCGGCTTCGCGCCGGTCGAGGTCAATCCCATCGCGCTGCGCCGGGGCTTCTACCGCGACACGAAATTGTCGGCCAAGGCGCCGCTGCTGGCGTTCTGGGTCGATGCCTTCTGGGTCGAACAGGGCGACCGCCTGACCCTGACCTTCACCGGCCCCAAGGACCGCAAGATCGCGGCCAAGACCTTCACCGTGGACAAGACCCAGGCGCGGCACATGCGTTTCGTCGGCAAGCGCAAGACCGTGGACTGGCACGCGGGCAGCTACCTCGGCGTCGCCGTGCTGGAACGCGCGACCAAGGACGGCGGCAAGGAAACCTTCCGCATCGAACGCCGGTTGGAGATCGAATAGGGGGCGAGAGATAGGGGGCGGGGCGGCCTGCCCGGCGCGCGGATCAGGTCAGGGACGGGCGGCGCGACACCAGCTTGGGCGTGGCCCGCAACGCCCGGCGCAGGCCCTTGGCGGCGTCCTGGGTGCGGGTGTGAACCTCGCGCTGTACGCGGGCGGTCGTGGTCTCGGCGGCCTTGGTAGAAACGAAATCCTCTTCCGGGAACAGGGCGGCGGCCTGGACCTTGTCTTCTTCGCGTTCTTCCTCGCGCTTGGCGATCAGGTTCAGGGTGCGCGTCACCAGGGGGTGGCGGTCGGGGCGCTTGCGCGATTTGCGCATGTGTTCCTTGGCGATCGCCTTCACCATGTTGACGATGGTCTGGTAGTGGTGGTTTGTCTCGCACCAGCGGGCATAGGCGGCCACGGTCCACGGGTTGGCCGGCAGGGGCCGCAGCCCCCGGTTCTGGCACCAGTCGACAAAAACAGTCCAGGCCGTGTGGTGGTTCAATCGGGGCATCGGTCCAGGTTCGCCGCCTAAATTTGCACTATTCCCGCGGGGGAATTATACCGTTTCCGCCCAGGCGCGGCTTGACCCGGGCGGAAATTCCACTATTCAAGCCCATAATTGGGAAACATCCGATTAAATTATGGAGAAAATTAGACCATGGGTGAATACCGAATTGCCGCCATCGGCGGGGACGGGATCGGACCGGAGGTCGTCGAGGCCGGTGTCGAGGTCCTGAACGCGGTCGCCGAGAGGGACGGCGGGTTCTCGCTCAAGGTCGAAACCTTCCCCTGGGGCGGCGATTATTACCGCAAGCACGGCGTGATGATGCCCGAAGACGGGGTCGAGACGCTGAAGCCCTTCGACGCCATCTATTTCGGCTCCGCCGGCGACCCCAACATTCCCGACCACATCACGCTGTGGGGGCTGCGCCTCAAGATCTGCCAGACCCTGGACCAATATGCCAATGTGCGTCCGTCCAAGCTGTTGCCCGGCATCGACGGGCCGCTGAAGAACGTCAAGCCCGGCGATCTGGACTGGGTCATCGTGCGGGAAAACTCCGAAGGCGAATACGCCGGCGTCGGCGGCCGGGTCCATACGGGCCTGCCCGAGGAAGTCGGCATGGATGTTGCCGTGTTTACCCGTGCCGGCGTCGAGCGCATCCAGCGCTTCGCCCTGGACCTGGCCCGCTCGCGGCCGCGCAAGAAGCTGACCCTGGTCACCAAGTCCAACGCCCAACGGCACGGCATGGTGTTCTGGGACGACGTGTTCGAGGTCGTGCGCAAGGACTACCCCGACGTCGAAACCGACAAGATGCTGGTCGATGCCATGACCACGCGCATGGTGCTGAAGCCCCAGACGCTGGACACCATCGTCGCCACCAACCTGCATGCCGACGTGCTGTCGGACCTGGCGGCGGCGCTCACGGGATCGCTCGGCATCGCGCCGACGGCCAACCTGCGGCCCGAACGGGACTTCCCGTCCATGTTCGAGCCGATCCACGGCTCCGCCTTCGACATCATCGGCAAGGGGGTGGCCAACCCCATCGGCTGCTTCTGGTCCGGCGTGATGCTGCTGGAACACCTGGGTGAAGCGGCTGCGGCCCAGCGCCTGATGGCGGCGGTCGAGCGGGTCACCGGATCGCGTGAGGCGGTATCGCCGGACCTCGGCGGTTCCGCCACCACCCGCCAGGTCACGGACGCGGTGTTGGCCGCGGTCAGGGGCGCCAATGACTGAGCAACTGACCGTCGAATTCCGCCGCTCCGGCGTGACCGGGACCTGGGACGGGTCTCATGACAGCATCCTGGACTTGGCCGAAAGCCTGGACCTGGTGCTGGCCTACAGCTGCCGGTCGGGCATCTGCACGACCTGCCAGTGCCGCAAGATCGCGGGCGACATCGAATACAGCGACGACGGCGTCTATCAGCCGGACGCCCCGGACGAAATCCTGATCTGTTGTTCCGTGCCGAAAACGGCGCTGGTGCTGGATATCTGATAAGGTCGGCCACGATCGTGCAGTCCCGCACGCCGTGCCCGGCGCAACCGACATACCGACATAAAGAGACAAGGGGAGGCCCCACCGCCATGCAACTTTCGGAAATCGCCCGCGTGCAGCAGTACCTGCGCGCCGCCTTCGACAACAACCGCTTCACCGTCAAGCCGCCCAAGAAGGACGGCCATCCGGTCGAGGTCTATCTGGGTGACCACTTCGTCGGCGTTCTGCACCGCGACGAGGACGAGGGCGAGGTTTCCTATTCCCTGCAGATCGCGATCCTGGAAGAAGACCTGCCGCAGATCTGACCGGCGCCCGCAGGTCACTTTCGCGCGTTTGATTTCGCGCATTGGCGGCGGGCCCGCTTCGGCGTAACGTCGGGGCAACGACCCTGAGCCTATGGCCTAAGCCTATGGGAGGACATTCAAATGCCAAGTGACGAACGGGATATCGGCCGCGCGCGCATGCAGATGCACGACATCCTGCGCGACATCAACCGCGAGACCATCCACGAGCTTGTACCCAACGTATCCGTGGCCGAGTTGACGCCCTATTTCCAGCTCGTGGCCAAGGCGCGGGGCATGTACATCAAGCGGCTGATCGAACTGGCCCAGGGTGCGAAGGGCCTGCCGTCGGACGACCAGGTGCGGGAGCTGAACCTTTTGCGCCGCTCCTACGACGAGCTGATCCACGGTGCGCAGATGATCGAAACCGCGATCGAGCGCGGCTACATCGACGTCGATAAGAAGTAACAGTCGCCGATTTGGTGCTGCTTTTCCATGCGTTACCCCTGGGCTTGACCCACTGCTGTTCGATTTGGAAACCGGGTAACAGGTTCGAGCCTGGATACAATTTTTTGCCGTCATGCCCGTGCTCGACACGGGCATCCACGCCCTCCTTTCCACGGCCTTCGACTTGATCGGGACGTGGATGGCCGGGTCGGGGCCCGGCCATGACGAAGGGGGCGGTGGTTGCGTCGTTACGTCAGGCCGACACCGGCAGGGCCGTGCGGTAGACCACCTGTTTCAGGGAAAAACTGGATTTGATGGCGGCGACGCCGATCACCCGCGTCAGCCTGTCCATCAAAAACCGCTCGTAGGCGGCGAGGTCCGCCGTGACCACGCGCAGCAGGTAATCCGCGTCGCCGGTCATCAGGTAGCATTCCATGACCTCGGGCCAGGACCGGATGGCCGCCTCGAATTCCTCCAGCGCCTTTTCCACCTGCCGTTCCAAGGTCACGCTGATGAAGATGGAGACCGGCAAGCCCACGGCCTGCTGATCGACCAGGGTGACGTAGTCGCGGATCACGCCCGCGTCCTCCAGCCGCTTGACCCGGCGCAGGCAGGGCGAGGCCGATAGGCCCACGGCCTCGGCCAGATCGACGTTGCGCATGCGCGCGTTGGTCTGAATCGCCGTGAGGATGCGGCGGTCGATGGCGTCGAGGTCGATATCGGGCATTTTTCACCAATTCTGGACCATAAAATTCATAATTATTGCGTAAATATCCCATTAAGCGCCGCAAATCGCAAGGAAATACCCATAATTTTGGCGTAGGATTGCGCAACATTCTGCGAATTCGCATCCCTGCCGCCCGGAGATCCCCATGGCCCCTCTCGACACCCCCAACCATTTGATGATCGAGCCCAATCCGGGCGCCGCCCCCGATGCGGATACCCTGGCCCGCCTGACCGACCTGCAGAAGCGCATCCTGTGGCTCGCGACCTGGACGATCCACAACGCCAACCACGTGCGCGTCAAGGGCGAGGTCAAGGTCGGCGGCCATCAGGCGTCCTGCGCGTCCTCGGCGGCGCTGGTGACGGCGCTGTATTTCCATGCCCTGCGTCCGCAGGACCGGGTCGCCGTGAAACCCCACGCCAGCCCCGTGTTCCACGCCATCCAGTACCTGATGGGCAACCAGACGCGGGAGAAACTTGAGAATTTTCGCGGCCTCGGCGGCGCGCAAAGCTATCCGTCGCGGACCAAGGACACGGACGACGTCGATTTCTCCACCGGCTCCGTCGGCATGGGTCCGGCCATGACCATGTTCGCCTCGCTGACCCAGGACTATACCCGCCGCCATTTCGAGACCGTCCGCGCGCGCGAACAGGGGCGCATGATCGCCCTGGTCGGCGACGCGGAAATGGACGAAGGCAACATGTACGAGGCGATCCTCGAAGGCTGGAAGCACAACCTGCGCAATTGCTGGTGGATCATCGATTACAACCGCCAAAGCCTGGACGGCGTCGTCAACGACAAGCTGTTCCGCCTGATCGACCGCCTGTTCCGCGCCGCCGGCTGGCGCGTGGTCATCATGAAGTACGGCAAGCTGATGCTGGACGCCTTCCAAAAGCCCGGCGGCAAGGCGCTGAAGAAATGGATCAACGACTGCCCCAACGACATGTACGCGGCCCTGACGTTCCAGGGCGGGGCGGCCTGGCGCGACCATCTGACCGCCGACATCGGCAACGCGCCCGGCGTGCCGGAATTACTGGCCTCCCACACGGACGACGAATTGCAGGACCTGATGTCGAACCTGGGCGGCCATTGCCTGGAAACCATCTGCGAGGCCTTCAAATCCGCCGACGACGACATCCCGACCTGCTTCCTCGCCTATACCATCAAGGGCTGGGGCCTGCCGCTGGCCGGGCACAAGGACAACCACGCGGGCATCCTGACCCCGGATCAGCTGAAGGGCTTTCAGAAGGACTTAGGGATCAAGGAAGGCCAGGAGTGGGAGCCCTTCGCGGGCATGGAAGACCGCGCGGACCAATTGCGCGACTTCATTGCCAAGACCCCCTTCATGGGCCCCGGTGCCAAAGACCGGCGCATGTCGGCCAAGCCCGTCGCCGTGCCGGCCAAGCTGGCGGAAACGGGCACGGGCAAGGGCTCGACCCAGGAAGCCTTCGGCAAGATTCTGTTCGAACTGGCGGCGACGGACCAGGACCTGGCCGACCGCATCGTCACCACCTCGCCCGACGTCACCGTCTCGACCAACCTGGGCCCCTGGGTCAACCGCCGCGGCATCTTCGCCATGGAGGAACGGGAAGACACCTTCCGCAAGGTCAACGTGCCCTCGGTGCAGAAATGGGGCGCCAACGACGAAGGCCAGCACCTGGAACTGGGCATCGCCGAAAATAACCTGTTCCTGGCGCTCGCCGCCCTCGGCCTCAGCCACGAATTGTTCGGCGAGCGGCTGTTGCCCGTCGGCACGCTCTACGATCCGTTCATCCAGCGCGGATTGGATGCGCTGAACTATGCCTGCTATCAGGACGCGCGCTTCATGGTGGTGGCGACCCCGGCGGGCGTGACCCTGGCCCCCGAAGGCGGGGCGCATCAGTCCGTCGCCACGCCGATGATCGGCATGGCGCAGCCGGGCCTGGCGTATTTTGAGCCGGCCTTCGCAGACGAGCTCGAGGCCGTCATGCGCTGGGGCTTCGGCCATATGCAGGCGGATGACGGCGGCTCGGTCTACCTGCGCCTCTCCACCCGGCCTTTGGAACAGCCCGCCCGCAAGATGGACAAGGCCCTGGCCGATCAGGTCATCCAGGGCGCTTATTGGCTGAAGAAACCGGCCTCACCGGACGCCGGGGCCATCGTCTACACCGGCGCGCTGGCCCCGGAAGCCCTGGCGGCGGCGGAAAAGCTGGCGGGCAAAAACGGCCCCGGCGTGCTCGCCGTGACCTCGCCGGACAGGCTTTATTCCGACTGGCGCAAGAACGGCGCGGGCAGCCATGCGGCGAAGCTGCTGGCCGGGATCAAACCCGGGGGCAAGCTGGTCACCGTCATCGACGGCCATCCGGCGACGCTCAGCTGGCTCGGCGGCGTGCTCGGCCACCGGGTGAGCGCGCTGGGCGTCGAGGACTTCGGCCAGTGCGGCACGGTCCAGGATCTTTACCGGAAATACGGGTTGGATGCGGAGGCGATCCAGGCGGCGTTTGGGGAGTAATTACAGCATTGTCTCCCCAGAGGCAGTTTGATTCACGCGATTTTATAAATATCAGGTCCGCGATTTTTAAAATGCCCGGGCTGAACCAATAGCGTTTAATGCCGGGCCATCCCGCCATTTCGTTATTTTTGTGGTTAGCCGCTTTCCTTTAGGATCGCGATTAACTCATCAGGATTGAGTGCGGGCGGGCGTTTATCGACATGATACAAATAGCGCCCAGCGTCTGGACCCCAGTCAAAATATAATCCCGTTTCGGTGCCATTCAGTTGTTCGGCAATTTCTCTTGGAATCTCAAGTTGCTGCGTGAAAAGAATCTTTCGATTTCGGTCGCCTAAAAGGTGGGCAAAAACTTCAAGCCGGTATGTCCCGGGCAAAAAAGCGAATGAGTTCGCATCATCAGGTATGAGAAAATGGTGATTGGCAGATACGCCGGTTTCGCCGACGAAAAGCCCACTCCCGCGCACCAATTTATCTCTCTCCCCGTGAACCCATATGTTGAAGTTCTGTCGCATTTCATTACGCGACAGCGTGACATACATGTTTTCGATGATTCGCCCACGCTTTGCTGTGCAGAAGAGTAGTGTCCTCAGATACACCTTTGGCAAGGGAGTCTCTCGCCGCCCCGGCGCGTCCGGTCCGAAAAAAATGACAGTCGGCTGAGTCATCTTGACGGTTCCCCGCCGAAACAGCGTGAGCCAAGCCGTAACAGCGGAGATCGCCAACGCGAGTGCCGACAAACTGAGGGAAACTGGATCGGTCATCTGGCCCCCGATAACTCATGGGGTTTCACAATCGGGGATAATCTAACAGATTTTGCAGAAACAAAATCCACCTGCAAAATGATACAGGTGAGTGGTGCGGGCGGGGAGAATCGAACTCCCACTCCGTTGCCGGAACCAGATTTTGAGTCTGGCGCGTCTACCAGTTCCGCCACGCCCGCTTAAGCCCGTCGGAAGGGGCGACTAAATACCATCCCGGCGGGTTCCAGGCAAATGCCTATAACGTGCGTAGTCGAAACTGCGATGCGGAGACTGGCCGGTTTATTCTCCGCGTATGATGCGGTGAATAACCGCCATAATCTCCGCGAATTTTGCGGTGATTATCCATCAACAAAAAGACGGGCTGGCCTTTCGCTGGGATCAGCACGGGCTTGCCGGAAGGCTTGGCACCGTCCGCCATGCTCAGGGACGCCGCCGGCGGGCGCAGTACGAGTTATTCGCTCGTGGCGCCGGAATAGCCTGTATCAGGAAGCCTCGGCCACCAGTGTCAGGCGCCACATTTCCCGCTCGTACTTGCTGTAATCGAAGCCGGTCCCCGAATGGATCGTCGAGCGGTTGTCCCACACCACGATGTCGCCCGCCCGCCATTGCCATTTGACGGTGAACTCCGGCCCCGTGACGGTGGGCAGCATGTTGCGCCAGATCATCACGCTGTCGTCCTCCACGCCTTCCAGGTCCCATTTGTCCAGGTCGGCGGGATCGACTTCCTGGCCCTTGGGCACGATGGCGCAGGTCGAACTGTTGAGGCCGTAAAGCGACGGCCGGCCCGTGACCGGATGGTTGAGGACGAGGGGCACGCGGTTGGGCGGGTTTTCCTTGCGCTGTTCGGGCGTCAGCACCGGATAGTGCGGCGAGTAGCTGTTGATCTTCTTGTCGTGGTGGGCGAGGGAGCAGACGGCCTCCAGGCCGTCCAGTTTCCGCCGCTCCTCCGGCGGCAGGGCGGCATAGGCGCCCTGCATGTCGGCGAACAGGGTTTCCGCGCCCTCGGGCGGCGCCTTGCGGCAATGAAAGACCGAGCCGACCGGCGGCCGCGCGCGGAACGTGGAATCCGTATGCCACACGGGCCTGCGGGTTTCCGGGTTGTAGCGGATGTCCGCGTCGCCGGTCAGCTGCGGCACCTGCAACAGCTGCGCGACCATCTTGCCGTCCTTGTTGCGCACGTTGCCGATGCGCAGGATGGGAAAGCCCGCGACGGATTTGTCCTCGCGCGCCGTCTGGATTTTGTCCTCAATGACACCGAAGACCTCGGACCAGCGCACAAGCTGCTCGGGCAACAGGTCGGCGAGCTGCGCGCCGCGGACGCCGAGCAGCCCGCCGTGGTCGAGCCACAGGCCGCGTGCCCAGGCCTGGAAATCCGGGTCGGCGAGGTCGTCCGGCGATACCTGGTCGATCAAAATGCCGAAATCGCCGTTTAGCGGTTGGGTCGGATGGGTCATCGCTGTCTGCCTTTTGTTGGATGTTTCTGATCGAAGGATACGACGCCCGATGCCAAAAACAAGGCTCGAAAGCGTGCAGGCTTTATTGTCTCGACGTCGGCCGCCTGATAGAAGCGCCCGACGCTTTCACTGACGGGACGGGGCCTGACGCCCATGCTGCGCCGCCTTTACGACCGGACCATGTCCCTTGCCGGGCACCGCCACGCGGACCGCTGGCTGGCGGCGGTCAGCTTCATCGAAAGCTCGGTCTTTCCCATTCCGCCCGACGTCATGCTGATCCCCATGGTTCTGGCCGACCGCGCCCGGGCCTGGCGCATCGCCCTGATCTGCACCGTCGCCTCGGTCCTGGGGGGGCTGCTGGGCTATGCCATCGGTGCCTTCCTGTTCGATCAGGTCGGCCGGCCGATGCTGGAATTCTACGGCTACACCGCCAAGTTCGACACGTTCCGTGCGACCTATGCGGACTGGGGGGCCTGGGCCGTGTTCATCGCCGGCGTCACGCCCTTTCCCTACAAGGTGATTACGATACTTTCGGGCGTGGCGTCCCTGGATATCTGGGTGTTCTGCGTCGCCTCGGTGCTGGCGCGGGGGTTCAGGTTTTATCTGGTCGCGGGGCTGCTGTGGTATTTCGGCGAGCCCATCCGCGCCTTCATCGAGAAGTATCTGGGGCTTCTGTTCACGATCTTTTGCATTCTCCTGGTCGGCGGATTCGTGGTTATCAGGTTCGTGCTGTAGGAGACCGCCATGCTGTCCATGCTCGACGACCCCAAATTGCAACGCTGGTATCCGGCCATCCTGTTCGCCATATCGGCAGGGGCTCTCGGCCTGGCGCTGCATGCCCAGTTCGTGCTGGGGCTGGAGCCCTGCAACCTCTGCCTCTATCAGCGCATTCCCTATGCCGTGATCGGCCTGTTCGCGGGGGCCTGCATGACGCGCCCCAATCCTAAGGCGGGGCGCGCCGTGGTCGGGCTGGCCGCCCTCGGCTTCGCCATTGGGGCGGCGATCGCGGTCTATCATGTGGGCGTGGAGCAGCATTGGTGGGCGTCGGCCGTGTGCGGCGGCAAGATCGCTGACGTGGGATCGACGAAGGATCTGATGGCCGGATTGTCGGCGCGGCCGGAAAAATCCTGCGATTCCGTGGACTGGGTCTTTCTTGGCCTTTCCATGGCGACCTATAATGCGGCCTTCTCCGCCGTCATGGCCGGGCTGTGCTTTGTCGCCGTCCGCCGCATGAGGGCCGCCTGACAGGGCGCCACCGAGAACAGGACAAAGGACGCCATGGCGACCGACCGATCCACCAAACCCGCCATCAAACCCCGGCGCATGCCGGGCGATCCGTCCAAGGCCGCAATGGTCGAACGCATGCTGCGCGTCGATCACGCGGGCGAATACGGCGCCGTACGCATCTACGAGGGCCAGATGGCCGTGCTGGGCAAGAATGCGGGCGGCGGCGCCATCAAGCACATGGCGGAACAGGAAGAGGTCCACCTCGCCACCTTCAACGACTTGGTCGCCGACCGCCGGGTGCGCCCGACGGCGCTGCTGCCGCTGTGGCATCTGGCGGGTTTCGCGCTGGGCGCGGGCACGGCGCTGCTGGGCGAAAAGGCGGCCCATGCCTGCACCGTCGCCGTGGAAGAAGCCATCGACGAACATTACGCGGCCCAGATCGACCGCCTGGACGGCGAGGGCGAGGACGACCTGCGCGACACCTTCGAGAAATTCCGTCAGGAAGAACTGGAACACCACGACACGGCGCTGGAACTGGGGGCGGAGGACGCGCCCGGCTACGAGCTGCTGAAGGGGGCGATCAAGCGCGGCTCCAAGCTCGCCATCTGGCTGTCCGAGCGCATCTAATACTGTTCCCTAAAAAAACATCCAAGACAGAGAAGAAACCAAAAGGACCAAGACGATGAAGGCAGTGGTGTTCCCCGGCGACCGCAAGATCGAGATCATGGATTTCCCCGACCCTCATCCGGGGCCGGGCGAGGTCGTTCTCAAGATCAAGGCGTCCGGCATGTGCGGCAGCGACCTGAAATACTACCGCAATCCGCCGGGCACCCCGACCCTGGGCCTGGGCGAGCGCAAGGGCCCGATCATCGCCGGGCACGAACCTTGCGGCGTGGTGGTAGAGGTCGGCGCGGGCGTGTCGGAAGCCCAGGCGCGCGTCGGCGACCGCATGATGGATCATCACTATTCCGGCTGTGGCGTGTGCAAGCACTGCCGCACGGGCTGGTCGCAGATGTGCATCGACGGCATCACCGTCTACGGCACCACCGGCCACGGCGCCCATGCCGAATACATGAAGGTGCCGGCCCATACCCTGGTCCGGCTGCCCGACGATCTCAGCTTCACCACGGGGGCGGCCATTTCCTGCGGCACGGGCACGGCCTACGGGGCGCTCAAGCGCCTGGACCTGGCCGGGGATGAGACCGTGGTGGTGTTCGGTCAGGGGCCGGTCGGGCTGTCGGCGACGCAGCTGGCCAAGGCCATGGGGGCGCGGGTCATCGCCCTCGACATCTCGGCCGAGCGGCGCAAGATGGCGGAAGATTTTGGCGCCGACCACGTCATCGACCCCATGGGCAACGATGTGGTCGCGGTGATCCGCGACCTGACCGGCGGCGAGGGCGCGCATAAATCCCTCGACTGTTCGTCGAATGCCGAGGCCCGGGCGTCCGCCGTGCGCTGCCTGCGCGCCTGGGGCACGGCGTGTTTCGTCGGCGAGGGCGGACAGGTGACCCTGGATGTCAGCCAGGACATCCTGCGCCGTCAGGTCTCCATCGTCGGGTCCTGGACCTTTTCCAAGAACGGGCAGGCCGATTGCGCGGCCTTCGTGGCCGAACGCAAGATCGACGTCGACGCCCTGTTCTCCCACCGCTTCACGCTGGATCAGGCCGACGCGGCTTACAAGCTGTTCGACACCCAGACGACCGGCAAGGGCGTGTTCGTGATGGATTAATCCTGGTTGGCGGGGTCCCTGGGACCCCGCCGCAGGGCGACGATGACGCCGCGCAGGATGCGGACTTCCTGGTCCGTCAGGCGCGCGCGGCCGAACAGGTTGCGCAGGTTGCGGACCATGGTGGGGGCCCGTTCCGGCGGCTGAAGGAAGCCGCAGGTCTCCAGTTCGCTTTCCAGATGCTCGAACAGGTTGACCAGGTCCTGGTGGTCGGCGGGGCGCGTGGTCTTGGGCATGGCCAGGTCCTCGGCCGGCACGTCCAATCCCATCAGCCGCCATTCATAGCCGACCAGCAGCACCGCCTGCGCCAGGTTGAGGGACGAGAACGCCGGGTTCAGCGGCACATTCAGGATGGCGTCGGCCAGCGCCACCTCGTCGTTGTCGAGGCCCTTCGCTTCGCGCCCGAACAGGATGCCCGTGCGGGCCCCGCTTTCGGCATATATGTGGCGGATTTCCTCGGCCGCGCGGCGCGGGGTCAGCACCCGTTTGGTCATGTCGCGGGACCGCGCCGTGGTCGCGATGACCAGGTTCAGGTCGGCGACGGCTTCGGCGGCGGTGTCAAATACGCGCGCCCCGTCGATCACCAGGTCGGCGCCCGAGGCGGCGGCCCGCGCGGGTTCGCTCGGCCAGCCGTCGCGGGGGTTGACCAGGCGCAGGTCCGTCAGCCCGCAGTTCAGCATGGCCCGCGCCGCCATGCCGATGTTCTGGCCCAACTGCGGTTCGACCAGAACGACCGCGGGCGCACCCGAGGCATCGATCGTATCGGCGTCGCCGCGCCGCGAGGAATCCGTGCCCGCCATGATCCGGGTCAGACTTTTACGGGCGCGACGCCGTCGCGGAGAGAGATATCGAACGGATAGACGCGGGTGTCCGTCATGGGGGGCTGGCCTCGGTTTGCTGTTCCCGGGCGCATTGTCCGCCGCAGGGTCGCGGGAGAATGCCGAATGCGGCGGCATTTCTCAAGGGGCGCGGCCCCAGGCCCGGTTGTGTCCGGGCGTGCGATTTCGCAAAGGCCGATTGGAAATTGCCGCCCGGATGATTATGCTGGAAATGTAATATCGATCCGGCCGGTTTCGCGGGTGCGGCCGCTTCCGGCAAAGAGGGCCGCTGTGGGGGCAGGGGGAAGGTGGTCTGAAGGGAAATATCGTGGCGTTAACATCCGCGGCTGCTGTGGGCAAAAACATGGTGACCGATCCATCGCCGGAATATCTCGATCTCAAGGCCCGCGCTGCCGGGTCTAATCTTGATTCCGACACCCTGCTGGCCACCGATTACCTCAACCATTTCAACGAAATCGTCATGTTGTTGGAAATGGTTCCCGACATGCCGGACATCATGGAAGAGGTTAAGGCCTGGCAGCCTAAGGGCTATGTCGAGCATTTTCGCGACTCGACCATCGCCGACCGGGAACTGGCCATGGAAGCCTACGATCATGTGCTGCCGGTCTACCGGGAACCCTTCGAACATACGGTGGCGCAATTGAACAACGTGATCGTGACCAGCATCCAGCTTCTGGAGCGTTATATCGAGGCGGGCGACCAGAGCATGCTGCGCGAACAGGCGACCGTCATGTCACGCATGATCCAGCGCTTGCTGGACACCGCATCGGGCATCATCCATGGCGCGACCAAGACCATGGACCAGGAAGAGATCGACGCCATCATCGCGACCTGAATGCCGTGCGGGCGGGGTTCACTTGAATTGACGATGTCGGCGGCCGGCGGGTTACTCGCCGGCGGCGGGCGGCGTCTTGAGAAAGGCACTTGTGCCCGCGCGGGCCAGTTCCATGAACTTCTCGTTGCTGACCGGCGGGCTGAACAGATAGCCCTGGCCGACCTGACAGCCGAGCGCATGCAGGAAGCCGACCTGATTTTCCGTTTCGATGCCTTCGGCGATGATCTTCAGATTCAGGTTCTGCGCCATCGAAATGATCGCCCGCGCCACGGCCGAGGCATCGCGGTCGTCGGGCAGCCCCGTGACGAACGAGCGGTCGACCTTCAGGTTGTCGAGCGGGAAGCGGGTCAGATAGCTGAGCGATGAATAGCCGGTGCCGAAGTCGTCCATCGACACGTTGACGCCCATGTCCTTGATGACCTTGAGAATGCGGATGGTTTCCTCGGCGTTGGAGACCAGCATGCTTTCCGTCAGTTCCACGTCAAGCAAGTGCGGGTCGAGCCCGCAGGTGTCGAGCACATCCTTGATTTCGCCAGCCAGGTCACCGTGCAGGAACTGCATGGCCGACAGGTTGACGGCGATGTGGCAGGCGGTCAGCCCTTCCTTGATCCAGACCGCCGCCGTCTCGCAGGCCTGGCGCAGCACCCAGCTGCCGATGGAAACGATCAGGCCGGTTTCCTCGGCGACGGGGATGAACTCCACCGGCGACACCTTGCCCAGGTTGGCGTTGTCCCAACGCAGCAAGGCTTCCGCCCCGATGATACGGCGCGTTTCTAGGTCGACCTTGGGCTGGAAGACCAGTTCGAACTCGTTGTTTTCCAAGGCCCGGCGCAGGCCGCTTTCGACCTCGATCCGCCGCCTGGCGTCCTCGGACAGCTGTTCCGTGTAGAACTGGAAATTGGCCCGGCCCTGCTTCTTGGCGAAGTGGGCGGCGGTGTCCACGTTGCGCATCAGTTCGACCAGAGAATTGGCGTTTTTCGGGTACATCACCACGCCGATGCTGCACGAGGTGAAGACCTCGCGGCCATCGACCTTGAACGGCTGCGACAGGCTTTTGAGAACGTCGCGGGCGATCTTGGCGGCGCGGGCTTCGTCGTCCATGCCTTCCAGGATGACCATGAATTCGTCGCCGGACAGGTGGGCGACCGTATCCTGGCCGCGCACGCAGCCGCACACGCGCTGGCCCGCCAGCTGGATGATGCGGTCGCCGATCAGGTGGCCGAGGGCGTCGTTGATGGTTTTGAAATTGTCGAGGTCGAGGAACAGCACGGCGAAGCCGACGCCGCAGGTGTCGGCCTGTTCGATGGATTCTTCCAGGCGTTCCGTGAACAGGTTGCGGTTGGGCAGCCGGGTCAGCGGGTCGCGGGTCGCCAGGTCGCGCAGGCGTTCCTCGTTCTCCTTGCGCTCGGTAATGTCGCGCAACGCCCCGATGAACAGGCGCCGCCCGGAAAACCGCATTTCCGAGACCGCCAGTTCGATGGGGATGAGCGAGCCGTTCTTGCGCCGGCCGATGACCTCGCGCGCGGCGCCGATGATGTGGCGCACGCCGGTGTTGGTGTAGCGCGCCAGATAATGGTCATGGTTGGCGGCGTCGTCTTCGTTCATCAGGACCTTGACGTTGGAGCCGACCAGTTCGCCGGGCTTGTAGCCGAAGATTTCCTCGGCGGTCGGGTTCAGGGTCTCGATGGTGCCGGTCTCGTCGATGGTGATGATGCCGTCGGCGACCGTGTCCATGATCTTGCGCAGGTGTTCTTCGCGGGTCGCCTGGGCCTTCAGCGCGCGGTTCCGCTCGGTCACGTCGCGGGCCATGATGATGTAGGCGGTGCCGTCGCCGTCGTCCTCGTGCTCCTCATAGGGCAGGGCCGCCAGTTCGACATCCAGGGTCGTGCCGTCGGCGCGCAACAGGACCATGGGTGTGCGCAGGCGCTCCTTGGTCAGGTTCTCGATCCCGCCCGTGAAATGGGCCAGGCTGTCGGCCTGCACGAAATCGGTAAAGACGCGGCCCTTCAATTCGACCGCCGGCCACACGCCCAGCATGTCGGCGCCCGCCGGGTTGATCAGGTCGATGGCGCCGCCGCGGCACACGGCGATCAGGTCCGGCGCCAACTCGATGACGTGGCGGAAGCCCTGTTCCGTGCGCTTCATGTTCTCGAAGCGCTTGCGGTTCAGCAGGTCGTTGATGAAGTCCAGCATGCGCCGGCCTTCGGTCGAGATCACCTCGACATATTCGCGGTAATGAGGGTTCGACAGCGGGCCCAGGATTTCCTGGTCCATCATGTCGGCGAATCCGATGATGGTGTTCAGGGGCGTGCGCAGGTCGTGACTGAGGGTTTCCAGAAGGGTCTCGTTGGCCTCTTCCGTGGCGTCACCTTCGTCCTGAAGGTGCTGGCCCGCCTGCCGGGCGCCCGGCTTGATTTCGTAGATGTCCGCCATTGAACCAGCTTGTGTTTGCCCCCTGACCATCTTCGATGGCCGCTTTCCGCAGGTTCGGGGGGTTTTCTCACCCTGTTCCGCATTATAGCGGGTGAAAGGGCGAAACCGTCAAGCTAGCCAAAAGATTACATTTTATTTGTCATATTCGCGCCTGGCCATCGCCCGTGTTAGCGTTCGGTCATGCCGCACGAGATCATCCTGCTGACCGGCGACGTCGAGGGGCCCCATCTGGCGGCCGTCCTGATGGCCCATAACCCGACCGTTCACGTCAATCACGTTGACGGCGAAGCCTCCCTGCGCGATGCCCTCGATCTGGCGGGCGGGGCGTCGGCGAACCAAGGCCGCCGGCTGGTCGCCTTCTGTACCGGGGTCGTGGTGCCGCCCGACGTTCTCGATGCCCTGCCGGGCCCGGCCTACAATTTCCATCCCGGTCCGCCGACCTATCCGGGAAGCTGGGCCGCGGGCTTCGCCCTGTACGATGGGGCGGCCCGGTTCGGCGCGACCCTGCATGTCATGGATCGGCGCGTGGACGAGGGGCCGATCATCGACGTCGACTGGTTCGACTTGCCGGCGGGGCTGAAGCTACGCTACGACGAGTTGGAGGTCATGGCCTACCAGCGTTGCGTCGGCCTGTTCCAGAGGTACGCCGCGCATCTGGCGACGGAGGATGCGCCCCTGCCGCATTCCGCCGAGACTTGGTCCGGAACCAAGCGCAGCAAGGCCGAGGCCGCCGCCCTGCGCGAGCCGCCGCGCGATGCCTCGGAACAGGAAATCCGCCGGCGCTTCCGCGCCTTCGGGGGTTAATCCATTAGATTCTGCGCCAGGTCGCGCCCCCGGCGCTGTCCTCGACCGCGATGCCCCCGGCGGTCAGGATGCCGCGAATCTCGTCGGCGCGGGCGAAATCCTTGGCCTTGCGGGCGGCCACGCGCTCCGCGATCAGGGCGTCGATCTCGGCGTCCGTGAGCCCGCCCGCCTTGGCCGGCGGCTGCCACTTGAACCAGTCTTCCGGGTCCTGCTGAAGAAGGCCCAGAACGCCGGCCGCGGATTTCAGGGCCCCGGCCGACGCCGGTTTGGCCGCGTCATCCGCCTTGTTGACGGCGGCGGCGAGGCCGTGAAGCTGACTGATCGCCAGCGGCGTGTTCAGATCATCGCAGAGCGCATCCATCAAGGCTGCCGAAGCCTCATCACTGTCCGTAACGGGGACACCGCGCAGGGCGCCATAGAAGCCGTCCAGTTCCGCCTTGGCTTCGCGGATTCCGTCCTTGGTGAAGTCCAAAGGCTGGCGGTAATGGGTCTTCAGCAGCGTCAGGCGGATCGCCTCGCCGGGGAATTCCTGCAACAGGTCGTGGACCGTGTAGAAGTTGCCGAGCGACTTGGACATCTTCTCGCCCTCGGCCATCAGGTAGCCGTTGTGCATCCACACGTTGGCCATCACGTCCGTGCCGTGTGCGCAGCGGCTTTGCGCGATCTCGTTCTCGTGGTGGGGAAAGATCAGGTCCTGGCCGCCGCCGTGGATGTCGAAGGTCTCGCCCAGCAGTTTCCTAGACATGGCCGAGCATTCGATGTGCCAGCCGGGCCGCCCGCGTCCCCAGGAGCTGGGCCAGCCGGGCAGGCCGTCGGCAATCGGCGACGGCTTCCACAAAACGAAGTCGGCGGGATCGCGTTTATAGGGCGCGACCTCGACCCGGGCCCCCGCGATCAGCTCGTCCCGGTCGCGGCGCGACAGCCGGCCGTAGTCGTCCATGGCCGGCACGCTGAACAGCACATGACCTTCGGCCTCATACGCAAACCCCTTATCGATCAGGGTTTCGATCATGGCGATCATTTCGGGGATGTGGTCGGTGGCGCGCGGTTCGTACTTGCGGGGCAAGGGCAGGGCGCCCAGGGCCGCCATGTCGGTGTGGAACTGGGCCGCGGTCTCCTTCGTGAGGTCCTCGATGGAGCGGCCGGATTCCTGGGCGCGGGCGTTGATCTTGTCGTCCACGTCGGTGATGTTGCGCACGTAGGTGACCTTGTGGTCCGGCGCGGGGTAAAGCCGTTTCAGAAGCCGGTACAGCACGTCGAACACCACCACGGGCCGGGCGTTGCCGATGTGCGCGAAGTCGTAGACCGTGGGGCCGCAGACGTACATGCGCACGTTCTTGTCGTCGATCGGTTTGAAATCGACCTTGTCCCGGGTCAGCGTGTTGTGCAGGCGAAGGGTCATCAGAACTGCTTTGTAAATCCGTTGGTGATGGGATAGCGGCGGTCGCGGCCGAAGGCGCGGCCGGTGATCTTGACCCCCGGCGGGGCCTGACGGCGTTTGTATTCGGCGCGGTCGAGCAGGACCCAGATGCGGCGCACGACCTGGGGATCGAAGCCTTCCGCGACCGTGGCGTCGAAGCCCATTTCCTTTTCCACCAGACACATCAGGATGGCGTCCAGTTCCTCATAGGGCGGCAGGCTGTCCTGGTCCTTCTGGTCGGGGCGCAGTTCGGCCGAGGGCGGCTTGGTGATGGTGCGCTCAGGAATCGCGCGGCCACGGGGGCCCAGGAAATCCGCCGGGCAATGCTGGTTGCGCCAGTGGCAGAGCTTGAACACGGTGGTCTTGTAGACGTCCTTCAACACGGAATAGCCGCCGTTCATGTCGCCGTAGATGGTGGCGTAGCCGACGGACATCTCCGACTTGTTGCCGGTGGTCAGCAGCATATGGCCGAACTTGTTGCTGAGCGCCATCAGCAACAGGCCCCGCGTGCGGGCCTGGATGTTTTCTTCCGTGATGTCGCGGTCGCGGCCGGCGAACAGGGGGGCCAGCATGGCGTCGAAGGCGTCCATGGCCGGCGCGATGGCAATGCTTTCCAGGCGCGTGCCCAGAAGCGCCGCGGCCGCGGCCGCGTCCTCCAGGCTGTCGGCGGAGGTATAGGGCGAGGGCATCATCACCGTCAGCACGCGGTCGGCGCCGAGCGCGTCGACGGCGACGGCGGCGGACAGCGCCGAATCGACCCCGCCGGACAGGCCCAGGACCACGCCCGGAAAGCCGTTCTTGTTCACATAGTCGCGGAGCCCCAGCACCATGGCGCGGTAGATCGCCTCCAGGTCGCCGGGCTCGGCGACGATCTCCGCCGGCTCGGGCCGGAAGGCCTCGCCGTCGCGGGTCCACTTGGTCAGGGCGACGGCACTTTGCCAGCAGGGCATCTTGGCGGTCAGGGCGCAGTCTTTGTTGAGCACGAAGGAGCCGCCGTCGAACACCAGTTCATCCTGCCCGCCGACCAGGTTGGCGTAAAGCAGCGGCAGGCCCGATTCCTTGACGCGGCTGACCGCATAGCTCAGGCGCTGATCGCCCTTCTCCACGTCATAGGGCGATCCGTTGAGGACGATCAGCATCTCCGCCCCGGATTCGTCCAGGCATTCGGTCACGTCCTCGAACCACATGTCCTCGCAGACCATGACGCCGAGCCGCGCCCCCCGGAACGGCACCGGGCCGGGCAGGGGGCCTTGCGCGAACAGGCGTTTTTCGTCGAACACGCCGTAATTGGGCAATTCGTGCTTGAGCCGTACGACCTGAACCGCGCCGCTGTCGAGCAGCAGGGCCGCGTTGTACAACTTGCCCTTTTCCCGCCAGGGCGCCCCGGTCAGCACGGCCGGACCGCCGTCATTGGTCTCGGCGGCCAGGGTCTTCACCGCGTCCTCGATCCTGTCCTGGAACGTGCGTTTCAGCACCAGGTCTTCCGGCGGATAACCGCAGAGCGCCAATTCGCCCGTGACGACCAGATCGGCGCCCAGTTTGGCGGCCTCGGCCCGGGCATCCCGGACGAGCGTCAGGTTGCCCGCCACGTCGCCGACGGTGGGGTTGATCTGGGCAATGGCGATGGCCAGGGTTTCGGTCATGAAAGCTTCGCGGTGTTCGGGTTTTCAGAAGGGGTCGGTCAAGCGGCGGCAGGGTAGGCACGCGCCCTTCCCCTGTCAACGAAACCGGCGGGGATTTGGGCTTGTCAGCGGTCCTTGCCCGGCCGCTGCAGCAGGAACTCGCGGCCCAGTTTGACCCGGGGTTTGCCGTCGTAAGCGATGATGTCGGCCGTGGCGTAGGTCTCGCTCCAGTTCGACGGGAGGTACGATCCCGTGCCGACCACGTCGATGGGCGCCTCCACGTCGGCCATGACCTTGCATTTCTCGACGTCGAAGCCGGACGAACAGACGATGCGCGCCTTGTGGTGGCCGGCGGCGTCGAGCCGTTCGCGGAACAGGAAGATCGCGGCGGCGGACACGCCGGTGCCGGTCAGATAGCGCAGTTCCTTTTCGTTGCGGTAGCGGCGCACGGCCAAGGGTACGTGGCGTTCCAGCACGGCATAACTTTCCTGGGGGTCGAGGCCTTCCATGTAGCGACCACCGTGGGTGTCCAGGCGGAACGCCAGCTTGCCGTCCAAGACGAGGTCCGGGAAACGGGTGCAGACCGCGAGGGCATCCGTGATCTCGGTCCCGAAATAGTCGGCCAGAACGGTCATCGGCTCACCCGGGAATGTTTCGGCGTACATTTCCGCCGCGCGCAGGGTCGATCCGGCATAACCGATCATGGCATGGGGCATGGTGCCCATGCCGCCGTCGTTGCCGAAATGATGGGCAGTGGCCTTGGTCGCGTTGCCGATGAAGCCCTTGGCCCCCGCCTGCTCTTGCGCGGCTTTGGAGCCGACGGAGCACGCATAGGCCATGTGGTCGGCCATTTCCGTGCCCGCGCAGTGCCGCGCGTCCATGGCCAGGAAGGCGACCTTGGGCAGGGTCGCGCACATGACATAGGCATTGTTGGCGGCGACGCAGCAGGCGCCCAGCTTTTGCAGCAGCAGAGTTTCCAGATCGACCAGATGTTCGAGCGACCCAGTCACGTACATCAGGGGCTCGCCGGCGCCGACCCACTGGCCCTCGGCGAAATTGGGCTCGATCCTGAAATCCGTGCTGCGTGCCCGCGCCGCTTCGGTCAGCCAGTCCAGCGCAATTTTCGGCGCGAACACGACAGGCCGGCGCATGAACACGGCATAGGTGACCTGGGTGTCGCCGAACCGGCGCACGGTCTGCTTGGTGCGCAGGAAATAATGATCGGCCCAGCGGGCGATCTGGTCTTCGAACCGCGTGTCGGCGCCGTCCGGCGCCGCGCCGGCCAAATTGTCGCTTACATCATCCGGGGGCCCGGCCATGGAATATCTCCCCACCGCGCCGCCGACAGGTCCGTCCTTAAGACGGCAGGGCGGCCTGTTTCAGCTTGGGCGTGCGGGCTTCCTTCAGCATTTCCGCCACCAGGAAGGCCAGTTCAAGCGCCTGGCGCGCGTTGAGCCGGGGGTCGCAATGGGTGTGGTAGCGGTCGCTGAGGTCCGTGTCGGTGATCGCCTGCGCGCCGCCCGTGCATTCGGTCACGTCCTGGCCGGTCATTTCCAGATGCACGCCGCCGGCATGGGTGCCTTCGGCCTGATGCACGGCGAAGAAGTCGCGCACTTCCGACAGGATGCGGTCGAACGGCCGCGTCTTGTAGCCGCTGGACGCCTTGATCACGTTGCCGTGCATGGGGTCGGTGACCCAGACGACCTTGCGGCCTTCGGATTTGACCTTGCGCACCAAGGGCGGCAGGCCCTGGGCGATCTTGTCCGATCCCATGCGGGCGATGATGGTGATGCGCCCGGGGTCGTTCTTCGGGTTCAGGATGTCGATCAGGCGGATCATTTCGTCCGGGTCGAGGGACGGGCCGGCCTTGAAGGCGATCGGGTTGTTGATGCCGCGCATGAATTCCACATGGGCGCCGTCGGGATCGCGGGTGCGGTCGCCGATCCACAGCATATGGGCGGAGGTGTCGTACCAATCGCCCGTGGTGCTGTCGATGCGCGTTAGGGCCTGTTCGTACCACAGCAGCAGCGCCTCGTGGGACGTATAGAAATCCGTTTCGCGGATCTGCGGCGTGGTTTCCGACGTCAGGCCGCAGGCGGCCATGAAGCCCAGCGTTTCATCCAGGCGGTCGGCCATGTCGGCGTATTTTTCGCCCTCGGCACTGTCGGCGACGAAGCCCAGGTTCCACTGATGGACCTTGTGCAGGTCGGCATAGCCGCCCTGGGCGAAGGCGCGCAGCAGGTTCAGGGTCGAAGCCGACTGGTTGTAGACCTGCATCAGGCGTTCGGGGTCGGGGATGCGGGATTCCGGCGTGAACTCCATGCCATTGACCATATCGCCCCGGTAGGACGGCAGTTCGACGCCGTCGATGACTTCCGTGGGGGCCGAGCGCGGCTTGGCGAACTGCCCGGCCATGCGGCCGACCTTGATCACCGGCAGGGCCGCGCCGAAGGTCAGCACAACCGCCATCTGCAACAGCACGCGGAAGGTGTCGCGGATGTTGTCCGGATGGAATTCGGCGAAACTTTCGGCGCAGTCGCCGCCCTGCAGCAGGAAGGCCTCGCCCTCGGCGACCTGGGCCAGGGATTTCTTCAGCGAGCGCGCCTCGCCGGCGAAAACCAGCGGCGGCCGGCGCTTCAGCTGCGCTTCGACGGTTTCCAGGGCCTTCGCGTCCGGATATTCCGGAACCTGAAGGATCGATTTGCCGCGCCAGGAGTCGGGCGTCCATTTGATCGCCATGAGGCACCTCTTCAAAGGCTTAAGATGTTCGTTTTCCCAGGGTATTTAACGACCCGATATAAGGGGCATCGTCGCGGATTTCCAGTTAAACCGGCGTTAAAGGGCGATTTCCGCCCCGTGACCGGGCATGCGCGGGCCGGTGACGGGGATGTGAACGGCTGTGTAGGGCGCCTGCCCGCGGATTATCCTAATCTATGTCGCCGATGTCGTTCCCTGCTTTTCAGGACCTTGCCGATGATCCGCGCCGCCGTTTTTCTGTTTCTGGCCGTCCTTGCCCTGCCCGCCGCCGCCGGCGGGCCCAAGGCCGAATTGTGGGACCGCTGGCAGGCCCATGACCCGGCATCGACGGCGCGTGTCGATCATGGCGTCTGGGGCCGCTTCCTCGCCCATTATCTGCGCATCGAGCCCCAAGAGGCCAACCGGGTCGACTATGCCCGCGTCACGGCGGCCGACCATGCGGACCTCGCGGCCTATGTCACGAAGCTGGAGGCGGTCGCAGTCTCCGGCCTGAACCGGCGGGAACAGATGGCGTTCTGGATCAACCTCTATAACGCGCTGACGGTGAAGGTTGTCCTCGATCATTGGCCGGTCTCCTCGATCCGCGACATCGACATCTCGCCGGGCCTGTTTTCCGACGGGCCCTGGGGCAAGAAGCTGGCGGCGGTGGAAGGTGAAAAACTGGCCCTCGACGATATCGAACACCGCATCCTGCGCCCGATCTGGCGGGATCCCCGCATCCACTACGCGGTCAACTGCGCGTCCATCGGCTGCCCCGACCTGGCCCCCCGGCCCTACACGGGCGACACGGTGGACCGCATGCTGACCGCCGCGGCGGAAACCTACGTCAACAGCCCGCGCGGGGCGCGCATCGACGCCGACGGCCAATTGGTCGTGTCCAAGATCTATGACTGGTTCATCGACGATTTCGGCGGCGCGGAGGCGGGCGTGCTGGCGCATCTGACGCGGTACGCCGGGCCGGACCTGAAGGCCCGCCTGGCCGGACGCACGGAAGTCGACGCCCATGCCTACGACTGGCGGGTCAACGCGGTCCGCTGATCCGCCGCCGCGCCGCGGGCATTCTTGACCCATGTCAATGCAGGGTCCCCGCCGCCGTCCTTAAATCCCGACGCCAATGAACATGGGAAGGGACCGGGGCTATGGACCCGCATCTGCTCGACACCTACGGCGGCCCGGTGCCGCGCTACACGAGCTATCCGACCGCGCCGCATTTCCGGGACGGCATCGGTCCCGCGGACTATGCGGATGGGCTCGCCGGGTTGACGCCTGCCGACGGCCCCGTGTCGATCTACCTGCACATTCCCTATTGCCGCGAACTCTGCACCTATTGCGGCTGCACCACCAAGATCACTCGCCGATACGCCCCCATCGCCGTCTATGTCGCCGATCTGAGGGCGGAAATCGACCTGGTCGCGGCGGCTCTGGGGACCCCGCCCGCCGTGTCGCATGTTCATTTCGGCGGCGGCACGCCCAACATTCTGGGCGCCGACGACTTTCGCGCCGTGATGGACCGTCTGCGCGCCGTCTTCCGCTTCGGCCCGCAGACCGAAACGGCGGTCGAGATCGATCCCCGCGTTCTGACTCATGACATGGCCGAGGCCATGGCGGCGGGCGGGGTGACCCGCGTCAGCATCGGGGTCCAGGATCTGAACGAACGGGTCCAGCGGGCCATCAACCGGGAGCAGCCGTTCGCGGTGGTGCGCCGCGCCGTCGATCTTTTGCGCGCCGTCGGCATCGACCGTATCAACCTGGACCTCATGTACGGCCTGCCGCTGCAAACCGTCGATCATGTGTTGCGCACCGTGGACCGCACGGCGGAACTGGAAGCCCAACGCATCGCCCTGTTCGGCTACGCTCATGTGCCCTGGATGAAGCGCCACCAGAGCCTGCTCGACGACCTGCCCCGGGCCGATGCGCAAGGACGATTTGATCAGGCCGCCGCCGCCGCCCTGCGCCTGACCCGCAACGGTTATCGGCGCGTCGGTCTCGACCATTTCGCGATGCCGGATGACGCCCTGTGCCATGCCCTCGAGGCGGGCCGTCTGCGCCGCAATTTCCAGGGCTATACCACCGATACGGCCAACGTCCTGCTGGGGCTGGGCGCCTCGGCCATCGGCGAACTTCCGGGCGGCTATGTCCAGAACGCGCCGGACACAGGAACCTATAGCCGGCGTATCGCCGCCGGACAGTTGGCAACGGTGAAAGGCATTGTGATCAACGCCGACGACCGCCGCCGCCGGGCGGTGATCGAACGCCTGATGTGCGAAATGACGGTCGATCTCGACCGCTTCGGCGGCGCCTCCATGTTCGCCACCGAACTGGCGCGCCTGGTCGATATGGCGGTGGACGGGCTGGTGCGCGTCGACGGCGCCGTGGTCACCGTTCCCGAGGACGCGCGGCCCCTGATGCGGGCGGTGGCGGCGGTCTTCGATGCCTATCTGCCGGCCCCAGGGATAGCCCCTCCGGCGCGCCATTCCCAGGCCGTGTGACCGGCCCGGCAAAAAAATCTTCGCCCCCAAGGGTTGCAAATGCCCGATTAATCAGACTATTTCCCTTGCCGTTCAAGGTTGGCCAACAACCGGACAAACAGGGAGAGATATCCGTGAACTGCGATTGCCGCATTCCGGACATATTCGCGATTATCATTGCGCCGGTCCCCGTCCCGTGGGATCACGCACGCCAGTGGGGGGTGGTGACGCGCAATGTCTGATATGATCGTTCTTGAGAATTTGACCAAACGGTTCGGTGACCTGACCGCCGTCGACGCCGTGTCCATGGCCGTGCGCCGGGGCGAGGTGCTGGGCTTTCTCGGCCCCAACGGCGCCGGCAAGTCGACGACCATGAAGATGGTCTGCGGATACCTGACGCCGACCAGCGGCACCGCCCGGGTTCAGGGCCACGACGTGGTGACCGAACCCATGGCCGTGAAGGCGGCGATCGGCTACCTGCCCGAAGGGGCGCCGACCTACGGCGACATGCGGGTCTCCTCCTTCCTGCGCTTCATCGCACAGATCCGCGGCTTCAACGGCGCCGAGATCGGCCGCCGGGTCGACCGGGTGCGCGAAATGGCGGCATTGGACGAGGTCTTCGACCGCCCGGTGGAAACCCTGTCCAAGGGCTTCAAGCGCCGCGTCGGCCTAGCCCAGGCGATCCTCCACGATCCGGAAGTCCTGATCATGGACGAGCCGACGGACGGCCTCGACCCCAACCAGAAACATCAGGTCCGCTCGCTCATCAAGGACATGGCCCATGACAAAGCCATCGTCATTTCGACCCATATCCTGGAAGAAGTCGAAGCCATCTGCACCCGCGCCGTGGTCATTGCCCACGGCAAGCTGTTGGCCGACGGCACGCCGGAACAGTTGCTGTGCCGCGACGCGCGCCACAACGCGGTCGTGGTCAAGCTGGCGGCCGATCAGGCTGCCGACATCGTGGCCGGTCTGGCGGCCCTGGATCAGGTCGCGGGTGTCGATGCGCTGGGCGATCCGGTCAATGGCACGGCGGCATTCCGCGCCCGGCCCAAGGCGGGGGCGTCCATCGTCCTGCCGGTCGGCGATTTTCTCAGGTCCAAGAACGTGACGCCCGAGGAAATGTACGTGGAACGCGGCCATATGGACGAAGTGTTCCGCAAGATCACCCAGGGCGAGGCCCAAGGGGGAGCCGATGCGTAACATCTGGATCATCGCCAAGCGTGAACTGGCCGGCTACTTCGCGACGCCGCTGGCGCTTGTGTTCATCGTCATCTTCCTGGCGCTGACCGGCGCCTTCACCTTCTATCTGGGCCGTTTCTTCGACAACGGCCAGGCGGATCTGGAAGCTTTCTTCCGCTTTCATCCCTGGCTGTACCTGATCCTGATCCCCGCCGTCGCCATGCGCCTGTGGGCGGAGGAACGCAAATCCGGCACCATCGAGCTTCTGATGACCCTGCCCGTGACCACGACGCAGGCAGTGCTCGGCAAGTTCATGGCAGCCTGGGCGTTCTGCGGCATCGCGCTGGCGCTGACCTTTCCCGTCTGGGTTACCGTCAACGTGCTGGGCGAACCGGACAACGGCGTGATCGTCGCGAGCTATATCGGCAGCTTTCTGATGGCGGGGGCGTTCATGTCCATCGGCGCCTGCATGTCGGCCATGACCAAGAATCAGGTGATCGCCTTCATCATTTCGGCCACGGTGTGCTTCCTGTTCACCATGAGCGGCCTGGATCTGGTGCTTAACTTCTTCCAGGCCTGGGCGCCGGCGCTGATCGTCGACACGGTGGCCAGCCTCAGCTTCCTGGTCCGCTTCGATGCGGTGATGCGCGGCGTCATCGACCTGCGCGATGTGCTGTTCTTCGTGTCGCTGATCGCGTTCTTCCTGTTCACCAACGTGATCGTCGTCGAAGTGAAGAAATCGGCGTAGGGGGCGGGAAAGATCATGAACGCATTGAAGACAATCGATCGCAACCGTCTCGCCGTGATCGGCGTGGGCCTTGCCGCCGTCTTGTTCCTCGCCGTCAATCTGGCGGTCAACCTGTCCCTGCGCTCGGCCCAGGTCGACCTGACGGAACGAGGGCTCTACACCCTGTCCGACGGCACCCGCAAGGTGCTGACGTCGCTGACGGAACCGATCACGCTGCGGCTCTATTTCACCCGCGCGCTGGGCGAAAGCTATCCGGGCCATCAGGCCTACGCCAACCGCGTGCGCGAGCTTCTGGAACGCTACGTCAACATCTCGGGCGGCAAGATCCGGCTTGAGGTCAAGAACCCGGAGGCCTTTTCCGAGGTCGAGGACGAGGCCGTCACTTTCGGCCTGCAAGGCCTGCCTTATGACCAGTCCGGCGATCGCGGCTATTTCGGCCTGGCCGGCACCAATTCCGTCGATGGCAAGGCCGTCATTCCCTACTTCACGACGGAGCGCGAGCCGTTCCTGGAATACGATCTGACCAAGCTGGTCTATTCGCTGGCGACCCTGGATCGGCCGATTGTCGGCATGGTCGCGCGCCTGCCGGTCGAGGGCGGCTTCATGATGGGCCAGCGGCCCGTGCCGGCCTGGGCCGTGATCAACCAGATCCGCGAACTGTTCGACGTCCGCACCATGCCGGCCGAGTTCAACGCCGTGCCGCCGGAATTCGGCATGCTGATGCTGGTCCATCCGAAAAATCTCAGCGACGAAACCCTGTACGCCATCGACCAGTTCGTCATGCGCGGCGGGCGGGTGCTGGCCTTCATCGATCCCAACGCGGAAACCGAAACCCCCAGCCCCCAGGCGCCGGCGGGTCCGTCGGACATCGACCGGTTGTTGAAATCCTGGGGCGTCACCTTCATTAAGGACAAGGTTGCCGCCGACCTGCAATCAGCGCGCCGCGTCAACGTCCGCCACGAAGGCCAGATCACCCAGGTCGATTACGTGGCATGGAATACGCTCGACCGGCGCAACCTGGACACCACCGACGCGGTGGTCGCCGACATCCGCGATCTCAACGTCGGTTCGGCCGGGATCATCGAGCCGGCCGAGGGCGCGACCACGACCTTCCGTCCGCTCGTTACCACCTCGGAGGATTCCGAGGCCCTCGACGTGGCCAAGCTGCAGGGCCGCATCGACATCGTCGGCCTGTTCCGCGATTTCAAGCCGTCGGGCAAGAAGCTGGTTATGGCCGCGCGGGTAACCGGCCCGGTCAAGTCGGCGTTTCCCGACGGGCCGCCGCTGATCGGCGAGGGCGAGTCTGCCGAAAAGGCTCGCGCCGAAAAGGCCAAGACCCATCTGGCGGAATCGCGGAAGCCGCTCAACGCCGTGATCGTCGCCGATACGGACGTTTTGCACGAAGGCCTGTGGGCGGAAATTCGCAACGTCAACGGCGAACAGCTTATGGTGCCCTATGCGGGCAATAGCGACTTCGTCATCAACGCGGTTGAGAACCTGTCCGGCGGCGACGTGTTGCTGGGCCTGCGCTCGCGCGGGGATTCCAAGCGTCCGTTCCTGATGGTCGAGAAAATCCAGCTTGAGGCCGAGCGCAAGTTCCGCGCCGAACAGGAGAAGCTGGCCAAGGAACTGCAGGAAACCCAGAAGCGGATCGAGGGGCTGACCAGCCGCGAGGGCGGCAGCGGCGAAGCCATCCTGACGGCCGAAGAAAAAACCGCGATTGCCGAGTTCCGCCGCAAGATGATCGATATCCGCCACGACCTGCGCAACGTGCAGCACGCATTGCGCAAGGATATCGACGCGTTGGACGCCTGGCTGAAGTTCCTCAACATCGCGGCCATTCCCTTGATCCTGGGATTTGCCGCCCTGGTCATCGCCGTTGCCCGCCGCTTGAGCCGCGCCCGCACGCGGCCGGTGACGGAATAGGGGAGAGCCGGCATGAGCGCGAAAAACTTCCTGATCCTTCTCGTCGCCACGGTGCTGGGCATCGTTGCGGCCGCCGCCGCCGTGGTCACCCGTCCCGGCGACGCGGTCTATGCCAACCTGGGCGACCCGGTGGTGCCCGGCCTGATCGACAACCTGAACGATGTCGACACGGTGCGCATCGAAAGCCACGAAGGCGGGACGCTGACCTTCAAGCGCAACGCCGAGGCCGACGGCACCCAGCCGGCGGATACCAAGGATTCCGGCGGCTGGGGCATCGTCGAGCGCGACATGTACCCGGTGAAGGCAAGCCAGGTGAACGCGCTGGCGCTGCGCGTGGCGGAGCTCACCTATCTGGCGCCCAAGACCGCCACGCCGGAGCTGTTTCCGCGGCTTGATCTCGGTGATCCCGATGCCGTGGGCTCGAAAGCCATCGGCCTGCGTCTGGGCGACAAGGGCGGGCGGCCGATGGTCGACATGGTGATCGGCACGGCCCGCAGCGCGCTCGAAGGTTCGGCCGAGGGCGGCACCTATTTCCGCATTCCCGGCAAGGACCAGGCCTGGCTGGCCAAGGGCTCCATCGAAATCGGCAAGCTGATTTCCGAATGGATCGATATGGACATCTTCGATATTCCGACCAAGCGCATCCGCCGCGCCGAAATTCATCACGCCGACGGCGAGAAGATTTCCATCTTCAAGGAACAGCAGGGGGATTTGGATTTCGTCCTGAACGGCGTTCCCGACGGCAAGAAGGTGAAAAGCCGGTTCAGCGTCAACGGCATCGCGTCGGCCATCGACGAGTACAAGATCATGGACGTCGCGCGCCGCGAAAAACATCCGGTCGATCCGGCCACGGCGACCCGCGTCGTCTACGAAACCTTTGACGGGCTGACCGTGACCGCCCTGATCGAACTGCCCAAGGGCGATCCCAAGGGGCCGGCGGCCGAATATTGGGTGTCGCTCGACATTGCCGGCGGCGAGGGCACGGCCGAGGCGGACGGGCTGCGCGCGCGCACCGGCCCCTGGGTGTTCCGCATCTCCGACTATCGCTACAACGCGATCGCCAAGCGCATGAAGGACCTGGTCGAGGACGCCGCCGGCTCGTAACGACGGCGCAACTCATTTTCCTTTAATTTCAAAATTGTGCCGCCCGTCACAGAGGGCGCGGCCCCGCATCCCTACGCTTTTGTCATAAGGTCGGCCAGGGGGGCCGCCCGTGGACCCCGGCGACGGGGTGAGGTAGGCTCGACATGAACGAGATCGCGCTCAAAAGTTTGGGGGCCGCCATGGCCGACGCGGACAGGAATGACACGGCGGGGAAAACGGGCACGGCCGCCAAGGCCAAGCCCGCGGCGAAATCCCGCGCCCAGGGCAAGACCGACCGCGAACGCTTCGTGGCCCTGGCCTTCTGCCGCGCGGATCTGCTTCTTGAACTGGACGGCGACTACAACATCGCCTTCGCCGCCGGGGTGACCCCGGTGCTGGGCGCCACGCCGGAAACCCTGATCGGCTCGTCGTTCCTCGACTTCGTCGGTGACGAGCACAAGACCTACGCCCGTGACCTGCTGACCGGCGGTGGCCGCAATGGTCGCCTGGAGGACGTCGTCCTCGACCTGAAAAGCACCGCCGGCAAACGCATTCCCGTGGTGTTTTCCGGCTACCGCATGCCCGATTTCGAGGACCACTATTTCCTGGCGCTGAAGGTCGAACCGTTGCGCAAGACCCATGTCCCGGCCGAGGACCTGATCGAGGACGAATGGTCGGGCGTGCTGGAGCGCGAGTCCTTCACCCGTGCCGCCGTCGAGCGCATCCAGGATTACGACCGCACGGGCGCCCGGGGGCAGCTCACCTTCGTGCGTCTGGACAACGTCAAGTCCCTGACCGAAACCCTGGGCGCCAGCGAGAAGCGCAACCTGATGACCGCCGTCGGCAGCATTCTGAAAACTCATTCGCTCGGCGGCAGCACGGCAGGCCAGCTGGACGCCGAGAACTTCGCCTATGTCCACGGCGGCGACGTCGATCCCGAGGCCGTGAACATGAAGGTCGAGGAAGCCGCCCAGCAGCTTCTCGGCGACAAGGCTGCCGACTTCGGTGCCCGCTCATCGACCCTGGACGCCGATGGTGCCGGGCTCAGCGAGGACCAGGTCGCCCGCGCCCTGGTCCACACCATGCAGCAGTTCTGCACGGGCAAGGCCCGGTTGCCGGTCGAAAAACTGTCGGACGCGCTCGACGACATGATGCAGGACACGGTGGAAACCGTGAAGTTCATCAAGGACACGACGGAACGCTGCGACTTCGATCTGGTGTTCATGCCGATCTGCGACCTGCGTCTGGGCCGGGTCCATCATTTCGAGGCCCTGTCCCGGTTCCGCGACCAGACCCGCGCCAAGACGACGTTCCAGATCATCACCCTGGCCGAACAACTGGGCCTGATCGTCGATTTCGATTTTGCCGTGGTCCGTCAGGTCATGGACATTCTGGGCCATATGGCGAAACGCGGGCCGCTGCCGCCGGTGGCGGTCAACCTGTCATCCCTGTCGCTGGCTCAGCCGCAATTCGTGCAGCGCCTGATCCAGGTTCTCGAAAGCCGCCGCGACATGAACCGCCGGGTGATGTTCGAGCTGACGGAATCGGCCGAGGCCGAGGACCTGGAAACCCTCAATAAGGTGATCCAGGAAATCCGCTCGCGCGGGTTCCAGTTCTGTCTCGACGATTTCGGCGCGGGGGCCGCCAGCTTCGATTATCTCAACGCCCTCGACGTCGACGTGGTCAAGTTCGACGGCCCCGTGGTGCGTCGGGCCTGCGCCTCGGACAAGGGCCGCGACATGCTGTCGTCCATGGCCAAGATGTGTTCCTCGGCGGGGGTTCATACGGTTGCGGAAATGGTCGAGGACCAGGACGCCGCCAACAAGCTGTTCTATTGCGGCATCGACTACGGCCAGGGTTGGCACTTCGGCAAGCCCAGCCCCGATCCCTTCACCTTCGCCGACCGCTTCATCGGCGCGGATTAGGTGCTTCTCGAAAAATCAGGTTAGGACGCGCGGCCCTTGTAGGGGTTCTCGATGGCGTCGACGACGGACTGCAGGACCTCGCGGACCTGGGCCTCGTCGCAGCCCATGAGGATCGCGTCCTCGAAGGCATCCTGGCAGTACTGGCGGATTTCCTCGAGGTTCTCGTTCAGGACCTTCAGTTTTTCCTCGCAGGACACCAATTCACCGTCCGGCTGACGCCAGGTGATCTCCGATCCGATGGGTGAACGTAAGGTGGTCATTGGGCCGTCCGCGGTCCTTGGGTTGTCGCGCCATGCCGGTCCGATGGCCCGGACGCGCCGCTGAGCCCTAAATGTAATATCTTCGCCGCCGGGTGCAAGTCCCCTTGGGGCCGGTGGGAATCAGGCTCCGGCGGCCCGGCTTTTGAGGCTGCGGTCGTCATCGTCGTCCTTCGGGGCGTCATAGACCGACATGTCGCCCTCTTCTTCGTCATCGTCCGCATCGCCGGACGCTTCCGCCAGATGCGGGGCGTAATCCTTGGGCTCCCACGGCAGGGGCGGCGGCGACTTGGGCCGCGCGAGTTCCATCAGGCGTTCGACCCGCGATAGGTTCTTTTCCGTGATCATGGTCAGGCGGTGGGCGCCGCGCGCCTCGTACACGCCCTTGGCCAGGGAAAAGGCCTCGCGGGCGGCTTCCAGCTGGCCCGGATCATGGGTCAGCTTGGACAGCATGAACAAGGCCGAGCCCAGGTTGTTCTGGGTCGCCGCCCACAGCAGCGGATGGTCCAGCTTGTGGCGGACTTCCAATGCGCCGGAGCACGCCTCAATGGCTTTTTCAAACAGTTCCACCGATTTCAACTGCTCGCCCAGGATCGCCGCCGCCTGACCGATGTTGTTCATGACCTCGGCCCAGCGCATGGGATGGTCGATCCGGTTGAACACCTGTAAGGCGGCCTGATAGTGGTTCAGGGCCTGTTTCAGAAGGTCCTGGTCGCCTTCCTGGGCGTCGATGCGGTAGCAGATCTGCCCCATCCTATTTTGCAGCGCCGCCCATTCCTTGGGGTAGGTGTCGCGGGTGAACTGCTCGGCCGCCGCTTCCAGAAGGGCCATCGCCTGGGCCATCGGGCCGGCGGCCTTGTGTTCGTCGTCGGCCGCCATCTCCAGGGTTTCCCATTCGGGCGCCAGGGTCGGCAGGATCGCGCCGAGCGCGCGCTGCGCCACGGCGCGGTCGAAGGCGTCGGCGTCATCCTTCAGGAAGGCGATGGCCTGACCGTAGATGTCGGCGGCCATGCGGTAGCCCTCAAGCTGTCCCGCCGGACCCGACTGAAGCGTCAGCAGATTGGCGAAAAACAGCCGGGCGATGGCGCGGTCGCGGTCCGTGATGTCCGGTGCCGTGCCCAGGGCTTCGATGGCCGGGGCGGCGCGTTCCATGGCCTGGGGCAGGACCTTGGCGAGGCGGCTCTTCTTGACCTCGGTCAGCGGGATCGTCGCCGTCAGGGTGACCGCCGTCGCCAGGGCCGTCAGGGCCGGATCCGGCTGGGCCGGCAGCACCAGCGCCTGGGCTGCATGGAACATTCCGGGCGGGTCCTCGTTTTGGATGCCCAAGGGCAGAAAGCGCAGGGTCAGGCGCTTGCCGGCGGCGTCCAGTTCGAAGCAGATCAGGATGTCCGCCTCGGCCTGGGCCAGGGCCTGGCGGGCGGCCCAGTGCAGGCGGTTCGCGCGGTCCTCGGGTTCCGTGTCTTCAGGGAGAGTAAGTGGCTTCTTCAAGGGGCGGGCGCGCACGCCTTCCAGTTCGGCGAAGGCGTCGAGGATCAGGATTTCAGGGTCCGTCGCGGCGCCGGTATCGGGGGTGAAACCTTCCGGGGCTTGGCCTTCGGGGGGCAGGGCCGCAACGCGGATTTCGATGCGGGTCGGGTCGGTGGGCTGACTGGCTTCCTTGATCTGGCGGAACCAGCCGAACAGGGAAAACCGGCGGTGTGGTGCTCCGGTGTTCGGCGCGGCCAGGGGGGCGAGCAGGCGGGCCAGCAGGCCGGGCCCCTGAACCGGTGCCTTGACCAGGGCCAGGGCCTGCTGGTCGAGCGGGCGCAGGGTCACCGTGCCGGCGGCGATCGCCGTCGATTTGTGGCGGCCGTGCGCGACATCCGCATCGCCCAAGGTCTTGCCTGGGCCGAGAACACCCAGATGCTTTTCCTTGCCGTCGACCTCGGTCATCAGTTCGACCTTGCCGGCGATGATGGTGAAGGCACGGGTCGCCGGATCCCCCTCGCGGAAGATGATATCCTTGTCGCGGAACTGTTGTTTCCTGCTGTTCACGGACCCTGGCCTGCTTGTTAAACGCTATCCGCCCATTCTCCGATTGCCCGATCCAATCGGAGCCGACGGCGGCGCTGGACGATTGCCGCCCCGTCCATTAAACAGAAAGAAGGTTTACCCTTGTTTAAGGCCGATCTGCTTCCTTAATCGGGACTGAATGCCAGGGATATGACCGGGGACAGGGGAACGTCGAAAGCGGCGCCCTGGAGCGAATGAGGGGCTATTTTGTATAATAAATTCAAGGAATTGTGCTGGGCCCTGGGGCTCTGCATGGTGGCCGTTTCCAGTGCGCAGGCGGATAGTGCGTCGACCGGATACGACATCCGAATTCTGATGGGCAAGGCCCATCCCTTTGCCGCCCGTCCGGCCAAAGAGTGGGATCAGGCCCGGCCGGGACAGCCCGCCGCCGGCCGCGTGGCTCAGCCGATTTACGCCCCCATGCCGGCGCGCCCCGTCCCTCGGTCCCAGGTCCGCCCCGTTTCGGCCTCCGCGCCGGCGCCGCAGCCGCAGGCCGAACCCATGACGCCGGTGTCGTCGAAGACGGGGCCGCTGTGGCCCGGCGGCACGGAACGGGGGGCCCGCGCCAGCTCACGCGGCAAGCCGCTTGGCGGCATCGTCTCCGAAATTTCCATCGGCGCCTTGGTCCACGACGACGGACCGTTCTCCAATTCCAAGGAAGACGGCTACGACGGGCATATCGAAATCCGCTTCGCCTCGCCCAAGTTCCTCGACCTCATTTGGAGCCCGGAACCCCATATCGGCGCCAACATCAATTCCGAGGGCGACACCAGCCAGGTGTTCGCCGGTCTCAGTTATGAATGGAACCTGTGGAAGGGTCTGTTCGCGGGGCTCAGCGTCGGCGGCGCCTATCACGATGGCGAGACGGATTCAGGCGCGCTCGACAAGAAGGACCTGGGCTGTCACCTGTTGTTCCGGGAATCGTTCACTCTCGGCTGGCAGCTGACCGAACATCACAAGATCGCGGCCATCTTCGACCATATCTCGAACGCCAAGATCTGCGATCACAACGAAGGTCTGGAAAACATCGGTCTGCGTTACAGTTACCGCTTCTAGGTTTTAATCTACGTTCCGTTGCCGCGCCGCATCCGGGCCCGCAGGTCGCGCCGGGTCTGGTCCAGCAATGCCGACCAGTCACCCCGGCGTTCCGTGCGCAGGATGCGCATCGTCGGATACCAGGGCGTGGCATCGCCGGAGGTGCCCCAGCGCCAATCGGGTGAGGCCGGGGCGATCAGCCAGGTTTCCTTGCCCAGCGCGCCGGCCAGATGTGCAACGGCGCCGTCGACGGCGATCACCAAATCCATCTGATCGATATAAGCCGTGAGACCGGCCAGCCCGCCGGCCCGGCGTGCCACGTCGATGATCAGGGCATCCGCGCCCTGTGCCTTCAGATCGCCCGATGCCGGACCCGTCTGCAGGCCGAACAACGTGACTCCGGCCAGACCGGCCAGGTCTAGGAATGGGCGCAGCCCCGGCGTCGGCGTGACATGGGCCGGCGTCCGCTCGTCCTCCCAGGCGATCCCGACCTTCAGAAAGTCGCCGCCGGGCGGCAGGCGAAAGGCCCCCGGATCGGGCGGCGCGATATAGGGGATCGCGGCGGGCACCTTGGCGGCAGTCGTCTTGAAGATGGCGGCGAGCGACAGCAACGGCGCGTGCAGATCGAATTTCGGCAGGGCCGCCCCCTGGATCACCAGCTTGTCGACACCGGGCACCGTGGCCAGCAGATCGGCCAATGCGGCGGGTGCTTCGAGAACGACGTTGGCGCCCTGGGCCTTGATCATGGGAATGTAGCGGGCGAACTGGATGATGTCGCCCGGGGTGCCTTCGCAGGGCACCAGCACCGTTTTGCCCTTGACCTTGGCGCCGGTCCAGCGCGGCGTGTCCATGCCGCGCAGTTGAAAGCGGCGCATCCGGAAGCGCGCTTCCAGGTCCTTGAAACCGGCGATGTATTCGCCCGCCAGAAGCAGCGACCGCCCGCGGTCGAGCAGGCTCGGGATATGGTCTGGATTGTTGTCCAGCGCGCGTTCGAAACAGTCGAGGGATTGGTCGCGGCGGCCCAGGTCACGCAGCGCCACGCCCAGATTGTGCAGGGTGTCGGGATTCTTCGGGTCCAAGTGCACGGCTTGCTGATGGCTGGCCACGGCGGCCTCGAACCGGCCCAGGTCGCGCAGCACGTTGCCCAGGTTGGAATGGGACGACGCGTTGCGCGGCTTCAGCGCGATGGCCCGCCGATAGCAGGCAACAGCCGCTTCCGGCCGGCCCGTGGCGCGCAGCACCACGCCCAGGTTGTTGTAGGCCTCGGCCAGATTGGGGTTGAGGGCCAGGGCGCGGGTGTAATCGGGGATCGCCTCTTCCAGGCGGCCACCCCGTTGATGGTCGGAGCCGATGGCGAACAGGCGCGCGGCCTCGCGGTCGCGCAGGGCCGTGCGTTCTTCTTCCGGAAGAGACTCCCATGCGGCGCGGGCGTCATTGACGTCCACCGGGGATTGATCCGGGCTGGCGCGGTCGTCGGCAGCCATCAGTCCTCCACGATATCAGCGGTCCCTGGACCGCTGTCGGTAGTGCTCATCTGGCCCGCTCATGCCCCGTTTTGGTGATCTTAAGACGAACCAGAGAAGTGATGTGGAACCACACTCCCCTCGCGCGCACATATTGAAGTGTCCACAACGGAACCGCAAGCATCGTAACCTACGAGGATTACAATAAAACTCGGCGGTTCGGGCAGCCTGTCAGGTATGTGTCAGACAAGCGCCAGAACGTTCTCCGGCGGCCGCCCGAGGACCGCTTTCCCACCCTTGACGACGATCGGCCGTTCGATGCACCGGGGATTGGCGATCATGCCCTTGATCAAGGCGTCCTCGTCCATGTCCTTGGCGAGGCCCGCCTCCTTGGCTTCGGCGGCGCGCAGGATGTCGGCGGCCTTCATGCCAAGCTTGCGCAACAGCGCCTTCATCTCGTCCGCCGTAGGCGGGGTGTCCAGGTACAGCACGATTTCCGGGGTCACGCCGTTGTCCTCCAGCAGCTGAAGGGTCTGGCGCGATTTGCTGCACTTCGGGTTGTGATAGATGGTGATAGCCATGGCTTGGTATCCTCCCTTTCTTGCTTACTCGACCGGCGGGGCCGCCGGCGGCTGGAATATCTCGGGTGCGTCGTCGCCCGGCAGGCTTTCCACATAAAGCGACCGGCTTGGGAAGGCAAAGGCGGTGCCCGCACCGTGCACGACGTTCATGACCTTGTAGGCCAGGCGTTCCTTGATCTCCAGGTATTCGCCCCATTTCGTCGTCAGGGTGAAGCAATAGACCATGATGTTGATGGAGGAATCGCCGAAGCTGTCGATGCGCACGAAGGTCGAGACGTCCGTCGCCGGGGCGAATTCCGGCGTCTCCTCGATATAGGCCGCGATCTGGTCGCGGATCTGGCGCAACTGATCGACCGAGGTGCGGTACTCGACCCCGATCAGCCACTTGATGCGGCGGTGGGTCATGGCGGTGAAGTTGACGACTGCCGTGTCCGACAGCTGTGAATTGGGCACCATGACCGGCGCCTTGTCGAACCGGCGGACCATGGTCGAACGAAATCCGATGGTCTCGACATGACCTTCGACCACGCCTTCGACATGGATCCAGTCGCCTTTATGAAAGCGTTTTTCCGCCAGGATCAGCAGGCCCGCGATCAGGTTCTTGAACAGGTCCTGGGCGCCCAGCGCCACGGCGACGCCGATCAGGCCGAACCCGGCGATGATCGGGCCGACCTTGATGCCCCAGATTTCCAGCACCGCCGCCGCGCCGATGATGAACACCAGCACGCGGATGGCGCGGGTCATCCATTCCACCATCTCGACGGAGAAGACACGGTCGAGCCGGTGCAGCAGCACGCTCAAGGGCGTGATCGCCCGGTACAGCGCCCAGAAGATGGTGAAGGCGATCAGCGAGCGCACCAGGTTCGACGCCATCTGATCCGGCATGCCTTCCAGCTTCAGGACCTGGAAGGAAAAGAACAGTCCCATGACCATGGGCACGAATCGCACCGGCGGCTCGATCATCGCCAGAATTTGGTCGTCCAGGGTCCAGGGTGTGCGCTTGGTCATCATGCGCAGCCAGCCCATGAGGAAGCGGGTCATCAGACCGCGCAGCATCAAAAAGACGAGGAAAATCCCCAGGGCGGCGGCCATGCGGCCGACGTCGATGCCGATGACGCCGTGCTGCCACACGTCGACAACCAGATTCCAGAACTCGGTCATGTCTTTCATAACAGTTGTTTATTGTATGTTGGGCCTGCTTGACTAGACTGTTGCCCGGATAAAACTGCTTCTTGGGGGCGAGGACGGGGCCGTCCCGCACCGTGACAACCAAGGGGAGCCGAATGGGCCTGTCCCGTACCATCGCATTTGTGGCGGCCCTGATCGGGGCCGTGGCCTCGTCGTCGTCCGCATGGGCATCGGCCTGCATCGCATCGAAGGGCGGGGAAGCGCCGATCCCCTATTCGTCACCTGCGGAAGACGCCAATTTCATCTTCAAGATCACCCACAACCCGGATTCGAAAACCCCGGACGTGACCCATCACCGCTATCGGGTGAAAACCATCGACGGCGACAAGGTGCGCTGGTTCCGCGAACCGATCCAGGGCAAGGGGCCGATCCAGGACGTGACCCTGTACCGCGCGTTCGCCCGCGTCGCCGGCGGCGGCGGCTGGAATTTCGACTTCAAGGTGCCGGAATACGACAAGCTGTGGCCGCTGAAGCAGGGCAACGAGGCCAACTATGTCGTCGAAGGCAAGAAGGACGGCAAGCCGGTGTTCAAGCTGCAGTCGTCGTTGTGTGTGCGCGGCTCCAAGGTCCTGAAACTGCCGGCCGGTGAATTCACCGCCCACCTGGTCGATATCTCGCAAAAGGTGGTCGAGGGGCCCAAGTCCATGAAATGGGACCTGGTCGAAATCAACGCCTGGTACGTGCCCGAATTCGGCACGGCGCTGCTGATGGAGGACCGCATTTCCTTCAAGGGCAAGTTGATCCTGATCCGCCGCCGCGAGGCCATCGAAGTCCCGAAATAACGCAGGCGCCTTAGGCCGCCGGGCGGGGGGCGAAATGCGCCTTTGCGAAGGCCACGCGGCCATCGACCGAAGCCAAGGTTTTCGGCGCGTTTTGCAGGTGTTCCTCCACCTTGGCGAGGCGCAGGCCCAGGCCCTCGCCGTTGGCGAGCTGAATGCTCAGGCCCGGGCGTGCGTTCAATTCCAGCATCACCGGCCCGCGGTCCGAATCCAGCACCATGTCGATGCCCTGATAGCCCAGGTGGGTCAGGTCGAAGGACCGCGCCGCGTGATGCAGCAAGGTGCCCCAATGGGGGATCTGCACGCCCGATACGGGGGCCCCCGTATCGGGATGGGTGGTGATGATGCGGTCGTGCCACACGGCGTTCAGGGTCCGTCCCGTGGTCATGTCGATGCCGGCGCCGATCGCACCCTGGTGCAGGTTGGCCTTGCCCGATGATTCTTCGGTCGGCAGGCGGGTCATGGCCATTATCGGCACACCGTAAAACACGATGATGCGGATGTCCGGCACTCCCTGGAATGCGATGTGCTCGAACAGCGGATCGAAGCGGATGCGGTATTCGATCAGCGCCTTATCGGGCTGGCCACCCAGGGAAAAGGTTCCGGCCAGGATGTTGTTGATGTGAAATCGCATCTCGTCTGCCGACAGGACTGCGCCGTTTGCCAGGCGGAATCCGTCACCGTCGCGGCCCACGACCACCAGGATGCCGTCGCCGCCGCTGCCTTCGGCCGGCTTGACCACGAAATCCTCATGATCCTGGACGATGGCGTCGAAGGTGCGGACTTCGTGCGGATATTCGATGACGCCGAACAGGGGCGGCACGGCGATGCCTGCGGCCTCGGCCAACCGCTTGGACTTCAGCTTGTCGTCGACCAGGGGGAAGTATTTGCGCTGGTTGTGGACCAGCTGATATTCCGCATTACGCCAGTTGAGGCCGAGGACCCCGTTGGCGCGAAGGCGCCGGTAAAGATCGACGATCTCCATCCTAGGGCCTGCCCCCGGACAGCGGCTTGAAGCGGTAGAGTTCCGTCAGCCGGTAGCCGGAATAGCGGCCCAGCAGCAGCACTGCCGCCAGCACGACCAACAGCAGTTCCGGGAACTGGAAGAACAGATGTTCGACCAGGGGGTGGCTCATCAACAGGTAGCAGACCGTGGCTACGATCAGGCTGCCGACCCCCTGTTGCACGGCGTCGCGGGGGCCGCGTTCGTCCCAGATCACGGACATGCGTTCCACCGTCATGGTCAGGATAACCATGGGGAACAGGGCAACCGACAGGCCGCCGGCCAGACCGAATTGGGCGCTGACGACGCTGAGCACGGCCATGGCGCCGACCACCACGATCAGCACCGCCGCCAGGCGCGGCACGACGAGCAGGCGCAGGTTCTCCATCCACAGGCGGATCGCCAGACCGATGGCGACGATCATGGTGAACAGCACGATGCCCCACAGAAGCTGTGTTTCACGGAACGCCAGGGCGATCAGCACGGGCATGAAGGTGCCGAAACTTTTCAAACCGATCACGTTGCGCAAGATGACCAGCAGTAGCACGCCAAGCGGCACTACCAGAAGCACGCGGTAAACCTGCTGAACCTCCAACGGCAAGGACGCCATGGCCGAGGTGACAAGATTCCTCGCTTGGGCGCGGTCCTGCGACAGGCTGTCGACGATCGTCTGGTCCGCCGCCCGTTCGACGGTGATGCGCAGCTTGGGATGGCTGCCGCCGTCGATCTGGGCCATCTTGCCGGTGCCCCGCCACCAGGGGAACCAGGTTGTGGGAACTTCCGGTGCCGCCGGATCGGCGGTCATGCGGTGCCAGGCGCCGGCCTCGGCCACTTCCAGCCAATGGACCGTGTGTACCGGCTTCTGGCTTTCGGCCAGGGCGATGCCGTGTACGGACCGGGCGTGGATGCCGCCCAGGGTCAGCACGCCCGCGGCCACATCGACGATGCGCTCCGCACCCGCGGCTTTTCCCAACAGGCTGCGCGCCGCGTCGTCCGGGTCGGCTGCCGCCAACCGTCTGATCAGGGCCTGGGCCATGGCGGTTGCCGTCTCACCCTCGTTGCGGACCTGATCCAGCAGGGCCCGCGCCGCGATCAGACGCCGGGCCTTCCACGGCGGCGGCTGCACCGAGGTGGGCTCGGCCTGAGGTAGGGAAGGCGCCGGCTCGGTTCGGTGAATCAGAAAGCGGAAATAAACCGTCTGCGGCCCCTTGGCCTGACGTCGGGTCAGGCTCGCCATGCGGCCGTCGGGTGTCAGTTCCATGGCAAGGGCATAGCCGCGGGATACGAAGCTTTGGTCCAGGATCGTATGGGTTCGGGTGTTACGCGGGATGAACAAGCGCACGGCCACCGGGCCGCCCGCGGCCTGGAAGGTGACGCGAGTTTCGACCGCCCAGTTGTCGGGGACGTCGCCGGGGGTCAGGGGAAAGTCGAGGGCCAGAACCTTGTATGCCAACAGCGCCAGCCCCACCGCCGCGAACATCGCCGCCAGCAGATAGACCGCGCGGTTCCTCATTTTGCCGCCTCGCCGCAGGTTGGGCGGGTCAGGTCCGATTGCGATACGTCGACCACATAGGCACCCGTGAGGAAGCTCGCCCCCAACAGCATGCGGTAGGACAGCTTGGGCCGCTCGGCCAGATTGACCTCGACCACCCGGGTGACGTCGCCGACGCAAAGGGTCATCATCACGATGGGGCGTTCCTGTCGGCTGCCGGCGCGGTGGATCACCGTCATGCGTCCAAGTGGGCGTTCCAGAGCCCGGCTGTCGCCGCCGTCCAGGTTCAGGGTGAAGCGGATCCAGGTCGCCCCGTCGCGCTCGAAGGCCTGCCACTCCCGGGTGTCGAGGGATGAATTCTCGGCCCCCGTGTCGACCTTGGCGCGGATGTCGATGGCTTCCGGCTGAATACGGACGGTTTCGATGAGACCGGCGGTTTTCAGCGCGCCGTCAGCCTGAACGGACGTCGGCCCCACCGTCAGGACGGCCCATAGCGCGAAAATTACCGGCATGCGTGGCGTCATCCGTCCCTCCCGGATCGGTCTCAGGCCATTGTTCCTGAATTCCGGGCCGGCGGCAAACCCTAGCGGTCGTCGAGCATCCGGATCAGGTCGTCGACGGTCTCGGCCTCGATCACGCGCCGCGCCGTGTCGTAATCGAACCCGGCGCGGGCCAGGGTCGCCAGGTCCTTGTCGCGCCGTTCCGCCCGCTTGTCCGGGGCGGCGTAGGGGCCCAGGCGTCTGCGCCGGGCCAGGGTGGCGGCGGCGGCCAGGTCGGGTTCGGGCGTGTCCTCGGTCGCGGCGGCAAGCGCGCGGTCGATGTCATCCGGGTCCACGCCCTTCTGCATCAGTTTGAACCGCACGCCCTTCACCGGCGTGCCCCGACGCAGCATGTCGCCGGCCCGCGCCTCGGCATAGGCGGCGTCGTCCAGCAGGCCCGCCTGCCGGTAGCGCTGGATCAGGTCCTCGACCCAGGCGGCCCCTTCCTCCGCATCCGTACCGTGATGGCGGGCCGACCGGTCGACTCGGCGCATCAGCACCCGGCGCAGGTTTTCTGCCGAGGTGGCGAAGCGCGCAAGGTAATGCAGGGCCGCGTTGGCCAGATGGCTTTGCGTCGCCTTCTTGGGCCCCCGGGGCTTGCGTTTGGCGCCCTTGGCGGGCGCCGGATCGTCGGAACCGATTGGACTCTCCATGGTCATATCTTATAAGGAGCGCGATGATGCGTGACCAGACACCCCTTTCCGCCCTGCCCGCCCTACCGTCCGCGCCCGGCGACCTGCCCGCCATGGGGGCGGTCAATTGGATCGGGCTGAAGACGCTTTACCTGCGCGAGGTCCGGCGCTTCATCAAGGTCTATACTCAGACGCTGGTCGCCCCCCTGGTCACGACCATGCTGTTTCTCGCCGTGTTCGCCCTTGCGCTGGGCGGCGATCACCGGGTCGTCGCCGGCATGCCGTTCATGACGTTTCTGGCGCCCGGCCTGATCATGATGGCGATCGCCCAGAACGCCTTCGCCAATACCTCAAGCTCGCTGATGATCGGCAAAATTCAGGGCAACATCGTCGACAGCCTGATGGCGCCCCTGAATGCCCATGAACTGACGTTCGGTTTCGCCATCGGCGGCATGACGCGCGGCGTTGCCGTTGCCGTCGTCGTCGGCGCGGCCATGGCGGTGACCGTGGACCTGGGCCTGCATGATGCGTTCTTCGTCGTCTATCACGCGGTGATGGGGGCCTTGATGCTGTCGCTGCTGGGTCTGGCGGGGGGCATCTGGGCCGACAAGTTCGACCATATCGCGGCGGTCACCAACTTTGTCATTACGCCGCTGTCGTTCCTCTCGGGAACCTTTTATTCGATCGAACGCCTGCCCCAGGGCGTCCAAATCGCGGCCCATTTCAATCCCTTCTTCTACATGATCGACGGCTTCCGCTACGGCTTCATCGGCCATGCCGACGGCAACCTGTGGGTCGGCGTCGCGGTCATGGCGGTGATCAACGCGGGCCTGTGGTGGCTCTGTACCTGGATGTTCCGCACGGGCTACAAGCTGAAGGCCTGACGCCCGCCCGTAAGCCGTCGCCGAACGGTCATCTTGCCGCCGTTGACAAGGGGGCACGAGATACCGATACTCGGCGGCTTTCCTGGTAAGGAAGACGGTTGAAGCTCCTGGAAAACGGGGGCTTTTTTCCGTTTTGACACGTTGAGCCAAAGGAGAGCGAAATGATCAGCGCCGTCATGCCGAATTACGCGCGGACCGCTTTCGCCCTGGTAAAGGGTGAGGGCATGTACGTCTGGGCGGACGACGGCCGACGATTCCTCGACATGGGATCGGGGATCGCTGTCAATTCGCTCGGCCATTGCCATCCGAAACTGGTCGCCGCCCTGACCGAACAGGCGAAGACCCTGTGGCATGTCTCCAACCTGTACCGCATCGCCGGGCAGGAACGGGTCGCCGGCCTGCTGGTCGCCAATTCCTTCGCCGATACGGTGTTCTTCAACAATTCGGGCGCCGAGGCCGTGGAGGCCGCGATCAAAATGGCGCGGCGCTACCACCATGGTGCGGGGCATCCGGAACGCTACCGGATCATCAGCTGCGACGGCTCGTTCCATGGGCGGTCGCTGACCGACCTGGCGGCCGGGTCCAACGAAAAGCACCGCGAAGGCTTCGGCCCCATGCCCGAAGGCTTCGACCATGTGCCGTTCGACAACCTGAACGCCATGCGTGCCGCGATCACCGACCAGACGGCGGCGATCCTGGTCGAGCCGGTGCAGGGCGAGGGCGGCATCAAGGCGCCGTCGCCGGGCTTCCTGAAGGGTATCCGCGAGATGTGCGACGAGTTCGGCATCCTCATGGTGCTGGACGAGGTGCAGACCGGCAACGGCCGCACGGGCAAGCTGTTCGCCCATGAATGGGCCGGCGTGACCCCGGACATCCTGGCCACGGCCAAGGGCCTGGGCGGCGGGTTCCCCGTCGGCGCCGTGCTGGCGACCGAGGCCGCCGCCAAGGCCATGACGCCGGGCAGCCACGGGTCGACCTTCGGCGGCACGCCGCTTGCCATGTCGGCGGTCGGCGCGATGCTGGACGTGGTTCTGGAGCCCGGCTTCCTGCCCCGGGTCGACAAGATCGCCCGCGTGTTGTGGGACCGGCTGGGCGCCGTCGTCGCCAAGCATCCGACCGTGTTGACCGAAGTGCGCGGCCAGGGCCTCATGGTCGGCATGCGCTGCGCCGTGGAAAACAATGTCCTGGTCGGCAAGATGATCGACAATGGCGTGCTGACCGTGCCGGCGGGCGACAATGTCGTGCGCATGCTGCCGCCGATGATTCTCGAGGAAAGCCACATCGACGAGGCGGTCGCCGCGCTCGACAAAAGCTGCGCCGAGATCGCGGTGGACATGGCCGCGGAGAAGGCGGGATGAACAGCCTTCGCCATTTCCTCGACCTCGACCGCGCCGACGCGGGCACCTTGCGCCGGATTCTCGACCGCGCGGCCGCAATGAAGAAGAACGGCGCGGCGGCGTCCGCGCCGCCGTCCCTGGCCGGCAAGACGCTGGTCATGATCTTCGAGAAACCGTCGACCCGCACCCGCGTGTCGTTCGAGGTCGCAATCCAGCAGTTGGGTGGGCGCGCCGTCGTGCTGTCGGGCAATGAATCGCAACTCGGTCGCGGCGAGACCGTGGCCGACACGGCGCGCGTGCTGTCGCGTTATTGCGACGTCATCATGATCCGCACGGACGATCCGCAGAAACTGCACGATCTGGCCGAATACGCCACCGTGCCGGTGATCAACGGCCTGACCGACGCCTCGCATCCGTGCCAGATCATGGCCGACATCATGACCTATGAGGAACACCGGGGCGGGATTAAAGGCCGCACGGTGGCCTGGGCCGGCGACGGCAACAACGTCGCCGCGTCGTGGATTCATGGGGCCGCGCGGTTCGGCTACCAATTGCGCCTGGCCTGCCCCGAGGCGCTGTCCCCCAATCCCGATCTGGTGGCCTGGGCGGCGGGTGAGGGCGCGGATGTGCAGGTGACCGAAGACGCCGAAACGGCGGCCGCCGGGGCAGACCTCGTGGTCACCGATACCTGGGTGTCCATGGGTGATGCCGACGCAGGCCCGCGTCACAACCTGCTGACGCCCTACCGCGTGGACGACCGCCTGATGGCCCAGGCCGCGCCCGATGCCCTGTTCATGCATTGCCTGCCCGCGCACCGCGGCGAGGAAGTGACCGAATCCGTGATCGACGGGCCCCAGTCCGTGATTTGGGACGAGGCCGAAAACCGCCTGCACGCGCAAAAGGGCATCCTGGCCTGGTGTCTGGGCGACGTCTGACCGGGTCTTCCGAATGATGATGAAGGACGCCCCTCATGTTTGACGAAGAGGGCATCCGCGACCTGGAACGCCGGGCCGCCGACTGCTGGCCGCCGTTCAGCCAGGGCATTCTGGAAGGCTGGCAATTGCGCTTTTCCGAAGGCGTGTCGCGGCGCGCCAATTCCGTTCTGGCGCTTGAGGAAACGGGGTCGAGCGCCCTCGACCTGCGCATCGACGCGGCGGAAAAATTCTACCGCCAGCGCGGCCTGCCCTGCCGCTTTCAGATTTCCGGCGCCGTCGCGCCGCGCGGCCTGGACGCGACGTTGGAACGCCGCGGCTACGCGATCGAGGCGCGCACCCTGGTCATGACCGCCGACGCCGCGTCCGTGGTGGGAAATCTGGCTGACCGCCAGGATGCCCGTTTTCGCGCGCGCCTGTTTTCCGGCCCCACGGGGGCGTGGTTTCAGGTCTACGGCGGCGGCTTGGCGCAGGGCCGCGAACGCGGTCTGCGCTGCCGCCTCGCCGAGGGTCTGCCGGCGCCGCGGGCCTATGCGGTGGTGGACGACGGGACCGAGCCCGCCGCCGTGGGGGCGGCCGTAATACGCGATGACTGGGCGTTGATCCTGTGCATGGCGACGCGGGATGGTTGCCGCCGCCGGGGACATGCCGCGCGGGTGCTGGCCGCACTCGCCGCCTGGGCCGCTGATACGGACCGCGACCGCCGCCTGTTCCTGCAGGTGGAATCGGACAATCGCCCCGCCATGGCGCTTTATCACTTGGCGGGCTTCGAAGCCGCGCATACCTATTATTACCGGACACAGACACAAGCCGCCTCAAACGATGCCCTTCCAGACACCGCCGACCGAGACCATGCCTGACGTGACCCTTTCCCTCGACGACGTCGTTCAGCCGTTCCATGTGGACACGCTGGGCGTCAACGGGCGGGTCGTGCGCCTGGGCCCGATCCTCGACCGACTGGTCGCGCCGCACGGCTATCCGCCGGTGGTCGCCGACCTGTTGGCGCAGGTCGTGGTGCTGGCGGCGACGCTGTCCAGCGTGCTCAAGTTCGACGGCGTGTTCACCTTGCAGGTCCAGGGCGACGGCCCGGTCGGCTTGGTCATGGCGGATGTGACCTCGGCCGGCGGGGTGCGCAGCTATGCCCGGTATGACGCGGACCGTCTTGCGGCGGTGGACGCCGCGGGCGCTCAGGGGGCGCCGGTTCCGGCGCTGCTTGGTTCCGGGTATCTCGCTTTCACGGTCGACCAGGGGCCGGACACGGACCGCTATCAGGGCATCACCGAACTGGTGGGCGCGACCCTGGCCGACTGCGCCCATGATTATTTCCGTCAATCCGAACAGCTGGAAACCGCGATCCTTCTGGCGTCGGGCACCGATCCGCTGGCCGCCGGGGCGATCATGGTGCAGCGCCTGCCGGACAAGCGCGGCGCCGACAAGGACGAGGCCGAGGAAGCCTGGCGCCGGGCGGTGATCCTGATGAGCAGCCTGTCGTCCGGCGAACTGCTCGACCCGGCGGTGACGACGGACCGGCTGCTTTATCGCCTGTATCATCAGGACGGCGTGCGGGTGACCGAGGGCCGGCCCGTGAAACAGTCCTGCCGCTGTTCCAGGGACAAGGTCGAAATGACCCTGCGTTCCTTCCCGCAGGCGGAAATCGAGGACATGGCCGACGATGGCAAGGTCACGGTAACCTGTGAATTCTGCCGCACGGACTATGTCTTCGACCCGGACCAGATCGAAGCCCTTTACCGGGATTGACGCCGCCGTCCGTCCCGGCAGCGCGGTTAATTCGGCCCATGCCTTGATCCTGACACAGGGCATGCCCAGTATGACGGGCACCGGGGAAACCATTGGAGCGAGGAAACGACGACCGATGACCTTGACCAGATCACTGACCACCGCCCTTGTCGCCGGCCTTCTGGCACTGGGCGGTTGCACCACGCCGGATCCCAGCGTCAACCTGCCGGAAATCACCTTCCAGCACGCGCCGGCCTTGAACCTTGCCGTCGACCGGGTCGAAATCGTCGATGTTCACAAGGCGCCCCTTGCGCCGCCCAACGTGGAACACAAGATGCAGACGCCTCCGGCCAAGGCGATGGCGATCTGGGGCCGCGACCGGCTGAAGGCCGTGGGCGGTGCCGCCGGCACGGTCGCGCGCCTGACCATCGAACGCGCCCAGGTCATCGAAACCAAGCTGCCGCGCACCCAAGGCATCAAGGGTGCCTTCACGACGGATCAGGACGCCCGCTACGACCTGGAGATGTCGGCCATGATCGAGGTGTTCGATCCCCAGGGCCGACGCGTCGGCCATGCGGCGGCGCGCGCCACCCGCAACCAGACCGTGCCCGAGGACGTGACCCTGAACGATCTCAACAAGACCTGGTTCGCGATGATGGAAGCGGCGCTCAAGGACTTCGACCACGAAATGGAAACCAACATGCGCCGGTTCCTCGGCAACTGGATGCGCTGACGCGTATCAGGAGGGGTTGACCCCGGCATTTTGCCTTCGCACCATATGGCCGGGCCGTCATTGTTCGGCACGTCTCCCGATTCCGTGACAATTCGTCTCATCCTCCCCGCCGGAAGGCTTTCATGCTAACCTTCGCCGCCGCCTGCTTTTTCCTGTTCATCACGCCGGGACCGGGGGTTCTGTCGCTCGCCGGGGTCGGGTCGGGGTTCGGTTTCGCCCAGGGACGGCGCTACATGATCGGCCTGTTTCTGGGCACCAACTTCGTGGCGCTGGCCGTGGTCACGGGCCTGGCCGCCGCCGTGTTGGCGGTGCCGCATGTGCGCACGGTGCTGCTCTATGCGTCGGCGGCCTATCTTCTCTATCTGGCGCTGCGCATCGCCTTCGCCGGATCGAAGATCGCCTTTATCGAACGCCAATCCGCGCCGGGCGTGATGGGTGGCTTGATGTTGCAGGCCATCAACCCCAAGGCCTATGCCGTGAACACGGCCTTTTTCTCGGGCTTCGCCTTCATGCCGGACAATCTGGCCATGGAGCTTGCGATCAAGTTCGCGGTCATGAACGCGATCTGGATCTGCATTCATTTCCTCTGGCTGTGGGCCGGGGTGACCCTGCACCGCCTGGACCTGCCGAAACGCACCCAGTTCGCCATCAACGTCGCCATGGCCCTGTCCATGCTGGCGGTCGTCGCGCTCGCCGTCATCGCGCAGCGGTAAACAGAACAACGCCGTACGCAAACGCTTAACAGCCTTCGGGTAAGCGTCAAGCCAATCGCAAACGCGGATCGGCGGGCACAGAATTGTCCGACAGTGCAGGATATGCCCTGCGCGCCTTTAACCCGATAACCCGAGGAATTTCCGCCATGATCCGCAAACTGATCCTGTCCGCAGCCCTGGCCGTTCTGACGACGGGCGCCGCCTTGGCCGCCGATATGACGCCGGGCACGGTTCTGGGAAACGATCACAAGGCCGTCGCCGCCGCCCTGGCCGCGCAGGGGTATGATCTGGTCAAGTTCGAACAGGAACACGGCCGTATCGAGGTCAAGGCCATGAAGAACGGTCAACGCTGGGAAGTGAAGATCGACGCCCAAACCGGCAAGATCACGCAAGTAAAGGCCGACGACTGATGTCCGGCAAGTCCAAAGAGACGGGGATGCCGGCGGCCCCCGCCTGGGACCCGGTGGTCCGCCTGACCCACTGGTGCGTCGCCTTGGCGGTCGTCCTGAACGGACTGATTGTCGAAGACGAATCCCTGGCGCATGTGTGGATCGGCTACGCCGCCATCGCCTTTCTGGTGCTGCGCATGGTCTGGGGCGTGATCGGTACGAAAGAGGCGCGGTTCACGTCGTTTCCGCCCAGCCTGTCCGCCGCCAAGGCCCATGTCGGCGACATGTTCGCGGGGCGTCACAAGGCCTACCCCTCTCACAATCCTATCGGCTCCCTCATGGTGTACGCGTTGTGGGGTACGCTGGCCGTCGTCTGTGTTACCGGCGTGATCATGGAGAGCACGCCATTCCAATCGCTGCCTGGCCTTACCGACCACGGCCTTGCCGGCTATTTTCAGGAATACGACCGCCCCCTATCCGGCGGCGAGATCACCGAGGAAATTCATGAAGGCGCGGCCAACATGCTACTGTTCCTCGCGATGCTTCATGTCGGCGGGGTGTTGTTGGAATCCCGGCTTTCGGGGGTCAATCTGGTGCGGGCCATGGTCAGAGGCGGAAAACGATTGCAAGGCGGGGAATGAGCGAGCCGGACAGCCCAGACCGTGCCAAACGGCTTGCCGCGCGGCGCACCCTTATCCTTGGCCTGCTGCTTGTGGTTCAGGTCCTGTGCGCTGTCTTCTTCGTCGCCGACGTGGTGCAGGACACCCGCCATGACGGGTGGGACGGGCATACGGCATTCGAAGCGGCCGTCGCCTTTGCGTTGTTCGCGGGTGTGCTGCTGGGTGGCGTGGAAATGCGCCGGACCATCGAGCGGAACCGCCGGGCGGAAAACGCAGCCGCCGCCGCATCGGGGGCCTTCGCCGTCCTGATCGATACGCGGTTCGAGGAATGGGGATTGACGGCGGCGGAGGCGGAGGTTGCCCTGTTGGCGCTCAAGGGTTTCGATGTTGCGGAAATGTCGTCGATCCGCGGCACCGCGGAAGGCACCATCCGTGCCCAACTGGCGCGGGTCTATGCCAAAGCCGGTGTGACCAGCCGACCGCAATTCGTCTGCCTTTTCATCGACGATCTTTTGGCCGCGCCGATTGTGCGTGATCCCGCCAGGTAGGCTGCTGCCGCCTAGTTGCGCCAGAACGCGCGGGTGAACAGCACGATCACCGTGAACAGTTCCAGCCGCCCCAACAGCATGCCGATGGCCATCAGCCATTTCGCGCCGTCGTGCAGGTCGGCGAAGGTCGTCGCCGGGCCGGTTTCGCCCAGCGCCGGGCCGACGTTGGCGATCGCCGTGGCGGCCGTCGAGAACGCGGTCACGAAGTCAAGGCCGAGAAAGCCCAGCCCCAACGCCAGCACGGTGAAGCACAAAAACCAGACGAAGAAGAACGACAACACCGAGATGATGACCTCGTCGGAAATCGGCTGCTTGTTGTAGTGCGGAATGAACACGCCGTGTGGATGCAACAAGTGGCGCAGCTGGGTGCGGCAGGCGGCGTAGAGGATCTGAAAGCGGAACACCTTGATGCCGCAGGTCGTCGATCCGGCGCAGCCGCCGATGAACATGATGAAGAAGAAGATCGGCAGGGCGAAATGCCCCCACAGGGAATAGTCGTCCGTGGCGAAGCCGGTGCCGGTGATGATCGAGATAATGTTGAAGGTCGCGAGGCGCAGGGCATCCGCGGGGTGCTTTTCCTGTTCCAGCCACAGCCACATGGTGGTCACCAGAACCACGGCGGTGACCGTGGTCAGAAACCATTGCACTTGCGGGTCGCGGGGCAGGGCCGTGAATTGGCCTTGCAGCATGCGCACATAGGCGATGAAGGGCAGGGCCCCGACGACCATGCCCAGAGAGGCGATGTAATCGATGGCCGCGCTGTTGAAGTGGCCAATGGAATCGTCGCGGGTCGAATAACCGCCCGTGGCGATGGTGGTCATGGCGTGAGCCACGGCGTCGAATCCGCTCATCCCGGCGACCCAGAAGGCGCCTGCCCAGACCATGGTCAGAAACAGGTAGATGACGCCGATGGTGCTGGCGATCTGGGCCACCCGGGGCATCGCCTTCTCCGTCGACTGGTCCGTGGATTCCATGCGGAACAACTGCATGCCGCCGACCTTCAGCATGGGCAGGATCGCGATCGCCATGACGATGATCCCGATGCCGCCGAGCCATTGCAGCAACGCTCGCCACAAAAGTATCCCCGGCGGCAGCGATTGCAGGTCCGTGAGAATCGTCGATCCCGTGGTGGTGAGACCGGACATGGCCTCAAAGAATGCGTCGGTGAAACTCAGGTCCCGTTCCGAAAACATGAAGGGGAAGGAGGCGAACACGGTCAGGGCGACCCAGGTCAGGGTCGTCATGACGAAGGCCTGGCGCACGGACAGCGATCGCACGCCGCCCGTCGTCGCCGTCAGCGCCATGGCGACGCCGAGGAACAGGGTCACGCCGGCGGAGGCGGCGAATACCTCCCAGTCCGGATGGCCGAGCGAGGCATCGACCACGGCCGGCACGCACATGACCAGCGCCAGCGTCGCCAGCAGCGTGCCCACGATCATCAGAATGGGACGGAAATCCATGCCCTTGCCTCGTCTTATCCCCGTTGCGACGAGGTTTAGAGCATTTTGGACAAAGAAGGAAACAATCGGCGGCGCGGGGCCGGACCGGACCCGTAGGAAGGCTAGTGGCCGATCATGGCCAGGAATTCGCGGCGCGTCGTCGGATCGTCGCGGAACGCGCCCAGCATGCGCGACGTCACCATGGTCACGCCCGGTTTGCTAACGCCGCGCGTGGTCATGCATTGGTGCGCCGCCTCGATGACGACGGCGACGCCCTTGGGCTCCAACACGTCGTTGATGGCGTTGGCCACTTGGGCGGTCATCTTTTCCTGGATCTGCAGGCGCTTGGCATAGGCGTCGATGACCCGGGCCAGCTTGGAGATGCCGACGACCCGGCGGTGCGGCAGGTAGGCGACATGGGCGACGCCGATGATCGGCACCATGTGATGCTCGCAATGGCTTTCCAGGCGGATGTCTTTAAGGACCACGATCTCGTCGTAACCATCCGTTTCCTCGAACGTGCGCTTCAGGATTTCCACCGGATCGGCATCGTAGCCGGCGAAGAATTCCTCGTAGGCGCTGACGACCCGCTTGGGCGTGTCGATCAGGCCCTCGCGGGCGGGGTCGTCGCCGGCCCAGCGGATCAGCGTGCGTACGGCCTGTTCGGCCTCGGCGCGGGACGGCTTGCCGCTTTGTGACTTCGCCGCGTTGGCGGCGACATTGGCGACACTCAGATGTTTCTTGGCGGTCACGGTCGGGGTTCCCGGTCCTGTTGGTTCTTAAGGGCTCAGTTCAGGTGGATGCGTTCGTGCGGACTGTCGAGCGAGAAGGCGGGCACGGTGGCGTCGAAAAAATCGCCGGCCTGGGTTTCCATCTCGTAGGACCCCATCATCATGCCCGATGGCGTCGCCAAAGGCGTGCCGCTGGTGTATTCGAAGGCCTCGCCCGGGTTCAGGACCGGCTGTTCGCCGACCACGCCCTCGCCGCGGACTTCGTGGCAAGTACCCTGCGCGTCCGTGATCCGCCAATAACGGTTGCGCAGTTGCACCGTCTCCGTGCCCTGGTTCTCGATCCGTACCGTATAGGCCCAGACATAGCGGCCGTCCTCGGGCGCGGACTGGTCGGGAAGGTACTGGGGGATCACGCTGACGCGGATGTCGCGCGTTATTTCTGAATAGCTATGTGTCTTGGTGTTCATGGTATGTCGCTGCTTCTGCCACGGCGGTGCGCCGAGAAAGGCCAGTTTAGCCTCGCATATGGGGGGGTTGTCCACTAACGCCAAGGGTTTGTTGTCCTTCCCGCCGATCTGCCCGGCCCGGGACCCGCGCAATGGCAAATATCGGCCGGATTCCCGGAATCTTCTTGAATCCCCCTCTGGGAAGGATAGGCTTTAACCATAAAACGGACTTCGAAGGCCGACTGAACGGCCCCTTCCTGCGACAAAAAACGCACTTGGGAGGTAACGATGACCACATCCGACAACCGGCCCCGCGTGGCCGCCCTGGTCGGCCCCTACTTAAGCGGCAAGACATCTTTACTCGAGGAAATCCTGCGTCAATGCGAGGTCATTGACCGTAAGGGCTCCGTCAAGGACGGCAACATGGTCGGCGACGGCGCGCCCGAAGCCCGCGCCCGCCAGATGTCCACGGAAATGAATATCGTGAGCGCCCCCTACCTGGGCGACCCCTGGACCTTCATCGACTGTCCCGGTTCCATCGACATGCTGCAGGACGCCCATAACGCCCTGATGGTCGCCGACGCCGCCGTGGTGGTGTGTGAGCCGGGGCAGGCCCGCGCCCTGACGGCGGCGCCGATCCTTAAATTCCTCGACCAGCACCAGATTCCGCACCTCATCTTCATCAACAAGATGGACACGGCCGAGGCCAGCGTCGCCGAGACATTGGACGCCCTGCAAGGTCTGTCCGACAGCCCCCTGGTGTTGCGGGAAATTCCGCTCCGCGACGGGGATGACGTGACCGGGCATGTCGATCTGGTGTCGGAACGCGCCTTCCGCTGGCAGGAAGGCAAGCCGTCGGAGTTGATGGAACTGCCCGAAAGCATCCGTGACCGCGAGGCGGCGGCGCGCACGGAGTTGCTGGAAAGCCTCGCCGATTTCGACGACGCGCTGCTGGAAAAGCTGCTGGAAGACGTGGTGCCGCAGACGGGGGAGGTGTTCGACCATCTCGCCAAGGTCCTGCAGGACGGCAAGGCCGTGCCCGTGTTCTTTGGTTCGGCCGAACACGGCAACGGCGTGCGCCGCCTGCTCAAGGCCCTGCGCCACGAGGCCCCCGGTCCGGAGGCCACGGCCGCGCGCCTGGGCGAGCCGGTGTCGGGCGAGGCGGCGGCCCGGGTGTTCAAGACCGTCCACGCCGGTCATGCCGGCAAGCTCAGCTTTGCCCGCGTATGGTCGGGCGAGATCGCCGACGGCCTGGCGTCGGCCCAGGGCCGGGTGTCCGGCCTGTCCAAAGCCTTCGGCCAGAAGACGGAAAAGGTCGCCAAGGTCGGGATGGGCGAGGTCGTCGCCCTCGGCCGCATGGACGCGGTCAAGACCGGCGATCTGGTCTCGGCCTCCGGCAAGGTCAAGGGCATGGCCTGGCCGGCGCCCCTGACGCCGCTGTTTTCCATGGCCGTGCATGCGGCCAACCGGGGCGACGAGGTCAAGATGTCGGGTGCGCTGGCCAAGATCATCGAGGAAGACCCCTCGATTTCCCACGAACACAACCCGGATACGGGCGAAATGCTGCTGTGGGGGCAGGGCGAAATGCACCTGTTGATCACCCTCGACAGGATGAAGGGCAAGTTCAATATCGACGTCGACAGCGAACGACCCCAGGTCCCCTACAAGGAAACCATCCGCAAGCCGACCAGCCAGCACGCCCGCCACAAGAAACAATCGGGCGGGCATGGCGAATTCGGCGACGTGCACCTGGACATCAAGCCGCTTGCCCGGGGCGGCGGCTTTACCTTCGGCGACACCATCACCGGCGGGGTGGTGCCCAAGCAATACATTCCGGCGGTCGAGGCCGGGGTGCGCGAATATCTCGTGCGCGGGCCTTTGGGTTTCCCCGTGGTCGATCTGTCCGTGACCCTGACCGACGGCCAGTACCACAACGTCGATTCCTCGGACATGGCGTTCCGCAAGGCGGCCCAGCAGGCCATGCGCGAAGGCATGCCCAACTGTCAGCCGGTGTTGTTGGAGCCGATCTGCAAGGTCGTCATATCCATGCCGTCGGAATTCACGTCGCGCATGCAGCGCCTGGTGTCCGGGCGGCGCGGCCAGATCATGGGTTTCGACGCCAAGCCCGGCTGGGCCGGCTGGGACGAGGTGCAGGTCCAATTGCCGCAGTCGGAAATGCACGATCTGGTGATCGAACTGCGTTCCATGACCATGGGGGTCGGCACCTTCGAATGGGAATTCGACCACTTGCAGGAACTGATGGGCAAGGAAGCGGATCAGGTGGTGGCGTTGAGGGCCCAGGCGGCGCAGTAGCGCCGCAGAATATCGAGGCCATAAAAAAAACTGCCGGTCCCTGGGAGGGGACCGGCGAGTTTGACAGGGAGGCTTCACGTCTGGGAGACGTTGGGGCCGCCGGCCTGGGGGGCCAGGGAGCGGTCCCGGTGCCGGATGACCTCCGGCGGGGTGGGTCTGGGAGGAGACCCAAAATCCGTTCCGTCGCCACAGCGCTTAGGAGCAATCGGTCGCGACGGGATGGAGGTTATATAAACCGCCAAGCCTGGTATACCAGTCACAAACCTGCATTCCAGATATGCAATTCACGCATATCTTGTTCGCCGCCCTGCAAATATTGCATTTGATTAACAAAATGCGGCCATTGATTGTGAATCCTGTGAAGGCTTGCTCTGCGGACCTTAGAAGTTTTCCGGGTTCAGGCGGCTCACCAGGAAGTCACGGAACACGGTGATGCGCTTGGAATTGCGCAGTTCTTCCGGATAGACGAAATAGGCCTCGATCGAGGGCCCCCGCAGTTCCGGCAGCACTTCCTTCAGGTTGTCGGCCTCGCGGCTCATGTAATCGGGCAAGGCCCCGATGCCGAGCCCCGACTGCACGGCGCGGAAGATGCCGTAGATGGAATTGACCCGCAGCACCGGCTCCCGCGTTTCGCCGGGCGGGGCGCCGGCGGTCAGCAGCCAGTTCAGGTTTTCGACCGGCGGGCGGGCGTCGTCGCCGTAGACGACAAGGTCATGGTCGTCCAGGTCCTGGGGCCGGGCCGGCGTACCGTGTTCGGCCAGGTATTCGGCCGAGGCATAGACATGGTAGTTCATGTTCATGATGTAGCGCTGGATCAGGTCCGGCTGCTTCGGCGGCGCCAGGCGGATCGCCACGTCGGCCTGGCGCATGGACAGGTCCAGTTCCGTGTCGGCCAAAACAAGCGACACCGCGATGTCCGGGTACAGGGTCTTGAACTCGCGCATGCGCGGGGTCAGCCAGATCGACCCGAAGGCGACCGTGGTCGTCACCTTGAGCGGCCCCTGGGCCTCGTCCTTGTTGTCGGCGATGCGGGCCTCGACCATGGCCAGCTTGGCGAACACGTCATGCGCCGTGCGGAACAGCAATTCGCCCTGTTCCGTCAGGATCAGGCCGCGCGCATGGCGGTGGAACAGCGGCACCCGCAGGCTTTCCTCAAGCGCGCTGACCTGGCGGCTGACCGCCGATTGGCTTAGGTGCAAATCCTCGCCCGCGCGGGTAAAGCTGCCCGCTTCGGCGACGGCGTGAAACACCCGCAGTTTGTCCCAATCCATGGGAAATTCCCCCTGATCGACCCTTTGCGGATGCGCTCCCTAATTGCACCCGGGCCGGTTGTCGCCGCCTATTCGGCGGCCGCTTGCTGCGCCTCCTGGGCGGCCAGAAAATGTTCGGCCTCCAACGCCGCCATGCATCCGGTGCCGGCCGCGGTGATGGCCTGGCGAAACACCTTGTCCTGGACGTCGCCGGCGGCGAACACGCCAGGAATGTTGGTTTTGGTGCTGTCCGGTTTGGTGATGATGTAGCCTTCGTCGTCCATGTCGATCTGACCGGCGAACAGTTTGGTGTTGGGGTCGTGGCCGATGGCGATGAACACGCCGTCGGCGGCGCGTTCCGTGATCTCACCGGTCTTCATGTTGCGCAGTTTCATGGCCGACACGCCCGGCGGGGTGCCCTCGCCCAGCACTTCCTCCAGCACCGTGTCCCAGATGACCTCGATCTTGTCGTTCTTGAACAGGCGGTCCTGCATGATCTTTTCCGCGCGCAGCTCGTCGCGGCGGTGGATCAGGGTCACGCGGGAGGCGAAATTGGTCAGGAACAGGGCTTCCTCGACCGCCGTGTTGCCGCCGCCGATCACGGCGACTTCCTTGCCGCGGTAGAAGAACCCGTCGCAGGTGGCGCAGGCGGACACGCCGAAGCCCATGAATTTTTCCTCCGACGGCAGGCCGAGCCAGCGGGCACTCGCCCCCGTGGCGATGACCAGGGTGTCGCCGGTGTAGACCGCGCCCGAATCGCCCACGGCGCGGAACGGCCGGGATTTGAGGTCGACCTCCATGATCGTGTCCTCGACCATTTCCGTGCCCACGTTCTTGGCCTGCTCGAACATTTGTTCCATCAGCCAAGGGCCCTGGATCGGTTCGGCGAAGCCCGGATAGTTCTCGACCTCCGTGGTGATGGTCAGCTGGCCGCCCGGCTGCAGGCCGCGCACCAAAAGGGGGCTCAGGTTGGCGCGCGCGGCATAGACGGCGGCCGTATAGCCGGCGGCGCCGGAGCCGATGATCAGAACCTTGGAATGGCGGGGGGCTGTGTCGGAAGCGGCGGGCATGGAGCGGTCTACCTTTTGAACGAAGATGCGGGGGCCGTGTCTGCCCAGGGTCCACGGCGGATTGGGGACCTAAGATAAGTGGGGCCCGGCCGCCGTGCAAGGACAAGCGGCCCGGCCGCGGGGGCATCGACAGCGGCCGGGGGAAAGACCCTGGTGACGGGGCTTTCCCCCGGCGGTGTTATAATATAATTTCGCAACAATATTTCGCCGCACCCTGGGGGTTAGGAAACGATCATGCAGCGCGTGAAACTGGACAAGATTGACCGGCGTATCCTGCGCGACCTGCAAAGCGACGGCCGCATGACCAATGTGGAACTGTCGAAACGCGCCGGCATTTCGGCGCCGCCCTGTCTGCGCCGGGTCCGGGCGTTGGAGGAAGCGGGCTTTATCCGCGGCTACCATGCCGATCTGGAGCCCAAGATGCTGGGCTTCAACGTCACCGTGTTCGCCCAGGTCGGGCTCAACTCCCAGGCCGAACACGATCTGGAGGCGTTCGAGAATGCCGTGCGCGCCTGGCCCCAGGTGCGCGAATGCCACATGCTGGCCGGGGAAACGGATTTCCTTCTCAAGGTGGTCGCCGCCGACTGGGACGCGTATCAGGACTTCCTGACCACCAAGCTGACCGCGGCGCCCAACGTCAGCCACGTGAAATCGGCGCTGTCGATTCGCGCGTCAAAGGCCAAACCGGGCGTGCCCGTCGATGTCGACGCCCCTGACGACACGGATTGAACCGGCTTCCGCTTACTTATCCAGATTATCGAGCAGCGTGTCGGCGATCCTGGACCCGGCGGCTTTCGCGCGGGTGATCGCAATCATCGCCTGATAACGGTCCGGCGCCGTGCCGCGTCCCGAAAGATAGGCGCGACCGACCATGGCGAGGGCGTCGGCATGACCCTGCTCGGCGGCTTTCTTGAACCAGGCAAAGGCCGCTTCGGCGTCTTCCGCGACCCCGTCGCCGGTATCCAGCCGTCGGGCGTACTCATACTGACCGGCGCTATGGCCGCGTTCCGCGGCGCGGCCCAGGGCGGCGGCGGCGACCTCGGGCAGGCGCGGCACGCCGTGGCCGAGGGCGAAACTCCGGCCGATCCGGAAGTACGCGGCGGCGCGGTCGATGGACTGGCTATGGGCTTCCGTTTCCGCCAGGTCGTCCAGCCCGGCAAGCGCCTTTTCGGCCACCGCCTGTTTCATTTCCACGGCGCGCGGCTGGCCCCGCGCCGCCGCCCGCGATAACAGGCGGTATCCCTTGACCGCGTCCTGTTCGACACCGATGCCGCGCATGTAAAACCAGCCTAGCATGGTGGTCGCATACAGATGCCCCTGATCGGCGGCCAGGCCGTACCAGCGCGCCGCTTCGGCGGGATCGGCCGGGATGCCCTGGCCGCGCGCATACATGCCGGCGATCAGGGCCTGGGCCTCGGCGTCGCCGGCTTCGGCGGCGGGCTTCAGTTCCTTGAAGGCGCCGGCGAAATCGCCGGTGTTATAGGCGGCCTGGGCTTCCGCCAGTCCCGCGTGGGCGGGGCTTGCAGAGTTGATCCCGGCCAGAATGCCGCCCGCAAGACCAGTGATGAGGACCCAGCGGTGGCGCGTCATGGCCGAAAACCGGCGAGGTCCCGAGCAACGGCATCGGCTGCCGGCGTCCAGGTCCGGGTACCGTCCTGCCGGTAGAGCCGCGCGCACGGATACCAGGGGCTGTCCGACCGCGCCATCAGCCAACGCCAGTCGCTGCCGTGGGGCAGCATGACCCAAACCGGCCGGCCGAGAGCGCCTGCCAGATGCGCGACGGCGGTATCGACGGTGATCACCAAATCGAGTTGACCGATGAGCGCCGCCGTGTCGGCGAAATCGTTCAGGAATGGGGACACGTCCCGCATTCCCGCAGGCAGCGGCAGGTCGTCCTGCAATGTTTCCTTCTGCAGGCTGATCCAGGCGATGTCCGGAATTTTGAACAGCGGCGCCAACGCCGTCAGCGGCACGGAGCGATGGGCGCTGCCGCGGCGTTCGGCAAAAGCCCGCCAGGCCAGTCCGACCTTACATCTCCGGGCATCCGCTAGGCGGTCGCGCCAGACCCTGCCGTCGTCGGGTGCGTGGAGATAGGCCTCCGGCGCGGGCAGGTTTTCCAAGGTCATGTCTAGGACCCGGGGCAGGCTCATCATCGGAATCCGAAAGTCGTGGGCCGGTGTGGGCTCATCCTGGCGCGTGACCTCGTAGTCGCTGCCCAGGGACGCGAACAGCCGGTGCAGGGCGGGCGGTACGTCCAGGATAACCGTGCCGCCCCGTTCCGCCACGTGCGGCAGGAATCGCGCGAATTGAAGGCTGTCGCCATAGCCCTGTTCCGCGTAGACCAGCAAGCGGCCCGTGAACGGCCCCCCGTCCCACAGGGGTGTGGATAGTGGCGCGCGCCGGGTCAAAGGGGCGGGCAGGGTCCAGCGTGCTTCGTAGGCCTCCCAGCCCTCCTTGTAACGGCCGGACAGCAGCAATGCTTGCGCGCGATGAACATGTGACGGGGCATGGTCCGGCATGAGTTGGATAGCCTGGTCGAACGCGGCGATGGCGTCTTCGGGACGGTGCTGGTCAAGGGCGGCATTCCCCCGATTATGCCAAGGGGCGGATATATCCGGATTAATTTCCGTCGCCCGGGCGAAGGCGTCTTCCGCTTCGCCCGGCCTGTTCAATTCCATCAGCGCCAAACCCAGTTCATTGAACGCGGGAAGGCTGGGCTGCTCGTCCACGACTTGTTGCAGAAAAGGCACGGCTTCAGCGTCCCGGCTTTGGGCGCACAGGCAGCGCGCCAAAAGCTGCTTCACGGCCATATTGTTCGGCTGTGCGGCAAGGGCGCGGCGAGCACGGTGTTCGGCCGAAGGCGCGTCGCCGGCGCTCAAGAGGGCCGTTGCATAGTTTTGATTGAAGGCGGGGTCGTCGGCGTGGGCCTCGGCGGCTTTCCGGAAATGGCCAAGCGCCTGCGCCACATCGCCGTGTAACAGGGTGACCGTGCCCTTGATTACATTGGCCTGGGGATGGCCGGGCGCCTGCGCCAGCACGGCGTCCAACAACGGCATGGCGGCATCAATGCGTGACTGCCGCAGCGCATCGACAGCCTGGGCAAGCATTTCGTTCAGGTCAGTCATGCCTGATTCAAACGGGAACTCGCGCGGAAAAGCAATTGCCGCGTGAGTTCCCCGGTCGGGAACGCTCAGCTCAGGTTGGCGCAGGCCCGCTGGATGCGCTGGCAGGCGTCTTCCAGCAAATCCGTGGCCGTGGCGTAGGAAATGCGGAAATGGGGTTCCAGCCCGAACGCGGCGCCATGCACGGCGGCGACGCCTTCGGATTCCAGGACGTAGGTCACGAAATCCTCGTCGTTCTGGATCACCTGACCCGACGGCGTCTTCTTGCCGATGGTGCCGGCGCAGGACGGATAGACGTAGAACGCCCCTTCCGGCGTGGCGCAACTCAGGCCGTTGGCCTGGTTCAGCATGCTGACGACCAGATCGCGGCGCTCCTTGAAGATCGCGTTGTGCTTTTCGATGAAGTCCTGCGGGCCGTTCAGCGCCGCCACGGCGGCGGCCTGCGACACGGCGGCCGTATGGGTGATGCCTTGGGACTGGATCATGGTCATGGCCTTGACCAGTTCCTTTGGCGCGCCGCAATAGCCGACGCGCCAGCCGGTCATGCAATAGGCCTTGGACATGCCGTTCATCGTCACGATGCGGTCATACAGCCGGGGTTCGACCTGGGCCATGGTGGTGAACTGGAAGCCGTCATAGACCAGCTTTTCATAGATGTCGTCGCAGAAAATCCAGACATGCGGATGCTGCAGCAGCACGTCGGTCAGGGCTTTGATCTCGTCGCGGGTATAGGCGCCGCCGGTCGGGTTCGACGGGGAATTGAAGACCAGCCACTTGGTCTTCGGCGTGATCGCCGCGTCGAGTTGCTCCGGCTTCAGCTTGAACTTGTTTTCGGCGCCGCACTGCACGACTTTCACCTCGGCCCCGAACATCAGCGGGATATCCGCGTAGGACACCCAATAAGGGGCCGGGACGATGACCTCGTCGCCCGGATTGATGGTCGCCATGAAAGCGTTGAAGATCACCGGCTTGCCGCCGCAGCTGACGTGGATCTGGTCGCGGGCGTAGTCCAGGCCGTTGTCGCGCTTGAACTTGGCGATGATGGCGTCCTGCAGTTCCGGGATGCCGTTGATCCCCGTGTAGCGGGTCATGCCGGCGTCGAGCGCCTTCTTCGCCGCCTCAATGATGTGCGGCGGCGTGTCGAAGTCGGGTTCGCCCGCGCCGAGACCGATAACGTCTTTGCCCTGGGCCTGCAGGTCGCGGGCTTTCTGGGTGACGGCGATGGTCGGTGACGGTTTGATGGCGGCAAGGCGGTCGGCGAGGAAGGCCATGATCGGGTCCTTGTATTCTGGTCCGTGAAAAGCGGGCGGCGGCCCTGTTTATGGGCCGCCCGGAGACTACGCCGCCCTTTTGTTTCAGGCAAGACACGCAATGAAAAACGCCGGGAGGCGTTGGGGCCTCCCGGCGTCAATGGAAAAGCCGGTGTTCGGCTTCTCTCGGCTATGATTGTCCGGTTAGCCGGCGGCCGCGAATGCCTGATCCAGGTCGGCGATGATGTCGTCGATGTGCTCGATGCCGACCGACAGCCGCACATAGCCTTCGGTCACGCCGGCGGCGATTTTTTCTTCGTCGCTCAGCTGTTGGTGTGTCGTCGACCAGGGATGGATGGCGAGCGACCGGACATCGCCGATATTAGCGACATGGTAAAGCAGCTTGAGCGCGTCGATGAATTTCGCGCCCTGCGCCGCGCCGCCGGCCATCTCGAAGCCAACCAGGCCGCCCCAGCCGCCGGCCATATGCGCCTCGTTGCGCTTTTTGATGTCGGCGTCGTCTTCCAGGCCCGGGAAGATGACTTTGGTGACGCCCGGCTTGGCGGCCAGATGCTTGGCGACGGTTTCCGCGTTGCGGCAATGCTCGCGCATGCGCAGCGGTAGGGTTTCCAACCCTTGGATGAACATCCAGGCGTTGAACGGGCTCATCGCCTGACCCATGTCGCGCAGCATGGTGGTTCGCGCCTTCAGGATATAGGCGATGGGGGCGCCCAGACCCTTGGCGGCCTTGGTCCAGACGGCGCCGTGATAGCTGGGGTCGGGCTGGGTCAGCATGGGGAAGCGCGCGGCGTGGTTTTCCCAATCGAAATTACCGCCGTCGATGATCATGCCGCCGATCGACGTGCCGTGGCCGCCGATGTACTTGGTCATGGAATAGACGATGACCGCGGCGCCGTGTTCGAACGGGTGGCACAGGGTCGGCGCCGCCGTATTGTCCATGATCAGCGGCACGCCCAACTCGCGGCCGATGGCTGCGACTTCGGCGATGGGAAACACCCGCAATTTCGGGTTGGCCAGAGTTTCGCCGTAATAGGCGCGGGTTTTGTCATCGGTGGCGCGGCGGAAATTTTCCGGGTCCGACGGGTCGACGAAGCGGGTTTCGATGCCCATCGTCTTGAGGGTGTTGCCGAACAGATTCCAGGTCCCGCCGTAGATGTCCGTCGACACGACGATGTTGTCGCCGGCCTGGGCGATGTTCTGCACGGACATGGCCGACGCCGCTTGGCCCGACGCGACGGCCAGCGCCGCGACGCCGCCTTCGAATGCGGCCATGCGCTGTTCCAGAACGTCGCAGGTTGGGTTCATGATGCGGGTATAGATGTTGCCCAGTTCTTCCAGCCCGAACAGGCGCGCTGCCTGTGCGGTGTCGTCGAACTGATAGGACGTGGTCTGATAAATCGGCACGGCGACGGAATTGGTCGCCGGGTCGGCACGGTAGCCGTGGTGCAGGCAGATGGTGTTCTTGTGCATTCTTTTCTCTCCTCGATGGACGTTCTTGTCGGTTAATTGATCGGACCGGGGGTGGCTCGTCAAGCCGCCATCGGGCGGGCGGCGGGATGGGCGAAAACGTGGCCGGCGATCATACCGGCTAGCCGTTCCGCATGGGTCAACGGCAGCATGTGGCCGCCGCCGGGTACGGATTTGACCAGGGCGGCGCGCGCCACGCCGGCCATCAGGCGGGCGATGCGCCGGGTCACCAGGGGGGCCTCGTCGCCGGTGACGATCATCGTCGGCATGGCGAGCCGCGCCAGATCGGTCAGGCGGGAGTCCTCGCTCAACACGGCCCAGAAGTTCTGCGCCACGCTATGCACCTTTGCCGCCAGATGCTGGCGTTGCAGGTCGTCAAGGCGGGCCCAGATGCCGGCGTCGTTCCAGAAATCGACGAACCGTTCCATGGCCTTCCAGACCTCGCCGCGGGCGCTCAGGTTGGCGATTTCGCCGGCCAGGCATTTGATCTCTTCCAGGGCGCTGCGGTCGCCGCGCGTACCCTGGCGCAGGAAGTGGAAGGCGACCGGCTCGATCAGGGTCAGGGTCGCGACTCGGTCCGGGTGATCCATGGCGAATCGCATGGCCACGGCGCCGCCGTAGGAATGGCCGACGACATGCACGGGGGCCGCCGACGGCAGGACGGACCGCACCAGGCGGGCCTCGTCGGCCAGGCATACGGCCCGGCGGCCGTGCCAGGCACCGGTCGCCCCGGCGCCATGGAGATCCGGCATGACAACCTGGGCGTGGCGGCGCAGGATCTGGGCCGTGTTGGTCCATTGGCCGGCCGATCCGGCGGTGCCGTGGATCAGCACTACGGGCTCGCCGGATCCGGTTTCGACGAAATGAACGGGCACGCCGTCGTGGTTAATAATGGGCATTCGCGGTATCTCCTCCAGGCGTTCAGGGCCGGCGCCGGGGCAGGGCAACCGGTTCCGCGCGTTCCCCCAAGGGACATGCGCGGACAAAATTGGGACGGTCCTCTGAGCTGTACTGGTGTGGGAAACCCGGTTCTCCGGTTCGCCGTTTTTGGTTTTTGACGCGGCATTTTATGGCCGCGCGAATTAGCGTGGGCTTATACGCAGGGCATGTGAAAAGGCAGCGGAAACGACCGTGAACACAGCGTGAAAAATTCGTGAAATCAGGCCAAATCGCGTTAAATTCGAAAATACGGGTTTCCAGTGTGGGGACCACGACTTTAAAGGGCGCGGTTCTTAATTAGAAAAAGGTCGCCAAAGCGTGGGCCATTTGGAGATCGAGCTGCTTGGAGGGCTGTCCGCGCGCATGGCGGACGGCGACGATCTTTTGTTTCCGACGCGCAAGGCGCGGCTGCTTTTGGCGTTTCTCGCGGTGGAGCCGGGCCGAGCGCACCCCCGCGACCGTCTGACCAATCTGCTCTGGGCCGGCCGCGGCGACGAACAGGCGCGCGGCAGTCTACGCAACGCCCTGTCATCCCTGCGCCGGGTGCTGGGGGCGGAGGCTGTCGCCATTGACAAGGATCGGGTGGCCCTGGTGCCCGATGCGGTCACCGTCGATGCGGTGCTGTTTCAGGCCCTGGCCGCCCAGGACGACGCGCCGTCCCTGATCAGGGCGGCGGGCCTTTACCAGGGCGATCTTCTCGGCGGATATCCGACGGAAACGGACGAGTACGAGGAGTGGCTGACCGGGGCCCGCAACCGCCTGCGCGAGACGGCGGGCGACCTGTTCGCGCGTCTGGTCGCCGGCCACCGCGCCGCCGGCGACCTGCCCGCCGCCATTGCCGCCGCCCGGCGCCGCATCGACCTCGACCCCTTGTACGAGGAGGGGCACCGTCAACTCATGCAGTTGTATGCCGCGAGTGGCCGACGCAATCAGGCGGTGCGCCATTTCGAGGACTTGGCGCGGCGCTTGGCAAGCGACCTGGGGGTCAAGCCCGAGCCCGAGACTCTGGCCCTGATTGAGCGGGTCAAGGCGGCTCCGCCAACCGGCGCTGTGGAGGTCCCGTCGCCGCCGCGCCAGGGCCCTGACCCCGCCCCATCCGTGTCCGGTTCCCCGGTGTCTCCCAACCGGCCGTCCATCGTCGTCTTTCCTTTCGACAACGTGGGCGGCAATCCGGAACAGGGTTATTTCGCCGACGGCCTGGCGACGGACATCACCAATGCCCTGTCGCGGTTCAAGGCATTCTTCGTGATCTCCAGCCAGTCGGCCCTGGCCCTCAAGGGGCGCAACCTCGCCGCACGCGACGCGGCCAACGAACTGGGCGTGCGTTATTTCCTGGAAGGCAGCGTGCGGCGCGGCGGCGACCGCCTGCGCCTCAGCGCGCAACTGGTCGACGCCTCGACTTCGACGGTTCTGTGGGGCGATTATTTCGACGGCGAGGTCGGCAACCTGTTCGATTTCCAGGACCGTATCACCGAAGGCGTCGTCGGCATCCTGGAGCCCGCGATCTTGCGCGCCGAAATCGAGCGCGCGCGGGCCAAGCGGCCGGAAAACCTGGGCGCCTACGATTACGCCATGCGCGCCATGCCCAATGCCTGGGCGCTGACCAAGGAGGAATCCCGTCTGGCCCGCGAGCTCTGCGCCCAGGCTATCGCCCTCGATCCCGCCTATTCCTTGCCTTACGCGATCGCATCTTGGTGCCACGGCCAGGAAATCGTCTACAACTGGTCGTCGGAACCGGACGCGATCGAACGCCACAAGGCCGAGGCCCTGCGCCTGGCCCGCCTCGCCATGTCCATGGACGCCAACGATCCCTTCGTGCTGACCATGCTGTCGACGGCGGAATGTTTCGCCCACGACATCCCCTCGGCGCTGGCTCATGTCAATCGCTCTCTCGCCATCGACCGCAACCTGGCCTGGTCCTGGTACCGCAGCGGCTGGATCCATAACTACATGGGCGAGGTGGTGACGGCAGTCGAGCATTTCGAGACGGCGTTGCGCCTCAGCCCCTTCGACCCCCTGAAGTTCGGCATCTTCATGGGCATCGGTCAGGCCAATTTCGTGGCCGGAAACTACGACACGGCCATCGACTGGATCGACCGCGGCATCGCCGAGAATCCCAAGATCGTCTGGGTCCACCGCCTGCGCGCCGCCTGCGCGGCCCTGGCCGGGCGTCAGGCGGACGCCGAATGGTCGCGCGACCGGGTTCTGGAATACGTTCCCGGCGTGACCGCGGAAAAGATCGCCAACGCCATACCCCATACCAGTCCCAAGGTGCGCGCGCTCTACATCAAGGGCCTGCGCAAGGCCGGGTTCGCGTAATCCCGGCGCCGCGCCTGCGGAAACTGTGGCGAAATCGCGGCCTTTCTGCCTCCAAATGACCTTGGGCCAACCCTAGGGCGGCCCCACTCCCTCTCTTGAATGCACCGAACTGCCGCTCCGCGGATCGCACGGATCCCGGGCGGCCTTGCCGGATCGCTAAGGCGGAGCCCCGCCGGGAGGGAAGCGCAACATGCCAATCGTCACCGTCATCGGCCGTCGTTGGTGGGGCTTTCCCTTCGCTTTGGCCGTTACCTTGATTCTGATGACCGTCATGGCGACGTCCTCGGCGCGGGCCGATGACCCGTCCGGGCGGCCGGCGGTCGTTCCGGCGGGGGCCATGGATCTGGGCGGCCTGTTCTTGCCGACCGGGGATGACGGCGACGAAGAGGCCCGAGTGCAGATTGCGCCGATGTTGGGCATGGATATCAAGGTCCAGGTTTCGGGCCTGATCGCGCGCTATGCCGTCACCCACCGCTTCCGCAATCCCACGGCGCGCTGGACCGAAGCCATCTACACCTATCCCCTGCCGCCGGACAGCGCCGTCGACCGCCTGAAGATGATCGTTGGCGGGCGTGTCACCGAAGGCCGGATCAAGGAACGGGCCGAGGCGCGGCGTCTGTACACGGCGGCCAAAAACACGGGTCGCCGGGCGTCCCTGGTCGAACAGCAGCGGCCCAACATCTTCACCACCGCCGTCGCCAATCTGGGCCCCGGCGAGGAAGTCACCGTCGCCATCGAATTTCAGGAACGTCTGGCCTTCCGCGACGGGCAGTTCACCTTGCGCCTGCCGCTGGTCGTGGGCCCGCGCTACATCCCCGGCCGGGCTCATCCCGTGAACTTCGCGGGCGGCACGGGCTGGGCCCGGGACACGGACATGGTGCCCGACGCCTCCAAGATCACGCCGCCGTTGCGCGAACCGGACGCGGGCAAGGGCAATCCGGTGACCCTCCAGGTTGCCATCGCCGCCGGTTTCGAGATCGGCAAGATCACCAGCCCCGGCCACGACGTCACCGTGACGCGGCCGGAAGCCGGCCAGGCCGTCGTGCGGCTTAACGGCGACGCCGTGCCCGCCGACCGCGATTTCGTCCTGCGCTGGGCCCCGGCCGAGGCGGGGGCGGCCCCTCAGGCCGGGTTCTTCTGGGAAAAAGCCGGGGACGCCACCTACGGCCTGCTGATGCTGATGCCGCCCGTGTCAGGTGGGGCCGGGCTGTCCCTGCCGCGGCCGGCCCGCGACGTGACGTTCGTCCTCGATACGTCCGGGTCCATGAAAGGCGCGTCTTTGACCCAGGCCAAGGAAGCCCTGATCATGGCGCTCGACCGCCTGACCCTGGCCGACCGCTTCCGCGTCATCCGCTTCGCCTCGGGCTATTCGGATCTGACGCCCCTGCCGGTCGCCGCCGACGCGGCGGCCATCGCCCGCGCCCAGGCCTATGTGCAGGGGCTGGAGGCCGAAGGCGGCACGGAAATCGTCAATGCCGTTACGGCGGCGCTGGCCGGCGTCCACGACCCGGCCGAGGACACGGGTCAGGAAACCCGCATCCGCCTCAAGCAGATCGTGCTGATCACCGACGGCGCCGTCGGCGATGAGGACCGTCTGCTGTCCCTCATCAACGGGCGCATCGGCGATGCGCGCCTGTTCACGGTCGGCATCGGATCGGCGCCCAACGGGTTCCTCATGACCCGCGCCGCCCGCGCCGGGCGCGGCACCTTCACGTTCATTCCGTCGGCCGACGAGATCAAGGAACGCATGGCCGAATTGTTCCTCAAGCTGGAACGCCCAGCGTTGACCGACGTCGCCCTGACTTGGCCCCAGGGTGGGGTTCATGCGGTCGAGGTCTGGCCCCGGCCGCTGCCGGACCTTTATGCGGGCGAACCCCTGGTCGCGCTGATGAAGCTGAACGGGGCAGGGCCGGAACTGAAGGTTTCGGGCCGCCTGGGCGGGCGTTTTTGGGAACAATCGGTGACCATCACCGGCGGCGCCGCCGCGCCCGGCGTGGCGGGCCTGTGGGGGCGCGAGAAGATCCGTCAGTTGATGGCCGACATGCGCCGGGTCGAAGATCGCGACGCGCTGCGCGGCGAAATCGTCAAGACCGCCCTCAGTATCGGACTGGTCAGCAAGTTCACCAGTCTCGTCGCCGTCGACCTGGAAAGCGCGCCGGCACGCCCCGCCGGCACGCCGCTTGCGGTTGCCGAGGTGCCCGTGAACCTGCCGGCGGGTTGGGACCGCTCTGGCATCGAAGGTACGCCGAGCGCGCCCGTCGCCGCGCCGGTCCCCGTGCCGAGCCCGCAAAAAACCATGACCCCGGCGGCTCCGATGCCCGCCGGACAGGCGACCACCCTGGCGTTCGACCGGACCGACCCGGCCATGCGCGCCCATCTCACGGCCGCCGTTTCCGGCACGCCGTTGGCGACCGCACCCCAGACGGCGACCCCGGCCCATGCCTACATGGGGCTCGGCGCGCTGTTCGTGATCGCCGCGCTCGCCATCCTTGCTCTCGGTTGGCGCGGACCGCGGCCGCGCCGCCGCCGTGGTCCGGAAGGCGCCGACTGATGCGCATGGCCGCCCGGTTTTCCCTGTTGCTCCCTGCCTCCATGGCACCTTCCAGGCCGGTGGCGGTCATCCTGATTGCCGCCGGCCTGGGTCTTTTTGCCTGGGGAGCCTATATCCCGGCCAAGGCCTGGGTGGCGCAGGTGCTGCTGGAACGGGCCTGGGACCAGGCGCGCGCCAATCAGGCCGCCTCGGGCATTCTGGCCCGGCCCTGGCCCTGGGCCGACATGACGCCGGTGGCGCGGCTCGGCATTGACCGGCTGGGGGCCTGGAACATCGTGCTCGCTGGGGCTTCGGGCAGCACGCTGGCCTTCGGGCCCGGCCACGTCGACGGCACCGCCCTGCCGGGGCAACCGGGGCACAGCGTCGTCTCGGCCCACCGAGACACCCATTTCGCCTATCTCAAGGACGCTGCGGTCGGCGACCTGATTGGGGTCGAGCAGCCGTCGGGGGCGAAAAGCGGCTACCGCATCGTCGAACGCCGAGTCATCGACACACGCAACGAACAGGTCATGCTGCATCCGGAGGCGAACCTGTTGACCCTGATCACCTGCTATCCGTTCGAGGACTGGACGCCGGGCGGTCCGCTGCGCCTGATCGTCACGGCGGAAAAGCGATTCTGATTAACCTGGCCCGCGGTTCCCCCTAACATGGCGGCCTGTTTAATAAGAAACCACGCCTCCAGGAGGAACATTTCATGGCCGTTTCCGGCATCGACAGCGTCCTTTACCGCGACCAGTTCTCCACCCCCGCCATGCGCGCGGCATTCGACGACACCGCGACCCTGCAGAAGTTCCTGGACATGGAAGCTGCCCTGGCCCGCGCCGAAGCCGGCCTCGGCATCATTCCCGAAAGTGCGGCGGCGCAGATCACCAAGGCCGCCGACATGTCGCTGTACGATTTCGACGCCATCCGCGACGAAATGGCCCGCACCAGCCACCCCATCGTGCCCCTGGTCCGCGCCATGGCCGCGCAATGCGAGGCCCAGGGCGACAAGAAGGCCGGCGAATACGTCCATTGGGGGGCGACCACCCAGGACGTCATGGACACCGGCCTTGTCCTGCAAATGAAGGACGCGGTGGCGCTGATCCGGGACGGCTTGGGCGAATTGGAAGCCAATTGCGTCAAGCTCGCCAAGGAGCACCGCGACACCTCCATGGCCGGACGCACACATGGTCAGCAGGCCCTGCCGATCACTTTCGGCTACAAGGTCGCCGTCTGGATCGACGAAATCCGCCGCCAGCGGGAACGCCTGGACCAGATGGCCGCGCGGGTTCTGGTCGGCCAGTTTTCCGGCGCCGTCGGCACCCATGCGGCGGTCGGCGAGAAGGGGCCCGAGGTCGCGGCCCGGATGATGGCCGACCTGGGGCTCGGCGTGCCGGCGATTTCCTGGCACGTCGCCAAGGACCGATTCACCGAATACGCGGCCGTGCTGGCCAGCATCGCCGGCACCATGGGCCGCATCGTCCGCGAGGTCGCGACCCTGCAGCGCACGGAAACGGCCGAGCTGGAGGAACCGCACAAGCCGGGCAAGGTCGGCTCCTCGACCATGCCGCAGAAACGCAACCCGGCGATCTGCGAGGTCACCCAGGGCATCGTCCGCCTGGCCTGGGCCTGCGTGCCGCCGGCCTTTGAAAGCATGATCGCCGACCACGAACGGGACAAGGTCGCCAACCAGGTCGAACGGGACTTCGTGCCGCGGGTCAGCTGTCTGACCGAATCGGCGCTGCGCAAGGCGGTGATGGTCACCGGCGGGCTGACCGTGCGGGCCGACAACATGCGCCGCAACCTGGACCTGACCGGCGGCCTGCTGCTGTCCGAAGCGGTGATGATGAAACTGGGCGAGACCATCGGCCGCAACACGGCCCACGACGTGGTCTACGAAGCGGCCATGACGGCCTTCGAACAGGGCAAGGTATTCCGCGACCTGTTGCTGGAGGACGCCCGGGTGGCGGCGATCATGACCGCCGATGACCTGGATGCCCTGCTTGACCCGGGGCGTTACACGGGCCTGTCGGCGCAGCTTGTGGACGCCATCCTGAATCCTAAATCCTAGGCGGCGTTTGCGCCCGCCGGCACCCGAGGAAATCTGCATGCCAAGGGTGACCGGCGGGCGCGCAGCGCCTATATAATCAGCCATGGCCATGGAACTGAAAAACGACCCGGCGCTTTACCACCCGTCGCGGCGGGCGGCGGTCACGGGTGGCCCCGTGTTCGACCTGCAAAGCGAATATTCCCCGGCCGGCGACCAGCCCGAGGCGATCGCCGAGTTGACGGCGGGGCTGGAGGCCGGCGAACGGGACCAGGTGCTGCTCGGCGTCACCGGCTCGGGCAAGACCTTCACCATGGCCCACGTCATCCGCAACCTGAACCGGCCGACCCTGGTGCTCGCCCCCAACAAGACCCTGGCGGCGCAGTTGTACGGCGAGATGAAGGAGTTCTTCCCGGAAAACTCGGTCGAATATTTCGTTAGCTATTACGACTATTACCAGCCGGAAGCCTACGTGCCGCGCACGGACACCTACATCGAAAAAGACGCCTCGATCAACGAACAGATCGACCGCATGCGCCATTCGGCGACCCGCGCCCTGCTGGAACGCAACGACGTGGTGATCGTCGCCTCCGTGTCCTGCATCTACGGCATCGGCGCCGTCGAGACCTATGCGGAGATGATCGTGCGCCTTAAGGCAGGCGCCGTCGTCGATCGGCAAAAACTGCTAAAGCAGTTGGTCGAGCTGCAATACAAGCGCAACGACGCGTCCTTCGTGCGGGGGACGTTCCGGGTGCGGGGCGATGTTGTGGAAATCTTCCCCTCGCACCTGGAGGACCGGGCCTGGCGGCTGTCCCTGTTCGGCGACGAGGTCGAGGCCATGTGGGAAATCGATCCCCTGACCGGCGACAAGATCGCGACGCTCGACGAGATCATTGTCTACCCGAACAGCCACTACGTGACGCCGCGCCCGACCCTGATGCAGGCGATCCCCCAAATCAAGGCCGAGCTGAAGGAAACCCTCGCCCGCCTGATCGCCGAGGGCAAGCTTCTGGAGGCGCAACGGCTGCAGGAACGCACGACCTTCGACATCGAGATGCTGGAGACCACGGGACATTGTTCCGGGATCGAAAACTACAGCCGCTACCTTACGGGACGCGCCCCCGGCGAACCGCCGCCGACCCTGTTCGAATACCTGCCGGAAAACGCCTTGCTTGTGGTCGATGAAAGCCATGTCACGGTGCCGCAGATCGGCGGCATGTTCAAAGGCGATTACGCGCGCAAAACGACCCTGTCGGAATTCGGCTTCCGCCTGCCCAGTTGTGTCGACAACCGGCCATTGAAGTTCGAGGAATGGGACGGCATGCGCCCGCAGACGGTGTTCGTCTCGGCCACGCCGGGCCCGTGGGAGCTTGATCGTACCGGAGGCGTAATAACCGAGCAGGTGGTGCGCCCGACGGGGCTCATCGATCCGCTCTGCATTGTCCGGCCGGTGGAAAATCAGGTCGATGACCTGCTGATGGAGGTCAAGGAAACGGCGCTCAAGGGCCAGCGCACCCTGGTCACCACCCTGACCAAGCGCATGGCCGAGGACCTGACCGAGTACCTGCATGAGCAGGGCGTGCGCGTGCGCTACATGCATTCGGACATCGACACCCTGGAACGCATCGAAATCATCCGCGATCTGCGCCTGGGCGCTTTCGACGTACTGGTCGGTATTAACCTTTTGCGCGAGGGTTTGGACATCCCGGAATGCGCCCTGGTCTGTATTCTCGATGCCGACAAGCCGGGCTACCTGCGCTCAAAGACATCGTTGGTGCAGACCATCGGCCGGGCGGCGCGCAACCTGGACGGCCGGGTCATCCTCTATGCGGACAACATGACCGAGGCCCTGGACTACGCGCTGTCGGAAACCGAACGGCGGCGGGAAAAGCAGCAGGAATACAACCTCGCCCACGGCATCACCCCGGAAAGCGTGAAGAAGGGATTCTCCAAGGCGCTCGAAAGCGTTTACGAGGGCGATTACCTGACCGTCGACACGGGCGTTGCCGGTGAAACCCATCTTGCCGGGCATAACCTGACCGCCGTCATCAATGACATGAACGACAAGATGAAGAAGGCCGCCGGCAACCTGGAATTCGAGGAAGCGGCCCGACTGCGCGACGAAATCCGAAGGCTGGAAGCGGTCGATCTGGGGCTGGCCGCCCCCGGCACGGCGCCGTCCAAGCTGGTCAGCCGCAAGCCGGGCGCGGAAAAGCGTTCTGCCGGCGGCCCGTCCTGGAAGCCGAAGGGCAAGGGTGCCCGCAAGGCGACGTCCCGGGCACCGAAACGGCGGTCGTGAGCACCGCCGGCTCGATGGTCACAGAAACAGTGGCAGGATCAGCACGCCGATTACGATGATCGCGGCGCCGACCAGTTCAAGCAGCATATTCTCGAACACCTCGACCACCGTGCGCTCGTTCTTCGGATGGGCGACGATGAACACGCGGATCAGCAGATAGACCACGACGACCAAAAGAACGATGGCGCCGGGGCCGCTCGCGAGCAAATCCATCATGCGCTCAGCAGCACCGGGCTCATGTGCCACAAGATGGTCCAATGGCCGCCGTTTTCCGTGATGATGGGGTCGCGTTCCAGGCAGATCACGGCGCCGGGGTCGAAGGCGATCACTCCGGCGTTGGCATCGCTCGCAGTGAAGAACGAGGTGATGCGGCTCATGAACGGATCGTGGCCGACGACCATGGTGTCCTCGGTCCATCCGGACGCGGCCTGGACCAGACTGTCCAGGCGCGACGACGGCTTCAGGTCTCTCATTTCCTCGACGATGCGCCCAGGTCCGATCACGGCCGACAGGTGCATGGCGGTCTGCTGGGCACGCAGGATTTCCGAATGAATGACGCGCGGCACCCGCACGCCGGCCCGGCCGAGGAACGAGGCCATGCGTTTCACGTCCTTCTGGCCTTGGTCACTGAGCGGCCGGTCGGGGTTTTCGTCTTTGGTCAGTGCAAGGCCGTGACGCACGAGGTAAAGGCGCATGGACGGCATTTCCTCCGTTGAGTCTGATGGGTCTGATTTTTGTCTTTTTTCGTCGCATTGTTATAGCAGGCCGAAGCGCGCCGCCAAATGCTCAGCAGGCGGGTTTGCTAAAACTTATTGCGGATATCGATGACGTTGTCGTCCCGCGCCGGACCGTCCGATCCAGGCGCAGATTCGGGTGCGTCTTCGGGGGCCGCGTCATCGGCGGTGAACAGGCGTGCCCCGGGGAAGATCATCCGCACGTTGGTGCCCAGGCCCGGCTGGCTGAATATCTCCAGGCGCCCGCCGTGGGCGCGCACATAGGCATCGACCAGGGACAGGCCCAGACCGACGCTGTCGGCGGCGGCGCGGGTCGATACCCCGCCGGCGCGGTAGAACGGCTTGGTGACGAATTCGATCTGGTCGGGGTCGATGCCGATGCCCGTGTCGACGACCTCGATCACCAAGTCGCCCTCGTCGGTCAGGCGTGCCCTCAGGGTCACGGCGTCGCCTTCGTTGGAATACTTGACGGCGTTGGACACGGCGTTGATGACGCATTGCGTGACCAAGCGCGCGCTGCCCATCATTTGCGGCAGGTCCTCGGCCAACTCCAGGCTGATGAACCTGTTGCGGGTGTCGCGCCAGCCCTCGGCGATGCGCATGCATCGGGTCAACGCTTGATCGATGTCGAACAGAGCTTCGTTCAGGGTGAACTGGCCGCCGTCGATGCGCGCCACGTCGAGCATTTCATCGATCAGGTTGAGAAGGTGCTTGCCGCTTTCATAGACGCCATCGGCATAGCTGCGGTAGTTGGCCGTCAGAGGGCCGAGAATCTCGTTCTTCATGATCTCGGAAAAGCCGAGGATCGCGTTGAGCGGTGTGCGCAGTTCGTGCGACATGCTGGCCAGAACTTCGGACTTGGCACGGCTCTGCTCGAGTGCGTGCTCCTTCTCCTGACGGTCGGCAATCTCGTGGTTCACGCGCTCCGTCACGTCGCGGAAGGTGTAGGTGTGGAAGATGCGGTCGGTCTGTCGCCGCTCTGCCTGGATGAGGTGCGAAATCTGGCGGCGGAACCGGCCGGGCATGAATTCCAGATAGTATTCCGGGTCGTAATGCGGGTTGAAGCGGATGACGATAGGCGCGCGCGATGCGGCTTCTGTATCGACGTCGCTCTCCGCCGCGCCGGGAAACAGTAATTCCTTGTTTGCCGGCAGGAATTCATTGAGGGCGCGCCCCGCCAATTCGCCGTCGCCGGTGCGCAGAAGAACACGCGCGGCGTCGTTATGGACGACGATGAGTCCGCTCGAATCCGTGACCACGAGCCCGTCAAAGCTGTTCTCCAACACCTCCTGAATGAAGGCGCGCTGGTGGATCAGGTTCATGCGCTGACGAAAGATCAAGATGGCGTTGGCCCACAGGTCGCGGTAGGCGGAAAACAACACGAAAGACCCGATCAACAGAAGCATGGCGGTTGCGGGCAGCACGACAGGCAGGATGGTCTGAACCATGAGCAAGAAGACGACATAGCCCGACGCGAGTACGCCGCCGATCACCGCGCTGGTCTGCCAGCGGAGAATTTCCAGGCGCGCACCCAGCATCAGCGTGATGATCAGCAGGCCAATGATCACTGCTTCCGGCCGCGCCACGTGCAGTGCGCGGCCCTGGACGAGGCTTTCGAAAGCCAGGGCCTGAAGTTCGATGCCGTGGAGCCGGCCATAGACCGGCACGGCATGCTGATCGCCCAATTCCGTTGCGGCGGCACCGACCAGAATCTTTTTTCCCTTCAATGCGCCGTTGGGTACACGGCGTTCCAGGACATCGACCAGGGAATAGCGAGGGACGGTGGTGACATCGAGCGCAAAATCGATGTTAAAGGCCT